>Ga0209117_1000001_pt1 | contig 687837 bp, 719 predicted proteins | sample BlaSpr_A8_OM2_M2_FD_187978 | JGI IMG/M metagenome (GOLD analysis project Ga0209117, IMG submission 187978) | Forest soil microbial communities from Thunder Bay, Ontario, Canada - Black Spruce, Ontario site 2_A8_OM2_M2 (SPAdes) (version 2) | ecosystem: Environmental > Terrestrial > Soil >... | reverse complement strand
ACGACGGTGACATCTGGCCAACCGCCTTTGCCCTGAAGAGGCTCACCGCAGCCGTCGAGGGAAAGGTCGGCAAGCTTGTCAAGAGAGCCGCGAGCTGAGCAGGGAGCGCCGGTCGTGCCTAGTTCGGTGGCTTGGCGACCGCGCGGATGGCACTGAGTGCGTGGCTAGCGGACGTCCCGAGTTGGCAATCTGAGGCTGAGCGCGCCACTTTCGGATGGGTTGTCACTGGGTTTTGAGGATCCGTGTCAAGTTGTCGACCACCAAACCGGCTTGGCGCAGCTCGGTTTCACCGATTTCGCTGCCTACGCTGTCCGCCCATACCCGTTGGGCACCCTGAATAGTGGACAAAGTCTTCCGGCCCAGCGGTGTGATTCGAACGAGCTGTGATCGCTGGTGCGCAGGATTGAGAACGTACCGCGTGAGCCCGTCCTGCTCCAGAAGATCGGCCACCCGCTGGACGCTCTGGCGCTTATAACCCAATCCACGGGCGATCTGCGCGACGGTGGCGGGTGCATCCGCCACGGTCTCTAGTACCAACCAGCGGGCTAGCGTCTGGCCGCCGGCCCCCGCGATGGTCTCACCTGCCCGACTGAAGTAGGCCTCGAGTCGGATCACCGGCACGATAAGCGACGTCAAGACCTCGCCCGCCTGAGAGATGTGCTGCTGGCTTCCCCGCGACTTGACAGCACCCTGTCGTTTCGCTATTCTAGACATGACAGTATTCTGTCATATGGCACCGAAGATCTGGGAGGCGAGAAATTGGCTGTTTCTACTAACCGCATGATTCGACCTTTTCATATCGACGTCCGTCAGCCGGATCTGGACGATCTGCGAGACCGCCTTGCCCGCACCCGCTGGCCGGAAGAGATACCGGGGGTAGGCTGGACCCGAGGAGTGCCTCTTGGCTACCTGAAAGATCTGGCCGGCTATTGGCTCACCGAGTACGACTGGCGCAAGCAAGAGGCAACCCTCAACGAGCTTCCGCAGTTCACCACAGAGATCGACGGCACTCAGGTGCATTTTCTGCACGTGCGCTCGCGGGAATCGGAAGCTCTTCCACTGATCCTGACCCATGGCTGGCCCGGCTCAATTGTGGAATTCCTGAAAGTCATCGGTCCACTGACCGATCCACGCGCTTACGGTGGAGATCGAAGGGACGCCTTCCACCTGGTGATCCCGTCGCTTCCCGGCTTCGGCTTCTCTGGGCCCACCCATGAAACGGGATGGAGCTCCGATCGCACCGCCAAAGCCTGGGCCGAGTTGATGCGCCGCCTGGGTTACGAGCACTTCGGAGCTCAAGGAGGTGATTTGGGCGCGTTTGTCTCCCCCGAGTTGGCGCGGATCGCAGCCGAACACGTAGTCGGCGTCCACGTCAACGCCGCGACGTTTGGGTTCATCCCGTTTGGTCCCGTGGATCCTGGCGATGTCGCGACCTTCACCGAAGCCGAAAAGGCGCGACTGGAAAGGCTCAACAAGTTCATGTCCGACGGGAATGGCTACTTTCAGATCCAGGCCACGCGGCCGCAGACTGTGGCGTATGGGCTTACGGACTCGCCGGTCGGTCAGCTTGCCTGGATCGTGGAGAAGTTCAAGGAATGGTCGCATGACGTTGAAGCTCCAGAGGATGCTGTCGACCGCGATCTCATGCTCACCAACGTGATGCTCTACTGGCTGACCAGAACGGGTGCGTCGTCGGCCCACATGTACTACGAAAACATGCACGCGAACTCATGGGGCAAGCAACCGGGCAAGACGCCTACGGGAGTGGCAGTATTCGCCGAGGACATCGCAATTCGGCGATACGCCGAGCACGGCAACAACATCGTGCACTGGTCAGAGTTCGACACGGGCGGACACTTCGCAGCGATCGATGCTCCGGACCTCTTTGCGAAAGATGTTCGCGCTTTCTTCCGCGGACTTCGCTAAGTCTCGGCCTCCAATGACGGCGGGCGCTCACGCGGATCGGAGCATGCGCCACCAAGGTGCGGGCTCTGGACACGTGAGTCCCCCGTCGTTTTACGTCAGATTTGTCGTGGAAGGGTACTTCCTCCCAGGTGACCAAAGCCGCGCGCAAGCAGGAGCGACTCAAGAGGGAGGTCTATGGCTTCGCGTGTCCGGCGCGGATTTGGTTTGCGATGTTCTTCAGTTCACCCGGCTCGTCGCTCTCAGGGTCGCCGCCGCGGCCCATGGCTGCCGCGGCCAGCAGTTCGCCCCCGCGGAAGTAGCGAACGACGAAGTCCCGGTCCTGAAGGGAGCCGTCAACAGTGATGCGATCCCACTCCGCTGCGAAACCGACGTACTCGAGTGTCTGATCGAACTGGTCGCTCCAGAAGGAGTGCACGTAGTCGTACGGCACGCCCTTGTCCAGGAGCGATGCCGCAGCCGCCCGTCCCTGCTTTTCCGCGTTGTTGTAATGCTCGACTCGTATGCGTCCAAACAGAGGGTGAGCGTGATCTGCGATGTCTCCGGCTGCATAGACGTCGGGCAGGCTCGTCCGGCAATACTCGTCAACTTCGACTCCGTTCGAGATCCGCGCGCCGGCTTCCCTAAGGAGATCGATCTCAGGGTCGATACCGATGCCGGCCACCACGAAGTCGCATTCGAAGTGCCTGCCGGACTTGGTGAAGACGCACTCGACCCGTTCGCTACCCTCGAGCCGATCAACACCGTCGCCAAGTACCAGTTGCACTCCGCGCGATTGATGGAGTCCAGCGATCACAGCGCCAACCTCCGGCCCGAGGACCCGGACCAGCGGGGCCTGCCCCGGATCGACGGCAGTCACCTCGAGCCCAAGCATGCGCAGCGACGCTGCCACTTCGCAGCCTATGAAGCCGAGGCCGATCACCACCACTCGCCGCCCAGCGCGAGCCGCGGCCTGAATCCGTTCGGAGTCTTCGACCGTTCGTAAGTCAAAGACACCTTCCAGGTCCGCGCCTGGAAACCGCAGCCGGCGCTTGCGGCCGCCAGTAGCGATCAGAGCCCGGTCGTATGGAACGACTTCGTCGCCTTCGAGGCGAATCCGCTTGGATTCCGCTTCAAGCTTGACCACCCTCCGGCCGAGCACAAGGTCGATGCCCAGCCGCTCGTATTCGCTGCGAGGCGCAACGAGCGCGGCGTCGAACGCCTCAGTACCCCGAAGAAAGCCTTTGGATAGAGGCGGCCGCTGATACGGTAGATGCGCCTCCGAACCGATGAGGGTGACGTGAGCATCGGGGGCCAGCCGGCGCAGTTCGAGCGCCGCGTTGCCGCCGGCCAAACCTCCGCCAACGACGACGATATTCGGTGCGAGGGGCGACAAGGCGTTATCGCCGCGGCGGTGGATCGATCCGAATATTGGCGCCGGTCAGCGGAGCCGAGTCGGATGTCGCGAGCCAGGTAATGACGCGAGCGACCTCCTCAGGCGAGAGGGGCTCTTGGCCGATGCCGGCGAGGCGGCCCATGTCGGTGGCTACACTGGCCGGGCTGACCGCGTTGACGCGAATGCCCAGGGGTCGGCCTTCGACGGCGAGGGCCTCGGTCAGTCCTGCCAATCCCGATTTCGCCGCCACATAGGCGGACATCTTCGGAAACTTATCGGTCCCTGAAACGCCGGACAGGCTGCTCACGTTCACGATCGTGCCACCGGGCTTCATCAGACGGAACGCGGCTTGCGAGCAAAGGAACGCACCCCTCAGGTCGACTCGTATCACTTCGTCCCACAGCTCGACCTTCATATCGGCTACGGCGGCGAGCTCGAGGATAGCGGCATTGTTCACAAGCGCATCCAGGCGCCCCAGCTCGCCAAAGAATCGGTTGACCGACGCGTCATCGCCGACGTCGTAACCGGACGTTCGGCTGAGGTCGCGGCAGTCGTAACCGCGAGCCCTCATCTCTCGCATGACGGCTGCCCCGATTCCGCGGGATCCGCCGGTGACGACCGCGATCAACCGGCCACAGCCGACAGAGCAGCCTCGTAGGCGTCAAGCGATGCGTCGAGGCCGAGGCGGTTCATGGCGGATGCGCGAACAGCCGCCCGATCGAGCTTGGTGGCTGCGAGGGCGGCCTCTGCCAAGCCGTTGACATCGCCCGGTTGGCTCAAGAAGCCCGATATTCCCGGCTCGACAATCTCCACCAATCCTCCGCGAGAGTATCCGGCGACCGGACATCCTGCCATCTGCGCTTCGGCGCCGACCATCCCAAAAGGCTCATCCCAATGCACGGGCAGCAAAGTGACCGACGCTCCAGCCATCAGCTGCCACAACTCGGATCGCCGCTGAGGCGGCAAGACGATTGCGTCATCCAGGTCGAGCTGGTAGCTTGGGTCGTAGGGTAGCCCGACCAAAACTGGCCGCAAACCAATCGCGCGAGCAGCCACGATCCCGTCTTCGAATCCCTTCTCAGGCGAAAGCCTCCCTGCCAGTAGAGCGTCTTTGCGGATCGGGACCTCCTCGACTTCGAAGATGGGCACTCCGTTGCGTAGGACACCGACCTCACCGGCACCTGCCATGACCCACGCGCGCCGGCACGACTCCGACACCGTGACAAACGCGGCCCGGCTCTTGAGGACCTCGCCCAAGACTCGATTGGATATCGGTGGCAGGTGGAGGGTATGAAGCACCGGCAGGCCATCCGACATTTCAATTGCTTCCGCATCGAAAGCGTGCTGTGACACGACGTCAGCACCCAGCCGGCGGAGCTCCTTGAAGAGGAGCTCGAAAGCCCGGCGTAGGACGGGGGAGGACGCCGGCTCATCTCTCGATCCCGGCATCATCAGCGCCTGTTCCGCACCAGGCGCGACTGGGATCTGAATGAGATCCACCCCAGGCACCACTGAACCCTCGGCACAGAAGAGGAGAACCTCGTGTCCGCGCTCGGACAGACCGGTTGCAAGATCACTTAGAAAGGCCTGTGCACCGCCGAGCTGGACGGGTTGAAGTCGAGTCACCAGCGAAGCGACGACCGCGATCTTCAGTGGCTTTGTTGGATGTGAGACAGAAACTCGGCGCGGGTGCGCTGGTCGCTACGAAAAACCCCCAACATGCACGACGTCACGGTTTGGGAACTCTCCTTCTCCACCCCACGCATCTCGACGCATAGGTGGCGACCCTCGACGACGACACCAACCCCGCGCGGTGAGACCACGGTATCGATTGCCTCCGCTATCTCCCGAGTCATCCGTTCCTGGAGTTGGAGCCTGTGGGAGTAAGCATCGACGAGGCGAGGCAGCTTGCTGAGACCTACGACTCTGCCGTTGGGAACGTAGCCGATGTGCGCGCGCCCAAAGAAGGGAAGCAGATGGTGCTCACACAAGCTAAAGAATGCGATGTCCTTCACGACGATCATGTCGTCGTAATCGTCAAGGGCAAAGAGGGCATCGCCCACGATGGTCGATGGATCGGCGGCATAGCCTTCGGTGAGGTATCTAAGAGATTCGGCGACCCTGGTTGGGGTGTCGAGCAGACCCTCGCGGTCTGGATCCTGGACCAACTGCTCGAGGAGGGTCGCCACCGTCTCCGCGAGCTCGTCACCGGGCGTGAGCGATGAGGCCGCGATGCTCATCCGCGCCCAACCTCGACGGCGTTGTTCTCGGTCTCTTTCAAGCGAACCCTTTCCAGCCGAGCGGATGGGATCCTGCCCTCCAGACGGCGCCAAATTGCCAAGGCGACATTTTCGGTCGTGGGCAGACAATCCTGGAGCCAAGGCACGTCGCGGTTCAGGTGCCGATGGTCGACATCATGGATGACCAGGTCCTTCACAATCCGGTCGACGTCCTTCAAATTGATCACCATGCCCGTACTCAGGTCAACCGATCCGCTAACGGTCACCTCGAGCTCGTAGTTGTGGCCGTGGTCCCCGGAACATGCCCCGAATACCTCGCGATTGCGCTCCTCGTCCCACTCGGCGTTGGCAAGGATGTGACCGGCCGCAAATGTCAATCGTCTGGTCACGTTCACGCGCGGCGGCTGGCTCATGTCCATATGCGTTAATCGATCTAGAGATGGATTACTTCCAGGCCGCGTCCACTGCTCCGCCTGGCTGGCAGCGCTACACCCTCGATGATGTTGCACGGTTGCCAACCCAATACCTGGCTGCCGTTCCGGCCGCTGAACGCGAGGCCGCCGCCCTTGGCAACGCCGAGGCGGCCCAGCGGCTCCGTCGAGCTCTGTTCTGGCCGATGGTATATGAGCTCGAGCCGGAGCTCTGGGACGCCATCAGCCAGGCCGAACCCATTCATCCGGGTATCCTCGCGAAGCTCGAGATCGATGGACGGCGGGTTCTCGAGGTGGCCGCAGGCAGCGGCCGGCTCACCGTGTACCTCTGCCCGCGAGCTGCTGAACTCATCTGCGTAGAGCCATCCTCCGGGCTGCGTCGCATTCTTTTCAGCCGATGCCCGAGTGCCGACATACGCGCCGGATTCTTCCAGGCACTCCCGATCGTGGACGCGTGGGCTGAGCTGACCGTGTGTTGCGCCGGCATTCAACCGGATCCTGGCGCAGTCCTTGAACTCGAGCGGGCGACTGCGCGTGGCGGCGTGCTCGCGTTGATCAGCCCGGAGAGCCCGGATTGGTTCCAGGCGCGCGGGTGGGAGCGGCTCAGCTTCAACCCGAGCGACGTCGTCATCAACCCGCACGACCCTGAGCTCGAAGCGATCTTCGGACCACTCGACCCGCCTCATGAGCTTCTGTGGCGCCAACGATGACTTGACTAGTCTTCGGGTGGTGGCTCGTCGACGAGCGTGGCAGCGTACGGTACCGCCTCGAGGCGCGCCTTTGGAATCGGCTTGCCCGAGAATTCGCTCACTCCGTAGGTGCCATCCTCGATTCGACGCAGAGCTCGTTCGATCTTTACCAGCGTGACGCGATCAACTGCCTCTTCGTCCGCCTCTACATCTAGATCATTCAGACGGGTCCCCTGGTCTGCCGAGTCACCGACACCGGACTCTTCTCGTACAGTCTCCTGGCTGTCGCGGCTTCGCTCTGCGATGCGGGACTTGATGGCGTCACGCTCTGACTGAAGGCGTCCCTGGAAGTGGCTGAGGTCTTGTCCTGTCAGCATTCACGAAGTCCTCTCATATTCACCGCTCCCGCATGCGTCCACACCATCCCGCCAGGTGCGCCCTCGACAGGGACGAAGTGGCTTGCCCTTGATCGACTTGTGCGTGACGCTGCTTGTCGCACCTGTTGCAATGCCTGCGGCCTCCAGTATGTGCTGGCCGGAGACGTCTACGGAGCCAGTCGACGCGGCGGCCAGATCAAGACGTCCAGCCGGCGCGCAAAGTGGAGTGCGAGGGGCGGGCCCTCGAGCCGGAGACCGCTCGCCTGCGCCATCGTGTTGGCCGCGATGTCCGCACGCGCGGGCTGCAGCGGCCAGGGGTGGTGATGGATCTCGCCGCACAAGAGGCCGCGCGGACCTTGGGCGAACAGGCAGTAGCGCTCGGTGAGGAACTCCTCGAGCGTGCCGGCGCCCGCACGTTGCACCGGCCCGACCGGGCCGTACCGCGCCCGGAACTCTGCCGGCGGTGCGACCCGGTGCGTGCGGCGCGAGCTGTAGGCGATCTCGCCGCCGCGCTCGACAAGCTCCATCTCGGCCTCGAAGTAGGGCAGGTTGAACCAGCGACGCGCGGCGCGCACGGCCGGGCGGTTCGCGGCGTCGAGGCTGACGAACCACACCCCGCGTTGCTCACCGCAGCGCACGTAAGTACGTACGTTGAGCTCGAGGAAGGCGGACAGCCCGGGCAGCGGCGGCATGCCGCGCAGGCGCACGCCGCTCATGCGAAACGGTACGACGCCCAGCCAGGCTCGGCCGTCGAATAGGTCGAGCTCGAGCCCAAGCGGCAGGTGCCGGCGCAGATCGGCCACAGGCACCTGCCAGTGCGCAAATAGGAGCTGGTGCCAGCGCTGGTACATCACCCACGAGCCGCTCGGGAGGGGCGCCGGGCGGTGCGCGGTCTGGCCGAGCAGCGCACGGACCGAGGGCGGCGGGGTGTCCACGTCCATCGCCGGCAGGATACTCATCGCGCGACTGGGCACCAGCTCACGGGGCTCAGCCTCGCTCCAGATCACGATAGTTAACCGTTTGCCGTCATCCACCAGATCCGTACAAGATCGCGTGGCTTTACATGTTCCCAGGCCGCCTCGTAGTGGTCGTATTCGCCCTTGTGTCACTCACCTAGAAGGATCCATGCATCAAATCCGCCGCCTAAGAAGGGAAAACTTGGAATTGCGGAGCCCGCACACGGCTTTGAAAACCGCAGGCCTACGGTCAATGGGCTGGGAATTGCGAAGACTCCCCCACCAACCAGATCGACGGCTCGTCGACGGTTTTGAAGCCCATATTGTCGTACAGCGGTTTGCCAGCCTCTGTCGCAATCAGATAGAAGGTTTCTGCTCCACGCTTTGCATGGTCTTGCATAGCCGCCAGAAGGACTGCCCGACCGGCGCCTTGACGCTGCTTGTTTGGCGGGGTGCTCATCGTCCAAATTCCGACGGTGGAGCCGGCGCCAGTGCAGCAGACGGCGCTCATTGGCACGTCTCCTCGATACGCAATATAGAAAGCCAATGCCGGTGCGTCGAGCAGCGATGGCGCGGCGAATGTGCGATCAAGCCACGCCCGATCCATGCTAAACGCGGACGCTGCGAGGTCACCGAAGGTCGACATTTCCCGCGCTTCACTAACTCGTTTGACGACAATTCCGACATGGCGGCATCCGGCAGGGCCCCTGACCTGGTCATTAGCGGCGCCGTGCCGGCTTCGATCAATCCTTTGGCCTTTGCCACCGGACCGAGTCGTCGCCTGGCCGCACTCGACAGCATGGCGAGAGCGGACAGGCGGGTCGCTTTAACTCTGGACACGAATTCATCAAAAACGGCGAGGTCGTCAGGGTCTTCGTCGAACAAGGCCATGTTGAAGTCCGCAGCCGGGCCGCCGGTGAGGCCGATGAATGCACTCCCACGGAGCAGCAGCTCAGCCCCATCGACATAGCTGAAGAGCATCGCAAGATCGCGTCGCGCAGCCGTCCAAAGGCTGGCCGTCGTGGCAGTCACGGCGATATTCTCTCTCGGAACTGACCCCAACCCGCTGTGTCGGTTGGTCCTTGCCTCTGTAGGTATTGGTCTCCGGTTCAACGTGGCCAGACCCACGGTGACGGGCATGACACCGACCACTTCGTAGCCGGCACGGTCGTGCCCCGGCACTCCGCAGCTCACGGTGGAGCTGGTTTCGTATCGGCCGCGCGCTCGTACCTCGACGTGGCCGGTCACCTGGATGTGCTGCCGGCTGGAGTCGTGGCCGATCTCGATCGCGGCGGGCTCGACGAACATCGCCTCAGAGTGACCGGCGATTCGCCACTCGGTCACGCCGGTAGCGTAGAGGTCCGCTCTAGGCTTGCGCGGCCGGGACCATCCCGCCGCCGATACCTCGTCGCGCCTCCACGTCCCTCGGTCCGAGCTTGGCGCCGCACGTCTCGCACATCCGGTGGTCGCTCACCGCCCCGCCGCAGCCCTTGTGCGCGAGCAAGACCGGCGCCCTCCCCGGATAGACGTGACGGTCGCCGAACTGCACTAGCGCCACGATCACCGGCCACAGGTCAAGGCCCTTTTCGGTCAGGCGGTACTCATAGCGAACCGGGTGGTCCTGGTAGGGGACCCGGCTGAAGATGCCGTCCTCGACCAGCGTGGTCAAGCGGTTGGAGAGGACGTTGCGGGCGGCCCCGGTGCGGCGCTGGAAATCCTCGAAGCGTCGCGCGCCCATGAAGGCGTCGCGGACGATAAGCAGCGTCCACCGCTCGCCGACGAGCTCGAGGGTGCCGGCCACCGAGCAGATCTGGGCGTCATACGTTCGGCCGAGCATGGGATCGAGCATAACCCATAGAGTTGCATCACGCAACTCCTTGTGTTAGGGTGCGTAGCGTCAAGCTACTGACCAGCTGAGGGAGGCGCCCGTGCCGCACCGCTACCGCGTCCTGGTGATCGTTTCTGTGGCCACCCTGGTGGCGAGCCTCGACCTCTTCATCGTCAATATCGCCTTCCCGAGCATCAAGCACGACTTCGCGGGCACGAGCGACGCCACCCTTTCGTGGGTCCTCAGCGCCTATGCGATCGTCATGGCGGCGCTCCTGGTCCCCGCCGGCCGCCTGGCCGACCTCCTCGGCCGCAAGCGATGGTTCATGGGAGGCCTGGTCACGTTCGTCGGCGCGTCCGCCCTTTGCGCCGCCGCGCCGGGCCCGGGCTGGCTGATCGCAGCGCGCATCCTCCAGGCCGCTGGGGGCGCAATCCTGATGCCCACCTCGCTCGCGATCCTGCTCGCCGAGTTTCCAGCTCAGCAGCGCGCGCTTGCCGTCGCGGTCTGGTCGGCGACCGGCGCGGTCGCCGCGGCGGCTGGACCGCCGATCGGGGGCCTCCTCGTGCAGGCGAGCTGGCGTTGGGTTTTCCTGGTCAACCTCCCCATCGGGTTGGTCACGGCTCTTTTCGCGGCCCGTCTGTTGCGTGAGTCGCGCGATCCCGACGGCAAGCGCTTCCCCGACCTCGCAGGTGCTGTGCTCCTGGTGATGGCATCGAGCGCTTTGATGCTTGCGATCGTGCAGGGTCAGTCGTGGGGCTGGACGAGCGCCCGGGTCCTGGGCTTGCTGGTGGGTTCCGCTCTATTGACGGCTGCCTTTCTTTATCGATCTCTGCGCCACGGAGCGCCCGTGCTCGAGCTCGGTCTGTTTCGTTCGCGCGCCTTCAGCGCGGCAAACATCGCGAGCACACTTTTCTTCGCCGCCTTTGGCGCGATGCTCCTTTCGAACGTCCTCTTCCTGACCCGCGTCTGGCACGAAGACATCGTCACCGCCGGGCTCCAGATCTCTCCCGGGCCGATCATGGCTGCGGCGTTCGCTGTTCCAGGAAGCATCCTGGCGAGCCGCTATGGGCAGCATGTGATCGCGTCCATCGGCGCTCTGCTGTTCGCAAGCGGCGGTGTCTGGTGGCTCACGCATGTCGGGCTCGAGCCGCACTACGCGACCGAGGTCCTGCCGGGGATGTTGCTCGGGGGCGCCGGAGTGGGGTTCGTGATCCCGACCCTCGCGAGCGCAGTGGCGGCGGCGCTGCCGCCCGCGCGATTCGCCACCGGCAGCGCCATCTACGGCATGACGCGCCAGTTCGGCATCGCCCTCGGCGTGGCGATTCTCATCGCCGTTCTCGGCACCCCGCGTGGAGCTGAGATCCTGGGTTCGTTCCGGAGCGGCTGGGAGGTAACGGCCGGCTTAGCGTTCGCCAGCGCCATCGCCGCCGCCGCCATCGGGCGTCTCCGCGCGGCGCCGGTTCAGGCTCGAGCGATCGAGCTCGAGCAGGCGGTGTGATTCCATGATGGACGTGGATACGAAAGCTCGAACGCGAACGATCACGTGGGACGACCCGATGGATGCGCTGACGCGAGGCGCCGGTTTGAGCGGCCTCGAGTTCATCCGGGCGATCTTCGACGGCAAGCTGCCGGCGCCGCCGATCACGGCGACGATGGGCTTCACCGGGGGCACTGCCGAAGAGGGCAAGGTCACGTTCGTCGGCGAGGCCGGCGAGTATCTCTTCAACCCGATCGGCGTCGTGCACGGCGGATTTGCGATGACGATCCTCGACTCGGCAATGGGCTGCGCCATCCACACGACCATGGCGGTGGGCGAGGCTTATACAACCCTCGAAGTCAAGGTCAACCTCGTCCGCCCGATCACCCTCGAAACCGGGCCGGTTCGCTGCGAGGGCACCGTTATCCATCGCGGAGGCACGATCGCGACCGGGGAAGGTCGCCTCATCGCGGAGCGGACGGGCAAGCTGCTCGCGCACGGCACCACCACCTGCCTGGTGTTCAAGCGATGACGAGTACGGTCGTCGGCGGCCGCCGCGTGTGGCTCCGCCTGCTCGAGCCCAACGATGCCAACCTCCTACGGAGATTCTTCTGGCGGCTGTCGAGTGAGTCCGTCTATCGCCGGTTCATGGCTCCGATCAAGGCTCCCTCGAATGCACTCGTCGAAAGGCTCGTCGACATCGACCACTGCGATCGCGAAGCGCTGATCGCCCTCGATGAGCGTGGCATCGTGGGCGTCGCGCGTTATGGCACCGAGGGCGCCACCCATGACGTGGCGGTCGTGGTCGCCGACGACTGGCAGGGGCGCGGTGTCGGCGCTCTGCTGTTGCGGCGACTTGCGAACATCGCGCGAGCCCGCGGCATCACGCAATTTCACGCGACCATGCTCGGCGACAACCGCCGCGCGCAATCGCTGCTGCTCGGCCTTTCACCGAAGACCAAGATCCGTTTCGAGGCAGGTTACCTCGAGGCTGACATCCCACTCAATACGCGTCGGAGTTTTGTCTGAGTTTTATCCCACGAACTCAGAGGCTGCGCCGTGAGTTCGCGGGGGCCCGTAGCCTGCCGGCGTATAGATCCGCGTGATCAGCGGCATCCGGCGCTGCCGCGACGACGAGCGCGCCGCCATCCTCGACATCGTCAACTCAGCCGCGGAGGCCTATCGCGGCGTGATTCCGGCGGACCGCTGGCACGATCCATACATGGATTTGCACGAGCTCGACGAAGAGATCGCCGCAGGAGTCGAGTTTTGGGGTTATGAGGCGGGCGGAATCTTGATCGGCGTGATGGGGATCCAGTCCGTGCGCGACGTTGACCTTATCCGCCACGCATACGTTCGACCCGGCACCCAGCGGCGCGGGGTGGGCGGTGCGCTCCTCCTCCACCTACGCGGCCTGACGGCGCGCCGGATCCTCGTCGGAACCTGGGCGGCGGCCGACTGGGCGATCCGGTTCTACCGCGGACACGGCTTCCAGCTGGTCTCGCCCGATCGCAAGACGACCCTGCTGAAGACCTACTGGACGATCCCCGATCGCCAGATCGAGACCTCGGTCGTTCTGGCCAATCCGGCGTTCACCCAGGACTAAGCCCCATCGCGGCTTCGCGAATCCGGTCGAGCACCTTCATGTTCGCGACCGACTCGCTCGGAGGAATCTCCACCGACTTGTCCTCGAAGACGCTGGCGGCGAACGACTCGACCATCAGCCGGTAAGGGTCGTCAGAGTCGCGCGGATTGAACGGCCGCTCGATGTGCCGCGTGCCCTCGCGTTCGACGACCGTAATCTCCTGCTCCTCTGGCGACTCGAAGCTCGCCCAGATGGAGGCAGTCGCGCCGGCTGGAAAATGCAGCAGCGCGGTCACCGTCATGTCGGTGGCATCCTCGGGTGATTCGTCGCGCCTGAACTTCGCAGACACGTCGTCTGGCTCGCCCAGGATCCAGCGTGCCACGTTGACGGTGTAGCAGCCGACGTCGAGGAGCGCCCCACCACCCAGCGATGACTGCAGGCGATAGTCCTGCGGCGCGTTGAGCCGAAATCCGAAACGCGCCTGCAAATACATGGGATCGTGCACGCTTTCGACGAAGGCCCGGATGCGCGGATGGAAGCGATACATGAATGCCTCCATCAGATGGACGCCCTCATGGGCTGCCGCGTTCGCCATCTCCTCGGCCTCCGCCGCATTCATCGCGAGCGGCTTCTCGCACAGCACATGCTTGCCGGCCGCAAGCGCGCGCAGCGTCCACTCTTTGTGCACGGAGTTGACCAGCGGGATGTAGACGGCATCCACCTCGCGGTCTTCGAGGATCGCGTCATACGATTCGGCGACCCTGGCGAATGAGTGCTTGGCGCCGAGCTCGCGCGCGCGATCCGGATCGCGGCTCGCGATCGAGACGAGCCATCCGTTCCGCGAGGCCGCGATGCCAGGGATCACGGAGCTGTCCGCGATCCGAGCCCCGCCCAGGATTCCCCAACCGATGCGTTCGGTTATATGTCCACCTCGAGCTGAGCGCCGCCGATAGCGATCGACCGTATGGCCGCCTCCATGACGGCCACCGTGCGCCGGGCCTCGGCAGCGGTCACCGCCAGCGCCTCGTCCCAGGCCAGGTGGTCGGCGAGGTTGCGATAGAAGCCGTGTTCGTCTCGAGCCGGCAGCTCGAGGATCTCCTCGTTCGGGCGGGCGCCGCCGGCGGGCCGGAGCACCTTGACGCGCGCGGGGAAGTCGGCCGGCACCGGCTCGTCGCGCCACTCGCCGACCACCGCGCCGCGCGTGCCCAGCAGGTACCACTTGGGTTTCAGGGCCCCGGCGATGTCTGACTGCAGGAAGCTCGCCTGGGCGCCGTTCGCGAACGTGAGATCGACCCTCACCTGATCCGAGTTGGTGACGTCATGCCACACGCGTTTGTGCGCATGAGCCGAAAGCTTCTTCACCGCATCCGGGAACAGCTGGAGGATCCAGTCGAAGTAGTGCGAGCCCCAGTCGTAGATCGTGCCGCCGGAAATGGGCTCATGGCTGTGCCAGAAGTCGCAGGGGTGCGAGTAGCCGCCTATGAACGACTCCATGTAAAACAGCTCGCCGATGGAGCCCGAGCGGGCAACGTCCCGGAGGGCCAGGTAATCGGGATCCCAACGCCGGCTCTGGAACACGGTCAGCAGGCGATCGCGAGCGGTTGCCTCGTCGATCATCCGGTCGACCTCGTCCACACGCAGCGCGAAGGGCTTCTCGCACACGACGTCCTTGCCGGCGGCCAGCGCCGCGAGCACCGCATCGGCATGAGCCACCGGTGGGGTGCCGACCACCACCAGGCCGACTGCCGGGTCGTCCAACAGCTCTCGCGCGGTCGCGTGGACAGCGACGCCCCATTCGCGCGACGCCAACTCCCTTCTCTCGGTTGAGATGTCGCAAACCCCGCTCAGCCAGAGCCCCGCGACCTGTGAGATCGATGCCGCGTGGTCGCGCGCGATCGCCCCGTAGCCGATCAATCCCACGCCGACCGGAGCCGGCGGCCTGCGCCCGGCCGCAAACAGGAGCGAGCGGTGCACGAGCCTCTGAAACGACGGATCTTCGTACGTCGATGGCGAGCTCCCCAGACCCAGATTGATGAAGCTGCCTTCACCGAACGCACGCTCGTACGCGACGACCTGTTCGGTGAAATGCCAGGTCGTGCGCACCAGAACTGACGAATCCGCCGGTGGACCTTCGGACAGGTACAGCTCGTCGGTGAGCTTGAGCTCTGGTCCGAGCCGTTCGGTGATCGCATGCGACGGCTCGGGCCGAAGCACCAGCTCCGTCATCGGACCGGGCCCGCTGGGGGTCCATCGCGCCAGCTCGCCCAGCGCGCCCTGCGTGTTCCATGCGGCCAGCGTTTCACCCAGAAGCACCAGGCCGCCGCCCCGCCTGACAAAGCCGGTGAGCTCCTCTGCCTGGCCAGGTCCTAGACCCTGGTCGGTAGCGGCCAGGATCACCCGGGCGCCCGCAAACGAAAGGGCTGCCGGATCGGTGACCACCTCGAGCTCGAAGTGATGCGTCAGGTCGAGTGAACGCAGCAGCGGGCCGGCCAGGTGCAGAAAATCGCGGGCACGGCCGGTGATCAGGGCCTGCACCAGCACTCGACCAGGCATCTGGTTGATCCTACGCGCCGATCCGGCGCAAGATGTCGAGGGTCGAAGCGGCCGCCTTCTCCCAGGTGAAGCCGGCGGCGCGGCGCCTGCCCGCTTCTCCCAGCTCTTTTCGCAAATCGGCGTCTGACAGCAGCTTTTCGAGCCCGGCGGCGATGTCATCGACGTCCTCTGGGTCGACCTCGATCGCGGACCCGCCGGCCAGCTCGGGGAGCGCGCCGGCCTTGCCGATCACCGCCGGGACGCCCTGGGCCATCGCTTCCAGAAGCGGCAGCCCGAATCCCTCGTACAGGCTCGGGAAAGCGAGCACCGATGCGGACTCGTAGAGCCCAGCCAGCGTCGGCTCGTCAACGTGGCCGAGGTAGCGAACGCCGGGCTCGGCCTGAATCCGCCGCAGCGTGTCGCCGTAAGCCCAGCCCGCCCGGCCCGCGATCACGAGCTGGGGCAGGGCGCCCGGCCGGCTGCGGAGCTGCCGGTAGGCCGCCAGCAGGCGTGGGTAGTTCTTACGCGGTTCGATCGTGCCGACCGCCAGGATGAACCCGGGCTCGATCCCGTCTGGTAGCGCGCCCGCTGACGCGGGCACACTCAAGCCCTCCCTGACCACGGTCACCCGCTTTTCCAGGCCCGGTATCGGGTAGGCGGAAAGCAGGTCGCCACGCGTAGTTGCCGACGGCACCAGGACCGCCGCCGCCTGCCTGAGAGCCGGGCCGAGAACGGTGCCGAAGTATGCCCGTTGCTGCCAGGGCACCTCACTGGGACGCAGCCGGAAGGCCATGTCGTGGACGAAGACCGCCGCCGGGGGCGCGCCCCGCCGGCGGCGTGGCGGGCTGGGCCAGTATGGATAGAGGATGGCGTCGCAGCCGAGCTGTGGCTCGACCATCGGCAGCCAGCGAGCCTTCAGCACGACCTCGTGCCGGTAGGGCGCCAGGACCGCCTCGCACTCGAGATCGGCCAGAGCGGGTGGGCGCTCCCGGCTGCACAGCAGCGTGATGCCGTCCTCACCTCGGCCGGCCACCAGGGCCCGAGCCAGCTCGACCGCCACTGTGAGCATGCCGACACGCTGCGGCCTCCAGCAGGCTGTGACGTCGATCGCGAAGCGGGACACCAGCGGACTCTATCCAAATTCGGGCTGTGGACGGACCGGCGGGGCCGGTTAACCCAGGGTTTCCCGAAAGGCCGGGTCGGGTTAAGATCTGAGGGCGGGGCACCGCGCTTGAGAGCGCCCTCCCTCCTTTCTGAAGGTCCTCTACCGCAAGGTGGGGGGCCTTCTCTTTAATCGCGGAGGGCACGTCCCCTCCGCGGACCGACCCCTCTCCTCGGCGACGCGGGTGGCGTTTTGTAGGTGGCATGTCTGGGTGCCGGCCGGATCAAATCCGGCCTAGGGCTCCACTTCGCATTTTTCTGGTGGTTAGGTTTCGACCGAGCGGATCGCGAAGACGCAATCGAACGTGCCGGTCACGCACCCACATTCCACCTCTTCGACGTACCAGTCATTGGCGAGGCCCGCCCAGCGCAGGATCGCCTCGATGGTCGCGACCCACACGTGGCACGACTTCACCGCCTTGATCCGCCCGAGGGCGAACATGTTCGAGAAGTTGACCAGCCAGAACTGGAACTCGTCGACCTGCAGCCACGCGTGCGTGTGCTCGCCACGCACGTTGTCCATGGCCTCGCTGAACGACTTGACGATCCCGGCCAGCTTGCGCTGGCGGCCGGGCACGAGGCGGCGGGGACCGCCCATCCCGTGCCTGCCCTCGGCGAGCCAGCGCTCCGTCGCCCGCCGGCCCCACGCGCGCAGCTGGTCCTCGGCCTCCGGTCCATAGATGGTCTCGAACGCCTCGTTCAAGCGCCCGAGATACTCGACCGGCGTTGCCAGTTGCTCGTCGTTGGGCGGATCCTGGTCTACGTACTGCGCCAACCCTGCGGTGTATGCGATCTCCGGCCAGCGAACCCCCGTCACGTCGCGGGCCACGTGGATGAGATTGGCGACGTGCGAGTTGAGGATGAACCGGCCGCGCGCGCGCGCCGGCCTCACGCCCATCATCTGCAGCGTCCGGATGGCTGACGAGCCGCTCGATGAACCCGTGCTCGGTGGCGGTGAGCCGTGCATAGGTGGCGGCGGGGCCGCGATCAACCTCATCGCGGCAGTCTCCGCAGGCTGTGGGTTGGGCGCCTGCTGAAGCGGCGGGCGCGTGATCCCCGCGGCGGCCGGCGCCCCGGCGGCCGCGCGCCGCTGCGGCAGCCTCGCCATCAGCGCCAGCAGCTCCTTCACGCTCTGCGGTCGCTGCGCGGGATCCTTGGCCAGCACCTTGGCCAGAAGCACGTCGAGCTCATCGGGCAGAAGCGCGTTCAGCTTGGCTGCCGATGGTATGGGTGCGTTGACGGTCGCGTACGCAACCTCCATCCGGTTGGCGCCAATGAAAGGAAGGCGGCCCGTGAGCATCTCGAAGGTGAGCACGCCCATCGCGTAGATGTCCGCGCGGCGGTCGACCTCGTGGCCCATGACCTGCTCGGGCGCCATGTATCCGGGCGTGCCGATGGCCAGGCCGATGGTGGTGAGGTGCGTTGGCTGTCCGGCGCCGCGCGCCAGCCCGAAGTCCGCGAGCATCGCCCGCCCGTCGGAGTGGATCAAGACGTTGGTCGGCTTGAGGTCGCGGTGGACGATGCCGGCATCGTGCGCGTGCTGCAGACCGTCGCCGATCTCGCGCAGGTAGCGCCAGGCGGACAGCGTGTCGAGCGGTCCCCGATTGAGGATGTCGCGCAGGGTGCCGCCACGGATCAACGGCATCGTCAGGTACGCCATCCCTTCCGTGAGCTCGAAGTCGTAGATGGGCAGGATGTTCGGGTGGTCAAGCTTGGCGAGCGTCTTCGCCTCGGCTTCGAATCGCTTCACGAAGCCGTCGTCCTGGAACAACTCGGGTGATAGGGCCTTGAGCGCGACCTCGCGGCCGAGCGGCTGCTGCACGGCGCGGTACACGACCGCCATGCCGCCACCACCGAGGCGCTCGACAATCTCGTAGCTGCCGACCCTGGTTCCGGTGAGGTCCTTCATCTGGTCCGACCTATGCGCTGGGCTTCGCCGTCAGCCTGGCGACCACGGCGACCAGGTCACCCAACCGGAACGGCTTGCTCAGGACGTCGTCGGCACCGGCAGCCAGGAAGCGCTCTTTGTCACTGGCCATCGAGTGGGCGCTGGCGATGACCACCCTCATCTCCGGCCGCGCGGCCTTGATCTGCCGCATGGCCTCGAGACCGTCCATGGTGGGCATGGCGACGTCCATGAGGATGACGTTCGGGTTCTGCGCGAGCGCGATGTCGACCGCCTGCTGACCGTCGCCTGCGATCAGCACCTGATAGCCCGCTTTCTCGAGCACGCGGCGGCATAGGCGCTGCGCGACTTCGTTGTCGTCCGCCACCAGCACAACGGGAGAGCCCTCACCAACGGTGGCCGGTTCAGGCATGGCGGCGCTGCAATGGCGTCGCTTTCTCCGCTGCAATTGGGACCGTGAAATGGAACGCCGAACCGTGACCAACCGCGCTTTCGACCCAGATCTTGCCGCCATGCATCTCAACGATCTGCTTAACGATCGTGAGGCCCAGGCCGGTCCCGGGTATCGACTGGGCGGCGCCGCTCCTGACGCGCCGGAAGCGCTCGAAAACGTGCTCGATCTCGTCTGCGGGGATGCCGAGGCCGGTATCAGTCACGCTGACGAGCGCAAACCCGCCGTCTGCGCGGGTCGAGAGGGTCACCGTCCCGCCGTCCGGCGAGTACTTGACGGAGTTGTTCACCAGGTTGGTCACGACCTGGATCAGCCGGTCGCGATCGCCGGAAACGATGGGCAGCCGAGGATCGAGGTCGGCCTTGAACTCGGCCACGACGGACGACGAAGATGAGGCCCGGGCCATGACGTCGCTCATCACCTCGTTGATGTCGACATCCGCCAGGCGGATGCTCATCCGGCCCGACTCCATCCGGTCGAGGTCCAGCATGTCGCCGATCAGTCGGTTGACCCTGTCCGCGTCATTGAATATGTAGCCGCCGTACGCACGCACCTCGTCAGTCTCGAGGCCGCCGTCTCGAATGAGCTCGCTGAAACCCTGGATCCCGGTCAAAGCAGTGCGGAACTCGTGGCTGACGATCGAGAGGAACTCGGTCTTGGTGCGATCCAGCTTCTCGAGGGTGGCGAAGGCGCCGCGCTGGGCGTCGAGAGCCTCGGCGAGGCGGTCCTGGGCTTCGCGCACAGTGGTCACGTCCTCGACCATGACGAGCATGTGCTCCGGGCGGCCGCTCATATCGGGGATCGAGGTCGCGGTCAGCTGAAGCCAAAGCCAGCGCCCGCCGCCGGTGGCGCCGCGGATCTGGATGCCGCGCTGGTCGGTGATCCCGGCCAGCAGCGGGGCGAGGCGCGCCCGGCCCGCGGCCTGGTCGTAGGCGCGGAGCAAGTCCGGCCATGCCTGCGATCGCATCGTGTCGATGTCGTGCTCCAGCATCTGGAGGAGGGCCGGGTTGCCCTCGAGCAGCTCGCCGTCGCCGCTGACGCGCGCGATTCCAATCGGTGAGCGTTCGTAGATCGCGCGATGGTCCGCCTCGCTTCGACGCAAAGCCTGAGCCGTCGCCGCGCGCTGGATGAACTGACCGATCTCGGCCCCGATGGTAGACAGCATCGAGACGAGGTCCGCCTCGCTGCGCCGGACTTCGCGCGCGAGCAGCTCAATGACGCCGATCGTCAATCCGCTGCCGATGACCGGAAAGGCGACGGCGGCGCGCAAGCCGGCACTGCGCTCGGCGCCCGCCTGCTCGTAATCGTTCGCCGCCAGGTCGTCGATGGCGATGGCGACGCCGGACTGCCAGACCCTGCCGACCAGGCCGCCACCCACCTGTATGGACAGGTTTCTGACTGGGTCATCGAGGTCGATGCTCGAGCCATTCTCTTGCCATGAGGTCTGCAAGCTCAATGAACGTCGCTCGTCGTCTGCGCCCCAGTACTGCGCGAGGTCCCAATCAAGGTGTGTGCACAGGCTCCCGAGCAGCGCCGGCGCCGCCTGCTCCCAGCTGCTGGCGCTGACGATCACCTGGCGTACTCCGACCACGGCGTCGCGCATGGCGTCGAGTCGCTTGCGGGCCGAGATGTCGGTCTCCTGCACGAGCAGTAGCGGCGACCCGGCGCCGTGGTCGCTGATCGCGGCCATGGCCAGCGCGATCGGGTACTTGCTGCCGTCGGGACGGGCCTGCTGGACCTCGCTCTCCCAACGCACGATCTCGCGACGGCCGAGCTGGCCAAGCGCGTCGTCGACTGCGCGCCGATCGGCTTCCGCTGTGACGTCCAGGAGGCTCATCTGCACCAGCTCGTCGCTGCCGCGGCCGAGGATCGCCTCGAGCTTGTCGTTGACCTGGAGCCAGCGACCATCCGCCGCCACCATGCCGAGTCCGATGGTCGCGGCTTCGAGTGTCATGCGCAGGCGCTCATCGACCGACTCGAGGTCCCCGGCCTTCTTCTCTGCCTTGGCCTCGGCCTCGCGCGAGTGACGCACCACCTCGTGCACCGCCCCGGCGACGATCCCGAGCGCAGCCACCTCGAAGACGGCGGTGGCGAGGTTGGCCATCTGGCCGAGCTGCGTGAAGGCCAGGACCAGGATCGCGAGCGCCGCCGCGCTGCCGGTCGCTATCACCTGAGCGCGGTCGTCGAAGAGCGCTACGTAAAGGACGAGGATCAGAAAAAGTGGGTAGGCCAGGAGCCCGGGCGCGCCGGTGGCGAGCGCGACCGCCACCACCGCGGCCAAGCCCGCAAACGGCATGGCTCGATGGACCAGTCCACGCGTCCTGGAAGGCATGACCTCAGGCCGCGGCCGTCCTGGCAACACCCCGTGTGCCTCGCCCCCCCTGGCGGGATAGAAGGTGCGCAGGACGCAAAGTCTAAGGGCGCACGGCCCGCCCATACCCCTCTTAAGTCACGGGTTGTGTGCCTAAATTAGCGGCCACGTCGGCAACATGAAGGCACCACTTCAGGCAGAAGGATTGGCTCGGCGCGTCTACCCCTTCTTGGGGCTGGCGATCGTCGGCCTGGTGAGCCTGCGCGGGTTCGACACTGTCGCCGCGTCGCCCGCCCTGGTGGCGGCGACCGTTGCCGGCGTTCTCCTCGTCTTGCTCCCGCTCGCGCCGATCGAGGTCGGCCGCTGGAGCCGTCCCTTTGGCGCCGTGCCGGTCATCGTCGGGTTCTCGCTCGCCCTCTATCCGCTATGGGCGGCGCCGTCCGTGCTCGGCATCGCCGCCACCGTCGTACTGGTGGCGCTCGGCTCGGCGCTGGTGGTGCTGCCCTGGGAACGCATCCCTCGCGGCCTTCATGCGCTGCCGCCGATGGGCGGCTTCGTGGTGGCGTTGGTGCTCAGCCTCCAGCTCGGCTTGAGCGCGACCCAGGCGCTCGCATTCCTCCTGCTGCCGCTGCTCTTCCTGGCCCTCTACTACACGACTCTAGAGTTTGCGATCGGCGCCGCGGTGGCCGTCGCCGACCTGGTCGTCATCACGCTCACCAACCCTGCCGCGGGCGACCCGGCGCACACCCTGCTCGAGGCGCTGCTGCTGGTCGCACTCGGCGTGCTGGTGCATCGCGTGGTGGCCGACCAACAGCGCAGCACCGCCGCCGTCGCAGCCGCCGAGGCGGGGAGGTCGGATGTGCTCTCCGACCTGGCCCTGCGCAATCAGGAGCTCCAGGAGCTCACGCGCTTGAAGTCCGAGTTCCTCGCCACCATGAGCCACGAGATCCGCACGCCCATGAACGGCGTGATCGGCATGACGGGGCTTCTACTCGACACAGACCTCACACCCGAGCAGCACGACTACGTGGACACGATCCGGACGTCCGGCGACACGCTGCTCGACATCATCAACGACATCCTCGATTTTTCGAAGATCGAAGCCGGGCGTGTGCGCATGGAGACGATCGACTTCAGTCCCAAGCACGTGACGGAGGAGGCGGTCGAGCTGTTCGCGGAGCCTGCAGCCAACAAAGGCGTCGAGCTCATCCTCGACGTCGATCCTGCGGTGCCGCACAGCGTGATCGGCGATCCGGGCCGGCTGCGCCAGGTGCTCATCAACCTGGTGGGAAACGCGATCAAGTTCACCGACTCCGGCGAGGTCGTCGTCCGTGTGCAGAAGCTCGACACCATGACGCCCGGCGTGATGATCCGGTTCGAGGTCGCCGACACGGGTATTGGGCTGACAGCCGAGGAGCAGGGTCGGGTTTTCTCCACTTACTCGCAGATCGACAGCTCGACCACGCGCAGGCACGGCGGCACCGGGCTCGGTCTCGCCATCGCCCGCATGCTCACACAGCTCATGGGCGGCGAGATCGGGGTCGAGAGCGAGAAAGGCGCCGGAAGCCGCTTCTGGTTCACGGCCCTGTTTCGCGAATCCGAGATCAAAGCCTCAGAGCCCCAGCCGGTGGGAACGCTGGCCGGCACGGCGGTGGCGATCATCGACGACAACCGCACCAACCGGGTCATCCTCGAGCGCTATCTGGACTCGTGGGGAACGCGGGAGAGGAGCTTCCAGAGCGGCGGTGAGGCTCTGCAAGCGCTCCGCAGCGCGGTTGAAGAGGACGATCCGTTCGAGGTCGCGATCGTCGACCTGATGATGCCGGACATGGACGGCGCCGACGTGGCGTCCAGGATTCGCGCGGACCCGAAGTTGAAGGACATGGTCGTAGTCCTCCTCACGTCGGCCGGCCGCTCTGAGCGGCCCGTGCCGGGTGTCGACATCGAGCTGGTCAAGCCGGTCAGGCCATCGCAGCTTTTCGACGTGCTGCAGTCGCTCATGGCGTCGCGCCCCGGGCACACGAAGCGGCGCATCAACCGGGAGGGCACCGGGCCGCCCGCCACGCGCCACCGCTGGGCTCGAATCCTGGTCGCCGAGGACAACGCCGCCAACCTCAAGGTCGCGGTCCGGATGGTCGAGCGACTCGGCTACCGAGCCGACGTCGCCGGCAACGGCACGGAGGCGATCGATGCTCTCGTTCGCGTGCCTTACGACGCCGTGCTGATGGACTGCCAGATGCCGGAGATGGACGGCTACGAGGCGACCAGAGAGATCCGGAAGGCGGAACGAAACGGCCGGCACGTGCCGATCATTGCGATGACTGCCAGCGCGATGGCCGGCGACCGCGAGCGTTGTCTCGCCGCCGGCATGGACGACTACATCTCCAAGCCGGTCAAGCTGCACATCGTGGCCGCGGTCCTCGAACGCTGGCTGGGCTCGGAGTCGGATCACCAGCAGACCTGAGCAAACGCACATCTTGCGCAAAACGCGCAATCCCGATCGCACAGACGCGCGTCTTGATCTAAACGCGCGGAATTGGTGGCGCCGAACTCTTAGAGGCGGCGCAACGCCAAGACGGTCACGTCGTCCATAAGCTCGCCGCTCTCCGCGCCCTGGGCCAGGATGTCGACCAGGTCCTGGATGTCGGCCGCGTGACGCGCGTCGTGAGGCAGCGGTACGTCCTTGGTGGCCAGGTCGGGCCGCAGGTCGATGAGACCGTCCGAGAAGACGACCAGGGTGTCGCCACGGTTCAGGTGGGCCGAACCGACCGCGAACTTGCTGTCGGGAAAGATGCCGATCGGCGCGCTTCGCTCAGACAGCATCTCTTGCGCGGTGGCGCCCCTTAGCAATCGCGTCCACCCATGCCCGGCGTCGATGTAACGCAGATCGCCAGTCTCGCTGTCGTAGACCGCATGGAAGAGGGTTACGTACGCGTGATTGACCTCGAGGGCAGTCGCCATCACCTTGGCGGCGAGGTACACGCCCTCCTCCATGTCCTCCAGACGCGACGCACCCCGCAGCGCGGCGCGAACGGTCGCCATCATGATGGCCGCGGGCAAACCCTTGCCCATTACGTCGCCCAGCGTGATCGCGACATATCGTGGATCGGGTTGGTTCCAGTCGTAGAAGTCGCCGCTGATCTCGCGTGCGGGGGTGAAGTGGGCGGCGATCTCGAAGCCCTGACCCCTCAGCGGCGACGCGGGCAGCATGCCTGCCTGCAGCGCGGCAGCCCGCGCCATCTGGTCCGAACGCTCCGCGACCATAGCCTCGAGCCGCCCGAGGTTGGCACGATATTCGAGCTCCAGGCTCCGGCGCCGGAGGGCGTTGACGCTGGCCAGGTAGAGCTCGGTGGCTCCGACCGGCTTGACGTAGTAGCCGTACGCGCCGTGGTCGACGGCGGCCCTGCCCAGCTCCGGGTCATCGACGCCGGAGATCATCACGACCGCCGGCTGCGGAACCTTCTTGTTCAGCTCGCCGAGCAGCCCGTAGCCCGACTCGTCGGGCAGGCGGATGTCCATGAGCACGAGCGCGTAGTCGACCTTGCCAAAACGCTCCCTGGCCTCCGCGCCAGAGAGCGCGATGTCGGCTTCGAATCCGCGAGCGCGCAGCGTGCGGGCCATCGCCTGCGCCAGCGGCTGCTCATCTTCGACGATCAGGAGCCGCTGCCGGTCACCTCCGTCCCTGGGGTCCATTGCCCAGGAGTGTAAGGGGGGCGAATCCGGGCCTTCGCGCCCTAGACTGCCAATCATGGCTTTGGCATCAATGAGGCGCAGCGTCGGCTGGGGCCCAGATGACAAAGCCGTGGGAGTTGAACCGGACCTGTGAGCCTCGACGTGGAAAGCCGGCAAACGGACTCGGGCGTCACCGTGCTCGCCCCGTCCGGCCGCCTCGACGTGGTGGGAGCGCCGGCGCTGAAAGAGGCCGTAAGCGCGGCCATGAAGGACGGTCAGCCCAAGCTTGTGATCGACCTGGAGGGCGTCACCTTCGTCGACAGCTCTGGCCTGGGCTCGGTGGTGTCTGCGCTCAAGCAGGTGCGCAGCTCGAAAGGGGATCTCAGACTGGCGGCGCCGAACCAGCAGGTGCGCGTGGTCCTGGAGCTGACCACCCTGGACCGGGTGTTCCCTTACTTCGCCACAGTCGAGGAAGCTCTGACCGATTTCTGAGCGAGCACCGAAGGGACCCTCACTCGAGTTCCACGCCACCCTGACCAACCTCGAGGCCGGCCTGGATACACTCCACGGCTCGGTGGAGCTGGTTCGCCAACGCACGGGACGAAACGGTCACGACCTCCCGCTCATGCAGTTCGAGCTTGCGCTCTCGGAGATCGGCAACAACGTGCTGCGGTACGCCCTCCCGTCAGGGTCGAACGAGCCCCGGGTCGAATTCGAGCTCAGATTGGCGTCGGGAACGCTAACTGCTTTGTTAACCGATTGGGGACCGCGACTTCATAATCCACTCACCACCGCGATGCCGGATCCGATCAGCGAGACCGGCCGCGGGCTGGCGCTCGCGCGCAAGGTGCTCGATGAGCTGGCATACGAACGCGAAGACGAGGTGAACACGTGGCGACTGGTGAAGCGGCTATGAGCGAAGGGACGGAAGCACCCGACCCCGACCGCGTGCTCGCCCACGACTTCCGCAACCTGCTCGCGGTGATCGTCAACTACTGCGAGCTGATTGCCGGAGAGACCACGGATCCGGAGGCTATCAAGGCCGACATCGCTGAGATCCGCACAGCGGCCGAACGGGCGCTCGAGCTCACGGAAAAGCTTCGGCACCGCCGTGCGCTCGCGCCGGACTCGGAGCCGCCCGCGGGCACGCCATGAGAGCCGTGAGAGGGACCCACGCTGCCACCGAAGCGCCGTCCGAGGCGACCCAGACCGGTCGAGATCTGGTGCTGGTCGTCGACGACGACGAGCAGATGCTCAAGCTCGTCAAGCGCGTCCTGGAGCGCGCCGGCTTCGAGTGCGTGGCTGTTGGCGAAGGGCATGCTGCCCATGAAGCCGCTGTCGACTGGCGGCCCGACATCATCGTGCTCGACCTCATGCTGGGCGCAACCACGGGTGAACAGATCCTGGCCGAGCTGCGCAAAGACTTCCGCACTCGCCTGATCCCGGTCGTCTTCCTCACCGTTCGTAGCTCGTTGAAGGACAAGGTCGAGCACCTCCTGAACGGCGCCGACGACTACGTGACCAAGCCCTTCATTCCAGAAGAGCTCGTGGCGCGCCTGCGCGCCGTGATCACTCGGGCCACGACCACGCGCGAGCTCAATCCTCTGACGGGGATGAGCGGCAACTCCGACATCCTGCGCGAGATCACGCAACGTCTCGTCGCACAGGATCGCTTTGCGGTCCTGTATCCGGACATCGACGCCTTCAAGAGCTACAACGACCACTACGGCTTCGTGCGCGGAGACGACGTGATCAAGACGCTGTCCACGATCATCTTCGAGACTCTCGAGGAGATCCCCTCAAAGCGGCATTTCGCGGGCCACGTCGGCGGTGACGACTTCGTCATCCTCACCGAGCCGCAGCTGGCCGAGCCGATCGCGGACGAGATCACAAAGCGCTTCGATATTGCGGTCCCCGCCCTCTACGACCTGATCGACCGCGAACGGGGTTGGATCGAGTACGAGGAGCGCAACGGCAACAAGATCCGGGCCGAATTCGTGTCGGTGTCCATCGGAGTCGTCATCGCGGAGCCAGGCAGCTACGCGAGCGCGGCCGCCTTGTCGGCTCGCGCCGCCGAAGTGAAGGGCGTGGCCAAGCGCATGCCGGGCTCGAAGTGGGTGCTCGATCGACGGCGGCCGCCCGATCGCCATGGGTTGACACGTTGAAGCCTTATGTGGGTTGGATGACGGTGGGCCGGGGCTATCATCGGCTGGGGTTATCGCCCAATGAGTGACGTGGAGACAACGCAGTCCACCAACGGCGAACCACTCCCGACGGAGGCCGCCACGCCCGCAGCAAGCCTGCAGCGTGCCGATGCCAAACAAGGCACGCGTGTGAGGGTGTCTGTGCACCGCCTCGACGGCGGCCTCGAAGATGGGGAGTCGGACGCGCGCATCCTCACGGGGGAGGGCTTTCCGATCTTCACGCCTCCTGACTCCGAGCGCGCCCGGTGGATCCCCGCGCGCGACATCAAATATGTCGTCCTCGGTTCGGTCGATGACCCTGACCTCGAATCGGACCCCGGAGACAAGACCGCCGCGCGCAGGGCGATCCTGCGATTCCGCGATGGCGAGTGGATCGCCGCCTACATGGACCCCGGCCAGGGTTCCGACGGCGCGGGCCTGGCGATCAAGATCCGCCTCACCGAGAGCCAGCGCGTCATCCCCGCGATCGCCGCCTCAGCCGCGCTGCTGGAGATGCAGTTCGTCGACGCCTGGACGAGCACCACAGACGCACCCGCGCCGCACCGGCGCCGCACCGACATCATGGAGGCCGCCGCCCGGCAGGGTCGCGACCTCAACCAGCTCGCCAGTGATTTCCGAGACCGGCTGGCGCTGATTCGTGATGTCGGCCTCACGACCGGCGACACGCTTGCCTTCTCGCGCGCGGTGCGCACCCACCTCGACCGTTTCCTGGCCGAAGACAACATCGAGCTGAGCACGCCTGAGAAGACGACCCTCGCGGACATCATCCTGCGCGCGGCGGTCGGCTACGGGCCGCTCGACGGCCTGCTGCACGACCGGTCGGTGAGCGAGATCATGGTCAACGGCCCCGACCAGGTGTTCATCGAGCGCCGCGGCGTGCTCACCAAGGCCGAGGTGCGGTTCGAAGACGAAAATCAGCTGCTCGAGACGATCCGGCGCATGGTCGCCACCACCGGCCGGCACATCGACGGCCTCAACCCCATGGTGGACGCCCGTCTGCCGGACGGAAGCCGTGTCAATGCAATCATTCGGCCGGCGGCCATCCATGGCGCCGCGCTCACCATCCGCAAGTTCAAGGATGCCGTGCTGGGCATGGAAGACCTCACGCGCGAGGGCAGCCTCAGCCCGGCCATGGCGGAATTCCTGAGCGCGGCGGTGCTGGGGCGCATGAACGTGCTCGTTTCGGGTGGCACCGGTTCCGGAAAGACGACGACTCTCAACGTCATCGCGCGGTTCATCCCGCATAACCAGCGCGTCATTACGATCGAGGATGCAGCGGAGCTGCAGATAGACCACCCGCACGTCATCGCGCTCGAGCACCGCCCGCCCAACGTCGAAGGCAAGGGAGAGCTGACGATCAGGCAGCTGCTTCGCAACAGCCTCCGGATGCGCCCCGACCGCATCCTGGTCGGCGAGGTCCGTGGCGCGGAGGCGCTCGACATGCTCCAGGCCATGAACACCGGGCACGACGGCAGCATGTCCACGATCCACTCCAACTCGGCGAGGGACGCCCTGTCCCGCCTCGAGACGATGGTGATGATGGCGTCGATCGATATCCCGTTCGAAGCCGTGCGGGCGCAGATCGCATCGGCCGTGAACCTCATCGTTCACCAGGCGCGCATGCCGGACGGACGGCGCAAGATCGCGCAGATCGCCGAGGTCGTCGGCTACGACTCCAACGGCGCGATCCTGCGCGACATCTTTCTGCTCGGCATGGGTGCGGACCTGCGGCTCGAGTACAACGCCACCGGCTACGTCCCCACGTCGCTGGACAAGGCCGCGTTCTACGGGGTGCAGGTCGACCGCGACCTGTTCGATCCGGTCAAGTCCCGCTTCGTGCCGGCAGGGTCCGACAGCATGATGCCGGTGGTCAAGGATCCGCTGCTGAGCGGCCAGCGCGGGGGCGGCGAGAACGTGTCCCGGACGGTGGTGGTCGTTCCCTTCAGCTCGGACCGGCCTGGCGATGCAAGGCAGCAGCCGCCGCAGCAGCCGCAGCCGCAGGCACGATCGGCACAGGCCTCAGAGCCCGAACCCGGGTCGACCATGGCCTCCACTCCCGAGATGCAAGAGGAGATGCGCAAGCTGATCGACGCGGCGCGGTCGGCCGTCGCCGACCTTCAGGCCGCGGCTCCCTCCGCCTCGCGAGAGCCCGCCCCGCAATACTCGAGCCCACCTCCGAGTGCGCGTGCGCAGGCCGGGGCGGCCCCAATCCTCGAAGGGCTGCCGCCAGAGTTCGCAGCGGCCGCGCAAGCGGTCTCGGGCACCCCCCGGGCGGCGGCCGTGGCGCCGACCTCGGCCGAACATGCCTCCAATGCCTCGCAAGCGCTGCAGGCGGCGACGGCGATGGCCCGGGCCACCACGGCCCTCGGCAACATCGCGGCAGCGGCCAACAGCGGGTTCGCCGGCATGCTCCCGATGGTCCACCCCCCTGGCCCAACTGGGACCGGCGCGACCCGCAGGATCCAGGCCGTCATCGAAAGCCTCATCACACGCAAGGGTCTCAACCTGCGAATGGCCCCCGCCATCACCCAGGCGTTCGAGGGCGCTGAGCTGAAGGCGAGCGACTATGCGGCGCCGAACAAGCTCAGCAAGGAATCAGGCGGTCGAGAGCTTCGCCAAGCGGTCGAGGCCGGCCTCCTGCAGCTGGTCAAGTACCCCCAGGGTGAGGCCGGCTTCCGAGCCGACCCCGGGCTCCTGAGAGCGGTGGCGGAGGGCCTCGGGCAATCCGTTAACGCTTCGGAGGCGCTCACGCCTGAGACCATCATCAGCAGCCTGTCAGCCGGCCAGAGCGAAGGCACGGTGACCATCATGTTCACCGACGTCGAAGGCTCGACCCAGATGCTCTCGAGTCGAGGCTTCACCCTCTCCCACGAGATCATGAAAGCCTACGAATCGATCATCGAGGAGAAGATCAGCGAGCACGCCGGCCGACGGATCAAGGGCCTCGGTGACGGCGTCATGGTCAGCTTCGGTTCCAGCCGGCACGCGGTCGAGTGCGGCATCGGAATCCAACGCGCGATCGCCGAATACAGCAAGCAGAATCCGGAGCGCAAGCTGAAGATCCGCATCGGGATCAACACCGGCGAGGTGGTGGAGGAGGCGGGCGATTTCTTCGGCGCCGCCGTGAACGTCGCAGCGCGCGTGGCGGGCAAGGCCAAGGGCGGCCAGATCCTCGTCTCCGAGGTCGTTCGCCAGCTGGTCGGTCCTACGGCAGAAATGAAGTTCGGCTATCGCGGCCGTTACAAGCTGAAGGGCTTCCCCGACCGCTTCCGGCTGCACGAAGTGACGGCCGGTGAGGCACCGTCGGCAGCCCCGGTCCTCCGCACCGGCGACGGCTTCGTCGGCCGCGAGCAGGAGCGCCTGGACATCCGGATGGCCCTCGACCGTGCGTCCACCGGCACCGGCGGCATCCTCTTCCTCGCCGGCGCGCCCGGCATCGGCGCTTCGCGCCTCGCCTCCGAGGTGGCGGCCGAGGCGGCGAGGAAGGGATGGTGGGTGCTGAGCGGTCGCTGCACCGAGCAGGACGTGGCGCCGCTGGAGTGCTTTCGTGACGTGCTCGCCGCGGCGGTGGCCAGCGCGGGTGCCAGGCCCCTGCAGGATGCGGTCGGCGCCAACGGCCCCATGCTCGCCCAGCTCGTGCCGGGCCTGAGACAGAAGCTCCGCGGGATGGCTCAGCCGCCGGAGGTGCCGGCCGACCAGCTTCGGGAGCATCTTTTCCGTGCGGTCTTCGAATTCCTGACCGCCTGCCAGGGCACCAAGCCGCTCTTGATCGTGCTCGACGACCTGCAGTGGGCGGACGACGAGGCGGTCTTCTTGCTGCGCGACCTCGCCGAGCGCCTGGGCGGGAGCCGCATGGTCATCCTCGGCACGTACTGGGAATCAGATCTCGACTCGGCCCGCCCGTTCACGACCGCCGCGTCGCGCCTTCTTCGCAGGCGCCGCGCCCAGCGCATCGCTCTGGGGAGACTCTCGGACCGCGAGGTCGAGAAGATGGTGGCGGCCATGGGCGACACGCCCCTGGCGCCCGTCCAGATCATGGGCATCCAGGCCGCAACCGAGGGCAACCCGCTGTTTGTCGAGCATTCATACCTCTACATGGCCGAGTCGGAAACCATGCTGGGGGGCGGTGCGCGCGTGCAGGCCAGCTTCACGGAGGAGGACCTGGAGCTCGCCAACAGCGTGCGCGGAATCATCGGCCGGCGGCTCGAGAGGCTGAGTGAGCCTGCCCAGCGCATGCTGGTCGCAGCGGCGGTCATCGGGCGCGATTTCGACGTCCCGCTGCTCGAAGCCTTTGGAGAGCTGTCGGGCCATGAGCTGCGCGATGCAATCGATGAAGCGACACGGAGCCACTTCCTGAGGGCCGCGGGGCCGGATCGCTTCCGTTTCAGCCACGACCTCGTGCGCCAGCGAGTCCTCGCAGTGCTGCAGCTGCCCCGCCTGCAGGCATATCACCTCGCGGTCGCGGACACGCTCGAGCGCAGCTATGGCAAGAGCGCGAACGAGCGGGCGGCTGAGATCGCGCATCACCTCTATCAGGCGGGCACGTCCGCCGATCCGGTCAGGACATCGACCTTCCTCGCGGTGGCGGCCTCGAACGCGATGGCGGTCGGCGGGTTCGAGGAGGCGCTCCGCCTCATCGAACGAGCCCTGCAGCTGCTCCCGGGCGAAAAGATCCGCGAACGCGCCGAGGCGCTCGCGCTGCGGGGCCAGGCGTTCTGGGGGCTGGCGCGCAACAACGACGCGAAAGCCGCGTGGAACGGCGCACTCGGACGCTACGAGGAGCTTGGCGACACGAAAGCCGTGGCGGGCATCCACGCGCGCCTGCATGGAATCGGCGCCGACGGCGCGGTGCCCGAACGGCCGAAGGCACACGAACGGCGGCACGAAGAGCCGGCGGAGCCCCAGCCGGAGGAACCGGAGCCGGCTGAACGCTAGCCCGTCAGCCTGGCTCCCGGCGGCACCGGTCCGTACTCCGCTGGATCGCCAAGCAGCGTCGGCAGCTGACCCGAGAAGGTGAGCGTGAGGGCGATGATGCCTCCCATCTCGTCGGTCCTGAAGGTCGCGGCTTTTCGCATCGTGAGCGGAGCCGCTGGCATATAGATCAGCCCTATGAACGCCGAGTCCGAGGCCGCGCCCATGTTGTTGCCGCAGGAGTTGGTTGGCGGCTCATAGATCACCATCCAGTTGTACTGATAGCCGCTGAACACCACGTTGTCTCCGCTGGTGGTGTCGTTCAGACAGCCTCCGCTTGGGATCACGAAGGCGACCGCCCCCGGAGTGATCGGGCCAGGACAGGTCGTGAGCGCTCGCGCGACCGTCTGGCACTGGTTTTCGTTGGCGCGGTCACCAGCAGGGGGCGTGTTGCGGTTTGCATTTTCGTTGGGAAGGTTGCTTCTCAAGGGACCCGTCTCGCCCGATGGCGGAGACGAGCCGTTCATGCCCGGCGGTGAGCCGTTGGGGTTAAATCCCAGCCCGAGCAGGAGCGCGCTGAAGGTAGCGGTCTCGTTGCCAAGGCTGCAACCTCCGCCGCTGAACACGGGGCAGCCGCCGGTACTGTCGTTCTGTCCCTGGCCAGGGCCCGGTCCCGGGACGGCGATGCTGCCGGCCAGACCAAACGCACCCGAGCATCCGTTGCTGGGGGGAGCGGCATAGACGTTGTATGAGGTCGCCCCAGGCACGTTGCTGACCCGCAGCTGGATCACCTGGTTGTCGCCGACAAGGACCGTGTGGCAGGCAGACGGTGCGCTTTCGCGCGTATACGAGACCCCGTTGTAGGAATCGGTCCGCACGGACGTCAGCACGAAGGCCCAGGTGCCCTCCCTTGTGATGATCGGTGACCCGCCCACCGCGCTGGCCTGGAAAGCGCCCGCACAGTTGCCGTCGGTGTTCCACATCTGGTGGGAGGCAACCTGCGTGTTGTCGTAATACACGGGCTCGTCCGGCGGCTTGAGCTCGTTGGACACGAAGGCGCCGTTGTTGGTGTATCCGCTCGACCACTTGTAGACACCACCGGCAAGGAAGTAGCAGCGCCCCGAAACGAATTGCGGGCCCGGGTCTGCCGAGTACGTGCCGGCCGATATGACCACAGTGTTACCCGGCGCGCCCATGGACCCTCCGGTGACGGGCGGCTGTGGATAGCCCGGGTCGACAAAGTTGTAGCCCGACTTGGTCACGCCCGCGACATCGGGAAGCGTGCACGGGGTGAGCGCTCCGCTTGGATAGCAGTACGTAACGACGCCGGGCACCGACGCCTGGCAACGGGCGTAGACGTCACCGATTACCTCCGCGGTACCGGCGATGGAGATCGCGCCGCTCGAGACCATGTCGCCCACCACGTTCAGAGTGCCGCCTGAGGTCGTCGTGATGGCGTTGCCGGGGTTGCCCCCACACCCCGCCTGGCTCAGGGCCGCGATCGTAGGCGCGTACAGCAGGTTGTTCACTCCTCCTGACGCCACCGCGGATAGGCGCGGCGTGGTTCCGTTGGTGAGGATGCGGGCGAACTGGAGCACGAGCAATCGGGAGGCGGTGATCGTGAACTGGGTGCCGGCGGCGCCGAGCGGGGTCACCACCTCTGTGAGCACGGTCCCGTCGCCGTACCCATTGCAGGTGATGGTCCGCGGAGGCGGGCCATAGGCCGGTGAGCAGGAAGGGGCGTTGTAGAGGCGCGCGTTGGCGCCGAAGCTGGTGACCGCCGCCGATTCCGCCGCCGTCCAGTTGTTCGGGTTCTGCTGCAGGGTATCCCCGGCGGCGAGCGCGGCCGCGTCGACGGCGGCCTGGAGGTCACGGCGCAGCGCGTAGGCGCGCGACCCATCGATCGCGAGCGCGGCCATGCCGACCACGACCGCCAGCATGATGGCGATCAGGACGATCGCCTGCCCAGCTTCACGTCGCGGAGGGGACAGGGTCCCTCCCACGCTTCGCGTGGTGGCCCCAGCGGACGCTGCGCCTTGTTGACGACGCAAGCCACGACTGGCAGACGATGCCGCATCCGGCCTAAGGCTCCACTTGGCATTGACTGGAAAAAGTGTCATCAATATTCGGTCTTGTAGATGGCCGTGGCAGTGATAACGATGTGATTGGCCGTGGCCTGCGCTATCACCGGGGTGATGAGGACGAGGTTGAACCGGATCGTCACCTGGAGAGGGGCATTGCCCGCGGCGGGATTGACGGCGCTGCACGACCCGGTCGCGGCGGCCGAATACTCGCCGCCGGGTGCATTCATCGGCGGATTGGCCTCGATGGATGATGGCGGACCGGGCTCGGTCACGTAGACCCAGGCGGTGTTGGCGGGGGGTGTCGCACTACTGATCGGGCCTTGGGGACACGGCTCTGAAGCCTGGATGCCCGCCAGCTGCGCCACCACGGCGGTCAACACGGCCGCGTTGGTGGGCAGGCGGTCGGGCGCCTGCACCGCGGCTCGAGCCCCCTCTCGAGCGGCGTGGGACATGGTGTCGTAGTAGAAGACCGCCCTCCCGATGTCGAGGATGCCGAAGAGCAGAAGCAGGAGCACTGGCGAGATGAGGGCGAACTCGATCAGGGCCTGCGACCGCTGGCCCGAGAATTTGGGCAATCGCGATCTCACGGGCCCTGCACCATGATGTGCTCGTTGGCGGCCAGGTGGAAGGTGCCGAACTGGGCGCCGATCAGAGGGGTCAGCGGCCCATATGAATACAGGACGATCACGTTCAGGTCCTGCTGGCTCTGGTTGGTGGGCGGGGAGGTGAAGTCAACCCCGGGCGTGTTGTCGAAGCAGATGTAGAGCCACACCTCGTTGGCCCCCGCAGGGTAGGCGGAGTTGGCATATGGCGGGTTGTGGTAGGCGTTGCCGTCGGTCGGGTTCGGGCAGGTCGTGCCCGGGTTCTTGAGGTTTGAGGCCGGCAGTGAGCTCGCCGTGAGGACACCGTCGACCACGCCCTTGATCTGGGCATCGGTGAGGTACGTGTGCGCCGCGTTGGGGGCATCGAACCAGGCGCCGTGGCGGGCCCCCTCGCGGGCCGCGCTCGACATGACCTCTGACACGGAGACCGCGCGGCCGATGTCGATCAGCCCGCCGACGATCAGCATCAGGACCACGGACGACAGGGCGAACTCGACCATCGACTGCCCGGATTGCCCTTTTCGGGCTGGACGTGACGCGGGGCTTAACTGTGACGGCACCGCGGATATCTTGCCTATGATGGGTCGGCCTTGAGCACTTTTAGAGCCCTGACCTCCAGGCGCCCGTTCACCTTCCTCGGCATCATTCTGGCTTTACTCGTGATCGGAGCCTTCGTGCTCGTGGCCCTGAACGCCGGTACGGCCACCAACGTCCCGTACCAGTCGGTGGTCGTCGCCGGCGCGGATCTGAAGCCTCGGCTGCCTATCGACGCCGCCTCGCTCGCCATCAAGCGGATCCCGATTCCCGCCAACTACCCATCGGTCTTCTTCACCAAGATCACAGACGTCCAGGGCATGATCCCCTTGGTAACGATCCTGTCAGGGCAAGCGATCACGTCGAACGTCGTCGTCCAGGCGAGCCAGGCGCTGGGATCGCAATCGGAATACCTGCCCATCCCCTCGGGCTTTGTGGCGCTGACCATCCCCACAAGCGAGCAGCAGGGCGTAGCCGGCTACATCCAGCCGGGCGATTACATCTCGGTGATCGCGTCCGTCTCGACCGGCGTCAAAGTCGCCTCGATGACGATCTTCACCAACCTGCACGTGATTCGCGTCGGCACCAACGGCTCGAGCGGCTCGTCGGGCGCCTCGAGCTTGACCGTGGTCGTGACCCAGTGCCAGGCCGAGGTGATCACGTGGTTCCTGCAGTACGCCTCGATGAAGTATTCGCTCGAGTCGTTCCACGACTATCTGTCACCTGACAACCAGGCCAAGGATCCGGGTTGCCCCAGCATCGACTCGGCCAAAGGGGTCACGCTGCAGACCATCCAGAAGGCCTACCCCACCCTCTTCTAGGGAGTTATGGACCTCACCAGCCTGCTGGCAGTCGCGGTGCCTATGGCGGCTGCAATCGCCGTGTTCTTCTGGAGCCTCGACCGCATCCGCAAGGAACGGACGCGCGCCGACGACATCCAGCCCGCGCCACGGGCGACGCCAAGGGAGCTCGTGGAAAGGCTCCTACGCCCGGCGGCCGACAACCTGAGCCAGAGGCGGAGCGTGCGCGGCCGTCCCACGTTGACGGAAGACCTCGCGCGCGCCGGGCTCAACATCACGCCCGCGGAGTACCTCCTGATCCGCATCGGAGCTGTGGCGCTGGGGGCGTTGATAGGCCTGTTCCGATTCGGCATCTCCGTGGGTCCGATCGTGATCGCCGCCGTGGGTTTCGTGATCCCACCGATTGTCATCAACTACCTGCAGCGGCGGCGCCAGAACCAGTTCAACGAGCAGCTGGGCGGGATGCTGCAGCTGCTTTCGAACTCCCTCAAGACCGGTTACGCGATCGACCGAGCGCTCGAGACCGTCGCCACCAAGTCACAGCCACCGGTCTCGACAGAGTTCGAACGGGTAGCCACCGAAATCACTCTCGGCACGTCCGTAGAGGAAGCGCTCAGCGCGCTGCTCCTGCGGATCAACAGCGCGGACCTCGAGTTCATCGTCACGGCGATCCTTCTGCACACCCGAGTCGGAGGCAACCTGGCCGAGGTGCTCGACAACATCTCCGACACCCTGCGCGACCGCGTCCAGACCAAGCGCGACATGAGCGTGCTGACGGCGCAGTCGAGGGCATCCGCAACCATCATCACGGGCCTTCCGATACTCCTCGCCCTTGGCCTGTACGTGTTCGTCCCAGGCTACTTTGCCCCCATGACGAGCACGTTCGTCGGCTACGTCCTGCTCGGTGTCGCGGGCCTCCTGATCTTGATCGGCAACATCATCATCCGGCGCATGACCGCCCTCCAGGCGTGAGAGCGTCCTCGGTGACCGAGCGCTGATGTCGACCGCATTCCTGATCGCGATCACTGCGGGCGTCATCTGCGCGATTGTGGTGGTCGCTTACTTCGTCGCCATCGACCTGACCAAGCCCGTCGCCGCCACCAACGGCGCGTGGGCGCCGCCGCTGGTGCGCACGACATGGATCAAGCAGCTCGAGACGCTGGCCCGGCCTCTCGCCTCGCGCATGCCGGCTCACGAGACCGCGCCCCTGCGCCAGAAGCTCAGCCGCGCGGGCGACCCCGGCGGCCTCACCCCGGCCGGGTTCCAGGCGGTTCGCTATGGCGTGGCGGCGCTTTTTGCCATCATCGGGCTGAGCCTCGGGCTTCTGGTCAGTCTGCCCATTCCCACGCTGGTGGCAGCCCCGGCCGCGGGCGCCATCGCGGCGTTCGTCGGCTACTGGACGCCCAGGCTGTGGCTCGAACAGCGGATCTCACAACGACGCAACCAGATCCAGCGCTCGCTCGCGGAGGCCACCGACCTGCTGACCCTCGTCGTGGAGTCCGGGATGAGCCTCGATGAGGGCCTGCTCAGCATCACCGAACGGTTCCACAACGCGCTCGGCGACGAGATCGGCAAGGTGCTGCGCGAGATCAGGCTCGGCCGCCCACGCATGAGCGCTCTGGAGCATATGGCTGAGACGACCGGCGTGGCAGACCTTCATCACCTCATCGAATCGATCGTGCAGTCAGACCAGATGGGCGTCCCCATCGCGCGACTCTTGAGGGTGCAGGCCATGGAGATGCGCCGCCGCCAGCGCCAGACCGCCCAGGAGCGCGCGGCATCGGCTTCGTCGCGGATGGTGTTCCCGATGGTGGGCTGCATCTTCCCGGTGCTCTGGATCGTTCTCCTCGGCCCCGCCATCATCCAGATCCTGAAGTCCCTCCACTAAAACTCGCGGGGGGACAGATGTCCCCCGCCGCGGACCCACCCCTCTCCTCAACCACGCTGGGTGGCGCCTGGAAGGTGACGCGCTGGGAGACGGCCGGAATAAATCCGGCCTTAGGCTCCACTGAGATCTCTCTAGATGATTTGCGAGTAGCGGTCGAATACTTCACGTAGGTCGGACGGCGGCTCGACCCGATGCTTCTTCATCGTCTCGAACAGGCTGAGGATGTGCCTGACGCCGGCCAGCGTGACGCCCTTCTCGCGGGTCAGGTGCTGGATGACCTGGACCTTGCTGATGTCCCGCTGCGAGTACCGGCGCCGGTTGGTTGCGGTGCGATAGGGCTCGATCAGGCCGGCGTCTTCGTAGAGCATGAGAGTGCGCGGATGGGTCTCGAGGATCTCCGACGCCACGCTGATCGTGTACAGCGGTTTGTCGAGGTCTCCGAACGACGGCTGAGGGCCGCGGGAGCTACCTCGACCGCTCACCGGGTGCGCCATGGCCCACCAATCCTAGAGCGCTAACCGGCTTTTCTACGCCGCTTATCCGCCCGGCCCCAGAGGCTCTGCAAAGCGCGGAGGGGACAGAGTCCACTCCCGCGGCTGCGCCGCGGGGGCCCCAGAGGACGCTTCGCTTTTCTGACGACGCAAGCCACGACTGGGAGACGATGCCGGAACGGCCTAGGGCTCCACTTGGCTCTGTCTGATTTCTTGCTATCCAGCCTTCCGGCGCCGCTTTTCCGCCCGGCCCCAGAGGCTCTCCAGGTCGTAGTACGAGCGCTCGCCGGGCAGGAAAACGTGGGCGAGCACGGAGTCGAAGTCGAGCAGGATCCACGTGGCATCGTCGTAGCCGTCTACCGCTATCGGCCTGAGCTGCCTGTCCTTGGCCGCATCGACCATGCCATCGGCGATGGCGCGCACCTGACGGTCGGTCTCGCCCTCGCAAACGACGAAGTAGTCGGCAATCGAGGTCTTGTCGCGGACGTCGATGACGATGGCATCCCACGCCTTCTTGTCGACGGCCGCGCCGCGCAGCAGCTTCGCCAGCTGCAAGGGCGTCGGTCCGCGCGAGATCCGGGGCAATTTATTCAGCGTACAGGTGATGGGTGGCGATGTATCGCTCGACAGCCGGCGGCACCTTGCCTTCGATCGACCGCCCGCTCTTGATGTCATCCCGGATCCCGCTGGCCGATACGTCGGGCGTGCGGCCGAGGCAGAGGATCACGCGGTCTCCGCCGAGGCCGGCGGCCTCGAGGTCCGACCGTTGCGGCGACGCGCTGCCGGGGCGCGCGACCACAACGATCGTCGCCAGCTCTCGCACCTTCTCGGGCTGGTGCCAGGTGCTGAACAGCCTGGCCGCGTCCCACCCGAGGATCAAAAACAGCTCCGCACCTGGATCGAGCGCGTGCAGTTCCCGGAGCGTGTCGGACGTGAACGACATGCCAGGGCGTCGCAGCTCGAGGTCCGAAACTGCGAAACGCGCATCTCCGAACGTGGCCAATCGAGTCATCTCCAGCCGGTGCTCAGGGGCCGCCGCGGCAGAGGGCCGATGAGGCGGCTGGCCGCTGGGCATGAAGGTGACCCGATCGAGGCGAGCGCACTCGATCGCCACCCCCGCGGCGGCAAGGTGCCCGACGTGGACGGGATCGAACGTCCCGCCGAGCACGCCGATACGCCCATCCGTCGAGCTCAAGGCTGGTACTCGAATTCGATGCCGCCGATCCGGACCGTGTCGCCGGGCTCGACCCCGGCCCCCTCCAGGGCCTCGTTGACGCCCAGGCGGTCGAGCTCGGTCTGGAATCGTTCGAGCGAACCCTCCGAGTCGAGGTTGGTGTGCTCAACCAGGTGTTCGACTCGTCCGCCCTGAACCTCGAACCCCCAGGCCTTGCGTTCGACAAGCAGGTTGGGTCCCGTCACCGGCAGCTTGATCGTCGCCGGCCGTGCGGGCGTCCGCGGCTCGGGCGCGGTCGCGATCGCGCGCAGCATTGCATCGGTGAGCTCAGGCAAGCCGGCTCCGGTCTGCGCGGAGACGAAAATGACGCCCTTGCGCCGCGAACGCTTGCGCAGCTCCTGGGTCTCCTTAAGGTCCAGCTTGTTGACGACCGTGATGTGCGGCCGGCGCGCAAGCTCGGGCGAGAAACTCTCGACCTCTGCCATGACCGCCGCCATGTCCTTCCACGGATCGGCCGACGAGCCATCGACGACGTAGACGAGGACGCGCGTGCGCTCGGCGTGGCGCAGGAAGCGGTGCCCCAAGCCGGCGCCGCGCGACGCGCCTTCCACAAGTCCCGGGATCTCGGCGATCACGAAACGGCCACCCGCAGATTCGGCCACGCCCAGCTCGGGGTCAAGCGTGGTGAATGGGTAGTTCGCCACCTGCGGCCGCGCGGCCGTGAGCGCTGACAGCAGCGACGATTTACCCGCGTTGGGCGCGCCGACCAGGCCAACGTGCGCGATCAGCTTCAGGTCGAGCGTGACAGCGAGCTCCTCGCCTTTCAGCCCTGGCTCGGAATAGTCAGGCGCGCGACGCCTCGAGCTCTTGAAGTGCACGTTGCCGCGACCACCGGCGCCGCCGCGCGCCACCACAGCCGAGGCACCTGGGTGGGCGAGGTCGGCGATCAGCCCGCCCTCGGGGTCGAGCACCAGGGTGCCGACCGGCACCTCGAGCTCCAGGTCCGCGCCGGAGCGGCCTGTCTTGCGTCCACCCGCCCCGTCCGCGCCGGGTTCGGCCTGCCAGCGCGACCTGCGCGTGTAGAGCGACAGGTCGGTGAGCTGGGTGGTCGCCTTCAGGACGATCGAACCGCCGTGGCCCCCGTCGCCGCCATCAGGGCCGCCGCGAGGGACGAAAGGTTCGTGGCGGAAGGAGGACGAGCCGCGGCCGCCATGCCCGGCGCGCAGGACCACCCGCGCCGAATCGACAAACGCCCGGTGGCGGCTGGTGGTCGCCTTACTGCGCGACGATGCTGACGCGCCGGCCGTCCTTGCCCACCCGCTCGTATCGAACCTGGCCCGGCACGAGTGCGAACAGGGTGTGGTCGCGGCCCAGCCCGACGCCGGTGCCCGGGGCGATACGAGTCCCGCGCTGGCGGACGAGGATCGCGCCCGCATCGACCGCCTGCCCGGCGTAGATCTTCACGCCCAGCATCTGCGGATTGGAGTCGCGCCCGTTGCGGGAGGAACCGCCGCCTTTCTTGTGTGCCATCTGCCTATTTACCGGCCTGCTTCTTGCGGGTCGCGCGCTTCGGCTTCTCTGCCTCAGCCTTGCTCTCGGCCTCGGTCTCAGCCTCAACGACGACCTCAGCCTTCGCCTCGGGTACTTTGGCGCCGCGCTTCGACGGCGCCTTGCCCTTCGAGGGCTTGGTCTTGGTTTCGCTCTCGGTCTCGACTTCCGTGCCGGTCGCCACGGTCAGCCCGCCGACCGCGAGGATCTCGAGGGCGGTGTAGTCCGCCCGGCCGCCGCGATGCACGCGCACCCTCTTTTTGGACTTGTACCTGAGCGTCTCGATCCGCGGGCCGCGGCTGTGGGCCAGCACCTTCGCGTCGACCACCATGCCGGTGATCGCGGGCGCGCCGACATTGATATCGGAGCCGTCGCGCACGAGCAGCACGCGATCCAGCTTCACCGACGAGCCGGGCTCGGCGGCGAGGCGGTCGACCAGGACTTTGTCTCCTGGCGCTACGCGGTACTGCTTGCCGCCGCTGACGATGACGGCAGACAGCGATGCATCAGGCTTGGGCACGAAGGGAGATGTTACCGGACAGGAGCGGGCGCGGTTGGACCATCAGCGGGCGCCTGACTCGCAACTCCGCTCACCTGAGGAAGAGAGAAGTCAGCACCACAAGCAACAGCACGAGTCCGGCGAAGGGCGCGATCGCCTTTCGGTAGACGCCGCGCGCCGGCTCTGCTCCGCGGCGGCCCAGATACCAACCCGCGAGCAGGCAGAACGCACCCACAGCAACGCTCAGTCCGAGGAACCAAGCGACGCCGAGGGGATCGGACGGCGCGGGCGGAAAGTAGAGTGTTGCGAACAAACCGCAGTACGGCCACCAGCACAGCACCCGCATCGCGTCGAGCCGCAGGCGGGCGCGCCTCTCGCCAGGCCTCGGCAGCGGCCAGAGCTTGAGCAGCGCGGGCAGGCACAACAGATAGAGGGCTCCGCTGGCGACCTTGAGTGGAAGCAGCGACGGGACGAGCTCCGCGCCAAGGACCTGCGGACGCAGGCTTTGCGGCTCGACCGCGGGACCGAGCACCGCAACAAGCCAGCAGCATTGAACGACCAGGAGCAAGCCTGGTTCGCTGAACAGCTCGACGCCGAGCGCAAGCTCGGCCCACACGGTGAGCCCCAGGGCGATCGCGGCCACGATCAGGTTGCGCTCATCTGAAGGCACTGGATTGAACGGCGCGGAAAGCTGAACAGAAGCAAGCATCGACGAGAGGGCGACTGTGGCCAGCACCGCCGACGGTCTATGCCACGGAAACTCCGGCAGCACCCAGCGCTTCTCTGAAACCCGAACCCAGATGCTTTCGGCGGCGCTGCCGAATACGGCCATGGTGACGAGACCGGGATAGAGCAGCAGGGCTGCAATGTGGGTGGCGAGCTGCGCGAGGAATTGGGTCATAGACCGGCGAGAAAAAGGATCGGTTGCGGATACAGTCCGATCGCGACGCTCAGCGCGATGGCGATCCCGGCCCCCACCGCCTGCCGCCCTTTCGGCAGCCCAAGGCTTCGGCCGAGTCGCAGCGACGGCGGTAGCCAAAGCAGAAGCCCGATGCCGATCACGAGCGCGAGCGGCCAGTAGAGCTGCGTGGCACCGCGGAGCAACAGGACCCTGGCCGCGAATCCCGCAAACGGAGCCGACCCCGCCAGCATCGCTGCCGCCAGCAGGTTGATGGGCCTGTCGGTCTGAATTTTCTCGCGCAGTGATTGCCGCGACCACAGGTACAGGGGCAGGCGGCTGAGAAGGATGCCGTACATCATGAGCACGGCCGCGGCCTGACCGTCGGCCACCTGCACGCCGAACGCGCACATGACGAGACCCCAGTCCGCCATGAAGGAGAAATGCCAGGCCGACGTGCCTTTCTCGGAAAACCAGGAAGCAAGGCTTCCCCACAGGATGTTGAGAAGGCCGAGCCCCACGAGCATGGCGCCGAACGCTGCGGCGGCCGAAGGGATGAGGTCTCTCGCCCGGATGACGATTTCGAGGCCGAGGATCGGCCCGATGAACGCGATCCACGCGATGGGAGATGCGGCCGTTACCTCGTCGGGGTCGAACTCGTGGATGTATGGCAGCGTGCCCACCGCCGCGGTCAGGCCCGCCACCAGTCCGACAGCAGCGAACTTGGCGAGGATTGGCGCTCCGTCGATCCGCGCGAAGACCAGGCCGACTCCAAGCAGCGCGACCGCGAGCGCTGGCGCGCGGAGGCGAGCCGCGAGCGGCCGCTGACCCGCGACGGCCGCCTGGAGCAAGGCGATCGCAAGCGTCACGAGGATGACGAGGTCGAGGCTCGGCGCCGCCGCGATGGCGGCCATGCCCGCGATGCCGGCCAGGCCCCAGGTCAAAAGGACGGCGCGGTCTGCACGCTGCGGAGGGAACGCCACCACGAGCGCGAGCGCTGCGGCCGCGGCGAGCAGGACCGCCCTGCTCATCGGTGAGATCGAGAGGCCGAGGCCGAGCTGATCGGAGGACACCCCAGGCGCGGAGAGCACGATGGCGACAAGGCCGGCCGCCCCGAGCAGGCCGCCGGCGATCAGCGCCGCGCGCGGCCGCGGACGGAGGGCGGCGGTGAAGAGCGCTCCGGTCGCGGGCAGCGCCACCGCGAGCTCAGGCTCCACGAGACTCCACGGCTGGGATCAGCATGGCGCCGGCCGCTATCAGCGCTCCGACGAGATAGGGCGCCAATCCTCCGCCACTCGGCGCCAGGCCAGAGGCGCCGGCCAGGCCCAGGGCGAGGCCGGCAGCGGCCGTGAGCACGGCGATGGCGCTCTGGCTTTGCAGCAGGCGGCCCGCCATCAGTCCGAGCACGGCCAGCGATGCAAACCGCAGCGGTGCGCCGGGCCCAGTCGTAACCGATGCGGCGACCCAGAGCGAAAGGATCGCCCCTACGACGGCCAGAATCAGCCTGGGTGTTGAGCCCGGTGCCATCAGTCCCCATTCCTGCGGGCCCGCGCGCACGAGCTCGAAAACTGAAACGGCCCCACCTGCGATCAGGATGGCGCCCTCCAGCCAGAGGCCGTTCGCCCACGCCAGCACAGCGAATCCAAGGGCGACCAGGCCGACGCCGGCGGCCAGGCCCCGACGGCCGTCGGCCAGGACTATGACCGAGGCCCCGGCCCAGGCCACAAAGGCGGCGGCGGCGGTCACGACGGGCTCGGCAACAAGGTCGTCAGCGCGTGACCGCGAACGCCAGCGCGACCAGCGCCGCGAGCCACAGCAGCGGTCCACCTCCGGTCGCGGCCGCCTCGAGCGCGCGCAGGTCGACCAGCGAGCGGTACTGATCGGGGATGGTGGCGGCGCGCAGCCGCTCGCGCATGCGACCGAACAGCTCAGCGACGGGCAGGGGGAACAGTGGTGGGCGGGCCTGCACGCGTACCAGAGGAGGCCCCGCGCCGATGTACGCGACCACGGCGAGAAGCAGCACGGGTGTGAACAGCGCAAGCGCGGGCAGCACGGTCGAGACGGTCACGACCGACGCCAGCCCGGCGGCCGGCACGCCGGTCACTGCCGGCATGACATCGTTGAGCGCGGGCATCGCGATGCTCGCGAGGACCAGACCGAGGGCTGGACCCGCCACTACGGTGGCGGCCGCCAGTCCCATCGCGATCCGAGGCGCGGTCTCGCTCGCCGGGTGGCCGCGGCCCGCAGGGAGGCCGACCGCGCGGGCCGCCGCGACGATCGACACGATCCATGTCGCGGCTCCCGCGATGCCAAGCAGGCCCAGTAGGTTGCCGGCCTCGAAGGTGGCCTCGAGCCCAATCACGCGCACTCCGAATGCGAGTCCCGGCGGCAGGCCGGCGGCAGCTGCAATCACCACCAGCGACGCCGTGCCGGCACGGTCAGGCAGGAGTGGCAGACATGCCGCCAGCACCGCCGCGACGGCCAGGGTCGCCAGACCAGCGACGAGGCCGAGCGGTGTTCCGAGGCTGATGCCCATGAGGGCGAAACCTCCCAGGCCCGGGATGACCTCGCCGAGGTACTCGCGACGGGTGGTTGCCGCCTGGGCACGCGCAGCCGCGCCGAAGGCGACGAGCACTCCCAGCGCTGCCAGGACCGCCTGCAGCCAGAACTGCGGGTAGTGGCCGTCGCCCATTTCGTACGCACGCACCAGGAGATAGAAGCCGAGTGGGTAGAGGGTCGCGACCGACATCCCGGCAGCGCGGAGCGCGGGCCGCCCCCAGACCTGCGAGGCCCATCCACGCCAGGGAAACAAGCCCGACGCCGTGAGCGCGGCCACGGCCAGCACCAAAAAGACCGGCAGCGTGAGGGCAAAGACCGGCACCGCGCCGTAGTCGGCCGTACCGCCTCGGACCTGCAGGATGGCCCCGACCCAGCTCAGGGCAAGCCAGGCCGCCAGGAGCATTCCCCACGGCGGGCGGGACGCCCGCGGGTCCTCGACATCGAGCTGGACCATGGCGAGAGTCGCCGCAGCGCCCCCCGCCAGCGCAGTGAGCAAGACCCCTCCAGCCTCCACCGCCAGCACCGCGGCCGCCAGACCGAGAGCCGCCACCATGCCCTCTTGCCACGCGCGTGGCTGCATTGTGAGAAGGACGGCCGATGGCACCATCACCATCAGCGCGAACGCAAATCCCACCCCATCGAGACGCACATGCAGCGGGGCGCCGAAGCCGAGCTGCCCGAGGCTCACCTCCTGGGTGGCTCGCACCGGGGCCCAGAGGGCGATGAGGACGAGGATCGCCCCCCACGACCCGACTCCCAGCACGATGCGATCGATCTTCCAACCGGCCACCCCGGAAAGCGCGACCGCGCCGGCGGTGGCAAGCGGTATGAGGACGGGCGCAAGGAGGGCGATTGAGGGCATGCGCCCGCTAAGGGTATAGCGCTACTCGAGACGGTCGATGGCGGCCCTGAGCTCCTCCTCGCGCGTCTCTTGTTCCGCGATCACCGCCTCGGGCGCCTTCGCGCGGAACTCTGGATTGTCGAGCTTGGCCTGGACGCGATCGAGCTCTTTCTGCAGGTCGGCCCTCTTCTTGGCGACGACCGAGGGGTCGGCCGCGGCCGCCGTCGGGAACACGACACTCCCTTCGGTGAGGCCATACGCTTTTCCCGGCGGCAGCTCATCGACGACTGCCACGTTGCCGAGCGCTGAAAGGACCCGCATCCAGTCGGGCTCGGCCGGCTCCGACAGCATCACCGCGCCGCCCTTCATAGGTGCGCCCGGCACCGTCTTCCGATAGGAGCGGATCTCTTCAACGGCCTGCCTCAAGCTCTCGAACTCGAACTCCGCCTGTCCATCTCCGTATCTCGTGAGGTCCTCCGGCCACATCGTGCGCATGAGGAAGTCGCCGTGCCCTGGCATGCGGCTCCAGAGCTCCTCTGTCACGAAAGGCATGAACGGGTGCAGCAGGCGGAACAGGTTGTCGAGGCAGAACACCGCGATGCCCATCGCCACCGGATCGCCATCACGAAGCCGATCCTTGGCCGCCTCGAGCCACCAGTCGCAGAACTCGTTCCACGCAAACGTGTAGGCGGCGCCGATCGAGTTCTGGAAGGTGAACTCCTCGATGCCGCGGGTGATATCGGTTGACGCCCCAGCCAGTCGCGAAAGGATCCATCGGTCTTCGATGACCTCCACGTCATCAGGCTCCGGCACGGGTTGCACCGCCTTTTCGCCCACGCTGCCGAGCACCAGGCGCGTTGCGTTCCAGAGCTTGTTGCAGAACCGGCGATAGCCTTCGATGCGCGATTCGTCATAACGCACGTCCTGGCTCGACATGGCGACGGACGCTCCCCACGCACGCAGTGCGTCGGCGCCGTACTTGTCGACAAGGCCTCGCGGGTCGATGCCAGTGCCGAGGGACTTCGACATGCGCCGCCCATCAGCAGCCTGGACCTGGCAGTGGATCGCCACGTCCGAGAACGGCACCTCGCCCATGAACTCGAGGCCGGTCATGATCATCCGGCTGACCCAGAGAAAGATGATCTCTCGCGCGGTGCAGTTCATGTCTGTTGGATAGAAGGCCCGAAGGTCCTCCGTCTCGTCAGGCCAGCCGAGCGTGGCGAACGGCCACAGCGCGGACGAGAACCAGGTGTCGAGGACGTCAGGGTCCTGCTCGAGCCCCGTGCTGCTGCATTGCGGACAACGCGAGGGAGGATCGATGCTCGCCGTCATGTGCCCGTTCTCGCATTTGAACACCGGAATGCGATGGCCGAGCCAGAGCTGCCGGCTGATGTTCCAGTCCCGCAGTCCGCGCATCCAATCGAGGTACATGCGCTCGTAGCGCTCCGGGTGCCAGCGCACCTTGTCGGCCTCGCTGGCGGCGAGGGCCTTGTCGCGCATCTTGTCCATGCGCAGCCACCATTGCTCGCTGATCAGCGGCTCGATCACCGCATCGCATCGGTCGCAGTGGCCGACCTCGTGCGTGTACGGCTCCTGCTTGACGAGGAAACCCTGCGCCTCGAGATCGCGAACGACAAGCCTCCTCGCCTCGAGCGCGGGCAGGCCGTCGTACGGAAGACCGGGCACGTTCATCCGCCCGTCCGGATGCAGGCCGTTGATCACGTCGAGCCCATGCCGCTGTCCGATCTCATAGTCCATGGGATCGTGTCCTGGCGTGACCTTGAGGGCTCCGGTGCCGAAATCCTTTTCCACCGCCTCGTCGGCGACGATCGGCAGTTTCCTCCCGACCAGCGGCAGCGTCGCCGTCTTGCCGACTATCGATTGGTAGCGCGCGTCGGTCGGGTTGACCGCCACCGCGGTGTCGGCGAGCATCGTCTCGGGCCGGACGGTTGCGATCACGACCTCGCCGCCGCCGTCTATCGGATACCGGATGTAGTAGAGCGTGTCGTGATGCTCCTGCCACTTCACCTCGAGATCCGAGATGGCCGATTGGTCGTGCGGGCACCAGTTGACGATGCGCGGGGCGCGATAAATCCACCCTCGGTCATAAAGGGCGACGAAGGCGGCGGCGACCGACTGCACGTATCGCTCGTCCATCGTGAAGCGCAGCCGCGTCCAGTCCAGTGACGCGCCGAGGACGCGGTACTGCGCGACGATGGTCGCGCCCACCGTTCGGTACCACTCGTCGACCAACTCGGCGAACGCGTCCCGGCCAATCTCCTCTTTGCTCGTGCCCTCTTTCGCCAGCCGCTTCTCGATCACGTTCTGCGTCGCGATCGCCGCGTGATCGGTGCCCGGCAGGAACAGCACCTCGTAGCCGGTCATGCGCCGATACCGCGCCCAGATGTCCTGCACCGTGCCGTTGAGCGCATGGCCCATGTGGAGCTCGCCGGTCACGTTGGGAGGCGGCAGGCAGATCGTGTACTTCGGTTTCGGGCTCTTTGCGCTCGCAGTGAACAAGCCGGCGCTCTCCCAGCGCGCGTACCAGCCGGCCTCGGTGGCCGCATGGTCGTAGGACTTCGGCATCTCGGTCATGGCTTTGCTCATAAAGACGTGTTTGGTCTAAGGGTGGGGGTCAAAGGCGCCGGCGAGAGGTCGCTTAGCGCGACGGCGCCGGCTTGCGTACAGATACAGGTACGTAGCGGCGCATGGTGACTCCCATGTTAGCGCCTAGCGCTTGTTCTTCTGCCGGTCGCCGGCGGCGTCTGAAGAGCGAGCAGCGCCGGAGGAGCGGGCCATGGCCATGAAAAAGTTCGGCGCCAGCGCCATCACCTTCAGGCTGACCCGCAGGGGCAGCCGCACCACATCGATATCAGCCTTGTTCTTCGTGATGGCGGTCAGCACTGCTTCAGCCACCTGTTCCGGCCTCACCTCGGCGGCCATGGGGTTGGCCTTGAGGCCGGTCTCGGCCCACATGCCCGCCTCACTGACGAAGGTGGGCGATATCGCCGACACGCCGACCCCGGTTCCCCACAGCTCCTCTCGCAGCGCGAGAGCGAATCCGCGGATCCCGAACTTGGTCGCGTTGTAAACCGTGAAACCGGGTGAAGGCACCTTGCCCGCGACGGAGGCCATGAACACCATGTGGCCCTCTTTGCGCTCGATCATCGCTGGGGCGAGCTCGCGAGCGAGGACGATGCCGGCTCGGAGGTTGACGGCGATCGCCCTGTCGAGGTGCTCGATCTTGAAGGTCACCAGTCGCCCGCTCGCCGGCACCCCCGCGTTTGAGACCAGGACGTGCACCTCGCCCGCTTCTTTCGCGAGCCTTTCGGGCTCGCCCGGCTGGGACAGGTCGGCCACGACCACTCGAGCGTCGCCGAGCTCTTGCGCCAGCTTGTTCAGCGCTTCTTCGTTGCGGGCGGAGAGCACAAACTTGGCGCCCTCGCGATGCAGACGCCGAGCGATGTAAGGGCCAAGTCCGGACGAAGCGCCGGTGAGGAGCACGGTCTTGCCGCGCAGGCCTTCCACGGGCACAATTATGAGAAGGCCTTATTAACGGCCCAAGCGGTGATTCCGGAAGACCCCCGCAATCAATCTCATGCGGGCAACGAGAAGTGACTAGTAATGAGATCGATCACATGTGCATTTCCAGTGCGCGCAGCATCAGTCTTAGTGCCGAACCAGAGATCGAAGCACCGGCCATGCCATACGTTCACGATCACATCGAAGAAATCTTCGTTCAAAATGTACCGATTGCCGGGATAACCGCCGACAGTCACCGAGGTCTGACTGATGAGGGTCCCTGGACCGCTGACATTCGTCTTCGGACAATCCGCCGCTGCGGCGTTTGTTACTAGTACATAGAAGTGAATTCCAGTGTCTGACATCGCATATGGCGAACCGACGTTCTCTGAGGAAAAGTCATGGCCTTGTTGGTCATCTTGGCCCCCCAGGTCAAACCAACCGGGCGGGTACCTCAGTGTGTATCCAGAGACCGGGCTTGTGTACGTCAGCCAGCCTGCTGTTTCGTAGCTCGTTGGCGGCGAACTAGGCGAGGCTTGCGGGGAAGTTCGGGCTCCCGAGGCTGTCGGCGTGCTGGTGGATGCCCCGCTTCCAACGTCGGCACGGCCGCAAGCTACGAGTGCTGCGCTAGACAACGCAAACGCGAGAGCGATCGACCACAGGCGACGTTTTGAAGACAAAGCTGGGCCCATGCGGACCATACGCTTTTAATTCCAGACTAAACGCGTCTGGATGGGCGTTTCGTTTACGAAACGATCCCAGTGTGGACTCGTCTTCGCGGACTCCGGTCTAATGTCCCATGGCCACCTAGGTTTGTTGAAGTGCAGTGCCCATCGCTCGGCTCACTCAAGACAGCCACGCGACGTGCGAAAAACCTGATCGTGGCCCGAGCATTGGCGCGGGCGCGTGTCAATGGAGTTCCCGCGCCGCAGTCTTGACAACGGCGCCCTCTTCACGTTCCCCGACGATGGGATCACCGCCTCGAAGGTCAAGGTGTGTGCTTAGGCCGACTCTCCGACGAGTCGGGCTGGGCCGTCGCCGTCTTCGCTGAGCTCGAACTCGGGCTCGAGTGCTTCGCGGATCGAACGTTCGGAGATCAAACAGCGCTTGATCTCGGGCCGTGAGGGGATCTCGAACATGGAGTTCAACAGCGCCTCCTCGATGATGGACTTCAGCGCCCGCGCTCCGGTGCCGCGCAGAAGCGCCAGCTCCGCGATCGCATCGAGACTTCCCTTCTGGAACACGAGCTCGACGTTGTCGAGCGTGAAGAACTTCTGGTACTGCTTGACGAGCGCGTTCTTGGGCTCGGTGAGGATGCGGACGATGTCCTGCTGGTCGAGGTGGTGCAGGGTCACGATGATCGGCAACCGTCCGATGAACTCGGGAATGAAGCCGTACTTCAGGAGGTCCTGAGGCTGCATGTGCTTGAGGGTTTCAGAAACGGCCTTGCGCTCGATCTTCGTGTGCGGGGCCCCGAAACCGATCGCGCGCCGGCCGATGCGCTGCTCGACGACCTTCTCCAGCCCGTCGAATGCGCCGCCGCAGATGAAAAGGATGTTGGTGGTGTTGATCTGGATGAAATCCTGGTGCGGGTGCTTGCGCCCGCCCTGGGGCGGAACGTTGGCGACCGTGCCCTCCAGGATCTTCAGCAGCGCCTGCTGGACGCCCTCGCCGCTCACGTCGCGCGTGATCGACGGGTTGTCTGACTTGCGCGCGATCTTGTCGATCTCGTCGATGTAGATGATCCCGCGCTCGGCGCGGCTGATGTCGAAGTCGGCAGCCTGGATGAGACGCAGCAGGATGTTCTCGACGTCCTCGCCCACGTAGCCCGCCTCGGTGAGGCTGGTCGCGTCGGCGATCGCGAAGGGAACGTCGAGGATCTTGGCCAGCGTCTGCGCGAGGTAGGTCTTGCCGCAACCGGTGGGCCCGACCAGCAGCACGTTCGACTTCGTCAGCTCGACGTCGCCGACCGACTTGGACGCTGAGATGCGCTTGTAGTGGTTGTAAACCTGGACCGACAGCACCTTCTTGGCGCGGTCCTGGCCGATGACGTACTGGTCGAGCGCGGCGCAGATCGTCTTCGGGTTGGGGATGAAGCCGGTCTTCTGCTTCTTGGTGCCGGCCGACTTGTTGTCGTCCTCGAGGACCTCCTGGCAGAGGTCGATGCACTGGTCGCAGATGAAGACGCCCGGGCCCGCGACCAGCTTGCGCACCTGGTCCTGCCCCTTGCCGCAGAAGCTGCAGCGCGTATAGCGGCGGCGATCTTCTCTTTCGTTCATCGGTCCCTATTTGAATCCATTACGAGGAGGCCGGCGCCGGGGGATTATGGCCCCACAGAATCTCATTGGCAAGGCTGATGCATTCGCTGCAGATGAAAACGCCGGAGCCCGCAACGAGTCGCACCCCACCCTGACCCTGCGCCTTGCCGCAGAAGGAGCACTTCGGCTTGTGCCTTTTGACCTCGCCGCTCTTGCCCTTGCGCCGGAAGATCATGGGATGGCGGCGACCTTCTCCTTTTCTTTTTCTTTTTCCTTTTCCTTTTCCTTCTCGCCGGGCTTGGTCGGTGTGAGGATGATGCCGTCGATCAGCCCGTACTCCTTGGCCGCATCCGACGTCAAGAAGTAATCGCGCTCGGTGTCCTGGGTGACCTTCTCCATCTTCTGGCCCGTGTGCTTCGCGAGGATCTGGTTGAGCTGCTCGCGCGTGCGCAGGATCTCCTTGGCATGGATCTGGATGTCGGTGGCCTGCCCCTGCATGCCGCCCCACGGCTGGTGGATGAGGATGTTGGCGTGAGGCAGCGCGTAGCGCAAGCCGTGCGCGCCGCCCGCGAGCAGCACCGCAGCCATCGAATAGGCCATGCCGATGCAGATCGTCGAGACCGGCGGGCGGATGTATTGCATGGTGTCGTAGATCGCCAAGCCTGCCGTCACGTTGCCGCCAGGACTGTTGATGTACAGAGCGATCTCTTTCTCGGGATCCTCGGACTGCAGGAAGAGCAGCTGGGCCACCACCAGGTTCGCGACCTGGTCGTCGATGGGCGTCCCGATGAAGACGATGCGGTCCTTCAGCAACCGCGAGTAGATGTCGAAGGCGCGCTCGCCGCGCCCTGTGTTCTCGACCACCATCGGTACCAGGTAGCCAGTCGGGCGCTCTATGCGGTTCATGTCAGGCACCATCCCATTCTAGACAGCAGTCGCTGCCATTCCGTCAACTCTGAGCCGGCGTTCCGGCGCCGGCGATCTCGCCGAGGCGCTCCAGGACCCGGAGCCGGCGCAGCCTGGAGGCGAAGTAGCGCCGCGAGTTGGGCCCCCGCTTCAACTCGTCGACGCGGTCTTTGAGCTCGTCATCCTTGCTCGCCTGCTCCTCGACGAAGCGGTCCACCTCTTCATCCGAGGGCTCGATCTGGTTTCGCTTGGCAAACTCGTCGAGCACGAGGTCGACCTTGAGCCGCGCCTCCGCCTCCGGCCTCTCCTCGGCGATCCACATCTCTGGAGTTTTGCCGAGATACTCGAGGTAGCGATCGAGCCGAAGGCCCTGGCGGCTCAGGCTGCGTTCGAGCGAGTCGAGGTGACTGGCCAGCTCGCGCTCCACCAGCGTGTCGGGGACGTCGACAACCGAAGCCTCGACGAGCGCCTTCACGACCGCCTGTTCACGGGCCATCTGCGCGAGCGCTTTGGCCGATTCTTCGAGCTGTTCGCGCACCGAGCCCCGGTACGCCTCGACGGTTTCCTGCTTGCCGCCGCTGAGCTGTTTGGCGAGCTCGTCGTCGAGGTCGGGCAGCACTTTCTCCTTGACTCCCTGGAGGGTGATGTTGATGGTCGCCTCTTTGCCGGCAAGTCTCGGCTCGGCGTAGTCGTCCGGAAACTTGACCGTGGCCGAGCGGGTTTCGCCCACCTTGGCGCCCGGAATCACGGCCAGCAGCTCCGGCAGCAGGGATCCCTCTTTCAGCTCGATCTCCATGGCCGACCGCGTTTCGGAAGCAACGACGGCGCCGTCGACCTCGGTTTCGGCGTCGATCACCGCCACGTCGCCAACCCTGGCTTCTCGTTCGACCGGCGTGATCTCCGCCATCGGCTCCCGGACGTCCTCGAGGCGGCGCTCGAGCATCGCGTCCGTGACCTCAACCGCCGGCGTGGCCACGTTCAACGACGCAGGGTCGCCGAGCGTGACCTCCGGCATCACGGTCACGGTCGCCTTCAGCTGGGCAGGGCGGCCGCGTTCCAGCTCGACGACCTCGACGTCGGGGTTGTCGATGGGGTCGATCGACTTGTCCTGGAGCGCCTGGCGGATTACCTCAGGCACGATCGCTTCGACCACCTCTTCGCGTAGAGCCGCCGGGCCGATTCGCGCTTCGACCAGCGCGCGCGGCGCGCGGCCGGGTCTGAAACCCTCGAGCTTGGAGCGGGAGGCGAGCCGGTTCAGGACTTTCTCGTAGGTCGCATCGACCACATCGGCCGGGACCTCGATGGTCATCCCCACCTGGCTCTTGGGCAGCTGCTCGGTCTTGACCGAGAGGTTGGAAGGCACCGGGCCGATTCTACGGACCGCGGTCGCGAGCTAGGGAGTGTGCGGCGGCGGAGTCACCGGTGGCGGCGTCGGCGTCGGCGCAGGGGTCGGGCTCGCCAGCACCGGACCGGTGCCCGGGTCGGGCGGCACGTTGATGTTGATCGGCGTTGGGGTCGGGCTCGGCGGGTTGTCGCCCGGGAGCCGCGAGATGCTCGTCGTGTCGGTGAGGAACCAGCTGTTGTTGGCGCCGCCGACGACGTCCGCCGGCTTCGAGTACCAGCTGTCGCCCGGAACGCCCATGTAGGTCAGAGACTCCTCCATAAACGCGTGGAGGCCAGGCGTTGCCACGAACACACCATCGGAGTTGCGGACCATCGTGTGGCTGTAGTCGAGGATGTCGCCGATCCAGATCGCGGCCGCGAGGTTGGGGTTGAACATGACCGTCGTTGCGTCTTTGAAGTTATCCGACGTGCCGGTCTTGGCCGCGATCGTGCGGTCCCGGAAGTGCAGCGGGCTGTTGTACCCAAAGATCATGGAGCGGTTGTTATCGTCCGCCATGATCTGGGCCATGATGTAGGCGACGCCAGGGTCGATCGCCTGCCGCGCTCGCTGGTCGGCGTGGGTCTGGTACAGAACCTGGCCCTTCGAATCGGTCACCTGCAGGATGGATTCAGGTGTGTGGTAAACGCCCAGATCGGCGAGCGTGGCCATGCCGCCGACGTGCTCGAGCAGGGTGATCGGGTAGCCGCCGAGGGTCACGCTTGGGCCGTACTCATCGGCCGGCGCTTGCGTGTCGTAGCTCCCGTCGGAGTTGATGTAGCGAGGCTGGACGCCGACGTTGCGCATGAACGCCAACACGGCCGGCACTCCGATCGAGAGCTCGACCTTGACCGCGCAGATGTTGAGCGAGTTGGCCATCGCCCACTTGAGGGGCATCACTCCATGGGATCTCAAGTCGTAGTTGTAGAACTGGGTCGTGCTGTATGCGTCCTTGTAAACGAGTGGGCTCGGTCCGTCGTAGACCGGCGTGTCCACGGTGGCGGCGCGGGCGTTGATCACCGCCGCATACGTATAAGGCTTGACGGATGAGCCGACGTTGCGCGGCGTCGTCGTCCAGTTGTACTGGCCACCGTGGGCGTTGTAATCGGGCGAGCCGACCATCACGAGGATCTCCCCGTTGGTCGGGTTCTCAGCGACCAGTCCTGACGAGACCTGCCCCCTCGGATCGCAAGATGGCGGTTCCAGGCAGTGAGCGAGGTTGGCGGCCACGTCATCCTGTCCAATTCGCTGCATGTACCAATCCAGCGTGGTCTTGACGTTCAGCTGCTGGATGCCTGGCTTGAAACCGAGCTGGCGCAGCTCTTCGAGCACGAAGTCGACGAAGTGCGGCGCATAGAAGCTGTTGATCGGCGCGTGGTAGACGAGCTTTTCGGCCAGCGCCGCGTCCATCTGGTCCTGGGTGATGTAGTTCTGGCGGAGCATCGCTTGCAGGACCTCGGTCTGCCGCAGCCTGGCGGCGTCCGGGTGCAGAACCGGGTTCCATTCGGTAGGGGCCTGCGGCAGCCCTGCCAGGACTGCTGCCTGCGCGAGGTCGAGCTTGGAGGCGGGGACGTTGAAGTAGTCCTGGGCCGCCGCCTCGATGCCGTATGACTGCGATCCGTAGAAGCTCTTGTTGAGGTAGAGCTCCATGATCTGATCCTTGGAGTACGCCTGGCTCAGCTCGTACGCCAGGGCCACTTCTTTGACCTTTCTCGCGTACGTCTGGTCCGGGGTCAGGAACTGCTGTTTGGCGAGCTGCTGGGTGATGGTGCTGCCGCCGGCGACGATGTGGCCGGCGCGAATGTCGTCAAAGATGGCGCGGATGATGCCCTGGATGTCGAAACCGGGGTTGCTGTAAAAGCCCTTGTCCTCGATCGCCACGGTCGCCTGGATCGCCACCGGGTTGACGTCTTTGAGCCTCACCGACAGACGGTGATCGCCCTGGACACCCACGTCCGCCAGGACAAAGCCCTTGCGGTCTGTGATCTGGGTGTCGCCCGCGAACGAATTGCTGTCGAGGCCCTGGATCGAAGGCAGGCTGTCGAAGAAGGACTGCGCATAGGCGTCCACGGCGAAGCCGACCACCAGCACCACGGCCACGAAGACGCCGAGGCCCCGCATCAGGGCGACGCGGCGCAGCCGCTGCCCGATCGGCGACCAACCGGCGTGGACCCGCGCCCGAGGGCGATGGCCCCCCTTGGTTTTGATCTTCTCAGGAACGTTTCGAGCCATGGAGGGGAGCGCGTAGATTCTACGGTTTCCCACCCCACCCAACGCACGCGGCGGGGGATGGGTTACGCCGAGACGCCCTCCCGGGGCCGGGCGAAGACCTCGTCAGCGCCCACCAGCCGCTCCTGACGTGTGCCTGGGAAGTGCACTCGGACACCAGGGCGTCCCGGGCCGCCCAGCTCCCACCCGGCCGAATACAGGCCGGCTGCGGCGGCCAGGTCGCCCGCCTGGGCCACCTGGACCCCATCCGTGAAGCTGAGGCTCTGCGATCGCGCACCCGGATAGCCCAGCCGGACCTCGCCGCCCGTCTTCAGATTGAAGGCATAGTCGTCGAGCGAACCGGCCTGGCTGCCCGCGACCAGCTCGGCCACAGTGGGGAACTTGCCTTCGCGCATGGCCGCCTTCAAGTCCGCACGCGACTCGCGATGCGCGTTGCGGTCGCGGCGCCGGCGCTCGGTCAGGAGCAGGTCCCGCTCGCCCCTCAGCGCCGAGAGCTGCTGCTCGACCGGCCGCATGCGCTCGCGCACGTGGGCAATGCGCCGCTCGAGCTCGGCGTCATCGAGCGAGCTGAGCTCTTCGGCCACAGGCGAACGTTACCCGCGCTCGTGGCTTGCGCGCCGGTTGCGGAAACCCGAGAACAGGGCCACGTCGTACACGATCTTCAAGGCGCCGGCGGCGAAGAAAGGCACACCGAACGCGGCGACGCCGATGGCGACCCCCGCGAGCGCCGGCCCAAACGATTGCGCCACCCCGCGCACAGCTCCCGTCACCGCGACCGCGCCCGCTCGTTCCGCCGGCGGGACGATCGAGACGACATACGCCTGTCGGGCCGGCACGTCCATCTGCGACAGGGTGAATCGTGCCAGCAGCAGCCCGATGGCCCAGGGCAGACTCGGACTGAACGGAACCAGCAGCAAGAGCACGTTGCTGGGCAGGTGGGTGAAGACCATCGTGTTGATCAGGCCGATGCGATTCGCAAGCCGCCCCGAGACCTCATACGACAGCGCCTGAAGAATTGCGACGGCAGCGAAAACCGGCCCGAGCACAGACGCGCCCACACCAAAGCGAACATGGAGCCAGTAGGCGACCACCGCATTGGCCACGAACCCTCCGCCAAGAGAATCGAGTGCGAAAAGCGCGGCGAGCCCGAGCAGCGGACGAATCCGTCCGAATGCGGGGCCACGGTCATCGCCCTCGACATGCGACGTCATGAAAAGTGGGAGGACCGCGGTGACGGCGCCGATGGCCGCGTATAGGAGGAAGAACGGCCGGCCGGCCGATCCGCTCGTGGCGACGGTGGCGGCGAACCCGCCTGCGGCGTTGAACAAGCCGCCCGTCAGCGAGTAACGAGCGAACGCCACGTTGCGTCCAGACGCGGGCACCGTCTCGGTGAGCACCGCCTGCTCGACGGATGCGAACGGCCCAAGGTCCACGCTCGCGGCGCCGAGCATGCCTGTGAGTCCCGCGAGGATGAGGAGGGACGGCTGGGTCGCGAGCGCGAGGTCGAGCCCGGTCAGCGCCATCAGTACGCCGGCGGCCGCCAGGACGCGGCGGCGCCCCCACCTGGCCGCCAGGCCGGCGCTGGCGAGACCCGAAAGCGAGGCCGCCGCGAGCCCGATCCCCAACGTCAGGCCGATGAGCGCGGGCGAAAGTCCGCGGCGTTCGAGGTAAAGGCCGATCAGGACGGCGGAGAAACCGAACCCGAAAGCTCGCAGCCCGCGCGCGGCCAGGAGCAGGGGGCGATCCATCGGAAGTATTTCAACACGAGTGTTGAGAAACTCGTAGAATCGCCTCGTGGATTCCAGGCGCGAGACGGTCCTTGCCTTCCTGAAAACGCGGGGGCACGCATCGCTCGGCGACGTCGCGGCGCACCTCGAGATCTCCAAGCAGGGCGCCCTGCGCCACCTGGAGGCTCTCGAAGCGGACGGCCTGGCCACCGTGGCGCACGCCGAGGAGCACCGCCGCGGGCGCCCAGAGAACGTCTACACGCTCACCCCGGCGGCACACGCGCACTTCCCTCACGCGCACCAGGAGCTTGCGACCGACCTCGTCGAGTTCCTCTCCGAGGCACAGCTGAAGCAATTCTTCGAGCGCCGCGCCGCGCGCCTCGAGGCCGAGTACGCCCCTCGACTGGCGGGGCTAGACTTTGACGGACGCGTCCGCGAGCTGGCCAAGCTCGCCACCGAGCACGGCCACATGGCCGAGGTGGTCGAGCTGGCTGGGGGCGGGCTCGCGATCCGTCACTGCAACTGCCCCATCCAGGACGTCGCGGCTCGCACCGGCCTGCCGTGCATGAACGAGCAGCAGATGTACGAACGGCTGCTGGGGGCGCCGGTGACGCGATCCACGTGGATGCGCGAAGCGGCCGGCGACTGCACGTACGAAGTCAAGGAGAGTGGAGGGAAAGTTGGCTGATTTCGAGATCCGAGACCTGCGGGCCAGCGTCGAGGGCAAGGAGATCCTCAAGGGCGTCACGCTCTCCATCAACAAGGGCGAGGTGCACGCTGTCATGGGTCCCAACGGCTCGGGCAAGTCGACCCTCTCCCACACGCTGATGGGCCACCCTGGCTACAAGGTCGACGGCGGCGAGGCCACCTTCAAGGGCAAGAACGTCCTCGAGCTGGAGCCCGACGAACGCGCCCGGCTGGGCATGTTCCTCGCTTTCCAGTATCCCGTGGTCGTGCCCGGAATCTCGATGACCAACTTCCTGCGCACCGCGCTGAACGCGAAGCGTGGATACGACGGCAAGGACAAGTCGAAGCAGGTCACCCCGAAGGAGTTCCGCTCCTTGCTCAAGGACGAGCTCGAGGTGCTGCACATGGACGACTCGTTCCTGCCGCGCTACATCAACGACGGTTTCTCCGGCGGCGAGAAGAAGCGCGCCGAGATCCTACAGATGGCGATCCTGAAGCCGGAGATTGCGATCCTCGACGAGACCGACTCCGGCCTGGACATCGACTCCATCAAGTTCGTCGCCGAGGCCGTGAACCGCATGCGCGGCCCCGAGCTCGGCGTGCTGATCATCACCCACTACACGCGCATCCTCGAGTTCATCAAGCCTGACTTCGTGCACGTGCTCGTGGACGGGAAGTTCGTGCTGTCGGGCGGCCCGGAAGTTGCCGATCGCCTGGAGAAGACCGGTTATTCGGAATGGGCCGAGGCTGACGAGCCCGCTGTGCTGAAGCCCGAGGAGGTTGCCTGATGGCGACGGTACCTAAAGTCGACGTCGGCACGGACTACAAGGAGAAGTACGGCTTCTTCGTGCCCGAAGACTTCGTCTTCAAGGCCAAGCGCGGCCTTAACCCCGAGATCGTCAAGGAGATCTCGTGGATGAAGAAGGAGCCGGAGTGGATGCTGAAGTTCCGGCTTCGCTCGCTGGAGATCTTCCGCAAGAAGCCGATGCCCAAGTGGGGCGCGGATCTGTCGGTGATCGACTTCGAGAACATCTTCTATTACCTCAAGGCGTCGGACAGGCAGTCCAAGACGTGGGAAGACCTGCCGCCTGACATCAAGGCGACTTACGACCGGCTGGGCGTGCCCGAGGCCGAGCGCAAATTCCTGGCCGGCGTGTCCGCGCAGTACGAGTCGGAGGTCGTCTACCACTCGCTGCAGGAATCGCTGACCAAGAAGGGCGTGATCTTCACCGACACCGACTCCGCCCTCCGCGACTACCCCGAGCTGTTCAAGGAATACTTCGGCACGGTCATCCCGCCCGCTGACAACAAGTTCTCCGCGCTCAACAGCGCGGTGTGGTCGGGCGGATCGTTCATCTACGTGCCCAAGGGCGTGCGAGTGGAAGTCCCGCTGCAGGCTTATTTCCGCATCAACGCCGAGAACATGGGCCAGTTCGAGCGGACCTTGATCATTTGCGACGAGGGCTCGTTCGTGCACTACATCGAGGGCTGCACCGCCCCGATCTACACCACCGACTCGCTCCACTCCGCGGTGGTCGAGATCATCGTCAAGAGGAATGCGCGCTGCCGCTACACGACCATCCAGAACTGGTCCACCAACGTTTTCAACCTCGTCACCAAGCGCGCGCTCGCGTACGGCGACGCGACCATGGAATGGGTCGATGGCAACCTCGGGTCGCAGATCACGATGAAGTACCCCAGCGTCTATTTGATGGAGCCGGGGGCCAAAGGCGACGTGCTCTCTGTCGCGTTCGCCGGCAAAGGCCAGCACCAGGACGCCGGCGGCAAGATGATCCACGTCGCGCCAAACACGACCTCAACCATCACGTCGAAGTCGATCTCCAAGGGCGGCGGGCGGACCTCGTACCGAGGCCACATCAAGATGTATCCCGACGCGAAGAACAGCAAGTCGTTCGTCAAGTGCGACGCGCTCTTACTGGACGACGAGTCGCGCTCGGACACCTACCCGTACAACGACGTCGACGCCGAGAACGTGACCCTGGGCCACGAAGCGACCGTCAGCAAGGTCTCCGACGAGCAGCTCTTCTACCTGATGAGCCGAGGGATCACTCGCAGCGAGGCCGAGACGATGATCGTCAACGGCTTCATCGAGCCTTTCACGAAGGAGCTCCCCCTCGAGTACGCGGTGGAGCTGAACCGCCTGATCCAGCTCGAGATGGAGGGCTCGGTAGGCTAGGTATGCCTTTCACCCTTGAATCTATGGAGGAGATCGCCTCCCTCCATGGGGAGCCCGACTGGCTTCGCAAGCGCCGCCGATCGTCATTCGATGCTTTCGAGCGGCTGCCGATGCCGAGTCGCATCGACGAGGAGTGGCGCCGGACTGATGTCAGTGGCTTGGACCCGGCGCAGTATTCAACTCTCGAGCACCTGAACGGACAGAAGCTGGTGCTTCCATCCACGCTGCCTCCCGGCGTCATCCTCAAGCCGCTGCGCCAAGCTGCCCAGGACCACCCGGAGCTGGTCGAGCCGCGCCTGTTCTCCCTTGTGCACGCGGATCGGGACCGCTTCTCCGCCCTCCATGCGGCCTTCTTCACCGGCGGCACATTCCTGTATGTCCCCGACGGGGTGGTGATCAATCAGCCCGTGATCGGGCAGCACTTCTCGCACGAAGGCGGCACGAGCGTCCTGCCCCATACCTTGATCATCGCCGGGAAAGGCGCACGCTTCGACTATCTCGACGAGTACATCGCCGAGCACGACGACGAGGCGGGCTATCGGAGCGGATCGACAGAGATCTTTTTGGGCGATGGCGCACAGGTCGGTTATGTGGCCATCCAGAAGTGGGGACGCAACGTGTGGCATTTCGCAGATCAGCGTGCGGAGCTGAAGAAGGATTCGACGCTTCGGCTCTTCAACGTGACTCTCGGTGGCAAGTTCTCCAAGACACGCATCGAGGCCTCGCTCGTTGGGCAGGGCGCCGACGCGGAGCTGAAGGCGATCTATTTCGCGTCGGGCGAGCAGTTCTTCGACTTTCACACACTGCAGGACCACCAGGTCGGCAACACGCGCTCGGACCTCTTGTTCAAGGGCGCGCTGCAGGACAGGGCGCGCACCGTCTACGCGGGATTGATCCGCATCGAGAAGGGCGCCGCGCACTCGGACGCCTACCAGGCCAATCGCAACCTGGTGCTGTCCGACCACGCGAAGGCGACCTCGATCCCCATGCTGGAGATCGACAACAACGATGTGCGGTGTACGCACGGCGCGACCGTGGGCCCGGTCGATCCAATATCGATGTTCTATCTGCAATCGCGCGGAATCCCGGAGGCGACCGCCAGGCGGATGATCGTGCAGGGTTTTTTTGGTCAGGTACTCGAGCGCATCCCCTTCGAGCACGCGCGAGCCCTGGTCGAGGCCGAGCTCGAGGCGCGTCTTGGCTAGGTACCGGGTCGCATCGGTCGCCGATGTGCCTGTGGAATCGCTGAAGAGAGTCGACGTTGGACGGACGCCGGTGTGCCTCGCGCACGCCGAGGATGGCAACTTCTACGCGCTCAACGACACCTGCACCCATGAGGAGTTCTCGCTCAGCGATGGCGAGCTGTGGGACATGGACGTCGAGTGCCCCCAGCATGGTTCGCGTTTCAACCTGGTCACGGGCAAGGTGACCGGGCTTCCTGCGGTCATCCCGGCAACCACATACCCGGTGACACTGGAAGGTGAGGACGTGTACGTGGAGTTGCCCGAATGACCACCAATGGCGCCCCCCGCCTCGATGTCGCCGAGATCCGCAAGGACTTTCCGATCTTCGAGACGGGCATCGCCTACCTGGATTCCGCGAACACATCGCAGCGGCCGCGCCAGGTGACCGGCGCGATGATGGACTACTTCGAACATTTCAACTCGAACACCCATCGCGCGGCGTATCACATCGCGGAGGTGGCGACCGACAGATACGAGGGCACGCGAGAAAAGGTGCGCGCGTTCATCAACGCAGCCTCGACCAAGGAGATCATCTACACGCGCGGGACCACCGAGGCCATCAACCTGGTCGCCTACTCGTGGGGCCGCAAGAACGTCAGGTCAGGCGACCTGATCGTGCTGACCATCCTCGACCACCACTCCAACATCGTTCCCTGGCAGATCCTGGCGGCCGCGAATGGCGCCCACATCGAGTTCGTGGACGTCGATGACCGGGGCGAGTTGCGGCAGGACCAGTACCGCGAGCTGCTCGAACACTCGCCGAAGCTGGTCGCGTTCGGCCAGGTCAGCAATGCGATTGGCACCATCAACCCGGCGCGCGAGATGGTCGCCGCGGCCAAGGCGGCGGGGGCAACAGTGCTGGTGGACGGGGCGCAGGGCGCGCCGCACCAGGGCGTCGACGTGCGGGCGCTCGGCTGCGACTTCTACGCCTTCAGCGGCCACAAGATGCTCGGACCCACCGGCGCGGGCATCCTCTACGGCCGCCGCGAGCTGCTCGAATCGATGGATCCGTTCCAGTCGGGCGGCGACATGATCAAAGCGGTTCGCATCGAGGGCGCGACTTACAACGATCTGCCCTGGAAGTTCGAGGCCGGCACGCAAGCGATCGCCGAAGTCATCGGCCTGGGCGCTGCGGTCGACTACCTCGCCGGGCTCGGGATGGACGCCGTCCGCGCCCACGAGCGCGAGATCACCGAATATGCCTACGAGGCCCTGAGCGACATCGAAGGGCTGACCGTCTACGGACCGCCCCCATCACGGCGAGCCGGGGTCATTTCCTTCTCGCTCGAAGGCATCCACCCCCATGATCTGGCGACTATCGCCGACCGCGGCCAGGTGTGCCTGCGCGCCGGCCATCACTGCGCGATGCCGCTCATGACCCGCCTGGGCGTTGGGGCCACGTCGAGAGCCTCTTTTTACGTCTACACGCAAAAGGATGAAGTTGACCGGCTGGTGAGTTCCATAAAGGAGGCCCAGCGAATACTCAAATGACTAATCCAGTGCTACGCCCCTCTCCGGACCTCCCCCCGAGGGGGGGAGGGCATCTATGACAAGCACGACCGCCGAGGACCAGTTCTACCGCGAGTTCATCATCGACCACTTCAAGAACCCGCGAAATTTCGGCCGCCTCGAGGACCCCGACATCACCCACGAAGAGGACAACCCGTTTTGCGGGGACGTGATCGGCATGGACTTTCGTATCAAAGAGGGAGTCATCGACGACGTGAAGTTCCACGGACGCGGCTGCACCATCTCCCAGGCGTCCGCCTCGCTCTTGACGGAGCGCCTGAAGGGCATCTCGCTCGAAGAGGCCAAGAAGATCAGCAAGGCCGACGTGATCGGGGAGCTCGGGATCGAAATCTCCGCTGCGCGAATCAAGTGCGCGCTGCTGCCGTTGAAAGTTCTGAAGGTCGGTGCGTATGGTTTGGCTGACGAAGACGATGGCGAGGGATAACCGATGAGCAACCAGGTGACGCCGTTCCGCGACCTGAAGATCGACGACATTCGCAAGTTGATCGATGAGGGTTACGAGGTGGTCGACGTGCGCGAAGACTGGGAGTGGAAGAAAGGCCACCTACCGGGAGCGCGGCACGTCGTTCTCAACTCGATCCTCGCCAACCCGACCGCCAACAAGTTCCGCGACCGGACGATCTTCGTGTGCGCCGTCGGCGAGCGGTCTGCGGTCGCCGCCGAGATGGCTGTGGCCCTCGGCGTCAACGACGTCGTCAGCTTCCGCGGCGGCACGAAGGCCTGGAAGGACGCTGGCCTCCCGCTGGAGACTCCATGAGCGAATTGGCCCTGAGCCCTACCTACCAGGTCGCGCCCGATTCGACAGTCAAGCCCGAGGAGGTGATCGAGGTCCTGCGCCAGTGCTTCGACCCCGAGATCCCGGTCAACATCATCGACCTCGGCCTCGTCTACGACATCGCGATCAAGCCGGAACGCGTCGATGTGAAGATGACCCTGACCGCCCTCGGCTGCCCGATGGCGGCAGACGTGATGGCCGACGTCCGCGACCACCTCCTCACACTGCCCGGCGTCAAGGACGCCGGCGTCGACATCGTCTACGAGCCCGTCTGGACCCCAGAGCGCATGTCCGAGGAAGCGCGGTGGGAACTGGGTATGGTCTAGCCCGAGCCTCGTTCAAGTGCGGCTATTCCGCACTTTTGGCGCCAGCGGTGCGCTTGCCAGCTTCGAATTCCGCACTTTTGGCGCCAACGGTGCGTGTCGAGCGGGTTAGCCTGGGTCGACGCGTCGCAAGCCGCTCCCGACCCGCGCCCGAACCGAGAGGCGGTTGAGAGCCTGGTTCCGGTTCCAGGCTTGCTCGCACTTCTCGCACGAGCAGCCTGGCCCGTCCGCTTCTGCCGGCGAGCTTAGTGACCCGCCGAGCGTCTTGAATAGCGTTGCTAGGATCGTTGCAGGACGTAGAGAAGACATAGTTACCTCCGCGTTTCTATGCCTAATCTAACGCACCTAAGGGCGATTTCCTGCTAACGCCAACCATTTGTTGCCTGCTCGAGTACGGAACAGGGGTGATTCGCTAGCAGCTGTTCGTTGCGAACGCATGCCCGTTCGCGTCGATGCCGCCTCCGCTGCTCGAGCAGAAGCCTGGGCGGAAGTCGAGATGCCCATCCACGCATGTGTAGTGGTATCCACCAGTGACGAGCCCGTACCCGCTGCCGCCACTCAACCCCTTGGCTGGACAGATGATGAGTCGCTCCGTGATCTCGAAACCCGCAACAAGAACGGCGATGGCGACGAGAGCGGCTGCGATCTCTGTGACCACCGCCGGCAAGCGCCGGCCCGTCAACGACCTGACCGCCGCACCGGTTGCGAGCGCTCCGGCCACCACGATCGGCAGGCCAATCGAGAAGGCCGCCAGCACTCCGAGCACCAACAGACCCGCGGCGGCACCCCCACGCAAAGCAGGGCGAACGCGAATGATCATCGGCCGCTCCAGCATTGAGATGCCCAGCAGCACCGCCATCAACGCGAGGTAGGCCGCTACGAACAGCACCCTGTAGGCATCAGCCGGATTGGATTCTTGTGACCGGATCAGCACCGCGTATCCGATGTCGGTAACGACAACGATGACGATCGGGATCCAGACCAGCCTGCGCGACGCCCTGCTTTCACCAACAGCCGGCGCGATCGTCATCGGTCGCACTCTAAGGCTCCGTACACTTAGGCCTCGTGCCTGAGTTCAGCCCTGGGCTGGAGGGCGTCGTCGCGGCCGAGACCGCCGTCAGCGAGGTTGATGGCGCCAATGGAAGGCTCATCTACCGCGGCGGCTACCTGATCGAAGAGCTCGCTCCGATCGCGAGCTTCGAGGAAACCGCATACCTACTCTGGAACGGAGCACTTCCCGGAAAGGCCGAGCTCGACGCGCTCCGCCGCCAGATGGGGGCCGCTCGGCGGTTGAAGGACAGCGCGCAAGGCGTGCTCTCGTCGATCAACCCCCAGACCGATCCTATGGACACCCTGCGGACCGTCGTCTCCGCGCAGGGCGCGACCAATGCCATCACCAAGCCGACGCTGGACGAAGCGGTTGCGCTCACCGCCGTGATCCCGACCGTCGTGGCGGCTTCGCACCGGCGGGCCAGAGGCATGGACCAGATCGGGCCGCGCGCCGAGCTTGGCCACGCGGCCAACTTGCTGTGGATGATGGAAGGCAAGGAAGCCTCGCCCGACCGCGTTCACTGGCTCGACACCTACCTGGTGCTGCTGGCTGATCACGGGCTCAATGCATCGACATTCACGGCCCGCGTGATCGCATCGACCGGCAGCGATCTCACGTCGTGCGTGGTCGGCGCCCTCGGCGCGTTGAAGGGCCCGGCTCACGGCGGAGCCGCGTATGCGGCCGCGACGATGCTCGAGAAGATCGGCTCTGCAGGCAACGCCGAGGCTTGGCTGCAAGACGCTCACGATCGTCACGCGCGATTCGCCGGCTTCGGCCACCGCGTATACAGAACCTACGATCCTCGGGCCAAGATCCTCAAGGCGATGGCCATGACGGCCGCGCCCGATCTCTACAAGACGGCGGAGAAAACCGAGGAGGTCGCGTTGAGGATCCTCCACGAGGCCCACCCGGAACGCCCGAACGCGACCAACGTGGACTTCTGGGCGGCGGTCGTGCTCACAGGCGTGGGCATCCCGAAGGACTTGTTCACCTGCATATTTGCGGCCTCCCGCGTCGCCGGTTGGACGGCGCACGTGCTGGAGTCCCTCGCCGACCTGCGCATCATCCGGCCCGCCTCCGTGTGGAAAGGCCCGCAGCCCGGCACCAAGCCGCTTCCGCTCGCAAGTCGATGAGCAGCGCATACGTCCCGGGCCTAGAGGGGGTGATCGCTGCCCAAACCGCGATCTCGCTTGTCGATGGCGCCAACGGCCAGCTCGTCTACCGCGGCTACGTCATCGCCGACCTGGCCGAGGACATGTCCTTCGAAGAGGTGGCACACCTGCTCTGGTATGGACGCCTCCCGACCCGCGCCGAGCTCGACGCGCTGACTCTCGAGCTGGCAGGCTCGCGCGCACTCACGCCGGCCGCGGCGGCGACACTCAAGGCGCTGCCCAAAGACTCCGACCCGATGGACGTGCTCCGGAGCGTGGTGTCCGTGCAGGGTGTGGAGCACAGGCTGTCGAAGCCGACCATCCCGCTTGCGATCCACGTGACCGCATCGTTTCCGACCATCCTTGCCGGATTCCACCGCCGCCAACTGGGCCTCGAACCCGTGAAGTCCAGAGCCGACCTCGCCCACGCAGCCAACTACCTGTACATGCTCAACGGCAAAGAATCGGCGCCGGAGCTGGTGCACGCGCTCAACACCTACCTGGTGCTGCTCGCCGACCATGGAATGAACGCCTCCACCTTCACGGCCCGCGTCATCGCATCGACCGATTCCGACATCGCGTCGTGCCTCGTCGGCGCGATCGCGGCCCTCAAGGGACCCGCTCATGGGGGCGCGCCTTCGCAGGTCATGGACCAGCTGGAGGAGATCGGAACACCCGAAAACGCCGAGCACTGGATGCGCGAAGCACGCAAGCGCAAGGTGAGGTTCATGGGCTTCGGGCATCGCGTGTACCGCACATACGACCCCCGCGCGAAGATCCTCAAGGCTATGTGCGAGCGAATCAACCCGACTTTTTATGCGCTGGCCTCGAAGGTGGAGGAGACGGCGCTTGCAATCCTTCACGAGGAGCACCCGGAGCGGCCCCAGGCGACCAACGTGGAGTTCTATTCGGCCGGCGTGCTGCAGGCCATCGGCCTGCCCAAAGAATTCTTCCCACCCACCTTCGCCGTCTCGCGCGCCGCCGGCTGGACTGCGCACGTGCTCGAGCAGGTCGCCAACAATCGGCTGATTCGCCCGCAGTCGGAGTACATCGGACCCGAACCCCGAAAACCGGTGCCGCTGGCCGAACGGGGCTAGCTCTCTTCATAATCGGGCGGATCGACAGCAGGGTCCTCCGCAACCTCGGCCTAGCCGCATTGGCGTGGTTCCTGCTGATCGCGGGGGCCATCACCGCCTGGTGGGTCTTCACGCCGATTCGCCACGATGCGCTCGACAACGACCTGACGCTCGTGTACATCGGGGCTCGGATCGGCCTGGAACACGGCTGGAGCCACGTTTACTCGCTGGACCTTCAGCACCAGCTGTTCTCGCAGATACGGCCGGGTACCCCGTTTGGGGATGGCGAGCGCTTCCTGTCGCCTCCGCCGGCGGCGTGGCTGGTGGTTCCGCTGACGCTGGTCGGGCCGCAAGCAGCGTTCTTCGCCTGGCTGTTTCTATCCCTCGCGGCTCTGGCTGGAGCCTCGTGGCTGGCCGCCCCGGGCGCTGGTTGGCTGCGCATGGTCTGGCTGCTCGGCGCCGCCGCCTGGTATCCGGTCCTCTACAGCTTGAGCCTGGGTCAGCCGGTGATCCTCGTGCTGCTCGGCGTGGTCGCGTGTTGGCGCCTCGCGGAGTCCGGCAAGCACTACCTCGCCGGAGCTGCCCTCGGCCTTTCGGTGCTGAAGCCGCAGGTCGCGATCGCGGTGCCGGTCGTCCTGCTTGTTGCTGGGCGATGGCGCATCGCGGCCGGATGGGTGGCCACGAGCGGTGTGCTCGCGGTCATCTCGCTGCTGATGATCGGAACTCAGGGGGTGAACGATTACCGGAGCCTGCTCGCCGAGGCCCAGACGGTCGTCAACAATCGCTACTTCACATGGGCCTACCTGGTCGGCCCAGGACCGATCAGCTATGTGTTCCAGGCCATCTTCATCGCGCTCGGCGTTGCGGCCGCTTACGTCAATCGCCGCGCCAGCCTCGCTCGACTCATCTCACTCGGGCTGCTGATTTCGATGCTCTCCGCCACCTACTGGCACCTGCAGGATTTCGCGATCCTCGTCGGCGCTGCCTGGCTGTTCATCCGCGACCAGCCACCGGGGTGGCAGCGAGCATGGCTGGTGGTAGTTGCGCTCGCCGGAGAGCTGGCGTGGCCGCTTACGCCGCTGCCCATCTTGCTCGCGGTGACCGTCTGGTTCGCCATGCTCGCCATCCCGCGACGTCTTGCTGATCCTGCCCGCTTGGCCGCAGCGTGAAGGCGGCGGACGTTCGCGTCCCGCACGCCCGTCTTTTGGTCGCAACCTCCGCTGTCATCGCCTGCGCCGCCATCCTCTGGCTGGCGCGCGGCTTCAACTTCTATTTCGACGAATGGACGGTCATCCTGCCCGCGGACCCGAGCTGGACTGTCTACCTGCAGCCCCACAACGAGCACCCCGCGATGCTGCTGCGCCTCATCTACTCCGTGCTGCTGAACACGGTCGGGATGCGCAGCTACGTCCCGTACATGGCGGTTCTCCTCTTGCTGCACGCGACCGCCGTCGTGCTGCTGTTCGAGCTGGTGCGACGTCGAGCGGGCGACCTGATCGCGATCGGCGCGGCCGCCCTGCTGCTGGTGATGGGCGCCGCCTGGGAGAACCTGCTGTGGGCGTTCCAGATCGGGTTCGTGGGCTCGGTCGCGTGCGGGCTCGGCGCCTTGCTGGTGATCGGGGCCGGCCATCCGCGGATGTGGGCTGCCATGCTCTTGCTGTTCGGCTCCCTCATGTTCTCGGGGATCGGGCTCTTCTTTCTGATCGCGGCCGGCGTCTGGCTCGCGCTCACTCCGGAGCGGCGCAAAGACCTCGTCTGGCTGGCGCCCGTGGCGATCGCGCTGGGCGTCTGGTACCTCGCTTACGGCCGCTCGGGGGCCCCACCCGCGCCCATGTCGCTCGCGGGGAACATCGCGGTCCTGCCGCTTTACGCGTTGTGGGGCCTGGGGGCGAGCGTCGCCGGGCTGATCGGGGAGGGCGGACTGTTCGGGCCCGTCCTACTCCTCCTCGCGCTCGTGGCTATCGGATTCTCGTGGCGCCGCCGCCGGCCGGATGGTTTCACCATCGGCATCGCCGCCGCGCTGATCGGCTTCTACGTCGTGCTCGGCCTCAACCGCGCACAGATCGGCTACCAGCAATCTGGCTCGGGTCGATATGTCTACGAAGGCGCCATCTTCTGGCTGCTCCTGCTCGCCGACGCCGCTCGCGACCTTCCGTGGCGCGGCACCTGGCGGCCGGCGCTGGTCGCGTGCGTCTTTCTTGCCTGCTTCAACAGCGGCGTGCTCCTGTATGCCTACTCGGCGGCCAAAACCGAGCAGATGCTGCGTGAGGCGGCCGACCTCCAAGCCCTGGCCGCCGAACGCGGCGATCCTTGCCTGAAACCGACTGCAGTCGTCGACCAGTTGGTCATGCCCCAGGTGACCAGCCCGCCTGCCTACTACAGCGCCGTCGACCGGTACGGCGACCCCGCGGCCGGTAAGCAAGTGGTCCGAGGCCCAGATTTCGAGCGGGCGCGCAGCCATCTGGTGACGCCTGGCTGCCGCTGACCAGGGTGGCCGGTGAGCGGCGACTTCTACACTTGAATCAATGGCTGGGACTGATTTCGACGTTGTGATCCTGGGGGGCGGAATGGGCGGCTACCCGGCCGCAATCCGGGCCTCTCAACTCGGCTTGAAGGTCGCTCTGGTGGAGTCCGACAAGCTGGGCGGCACCTGCCTTCACATCGGCTGCATCCCCACCAAAGTCCTCCTCGAGTCATCCGAGCTGTACCACCGCGTATCCGCGCGCGGCGCCGAGTTCGGCGTCGACGCGGGCAAGGTGACCTTCGACTACCCCCGGATCGCCACTCGCCGCGACGCGGTCGTGAACCAGCTCTTCAAGGGCGTCCAGTTCCTGATGAAGAAGAACAAGATCGAGGTCATCGCCGGGAACGGCCGGCTGGGCGATCGCAACACCGTCGTGGTCGGGGCCACACAGATCAAGGCCCCCCACGTCATCGTTGCGACCGGTTCCGTGGTCAAGGCCTTGCCCGGGATCGAGTTCGACGGCGAGTACATCGTCTCCTCCGACCACGCGACGCTCGCGCGCTCGGTGCCCGAGTCGATCTGCATCATCGGCGCGGGCGCGGTCGGCGTCGAGTTCGCGACCCTCTACAACCAGCTGGGCGTCAAGGTGACCCTCCTCGAGGGCCTCGACCGTCTTGTCCCCCTCGAGGATGAAGAGATCTCGAAGGAGATGCTGACCGCCTTCAAGAAGGCAGGCATCGACTGCCGGGTCGGTGTGCGCGTGAAGGGCGCGAAGAAGGCGCGAGACGGTGTGAGCGTCGACACAGAGCAGGGCGAGGTGTGGGCGCGCCAGCTGCTGGTCGCGGTGGGGCGCGCGCCGCGCTCCAAGGACATCGGCCTCGAGCAGGTCGGCGTGACGACTCACCCCAACGGCTTCATCAAGGTGGACGAGTGGATGCGCACATCGGTGGAATCGATCCACGCCATCGGCGACGTCGTCGGCGGCTACCTGCTCGCGCATGCGGCGTCCCACGAAGGCACGACCGCGGCCGAGGACATCGCGGGCCAGCGGGTGGCGCCGTTCGAGCAGGAGCTCGTGACGCGCTGCACCTACTCACATCCCCAGATTGCCTCGGTCGGCTTGACCGAGAAGCAGGCGCGCGACGGCGGCCGCGAGGTCAAGGTCGGCAAGTTTCCTTTCACCGCGCTCGGCCGCGCGATCATCCACGGCGAGACCGGCGGTTTCGTGAAGATGGTCGCGGACGCCAAGACGGGCCAGCTGCTGGGCGCGCACGTGGTCGGCCCCGAAGCCACCGAGCTGATCGCCGAGCCCGCGCTCACGCAGCTCTTCCAGGGCGACGCGTGGGAGCTCGGGCGCAACATCCATCCCCACCCGACGCTGAGCGAGGCGGTCATGGAAGCGGCCTTGGCCGTCGACGGAAGGGCGATACACATTTAATGGCACGCACAGAAGAGCGTCAGTCGTCGTCCGCTGGGACCCCCGCGACGCAGTCGCGGGAGGGCGCTACCAAGCCGCGCGAGCAGGTGGCCAAGAAAGACGAGCCCGAGTTCAGGCCCGAGTGGCGGTTCCAGGAGCCCGTGGCTTGGCGCGACACCGACCTCGACGAGAAGACGCTCAACGAGTGGTTCTACTTCATCCTGCTCGGGCGGCAGATCGACTACCGCTTCCAGGTCCTCAACCGGCAGGGCCGCGCGCCATTCATCATCTCGTGCGCCGGCCACGAGGCCGCGCAGATCGGCGTCAGCTGGCCGCTGAAGCCAAAGTACGACTGGGTGTCGCCCTACTACCGCGACGTCGTGCTGTGCATGCGCATGGGCATGAATCCGCTGGACCTGATGCTTTCAGTGCTCGCGAAGCCTGCCGATCCCGCCTCGGGCGGCAAGCAGACGCCAGGCCACTTCTCGGACACTCGGCTCAACATCATCTCGGGCGGTTCGCCAGTCGCGACGCAGATGGTGCATGGTGCCGGCGTCGCGTACGCACTGAAGATGGACGGCACCGACAAGGTCGTCATGACGAACTATGGCGAGGGCGCCGGTTCCGAAGGCGACACGCACGAGGCCTTCAACTTCGCCGCGATCTACAAGCTGCCGGAGATCTTCGTCTGCGAGAACAACGGCTTCGCGATTTCCACGCCGTTCAAGAAGGAGTACGCAATCGAGCACGTCGCCCAGCGCGCCGCGGGCTATGGCTTCCCCGGCGTCACCGTCGACGGCCGCGACCCGGTCACCTGCTACTTCGTAGCCAAGGAGGCGATCGCGCGAGCGCGGGCAGGACAAGGCCCGACGCTGATCGAATGCCTCGTCGACCGCCTCGGCGCGCACTCGTCTGAGGACGACCAGCGCCGCTACCGGACCCAGGAGGAGATCGACCAACTCGCCAAGAACGACGGCCTCGAGCGCTTCAAGAAGCGCCTGCTCGACGAAGGCGTGCTCAGCGTCAAGGAAGTCGAGGCCCTCGAGGAGAAGGTCAAGGCAGAGGTCGCCGAAGCGACGCGGCAGGGCATGGAGTCGCCGGACGCTCCGGCGGAAAACGCGCTCACGAACGTGTACGGCCTAGACGTGCCGAACGCCATCGATCCGCCCGCGGGAGTCGAGACCGAAGAGATGAACATGGTCGCGGCGCTGCGCTCGTGCCTCACCGAAGAGATGGAGCGCGATGAGCGGGTGATGGTGCTCGGCGAGGACGTCGGCCAGAAGGGCGGGGTCTTCCTGGTCACCGACGGCTTGCGCAAGCGATTCGGTGAGCAGCGGGTGATCGACACGCCGCTCGCCGAGTCGTCGATCGCCGGCGTCAGCCTCGGGCTCGCGCTCGCCGGCAAGCGCCCTGTCGCCGAGATGCAATTCGCCGACTTCGCGCACATGGCGTTCAACCAGATCACGAACGAAATCGCGAAGTTTCGGTACCGAAGTGACGGTGACTGGTCGGTGCCGATCGTCATTCGAGCGCCGTTCGGAGGCCACGCCCACGGCGCGCTCTACCATTCGCAGTCGATCGAGGCGCGCTTCGCCACTCCAGGCCTGAAGATCGTCATCCCGTCGAGCCCCTATGAGGCGAAAGGACTTCTCCTCGCCTCTATCCGCGACCCTGACCCAGTCCTGTTCTTCGAGCACAAGCGGCTCTATCGCATGTTCAAAGAGCCTGTGCCCAAGGGCGAGTACCTGATCCCCCTGCAGGTCGCGCGCACGGCGCGTGAGGGCACGGACATCTCAGTGTTCTGTTACGGGCTCATGGTCTCGTACGCGCAGGAAGCGGCCAAAACCCTTGATGGCGAGGGCGTGAGCGTCGAGATCGTCGACCTCCGCACCGTCTACCCGCTCGACAAGCAGGCGATCATCGCGTCCGCTCGCAAGACAGGCAAGTGCCTGGTGCTGTACGAGGACAACCTCAGCGTCTCTGTGGGCTCCGAGGTGGCGGCCATCATCGCGGACGAGGCATGGAGCTGGCTGGATGCGCCGGTGAAGCGGCTCGGCGGCCTCGACGTGCCGTCGATACCGTATGCACCGGCGATGGAGGATGCGTTCATGCCGAACCCCGAGAAGATCGCGAAGGCGCTTCGGGAGCTAGCTGCTTTCTAGCCATGGCGAAGACCACCCGGGTCGTGATGCCGCAGCTGGGCGAATCCGTCCACGAGGGGACGATCGCGAAGTGGCTCGTCAAGCCGGGTGACAAGGTCGTCGAGTTCGAGCCGATGCTCGAGGTCGATACCGACAAGGTGAGCGCCGAAGTGCCGTCGCCCGTCAGCGGCATCCTGCGCGAGATCCTGGCCCAGGAGGGCCAGACGGTGCAGGCCGGCGCGGAGATCGCTGTGGTCGAGGTTGGCGCGGATGGCGAGGCAGCCGCGCCGCCCGAAGCCGTCCCCTCTCCCCCTCGGGGAGAGGGTCAGCAGGGGGGTGCGCCGGGAACTGGCTCCGCCAGGCTCGGCGCCTCTAGGGGGGAGTCCCCCCTCCAACAAGAGGGGCGTGAGCAATCCAGGCCGGCCGCCGCGGCGAAAGGTGCGCCGGTTGCTGAGGGGGTCCCCGCGACAGCGCCGGCAGCTCAGCCGGCGGCGCCCGCCCCGGCTCCGCCAGCGCCGGCTCCGGCGGCGCCATCACCTGTCCTCGATGGCGGCGAGCATCGCTTCTCCCCCGCGGTCCAGATGCTCGCATCCGAACTGGGCGTCGATCCCGGCAAAGTGCCCGGGACGGGGATCGGCGGGCGGGTGACCAAGAAAGACGTGGAGCAGTTCGCAGCGGCGGCCAAGACCGCCCCTGCCGCGAAACCACAGCCGGCCGCCACGCCGGCGCCGCCAGGCGAAGGCGACCAGGTCGTCCAGCTCACGCGCGTGCGGCGCCTCATCGCCGAGAACATGGTCCGCTCGAAGACGACCATCCCCCATGCGTGGCAGACGCAGGAGGCGGACATGTCGGGCGTCGTCGGGCATCGCAACGCCAACAAGGCCGCCTTCCAGAAGCAGGAGGGCTTCTCGCTCACGTATCTGCCCTATGTGATGGCGGCCACGATCTCTGCGCTGCGCGAGCGCCCCGAGGTCAACTCGACCTTCAACGAGACCGAGCTGATCATCCATCGGGACATCAACCTGGGCATCTCGGTGGGTCTCGAAGACACCCTGGTCGTACCGGTCGTCCGCCGCGCGGACGGACTTTCGATCGCGGGGCTGGCGCGCGCGGTCAACGATCTCGCGACCCGCGCCCGCAACAAGCAGCTGAAGGCCGACGACCTCAGCGGAGGGACGTTCACGGTCAACAACTCAGGAACCTTCGGAACGCTGTTCAGCTACTCCGTCATCAACCCCGGCCAGGCCGGCATCCTCACAATGGAGGCCATCGTCGAGCGGCCGGTGGCGGTCAACGGAATGATCGGGATCAAGCCGATGATGTATCTCTGCTTCTCATTCGATCACCGCGTGCTCGACGGATTGATGGCGGCGCGCTTCCTGACCTCGTGCCGCAAATGGCTGGAAGCCGTAACCCTCGATCTGCCCGTCTACTGATTCGGTCATCTAGTCCCGCTCGATCGAGAGGATGCTGATGAAAAAGCTCGCGAAGATGGTCTGCGTCCCGAGCGCGAGCAGGACGACGGCGGGAATCACCTCGCGCATCGTGGTCGACGGATTCAAGTTTCCAAATCCAACCGACTGCCAACTCGCCACCGCCAGCACGAGCGCGACCAGGCCACCGAGGGCCATCAACGCGCCGGCGAGCAGTCCCACCTCGAGGGTGATGTAGCGAAGCAGCCTCTGCAGGACGGGGTGCGGCGGATGAAATCCCTCGCGGATCGCGAACATCTTCGTGAAAACAGCAAAGAGGACGAGCTGGTATCCCAGCAGCGCGAGGAAGCCGGCCACGAGCAGCGTGTGAATATCGAGGCGCACACCACCGATACGCAGCGGTCCCGCGACCAGCAGGGCGGAGACGACCAAACCACCGACCAGCAGGGCCAGGCCTGGATACAGGAACAGCCATCGCGGGCTGAACAGGAGCATGAAGCGCAGGTGGCGCCAGCCGTCGCGCCAGGTGCGCAGGTGTGGCGGCCGCGACCGGCCGTCTGGGTGCAGCACCACCGGTACCTCGGTGATGCGCATTCCTTTCAACGAGGCCTTGATGACCATCTCGCTGGCAAACTCCATGCCGGTCGCGCGCAGCCGCATCCTGTCGTAGGCGTCCTTCGTGAACGCCCGCAGCCCGCAGTGCGTGTCTCCGACGGGGGCGTGAAAGAAGATCCGGCTGATGCGCGTGAGTACGGGGTTGCCCACCCAGCGGTGCGACCAGGGCATCGCGCCAGGCTCGATCCCGCCCAGGAACCGATTGCCGACCACGAGGTCGTAGCCTTCGCGCAGTTTTGCCACCAGCGGCGCGATGGCGGCGAAGTCATAGCTCGCGTCGGCATCGCCCATGACGACGAACCGTCCTTGCGCGGCGTTGATGCCACCGATCAGCGCGCTGCCGTAACCCTTTCTCTGGACGTCGACGACTCTTGCGTCGAGCTCGCGCGCAAGCAGCTGAGAACCGTCGCTGCTCCCGTTGTCGGCGACGATGATCTCGGCCGAGTACCCGCCTTTCTCGATGGCCTCGCGCGCCTTGGCGATGCACGTGGCGAGCGTCTCGGCCTCGTTTAGGCAAGGCATCACGATCGAAACCTCGACCGCGGTCGGGGCGCCGTGCGCCGGCGACGATGGACGCGGCGCGGTCTTCATGGCGCTAGAGCCTAACGCCGCGCCCAACGGAAGGCTTGCAGTTTTGGCTAACAAGTAAATCGAGTGCCAGGTGGAGCCTCAGGCCGGATTTACTCCGGCCGTCACCCAGTCACGCCACCTTCCAGGCGCCACCCAGCGTGGCAGAGGAGAGGGGTTGGCCCGCGGAGGGGACTCCTGTCCCCACCGCGAATAAAAAATGACCCCGACGGATCGCCTCTCGAGGACTGGTACCTGCCTTGCGGCCTGTTCCTGCCCTTTTGAACGTTTCCCTCGGGGCCGTTGCCAAGACTAGGGTCGGCTGGTTGGGAGCGCAAGCCCCAAAAGTCAGTTCGCCGCCAAGCCACCATCCGTAGCTTGAGCTCTTATGCGTACCCCACTATCCGACCGCCGTCGACGACCATGTCCTGGCCGGTCACGAGGTCGTTCTCGACGAATGCCATCACCGCCTGCGCGACGTGATCCGGTGTCGCAACTGCGCGTAGAGGCGTGGTCTCGGCCGCCGACACCTCGCCGGCCGTGGCTGCATCATCTCCAAGCCTTTTCCGGGTCCAGCGGCTGGATACGAGTCCGGGCGAGACCGAGTTCACGCGAATTTCCGGCGCCAGTGCGAGCGCCAGCGCCCGGGTCAGCTGCAGAATCCCCGCTTTCGAAACCCCGTAGGCGATCGACGAGCCCACGGCGCGGTGGCCGGCGACCGACGCCACGTTGACGATCGCGCCTCGTTGCTTCCTAAGCTCGGGCGCCGCCGCGCGGCAGCAGAAGAACGTGCCCTTGAGGTTGACGCCGAGGATGTCGTTCCAGACCTCGTCGGTAAGCGCGTCGAGATTCGCATGCGGGATGAAGTGGGTGGTGCCGGCATTGTTGACCAGGACGTCGAGGCGGCCGAACCTCTTCACGGCCTCGTCGATCATGGCGACGACCTGGGACTCGTCGGACACGTCGGCCCGGTGGGGGTGAGCCTTGGCGCCCAGCGACTCGATTTCCTTCACGGTCGCGTTGGCCTCATCCTCAGAGCGCGAGTAGTTGACCACCACGGCCGCGGCGCCTGCCCGCGCGAGCCGGACGCCAACCGCGCGGCCTATGCCAGTGCCGCCGCCGGTGACGATCGCGACCCTTCCTTGGACCTCCATGCGAGACTAAGTCTCCACCAAATGCCGCTCAGTCTCGAGGACGCCAACAAGGTGATCGCCGACGCTCACGCCAAAGCCGAGCAAATCGGGGTGTGCGTGACCGCCGCCGTGGTCGACGAAGGCGGCCACCTGATCGCCCTGGGCCGGATGGACGGAGCGCCGCCCCTCTCGCCGCAAATCGCCGAAGCCAAGGCGGTAGGAGCCGCAATGCTGCTGCGCGACGGAGGGTCGCTACAGAAATTGGCGGAGGACCGCCCAGGATTCTTCAGCGCTGCGGACCGGCTCGTTCGCCTGCCGCTGATTCCCGGCCCCGGGTCGATGCCTATCGACAGGGACGGCTTGACCATCGGCGCGGTGGGCGTCAGCGGGGCCCGCCCTGAGCAGGACCTGGAATGCTGCCAGGCCGGGCTCAATTCAATCAAGCTTCAGGGCGCGTAAGGGCTCGTAGACCGCGCCGGCTCGGCTGAGGCGGCTCGCGAAGAGGACGAGCTCGGTCGCGCGCCATGGGCTCAAGTGCGGCGGCTCCGGCAGCGTAGGCAGCTCGGCTCCATCGCCCGCGCGGGCGCGGGCGAGCGTCAGGTGAGCCTGAAAGGGGCGCTTCTCGCCCATCAGGCCGGCGGCCGCGCACTCGGCATCCACCTTGGCAGCCAGCGCCGTCACCTCCTCCGCGCCGGCGCGGAGGCCCTGCCAGACCACCCGCGCGCGCCGCCCACGCCCAAAAGTGCCGAGGGTTCCAAGCTCGAGGTCGAACGCCGATAGCGGCCGAGCTCCCAAGCGATCGGCGATCGCCTCCACCAGAGCGCGGTCGACATTGCCTATGAATCGAACTGTCAGATGCAGATTGGCAGCTGGGGTCCACCTGAACTGGGGCGCCGCGGCGGCGCATGCGGTGAGGAAGACCGCCATGGCGGCGCGCTGCGCCTCGGGCACGGGCAGCCCGAAGAACGCCCGAACGTGGGATCCGCCCCCGGAAGCTCCCGGGTGCAGGTCCCTTATTTCCGGACGGGCGCCTTCTTCCAGTGCTGCGGCACCCACGAGCTGGGTGCGGTCGGCCGCCACCCAAAGTGCGTGCTCACCGAGTCGATGCCGTCGGCGATGTTGTTGACGCCGAACATGTTGATCTCGTCGGGCGTCACGAGGGGATTCTTCATCAGCACCTCCATGACGGTCGCGCCGGGGATCAAAAACGCTGGTGGCACGGTCAGGCGCGGCTTCTTGATCCCGCGAGCGTCGAGAAACCAGCCGTAAATGGTCGCGAGCGTCAAGACTTCAGGCCCGCCGAGCTCGATGATCTTGCCCAGCAGCTCAGGCTTCTGGATGGCTTCGACGACACACCTGGAGGCGTCCTCACGAAGGATCGGCTGGACCTGGATGTCGCCGTAGGCCGGGATGATGACGACCGGGCCAAACTTGGAAAGTCGCTCGAAATCGTCGAGAGAACCGCCTTCCTCGCCCAGAATCAGCGAGAAGCGCAGGATCGTGCCCGACACTCCGGTCTTGGCCAACTCTTGCTCGCCCATCCAGCGCGATGTGAAGTACTTGAACTTCGGATCGAGGCGGGCGCCGATCGCGCTCACCAGCACCACCGACTTCGCGCCCGCGGCCTTGGCTGCCTCGGCCATGATCCGCGGGCCGTCGACGTTGACCTCGAGAAAAGACTGCGGGCGGTTCCGGCGCACCGCGACCAGGCTGATGATGTGCTCCGTGCCCTGGGCAGCCTGGGCCACGGCCGCGGGGTTGAGCGCATCGCCCACGATCAGCTGGGCGCCCCGGGCCTTGAAGGCCGCCGCCTTCATCGGATCGCGTACCAGGACCCTCAGCTGGTGCCCGGCGTCGATCAGCTTGTGCGCGACACCACGGCCGAAGAAGCCGGTCGAGCCCAACAGTAAAACCCTGGCCACGGTCGAGAATCGTAACGGAGGACATACTGGAAGCCGGTGAGTGGGCAGGAAGCCGGCGGCATCGGTTTGGGGCTGTTCGCCGTCCTCATCGGCGCAGGCGGGATAGCCGCAGCGATTCGGACTCGGAGGCGACGGGAACACATCGCCGCCACATATGGCGCCACGGGCGGCATCGTCTACACGATCGTGCAGGCGGGCTGCTCGGGCCTGCTGCTGCTCGGCGGGGTGGGCCTGATCGTGCTGGCCCTGCTCCTGCGGCGCTAGCTAGATGACGTTGCGCTCTCGAACCAGGGCTCCCCTGGCGAATCGCTCGAACGCAAAAGACGAGATGTCGATCTCGGATTTCCGATCCAGGAGGAGCTGGGTCAGCAGCAGCGCCGCCGCCGGCGCCTGCATGAAACCATGCCCGCTGAAGCCGGCCGCGCACCAGAACCCATCCAGCTCTGCGATCGGCCCCAGGATCGCCTGGTGGTCCGGCGTCACCTCGTAGAGGCCCGACCACGCTGTCTTCACGCCTGCGCCGGCGAGAGCCGGGGCTCGGCGCGCGGCCTGCGCGAACATCTTCTCGAGAAAGTCCCAGTTGACGTCGGTCACGTAGCCCGGCGGCTCTTCGCGGTCGCTCATGCCGATGAGGACGCCGTCGCCCTCTGGATGAAAGTAGAGCGAAGTCTGGAAATCGACCGTCATCGGATTGGTGCGCGGCATGGCCGGGAAGGTGCTCGTGACAGCGATATGACGCCGGTATGGAAGGATCGGGATCTCGAGGCCTGCCATGCGGCCGATCGACGCCGACCATGCACCCGCGCAATCGAAAACGAGGCGCGTCGCGACGTCGCCGGTCGTGGTGCGAACCCCCTGGACCTTTCCTGAGGCGATATCGATGCCGGTGACGGCCACGCCTTCCTTCAATCGCGCGCCACTGCGGCGGGCGGCCGCCGCGTATCCGGAGGTCACGTCAGCAGGGCTGGCGATCCCGTCCGTGGGACAGAACGTGCAGCCCAGCACATCGTCGACGTTCAGGATCGGCACCATCCGGGCGGCCTCGTTGGCATCTACCCACCGGGCCTCGGTCAATCCGACGCGGTGCCACACCTCCATGTTGTGGCGGAAGTCCTCGACCTGCTGCGGTTGGGTGAGCAGGAACAAATAGCCGATCTGGCGAAAGTCGGCGGGGTGCCCGATCTCCTGGTCGAACGTCTCGAGCATGCCCACAGACATCTTTTGTAGGCGCACGTTTCCCTCCGAGGAGAACTGCTGGCGCACGCCGCCGGCGCATTTGCCCGTCGACTGTGAGCCCAACGCCTCGCGCTCCAGCAGAAGGACGTCGACCTTTCGCCTGCTGAGCTGGTAGGCGAGGGCACAGCCCATGATCCCGCCCCCGGCGATGACGACGTCAGCGCTTTCCATGCCAGAACATGCCCCAGAACTCGAAGATCAACTTCAGGGCGGCCAGGGTTGTGATATCTCCGTTGTCGTAAGGCGGCGACACCTCGACGACGTCCAGTCCGACCAGCTTCGCGCCCGCTGTGGCAACGCGAAGGAAGTCGATGGCCTGCCGGGTGGAGAGCCCGCCCGCGGATGGGATCTCTGTACCGGGCGCGAAGGCGGGGTCGAGAGCGTCGATGTCGAACGAAACGTGCAGGCTCTTGCCGGCGACCGCCTCGGCGACCATACGTGCCGCGGCCGGGTCGTTGACCAGCTCCGAGGCGGAAACGAGCGTCATGCCTCGAGTGCGGATGAACTCGAGCTCTTCGGGGTCGTAGTCCCGTCCGCCGACGATCACCACGCGCGCCGGGCCGATGCTCGAAACCTCCAGAGCCCTGCGCATGGCGCAGCCGCAGGTCCAACGGCCGCCTCGCGAGAAGTCGCACAGGTCTGGGTGGGCATCAACCCACAACACCGCGAGGTCAGGGTGGCGCCATCGCTGGGTGGTCAGGGTGGCAATGGCAGTGCAATGGTCTCCGCCCAATACGGTCAGAAGCGCGGATGCCGGCACCTTCGCCAGCCGGTTGGCCACCTTCGACCAGCTGGCCTCGATGTCGGTCCCCGCGTCCAGGTCGCCCATGTCGTGCACCCTGAGCCCGGCCAGAGGGCGTGCGTCTTCAGTGACAGGCGGCATGACCGCGGAGAGCTCGCGCATCCGCTTCGGCGCCAGGGCAGCGCCCTTGCGATAGACCGCCGAGCCGTCATACGGGATGCCGGCGATCACGATGTCGGCGGCGTCGATCGGGTCACCGGCCAGGCCGCCCCAGGGCAAGAGTCCAGCGAGGTTCATCTCAGTCATTTCTTGCGCATCTCCGGCACCTTCAGGATGAGAAGGCCGCCCAACAGCAGCCAGATGAAAAACACGGTGAATATGACCGGGTACCCGCCCGGCAGGCCGAGTACGTTTGGCCCGTTGTTGAACTCGAGCAGGAACCCGCCCACGAAGCGGGCGATGACCCCGGAGCCGGCGGTGGCGATGTTGCTGAAGCCCATGAAAAGGCCTGCCTCGCCGGGCGGGATTATGTCCTGGATAAAGGCCCAATCGACCGAGAAGAAGAGCCCGTACCCGATCCCGATCAGGACGCCGACCAGGGTCGCCTGAGCAGCCAGGACCGGCACCTTCAGGGCATGGGCAAGCGGCTGCAACAGAGACGAGGGTAATAGCTGGTAGTGGCTGAAGACGAGAATTAGCACGCCCGCCGCGCCGAGCAGGCCGCCCCACAGTATCAACGGCCGCCGTCCGATCCGGTCCGAAGCCCGCGCTGCGGGCAGGGCGACGATGAGGGCGGAAACGATCACCAAGCCCTGGAGGGTGTAGGCGGCGGTGACGGCCGCGTCGACATGGCTGTGATAGAAGACGTCGCTGAAGTAGTACAGAACGAAGCTCTGCAGCCCGACCAGCCCCATCAGGATCAACAGCCGCGATGCCATCAGCCACAGGAAAGGCACGTTGCGGAGCGGTCGCGAAAAGGTGGTCGCGAATGCTTGCCTCAAGCTCGTGAACTGCGCCCTGGTCGCCTCAGCTCGGTCGGGGACCAAAAGCACGGTCGGCAGCATCGTGGCCAGCAGGAGAACGCAGATGCTGAGGATCGCAGCGGTCCGTCCGAAATGGGCGAGGATGTATCCCGCTCCGACAGAGCCGGCGATCAACCCGATTGCGTTCGACGCGCCGTAGTAACCGGAGGCGGTCCCGCGCTGCGCCTCCGGGACGACGTCGGGTAGGAGGCCTTGATACGGACCCTGCGCCGTGTTGGAAGCCGTCTGCAGCAGGAAGTAGAAGATCACGACCAGCCAGTAGCTGCCCGACAGCGCGATGCCGATCAGGAAGATCACGTCGCCCACGGTGCCCGCGAAAATGAACGGATGCCGCCGCCCGAACCTCGTGCGGGTGCGGTCCGAGTACGAGCCGACGAGCGGCTGCCACACCACCGCCATCAGCGATCCGACTCCCTCCAGCACGCCCAGCGCCGTCCCTTTGTGCGCGTTGCCGACCAGGTGGACGACCAGGTCGGGCAGGATCAGGCCGCCCAGGCTCGTCCACAGATAGCCGATCGCGATCCAGTAGACAGACAGAAGGGCGAAGTCTAGGTGCGTAAGTCGCGATAGCGACCGGCGGGCGGCCAGCGCCATCAATCTGGTTCGTACGGAGGCAGCGACTTCTTGACCGGACGGTCTTCGCGATAACCGAGCGCGTACTCACCCTGGAGGATCGTGTGGATCTCGCGCGTGCCCTCGTAGATGATCGGCGCTCGCGCGTTGCGCAGGAAGCGCTCGACCGGGTACTCGGCCGAGTATCCATACGCCCCGTGGACCTCGATGGCGTCGTGGGCGGCGTTGAAGGCGGCATCGGTGGCGTATTGCTTCGCCATCGACACGTCGCGTGTGTGCCGCAGGCCCTTGTTCTTCATCCACGCGACCTTGAAATAGAGGAGCCGGCAGATTTCGTAGTCGCGCGACATGCGCGCGATCATCTGCTGCACCAGCTGGTGGCGGCCGATCTCCTGGCCGAACGTCTTGCGCTCGCGTGCGTACTTCACCGATGCATCAAGGCAGGCGCGGACGGTGCCGGCGGCGCCGGCGGCGACCGTAAATCGCCCGTTGTCGAGGCAGCTCATCGCGATCTTGAACCCATCACCCTCATCGCCGATCCGATCGCGCTCGGGCACCTCGACGTCGGACATGAAGATCGAACCCACGTCGCCCGCTCGAATGCCGAGGCGATCCTTGATCGGTTCCGTCCGCAGCGCTGGGCCGCACTGGGCGCGGTCGAGCATGAAGGCGGAGAGGCCACGGCCTCCTGCAGCCGGATCTGTCTTGGCGAAAACGAGTAGGAAGTCGGCGGTGTCCGCGTCGGAAACCCACACCTTCTGTCCGTTGAGCACGTAGCCCGCGCCCGATCGGCGGGCGGTCGACTGCATCGAAGCCACGTCCGAGCCGGCGTTCGGCTCGGTGAGCCCATAGCAGGCGAGCTTCTTGCCCGACGCCATCGGCACGAGCCACCGCTGCTTCTGCTCCTCGTCGGCCCACGTGTACAGCCCCATGCCGACCAGGCCGACGTGCACGGAAAGCACCGTCCGGTAGGTGGTGTCGACGTACTCGAGCTCCTCGCACACCAGACCCAGCGACAGATAGTCGAGGCCGTGCCCTCCGTAACGCTGCGGGAAGCACACGCCGGGCAGCCCGATCGACGCGAGCTTGGCGAAGATCTTGGGGTCGTGGTGGCCCTCGCGATCGTTGGCCGCGACGGTGGGAGCGAACTCGCGCGCGCAGAAGTCGCGCACGGTGGCCACCAGCTGCTCCTGGTCTGGCGTCAGCGCGAGGTCGAGCACGGGCCCTCTATTTCTTAGGGGTGGGCGTCGGGCTCACCTTGGGTGTCGGCGACGGCGTCACCTTCGGGAGCGGTTTCAGATCGCTCGGCCCGACGTGGCCGATGAACGGAATGTGGGATCCGATGGAAAGGATCACCGGAACCGCCCTCGAGCTGTGCAGCTGCGGCTGGAGGAAGTCGACAAAGATCTGCTGCAGCTGGTGGATGCCCGCCACCGAATCGATGCTCGCGCCCGAGGACTTGCCGGCGGCGGTCTTGAGCGCCTGGAGATCCGACTTGGAGACCATCGCCGACGTGATCGGGTTCGAAAGAATGAAGTTCTCCAGCTGATTGACCTGGGCCAGGGTCAGGCTCGCGCTTTTCAGCGTCGGCTCGAAAGCGTTATCGAGGGTCACCAGCGCCGAAACGGCCAGGTAAATGATGACGATCGTCACGGCAACGTGGACGAAGATCCCCAGCAGACCGTCGATGCCCCGAATCGCCTCGAGGCGATGGAATGCGCCGCCGATCGCGCCGCCGATCGCACCCAGGATGACCGCCAGGATCAAGGCCACGAACACGCTCAGGACCGCGTTGATGTGCAGGAGCTTTTGCATCTCGTTCGTGTACTGGTCGTGGAATCGAAAGATCACCAGGAGCGTGCCGAAGAAGAAGATCTCGGCCATCAGGGGCTGGATCACGCCGCGCTGGTATCCGAGTAAGAGCGCCACTATGAGCGCGAGCACGATGGCGGCGTCGATGATCATGCGGTCCTCGCCCTTGAATGGACCAGCTCGCGGCGCGCCTCGATGACGAGAAAGCCGCCGAACATTGCAATGATGCCCACCGCTTCACTGAGCGGCTGCACGAAGTAAACGCCCTCCGACTGCGCGTAGCTGTGACCGCCGGCGACGATGAACGCTCCGGCGGCCAGGATGGCGAGGCCGAGGACCCGGTTCCGAGGCGCGCCCGCGCGCGCTGACTTCCACGCCGACCAGGCCGCCCCGCCGACGAGCAGCAGCGATCCGCCGACATTGGTGATGAGCGGAAGGACGGCCGAAACGTCGATCGCGCCGCGAGGCGGGACCTGCGCTTTGAGCAGCGCCGGGTTCGTATGCGACATGAGCACGGCCACCACACATATCAACGAGATAGCCGTCATCACAATTACGGCCCACCGCCCAACTCGAGGCGGCACGAGCAGCAGAAGGGAGCCGGTTCCCAACCAGCCGACGTTCAGCAGGCCCCCGAAGAGGTAGTAGCCTTTGTAGGTCGCATCGGACCAGCCGCCAAGCTGGCCGACGGTCTCGAATGCGGCGGCCGCGCCGAACATGGCCAGGGCCAGCGCCCAGATCGCCTGATATGGCTTGCGGCGGGTGAGGTATTGCCTGCCCACGACCACCGCGAAGGCGGCGCCGACCACGGCTGCGATGAGGGGGATCAAGAACACCGCGGCCAATGATAGAGGCCGGGCCTCTTGCGGCATCCCCGCGCGGGCGATCTCGCCTGGCTTCGGTTAGACTCGGTGCACTCTTGGCCCGAACGATCGCCGTCGCCATGCAAAAGGGTGGTGTTGGCAAGACCACCACCGCCGTCAACCTCGGCGCTGCACTGGCGGAGATCGGCCAGCGAGTTCTGCTCATCGATCTCGACGCCCAGGGCCACCTGACCCTCTACATGAAGCCTCCCGCCGAGCTCGAGAAGACGATCTACCACCTCCTGGTGGACCCCGAGACGACGGTCACCGACGTCGTGCAAGAGGCGCCGCAAATGGGTGTCCATTACATCCCGGCGGACGTCGAGCTGGCCGGCGCGGAGAACCAGCTCATCAACGAGATCGGCCGCGAGAGCATCCTTCGCGACAAGCTCGAAGCGGTGCAGAAGCGCTACGACTTCATCATCATCGATTGCCCGCCATCGCTCGACCTCATCGTCATCAACGCGCTGGTGGCGGCGGATGAGGTGCTGGTCCCGCTGCAGGCCGAGTTCCTCGCGCTGAAGGGCATGCAGGAGCTCCTGATCACGATGGAGCGCGTCAAGCGAAGGCTCAACCCGCGCCTCGAGCTCATCGGCATCCTCCCCACCCTCTACAAGGCCCGCGCGCTCCACTCGCAGGAGGTGCTCGCTGCCGTCAAAGAGAAGTACGGCGACAAGGTGTACGACTTCGGCGTCACCGACTCGATTCGCTTCGCGGAGACGCCGCTGGCGGGGCAATCGATCCTTCAATACGCGAAGGACTCGGATGGCGCGAGGTCGTATCGTGCACTGGCAGCCCGGGTACTGGAGAATCACAGAGACTGATGCCGACTTTCAAGCGCGTTTCACTCGCCGGTTCGGAGGATCTCTTCCGCCCGACGCGGCCGCAGGTCGTCACCGACACCGACGACGTGATCCGCGAGGCCGTCGATCGGCACGAGAAGGTCAAAGAGGTCGTGTTCCGGACGCTTCAGTTCACGCCAGAAGAGATCGAGCTGCTGCTCGAAGCGATCCAGACCGCCAAGTATCCCGATCGGGTGCGCGCCAAGCCCGCTCTAGACAAGTTCGACTCGCTGGATGCGCTGCGGGTCAAGGTTCAAGGCGAAACTTCGGACTAAGGGATTTCGCCATCTGGGCCCAGATCGTGGGATCTCGGCTGTGGACGCAACCATTGGGGCGCAGATGGTCGAGCGGCCCGTCGTCTTAGCGCGGGCGGGGGAGCCTAACGCTTCTTGGAGCGGCGCCGGATATAGCCGTAGGTCCAGAAGAGGCAGACGCCAAGCAGCAGGATCGAGAAGCCGACCACGGCGGCGCGCTGCATTTGCGTAAATACTGAGACATGGGGAAACTCGGGATCGTCAAGGTCAGGCTCGAGCGCGAGGTCAACGGCTACGTCCTGTCGTGTTCGAACACCAAGGAGGCGGTGGTTATCGACCCAGGCCTTCCGGTGGACAAGCTAGCCGAGCAAGCCAAGGGCCTGACCGTGAAGTACATCCTCGCCACCCACGGGCACCCGGGCCACGTGGCGGGCAAGGACGACCTGAAGGAGCTGACCGGCGGCCAAACCGCGATCCATTCGGCCGACGCCAAGCAGTTCTTGCGCTCGGCCGACCGCTATCTGCTCGATGGTGACGAGCTCGAGTTCGGCGAGTTCAAGCTCTCGGTGCTGTACACGCCGGGACACACACCCGGGAGCGTCTGCTTCGTGGTCGCAAACCACGCGTTTGTGGGCGACACCATCCTGGCCGGCGGGATCGGCAAGCAGACGCCCGAGACCGACCTGCGCCGGCAGATGATGAGCATCGGCACCAAGCTGATGCGCCTGCCGCTCGTGACTGCGTTCTATCCAGGCCATGGGCCCGCGACCAGCCTGGAGCGTGAGCTTGGACAGAACCCGATCTTCCGAGGCGCCCCCTCTCGCGCTTAGCTCGTCGTCCCGAACCCGAGTCTGATGTGGGTGACGTTCGATTCGACCTCGACGGTGAGAAGCCCAGCGTCTTTCGGGTTGCTCTTGCGGGTGAATATCGCCGAGTACCCTCCGCTCCCTGAGCTGTTGAATGAGATCGTCCAATCGCCCTGGTTGAGCCTGCTCATGTAGAAGCTATGCACCGCCGCCAGGTTGTCCACCGTCTCCCACTCCGTACCCCACGTCGTCTGCCCATTGGACGTGACATGGTTGGCGCGGATCAGGCGGGCGCCCGGGTAGACCGGGAAGTCGGATGGAAAGCCGTTCGGCATGGCCACGGCGGGATCGAGCTTTCCGTTGTCGGTAGTGGATGACCCCATAGGTGATTGGCTCGACGTGGTCGTGGCGCCGCACGCGGGCCCCAGCAACAAGACCGTGACGAGCCCGAGAACAACTCGCGCCGCCGGGTTCATCTACAACTGACTTTGACTGCGCTGCGGCCGGACAAGTCGGCCCGATGCGCGGCCCACAGTCTTGCCATCGCGCGCGACCAGCGCCCCGCGCAGGTAGACCTCGTGCACGAAGAATCCGAAATCCAATCCGTTGAGAGCGGAGTGGCGCTGGCGTGACCGCATGATTTCCGGACGTACCAGCGTGAGCCGCTTGGGGTCGACGATCACGAGGTCGGCGTCAAAGCCTGGCGCAATCATCCCTTTGCTCTCCTGAAGCCCTGCCAGCGCCGCCGGTGCTTCCGAGACCCAGCGCGGCGCGCGCCAAACGTCGCCGAGCCTGTTTGCAAGGTCGAGGCAGCTCGCGTACAGGGTCTGGACCCCCGGGCTGCCCGCAGGTGCTTCATCGAGCGTCGCCGCCTTCTCCTCGTCGGTGTGGGGCGCGTGATCCGTCGCGACGATTCCAATCGTGCCTTTCGAAAGCCCATCGATCAGGGCGTCGCGATCGCTCGCGGTCCGAATCGGTGGAAACACCTTCATGGCGGTCCCCACCCTTTCGTAGTCCGCGTCGCAGAGCCACAGGTATTGCGGGCACGTCTCCAGGCTGAGCCCCGCGCCGGCATCCATCGCCTCCCGTGCAGCGGCCAGGCCGGCGGAGCTCGACAGGTGGGCGACGTGCAGCCTCACACCTGTCGCCCCGGCAATCTCAGCGCACGCCGCGATCGCCACCGCCTCGGCCTCGGCCGGCCGGGCCGCCAGCAGGTCGGCGTAGGTGTCGAGCGGGCGCCGGAACGCACGAAGAATCCCCGGGTCTTCTGCGTGAATGACCAGGGGCAGGCCAAGCCGAGCGATCACGGGAGCCACTCGCGCGAGCGTTCCGTAATCAGGCGGCGGCTCGAGGGCCGGGTCGTCGAGGTCGGGCGAGTAAACGACTTGCTTGCGACTGAGGCTGTAGGAATACCCGAGGTAGGCCTTGAAGCCGGTTGCACCCGCGGCCGCGAGGCCCTCGAGCTCGTCGGCCGTGCTGCCCGAGCGAACCAGCCCCCACAAGCCGAAATCCACCCGCGCCTTCCCGCGCGCAAGGGCCGCCTTGCCTTCGAGCATGCCGGCAGCGTCCACGGCCGGCACCGTGTTGGGCATGTCGATGACGGTGGTCACGCCACCTGCCGCCGCGGCGGCGGTCAGCGTCCCGAAATCCTCCTTGCTTGGAAAACCCGGGTCGCGGCTGTGCACGTGCACGTCAATCGCACCCGGCAGCACATACATTCCGCGCGCATCGACCGTCTGCGCGTTCAAGGGAACCGGCTCCTTGCCAACGCTGGTTATGACCCCGTCGGCGATGTGCACGTCCACCTCGCGGGGGCCCTCCGCCGTGTGGACGATGCCGCCCTCGATGACGAGCGCGATCGTCCGGCGGGGCTCAGTCAAGCTCGAGGTCAGCGATGCGGAACAGTGGCGAATAAGGAATGCCAGCGCCGCGGATGTTCTCCTCGCCCCCCTCGCCGCGGTCGAGGACCACCACGAGATGGATCACCTCGACGCCCGCGTCGCGCAGCACCTGGGCCGAGCGCAGCGAGTCGCCGCCGGTGGTGACGACATCCTCGATCACGGTGACCCTCTCTCCAGGCTCGAGTCGTCCTTCTATCTGCTTGGAGGTCCCGTATCCCTTGGGCTCTTTGCGGACCAGGACGAGGGGCAGGCCGGTCTCCATGGAAACCGCTCCACCCAGGAGCACCGCGCCCAGCTCGGGCGCCGCGAGGCGCTGCGTCTCCGCCGGCACCAGCTGAGCGAGGTGCCGGCCCAACCTGCGCAGGAGCGCCGGATCGGTTTCGAACAAGAACTTGTCGAAGTACCGGTTCGAGCGCTTGCCCGAGCGAAGAATGAAATCGCCCTTGAGGTAGGAGGCGGCGACCAGCTCGCGCCCCAACGCTTCGCGCTCGCTTGTTAGGGGTCCCCGCGAACTCACGGCGAAGCCTCCGAGTTCGTGGGGTTTTCTATCACAAACTCAATCTAATGGATAGAAACAGGCCGCCAGGTGCTGGGACCCAAACGATTCGAGCGGTGGCTCCTCTTCCGCGCAATGCGGTCGCGCGCGCGGGCAGCGGGTTCGGAACCGGCAGCCCGACGGTGGATTGACCGGAGAGGCGACGTCCCCTTGCAGGATCACGCGCTCACGCGCGCGCTCGATGAGCGGGTCGGGGATCGGAATCGCGGAGAGCAGAGAGCCTGTGTAAGGGTGGCGTGGCCGCCGGTAGAGCTGCTGACCGGGCGCAGTCTCCATGATCTTGCCCAGGTACATGACCGCGATGCGGTTGGAGATGTGCTTCACGACTGAGAGGTCGTGCGCGATGAAGAGGTAAGTGAGGTCGAACTTGCTTTGCAACCGCTCGAGCAGGTTGATGATCTGCGCCTGGATCGAAACGTCGAGCGCTGAGATCGGCTCGTCGCAGACGATGAACGTCGGCTCGACCGCGAGCGCGCGGGCGATGCCGATTCTCTGCCGCTGGCCGCCGGAGAACTCATGTGGGTACCGGTCGGCGAACTGCGGGTTCATCCCGACCACGTTCAGCAGGTCATAGATCCGGTCCTGGCGCTCCTTGCCCTTGGCCAGGCCGTGGATGTCGATCGGCTCACCGACGATGTCGCCCACGGTTTGTCGAGGGTCGAGCGACGCGTAAGGGTCCTGGAAGATCATCGCCATCTCGCGCCGCTTTGATCGCAACGCCTCACCGCGAAGATTCGTGATGTCCTCGCCTTTGAAGCGGATCGTCCCAGCGGTGGGGTCGTAAAGGCGCATCACGGTCCTGCCCAGGGTCGACTTCCCGCAGCCCGACTCTCCGACGAGGCCGAGCGTCTCGCCTTTCATGATCTCGAGATCGACGCCGTCCACCGCGTGCACATGGGCGACGGTGCGCTGCATGATCCCGGATGTAATCGGGAACCACATCTTCAGGTCGTGTACGGCCAAGAGTGGCTCCGTGGCAGTCCACGCCCTCGTCAACTGAGCGCGAGCGGTGTCAGGCACGTTCCTTCAGCTCCGTGCCCGCCTGGGTGACCCAACAAGCGGCCATCTGGGTCTCCCCGATCCGATTGAGTACGGGCGTGTCGCGCGAGCAGCGCTCGATCTTGAAAGGGCACCGGGGATGGAAGGCGCAGCCTTTGGGGAGCTCGATGAGATTCGGGGGCAGGCCCTCGATCGGCTTCAGCGGTTCGTGGCGCTCGGCGTCCAGACGCGGTATCGAGCGCAGGAGCGACCACGTGTAAGGATGCTTCGGGTGAGCGAATACGTCTGCGGTGGGGCCCGACTCGACCACCTTTCCGGCGTACATCACCATGGTTCGTTCGCACATGCCGGCGACCACACCCAGGTTGTGTGTGATGAGGATCGTGGCCGTCCCAAACTCGCGATTCACCGACCGCAAAACATCGAGGATCTGCGCCTGGATGGTCACGTCGAGCGCGGTCGTCGGCTCGTCAGCGATGAGCACCTGCGGCGTGGTGGTCAGGCCCATGGCGATCATGGCCCGCTGCCGCATTCCCCCCGAGAACTGATGCGGGTAGTTCTTCGCACGCTCCGCCGGTGACGGGATGCCGACCCTGCCCAGCATGGTCACGGCTCCTGCAAGCGCCCTGACAGAGTCCACGCCTCGGTGCAGTCGTAGCGGCTCGCCCACCTGCCAACCGGTCCGGAACACCGGGTTCAGCGAGGTCATCGGATCCTGGAAGATCATCGCAATCTCCTGGCCACGGACGTCGCGCATCTCGCCTTCCGAGATCTTGGTGAGGTCGCGCCCTTTGAACATGACCTTGCCGCTGACGATCTTTCCCGGCCGCTGCAGGCGCATGACGCTGAGGGCCGTTACCGACTTGCCGCAGCCGGACTCGCCCACGATGCCAAGGGTCTCGCCCGCGTCCAGATGAAAGGAGACGCCGTCGACCGCCTTGACGTTGCCGTCCTTGGTGGCGAAGACGGTATGGAGATCCTCAACCTCGAGCAGCGTTTCGGGCATGAGCGGCGCTTACTTCAGACGGGGGTCGAAAGCGTCTCGGACTGCGTTGCCGAAGAGGTTCGCGGCCAGAACGGTCACGAAGATGGTGATCCCGGGGAAATACACGAGCCACGTCGAGTGGAAGAAATAGCTCTCCGAGTTGGTGAGCATGTTGCCCCAGCTTGCGGTGGGCGGCTGGATGCCAAGCCCGAGAAAGTCAAGCGCCGCCTCGATCAGGATGATCTGGCCCACCCCAAGGCTGGCGGCAACGATCAGCACCGGCAGGACATTGGGCAGCAGGTGCCGAACGATCAAGCGAACATCGCGGGCGCCGATGGAACGCGTTGCCAGTATGAAGTCGCGCTGCTTGACCGAGAGCACCTCGCCACGCACCAGGCGTGCAACACCACCCCAGCCCACCGAGGCGATGATGGCGGCGAGCGTGATCGGGGTAGGGCGAAACAGTATCGACATGAGGATGAAAAGGAAGATGGCAGGGAAGGCGAGCACCACGTCGACGAACCGCATCAGCAAATCGTCGACCCAGCGGCCGTAATAGCCCGCGACGAGGCCGACAGTCGTTCCGAGCGACAGCGACAGGGCGACGGTCAGGAACGCGACGCCCAACGTGACCCGGCCGCCGTAGATGAGCCGCGTGAGCGTGTCGCGGCCGAGCTCGTCTGTGCCGAGCAGGTGCGGTTGACCCGGCGGCTGGAACGTGTGATCGAGATCCAACCGGAAGGGCTCGAAGTGAGTCAGGAATTGAGTGAAGAGAGGCGCTGCAATCGCGATGGCAGCGAGGACGACGATCAGCGACCCGGCCACGATTCCCATCCGGTTGGCCCGCAGCCGCTCCCAGGACTCGTTCCAGTAGCTCTGCGCCGGGCGCTGGGCATCACCCTCGAATGGCGGCGCCGCCTGCTCGCGCTCGACGGCCTGCCCCTGCCCTGGGTGGATCACGGCCGGCTCACGCGAAGCGAATCCTGGGATCGAGGACCGCGTACAGCACGTCCGCGAGCAGGTTGCCGGCCACCACGAGCAGCGTGGCGAAGAACGTGACTCCCATCACCGTCGAGTAGTCGTACTGGAGCGCCCGCTCGAATGCGAGCCGGCCAATGCCGGGCCATCCGAACACGACCTCGACCACGAGTCCCCCACTGACCAGACCCGGCAGCTCGAGGCCCACCAGCGTGATCAGCGGGATGAGCGCGTTGCGCAGCCCGTGCAGGTACACGACCCGGCGCTCGCTCATGCCCTTGGCGCGCGCAGTCCGGATGTAGTCCTGCGAGAGCACCTCCAGCATGCTCGAACGCGTGAAGCGGGACCAGACCGACAGGTAGAAAAAGGCGAGGACCGTGGCCGGCATGATCAGGTGCACGATTCTGTCCAAAATGTCACCGCCGTTGAGCGGGCTGGTGGCACCGCTGGAAGGCAGCCAGGGTAGGCCGTGTTGCTCGAATGTCACTGAGAAGACCAGGATCAGCAGCAGGCCCATCCAGAACTGCGGCACCGCGAACCCCGCCACCGACACGACGGTGAGCGCGTGGTCAGCTTTGCTTCCGCGGCGCAGAGCGCCGACGATGCCGAGCGGAATCGACAGAAGAATGCCGATCACAATCGCGGTGCCCGTGAGCTCGAGAGTGTTCGGCAGCCGCTCGAGGATGTGGCTCATGACCGGGCTGCCGTCGATCATCGAACGGCCGAAGTCGCCATGGAGCACATTCCAGATCCAGGTCAGGTACCACATGTAGAACGGTTGGTCGAGGCCAAGGTTTGTCCGAAGCCGCGCGATGTCCTCAGGACGCAGCGCGGGGTTGAGATCGATCCCCGGCACATAGGTGCCTCGGGTGCGGTCCATGAGCACGAGCGTGATCAGCGTCACGCCGAGGACGACGACGATGGAGGCGAGGAACCGCCGGACCACGTACTTGGCCAGCATCCGCCTATAACCCTAGCCCAGCGGTTCCCGCTACTCCCTTTCTCGCTTTACTTGCCGTCCGTGACCCAGACGTCCTTCATCCAGGGCCGAGCCCCGAACTGGTTGAACGGCCCGAAATCGGCGTTCTGGACGCGCTTGCTGACGCCCCAGATGCCTGTGTTGAACAGGATGATCGGCGAAGGCACCTGGTCCGACATGATGTCCTGGAACTGGAAGTAGAGCTGCTTGCGCTTGGCCTTGTCCAGGGTGACGATCGCATCGTCCAGGATCTTGTCGACGTCGGGGTTCTTGAAGTCGGCGCCGTTGAAGCCGCCGGCTGCCGTGTTGCGCGAGTGGAAGAGCGGAGCCTCGTCGGGGTCGATGGTCCAGTTGAAACCCACCAGGAAGACGTCAAAAGTGCGGACGCTGACGATCTGGCTGACCAGCTGCGGGAACTGGATCAGCTTCGGTGTGGCGTCGACGCCGATGTCCTTCCAGGACTGCTGCATCACGGTCAGCATGCTTTCGCGCTGCTTGTTGCCGGCGTTGGTGATCATCTCGAACTTGAGCTTGACCCCGCCCTTCGCCCGGATGCCGTCGGAGCCCATCGTCCAGCCGGCGCCATCCAGCAGCGACTGGGCCTTGGCCTTGTCAAATGTATATATGACCTGGGGCTTGTCCTTGTAGGCCCAGGAAGTCGGCGGCTCGACCCCGTTGGCGACGACGCCGTGCCCGAAATAGACGGCCGTCACGATCTTCTGCCGGTCGAGCGCGTACAGCAGCGCTTGGCGCACCGCCTTGTCGCCGAAGAGCTGGCCGCCCAGCTTGGCCGGGTCGAGGTTGTACGCGTAGAAGGTGAAGGTGGGGGTCGGGAATTCGGTCAGGACTACGTTGCCGGCGATCTTGACCGCATCGAATTGGGACGGGTCCACCGGGCCGATGTCGATCTCGCCGGTCGTGAGCTGAGTGGTCACCGCCACCGAGTCGGGTAGGACCTTGTAGACGTACTGGTCGAGGTAAGAGGGGCCGGCCCAGTAGCCGGGGTTGCGCTCGAGAGTGACCTGCTGTCCCTTGTCCCACTTGACGAACTTGAAAGCGCCATTGACGACCGAGGGCGCGGTGTTGAAGTCCGCGGTATTGATCTCTTTGGGGGTCATGCTCCCGAGGACGTGCTTGGGCAGGATGCCGTAGCTCCCGTGACTGCCCAGGAACGGAGCGAAGACCTGCGTGGTCTTGATCACAACGGTCTGCGGGTCTGGCGCTGTGACGCTCTCGATGTATTTCGACAGGTCGCCGCGGCGCGGCGAGGACACGTCAGCGTACTTGGGGTCGTAGGCGAGCGCGTAGGTGAAGATGACGTCGTCCGCGGTCAGCGCCTGACCGTCCGACCACTTCAGGTTGGGGCGCAGCTTGAATGTGTAGCTCAGTCCGTCGGGGGAAGTCTTGGGCACGTCTTGAGCCAGGGCCCCGATGAGATCTCCATTCTTCTTGACGTTGAGCAGGCCGTCGAACATCAGGCCGATGACCTGGTTGCTGGCGGTGTCGCTGCTGAGCATGGAGTTGAGGGTGCGGATGTCGGAGAAGTTGCCTTCGATGACGTGACCACCCTTCTTCGGAGTCACGCTGGTCGTGGTGTTGCCCCCGCCACAGGCCTCCAGGAACTCCAACACCCCTCCGCTGAAAGCGGTCCACGCCGCGGCGGCGCCCGCGTTCCGCAGGAAGTCCCGGCGGGACCACTCCTTCAAGAACTGTTCGAAAAGCTCGAACTGTTGGTCGCTATCACCCTCTTTCTGAGCCATGTCAAACCCCCTGAAAGGATCCTGCTTGCCTGACCAGCCATCATATGGGCGGACCCTGAAATGGTCAAAAACAAGCTTTGACGGCCTCCACGGTCGCGGTCGGCGTCGCGAGGGTGGTCCTTCACCTGCCGGAGAGTGGCTCGCTGAAGAGCAAGCGCCAGGTCGTGAGCGGCCTGCTGCGACGCGTCCGGGCGGAGTTCCAGGTGGCGGCCGCCGAGGTCGGTGAGCGCGACCGCTGGCAGCTGGCCGAGCTCGCCATCGCCTGCGTCAGCGCCGACAGCCGGCACACCGACGAGGTGCTGGCCGCCGCCCTCAGGTACATCGAGTCGCACTCCGATGGAGCCCGGATCACCGACGTGTCGACCGAGCTGGTGCGACTTTGAAGGCGGTTGAACCGCAGGTCGACGATTTCGAGGCCACCCTGGCTTTCAAGCTCGATCCCTTCCAGCGCGAGGCTATCGACAAGCTCGATACGGGTGTTGGCGGCGTCCTCGTCAGCGCCCCCACCTCGAGCGGCAAGACCGTCGTCGCCGAATACGCGATCTTCCGCGCCCTTCGAGAGGGCACGAAGGTCATCTACACCACGCCCCTCAAGGCCCTGAGCAACCAGAAATACCACGACTTCGTCCGCGAGTACGGCGAGCAAAAGGTCGGGCTCGTCACGGGCGAGAACACCATCAACGACGAGGCTCCCGTGGTCGTGATGACGACTGAGATTCTGCGCAACCTCATCTACGAGGACCCCAAGCGCCTGGATGCGGTCGACTACGTCGTTCTCGACGAGGTCCACTACATCGACGACTTTCCCCGTGGCTCGGTGTGGGAGGAGATCGTGATCCAGGCGCCACGGTCGATCAAGCTCGTCGGCCTGTCGGCGACCATCGGCAACTACCGCGAGATCGCGGAGTGGATGGCCGAAAACCGCGGCGGCATGGAGACCGTCTTCCACAACGTCCGGCCGGTCGAGCTGAAGATGTGGCTCTCCATCCACAACCGATTCCTCACTCTCTTCAAAGAGGACGGCGGCATCGACCAGCGCACCTGGAGCAAGGCCGCCGAGGAGGAGGAGGCCTCCTACCGCGTCGGTCGCTTCACCCGGCTGCCGTCAAACGACCTCCTCAAAGTCATCGAAGAGCTGCGACGCCTCGACATCCTGCCTTCGATCTATTTCATCTTTTCCCGGCGCGGCTGCCGAGAGGCGCTGCAGCGCTGCTCCTATCACGATCTCGACCTGACCACTGCGGAAGAGAAGGAGGCCATCGACCGCGTAGCGGCCGAGAGGCTGCTCGGCCTCAAAGATCGCGACGAGGAATCCCTGTTCAGACGCATGGTCGATTCGCGATTGCTGCGCCGCGGCCTCGCCGAACACCATGCGGGCCTGCTGCCCTACCACAAGGAGATGGTCGAAGAGCTCTTCCAGCGCGGGCTGATCAAGGTGGTCTTCGCGACCGAGACGCTGTCGCTCGGGATCAACATGCCCGCCCGCGGCGTGGTCGTCTCCTCCTTCACCAAATTCGATGGAGTCAGCTTTTCGAACCTGACCACGGGCGAGCTCACCCAGCTCATGGGTCGGGCCGGCCGGCGGGGCATCGACGTCATCGGCCACGGGGTGATCCTCAAGGAGTCGGACGTCGAGATCGGGACGATCTATGAGGTCGCGATGGGACCGACGCTCGTCGTCGAGTCGAAGTTCCTGCCCAGCTACAACATGGCGCTCAACCTGCTGAGGGTTTACACGCCGGAAGAGGCTGAGGGCCTCATGGAGCGGTCGTTCGGTCAGTTCCAGAAGCGCCTTGCGGTCGACCGCACGCGCGAGCGCCTGGCCAACGTACGCGCCCGGCTCGACGACATCCGCCGGATGTGGGATGACGCCGACGTCTCGATCGAGGACGTCGCCCAGTATTACAAGCTCGAGGACCGGCGGCGGGCGATCCGGATCGAGCTCAAGCGGCTCCGCCGGGACGCCGGCTCGGAGCGCCGGAATCGCCGTGGCCGACACACCAGGGCGCAGGGCCCGACCAGCCGGGTGGTGCAGAAGCTAGAGGTAGAGGCGAAGGGCCTTCTCGACAGACAGAAGAAGTTGAAGGTCGTTCGCTCCCCTCGGTTCGGCGATCACCTCCAGAGCTATGGCGAGATCCGCGCCCTGCAGAGGGAGCTCGATGCCGGGGAGCGCGAGGCGACCGGTCAGATGGACGAGTACGCGCGCAAGCTTCGACGCCTGTGCCGGATCCTCGCTGAGACAGGATTTCTTTCCGCCAACCGGCCGACCGACAAAGGCCTCTTCGCGGCCCGCGTGTACGGCGAGAACACCATCCTGGTCACCGAGGCCGTGTGGGCAGGCTGGCTCGAGGGTCTCGCCTCAGAAGAGCTCTGCGCGGTCCTGGTGATGCTGGCCGCCGAGGATCGGGAGAGGGGACGGCGTGGCGGAGCGCCCACCGGGCCGCGCCGGTATCCGACGCCCGCTATCGCCCAGACGGCGCGCCTCGTGCGCTCGCTCTATTTCCGCTTCGCCGACATGGAGAAGGATCTCGACGAGCCCAACCTGCGCCAGCCGTCACACGACTACATCGACTTTGCGTATCGATGGGCTGCCGGCGAGCCGCTTGACCAGATCCCTCTCCCGTCCAACGTCGACATCGGAGACGCGATCAAAGCGATGAAGAGCCTCTACTCGCTCTTGCGCCAGCTCGAGTTCGCGCTGCGCCAGGCGAAGTCGCCCCTGCTCGATGTGGTCTCTCGTGCGGTCGCACAGATGGAGCGCGACGTCATCAAACGAACATAGGCACACTAGGCGGCGATGGCTAACAAGAGGCGGCGCGTCCTGGTCACCGGCGTCGCTCGTTGGTGGGGAGCGCTGGTGGTCCAGCGATTGGTCGAAGACTCCGATGTGGCCGAGGTCATCGGCATCGACACCCGCGAACCGCGATACGACCTCGGCCGCGCCGATTACCTGAAGCTCGACATCCGCCATTCGCTCATCGGAAAGCTCGTGCGCTCGGTGGGCGTCGACACCGTCGTGCACACGCTCACCCGAGTCGACTCGTTCGACCTGGATCCTCGACGTGCACACGAGATGAACGTGATCGGCACGTTGAACCTTCTGGCCGGCTGCGCCGGCGCGGACAGCCCGGTCAAGCGGTTCATCCTCAAGTCGTCAGGCCACGTCTACGGGTCGCGCGTCGACCTGCCCGTCGGCCTGCGCGAGGACCACCGGCTGGATTCCAACTCGAAGCACCAGTTCGTACGCGACATCGTCGAGGTGGAGTCTTACGCGAGCGACTTCGCGGTCAGGAACCCAGGGATCGACATCCTCGCGCTGCGATTCAGCAATAGCCTCAATCCGGACGAGCCGCAACCGCTGGCGAGGTACCTCGACCTCGAGCTGGTGCCGACCGTGGCCGGGTTCGACCCGACCTTGCAATTGATCCACCGCGACGACTGCGTCGAAGCGCTCTACCTGGCCACCAAGCGTGGGCCGGCGGGCGCGTACAACATCGCCTCTCCCGGCGCTGAGCCCCTGTCCAAGCTCCTGGATACAGCGGGCAAGCTGCACGCCCCGGTGCTCCCGCCATTCGGGCTGGAGTTGACCGCATTTGCGCTGCGGCGCAGCGGATTGGCCTCGTTGTCGCCGCAGCTGCTCGACCTCCTGCGCTGGGGCCGCACCCTTTCCACAGCGAAAGCTGCCCGCGAGCTCCGCTTCCGCGCGGCCCGGGACACCCAGGCGGCGTTGGACGACTTCATCCAGGAGCGACGGGTGCTCCGATACGAGCCCGACCGCCACGCGTATCAGTACGAGAAGGAGCTCGAGGACTTCATCCACAGCCGCCAGCTGGCTTCGGAGAACGGCGAGGCGGAGAAGGCTGAACTTCCGGCTAAGGGTCGCCCCCGCCTCCGTCGATGACGAGCACCTCTCCGTTCACGTAGCTCGCGGCGTCGGAGACCAGGAAGACCACCGCGCCCGCGATCTCGTCCGGGGTACCGATCCGGCCCATGGGGTTGGAGGTCAGCACGCGATCCATGATTGCCTCGTTGCTCCACAGCCCCTCCGCGAAGCGGGTCTTGATCAGGCCCGGGGCGATGGCGTTGACGCGGACTTTGCCGCCAAGCTCGCGAGCGAGCTGGCGCGTGAGCATGATGACGCCGGCCTTGGTGATGTTGTAGATGCCCAACCCGTGCCCGGGTCTGAGCCCCCCGATACTTGAAATGTTGACGATCGCGCCGCCATGGTTCTCCATCGAGGCGGCGTAGACGAGCTTGGTCAGGATGAAGATGCCGCGCAGGTTGACCTCGAACGTCTTGTCCCATGCCGGCAGGTCGGCGCCCAGCATCGGACCGTAATAGGGGTTGGTGGCGGCATTGTTGACGAGGATGTCGATGCGCGAGAAGCGTTTCATCACCTCGTCGACCAGTCGCTCGAGGTCCTCCGGCCTGCCTGCGTGAGCGGCGATCCCCAGGGCGCTTTCGGGGAATCGGGTGTTGATGCGCGCGGCTTCGTCGTCTAGGTCCGCCTGTTTGCGGCTCGAAAGGACTACCGTGGCGCCCTGCTCCGCCAGCGCTTCAGCAGTGGCGCTTCCGATGCCGCGGCTGGCCCCGGTGACCAGGGCGACCCGACCCTCCAGGCTGAATCGGGAGGTGTTCGGCACGGCTGATACGATACCCCGGACTTAATGGCCACGATCTCGGGGAAGGCGGCCGAGGACATCCTCGAGCGCATCTTTCAGCCGGCGACCAAACCGAGCGCGATGGACCAGGCCGAGGAGACGCTGCGGCACCCCAAGCGCCTGGTGTACGTCGCCATGTCGAACAAGGTCTTCTACTGGCGGGCGCACATCCAGAAGTTCGTCCTCGACTCAGGGATGGTGCCGGTGAGCCCTTTCATGCTCTTCGACTACTACCTCATGCACACGGTCTCCAAGGACATCGTGCGCGAGGCGATGAACAACCTGCTCGCGCGCTGCGACGAGGTGTGGGTGTTCGGCCAGCTGTCGCTGGGCGTGAAGGTTCAGGTGGGCATCGCCAAGCGCATGAACAAGCCGGTGCGCTACTTCGACATCTCCGACCTTCCGGTCACGGTGATGCCGATCAGCGAGGAAACCGCGCAGGAAGAATTGCGCGACTAGCCCAACCGAGCGGCTCGCAGCCCCAAATAGCGCTGCTCGGGGAGGCTGGCCGTCATCCTGGCCGCCCGAAGGTAGGACTCGCGCGCGGCCACCGGCTCCCCGGCCATCTCGAGCAGGTGCCCACGCACCGCCTCGAGCCGGTGGTTGTGGGCCATGCGTTCGTCATCCTCGAGAGTGCCAAGCAGGGCAAGGCCGGCTCGCGGCCCGTGGACCATGGCGACTGCAACCGCGCGGTTGAGCGTGACCACGGGGCCTGGCGACACACGCTCGAGCACTTCGTAAAGCGCCAGGATCTGCGGCCAGTCTGTGTCTTTCGCGCTCGGCGCTTCGTCGTGAACCGCCGCGATCGCCGCCTGCAGCTGGTATGGGCCGATCGGCGCCTTGCCGAGGGTCCGGGTGAGGATCGCCACGCCCTCGGAGATCTGGGCCGTGTTCCAGAGGTCGCGTCGCTGCTCGTCCAGTGGGATGAGCCATCCGTCGCCATCGGTGCGCGCGGCGCGCCGCGCGTCGGTCAGGAGCATGAGAGCGAGGAGGCCCGCCACCTCACCCTCGGCAGGCGCCAGGAGGAGGAGCAGGCGCGTCAGCCGGATGGCCTCCGCCGTGAGGTCGGTTCGATGCACCGTAGGACCTGAGCTCGTCGTGTAGCCCTCGTTGAAGATGAGGTAGAGCACGTGCAGCACGACGACGAGGCGCTCGGCCCGCTCCGGCTCGGGCGGGAGGTCGAACTGCATGCCCGCGCTCCTGATGCTCTGCTTGGCCCGGCTGATGCGCTGTGCCATCGTCGCCTCGGGGACAAGGAACGCGTTTGCGATCTCGACGGTCGTCAGGCCGCCCACCGCTCTGAGGGTCAGAGCCAGCTGCGACGGCACTGACAACGAGGGATGGCAGCACAGAAAGAGGAGGGTGAGCGTGTCATCGTGAGCCGGCACTTCCACGACTGGCAGCTCGAGGGCCGTCGCGGTTTCCTCCCGACGGCGCCGGGCGTTCTCACTTCGCCACACGTCGACCAGGCGCCGAGACGCGACCGTCGTCAGCCATGATCGAGGGTTGTCGGGCGCACCTGTCTTCGGCCACTGGAGTGCGGCCGCGAGCAAGGCCTCCTGCACCGCGTCCTCGCACGCGTCGAACTGCCCGTGCCGCCGCACCAGGATGGCGAGGACCTGCGGCGCCAGCTCGCGCAACAGGTCCTCGATCTGAGTGTCCGTACTCAGAACTCCGGTGGTGCGTCCATCACTCGGCGCACTTCGATGGGCACCTTGACGAACGCGACGATGCGCGAGGCGATCTCGATCGCCCGCGCCTCGTTTTCAACATCGACGATCCAGTAGCCGACGAGCGATTCCTTCGACTCGGCAAACGGTCCATCGGTCGAGACCGGGATGCCGTTCTGAAAGCGGACTGTCTTCGCCTGGCTTCCGTCAGCCAGGCCCTCGGCGCTCACCAGCTCGCCGGATTTCCTGAGGTCGTCGTCGAGCTTGTGCATGAACTGGATCATGTTGACCATCCACTCCTTGCCCATGGTTGCCAGACCAGCCTCGGCGGAACCGAACGTCATGATCATGTACTTCACTGGTTCACTCCCTTGAATCGGCGCCCTTTGCAGGCGCTCTCACTACTCGGTCGGAGCCGTCACGGCGTTCTCGACATTCGTTTCGGCGTGCGATTTAGCGGCGGCGTTTCGGAGCTGTCCCCATCCGCCGGTACCAGGCTTCGGGATTCGCGAGCTCTTCGATGCGGGGCATCGTCTCGGGGCCCTGCCAGGCGAGGTTCAAGCCCTTCATGCCATGGGCGTCGTAGACGGCCTTGGCGAATGCCTCGCCGCGGCTGTACTGCTGCAGCTTCAGGTCGAGGCCGGAGAGTTTCAGGATCAAGAGCTCGAGAACGCTCTTGTTCGAGCTCCGCGCCTTGTATGCCTCCTCGAGGCGCTCGAAGCCGGGCAGCAGCTGCGCACCCAGCTCGTTCATGACCAGGTTGCTGTAACCCTCGACGAGCGACATCGTCCCTTGCATCTGTCGCATGACCTTCCACTGCGCCGGGAGGATGCCTGCAAAGGCGGCGACCCGGGCGGCCGGCGACGCCTTCTTACTCGTCGATTCGAGCAGCACATTCAGCGACTGCTCCATGTGGGCCCTCAGCCACGGGTGAGCCGCGAACTGCCATGCGTGAGTCATCTCATGGAGGATCAGCCACCGCCTCAGGTCCTCGCCCGGCAGGTCCGCCTTCTGGGCCCATTCCTCGACGTTGGTCTCCACCAGGTAAAGACCGTCGTCAACCACAGGCTCCGCGCCCAGCAGCTGCGGGTCGTACTGGCCCAGGACCCGTCGACCCAGGAACCCGAGCATGAAGCCCACGTACCGATCGATCCCCGCGCGTCCGACCTGGACGATCAGCGAGTTGGGAACGCGGCCCTGCTCGAGAACCGGGTCGATGACCCGCCGGAGGATGTTGAGGTTGAGATCGAGCCAACCCTCACGATCAACCGCCGCAAAGCGAGCCAGCTCGACACCGGCAGGCAGGCCGCCCACGAAATCGAGCAGTGGCTTCTCGAGCTTGGCGGCCATCGCGCGGTAGCGCTTCTCGGCGGTGGCCAGCGATGTGGCTCGGGTCGCGGGTTCGTCCAGCCGCGCTCGGGCCGCTTTACGGACCTCGGTCCAGTCGACCAGCACGGCCGTGCCGCCGCGCGGCCGAACCGCTTCGGCGACCGCCGCCGTGGCCAGACCCGCGAGCACGCCGTACATGGCCGCCCTACCGACCCGCCGCCTCACCTGTTCAGGTTACGAGACGGTGATGGCTACCTAATAGATGTAGGGCCAGCTCCGGTTGCGCTTGAAGACCACCTTGCACGGCTCGCACCGGAACACGATCTGGAGCTGCCGCCTACCGATGGCGGCGGCGTCCCGGCCGCATACCGGACACGATGCCGTCTCGTCCTGGAATGGACGAGGAAGGGGGTCCACTTTGATCTCTAACCGCCGTCTTTTCTTGGACATTTGCTCAAACCGTTTTCAAATCGTTGCCGGCAACCAACCCGGAACGCCGGGTTGCAACTCAAACGTCGAGTAGCGTCACATCCAGGTTCTTTAACCCCTCCGGTGCCTCAACTCCTGCGGTTTGGAGGCGCTTCAGCAGCGCCAGGATGTAGCGGACCCCAGCGAGATTGACCCGGTGCTCGCGGGTCAGGGTCTGGATCGCCTGCAGCTTCATCACGTCGCGGCGCGAGTAGCGCCGTCGATTGGTGACGGTCCGCTTGGGATGAATCATGTCTAAGTGCTCGTACATCATCAGAGTGCGTGGGTGTGTCTCAAGGATCTCGGACGCCACACTCAGCGTGAATATGGGTTTGTCGAGGTCGATCCCAGCGTCGCGCGCGGACGGGGACGGCCCGACAGAGTCTCGCTGTCTGACCTTCATGTTTTTCTTGACCGGGCGGATTATATCGTTTGAGCGATTGCTAACCTAACTTTGGGTTACAGGGATGCGTGCAGCTTTCGGCGCAAGTGTGCGCTCGTGTTCTGCCAGGGGCAATGTGTTGTTGTTAAGGATTGCCTGCAAAATGTCTGCAACCACGACTTAGAGCTACCTGGCCCACTTCCCATTCGTAGCCTCCATATAGTTACGACCCATGTCCGGACTCCTTGGGCTCTTGCTGGTCAGCGTGTCGGTCGGACTGAGCAATTTCGCCGGCGCGATCGGTATCGGTCTGTCCGGTATCGACGCCCGCACCCGGCTTCGCGTCGGCATCGCCTTCGGGCTGTTCGAGGCCCTGATGCCGATCATCGGCCTCCTCCTCGGCCAGGCCGTGGCGGGCCACCTCGGCCACATCGCCAAGTACGTCGGCAGCGCCATCCTGATCGCGGTCGGCGTCTACACGATCGTGCAGGGCCGGCGGGTCTCCGCAGAGCCGAAGGGGCCCGCCCGAATCCGGACGCACCAGCTGCTCGTGACGGCGCTGGCGTTGAGCATCGACAACCTGGCCGTTGGGTTCGCTCTGGCCGTGTACCAGATCAACATCGTGCTGGCCGCGGCCACGATGGGCGTGATCAGCGTCGCCCTGTCCTTGATCGGGCTGGAGCTGGGCAGCAGGCTCGGGAGCCGCGTCGAAGCCTGGAGCGAGGAGCTTGGTGGCGCCGTGCTCATCCTGGTCGGCCTCGCGATCGCCATCGGGATTCTTGGTTAGAACGGCCGCGGCCTACGATGATGCGCAGCTTTGACTGAGACCCCGGCCCTCGAAAACGTGCTGGTGGCGTCCATGGGACCGGTGGCGACCGTCACGCTCAACCGCCCCGACCAGCGCAACCCGCTGTCGGTGGGGATGCTGCGCGACCTCAACTCCGCCCTGACCTGGTGCCAGGGCCACGACGCGATCCGGGTGGTGGTGCTGACCGGCGCCGGCGACCGGAGCTTCTCCGCGGGCGCCGACCTCAGCAGCTTCGACTCGAGCATTCCCGAGTCCGACCGGCATCGTGGCCGGCACGCATTCGTGGAGCTGTTCCTGTTGATGGCAGAGCTGGGCAAGCCGATCGTGGGTCGTATCAACGGCCACGCATTGGCCGGCGGCTTCGGTCTCGCGGCGTCGTGCGATCTGTTGGTCGCGGTCGATACCGCCACCTTCGCCACCCCCGAGATCAACGTCGGGGTGTGGCCGATGATGATCCAGGCCGTCCTGGCTCGAAACCTTCCCCGCAAGGTCCTGCTGGAGATGGCGATGCTCGGCGAGCGCTGGACGGCGATGCAAATGCAGTCGATCGGCTTCGTGAATCGAGTCGTCCCCCGCGACCAGCTCGACACCGCGGTCGGCGAGATCACCGACAAGCTCGCCAAGAAGTCCGCGGCTGTGATGCGCCTGGGCCGGAACTCCTTCTACCGCTCGCAAGACATGGACTTCGCGCCTGCGCTCGACTACCTATACGACGAGCTCTTGAAAGTCGCGATGACCGAGGACGCGAAAGAAGGGGTGCTCGCGTTCTTCGAAAAACGTGAGCCGGACTTCAAGGGGAGATGACCGACAAGCGTTACGGCGAGCTCCGGGCGCGGGCGCTCAAGGGCGGCACGCGTTACCTGCCGAAGCTTCGTGAGCAGAAGAAGCTCACCGCGCGCGAGCGGCTCGACCTTCTCCTCGATCAGGGCTCGTTTGTCGAAGACGGTCTCTTCGCCAACGTCCTGGCCGAAGAGCTGCCCGCCGACGGCGTTGTCACAGGGCTGGGCACGATCGACGGACGCCAGGTGGCGGTGATGGCCAACGACCCCACCGTCAAGGCGGGAAGCTGGGGTGCGCGGACGGTCGAGAAGATCGTGCGCATTCAGGAGACAGCGCAGAGGATCCGCGTCCCACTCTTCTATCTGGTCGACTCGGCCGGCGCGCGCATCACCGACCAGATCGACATGTTCCCGGGACGCCGGCACGCGGGACGGATCTTCTTCAACGAGGTGCAGCTTTCGGGCCAGGTACCGCAGATCTGCTTGTTGCTCGGCCCATCCGCAGCCGGCGGAGCGTACATACCCGCGTTTTGCGACGTGGTGGTGATGGTGGAGGGCAATGCCTCCATGTACCTGGGCTCGCCGCGAATGGTGGAGGTGGTGGTCGGCGAGAAGGTCAGCCTCGAGGAGCTGGGCGGCGCGCGGCTGCACTGCACCGAAAGTGGATGCGGTGACGCCCTGGTCGCCGACGACAAGGAAGCCATCGACTTCGCGCAGGCCTACTTCGCCTACATGCCGCAGCGTTCTGGCGAGAAACCCGCAGCCTGCAAGGCAATGCCCCCGCGAGCAGGGTCGAAGCCCATATCCGACCTCATCCCGGAGGAGGCGAACAAGGGCTATGACATGCGCAAGGTCATCGAAGCCATCATCGATGACGGCAGCTGGCTGGAGATCAAGAAGCTCTTCGCCAAGGAGCTGCTGACAGGATTCGCGCGACTGGACGGCCAAGCGGTCGGCATCGTTGCCAACCAGCCCATGCAGAAGGGCGGGGTGCTCTTCAACGATTCGGCGGACAAGGCCGCGCGCTTCATCTGGCTGTGCGACGCATTCGAGATCCCACTCCTGTTTCTGGCCGACGTGCCTGGCTTCATGATCGGCACCGACGTCGAGCGCCGCGGCATCATCCGACACGGCGCCAAAATGATCAGCGCGGTGTCGGAGGCGACGGTGCCGAAGATCTCGGTGATCGTGCGCAAGGCGTACGGCGCGGGGCTCTATGCGATGGCGGGCCCGGCGTTCGACTCGGATTCCGTCATCGCGCTCCCATCGGCACAGATCGCGGTCATGGGCCCAGAGCCGGCGGTCAACGCGGTCTTCTTTAACAAGCTGGCGGAGCTGCCTGAAGAACAGCGGGCCGCGCGCCGCAAGCAACTGGAAGACGAGTATCGCGAGGACGTAGACCTCTACAAGCTTGCCGCCAACCTCATCGTCGACGACGTCGTCGAGCCCGCCGAGCTGCGAGCAAACCTCATCGCTCGATATCGCGCCTACGCGACGAGGAAATCAACCCGGCCGGATCGCAAGCACGGAGTCCCGCCTGTATAACGGTATAAGAGGGAACCTGCCGGTTCCCTCTCATCGCGCGGCGCTGCTCTCTTTCCCGCTGTTGGGATTCACTGAAAACCTCTACCCGCCACGCACGGAGTCCATGAAGTACGTTGGTTAGACGGCCTGGCAAAGCCAGGCCTACAGGCGACGCGAGTGCTCTAGCCGTTCCGGTGGTACGGCACGGCGTAGTAGACGACGATCACGTAGAACGTGATGCTCGCGGTGATCACTGCGAGGTGAAACACCTCGTGGTACCCGAAGACGCGCGGCCAGAGGCGCGGCCTGCGGAACGCATACGCCGCGGCGCCGAGCGAATACTGCAAACCGCCAAGCGCCATCAAAAGGGCGGCCGCCCATCCGAGAGCCGCGGTGAGCGGCACGAGCGCGACCACCGCGATCCAACCCATCGCCACGTAGAGGCTCGCCAGCACCACGCGGGGGATGCGCAGAAACGGCGCCGCTCCAATTACGCCCGCCAGCGCGCAAATCCAGATGGTGATCAGCACTCCGAGCCGCCACCAGCCGTCAAGCACGTTGTAGACGAGCGGTGTGTACGTGGCCGCGATGAAAACGAAGATCGTGGCGTGGTCCGCACGCCGCAGCCAGTCTTTGACGCGGGGCGGCCAATTGAAGATGTGATAGGTCGCGCTCACCCCAAAGAGGAGCACCAGGCCGGTCCCGTAAACCACCATCGAGACGAGCTTGGCCGGATCGTGGCGCGTGATCACGACGAGGCTCACCAGCCCGGCGACCGAGACAAGCGCGGCCGCCGCATGCGACCAGCCTCTGAGCAGAGGCTTGGGCAGGGTCATTGTCGGCAGGTTCATGACACGCCGAATAGTACGTACGTCAGAGAAGCCTCGAAGCAATCAAGCCAATCGCGATGGCGACCACGCCCCAGGAAAAAGCGCGCAACGCCCGCTCCAGCGGCTGGAGCAATGCCGCCTCGTCAAGGGCCACCTGCGAACCGTCGTTGAGCGTGACGACACCCGACACAGAGCGTGTTCGCCGGCGCAGCGTCCGGGCCGGCGTGCTCAAGACCCGCTGGCCGAACGACAGCGCAAACGCGCCCGCTGCGGCAACGACGGCGCCGATCGAGATGCTGCCCGCCTGAGCAAAATACGCAGTCAACACCGGGAAAGCACCCCATGACAGCGCGAACCAGAAATCGCCGTGCACGCGACCGCCAAGGAGCTCCAGGTTGTACGCGAACACGAAGAGCACACCAAGCACCATCAGCGGCAGCAGTCCCCAACCCACGATCGGCAATCCCGCCAACCCAAGGCCGACCGCGCCCGCGAGCCCGATGGCGCCGGCAGCCTTCAGCACCCAACTCGGAATCGAGGTGCGCAAAGGGCGCCCGTTGAGCTCATCGAGGGCGTGGGCTGAGATGCCCACCGCGAGGAAGAACGCAACGAGCGTAGCGGCGAGCCGGAACCAGCTCACGTTGGGCGCCAGGCCCGCCCCGATGACGACGTACGACAGGTGCCAGGCGGTGTAGGGCGGATGCAGGAGCGCCCAGACGTCCCGGCGCCACCCGCGCCCGGCCGCCGTGTAGTAAGCGGGCGCGAGCGCTTCAGGCACGTTTGGTGCCCCAGATGACGATGCCGCCCCCGAGGCTCATGACACGGAACTGGACGTCGACCATCCCCGCAGCTTCCCAGGCGGCCAGCAGCCGCCCAAGCGGCCATCGAGTGTAGTGGCCGGAGATGTTGGGACCGAGGAATCGACCCACGTCCCACCAGGCCTTCCCGCCCAGCAGCAGGCCGGCGACTGGGAGCACGAGACGTGTGTACAACCGCCACGCCAGGCGCCAGACCGGGTTGGGAGGCACGAAAAAGTCGAGGCCGGCCATGGCGCCGCCGGGGCGCAGAGCCCGTGCGAGCTCGGCGATGGTGGCGGCGGGATCGGCGACATATCGAAGGACGTACGTGAAGCTGACCGCGTCGAACGCGCCCGCGCCAAACGGGAGGTCCTCGGCACGCGCAGTCTCGAGCTCGATGCGCTCGTGGAGCCCCGCCGCGTCTACGCGCCGGCGCCCGATTTCGATCATGTCCTCGCTCACGTCGACGCCCGTGATGTGCGCGTTGCTCCGGCGCGCCACCGCAACCGCGACGCCGGCGGTGCCCGTGGCTACGTCGAGGACGCGCTTCGGATCCTTGGCAATCACGTGTTTCACCAGCTCCGCCCGCCAGCGTCCGTTCTGACCAAAGGACAGGACCTCTGCTAAAAGGTCGTAGCGCCTGGGCAGCCGGCGAAACAGCTTCACCGCGAACTCGTTTTCAGCCCGGCTCACCGCCATTTCAATAGCCCACACTACGGGTACTGTGACCGGGGACGCTGAGCGATTCGCCGCCTGGCAGCGCGACACGCTCGAGGCCAGGGCCGCCGACTCGGAGGTGCTGGCGATCGGGCCGTTTCAGGTCGCCCTGTCCAAAGAGAAGGAAGCCCCCGCGACGAGTTGGGTCACGCTCGTCGATGCCAACGCCACCGAGGGGGAAACGGAGAAGGCCATCCCTAAGTTGAAGGCTGCCCTCAAGAAGCACAAGTCGCCGCTCGAAATCGAGTACAACGACAGCGCGTTTCCCAAAGTGGGCCTGTGGCTCGAGGCCGCCGGCTTGAAGCTGGCGCGAAAGAACGCGTTGATGGCACTCCACCCTGAAGCGTTCAAACCGTCTGTCACGCCCGAGGTCCACCTGACGCAGCTCGGCCCGAGGGCGATCGCCGCCGAGCTGGAGGCGTTTCAGCAGATCCGTTGGACGAACGGCGGCGATGTCAGCCGGGAGGCGCCGCCGGTGAACACCCTGCGCGTGGAGCTTGGCGTTGCGAGCAGCGTGTTCCTACTGGCCTGGCTCGAGTGGGAGGCGGCCGGCACTGGAGTCTCGCACTCGATCAAGGGTGCCGCAGAGCTGGTCGGGATCGTGACCCAGAAGGCGCTGCGGCGCCGAGGGGTCGCCGCGACGGTGACCTCAGAGCTGGTCCGGCGTCATTTCGACCGCGGCGGCGACTTCGTCTTCCTCGACGCCGCCGGCGACGAGGCGGCCAAGGTTTACGAGGGTCTGGGATTCACGCCTTTCGGCGCGATTCTGGTCTATCGCTGACCGTTCTCTTCTTAACGCGGGCCGCGAGACTCCGCTTCTCGTGAACGTCGCCAGCGCTCCTCGGCTTCGGTCTTGTCGCCGCGCAGCTCGGCCACGCGGGCGAGCGCGCGCCAGACCCAGCCGGGCAGCTGGCGATCGCCTAGCTCTTCGGCGATCCGGATGGCATACCGCAGGTCCTCCTCCGCTTCGTCGAGCCGCCCCAGCTCGCGTTTCGCAATCCCACGGGCCGCCCGTGCGTCGGCCAGCTCCCACCGGGCGCCGAGGTCCACAAAGATCGCAATGCCGCGATCGAACCACGGCAGCGCCTCCTCGCGGCGACCGAGGTCGTCCAGCACCCGCGCCTTCTGGACGGCCGTGTTGGCGACGCTGAACTGATCGCCGGTTTCCTCGGCGAGCGCGGCCGCTTCGTCGATCAACGCGAGCGCTCCATCGATGTCCTTCATATCGCTGCGGTTGATCGAGAGAGCCGTCAGGGCCCGCACTCGAGCCCAGTGATCCTGGGGGTCGACCATCGCGAGGGCTCGACGCCAGATCGCTTCTGCCTCGTCGAATTTCCCGCGCGTCCATGGCACCCAACCTGCGAACAGCAGCGTGCGCACCACCGCCCACGGCTCGCCCAGCTGTTCGGCGGCGGCGAGCGAGCGATTGAGCAGCTTCTCTGCCTTGTCGACATCCCCCTCGAAGTTGATGGCGATGTCGCCGAGGAAGCGCAGCGCGAGCGCCAGCGCGAACAGGTCGTCGTGGGCCTCGGCCAGGGCCACCGCACGAGTCAAGGCCTCGGTCGACGATCGATATTCGCCCAGCCAGTAACGGGCTTCGCCCATGCCGGCAAGGATTCGCGCCTCGCGCACTCCCCAGCTTTTCTCGGGGCCGGCCATGACAAGCGCGCGATCGTAACGATCGATCGCCGAGCGGATCTCCATGCGTCGGCGGGCGCGATCGCCCGCAACCAGCAGCGCATCGGCCGCGCGATCGGGGGCGGCGCGATCGTTGGGATCCAGATCCAGCGACGCGATCGCCGCGAGCTCCAGGTGGTCTGCCGCCAGCGAGACGTGGCCCGAGCTCATCAGGTAGTCGGCGATCTGATGGTGGAGGCGCTGGCGCTCCCGTTTCGGCAGGCTCGCATACGCCACCTCTTTCAAGGTCTTGTGGCGTAGCCGCCAGTTCGGCTCCGCAGACATTGTCTCTCGCCGAACGATCACCTCCGCATCCTCGAGCGCCTGGAGCTCGGTGACATTCGCGATTGGATCGACGAGATGGAGCTCTTCGAGGTCGAACCCGTACATGAAAACCGAGGCCCGCCTGGCGAGCTCGCGCAGTCGCGCAGGCAAAGCATCGAGCCGGGCGCCGACCACGGCTTGCACTGTTGGAGGAAGAGGCGCATGACTCGGCGTCTTTCCGCCCTCGGCCTCGGGCATGAACATGCCGGTGGTCTCGATGATGAAAAAAGGATTGCCGCCCGCGCGCTCCGCGATCTCGACCGCCTGCGCATCGGAGATGTGGCCGCTGCCGGCGTGACGGACGAGGTGGATCGACTCCTCGGCTGAAAGTGGTTCCAGCCGGAGGAGCACGGCATTCCCGCTGATCGATCCCCAGTCGGCTCTAAGCGCGAGGAGCTCAGGTCGGGCGAGGGCGATGATCAAGGCCCGCCGCGGTCCGCGCCGGCCCGGCGTGGCGAGGCGCTCGATCAGGTCGAGCATCGGCGGTTTGAGGTCGTGCGCATCCTCGAAAACGATGGTGGCGGGGTGATCGCGGGCCAGCCCGTCCACCAGGGCGATGAAGCCCACCTGCACGTCGTTCACGAATGCGGTCTCGTCGGGTCTTTCGGAAAGGCCGAACAAAAGCCCGAGGCGCTGCGCCGTTCGTTCCGCCTCGGATGGGTCGCAGCATCGGCCCACGAGCTCGCGAAGCAGGCGCCGAACCTTCTCGGGCGGATCGCCGTCGTCGATGCCAGCGAGGTCTCCGACGATGGTGGCCACCGGGGAGAACGTGGCCGTATCCGTGTAAGAACGGGCTTGCCCGCGGAGGACGACCACGGTAGCGCCGACGCCCGCCGCCAGCTCGTCGACCAGGCGCGACTTGCCGATCCCGGCCTCGCCCACGATGGTCACGAGCACAGGGCGGCCGGTCGAGGTCGCGAGGCCCAGGCTCTGGTCGAGGACAGCCTGCTCGCTGGCGCGGCCGACGAACGGGATCGTGCGCCGGGCGGAACGGGTCGTGAGTCCTTCGACCGGAAACGCTTCGAGCGCCGAATCGAAGCCTTTCGCCTTGACCCGGCGGCGGCGACCGTAGGCGACCTTCGTCGTCGTCAGGGCATGCGTGGTCGCGCCGGCGAGCACCTCCCCAGGCTGCGCAGCCGCTTGCAGCCGTGCGGCGGCGTTGACGACCGGTCCGGTCACCAGCAGCTGTCCGCTCGGGTTGCGCCCCATAGCCGCCTCGCCGGTTTCGATCCCAATCCGGACCTCGAGCGGTTCATCCAGGCCGGCCGATACGCCCAAACGGCGGGTGCGCGCCCGGATGGCGAGGCCGGCGCGCACCGCGCGCAGGGCGTCGTCTTCGTGCACGACCGGCAGCCCGAAGACGGCCATCACGGCATCGCCGATGAACTTCTCCGGCCGGCCCCGGAGGTCGATCAGCTCCTCGGCCGCCGCCGCGAAGAACTGTCCCAGCACCTCGCGTGATCGCTCCGGATCGAGGCGGCGCCCGATCCCCGTCGAGTCGACGATGTCCGCGAACAGGACGGTGACCACCTTCCGCTCCTCGGTGCCGACCAAGGATCCGACGGTGGCTCCGCAGTTCGGGCAGTAGCGCGCTCCGTCCGGGAGCGGACGGCCGCAGATCGAACACGTAGTCACCACGTATGCAGAATATGCTGCAACCGATGAGCGATTCCAAAATCAACGCGCTCAGCAAGGTCCCCCTCTTCGCACCGCTCTCCAGACACGAGCTGGAATTTGTCGCGACCAGGACCGACGAGGTTGATGTGCCGGCCGGGAAGGTACTGACGACGCAGGGGTCCCCCGGCGATACCTTCTACGCCCTGCTCGACGGCGAGGCGAAGGTGGAGATCGACGGCAAGCTTCGGCGCACCCTGAAAACCGGGGACTTTTTCGGCGAGATCAGCATGCTCGATCGAGGCTTGGCCACAGCGACCATCACGACGACCAAGCATTCACGCCTGCTGGTGATGAGTCACGTCCAGTTCCGAGACGCCATCAAGGTCAACGACGCGCTGTTGATCAAAGTCCTGGCCGCGATGGGTGAGCGATTGCGGGCTGACCTCGCTGCCAGCCACGGCCACGACTAGGCCATAGCTTCCCGACCCCCTAAATCTTGCCTTCCGTCAGCATCGCGACCGTCTTGGCGATGCGCCGCGTCCGGATGTCGGCATCCTTGACGTCGATCGGGGTGACCAAGCGCAGCTTCTTGCTGTAGGAGAGCCCGTCGAAGAATTTCTTGGCTTTGGCATCGCGAGCGAGCGCGGCCGCGAAGTCGGCCGGGATGGGGACTTCTCGAGCCTCGGTGTCCAGCTCGAGGTCGATGTCTACGGTGTCGCCGGCGGCCACACCGGCACTCTTGCGGACCTCGTTGCTGACCCCGAGCATGAACTTGCCGCCCATGACCGCGACGGTGCTCCGGTAAGTGAAGCCCTTGATGGTTGCGCGTACTGGTGGCCGCTTGCTCGATCCGAGGGCGGCCACCACCTTCGCCGGAACTTCGATCCCCGCGGCGGTCTTTCCGGCCGGCAGGATCTTGGTTCGAAATCTCATCTGTTCTAAGCCTTCGCCGTCTTGGCCTTGGGTGCGGACGCAACCTTCCCGTTTGGCTGAGCCGCGAGCTGCACGATGCGCAGGTGGTTGCCGAATGGGTCGCGAAGCCCGAAGTCGATGCCATAAGGGTGCTCGGTCGGCTCCTCGGCGATGTCGACGCCGCGCGCCTTCAGGGTCTCGTAGGTCTTGCGGCAGTCGTCCGTGGTGAGGCCGAGCGAAAAGCCGGTGGCGCCCTTGGTGACGAGCTCGCGGACCTGAGCTGTCGTCTTCTCATCCATCTGAGGCGGGCCCGGCAGCTCGAGGAGGACGTCGCGCCCAGGCTGACCTGGCACCCTTACAGTCAGCCAGCGCATGAAGCCGAGGTCCATGTCACTGCTGACCTCCAGGCCCAGCTTGCCGACGTAGAAGTCGAGCGCCTGGTCCTGGTCGAGAACAAAGATCGACGAGATGTTGATGCTGTTGTACATCGGGTTTCTCCCTGGTGACGTGTGGACTGAACGAGACCGATGCTAGGTTCCGTTCGACCGCTTGGCTTCTCCAAAACTGCTGGGTCTGGTCCAGGCCATGACAAAGCACGTGGGCGCTTGAATCGGATCCTCGCGAGCTCGGTATTCGGTCGGGGACACGCCGACGATATCGTGAAAGGTCCGGCTGAAAGTGCCAAGGCTCGTGAAGCCGGCGTCGAGGCAAACGTCGGTCACACTTCGGTCGGACTCGCGCAGCATGAACATGGCGCGCTCGACCCGCCTTCGCTGCAGGTAGCGATGCGGCGTCTCGCCAAACGTCGCCTTGAATGTCCTGATGAAATGGGCCTCGGACACACTCGCCACCTGCGAGAGGTGGGGGATGTCGAGCGGGTGGGCGTATGCGCGGTCGATCGCATCGCGTGCGCGCAACATCCGGCGATTCAACTCCTCCACTGCGCGACTCATCCATCCCTCACAGTAGCCGCCTCGGGGCCACTCGCCGGTACGCGCGCTCGACGATGATCGCGACCTCCCCCCAGTCGACCTCGACGTCGAGATAGACCCCGAGCCACCCGCGGTGCCCGACGTAGGGCGGCCGGAAGAACCGTTCTGGATTTGCCTTCACTAGCATCTCTTGCGCGCCCTCGGGAGCAGCGCACCAGGCGCTGAGGCGGTCGTCGTGGTGGTGATCGGCGGTGGTGACAAACTGCTTGCCGGCGACGAACCATGACGGCTCACCGTGGCTGAGCTTCTCGGTTGCCTCGGGCATGCTCAGGCAGATCTGCCGGAGCTGCTCGATCTTCGCCGGGTCGCTGGGTCGGTTCACAGGGACATGAGGGTAAGACGACAGCCGTCGCGGCCGGCCTTCAGCTGATGATGCCGTGCCGGCGGTTCCAGCGCTGGGCACCCTGGTACGCGTCGATCATTCCCCAGATCCACATTCCAAGGCCAAGTGGGACGCCGACGATCAGCGCAAGAACCGTGACGTCGAGGCCGATTGCCAGGAGCCAGAGCAGAAGGATCGTGATCCCGATGCCGACGTCGCCATTGATCATCGACCCGACGCCGGGAAGGAAGAAGCTCACGATCAGGCTCACCGCTGGGCTCTTGGGCGCGACCACGTAGCCGCCCGCGGCGGGATAGGCCAATGGCGCGTACTGCGTCGGAGCGGGCGTGGAGTAAGGGACAGGCGTCCGTGTCGCAGCTGATGGGTTCGGAACCCACGCGGAGCCATTCCATGCCCACAGGCCATCCGGTGACAGCTGCATGCCTGCCTGAGCGCCCGGATCCGGCGGCTGGTCGCTCATCCTGGCGGCATTGTAGGTTCGCAGTCGGAGAATCCTCGCCGGTCGCTTGTCCTACTACCTGTGCGAAGGCGCGTGGCACTCACGAAACGAGATCGGTCGCGGCCGCGACGGCTTCCATGAAACCTTTCCACGCTTCGAATGGAAACGGCCCGCCCGGTTCGCGGATGGTGTAGGCGGTCAGGGGGCCAGTCTTGAGAAGGACCCAGTTACCGGCTCCATCCTCCCGCCAATGAAACCCGCTGTCGCGGTGATCGAGTAGCTCGATGTGCGCCGCTTCGTCGGATAGTCGCGGAACTCCCGAGTGCTCGGACCCGTCGTGGGGCCCAGTCCGGAGCGCTGCCCACGCGGAGGTCACGAGTTTGATCACTCGGTCGGCGTTGTCACCCGCGGTTAGTGGCGCGAATCGGCAAAGGAGACCCACTATCAATCCGGGGTGCTTGATCTGTGGCACTCGCTGTTCGACGTATCTTCCGAGTAGGTCCACCTCCTCCCATCTCAGGATCTCGTTGATGAACATTGAGCAATCGTCGTCGTAGCCAAGCTCATCGCCTGTTTCGATCGATCTCTCATGACGAAGACGAAGCTCAAGATAATTGGGCTCAAGAATCACTCGCATGTCCAACAGGTAGTTGCCGACTTTGACGAGCTCGAGGACGGTATCGATCCTTTCGTACTCCATCAGCGGGTCCTCCCTCGAGAAGTAGCCGCTGAAGAATCCGGGATGGCGAATGACGCGCAAAGCCATCGCATAGTCCGGGGCAGACGGAACCACAGGGGTCAGCTTGCCGAGATTGTGACGATCACGTTGCCCTTCTTGTGACCCAGGTCGACGTAGCGGTGCGCCTCGACAATCTCATCCAGCGTGTAGCGGCGGTCGATCACAGGCCGAAAGGCGCCGCTCTCGGCGAGTTCCTTCAACATCAACAGGTCTGACTTCTTGGTCCTTGGGAACGCATCATCTACGGACATCGACACTCCGCCCGATGCGAGGGCCGCGCCGGCGTTGAGCATCGCCTTCGCGCTCTTCCGTTTGCCAACAGCGTCGAAGATGACGTCGTAGCGTCCGCCGCTCTGTGTGAAGTCGTCATTCGTGTAGTCGATCACCGCGGTCGCACCCAGCGACCGCACCAGCTCGAGGTTCGTGGTGCTGCAGACGCCGGTCACCTCGGCGCCGAGATGCGTGGCCAGTTGCACCGCGGACGTGCCGATCGCCCCCGAGGCTCCATAGACCAGCAGTCGCTGGCCCTTCCGAACCTTCAGCCGACGCACGAAGAACGATGCGAGGAGCCCCCCGTAGGGCAGGGCGGCCGATTCCTCGTACGTGAGGTTGCCAGGTCGAAATGCGAGCGCCGCACTCGCAGGCCAGCAGACCTTCTCCGCGTATGTACCGGCGCGGAAACCGTCCATTCCGAAGACCTGGTCTCCTGGCTTGAAGGCGCTTACCTCGCGACCGACCGACTCGATCTCGCCGGCCGCGATCATGCCGATGATCCCCTTCCGCGGCGCCCTGAACCCGAACGCCGCTCGCATGAAGAGCCGGTAGACGCCGCGCAGCTTGAGGCCTCTCACGATGCAGTCGCTGGCTGTGACCGAGGTCGCGACAAGCCGGATACACACTTCATTTTTCTTGGGATGCGGATCGGGCACAGTCCTGATCTGGAGCACCTCGGGCGGCCCGTAACTCGTGCAAACGGCGGCCTTCATCTCGTCTCCCAGCCCGCTGCTCAAGCGCGGTCACTGTTACGCAAACCTGTATAGAGTGCGCCTGGCAGGAATCGAACCTGCTGCCTTTCGGTCCGGAGCCGAACGCTCTGTCCGGTGAGCTACAGGCGCGCGAGCGCTTTAGTTTAGAGTGCGGCCTTCGTGGGTCGACTTCCAGCCTTCATTGTCCTGATCGCATTCGTGGGCGCATGCCAGAGCGTCGCGCGCCCCGCTGCGAGTCCGACTCCAACTCCCAGCCCATCGCCGCACACCGCCGTAGCAGACGCCGTGCTGCAGGTCGGTGAGATCCCGAGCGGCCTCAACCTCTGCTCCGGATCCGGCCCGTTCGACGCCTACATCACGAACCTCCAGGCGTCGCAGCCCGCCCTGGCGAGCAGCCTCAACGACGAGTGGCAGTCACTGCGCACGCTTGGAGCCGTCAGTGCGGCCATCTCCCTCTACACGTCGGACGCTTCCGCATGTACTGCCGAGCTCGCGTCCGTCGCCAAGCCGAAGAGCGCTGCCGCCTTCGTGGCGATGTTCCGCGACGAAGGGCAAGCCGATCGGGCGTGGCAGTCCGGAGTGCTTGGGTTCGTGCCGCCCGCGCCAGGCGAACTTCCACCCGGATTGAACCGAGGAACCGCCACTGGGCTTGGCCTCAGCTCGTGGACATACATGCGCACGCCGGTGCAGCTGGCGTGCTGGCACAAGTCCGTCTTCGTGGCCCTGGTCGTCTTGACCAATCTCGACGCTGCCGCCTTCAAGACCGCGACGACAGCTGTTGATGCTCGCCTAAACTGAACCGCTCACGCGCCTGTAGCTCACCGGATAGAGCGCTTGCCTGCGGAGCAAGAGGCAGCAAGTTCGATTCTTGCCAGGCGCACCAAGAGCACCCGCTTGAACCTCAGGCGGGCCCGCTCATGAACTTCAGCACTCCCGACTCGAGCGCCTCGGCGATCTTCTGCTGACCCGCTGGATCGCTCGCGATCAGAGCTTCCGCAGGGTTGGTCACGAACAGCGGCTCGACCAAAGCACCCGGCATCTGGCTCGGATCATCGACCCATCCCTGCGACAAGGGCCCCAGCTCGATCAGGTGGTTGTAACTCGAGCCGAATCCCGTGAGGGTGGGGGCCGCAAGCTGGTCGTCGGTCCAAACTCCGCGGTCGGCCGCGCCAAGTCGGGCGACGAGCGCGGCCTGCAGGTCGGTCGCCAGCCGGCGATTGGCGGTCGCGAACGGCCGGGCAGCGTCGTAGAAGGTTTCGGTGCCGCCGACCGACGGATCGCTGTAGCCGTCGAAGTGGATCGAGACCAGGACGTCCGCCCCGGCGGCGTTGGCGCATGCGGCGCGCGCGGCCAGGTCGCGGTGCTCGGCGCTCGAGGTGATCGATCCGTAGTTGGAGTCGGAGGAGGACAGCTTGAGCACCGTGGAGTCCTTGGTCCGCGACATCACCACGACGTACCCATCAGCGCGCAAGAGGCGAGCGAGAACCAATGCGACCGCCAGGGTCGAGTCCTTCTCGAGCACAGTGCGGCCCGAGGCTGTGGTGCCGACCACGCCGGGATCGAGGCCGCCATGCCCTGCATCGATATAGACCGTGCGATCGAGATGTCCATGTGTGGGGGCCAAGCTCACGCAAGCCCCGTCTTCAAGGCCCGGCACCGAGGGCTGCGAGATCGAGCCCGCCCCCTTCGCCAGTGCGGCGGCTGCGTGCCCGCGGCTCGCGGCGGCCTGGTCGGCGGCGTCCATCACGCGAGATATGACCAGGGCGAGCGCCGCCACAAGCGCCAAAGAGAGCGCTGTGCGAAGCAGGGCCGAAGGGGCCCGCCGGCGCCGAGTGCGGAGTGGGACGTTGCGCGGTTTTGCGATCGGCCCGCGTAGTCTAGCGGGCGCCGCGACCGGCGCAGACTGGTTAGTGGATCCGGCCGTTCTCCGCGAGCGCGATCTTCTTGTCGCTGGCGGCGTCGATGTTGAAGATCCCGAGGATGCTCATGAACTGCTTGTTCTGCCACACCGCGATGTAGAACGTTTGTGGGGCGATCTCGACCGTGAGCACGATCGAGTTCTTCCCTAAGCCGGTGGTGGTGCCTTCCGCCACGGGAACCAGGGACTGCTTGAGCTGACTCACGCTGAAGCCAAAGATCGAGTCGCTGTTGTAACCCGTGGTAGCGCTCGCCTCGTCCTTGAACTGGAAAACGAAATTGACCGCAAGCTTGTAGGTCGCAGAGCCGATCTGCGATCCATTCGACTCGAGGCCAGTGCAGTTCGCGGCGGAGTCGGTGTAGAACTCGACGTCGGCAGCGGTGGCGCCGCCCTTTTGGGCCGAATCCCAATGAGCCTTGGTCGACGCATACGACGTCGGGTCCTTGGTCTGAATCTTCTTCAAGTAGCTGTTGATGTCACCGGAGAGGTCGCACCTATGCATGCCGCTCGGCAGGTCGCTGAGCTTGACGGCAACGCTCGAGGCGGTTGGGGCAGGACTTCCGCCCCCAATGGGGCTGCCGCATGCACCGAGAACGAGCAGCAGGGCGATCGCGGTGAGGGATGCACGCACGCCACCTACTCTAAGGGACGGGATTCGGCGTCCAGCCGCCTTAAGCAACCCGACGAAGGCCGCCTGGGGATGGAGTGTGACAACATGCAGGCGGCCTCGATATGCTCCACGACCTGCAGGCCGCTGTGTCCGAATACATCGGCTGGCTTCAACTGGAAGCGAACCGCAGCCCGAACACGGTTCGCGCCTATCAGTCCGAGCTTGCGAGGCTGATCTCGTTCCTCGCCGTCAACGGACATTCTCTTGCGCTCGGGGATCTGCGTCATGAAGACCTGCGCGCGTATCAGCGTCACCTCGCGGGGCGTCTCAAGGGACCCGCCTCGCGGGCGCGGGCGCTCGTGGCGATCCGTTCGTGGCTCCGGTGGCTGGCCCGAGAGGGTTTCATGGAGCGCGACCTCTCCAACGGCATCACGCTACCCAAGCTCGAGCAGCGCCTCCCAAAGCCGATCGATCCCGACGAGCTGGCGCGCCTGCTCGCCGACCTCCCGAGATCGAGCCTCTCCGAGAAGCGCGACCGCGCGCTCGTGCAGTTCCTGATCAGCACCGGCTGCCGGATCTCCGAATCGCTCGCCCTCGATCGCACCGACTTTCCGCGCACAGGCAACCGGCTGATCGTGACGGGCAAGGGCTCGAAGCAGCGCGCCGTCTATCTCACCACAGATGCGCGCGAGGCCCTGGAGGAGTACCTGGTCGCGCGCGAAGACGCATGCATGGCTTTGTTCGTCAACTTCGACCGCTCCGTGCAGGACGATCGCGGGCGGCGTCTCACAGGCGCAGGCGCGCGATTCATCGTGCGGCGATTGCGCAAAGAGCTCGGCGCGTGGTCGTTCAAGTCACCCCACGTGGCGCGCCACACCACGGCCACCACACTGCTCGAGGTGACCGGCGGCGATGTGCGTCTCGTTCAGGAAGTACTAGGCCACGCCAACCTCAACACGCTGCAGGGCTACACGAAGATCGTGGACAGCCGCAAGCAGGACGCGTATCGCCGCTACCAGGAGTTCCTGGACGGCAAGAAACCGCCGGCAACTAAACCCGCGTAGCGGCCAGCTGCTTGCGCAGGTCGACCTCGAGCTCTCCCACGCTGCGGTCGAGCGACGCGGACAGCCCGCCGGCGATGATCTTCTTGAGCGAAGGCGGCAGTAGCTTCTCGAGCTCTGCCACCGCCTCGTCGGGGCCGGCGAGATAGAGACGCTTGTAGGAGACTGCGCTCACCTCGCGATCGACGATGCGGACTACCGCTGCCATGTTGGCCTTGACCCGGTTCTCCTCCCTGCGCTGAAGCTGCGGGTTCTTGTTGCCACCGGACTTGATGTGCTTGACGTTCACACCGTCGACGTGGTGCTGCGGGATGACCTCGTCGAGGATCGAGGCGAAGGTCTGCGCTTGCTCCTTGTGAACGATCACGATCAACGACGGTGGATGCTTCCTGAGCATGAGCTCCAGCGGCGCCAGCAGCGGTGGGTCCACCTCGAGCCTCTCTTCGGTTTCCTCGGGAAGGCGGATCAGCCTCAACAAGCCTTTGGGTTCGTCCGCGAACGCCGCCATGAACGGACATTCAACCGGGCGAACGACCGCAAGCTGTGCCTTGATTCGGGGGAGCTCGCGGTCGACCACCTCCCGGTCTTCATCGCTCAGCTTGTGCCAGTGCTTGTCGACGATTCGCTTGAACTCGGTGTCGTAGAACCTGCCGTTGTAGGTTTGGGGGCGTATCGGGAAATAGACGCTCAGGGTCCGGTCGGACGCCGCCCGCAGGCTCGGAAAAAAGGCCAGGAGGTAAGGGATCTCGGTCGGATGCGGGCGAGTCACCCCCCGACCTTCGCACATAACCGGCCGCAGCGCGCGGCGTGGGGGTGGGAAGCCTTGCTTACGGCCAGAGAAGGTGGCCGAGCACCATCCCGATCAGGACCGCCAGCACATAGGTGCCCCGGGGGAAGCGCCGGACAAACGAGCGCACGCCGTTGCTCATCGGGTCGCGGCCGTTTCTCAGCGCGATCGCCTCTTCGAGCATGAGCAGAAACGCTATTCCTACTCCGGCGGTCGCGATCAGCGCCAGGATCGCCTCTGGGCTGAGGTTCACGCCTGCCCGCCTCCCGGAGAAGTCCGGCCGCGCGCCGGTCCCCAAAGGAAATGCCCGAGGAGGATGCCGACCACGACCGCGACGATGAACGCCCACGCCGGATGGTCGTGCACGGCGGGCCTCACATAGTCCGTGATGGGCGTGTGGTGGGTGATGATCGCCCAGCTCTCGTAGACGAGGAGCAGGAAGAGCACCCCGAACAGGGCGGTGACCAGCCAGGAGAACAGGTTGCTCAATGCTCTCATGGGGATCTCAACGGACCCGAATCCTACTGGTTACGTAGCCTTGTGGCGAGTTGATTGCCACCGGCGAGCGCGTCCAACTGACCCGGGCCGCGCTCGGGGCGATCGCAGCCATCTTTTTTCTGATGGGCATCGTGGGCTCCGCGTACGGGCCACTCCTCGAGCAACTCGCCAGCCGCTTCGACGTCAGCTTGGCCGTCGCCGGTGGCGTTCTCACCACCCATTTCTCTGGGGCCTTGGTCGGGGTCCTGGCGTCGATGCGCGTGCTGCAGCGAGTTCCGAGCCGCACTTTCATGCTCGGCGCGCTCACCTGCCTTGGCGTCGGATGCGCGAGCGTCGCGCTCGCGCCGTCATGGCCCGCGTTCCTTGGCTCCGTCTTTGTGCTCGGAATCGGTTGGGGATCGCTCGACATCGGCTGCAACCAGCTGGTCGCCCACAGCGAAGGCCTACGGCGCACCGCGATTCTCAACGCGTTGAACGGGACTTTCGCCGTCGGCGCCGTGGCCGGTCCCCTCCTCGTCTCCACCGTCGGCCGCACGCACCTGACCCTTCTCTATGGAGGCGCGGCCGCCGCGGCCTTCGCGCTCTGGCCCCTGGTCAGCGGCGTCTCAGGCCGATTGCCATTCATGCCCGCGAAGACCGCGGACTCGTCCGTTTTCCTTCTCGCGATCTTCATGGTTGCCTTCGCCCTGTACGTCGGCATGGAGGCGGGCATCGGCGGCTGGATGCCGTCTCACCTCGAGTCCATCGGCGTGCAGTCGGTGGCCGCCGCGACACTGACCTCCGGCTTCTGGCTGGCGCTCGCGGTCGGCAGGCTGCTGGCCGCCCTCGTGCCGGCGCGCGTGCCCGAGAGCGCGATTGTGATCACCGGATCCGCCGTCGCCGCTGTCGCGCTGCTGTGCGCCCTGATCCCAAGCGCTGCGCCAATTGCCTTCATCGTCGCCGGCCTGGCGATTGCGCCTATCTTTCCGACCGGCATCGTCTGGCTGGCCAAGCTCAGGCCCGGCGACGCCCGCGTCACGTCGTGGCTGTTTCCAGCCTCCATGGTGGGCGGGGCCATCATCCCGGGCGGCATCGGAGCGGTGATTGCACGGTTCGGGATCGGGGTGGCCCCGGCGGTGCTGGCGCTGGTGGCGGTTGGCTGCATCGCCTCGTTTTCGCTGGCAGCGCGCAGTGGGGCCAGGGGTATGGTTGGCGGATCGTGACGTCGCTTAGGCGGGGACGCGCACGGCAGATGCGCTGGCTTGGAGTCGCGATGGCGATCGTGCTGGTGGGCGGCTGCGCGCGAAGCAGCTCTGGTGTCGGTCCCTCCCTACCGCCGCCTTCTCCAACTCCAGTCGCCACGCTCCCATGCAAGATGCCGGTCAACCTGCGCGTCGACCAGGGCGGCAACCGCGAGGTGCTGGGCTACCTGGCGCTGCCGTCTGGCGTCACCACCGACGACCCCAGCGACTCGATCGTCAAAGTCGCGGACTTCCCGATCGGCGGCGGCGGCACGGTTCCGATCTGGGGCACGGTGACCTCACCCCAGCTCTTCGGAGTCGGGTTGGGAACTTTTTCCCCGGTTGCCGGCAAGTGGCTGCCTGCGCCGCCGGCGCTGGTTGCTCCTGACCTGCTCCATTACGCGTACCTCCACCCCAACGGCAGCCTCCGGCTTGCGGCCGCCACCGGCTCCGAGATCCCGATCGCAAATCCGATCAACCTGACTCCACTGGTCTACTCCGCCGCCGGCGTCGTGCTCGTCCAGAATCAGCCCGACTCGAACGGCCTGTGGCTGCTCGACCCCATCACCCAAGCGATCACAGTGGTCACGCCACCGACAGGGACTGATGACTGGCGTGAAGTGGCGACGGCGCCGACAACTCCGACCGCGAGCGGCGGGACCTTTGCGTTCGGCGTCAACTCCCCGGGCGTGCTAGGCGCTCCACAGCCAACCGCGGTCCTGATTGCCAACCTCCTCGGCGGCGGGACGAAAACCGCGTACACGGCGACCGGTGGAACCACGATCGCCCTCATTGCGGCCGACCGGCAAGGCGGGCTGCTCCTCGTGCTCACCGGGACTTCACCCGGCCTCGTGTATCTCGACCCCAACACCGGACCAAGACCGATGACGGCGCCGGCCGGGGTCATGTTGGCCACGATCGGCCCCCGCCACCACGCCGACGCACACGGGATCTGGTTCATCGGGCGGACTGGCGTCTTCCTGTTCAACGCCGCGACCGGCCTCCAGAAGATCGCACCTGAGGTCACGACCGACGTCGCTCCGGGCGGCGACTGCACGTAGACGAGACTTCGACTCTCAGCCCTGCTGCGAGTCCCTCACGATCTCCGTTGCCAGCTGCCACAGCTCGGTGTGCAGCCTCCCGAGCTGGCTCGAATCGTCTAATAGCGCGTACGGCTTGCTGGGCAGCGTCACTTCATTGAACGAGCCCATGCCGCCGTACATGGCCAGGATGTTTCGAGCCGCGGCGGTGATGTCCCTGGGTGGGCAGTGCTCCACATATCGAATGTGGTACCGGACCGCTTCAGTCCAATGCTTTTCGCCGGCCTGCACAAGTAGGACTTCAAGGCCTTGGAGAACTTCCAGCAACCGCTTGCTGGTCTCCTCGCCTTCTAGACGGTGCTCAGGCACGCTCGCACTCTAAATCGCAGCTCCACACGATGGGCCGGGTTCACCCGAACCCGGCCCATGCTAGCTGGCGAGTGACGCTATGCCGTTGCAGGCGCGGCCTCCGTGCGCACTGAAGAAGACGACCGCGCCCCGACGCGGATCATCAACGTGATGCTCGCCACCACCACCCAGAGCAAAAAGAGCAGTTCGCCCACGAAGAATAGGTTGCCGGTTGAGAGGTTGGACGCAGCATTGATGAAAAGCACCACTCCAACCACGCCGCCTGACGCCGCCAGCCAGCGCGGAATCCCCCCATAGAGAAGGCCACCCACGCCGACAGCGCCGAGCACAGCTCCTTATGTGTCATAGCCTCACCGGGCGGGGCCTCTACAGGTCGCGTCCTGCGAATTCCCTCCCGTATCCGCGCGAGCAGTCCGCCAAGAACCCAGCAATCCACCGGTCGCGCCGAGAACGCCGGCGGCAAGGCCGATGCGCAAGACATCTCGGCGGTTGATGCTGGTCGGTTGATTGGACGCGAGCCTCCGTTCCATAAGAGCCCCCTTTTTCTTGCTTGTGAGCTGTTGGCTGAGTACCTCGCCTGATCTTTAGGGCTGGAGTCCCGTGATCGGCGGAGCGTCAGTGGTTGTGCCGGCCGCCGGTTGCACCGCGGACGGTGGGCCCAAGAAGGAATTAGATTGCGCTCGCGAGCTGCCGATCTCATAGCCCGCAATCGCCGTCAACGCCATCAAGGCAGCAGCGAATGCCGCCATCGCGAACGCGTGGGCACCGGGGGTTTCGCTTCGCGCTCGAATCTGAACCATGGTTTACCTCCTCAAGTCGGCCGCGTTGAGCGGCCGCCGATCAGAAGCTAGGGCCCGCGCAGGCTCGTGACCCTGTGGGACGTACTTGGCCGGGTACCGGAACTGATACCTGGTGGGGTACCGGTTCTTTGCGGGCGATCGAGACTATCTTGCGTTCGTGCCCGAACTCAGCCGGCGCGAAACCGAGGTGGCCCAGCTGGTGGCCGAAAGGTTGACCAACCGCCAGATCGCGGAACGCCTCCATCTCTCTGAGCGCACTGCCGAGTACCACGTCGAGCAGATCCGCAACAAGCTCGGGTTCCACACGCGCTCGGAGATTGCGACGTGGCTGGCCGGCCAGCGCCCGGCCCCGCCGCCGGCGAGCAACCTGCCGGCTCCGCTGACCACTTTCATCGGGCGCGCGCGCGAGTTTGCGGCAGTAAAATCGCTGCTCGCCCGGACGCGCCTGGTCACGATCACTGGCGCCCCTGGGACTGGCAAAACACGTCTGTCGCTCGAGGTTGCCGCTCGCCTTCGCGGCGACTTTCGCGATGGCATTTGGTTCGTCAACCTCCAGGGCCTGACGGACGGCCACCTGGTGGCGAGTGAGGTTGCCGCCACGCTCGGCGTGTCCGATCCGGCGCGGGATCTAGCCCGTAAGCACCTCTTGGTCCTGCTGGATAACTGCGAGCACGTGGTCTCGGGCTGTGCGCACTTTGCCCAGGAGGTGCTCGGCGCCTGTCCCGAGGTTCGGCTCCTCGCCACGAGCCGCCAACCGCTCCACGTAGCCGGCGAGGGCGTCTGGCAGCTCGAGCCGTTGCCTGTTCCCGATGCGGGTGAGCTCTTTCTCGATAGGGCCCGATTGGCTGCCCCCGAGGTGGACCTCACCGCTGTCGATCCGACCGTCCTCGAGTCCATCTGCGGAGACCTCGACTGCATCCCTCTGGCCATCGAGCTCGCCGCCGCCCGCACCCGGGTCATGTCGCTGGCCGACATCCGCGACCGCTTGAAGCAGCGCTTCAGCCTTCTCACAGGCGCCGACGAGCTCGTCGGGGAAGGGCAGCGGACCCTGGAAAGCACTGTGGCCTGGAGCTACAACCTGCTGTCGGAAACAGAGCAGCTGCTCTTCCGGCGGCTCGGCGTCTTCGCGGGGGCTTTTTTCCTCGAGTCGGCCAGTGCCGTGGTCGCTGACTCGGACCTGCGGGCGGAGGAGCTGCCTGAGCTCATTGACCGCCTCGTCGACCGATCGATCGTGATCGCAGAGCGCGCTCCCGAACGCAAGACACGCTACCGCCTCCTGGTGACTCTTCGCGACTACGGTCGCGACCGGCTTCGCGACGAAGGAGCGCTGGAACGACTGCGAGACCTCCATGGTCACCACTACCGGCATCTCGCCGAGGAGGCGGGCGCGGAGCTTGAGGGACCGGGGCAGGTCACCTGGTTGAAGCGCCTGGAGGATGAGCTCGATGAGTTCCGGGCTGCCATCGAATGGGGTCTCATCGCAGACCAGGAGGCCGCCCTTGTCATCGCCGGCGAGCTGAGCTGGTTCTGGGGCTTGCGGGGGAGGGTGCTGGAGGGCCGCAGGGCGCTGGCTGCGGTCCTACCCCTCATGCCTACGAGAACGCTGATGCGGGGCCGTGCCTTGATTGCTGCGGGCTGGTTGGCTCGGCAGCAGGGTGATCTGGTCGCGGGCGCCGCATTCCATGCCGAGAGCGTGGACGTACTTCGCGCGTTCGATGACCCGGTTCAACTGGGCATCGCTCTCGTGTGGAATGCCGAGTCTGCTATGAGCAACGGCGACTGGATCACAGCTCGGGCAGGCTTGCAGGAGGCAATCGAGCTTGTGGAGCCGCGCGGACCAAGCGTGCCGCTCGCTTACGCACTGCTCGAGCTCACATTCACCGACGCGCGTGATGGCGCGCTGCGAGCCGCCCACCAACACGCCACTGAGGCGATCGCGATGCATTCTGAGCTGGGTAATCCACGTGGCGTGGCGATTGGTCACCTGGCAACTGCCTACGTCGAACACCTGGAACGCAACCACGCCGCCGGCTGGACCAGTTTGTCGGTCTGCATACGCACCCTGAGCGACATCGGAGCCATCGCGGACCTGAGCATGGCGTTTACGTTGGCCGCGGTAGCCATCGTGTCCACCGGAGGCCCGATGGCGAAGGCAGTCACGCTTGGTGGAGCTGCGGAGGCGCTCGATACTGCATTCGGGCGCCAAGAGACGACGAATACAAATCTGCACTGGATGGCAAGCCTCCCCGCGGCGCTGGACGCCGCCCGAGACCGGCTGGGGGCGGAGGGATATGAGGCGGCGTGGCAGAAGGGGCTGGGTATGACCGCCGATGAGGCGGTCGCCTATGCACTGGGCTGATCAAAGGCAAAGAAGAAGCCGGGCCCCTGGGGAACCCGGCCTCGGTTTGTTTATACCGGTCGAGAGCTCTTACTCGTCCTCGATCTGGTTGTACATCAAGCTGTCCTGGATCTCGTACAGGGCGTCCATCGCCTCCATCACGGAGGCGGGCTTGGCCTGAGCCAGGACGGTCACCTCGGGCGACTCCTCGATGACCTTGTTGATGGCTACCGAGAGCACCGGCGGCATCTCTCGCTGATCGGCGAGGTTGAGCATCTCGAGCTCGTTCAGGAGCTTGTCGATGAGATGCATCTTGTTCCGCCGCGCGTACTTGGCGCGCTGGATCCGGCGCTCCTTCGCGGTCATGTTCTCGATGGCGCGACTGGCTTGTTTGATCATGCTTTATCCCTCTTCAGGTTCAAAGTTTACGAAAGTCGGCGATTTTGTCAAGATCCACCTGTAATAAATAGCCTGGGGCTGTGCTAGCATCCCTGGCCAGCGTCCGGATATGCCCACCACCATCGCCGGCCGTTCCACCCGCATGGAAGTCCTGGAGTTGCTCCGGCGTAAAGGCGACGCCAGCGCCGAGACGATCAGCTCCGACCTCGGCGTCACCCCGAACGCGGTGCGCCAGCATCTGACCAACCTCGAGCGGGAAGGCTTCGTGGTCAGCCACCCGGAGCGGCGCCGCCGCGGCCGCCCCTCGCTCCTCTTCTCGCTGACCGAGCGTGCCGATTCGGTGTTCCCCAAGCGCTATGGCCAGCTGGCGTCGATGGTGCTGCAGGAGGTCCAGGACATAGGCGGTCCAGAGGCGCTGGACGAGGTCTTCGCGCGCATGGCGACCCGCCACGCCAAGGCCATCGCTCCCACCCTGGAAGGGCTTGCCTTCGAGGACAAGCTGCATCGAGTGGTGGCGTGGATCGGCCGGGCGGGGACGCTCGCAGAGCAGACCGAGACGCCCGAGGGCGTGAAGGTGACCATCCATAACTGCCCGTTCCGCAACACCGCGCTCAAGTTCCCGCAGGTCTGCACGATCACCCCGCATCTTTTCTCGCAGCTTCTCGGCACAGCCGTTTCGCAGGCCGACTCCATCCACCGACGTGACCCCTACTGCTCATTTGTCGTCCAGCGCCCTACCGACACTCAGTAGCGCCCAGGTCAAGGCGGCCGACGCCCTCGCGCAGGAGCGCTTCGGCGTCGCGGTCGACTGGTTGATGGAGGCCGCGGGATGGCAGGTGGCCCGGTTCTGCCAGGGTCGCACCGCGGTCGTCTGCGGCGTGGGCAACAACGCCGGCGACGCGCTCGCCGCCGCCCGGCACCTGCAGCGATGGGGCCGGCTGGCGTCGGTGTCATGCCTCGATGTCACACGTCTGCGCGGTGCGGCCGCACGTGAGCTCGACGCCCTGCACAAGCTGGGTGTGGAGGTTTTCGACACGCTCAGGCTCGACGGCGCCGAGGTGGCGCTCGACGGCATCTTCGGAACAGGTCTGTCGAGGCCACCCGAGGGCGAATTCGCCGAGTGGATCGAAGCCATCAACTCGTCCGGTGCGAGGATCGTTTCCGTCGATCTGCCGTCGGGGCTCGACGCGGATGCCGGGGTCGCCTACGCTCCGACTGTGCAGGCGCAAACGACCGTCACCCTCGGCCTGCCCAAGGCCGGCCTGCTGAGCCGAGACGGCCCCCGCCACGCCGGAGAGGTCTGGGTCGTGGACATCGGCATCCCGTTCGAGGTCTACGCGGCGCTCGGGGTCGACGTGCCGCCATCCCTCTTCTCGACGCAGGAACGATTCCGCCTCGAGGCGCCTCGGTAGTGACACGCGAGGTCGTCTGGGATCGCGGTGTGTCGCTGCCCGAGCACAGCCTTTACCTCGACCCGCTTGTCGTGCGCACCTTCGCCTTCATCTCCCACGCCCACACCGATCACGCCCGGCGACACAAGGAAGCGCTGCTCACGCCTCAAACACTTGCGCTCATCCCCGAAGCGCGGCGCCCTCGCGGCTGGCGAATGCTCGGATACGACGAGCCCATGCGGCGCGGGCCGGCGACCGTGACGCTGCACCCGGCCGGACACATGCTCGGCTCTGCGCAGCTGCGCTTCGAGCATGAAGGCACGAGCCTTCTCTACACAGGCGACATCAAACTGCGGCAGCCAGGCGGGCATCCGGCGACGCATGTGCCTCGCGCGCACGTCTTGGTGATGGAGAGCACGTATGGGCGACCCCATTTCCGCTTTGGCGATCCGGATTCGACCGTCGAGTCGATCGCGCGCTGGTGTCGCCTCGCCCTCGACAGCCGCGTGACGCCAGTGCTGCTCTGCCACGCCCTCGGCAAGACCGAAGAGGTGATGCTCGCGCTCGCGCCATACGGTTTCGAATTCGCGCTGGAGAGCCGATGTGTGCCCTGTGCTCGCGCATACGAGGGCGCAGGCAGCCGGCTTCCCGAATGGGTCGAGCTCAACGGCGACACGCCATCCGGTCGGGTGGTCATCGCGCCGCCGGCGGGGAAGGATGAGGTGCGGCGTCTCGGCCGCTACCGGACAGCGTTGATCTCGGGCTGGGCCAAGGATGCGGAGTTCGCGCGTTTGTTCGGCGCGGACGCAACGTTCGACCTCTCCGACCACTGCGACTTCGACGAGCTCATCGAAGTCGTCGAGCGATCAGGGGCGGACCAGGTGTACACGGTGCACGGTTACACCGAGGACTTCGCGCGGCACCTGCGCAAGCGGGGCGTCCGAGCCTCGGCGCTGGAAGCGACGGAGCAGCTGGCCCTGGAGTTATAAGAGAAAACCTGCTGGTTTTCCCTTATCGGCGGGCCGGCTTCGCCGGCGCGCCTGATTCTTTTCCCGCTGATGTGATTGTCGAAATCGTTACTCCCAGCAATGTCTGTGGGGAATCTGCACGCGGGTTAGACGGCCTGGCAGAGCCAGGCCTACGGGCAACCTCTCTAGCGCAGGGCCCAGCCGGAGCGAAGCACCGCCCGGCGCAAGTCGGCATCGCCGGCGGCGGCGTCGCTCAGCCGCGACAGCAGGAGGTCGAGCCACGCGGTGAGCAGCACCGGTGGATGGAATTCCAGCTCTTCCTTGTTCCAGCGCGCACGCAGCGTGCGGCCTCCCAGCTCGAACACAACCTCGGTAATCGGGCCCCGATTCAGGTGGCCGCGCTTGGCCTTGGCGATCGGAATCCGCTCCACCAGGTAGTCGAGCAGCTCGCCCGGCTCGTCCTCTTTATCCAGAGGCGCGTGGCAGAACACGCAGATTCCGTCGAGCGGCAGCGCAGGCGCCCCGCAGATGGCGCAGCTCACGCCGCCTCCGCGCTGGTGGGCGTCCAATGCGCTCAATCCGTGTACCTCGTGATGATTTGATCCTCGCGCCGCTTCTCAGACCGATATAACGGGCAATCCTCGAAATTGCGCACGCAGATCGGAGGGCTGTCGGTCAGCGCGTATTTGCGTTTCGACAGGTGGTCGACATGGCAGTCGAAGCGGTATACGCGCAGGAACATGCGCTGATCTTTGACGAGCTCCTCCAGATAGGGACATCGGCGCACGCGACTTACGATAGGCCACCGAACCCAGACATGCTCGATTTCGCACGCGCCGGAGCTGCAGTGGGCGGCACGTCCGCAACCCTGGAGAAAACACGCGCCCTCGCGGAATACTTTCGCTCGTTGGACGAGGACGACCTCCGAAGGGCAGCCGTTTTCATGACGGGCCGCCCGTTTGGACCGTCCAAGCGCACGACGCTCGGCCTTGGCTGGTCGGCGCTCAGCAAGGTGGTCGGCGCGATCTCGGGCCGCGATGACGACGAGCTCCAGTCTCTGTTCCGCAAGCACTCGGACCTCGGCGACTGGGCGGGCGAGGCACTCGAAGGGCGCACCGAAAACGGTGACGTGCCCCTCGAGGAGGTCGAGAAGACGCTGGAGGCGATTCGCACCGCGCGCGGAGCCGCCAAGGCGGCGCCGCTCGAGAAGCTGCTGCGCCGGCTGCACCCGAAGGCGGCCCGGTTCGTGGTCAAGGTCATCTCCGGGGAGATGCGCATCGGCCTGAGCGAGGGGCTGGTGGAGGCCGCCATCGCCGCGGCGTTCGGGCAGCCGGTGACACAGGTCAAGCGTGTCCACCTCATCACGGGAGACATCGGCGAGACCGCGGTGCGCGTCAAGCGCGGCATCATCGAGACGAGCAAAGTCACGCTGTTCCAGCCCATTCGGTTCATGCTCGCGAGCCCGGTCGAGACCGCCACGGAGGCCTTCGAGCGAATGGGCGCGGAAAAGGTGTGGACGGAGGAGAAGTACGACGGCGTTCGATGCCAGCTCCACCATGCGGATGGCCGCGTGGAGCTTTTCTCGCGCGACTTGAAGGAGACGACCAGCGCCTTCCCTGAGCTGGCCGAGAACGCAACCAGGCTCGGTCACGCGGTCCTCTTCGACGGCGAGGTGCTGGCCCATCGAGATGGTCGGGTCCTGCGCTTCTTCGAGCTCCAGCACCGGCTGGGTCGCAAGCAGGTCACGGCCGAGCTTCGCCGCGAGGTGCCTGTGGTGCTCGTGATCTTCGACCTCCTCCACCTCGACGGCCGCTCCCTGCTCGACGAACCGCTGGATAAACGCCGGCGCCTGCTCGAGGGGCTGGGCGTCGAGCATCCCTTCCTGCTCGCGCGCCTCGAGGAGGCGACCAGCCCGGCCGACCTCGACCGGATCTTCGCCGACACGCGCGAACGCGGCCATGAGGGCTTGATGGCCAAGGACCCGGCGAGCCCGTACACGCCCGGTCGCCGCGGCCTGGCGTGGCTGAAGCTCAAGAGGCCGCTAGCGACGCTCGACGTAGTCGTCACCGCGGTCGAGTGGGGCCACGGCAAGCGTAAGGGCGTGTTGTCGGATTACACGTTCGCGGTCAAAGACACCGCGACCGGCCGCCTCGTCAACGTCGGCAAGGCATACACCGGGCTCACAGATGCGGAGATCGCCGAGATGACAAAGCGATTCTTAAGCATCACGGTCGACGATCGCGGATGGGCGCGCGTCGTGAAACCCGAGGTCATGCTCGAGGTCGCGTTCGACTCGATTCAGCATTCGGGCCGGCACGCGAGCGGCTACGCGCTGCGCTTTCCCCGTATCGTGCGCATCCGCGACGACAAGCCGGTCGAAGAGATCGACACCCTCGAGCGCGTCGCGGAGCTCTACGAGCGCTACTTCGGCGCCAGATCGGAAGAGACTCTTTCCGACGTGGCCAAAACATGAAAGTGACGTTCATGGGCACGGCCGGCGCGCGGTTCATGGTCGCCAAGCAGCTGGCGGCGTCCGGCGGCCTCTACCTGGAGGATGCGGGCGCGCGGCTCAGTCTCGATCCGGGACCCGGTGCAATCGTCCAGTACGCCAAGCGCAAAGTCGATCTCACCAAACTCGATGCGATCGTTCTGAGCCATCGCCACCTCGACCACGCCGGCGACGTCAACGTGATGGTCGAGGCCATGACCGACGGCGGATTTCGACACCGCGGCCGGCTGTTCTGCCCTGGCGATGCGCTCGACGCCGATCCGGTCGTCCTTCAATACCTCCGGCATTTCCCTGAAGAGGTCGTGCGGCTGCAGCCCGAGACGACCTACAGCGTCAACGGCCTTGCTTTCACCACCACTCCGCGCCATGTGCACCAGGCGGAGACGTTTGGATTCCGCTTCGGCGACAAGCTCGGCTGGGTGACGGACTCGGAGTACTACGAAGGCATCGCGGAGCAGCACCAGGCGGAGGTGATGATCATCCACCTCGTGCTCATGGAGTGCCGCGCGGGCCTGCCGCACCTCTGCCTCGCGGACGCCGAGCGCATCATCCGAGACGCCAAGCCGCGGCTCGCCATCCTCACGCATTTCGGCATGACTGTGTGGCGGGCTCACCCATGGGAGCTGGCCGCCGACCTCACCCAGCGCCTGGGCACAGAGGTCAAGGCTGCTCGGGACGGCATGGTTCTGGAGATCTAGTGTCGATATCTCCGCAGCAGCGCTTCCTGCTGCTGCTCATCCTCGTGGGCGCGCTAGCGACCATTCTCGGCCTGGTCTCGAAGCGTGCCCGCATGCTGCCCTACCCGGTCGTGCTGGCCGGTGCGGGCGTCGTTGTCGGGCTGCTGCCTGGCGAGCAGCTCCCGCATGTCGGCGCCGACGTGATCCTGCTGGCGTTCGTGCCGGGGCTCGTGTTCGAGGCCGCCCTGACGCTGGATCTGCCCGAGCTGAGGCGGCGCCTCGCGCCGGTCGGGCTTCTGGCCACGGCAGGGGTCGCGCTGACCGTGCTCTTGATCGGAACCCTCACCCATCTGTTGTTGGGTTTCAGCTGGGCCAGCGGGATGCTGCTGGGCGCGATTCTCGCGGCCACCGATCCGATCGCCGTGGTCACGTTGCTTCGACAGCTCAAGGCACCTTCCGGGCTGGCCGCCATCCTCGAGGGCGAGAGCCTCTTCAACGACGGCACCGGGGTCGCGGTCTTCAGCGCGGTCCTGGCCACCGTCCTCGCCGGCGCGCCATCGCTCGGAGGCGCCGCGATTCGATTTGCGGAGATCGGCGTCGGCGGGGCCGTGATCGGCCTCGTCGTGGGCTTCCTGGGGGTCGCCCTCATGCGGGCCGCCGAGGACGCGCCGCTCGAGATCCTGGCCACCCTTGTCATCGCTTACGGCAGCTATCTGGCCGCGGACATCATCCACGCGTCCGGCATCGTCGCGGTCGTCGCGGCCGGCGTTGTCATCGCGCGCTACGGGTCGACGACCGGCAGGCTCCACGGAACGCAGCTGCTCGGCTTCTGGAACCTGCTCGCGTTCGTACTCAACGCGATCCTCTTCATCCTCGTCGGCGCCGCCCTCCCGGCATCGAAGCTGCTTCCGGTTGCCGGACTGGTCCTCGCTGCGTTCGTGATCATGTTGGTCACGCGCGCCGTGCCTGTTTATGGGTTGCTCGGCGCACTCGACTGGCGAGCGCAGGCGATCCCGTGGCGCTGGCGCCACCTCACGTTCTGGGCTGGGTTGCGCGGCGCGCTGTCGGTCGCCCTGGCGCTCTCGGTCGCTGATTTCACCCAGGTTGACAAGCGTGTGTCGATCGTCGCCTACGGCGTCGTGCTGCTGTCGCTTCTCATCCAGGGAGGGCTGATAGCGCCGGTGGCCAGGGCGCTGAGAATCGAGACGGCAGCGTGAAAGCTTCCCGGTGGCAGTGGCGAGCATCGGTGGCGCTGCTTGGCGTTGCCGCTGCACTGGTCGTCTATCCGATCATCGAAGGCCCGAACGATGTCATCAACTCCGACTGGCCCGCCTTCGCGACCGGTGCGCGGCTCATCGTCACCGACCCAGGCCACCTCTACGACCTCGACAAGCAGAAGCAGGTGGAATTTCAGGTCACGGGCGGCAAGGTGCTGGTCACGCTCGGCATCAAGGGCATCCTCCCCTTCCTGGCCCCCGCATGGGTCGGATTGATCGCGGTGCCATTCGAGGCGCTGGGCACCGACCTCGGCGGCAGGCTGTGGACCCTGTTCGGGCTGGCCTGTCTCGCCCTGGGCGCATACCTCGCGATCGGGCCGCGACCGCCGTCGGCAGTCCTGCCCGTGTTCGCATCGGTTCCAACCGCGCTGATGATGCTCAATGCGCAGGTCGACGGCCTGGTCGTCCTGGGCATCGGCGCGGCCCTTGCGCTCCGGTCTCGTCCCTACTTCGCCGGGCTCGCCCTCGGCCTCACCTTGATGAAACCGCAACTGGTGCTTCCGATCGGCGTCGCCCTGCTGGTTGGCCGGCAGTGGCGCGCGCTGGCCGGGTGGGCCGCCGCGGGCATCGTCCTGTGGGCGTCGGTGGCGATTCTGAACCCACGTTGGGTCTTCGACTGGCTCGCGCCGACAGGCACGACCGTCACGCCGGGCAGCCGCGAGGTCGACCTTCCCCACCTGGGCACCCTGCTGCCGGCGGCATGGCAGCTATACGCGGTGGCGATTCTCACCCTTGTCGCGGTAGTCGGAGTCGTGGTCCTGGCGCGACAGTGCAGAAACGGCTTCACCGGACAAACAGCGATTCTGGTAGCCGGCGGAGTCCTCGCCGCCCCCCACGCGCTGCCGGCCGACCTAGTGCTCGTCGGCCTCGCCCTCGCGATCTGGGGCCAGGCGCGCTGGCACGACTGGCTCCTGCTGTCAGTAGGCGCGCTGGTCGCAGCGCTCGTGCCGGCTCCTCTGCCGGCGTTCGTCGGGGTCCTGGTGGTCGGGTGGCTCCTGGTGCGGGTTAGTGGGTGGCTGTCGCTGCCAGGACGGGCACCGGAGTCTGCTGGATGATCGAGTCGATCAGGCCGTACTCGATCGCCTCTTCGGGAGTGAGAAAGAAGTCGCGGTCGGTGTCGCGCTCGACTCGCTCGAGCGGCTGACCCGTGTGCTTGGAGATGAGCTCGTTGAGGACGGTCCGGATGCGGACGATCTCTCGCGCGTGGATGTCGAGGTCGCTGGCCTGACCCTGCAGGCCCTTGCCACCGATGAGAGGCTGGTGCATATGGATGGTGGAGCTCGGCAGAGAGAATCGCTTCCCCTTCGCGCCCGCCATCAGGACGACCGTGCCGAAGCTGGCGGCGCGGCCGATGCAGACGGTCGAGATCGGCGACTGGACGTACTGCATGGTGTCGTAGATCGCGAATCCGGCGCTCACCGCGCCGCCCGGGGAGTTGATGTAAATCTGGATCTCCTTTTCCGGGTCGTCCGCGGAAAGGTAGATGAGCTGCGCCACCACCAGGTTGGCGACTACATCGTCGATGGGGCGGCCGATGAGGATGATGCGGTCCTTGAGCAGGCGCGAGTAGATGTCGAAGGAGCGCTCTCGGTTGCCGCCCTCGTTCTCTGTGACGGTCGGGATGTAAGCCACTGCCGAAACTGTACGAGATAATTTCGGGCGGGTTGGCACGGGGCACGGCGTTGGCGCCCGCGGACTTCTTCACCGGGCTGCGCAAGGCCGTCAAGTCAAAGCTGCCGAAGGAGCTGCGCGCGTTTGAGACGAGCCGGGGCCACAGCCGTCTGGCCAAGCTCCATTACGGCCACCCAGAGTTCCATTTCGAGGTCTGGCATCACACCGGCGCCGGGCGCCTCGAGGTCGGCCTGCACTTCGAGGGCTCGTCCGGCGCCAACCAGCGAGCCTTCGACTACTTCCGCGAGCGCATGGTGGAGGTCAAGGCTCGCTTGCCGCGCGCGGAGCTCGAGCCATGGGACCGAGGCTGGACGCGGCTTTACGAGACCTTGCCGGCCCCGCAGCTCGACGAGGTCGTCCTCGCGAATGCAGTTGAACGCCTGGACGCATACATCACGACGCTGCAGCCGATGCTCGTAGTCTTCTTGACATGAATACCGTGCAGGTCACCGACGAGCTGCAGGCATACCTCGACAGCCTTCTGCCTCCCCGCGATCCCGTCCTCGCGCGGATGGAAGAGGAGGCCCGCCGAGAAAACATCCCGATCGTCGAGGCGCACGAGGGCGCTTTTCTCAGCCTGCTGGTGCGTATGGCCAATGCCAAGCGAGTGCTCGAGCTCGGGACCGCCATCGGTTACAGCGGGATATGGCTTCTGCGGGGGACTTCCGGTGGCACCCTGACCACATTCGAAACGGATCACGCGCGCGCCTTGAGGGCGCGTTCCAACTTCGCGGCCGCGGGTCTCGCGGAACGGGCGCTGGTCCTGGAGCAGGATGCCGTGCACGGGCTCGAGAAGCTAAATGCACGGTTCGACGCGTGTTTCATCGACCTCCTCAACTCTTTCCCTTCCGAGGAGGTCACTCACAAGGTGTTTGACCTTTGCATGCAGCGTCTCGACGGCGGTGGGCTGCTGATCGCCGACAACGCCCTACGCCAGGGCCTCGTGGTCAAGCCGACGAACCAACAGTCGCGCAATGTCGCGTTCTACAACGAGCTGGTCGCGAAGGACCCTCGCCTGGAGAGCGTGGTCGTCCCGATCAGGGACGGCGTCTCGATCGCCCGCGTCAAGTAGTCGGCCTCGGACCCAACCTTCTCACTTGACATTCCCAACTACTCTGTGTTACAAAGTGCCCTGTAGGACGGAGTAAGGAGAAGGGAAATGGAACGAGCGAACGCGGAACAGTTGATCGGCGAGGTCGAGAACCAGCGGGGGCGCGCGCGGAAGGCCCTCGGCGGTTACTGGTTTCCACTGGTGTTGTTCGGCAGTCTTGCACTGGTCGCCGCCCTCACCCTGGAGCTGGGTGCGCCTGAGCGAATCCTTGCGCTGTGGATCGTGGCGGCGCCGGTAGGCATCGTTGCGACCTCGATCTACTACGGCCGGAGGGCGCACCGGACCGGCCTGAGCGCGCCGCCGGTACCGTTCATCCTCACGAGTCTCGGCATTGCGGTTGGCGCGAGCCTTCTGGGCTGGCTTGGCCACGACAGCCCAATCGGTTATGCCGGCCCAATGCTGGTGATCGGCGCGGGCTATCTCGTCTTCGCGTGGCTACAGCGCAGCCGCCTGGCAGGCGCGTTTGCAGTCGCGCTGGTAGTGGCCGCCGTTGGCTTGTATGTGATTCATCCGCCTCACGGTCTCAGCCTCAGCATGGCCTTTTTGGGGCTCGGCTCACTCCTGGTTGGAGCGTGGAACCTCAGGCAGGTCGCGAGCGCCGCATGAGCGCAGATAGCCACCCTGCGAGCCGCCTTGACGAGACCGTCCACCAGAGAGTCCGCCTGGGCATCCTCGGCATCCTTTCCGAAGCCGGCCGCGCCAGCTTCACGTACCTGCGCGACGCGCTCGGGGTCACCGACGGCAATCTCTCGGCCCACGTGCAGGTGCTTGCCGACGCCGGCCTGGTCCAGGTGGACAAGGAGTTTGTCGATCGGCGGCCGCGCACCTGGGTGCGGGCGACCCGGAGTGGCCGCGAAACCTTCAAGTCCGAGATGGCCACGCTGACAGAGCTGGTCACCCGGTACGGAGCGAAGAAGGCTTAGGCCCGGGCTTCGTCTCCTTCGATCCAGAACGTGCCGTCCGGCGCGTGCTCCTTCTTCCAGATCGGCACCGACTCCTTGAGGCGGTCGATGCCCCACCTGCACGCATCGATCGCCTCGGCGCGGTGCGGGCACGATACGGATACCACCACCGATGCCTCGCCGATCTCCAATCGGCCAGTGCGGTGGGCCATGGCGACGCGCGCCTGCGGCCAGCGCTCTGCGATCTCGCCCGCAATCCTGCGCATCTCGGCGGTTGCCATCTCGGCGTAGGCCTCGTACTCGAGGTGAGTGACCGAGCGGCCTCGCGAGTTGTCTCGCACTACGCCGGTGAATGTGCAGATGGCGCCTGCGCCCTTGTGCGCGACGGCGGCTTCGATACGGCGCGCGTCCAGGGGGTCGGTGGTGAGCTCGAACAGGACGCCGACTCCATGCGCCCCGCCGCTCACGGGTGGGATGAACGCGACCTCGTCGCCGGCGGCGACTCTTGCACCCCACTCGGCGAACTCCTGGTTGACAGCCGCACGCACCGATCCGCGGTTGGGGTCCAAAGCGGGGTGCAGCTTCTGGAGCGCCTCGTACACGTCGGCAACCGTTGCGCCTTCTCGCACCTCGACCGTCTCGGCATCGGTGCCCGCCTGTTCGCGCAGCCGGGCGAAGAGCCGCGTGCGCACGGCGATCGCGACCGTCATCAGCCCAGTTTAGTCAGCACGAACACGTGGACTTCCTTCCCGGAGTCCAGCGCGCGGTCGACGGTCGCGCGCGTGCCCTTCGACGCACCGTCCCAGAATGCGACCAGCACATCGCACGCGTCGACCAGCCGCTGGTTGCGCGCCGCAGACTTCCCGGCGTCGGCCAGCTCGTCGAACGACGCCGGCAGGACCTGGACGGGGATGCCCTTGGCGCGCGCCGCCTTCGTCGCGGCGGCGTCCACACCGCTTGCACTCCCCGTGATGATGGAAGCGCGCGGCGGGAGCGATTTCACATATTCGCTGACGCGATCGGGATCGGAAAAGCGCCGGCTGCCAACTATCGCAACGCGCACTAGCCCGCGGTCGAGGCGTGCTTGCCGATGGCGTGAATGTTTTCTTCGAAGAGTTGGCGAAGCTTGAGCGCCTGGCGATCGTAAGCGTCGGCGTCTGGCCACGCGACACGCGGGTCGAGCACCTCGGACGGAACGCCGGGGACCCTGTCCGGGATCATCAGGCCGAAGATTGGATCGGTGTGCGTAGGCACGTCGCGAAGCCTGCCCTCGACCACCGCGCTGACGATCGAGCGCGTGTGGGCAATCGACATACGCTTACCGATCCCGTACGGACCGCCGACCCAGCCCGTGTTCAGCATCCAGACCTGCGCGTGGTGGCGGTTGACCCGATCGATGAGCATGTCGGCGTACGTCTCGGGAGGCAGCACCAGGAATGGGGCTGCAAAGCAGGTGCTGAAGATCGGCTCCGGCTCGATGACGCCGCGTTCGGTTCCCGCGACCTTGGCCGTGTATCCGGAGAGGAAGTAGTGCCGGATCTGCTTGTCGTCGAGGCGCGCCACCGGGGGCAGCACGCCGTAGGCGTCGGCGGACAGGAAGATGACGTTGCGCGGATGGCTCCCGATGCCTGACAGCACGGCGTTGGGGATCAGGTCGACCGGGTAGGCCGCGCGCGTGTTCTCGGTCTTCTCATCGGAGTCGTAATCGGGCACACGCGTGCGGGGGTCGTAAACAACGTTCTCGAGGATCGTCCCGAAGCTCTCCACCGCGGCGAAGATCTCGGGCTCGGACTCCTTGCGGATGTGGATCGTCTTCGCGTAGCAGCCGCCCTCGAAATTGAACACGCCCGAATCGCTCCATCCGTGCTCGTCGTCTCCGATGAGCCGGCGGCTGGGATCGGCTGAGAGCGTCGTCTTGCCCGTGCCGCTGAGGCCGAAGAACACAGCGACGTCGACACCGTCCTCGTCCACGTTGGCCGAGCAGTGCATTGGGAAGACGCCCTTGGCGGGCAGCAGGTAGTTCAGGGCGGTGAAGATCGACTTCTTGATCTCGCCCGCGTACTCGGTGCCGCCGATGAGAACAGTGTGCCGGCCGAGATTGACGACGATGAATGTCTCGCTGTGGGTTCCGTCGCGGGCCGGGTCGGCCTTGACCGAAGGCAGAGCCATGACCGTGAAATCGGGCTCGAAGTCGAGCAGCTCGTCCGCGTTCGGCCGGATGAACAGGTTGCGGGCGAACAGGCTGTGCCACGCCAACTCGGTGACGACCCGAACCCGAAGCCGGTGGCGCGGGTCGGCGCATGCGAACACGTCATGGGTGTAGACCTCGTGCGTCCTGGCGAACTCCTGCATGCGGGCCAGGAGCCCGTCGAAGCCGGTCGTCGAGATCGGTTGATTGCCAGGGTGCCACCAGATCGCGTCCCAGCTGGTCGGCTCCCTGACGAAGAACTTGTCCTTTGGCGACCGCCCGGTGTGCTTGCCGGTCTCGGCCGTCAGGGCGCCCGTGGAGACAATGGCGGCCTCGTCGCGGCGGATGGCGTGCTCGTAGAGGGTGGCCGGGCTGAGGTTGCGCCGCTCCGGTGACGCGCCGGGTGTCCCCCCGACGCCTGGGCGATTAGGGGCGGCTTTCACTCGGGTCTCTGCCTGGCGGGCACGCAGTCGATCATAAGCATCTGAACCGCCAAAACACCTGACCTACCAGCATGGGTAATTGCGACTCCCCACCCGGCGTTCTAGGCGATGCGACTCCGGCGGCTGCCGGTCCGACGGCGCTGCTTGCCGCTGACGTAGTCGACCAGGACGTACTCCCCCAGCCGGTCGGGTGAGACGAAGAACGCTCGCCCCTTGTTGATCCGCGTCATCTGATTGATGAACTCCGTCAGGTAGGGACCGCGCTCGAGCATGAATGTGTTGATGACGATGCGGTCGCGCGTGCAGCGCCGCACCTCACGAAGCGTCTGCTGGATGGTCTTGAACGTGGGCGGGTATGCGAAGTACGCGCGCCCGTTGTCCTCGTCGATGTGGGCGGTCGGTTCCCCGTCGGTGATCATGATGATCTGGCGATTGCCCCTGTGCTTCGCCAGCAGCGACCGCGCCAGCTGGAACCCGTGCTGCATGTTGGTTCCGTAGACGTAGTCGTTGAGCGCGAGTTGCGGCAGCGTCTGCGGCTTGAGCTCGACGGCGTAGTTCGAGAATCCGACCACGTACAGCGAGTCGCGCGGGTACTGGCTGCGGATCAGCGAGTCGAGGGCGATCGCCACCTTCTTGGCCGCCAGGAAGCATCCGCGCAGGAACATCGAGCGGCTCATGTCGATCATCAGGACGGTGGACGCCTGGGTCACGTGCTCGGTCCGGTGCACGACAAAGTCCTTGGCGTCAACCTTCACCGGAACCTTCGGGCCCTCGCGGACCAGCGAGTTGAAGAGCGTCTCCTTGAGGTCGAGCAAGAACGGATCGCCGTACTCGTAGTCCTTCAGCTCGTCCGAGGCATCGTTGCCGATGCCGCCGCGGAAGAGCTGGTGCTGGCCCATGCGGGTCTTCTTGAGCTGGTCGAAGATGTCGCGCAGCGCCGATTGGCCGATGCGCCGCATGCCACGCGGGGTCAGCTCCATGCGGCGGCCCTTGCGCTCGACGTACCCGGCTTTCTCTAGCACTTCGGTGAGCTTTCGCAGCTGGTCGAGCGCTTGCCGCGCCTCATCCCCGAGCAGTTGCTGCGCGAGTGTGCGGTCAACGTCATCAGGGCGGAAGCTGCCGCGCTCCAGCTGAGACTCGAGCCGGTCCATCTGCTGCAGCCGCTCCATGAGCCCCATCGCCTCGCCCATGGAAAGCGGATCTTCGCCGAAGAACGGATAGCGTTCGGCCATCTCCGACGGCGGCATCATCGCCTGCATGAACCCCGACAGCCGCGCAAGCTCGAGGCGCAGCGAGTCGTCCTGCAGGAGTGCGTCCATCATCTGGCGCAGCTCCTCGCGCGCCTCCGGGCTCATGCTCTGGAGCAGGGACTGCATCTGCGCCATCTGGCGCTGCAGGTGCTCAAGTAATTCGTCGAGGCTGTTGATGCCAGGCGGGAACATGTCGCCGTAGCGCTCCATGAACCCGTTGAAGTCGGGCGTCCGGCCCTCCATACGGTCCTCGAGCATCTTGTTGAGCTCGCGCACCATGTCGCGGGCTCGCGACAGGTCCTGGCCCTGCATCTGCTGGATCGAGCCCTTCAAGCCCTGAAACATCTGGTCGACCATCTGCTTCTGCAGCCGCTGCATCAACTCCTCGAATTTCTGGCGGGCCTGGTCGTCGACGAACTCGTAGTCGCGTAGGGACTTCACGCGGCCGCCGAGGTCGTCCGGCAGGCGATCGAGCTGCTCGCGGCGCTGGCGGGCGATGCGTTCCATCAGCTTCTTGGCCTCCGGCGTCGCTGCCTCGTCCACACGCCGGTCGATGCCGCTGCGCTCAGCGTCGATGACCTCCTGCACCTCCTGGCGCAGCTGCTCCACGGTGGAGTCGAGGTTGTATTTGCCCAGCTCGCGCTCTCGCGCCTCCCGCAGCTGCTTGAGCAGCTGTTCCAGGCCCGGCATGTTCGGCGCCCCCCAGCGCAACAGGCGCTGCAGCGCGGCGTTGAGGTCGCCGTAGTTCATGAGGTCGTCGGACAGGGCGTCCAGGACGTCGCCCGCGTCGAGGTCGTCGAGACGCTGGGAGCCGTCCCACCGCGAGTAGCGGAACTTCACGACGACCACGCTAGCAGGACGAACGAGTGGCGGCTCCGGCTAAACGGTATCGCCCGGCTTGATGTCGAGGACCTCGACCCCTGGCCCGACCAGCTCCTGCAAGGCGCTCGGCCGCCCGATCAGCGGCGGGAAGGTTCCGAAGTGCATCGGCACCACGGTCTTGACGCCCAGGAGCGAAACCGCTTTGGCGGCTCGCGCCGGCCCCATCGTGTAGAAGTCGCCGATGGGCAGGAAGGCGACGTCGAAGTGACTCAGCTCAGCGATCAGCGCCATGTCCCCAAAGACGTCCGTGTCGCCGGCGAAATAGACCGTGAATCCGTTCTCGAACTCGATCACCATCCCGCAGGCCTCGCCGCCGTACACGATCTGGGCGCCGTCGGAGATGCCGCACGAGTGCTCGGCGTGGACGAGCGTGATCTTGATGCCGCCGACGTCGATGGTGCCGCCCTGGTTGCCGCCGATGAGCGTGTCGCCTTCGATGCCCTTGGATCCCAGCCAGCTCGTGATCTCGAAGTTGCTGACGATTTTGGGTTTGGTCGCGCGAGCAATCTCCAGCGCGTCATGGATGTGGTCGAAATGGCCGTGGGTGATGAGCATGAGGTCGCACTTGTCGACCTTCTTCAAGGCTTCGGGCGCCACCGGGTTGCCCATGACCCAGGGATCGATGATGATCTCCTTCTGCTTGGCGCTGCGGACCTTCCAGGTGCCGTGCCCGACCCACGTGAAGCTGACATGAGCGTTTAGCGGCATTCGTGTTCCTCCCCATCAACCGGCCGAGCGGAAGAGCCGATTCTCCCACAGCCCCAAAACGAAGATCGCGATCGCAGCGAGCGTCCACAGATTCGGAAAGAAGAGTTCGCACGGCTGTCGTACGAATCCGAGCAGGAAGACGCCAAGCAGCGCGAGTGTGAGCGCCCGCCGCTGTTCGAGGGCCCGGACAGCGAGAAGAAGGATCAGAGGCAACAGCGGCAGCCATTGGTACGGCCACACCTCATTGGGGATCAATGCGCCGAGCGCAAAGCCCATCGACATGCCATAGGGCGGATTCCATCCGCTGCGCCATGCGGCCCACACTGCTCCGCCCGCAAACAGGATGGCGCTGAGGTAAGAGAGGAAGAGCGCCACTTCCGGCAGGTGGATCGGCGAGGTGACCGCGATGTACCCGTTGCCGGTCGGCTGCTGATAGGTCTCGCCTCCGACGGTGCGCGTGAAGAGCGTGCGCACCGAGTCGTACGCGCAGTCCGAGTTGTGCGAGGCGAGCGAAGGGATGAGGACCTGCTGGTAGTAATGCAGCGCGCCGCCGATCCCAAGCGGGACGAAGGTGAGGATGGTGACCCCGACCAGGACCGCGCCGAGGCTCAACGCGTAGCGGATGCGATGGGCTGGCCGCGGGCCGATGATCATCGCCGCCGGGAAGTACTTCAGGGCTGCGGCCAGCCCACCGACCGCGCCCGCCAACGAGGGGCGGTTTCCCTCGAGCCAGACGGACGCCGCAGCGCCCAGCAGCAGGACGCCGCCGCGCTGGCCCGCGACGACGTCGGCAAACACTGGCGGAAAGTAGGCCGCGACGAGCCAGAAGATCGGGGCCGCCAGGCGGTGCCGTGGAAGCAGCACCAGGTAGATGAGCACAAGAGCCGCGACCAGCGCGGCCGCGTCGATCACCGTCCATACCTGCACGCCCACGCTCTTGGGCAGCAGCGCGATCGGGATACCGAGGACCGCCACCGGCGGCGGGCTCACGAACGCGTCAAGCGTGCCCGGCGGTGCAATCAAATGGGAACGCGCGAGATATACGGCGGCCGCGTCGTACATGTGCGCTGGGTTGGTCAGGTAGGCGTGCGCACCCTCCCACATCCCTTCGGTGTCGAGGCGCCGGGGCGCGAGCACAGTCAGAACGACCACCCTGATCCAGAAAACCCCGGCCACGGCCCAATAAAGAGCCGGCCGAGTGAACACATCGACCGCGGCCTTGCGCAGCCCGTCCAATCTAGGCGGGACTAGTCCGTCGGCGGCCGCGACTGGCCGCGCCTTCCGACGCTGGACAGCCACTCGGGATCTTTGAGGAACTTGATGAACGCCTGGACCGAGGCCGGCAGCTTGCGGCGGCGGAGGTGAACTATGTGCCAGTCGCGCCGGATCGGAAAGCCGCGCACGTCGAGCTCCACGAGCCGGCCGCTGGACAGCTCGAGCGCACAGGCATACCTGGAAAGAACGGCCAGCCCGAGTCCCGATTCGACCGCGTGCTTGATCGCGCCGTTGGAGCCCAGCTCCATCGCGATGTGCAGCTTGGCGCCCGCTTTTCTCGCCGCCTTCTCGAGCGACCACCGGCTTCCAGAGGCCGCCTCGCGCATGACGAATGGTTGGTCGGTGAGATCTTTGAGGCTCAGGCCCCCGTTCCCCGCCAGGCGGTGGCCGGCCGGCGCGACGACCACGAGCTCGTCGGTGAGAAATGGAAGGATCGCCAGGTCCGAGTCCTTGAGGGCCGGCCCGACGACGGCGAGGTCGAGCTCGTTGCGGAGAACTTGCTCCTGCACGCGTGCGCGCGTCCCGATCTCCAGCGAGATCACCAGCCCGGGGTGCAGCTTCTTGAAAGCGCCCAGGGCGGCGGGCAGGATGTAGATGCCGACCGTCGTGCTCGCCCCGACGCGGAGGTTGCCACGCTTGATCCCGCGCATCTCCTCGAGCGCCACCGCGGCCTCGTCGAGGATGTCCATCGTGCGGCGCGCGTAGCCGTAGAGGATCGTGCCCGCCTCTGTGAGCTGCACGCGTTTGCCGAGGCGATCCAGCAGCGGCAGGCCCAGGGCTTCTTCGAGCTCTTTGACCTGATACGAGACCGACGGCTGGCTGAGCCTCAACTGCTGGGCTGCGAGGCTGAAGCTGCTGAGGTCGGCCACCGCCTTGAAGGTGCGCAATTGACGCAGTGTCATCGCGTGGTCGAGATCAAGCGGAGTTCCGTACTCGGGGCCGTGCTCGGGCACGGCGCCTACGATATGCGGTATGGCCTCCCGCAGACCAAAGAGCATGTCGCCCGTGCGCCGGACCACGCCCACGGTCGAGGACGTGGAAGCGCCGGAGCGGGCTCCGGCCTCGGTCTCCGAGCAGAAGATCAACCAGTACCGCAAGCGCCGCTACCAGGCGCTTCACTCCGAGAACGAGGCCGCGAACAAGCGGAGGGCACGGGGCCTCTCGAGCGCGCGCGAGCGCATCGAGATGCTGCTCGACGAGAGCTCGTTCGTCGAGCTCGACCTCTTCGCCACGCACCGCGCGACCGGCTTCGGCATGGAGGACCGCAAGATCGCCGGCGACGGCGTGGTGGCCGGCTTCGGTGAGATCGACCGACGCCCGGTCGCGGTGTACGCGTATGACGCGACCGTGTACGGCGGCTCGCTGGGCGAGGTCACGGCCGAGAAGATCGTCAAGGTTCAAGAGCTCGCCCTACGCAACCGCGTGCCGATCATCGGCATCAACGATTCAGGCGGCGCACGCATCCAGGAAGGGGTCGTCGCCCTGGCCGGCTACGCCGACATCTTTTACCGCAACGTTCAGTCCTCCGGCGTGATCCCGCAGATCAGCATCATTGCGGGACCATGCACAGGCGGAGCCGTCTACTCGCCGGCGATCACCGATTTCATCTTCATCGTCGCGGGCCAGGGCTACATGTTCATCACAGGGCCGGAGGTGATCCGGGTCGTGACCGGCGAGCATGTCAACTTCGAGGAGCTCGGCGGCGGCAATGTCCACAACGTGACCTCAGGCGTCGCTCACTTCCTGCCCAAGACCGAGGAGGAATGCGCGGCCGGGGTGCGGCGCCTTCTCTCCTACCTCCCGTCGAGCAACGGCGAGCCGCCGCCATACGTGCCGACCACCGACGACCCCGAGCGCGCCGACCGCGAGCTGCAGACGATCGTGCCCGAGGCGCCGAACAAGCCTTACGACATGCGCGAGCTCGTCGGCCGCGTGCTCGACAGCCGCGAGTTCTTCGAGGTCCAGCCCTTCTTCGCGCCCAACATCATCGTCGGCTTCGGGCGGCTGGGCGGACATGTCGTGGGCATCGTCGGCAACCAGCCCAAGGTGCTGGCCGGCGCAATCGACATCAACGCCTCGGTCAAGGCAGCGCGGTTCATCCGCTTCTGCGACGCGTTCGGGATCCCGATCATCTCGTTCGTCGATGTGCCCGGCTATCTCCCGGGCCGCGACCAGGAGCACGGCGGCATCATCCGCCACGGCGCCAAGCTTCTCTACGCGTACGCCGAGGCCACCGTGCCCAAGCTCGCCGTGATCACGCGCAAGGACTATGGCGGCGCGTACACCGTGATGTCGCCCAAGCAGATGGGCGCCGACCTGAACCTGGCCTGGCCCACCGCGGAGATCGCGGTGATGGGGCCGGAAGCGGCCGTGAACATCGTGTACAAGCGGGAGCTGGCCGCAGCATCGGATCCGGCCGCCCGCCGCAAGGAGCTCGTAGCCGAGTACACCGCCCGGTTCGCCAATCCATACGTGGCCGCCGAGCGCGGCTACATCGATGACGTGATCGAGCCGAGCGAGACGCGCCGAGCCCTGATCAGAGGCCTGGACCTCGGCCGGCGCAAGACCGTCGAGCGCCCCGTGCGGAAGCACGGCAACATCCCTTTATGAGAGAAACCCTGCCGGTTTTCCCTCATCGCGGGTGCGGCTTCGCCGCAGCCGCTGCGTCTTTTCCCGCGGTTGGGATTTTCGAAATGTTTCTCCTGGCGACGTTTCGAGGCATCATGCAGGCGCAGGGACGGCCGGAATAAATCCGGCCTAGGCGCCACGCCTCGGTAAAGTTCAGGAGTTCGCGGGTTTCGGAGGCACGGTCGATAGTGACGAGCGCCGCAGTCGCTCCGCTTTCCGGCAGAACTCATCGACAGTGGCGATCAGCTCGGCGTGCGACCAGGTCAGGGGTGACACCGAGAGAGGCGCGCCGGTGTTGGGGTCGAGCTGCTCCGAAAGCAGCCCGCCCGGGAGCTGGTGGGCCACCACCCAGTTGATGATGTCTCGCGCCGGCTTCAGGTCATGCGTGGTCTTGGCGATGGCGATGTACCACTGCGCCATCCACAGCGTGGAGATGAACCACGGATTGCCGGGCGCCTTGGTCGTGTCGGGCTCGACCTTGAAGTAGTAGTCGTCCTTGTAGCGCGCAAACCCGCCGGCGGCCGCGTGGTTCGCGAGCTGGTCACAGATCGCGACCATCGTCTCGGCGATGCGCGTCTCGTCCGGGGCGTACATGCCGAATCGCCACAAGCCGGAGATGGCGCTGTCGATGACCATGTCCACGGTCATGGTGCCGTCCTCCTCGACCGCGATCCGTCGTGCGAACCGACCCAGCTCCGACGTGTAGAGGTGCGTGTCGGCTGCCTCCTTCAGGCGCTCGGCTGCATCCCGGTAACGCATCGCGGCCGGCCCGTCGCCGAAGAGCTCGGCAAAGCTCCGAGCGCCATCGAGGCCGCCCCAAACCGCGCCCACCGTGAAGGCGTGCACCCCCCACCGCTCCTCCCACAGATCCCACGAAGGCTGGATCAGCCCGTTCCTCTGGTCGACGTAGGTGACCATCCAATCGGCGGCCGGCACGATCAGCGAGGTGTAGAGGTCGACGACGAAGTCGAGATTGCGGTGAATCCTGTAGTGCTGCCAGAGCGCCCAAAGGACCAGCCCCGTTTCGTCTTCCTGAATCGGGAGTGTGCGGGTGCCGCGAGCGTCGACCCACGGCAGCCACGAGCTGCCCGGATTGCCGTACGGCGTGTACTTGTGCAGAAAGAAGCCCTCTTCGACGAGCGACTCCTGGCAGAAAGTGAAGAACTGCCGCGTGATGTCCTCGTGGCCGGCGCGGTCGAGGGCGTTGGCCACCAGCGCGCCGTCGCGCGGCCATGCGTACGCGTAGGTGTCGCGAGCGAACTTCGTGATGTCGAAGTCGGTCGCCGCGATGATGGCGCCGTGATTGTCGGCGTGGGTGCGCGCAGTGAGGATGCTCCGCCGGTAGAGCATCGTGACGTCGGCGCCGAGCTCTTCGTCGATGTGGCGGTGATCCTTCTCGCACCACACCTGCCAGTACGTTTTCGTGCGTCCCTGGTAGATATCAGGCCCGCGGCCCATGATCAAGTCCTGTCCATACGTCGACACCTCGCTCAGGCGCGCGCCCATGCACAGCCAGTGGGTCACCTTTCGCGACTCGCCCGCGGCGGCCGGTCCGAAGTCGAAGCCGACGGTGCAGTCGACGGATCCCTGCTCGATCGGGTTGCGGCCGAGCACGCCGTCCTCGGCGTCGACCCAAGTCCCGGCGAGCCCGTTGCCCTTCTTCCCATTCGCCCAGGTGTCGATCCCGAACTCGGCACCTCCCGCCTGACCGCCGACGAGAAAGTAGCGGTTGCCCTTGTAGGCGATCACACCGCGATGGCGAGGGTCGTATGCGACCGTGTTGCCGATGTCCGAGCCTTCGATGTACCAGTCGTAGTGGAAGAAGACACGTCCGACCTTGAAGCCCGCGGGGCTAATGACCTCGACGTTACGGATGAACCAGTTGCGCGCGAGGTCGACATAATCCGCGAACTTGACGGTGATCCCCAGCGTGGGGTGCTTCAGCGTGACGTCGGTGACCAGCGAATCCTCGATGTACCCGAGCTTGCGGTCCCATGAGGGGTTGTCGAGCCAGGCGAACCGGCCGTCGATGAAGAAGCCGGTTCGGCAAACGTTACCCATGGTCTGGTTGGCGTCTCCGACCCGAGGGAAGTAGATGTCGCGAACCGAGTAGTTCGCGTCGAAACCAACCAGCACGTTGCCGTTTCCGATCACGAGGCTTCTAGGCACGGTTTGGTCGCAATGCTAGAGATGTGCGTAGGAAAACGCGCTTTACAACCTGGGTTACCAGGTCCGCCAACGGGCGCTTAGAATCGCCCTCAACACCCGTCCCAGCAACATCGGAGCACAACGCCCTTGAACAGTCCCGCAAGCGCATTTCCGCCTCCTATTCGTATCGTCGCCACGCGCAGGCGCCGCCGCACGGTCGCTGCGCGGCTCCGGGCGGGCGTCCTGGAGCTGCTCGTGCCCGATTGGATGTCGCAGGCCGAACGGCTGCGGTGGGCGGACGTGATGAGCCGGCGCTTGCAGCGACGCGTCGAGCGATCGCGGCCGTCCGACGAACGCCTGGCAAGCCGGGCGAAGTCGCTCAACGAGCGACATTTCGGCGGTCGCCTGCAGTGGACGTCCATCGAGTTCGCGGACATGGCGCATCTCTGGGGCAGCTGCACTTTCACGTCTGGCGCCATCCGCATCGCCTCGCGTGCGGCCGCCCTTCCCGAGTGGGTGCTCGATTACCTGCTGGTGCACGAGCTGGCGCACCTCGAGCACAGCGACCACGGACCGGCTTTCCGCGAGCTCGAGAAGCGCTATCCGCTCAGCGAACGCGCGCGCGGCTATCTGATGGCCCTGGACCACGGGACCGAACCCGACTGAGGCGGCCTTCGACCTACAGTTCCGCGCGGACGAACTCCGCCACGCGTTCCCCGATCATCATCGTCGGCAGGTTTATGTTCGCCCTCGGAACCGTGGGCATGACCGAGGCGTCGGCGACGTAAAGATTTTCGATCCCGCGTAGCCGGCAATGATCGTCGACCACCGCCATCTCATCGTCATTTGATCCCATGCGGAGCGTCCCAGAGGGGTGGTAATCGGTGGCGTGGAAATCGAGGAAATGGCGAGGCAGCGCTTCGTCGTCCCGGGCGGTCTCGGCGTCTGGTAGGAGCACCTCGCACTTCACGCTCTCCCCAATGACCTTCGCCACCTCGAGTGCAACCTTCGCCGCGCCCACCATCCGGTCCAGGTCCTTCGGGTTGGAGAAGTAACGGTGGTCAAATTGAGGCGCGACGCGGGGATCGCGGGAGACCGCATGGACCACACCCTGTGATTCGCAGTTGCTGACCTCGACGTAGAGGCCGTTCAAGCCCGGCATCGCGAAAATCTCGCCGAAGACGTGCGTGAACTTGACGTCGTCCACCGCAAGGTCCGGAGTGGTCCGCAGCTTCAGGGTCGGGCCGATCGGGAAGAGACCCGGGAGTGCCTGCCGGCCCACGTCCAGCACGATGAGCGTGGAGACGTGGTCGAGCAAGTTCTCGCCGACGCCGGGCAACTCGAGCACGGGGTCGACGCCGATCAGCCGTAGAACACCGCGCGGGCCGACACCGGTTCGGTGCAGGATCTGCGGCGAGTTGTAGGCGCCCGCCGCCAGGACGATCCGGCCGCCCTCGATGACCTCGCCGCCCGAGAGACGAACCCCGACTGCGCGCCCGTCCCGGATGACCAGCGAGTCGACCAGCGTGTCCGCCTGGATGGTCAGGTTCGGCCGCGGGCGCGCTGCGGCGATGTAGGTCAGCAGCGTGCTCTGCCGCTGTCCGTCTTTGACGTTCCTTGGCAGCGGCCCGACCCCGATCGCACCGGGTCGGTTCAGGTCATCGATGTCCGCATGGCCGAGCTCGAGGCAGGCCGCCCGTACGTGCGACTGGAACTCGTTCAAGGGCTCGCGCTCGATGTGGATCGGGCCGGAATTCCCGTGGTAGGGCAGCCCGCCGAACTCCCGGTCCGCCTCCAGCTTTCTGAAATAGGGAAGGCACTGTTCCCAGCTCCACGACGGGGCACCGTGTGCGGCCCAGCCGTCGTAGTCCTCGGGCTGCCCACGGAACGCGAAGCTCGCGTTGACGGCCGAGCTGCCGCCGAGGATGCGGCCGCGGGGCACCGCGCCGCGCGTCTGGCGATCGAGGTAGTCCCAGTCGTATTCGTTGACGCCGCTGCCACGCTGTACGTAGCGAACCGCGTCGGGGACATTGTTCCCAGGGTCGGGGCCGGCCTCGATCATCAGGACCTGGACTTTCGGATCCTCACTCAGGCGGCTGGCGACGACGCCGCCGCCTGACCCGGACCCCACCACGATCACGTCATACCGGCCCGCCATCCCGGCCGCCACTTTACGGGGTGAGGACTATCTTGGTCGCCTCGCGGGAATCGAAGATGCGGTAGGCCTCTTCCCCGTCAACCAGCTTCATGCGGTGGCTGATGATGGCGTCGGGCTTGAGTCGACCGGCGGCGATGAGGTCCAGAAGGATCGTCATGTACGCCTGCACGTTGCAGTAGCCGGCCCGGAAGGTGAGCGCCTTGCTCCAGACGCGCATGTAGGGAAACTCGCCGATTACCGCGCTGGGCACGCCGACCATGGAGATCGTGCCTCCGCCGCGCACACATCGAATCGCTGTGTCGACTGCGGACAGCAAGCCCACGCACTCGATGCTGGCGTCCGCTCCGATGCCACCCGTTTGGGCCTGGATGGCTTCCACCGGCTCGACCTTGGAAGCGTTGATCGGGGTGCCGCCCAGCTCTTGCGCCGTCTCCAGCCGGGCGTCGACCATGTCGACCACGAAGATTCGAGCGGGCCCGAACAGGCTCGCGCACATCGTCGCCATGAGCCCGACCGGGCCGGCGCCGATCACCGCGACCGCATCCCCGGGCTTGATCTCGGCCCGCTCGGCTCCGAAATAGCCGGTGGCGAGTATGTCGCCGACGAAAATTGCCTGCTCATCGGACATGCCGGCGGGAATCGGCTCCATTGAATGGTCGGCGTTTGGAACCACGAGGTACTCTGCCTGGGCGCCCCCCAGGCCGCCGAAGTTCGCGCCCATGCCGAAGGTCGCCTTGCTCACGCACTGGTTGAACCAGCCCTTGCGGCAAAGAGCACAGTGGCCGCAGGAGGTGAAGAAGCTGGCGACCACACGGTCGCCCGGCTTGAAACGCTTGACCTCGGAGCCCACGTCCTCGACGACGCCGACGAACTCGTGGCCGAGCAGCTCGCCAGGGCTCATCGGGATGTACCCGTGGTACACATGCAGATCCGAACCGCAGACGGCCCCGAGCGTGATCCTGACCAGGACGTCGCCCGAATCCTTGATCGATGGCTTGGGAACGTCCATGAGCTTGACCTGACCCTTACCTTGAAAGGTCAGCGCCTTCATGCCCCGGATTCTAAGCCGACCCTAAGCTTGACTCGGCATGCGACTGAAGGGGGCGGTGGTGGCCATCACTGGAGCGTCCAGCGGCATCGGGGAGGCGACGGCGCTGGAGTTTGCGCGCAAGGGAGCGCGACTCGCTCTGGGTGCGCGGCGACTCGATCGCCTGAACGCCGTCGCAGAGAAATGCCGCCAGAAGGGATCCCCGGACGTGAGCACGAGACGGCTCGACGTCGGCCGGTCTGCCGACGCCCGTGCCTTCGTGGCGGCCGCGATTCGCGACCACGAGCGCATCGACGTCCTCGTCAACAACGCCGGCCTGGGATGGATGGGCCGTTTACACGAGATGCCCGAGGACAAAGTCGAGGAGCTGCTGGCCACAAACCTCGCCGGCGTCATCGCGTGCACCCAGGCTGCGCTGCCGCCGATGCTGGAGCGGCGACGAGGCGTGATCATCAACATCGCCTCGGTGGTCGGGTTCCGAGCCGCTCCGTACTCGGCCGTGTACTCCGCGACCAAGCACGCGATTGTCGGCCTATCCCACGCGTTGCGCGGCGAACTTTCCGGGACTGGCGTGAAGGTCTGCGTCGTCTATCCCGCTTCCACCAAAACCGAATTCTTCGACCACACCGAGGCGCCCATCGGGCCACAGTACCCGGCTGCGTGGGTGGCCAGGCTCATCGTGCGGACCGCTCGCTTCCCGCGCCGGGACGCGATCGTCGCCCCGTACCGGCTCGTGCACCTGACCGAGCCGATCTTCGGGGGGCTGGTCGACCACAGCATCGGGGAGGCGCGCCGGCTCGCGTCGCCTGGCCTCAGCGGGAGCGGTCTTCCGCCTCGGAACAGTTCATAAGTCACTTCTGCCACGCCTCGAGCAGCTTCTCGAGCTGCTTGGCGTTCTTGACCGAATAGTTCGAGTAGTTGTTGTCCGCCCGCCGCCGAGCGCGTGCTTGTTGTCGGGACGAATATGCATCGCGTCGACATGTCATCGGGACTTATGCCGACCTAGACGTGGGGTGATTGTGCGTGAGTTATCCACAGGTCGCGCCAAAAAAGAGAAGGAGCCGACGGGACGCCGTATCGGCTCCTTTTCTCGGTCCGGTCGAACTCGTACAAGTTCGGCTCTCCCGTACTAGGCGCTGTGGAGTATGGCGTCAGGGGCCCCAAAAAGCAAGCGGTAACCGTGGAAAAGTTGCCGGATTTATCCACAGGCTGTACGTAGACACCTGTTCGCCTCTACATCTGGTATTCCTACAGGGACTCAAAAAAGCGTATAGTTCACGCGCCAGAAAGGCTCTCCCGTACTAGGCAAGCACGAGAGGGTCTCTCTGTAGCGCCGATCTAACAGGAGGGCCTACTCCGTCGATGAGCGCGATCAGCATCCGTCCACCTTTACGCTCACGCCAGCTCAACCCGAGGGACGACCCAGGCTTGCTGAGTCTGGTGCAGATCGGTTCCAAGCCGCATGAGCAAGAAGTCGAGATCTTCCTCCGCACCAGGGCCGTCATCCATGAAGAAAAGGGGAACTGCAGCACCAACCTGTTCCTGCCGCAGGACAGGGAGATCGTCATCGGGTTCTTGTCCTCGAGTCATATTCCGCTCAAGGTTGACAAGGACCTGCGGGAGACCTGGAAGATCTCGAACAAGAAGCTGCCGATGGACCCGGTACAGGCGGCGTACATCGTGGCTTTCGGGGTCGACGAGCGATATAGAGGGCACGGCGAGGGCTACGGAAAGGAGATCCATGCTGCCTTCATCAGGTCACTGACGCAGAGCATGGTGAGGCCGAGGTTCGTGTTTTTGAAGGTCTGGGACGACTCGCCGGCCGTGCGACTCTACGAGAATTTGGGATATCGCCGGCTGGGAGCCACGGACGCACCAGAGCTCGAGGACCGTTTCGGGGTACAGGTCGGGCGCCTGAAGATGGTCTTGGACAGGTTCCAGGTGCCGCCGACGACCTAGGCCGTGCTCTTGCGCCCTCCACGCCGGGCTAGCTCCGCGTCAGCTTCGACCCATTTGAGGTAGGCCTGGCCGGTCGCGTCGCCAGGCGCCGACTCGCTCATGTCCACCAGGTCGGAACTCTCCGCATAGGTCAACTGAATCTCGGTTTCGACGCCATCCTTGATGGAGCGCCCGCGACGATTCCTGTCGGTCATGCCGCCTCCTGTTGTATACGTGGAGGCTTGGGGACGCGGCACTGCACTGCTCGCTATCCCTCTTGACCTCCGTGCCCGGCTGGCGCGCACTCTGACGGCCTGTAACGCCATTGTCAAGCCGATCTTGCGCACGGCCAGGCGCTTCATGGTACGGGAACGCCCGATGAGGGGTGGGTACGGAAAACAGGCGCCGAACCGCCCAAATGGCATGCTGTGTACGAGCCAAACTACTTCTGCCACGCCTCGAGCAGCTTCTCGAGCTGCTTGGCGTTCTTGACCGAATAGTTCGAGTAGTTGTTGTTCATGAGCGCGTGCACCTCTTTCGCGGACTTTTCCATCTCCTTGATCCTCGGCACCCATTCCGTGAGCTCGTCGTCCTTGTAGTCGTAGCGGAAGCGCAGGTTGGGCGGGGCGCCCTTGAGGTCCCACGTGTCGTGGTTGCGACCGTGAAACCGGACCACCGCGAGCTTCGATGAGGTGACGTCGTAGACCGGAGGCATGCTCGTCTTGTGGCCGGCCGGCACATCGACCGCGACGAGTGGAATGTCGCGCGAGCGCAGGAACGCGATCGTGCCATCGCGGTGTCTCGCGTCCATCCATTCGGGCTTACGAAACTCGACTGCGATCTGGAACCCAAACATGCGCTCCTGGCACTGCTCGATGTAAGCGAGCGATCGCGAGGAGGGCAGGAACCAGGGCGGGAACTGAAAGAAGACGGCCCCCAGCTTGCCGGCCGACCGTAGCGGCTCGAGCGCCTCACGAAAGCGGTCCCACGAGTCGTCCAACAGCTCCGGCGGCATTTGCTCGAGGTAGATGTTCTTTTCGCGGAGCTTTTCGGGCAGCTGCTCGCGGATGTCCTTGGGCAGCGCCATCGGCTTGGTGGGGTGGTTGGTGAACAGCGAGAAGGACTTGACGTCGAACGTGAATCCCGCGGGCGTGCGCGCGACCCACAGATCCGAGTTCTCCTTCTTCGGCATGCCGTAGTAGGTGGAGTCGACCTCGACCAGCGGGAACTGGCTGGCATAGAAATTGAGACGCTCTTCCGAGGACTTCGCGTTCATCGGATAGAACAGCCCGGAGTCGATCAACGATTTGTCGATCCACCCCGCGATACCGGCCTTCACGGTCACCCTCGGATCGTGGCACAACTGGCGCTATGATCCGACCCGCGCGTGGGCCGCTACATCCGCTACTGGTACACCTACCGCACCATCGTGGCGGTGCTCATCGCGCTGGTCCTGAGCGGATCCATGTACTGGCTCTACACGCAGCAGGTGGCATGCGACAGCCGCTACGGGAGCTGCCTGGTCAACATCTCGGTCCACCCGGAGGACCGTTTTGTCTCGGCGTCGAGCCCGGACAGGCAGGTCGTGATCGTCGGCATCGACAACCAGAGCGTGAAGACGCTCGGCCAGTACCCCCTGCCCCGAAGCTTTTACGCCGCCGCGCTGCAGACCCTCGAGAAGGACGGGGCGGCGGTGGTCGGCTTCGACGTCAGCTTCCCCGACGCTCGGGATGGGTCCGGCGATGCCCAGTTCGCCCGAGCTCTGCGGGACAGCACCCTACCGGTCGTCCTGTCGTATCCCGCCGGCGGCCTCGACACCGCCAACGGCAAGATCATTCAGCAATCCGACTCCGGCATCGATGAGATCCCCCTAAAGGCGTTCCGCTGCACGGACGGCAACCCCGATCCCAAGGTTCCGTGCCAACAGCCGATCAAGAACGTGATCCTGGGCTCGACCGACCTTCAGCTCGACTCCGATGGCGTTGTCCGCCGGGTGCCCCTATTTGTCCAACCCGCATGTTTCGCGCTGGGCACCTGTACGACGCCGACGATCAATACGTTCGCTTTCTCCGCCTACCGCGCGGCCAGCGCCGGGGCGGATCCGGCGAGTGGACCGACCCTTCAGGAGTCAGAAGATCAAGCCAAGTTCGGATCGATCTGGTCCGCCCAGGTGGATGGCACCGGCTCCGCGCTCATCAACTTTTCAGGACCGCCCGGTAACTACGCGAAAAACGGGCAGTACGTCCACTTCAGCGATGTGGTGAGCGGTTCCGTTTCGCCCGACCTGATCAAAGGCAGCATCGTGCTGATCGGCGCGTACAACCTGTCCGGCGTCAACGATTCGCAGCTTGTCGTCACCAGCGCCGGCAGCAACGGCACCCTGCCGATGGCGGGCGTCGAGCTGCATGCGAACATCGTGCAGATGCTGGACGGCGCGGCGCCTGCGCCCGGCACTCCCTCGAAGCTGCTGACGCGTGAGCCGGGCTGGGCAATCGCGCTGGTGATTGTTGCGCTCTCGCTGCTCATCGGCGTGGTCGCGGCTCGGGTGTCGGTGCTGAAGGGACTCGGCGCGACCATCCTGGGTCTGGTGCTGTTCACGGTCGCGATGGCGTTTTTCGCCGCGTCCGGCAGTTTCGTTCCAGACCTGTTTCATCCGTGGCTGGCCATGGGTCTCACCTATTCGGGCGTCACCGCTTATCGAGTCCTCTACGAGGATCGTGAGCGGCGGAAGGTGACGTCGCTCTTCGGCCAGTACCTCAAGCCGGAGATCGTCGCGCAGCTGGCGAAGACCCGCGGCGGCGTCGCCGACATCATGCGAGGCGGTGAGCGCCGCGACCTGACATTGCTATTCGTTGACATCCGCGGTTTCACGTCGATGTCCGAGTCGATGTCCGCGCACGACGTGACAGAGGTGGTGCAGATGTACCTCGACCACTTGAGCGGGACCATCTTCACCTGGGATGGAACGGTCGACAAGTATGTCGGTGACGAGATCGTGGCGTTCTGGAATGCGCCTCGCCTTCAGGAGAACCACGCTCTACTGGCTGTCCGCTGCGCGTACGACCTCATCAATCGCGCACCCGAGCTGCAGCAGCGGCTTCTTGCCAAAGGGCTGCCACCGGTCCGGTGGGGAATCGGGGTCAACACCGGGCCTGCGGTGGTCGGCATGATGGGCTCACGCAGCCGCCTGCAATACACAGCGCTTGGCGACACGGTCAACACCGCAGCCCGCTTCTGCGCCAGCGCGCCGGCCTTCCACCTGCTCATCGGCCAGGCGACGTATGACGAATGCAAGGACTACATCGCGGTCGACCTCGTACCCGGCGTGCAATTGAAAGGTAAGTCGGCGGAGACGTTCCGGATCTACCAGGTGGTTGCGATCCGTGAGACGCCGACCTCTCCTTGGGCGCAGTTTCCGACTGAGATGGCGACACAGGCTCACCAGGGTTTCGCCCAGCAGTACACGCAGAAGTCCATCCTCGCCGCGGGCAACGCCGAGCCGAAAGACATCCTGGTCGGCACCGAGGCGGAGGAAGCGCTGGCCGGGCAAGCGGCGCAGGAGTCCGGCCCGCCCTCCTAGTGGAGGAGGGCCGCGGCCAGGGCCCACAACAGCGGAACCAGGCCGAGCGCCCCGCCGATGATGCCCATGCAGCCGGCGGTCTTCTTGGCGACGGGCCTCACCGGCGGTGTCGGGTTGTACACCGACTGCACGGGCTGGGCCGGCATGGGCGATGCGGCGGGCATGACCGGCATGCCGGCGATGGCAGGGATCGTCCCCGGAGCAGCTGTGCCGCCGGGCACCATCTTCGCGAGGTCCGCGCCCGGCAGCAGGCTCCGCTGCCAGCCCGGGCAGAGGCGGTCCGCGATGCGTGACACGGCATCGTCGAACTCTTGACCCGTCTGGTAACGCTCTTCGGGGCGCTTGGACAGGGACTTGAGGATCACCTCTTCGAGGCCCATGTCCAGCCCGGGTCTGTGCACGGATGGTGGTTTGGGCGGGGCCTGAACGTGCTTGGCCATGAGCGTGAAGGGGCCATCCGCCTCGGAAGCCGTGAATGGCGGCTGCCCGACCACCAGCTCGTAGAACATGATCCCGGCCGAATAGAGATCGCTTCGTCCGTCCACCTTGCTCGAGGCCACCTGCTCCGGAGACATGTACTGCGGCGTGCCGACCGTGGTGCCGGTCTTGGTGGCGGTGGAGCCCGCGCCGGAATCGTCGGTGAGGCGCGCGATTCCGAAGTCGGCGACCTTGACCTCTCCTTCCTCGGACATCAAGACGTTCTCCGGCTTCATGTCGCGGTGGACGATTGCCCGCTTGTGCGCATAGTCGAGCGCCTGCAGCACTCCATGCATGACCGCGAAGGTCTGCGGCAATGGAAGCGTGCCCTGGCTGATGCGGTCTCGCAACGACTTCCCGCGCACGAACTCGAGCACGATGTAGTTCGCGTCCCCGATCTGTTCGAGGTCGTGGACCTGCACCAGGTTGGGATGGCTCGTGCGGGCCATGACCTGCGCTTCCTGCATGAATCGCTTCAAAGCGGTCGGATCCGCGACCGCGGAGAGGATGAGCTCCTTGATCGCGACCTCACGACCCAGACCAGGCTGCTCAGCCAGGTAGACCGCGCCCATTCCGCCCCGACCTAGCTCGCCTTTGACGATGTACTTGCCGATCCGCCGCTCGGTGGCCGGTGGCGGCGCCGTTGGAGCAGCGGGGGGCGGTGGAGGGGACGAGGCCGACGGCGGAATTTGCTGGACCGGGATGAGACGCATCGTGGCTTCGACCGCATACGGATCGGGGGATGGTGGTGTCGGCGGCGCCGCTGCGCCGGGGCCTTGGACGGGCGCCCAATCGGGCACCGCGGGCTGCTGCGGGTCGGGGTCAGTTTTCGGGGCTTGACCGGAATCGGTCATCTCGTCGCGAGACTAACAGAGTAGGGTTCGACGGCAATCACGCTTCGGACGATCGTCCGAGACTCTGGCGTTTTGAGGGCCGCCGACCCATAATCGGCGCGCACAGATCAGCTTTTGCAGGAGGGTTTCCATGTCGCAGATCCCGCCCCCGCCCCCAGGACAGCCGACTCCGACGAGCGGCACAAGTGGTGTGGGGACCAATAAGAACCTTTACACCATTCTCGCCTGGGCTCTGTTACCGCCCCTCGGAAGCCTGATCTTTCTTTTTGTGGGCAAGGACGACCCCGACGTCAAGTACAACGCCGCGTTGGCGATGACCATCCACGGGCCGTTCCTCATCGTTGCGATCGTGCTTTCGATTGTTTTCTTCCCTCTTTATCTCGTGTGGGCTTTGCTGTGGTTCGTTGTTTGGTTGGTCGGCACCATCTTGGCGCTCCAGGCCAACGGTGCGCGGGTCAACTACCCGGTGCTGGGCCCCCTGGCGGCGCAGTACGTGCCGATGGTGGAGAGCTTGGCCAAGTAATCAATTCCGGGTAGGCAATAAGGAGGCCTCGCTTCGGCGGGGCCTCTTTTCTTTTAGGTGTCTGCTTCTTGGTCGGCGATCTGCTCCAGTGCCTTTTCAATCCCCGCTCGAAGCTCGTCCCGCTCCTCGCGCAAAACGTTGGCGTCCGCGCGAGCCGCGGCCAGCTGATGCCGCAGGCGCTCGACCTCGGCCTCCAGCTCATTCAACCGCGGGTCCGGTCCCGAGGCGCCCTCGCGGGTCTCGGCCAGCTCCATGCGCGCGCGCTCGAGCAGGACTTTCAGCTCGCGCTTTTCCGCGAGGAGCCCCTGGACCAGCGACTCAGCCGGCTTTTTCTGCTCGGTCGACATAGCGGCAAAGTCCAGGCTGGAACTCGCGCAGGCGGAGGTGCTCCATCTCGCCGCGCAGGTAGCGAGCCTTGATCTCGAGGCTCCGGATGCCCTTCAGCGCGTCATCAGAGAGCCGATAGAGCTTGCCCGAGTCGACGAGCATGCAAAGCGAGAGCCGTTCGCCATCCTTCTCGATGACGTGCTTGTAGCAAGGCACCGTCCGGCGCGCGATTTCGGTCTTCGTGAAACCGCCGACTCTTCCCATCAGCACGTCGATCGGGCTGCGCATGAGGGACATGCTAGTTGAGAAGGGACAGTTGTTCCGGTGGCGGCGGTGGCTCCAGGACTATCAGTCGGCGGTCCGCGACGGCGTGAGCGGCTCGGAGCCGCGACACCGCCTCCATCGCCGGCTTGCCGAAGGCCGGCGGCAGGTAGGCGCGATCTCGATAGGCCTGCTCGTAGCGAGGCACCAGCTCCGGCCAATGCTGGCCGAGCACGGCCATAAAGTGCTCGCGCGTTCCGTCCTTGAGGTGCAGCATGCCGGCCCAAAGGCCCGTGGCGCCGGCCGCCCGCGCAGCCTTGACCACCGCCTCAATGCGGTCAGGACGATCCGAGAGGCCCGGGAGGATCGGGGCCATGCCCACGCCCACATCGATCCCCGCGCCGACCAACTTTTCGATGGCGCGCAGGCGCTGCTTTGGGTGCGCGGTACCGGGTTCGGTGCGCCGCCAGATGTCGTCGTCGACGGTGGGGATGCTGAAGGTGATGTGGAGCTCGGCGCGTCGCGCGAGGTCGGTCAGCACGTCGAGGTCGCGGACGATCATGGGCCCGCGGGTGATCATCGATGCCGGGTTGGAGAAATCACGCAGAGCCTGCAGGCACTGCCTCGTCAGCTTGTAGCGACCCTCCGCCGGCTGGTAGGGATCGGTGGCCGCGCCGATGACGACTGTCTCCTTGCGCCACGACTTGCGCGACAGCTCGCCGCGCAGCACGCCGGCGACGTTGACCTTGATTCGAACGGTGCGCCCATAGCGGTCGTCGGAGGGCCGGTCAGCCCGGCGCTCGAAGGCGCGGACGTAGCAGAAGGCGCAGCGGTGCTCGCAGCCGGTGTACGGATTGAGCGACCACCCGAAAAACATCCCTTTGACAGGGTTGAGGGCGGACTTGCACTGGATCTCGAGGTACTCGACGTCGGCGAGGCGAGGCTCCGGGGCAGCCACCTTGCAATGGTAGAACAAATGTTCGCTACTGTCTTAACAACCTGGGTTGGCGGCCGTCCCGAATTTCGAATTGAATTTGCCCCAGGAGCGCCGGTTGGGGGAGGAACCGGAAATCAGGGAGGGCCCCCAAGAGGTATGTCTATTTATTGCCGGGCTTCGGCCGCGTGGTCGACGACGGGCAGAAGTCGTTGAGGATGCACTCCTCGCACTTCGGCCGGCGAGCGATGCAAATCCGCCGCCCATGCAAGATCAACCGCAGCGACAACCCCGTCCACTCCTCCGGCGGCACCATCGAGGTGACCTGCCGCTCGATCTTGACCGGGTCTCGCGTCGACACGAGCTTGATCAGGTTGGTGAGACGGATCACGTGCGTGTCGACCGCAAACCCTGGTTGGTTGAACCCGGCGCCAAGGATCACGTTGGCCGTCTTGCGGCCGATGCCCGGGATCTGGAGCAGGCCGTCCATGCTCGCAGGCACATCCCCGCCAAACAGCTCCACGAGCTTCCGGCTGGCCGCGATGATTCGGCGCGATTTGACCCGATAGAAGCCAGTGGGCATGACTATGGCCTCGACCTCCGCCGGATCTGCGGCGGCTAGGTCGAATGCTGACGGGTAGCGGGCAAACAGCTTCGGCGTCACGAGGTTGACCATCTTGTCGGTCGTCTGCGCGGAAAGGATCGTTGCGATCAGGAGCTGGAACGGATTCTCGTGCGCAAGCTCGGTTGCAGCCGGATATGCCTCGCGAAGACGCTCCACCGTCAGCTGAGCCCGCATCCGCGCCCCGCGGGGCAGGCGGGGCAGGGGCGGCGCTTTCTTTTTCTTCGCTCTAGGAGGCAAGGAGCTTGCGCGCCGCGGCTGCGACCTGCGCACCTTCGGCGCGGCCGGCGAGTCGAGCGGTCGCGGCTTTCATCACCGCGCCAAATGCATTCGGACCATCCGGCTTCAGCTCGTCGATGACGGCTCGCACCTCCGCCTCGACCTGCTCAGCCGTCATCCCCGCCGGCAGGTAGCTGCGCAGGATGGCCATCTCAGCCTCCTCGCGCCGTGCCGCCTCTTCGCGCCCGCCCTTGCGATATGCCTCGATCGCGTCCTGGCGGCGTTTGACCTCCTTGCGGACCATACGCACCACCAGCGCATCGTCTATCGACCCGCTCGCGCCTGCCTCCTTGGTCGCCCGCACCACCTCGCTTTTGAGGAGCGAAAGCGTATTCAATGCCAGTTCGTCGCGGCGCCTGCGCGCCTCGACAAGCTCAGATTGAAGCCGATCGTAGAGAGCCACGGCGGCGATTGTCACACATGCACCGATCGTGGACCGATCACGGATAATCGGCCCCTATGGGTCTGATCGCGATCGCTGCCGGACCGATCGTCGCTGTGATCGGAATCGTCTCTGTGATCTTCGTTATGCGCCACAAGAGGGTGCAGACCAAGTCGATGTACTCGGCCCGACGAGGGCAGATCGAGCGCAAGGTGCGCGCGGCCCGCCAGCGCACGCTTGCACCGACCAGCAAACACGCCGAAAAGGAAGTCGAGGCGCCGGGTGGGCAGACATTCGTCGCACCAGGAATGGAGGCCAAAACGGCCGTGCCGACAGCCACGTGGGGCCCGCCCGCGGCCCGGCCTGAACCAGCACCGTCGCCTGCTCCACCCGCCGAGATGACGTGGGATGTCGGACCGGTAGCGCCTTCAACACCTGCGCCGCCGCCGCCCACGTTCGCGCCGGCCGCACCCCCCTACACGCCGCCCGCCCCCGCCTACACGCCGCCCCCGCCGCCTGAGCCGGTTTACACGCCGCCCCCGCCGGCCCCCGCCGAGGAGTGGGCTCCCGCCGCGATCCAACCTCTTGAAACGCGGAGGCCCGAACCGACCGCTGCGCCAATCGAGCCGCCGGTGTCGACTCCGGCCGGCGGGGGTGCGGCGTGGTCGATCGTCGGAGAGAGCAAAGCCGGCTCAGTCGAGCCCGACACCGCCAAGAAGAAATCCAAGAAAGACAAGGAGAGGGAGCAGGAGGCTGAGGGAGCTCCATGGCAGCTGGCCTCTGGCCTGATGCCGGGCGACGAAGCCGGCGAAGAGATCAAAACGCCGAGCACTGCGCTCGCGATTGCTCAATATGCCGTTTTCGGACTCGGGCTCCTGATGGTGCTGATCGGGGTCCTGGTCACGCTGGCCAACTCTCACGTCACCTGACGGGACTTAAAAGCCGCTGTTATCTCGCTTGCAAGCCCAGCGCCGCCGTCAGCCATGACCGTATCGCACACGATCACCCGGTAGCCCATCGCCTCGATCTCGCCGGCGAGGCCGGCGTCACGGGTATCGAGCACGAACGTGCCCGCCACGGGTGTATACCGGCGCGCAACCTCCAGCGGCGACGCGTCGAATCCGAGCGCCCGAAGCATCTCAACGGTCGGGCCCTTGAGCGCGGCACCACGGACGATCGGCGTGACCGCCACAGTCCGCTCGCGGTGCAACTGCCGGCCGATCACCTTGAGGATCGGTTCGATGGAGATCAGCGGGTTCGAAGGACCGATGACGACCAGGTCTGCATCCACGAGCGTAGCTGTCACCTCCGGAGTCGATGCCGCGGTGTCGGCGCCGGCGATTTCGATCGAGTGCAGCACAGGCGCAAGTCGGTCGCGCACGAAATACTCCTGAAATGAGAGCGTCCCGCGGTCGGTGACGAAGCGTGTCCTGACCTTGTCATCTGTCATCGGCAGAACGTGCGACGCCAACCCGAACCGCCGGCAAAGCTCGAGCGCGGTCTCGGTCGGCCGGCAGCCGCTGTTGAGCATCGTCGCCCGGAGCACGTGCGTGGCGAGGTCGCGATCCCCGATTCGAAACCACGTTGGCTCACCTAGCCGGCCGAGCGCTTCCAGCGTGAGGAATGTGTCGCCCTTCTGGCCATACCCGATCGCATCGTCGAAGACGCCGCCGAGGCGGTAGATCGTCGCATCCACATCGGGACTGACGAGAAGTCCCCAGAACTCGTCGTCGTCCGCGGTGTTGGCGATGACGGTCAGGTCGCCCGGCGGCAGCAGCGATTGGAAGCCCGAGGCCAGCTTGGCGCCTCCAGTGCCGCCAGCCAGCACGACGGTCCTCACCGAAACACGTCTTCGGCGGCAGGCCGGATGAGGTCCCGACCATGGCCGTCGCCTTCTAGCTCGAGGCCGCGAATCACGACCACCGGCGCGCGGGCGGTCTTGCGCATCACGAGGCCTGCCGCGGACGCCAGGTCGTCCGCAATCGCGAGCACGGTGGCATGCATATCCCTGCCCGCGTCGTCCGGTGTTCCCCGGAGGTCGACAAGTGCCGGTAACCCTGCCACGCCGAGGGCCACGTTGACGATCCCCAGCCGCCAGGGCCGGCCGAACGTGTCGGACACGATGACTCCGACATGGACTCCGGCCCGGTCCTGGATGCGTTCCCGAATGCGCCGCGCGCTCGCGTCTGGATCATCGGGCAGCAGCGTCACGACGTCGGGCTCACCAACGTTCGATTGGTCGACACCAGAGTTGGCGCACACAAAGCCATGGCGCGTCTCGGTGATCAACACACGCTGAGATCGAATTACGCGGACGCTCTCGTCGAGGACGACCTGGACCAGGCGAGGGTCGGGCAAATTGATGAGCTGCGAGGCGATGCGCTTGGCCTCGTCACTGGCTTCGACTGTGGTGAGGTTCCGCAGCTTGCCCTCCGACTTCGACACCACCTTCTGGGCGACGACGAGCACGTCCGCCGCTTTGAGCTTGGCCTTCGAGCTGATCAGGTCGCCGAGGTCATCGCCGGGATGGACCTCGGGAAGGCCCTCCACGGCAAAGAGCTCGAGGCGGTTCACACTGCGCGACGCAGCCGTGCGAGATCGGCCGGCTCGTCCAGGTCGAGCGCCATTGCCGGCGATCGATGAATCACGAACCGCACACCTTTGCTCTGCGCCTCCCGCCGGAACGCGGACCGCGAATCGGCGCCGAAATGGAGTCCGATGGCCCGTGGCGGATGAAGGTACAGCGCGTTCGTGCCCCCGCGGCCGGCGGCAGGTACCGCGACCACGGCGGGCGGGGCGAGACGGCCCGCGACTACGAGCAGGTCGCGCACCGAAGTCTTGGTCACGAGCGGGAGGTCGCTCGACAGCAACAGCACGCTGCCGGCGCCGCCGTCGATCGCGTGCCCGATGCCGCGCTGGGCCGCTACGTTCTGGCCTTCCTGCCGCGGCTCGACCAGCACCTCGGCGCCCAGAGCCAGCGCCAGCGCAGCAACCTCGTCGCTGCCGGCCACCACGAGCCGCCGGTCACCGGCCGCCGCGGCCCGAATGGCCCGGGTGGCATTGCGGCGCGCCAGCGCCCTCCGCTTGGCTGGGTCCAGTGCGGGCCCCAATCGCTGCTTGGCAGAGTCGAAGTCCTTGACCAGTACCACGACCCAGGTGCTCATAAGTTCCCCCAGCGCTCCTTGATCCTCGGCAGGATCTGCGACCCATAAAGCTGCAGGAAACGCGCTTGCTCCTTGCATGGCGAGTGAAAGACCAGGTGGTTGAAGCCGAGCTCGATGTAGGGTCTCAGCTGCTCGATGTGCTCCTCGGGGTCGCTCGATACCAGCCAGCGCCGGTGAGCCACGCCTTCAACCTCGCGTGCAAGCCTCTCCATCTCGCGTGGATCGTCGACCCCGGCCTTGGCCTCCGCGGGCAGCGCGAGGGCAGCCCAGATCTTGGTGTCTTCCATCGCCCGCTCGCGGTTTGTGTTGTAGGAGACCTTGACCTCGATCATCTTCTCGAGCGCTGACACATCGCGCCCTTCCGCCGTGGCGCCTTCGGCGAACGCAGGCAGCAGCTGCTCGGAGTAGAGCTCCATTCCCTTACCCGACGTGCAGATGAGACCGTCGCCCGCGCGTCCGGCGTACTTCGCCACCTGCGGGCCCCCCGCGCTGACGTAGATCGGAATCGGCTCCGCCGGCCGATCGTAGATCGTCGCGTTGCGCGTGTGGTAGTACTCGCCGTCGAACGTCACGGTCTGCTCCGTCCACAGCAACTTGATGAGCTTGACGGCTTCGCGCATGCGCGCGAACCGCTCTTTGTTGTCGGGCCACGAAATCCCTAGAGCGCCCTCATTGAGGTGCTCGCCGGTGCCGACGCCAAGGATCATGCGGCCCGGGTTCAGCGACCCCAACGTCCCAAACGCCTGCGCGACGATGGCCGGATGGTAGCGAAAGGTGGGCGTGGCGACCGATGTGCCGAGCAACACCCGCTGGGTGCGCTCGCCGGTCGCCGCAAGCCATGCAAACGCAAACGGCGCGTGGCCGTCGGAATGACGCCATGGCTGGAAGTGATCGCTTACGAAAACGCTGTCGAAGCCGTTTCGCTCAGCTTCCACCGCGAAGTCGAGGAGCGTCCGCGGACCGAACTGCTCGGCCGAAGCCTTGTATCCAAGCCGGAGCATGTCTATCTGAACTCAGCGCCGGTAGTAACGCTTCCAGCTGAAGCCGATGCCCCCCGCCGCCGCCGCAACCAGGACCACGCACAACGCCACCAGGCTCCGGCCGTCGAAGGTGGAGATCGCGCTGTACAGCATCAGAGCGAGCACAACCACCGTGAGCAGCATCACGAACAGAAGCGTGGCGGCCCGGACCTTCATGACGCTAGCTTAAAGGCCCATTGGAGAAGCCACGATTCGTTCGCCTGGCGTCGGTGACCTCGACCCAGGACGCTGCGCGCGATCTTCCGATCGGCTCGCTGGTGGTGGCAGACCATCAGACCGCGGGCCGCGGCAGGTCCTCGCACCATTGGGAGGCGCCGCCGGGAACGGCCCTCCTGGTCTCGTTCGTTCTGCCCGCGAATCCCCTGCTCAGCCTCGCGGCCGGCGTGGCCGCCGCCGAGGCCTGCGGTCGAGGCGTGCGTTTGAAATGGCCCAACGATCTGCTCCTCGAAGGCCGCAAGGTCGGCGGGATTCTCGTCGAGGCCTCGCCGTCGAGGGCCATATGTGGAATCGGGATCAACCTGACGTGGGCGCCCGAAGGCGCTGCGCAGCTCGACGAGCCGCGAGATGAACTGCTGGAGCGGCTGCGGCCCGCGATCGAGCAATGGAGCTCAGCCCCGGCCGCTTCGGTCCTGGCTCGATGGCGCGAGCTGTCCGACACGATCGGCAAGAAGGTTCGTGTCGCGCTCCCGGATCGAGTTATCGAAGGAATCGCAAACGACATCGATGCAAGCGGAGCCCTGATCGTGGACGGCGCAGTTGTCAGCGCCGGCAGCTTGAGCGTCTTAGACGGCTGACACCAGCGCCGCCAGCTCAGGCAGGACCTCGCCCGAGCGCCCCCGGATCACGACCTCGGCAAAGCGGTCGATGGGCGTCGGCTCCGCGTTGATCACGATGAGTGTGGCGCCGGCTTCCACCGCAGCCAGCGGAACGTGCGCAGCCGGGTAAACGACGAGCGAGGAGCCGACCACCAGCATCACATCGGAGGCGCGCGCCAGCGTGAACGCCTCCTCGACCGCAGAGATCGGCATCGCCTCTCCGAACAGCACGACCGTGGGCTTGAGAAAGACGCCGCCGCACATCCTGCACCGTGGCGGCATTTCCGATTCCAGTCGAGCCTGGACCTCCGCGCGCTTCTCGCGCTGCCCGCAATCGAGGCACTGCACCGTCCGACCCGAGCCGTGCAGCTCGATCACGTGGCGACTGCCCGCATCCTGGTGCAGCCCATCGGTGTTCTGAGTCACCACCGCCACCAGATGGCCGGCCTTCTCCAATCCGGCGAGGGCGTGGTGGCCGGCGTTCGGCCGCGCCGCGAGCACGGCCGGCCCACGTTCTTTCGCCACGGTCCAATAGGCGCTCGGATCGCGCAGGAAGTTGTCGAGGCTCGCCACCTTGACCGGGTCATATTGCGACCACAGACCGCCGGTGCCGCGAAACGTCGGGATGCCGCTCTCCGCGGACACACCTGCTCCCGTGAGCGCGAGGCCGTTCCTGGCGCCGAACAGCAGCTCCGCGGCCCGTTCGACGCTCATCCCTCGGTCGCGAAAACGGATTGCCGGCGATAGCGCACCTTCATCTCTTCATAGGATGCCATCGCCGCGTCGGTGGGAAAAGGCACCCACGGCGACTTCGCATCTTCGCGGATCGCGCTCAGCTTGAACACTCGAAAGGTTTCGGCGGACTTGCCCTTGAGCTGGACTCCGGCCACCTGGTCGACGGCGATGAATTCAGCGCAGGCATCGAGCGTCGGCTGCCCGACCAGCACCTGAAAAGGCTCCGCGGCGCCGCAGAATCGCGAGGCGGTGTTGACGCTGTCGCCAAGCGCGGTGTACTGCAGGCGTCTCGCTGAGCCCATGTTGCCGACCACCGCAGGCCCTGTGTTGATGCCGACGCCCCAGCTGATCGGCGGCAGCCCTTTGGCGGCCAGCTTGGCCTGCAGCGCGGGCGCGTGGTTGATCAGGTCGTAAGCGCAGCGCACCGCCAGCAGCGCATGGTTCGGCTGCGTCACCGGGGCGTTCCAGATGGCCATGATCTCGTCGCCCACGTACTTGTCGATGGTTCCGTCCCATTTGAAGACGAGCCCGCTCATATCCTCCAGGTAGTCCTGGATCAATGCGAGCACTTCCTCGGCCGGCAGCGCTTCGGACATCGCCGTGAAACCTCTGATGTCCAGGAAGAGCATCGTCAGGTCGCGCCGCTCACCGCGCGTGATGATGTCGTCGACTGATTTCGTGGCGGCCAGCTGTCGCGCGACGCGCGGGTCGATGTAGTGACCGAAGATGAGCTCCACCTTGCGCCGCTCGCGCTCCTCGAGGACGTAACGCGCGCCCAGCGAGAACGTCGCAGCCAGTGCAATGGCGATGGGAGCGTAGAGCGGGTCGGCCAGGTAGCCGTCCTGCCCGAGCACCCAGATGAGCCCGAAATACCCCAGCAGCAGCCCGGCTGTGATGAACATGCCGTTGCGGAATGACGGCAAGTAGACGACGAGGCCGACGATCGCCGACAGCAGGAGGGTGGCGAGATACATGGAGATGTTTGGCTGGACTCGTATGTACCGATCCGAGAGGACCGTGCTCATCGCGTCGCCCATGACCCGGTAGCCGTAGTTCTGATTGTCCAACATGCATTTCGGCCGGCTGGCGGGGCAGAAGGTGGCGTCATGCGGGAAGCTGACCGCCTGCGTGTACACATCGCCTGCGTCGATCAGCTTCGTCCCGACCACAACGATGTGATCGGTGATGGATTCAGGGTGCGGGCAGCTGCCGTTGAGCGCGTCGACGTAGGCGCACGTCGGGCTCCCGCCCTTTGTGAAGTTGATGAGCATCTGACCGCCGGCGAGTGGGATGTGGTGAGGCCCGAATGTCGCCTCCGTGCCCGACTTGTTGATCGCCAACGGAGCGCTCATCCCCTGCGAGATCCTCAGCGCCTGCAGGAATGCGGGCTCCTGGGACTCGTTCTCCGGGCACGTTTGCTTTGGACGCAGCTCGACTCCACGCACCGCGTCGGCCGCGTCGGGGGTCCCAAAGCCGCGGTCGCCGACGGCGGCGGCGACAGCCGAGAATTCGGGCCGCGGCGCGTTGTCCGCGGTGCAGACGAGGACCACGTTGCGCGCCGACTTGATCGCCGAAGCGAGGTCTTCGTCGGTGTTGTCTGGGTTCCGTTGCCCCAGGGTTTCGGGATCGATGCCGGTGTCGTGGTCGAGGACGACATCGAACAGGATCACCTTGGGGTGAAGTCCCGCCAGGTAGTTGATCACCTTGGCGTGATACGAGTTCAGCCAGGGGTACGCACCGAGGTCGTCCTTTGATCTCTGGTCGATGGCAATCAACGTGATTCGTGGATCGGCCGGCGGACCTGGGAAGAGCTGATCCTGGGCGGCGTCAAACGACCGACCGATCACGCCCAGGTAGCCAAAAGCGGTCACCAGCATGCCGGCGATGAGACCCGCCAGCGCGAAGCGCCAGGCCAAGCGCCAATCGCCGACCCGCTCGCGGACCATGCGCCGCTATCTTAGGAGCGGTGCGACTGGGCGTCCTCGAATCGCGACGGACGCTGGCCATTTACATCGCGGCGGGCGCTTCGTTTGCGGCCCTGGCCGCGCGCGGCCTGACCGTTCCTCTGTATGCGCACGCCCTGGGCGCGGATCGATTCCAGGTCGGGGCGCTCTTCTCCGTGGCCACCCTGGCCGCAGCCGCGCTCTCATTGCCATCCGGCTTGCTGATCGACCGCTTCGGCGCCCGCTCTCTGCTCATCTTCTCGCTGGTGGTCGCGGCCGGTTCGCAGGTCGCCGCCGCCGCGACGACGACCGTGCTCCCGCTTTTCATCTGGCAGATCGTGGGCGGACTGGGCTCTGGCGCCCAGCAGGCGGCGCTGTTTTCGGCCATCACGGAATCGGTGAAGTCGGGACGGCTCGGTCGAGCGATGGGCTGGCTCACGGCTTCCATGCAGGTCGGTTTCTTCGTCGGCCCCTCCATCGCGGGCCTGCTTTTGACGTGGCTCGACATCAGGACCGACCTCGCAGTCACCACCGTATTGCTTGTGTTCGCAATACCCGGCGCGCTGCTCGCGAGTGGCACCCGCCAGTCGGCGCAGAGCGGGCTGTCGCTGCGCGAACCTCTGCGCGCCCTGGTCGCTCAGCCTGCATTCGTGCCGATGACGATTGGCCTCGTGGCTGCCACCCTCATATGGGGCACGGTCGGCGCCTTTCTTCCCATCTTCGGGAAGGAAGCCCTGCGCCTGCCCAGCTCGCAGGTCGGTCTGCTGCTCGCGCTGCAGGCCGTCGCCAACGGGCTGTCCCGAATCCCGGGAGGGAGGCTCGTGGACCGGGCCCGGGAACGGTGGCCGATCGTCTTCCTGGGAGTCGCCGTGTGGTCGGTGGCCGCTGTCGTCCTCGGTCACCTGTCCGGCTTTTGGTGGCCGGCCGTCGTGCTGATCGCGGCGACCCCTTTCATGGCCACGGTTTACGTCGCGATCGGCGTCGTGTTCGGCGACCTGTCGGCGGCATCGACCCGCGGGGTCACGATGGGGATGTACGGCACGATCCTGTTCCTCGGTCTGGCGGCCGGACCCCTCGCTTTCGGCCCGGTCGTCCAGAACTTCGGCTACGCGGCCGGCTTTACCGCCTGTGCGGTGGTCGCGATCGCGCTCGCGCTGGTGATGGCGGCCTTTCATGCGGAGCCACTGCGGCGGCGCTCCGGCGTGAGGCTGCCTCCGCCGGCGCCCGGGACTTGAGGAATTCGTCGAGGACCTGGCGATGGCTCGGAAAGGCGAGCGGTGGCAGCGAGTCCAACGGAAAGACCCTGACCTCCAGCATCTCCGAACCAGGTTTGAGCTGGGCGCCGCCGGCGAGGCGCGCTCGATAGGCGATCCCGACCATGCTGTGCGCGTCCCGTTTGGGGACGTGATAAACGCCGATCAGCGAGGTCAGCTCAACGGCTGCGCTGATCTCCTCCATGCACTCACGCGTCGCCGCGTCGGCGGGATCCTCGTCGTCGTTGACGAAGCCACCGGGTAGGCACCACAGGCCATAACCGGGCTCGATCGCACGACGACCCAGGACCACGCCTCCGTCCACCTCGACGACGACCGCCGCGGCCACCTTCGGATCTCGCCAGAGGACGAAGTCGTCGTTAGGGCACGCCTCCAGCTCGCGGCCTTCGATGACACGCGTCTCGAGCAGCGATCCGCAGCGAACGCAGTAGTGGGGCATTAGGCGCCTACCAATAGGCTACGGCTGTCCTGCCTCGCGCCCCACTCCAGACCTCTCCACCTCTGGGGTCCCCGCGACGCAGTCGCGGGAGGGGTTCTATGCGTGCTGCTGTTGTCGGGCCGGAGCCGCCTTCATGTCAGCCACCCGCACCTGGTTGCGGCCACCCATCTTGGCGGCATACAGGGCCTGGTCGGCGCGCTCGATGAGGGAGGTGAAAAGCGCGGCTTCGGCGGTGGCCGCGACCCCGATGCTGATGGTCAGCTTGAGGCCGCCAGGAAACGTGTGGGCCGCAACCTTCGCGCGAATGCGCTCGGCGAGAATTCGGGCGCCGGCATCATTCGTCTCGTGGAGGATGAGCGCAAATTCCTCCCCGCCGTATCGCGCGCAGACATCCGATTCTCGCGCTCCTGTGCTGATGATCGATGCCAGCTCGGCCAGCACCGCATCGCCTTGAAGATGGCCGTATGAGTCGTTGACTCCTTTGAAGTGGTCGAGGTCGACCATCAAAAACGCAATCGGCTTGTGGTGGCGGCGCGCGCGCTGCATCTCCTTCAAGAACTGCTGCGCGAGCGCGCGGCGGTTGGGCAGCTTCGTCAGCTCGTCAGTGAGGGCGTTTTCCTCCTGCGCCTGGAAGAGCTGCGCGTGGCGGATGGCGATCGCCGCCTGCGACGCGACCCCGATCAGTAGGTCGCTCTGGTCCTCGGTCAGCTCACGCCATGCGGTGAGATACAGCTCCAACGCGCCCATCAGCTGGCTCGAGCGCTGCACAGGCACCACGAGCACGTGCTGGGGGTGGCCTCCCGACTCGAGCCCGGGAGCGGTGTCTTCGGCCAGTCGGACCACAACCGGGCGCATGGCCGCCAGCGCCGACCGCAGGGGCTCCTCGCTCAGGGCGCGGACGCTGCCGCGCGGGCGATGGGTCAGGCCGTACTGGGCCTGACGGCGCATTTCGGCCTTTCCGGGCACCACCAGGTACATCGCGCCGGCAACCGCACCCATGATTCGTCCCGCGTGCCCGATGGCCACGTCGAGGACCTCCTCGAGACCGAGCGATGAGTTGACCGCTGACGCCATCGCGAGCAGCAGCGCGGCGCGGTCGCGGGCGCCGCTCTCGTCCTCCAGGGCCTCCTGCAGGCGGCGCGTCATGCCGCGCATCCGCATCAGGGCGATCGTGAGCAGAAACAGCGCGATGATGAACAGCACCGAGGTGACCAGAAGGACCGCCGCTATATCCAAAAAAGAAACCCTCCCCGGGTCTAAGTTGTCATAGGTTAACGCCCGGGGCGCCGAGGATGATCCCCGAATCCCGGCTATACTCGCTTCCGACCTGGAGCCGATCTCTTTCGACGACCTGCCCCTCGGCGGCGAGTGGACGACCCGACGGCGGACCATCTCGGAAGCCGAGATCGCGCTCTTTGGCGCTCTGGCGGGCGATTTCTCCCCCCTTACGATCGACGTTTCCCACGCCGGAGCACGTTTTGCCCCGCCGGCGCTGCTCGCCGCGGTGGCGATCGGGCTCGGGACGATGGACATGCCGGTCCCCTCGATCGCCGAATGGGAGTGGCTGAACTGGAAGTTCCCGCGGCCCGTCAAGGCGGGAGAAACGATCTACGCGCGCTGGACGCTCACCCAGAAGCGGCCCCCCGTGGGTGGGGCGCCCACCGCAATCGTGGTCTGGAGGGTGGACGTCCACACCGCCGACGGAGCCCTGTGCGCTGAGGGGGAGGTGGGCGCGAGCGTGCGGCGCAAGGCGCAGGGAGCCCGGCCTCGAACCGCCGAAGACACGCCCGCAGCCCCGGTTTCGACCTCAAGTTCGGCGCCGGCGTCGCGCCGGCGCCGCGGCCGCCGACCGGCGGCGGCAGCCAAACCGGCCGAAACGGTGGTGGTGGCCCCCGTGGACCCCACCCCCAAGCCTGTCGCCGAGAAGACCGGCCCCGCCAGGCGACGGCGAAGACGCCGACCTCGCTCGGGCACGTCTTCGGGTCAAAACGGCCAGCCGGCCGCGTCCGTTCCGGCTGCTGAGGCCCCGCCCCTGCCCTCGGCCCCGGCCCCGGTGGCCGCTGCCGCTCCGGGATCCGTACCCGCCGCCGGCCGGCTGAGCCGGGTCATCAAGCGCCTCCGCCGCCCCTGAACCCCCTCCCACCTTCAGGGGAGAGCGGTGTGAGCTGGCGCCAGCATTACGCGGGTGGTTCCAGGGCCTCGATGTATTCGATGACGCGCCGGGTGAGCTGCGACGGGGTCGAGGCCCCGCTCGTGACTCCGACCTTCCGAGCTCCCTTCAACCAGGCGACGTCGAGGTCTTCGAGCCGGTCGACCAGATAGGCCGGCTTCTTGCCGAGCTTCTTCACGACCTCGACCAGGCGCAGCGAGTTCGATGAGCGTGAGCTGCCGACGACGATCACGACGTCGACGTGCTGGGCAGCCTCCACCGCCGCCTCCTGGCGCTCCTGGGTGGCACGGCAGATCTCGTTGTGAACCTCCGCTTGCGGGTAGCGTGACTTGACGCGACCGATGAGGTCCTCGGTGTCCCAAACCGAGAGGGTGGTCTGGCACGTGACCGCGATCCGGTCGCCCCGGAGATCGAGCGCATCGATGTCTTCGGGGTCCTGGACCAGGTGCACCTTTCCGGGCGCTTCGCCCACGACGCCTTCCGGTTCGGGGTGTCCTTTGCGTCCGATGTAAACGACCTCGTACCCCTTGCCCGCGAGGTCGGCGACGAGCTCGTGAGTGCGCACCACGTCAGAGCACGTGGCATCGATGGCGTTGAGACCGAGCTCGGCAGCGCGCTGCTTGACCTGGGGCGACACGCCGTGGGCGGTGAAGATCACCGTGCCGTCCTTGATCTGATTCAGCCCGGCCAGCCGGTCGGGCGGGTCGACGAGCGCGATTCCCTGGGCCTGCAGGTCATCGGTCGCGTGGGTGTTGTGGACGAGCATGCCCAGCATGTGCACCGGCCCGGAGGTCTCCTCGCGGACCCGCTTGGCGATCCGGAACGCATCCACGACGCCGTGGCAGTAGCCGCGCGGCGTGATCTTGACTACCTCCATCTGACCCGGAGTCTACGCGGCAGGAATCGGTGGCATGATCAGGCCGGAATGGCTGGCGCTGCTGCGGTCAGTTCCTTGTTTTCCGAGCGAGCGGTCCAGGCCCGGGGCGCACTGTGGGGCAGGTTCCGCGCCCTGATAGTCGACTTCGTGGGCTTCTCGGTCGTGCTGACCATCGTCAACTTGGTTTACGGCAACACAGCGACTGGCCTGGCCTGGCCGTGGCTCGCCCTCCTATGGATGGCCTACTTAATCGTGCCCGAGAGTCTGTACGGGGCCAGCGTGGGCAAGTTGGTGGTAGGCCTTTGCGTGGTCCGAGTCGACGGCCGGCCCCTCAGCCTCGGATCGGTCTTGACCCGCAACGTGCTGAGGTTCGTCGATGTCCTGCCCCTCCTCTATCTGATCGGGGGGCTTTCCATATTCATCACCAACAACAGTCAGCGGGTTGGCGACAAATGGGCGGGAACCACTGTGGTGGCCAGAGATCAAGCCCTCGAGCCGGGCGAGACTCGGCATCCCCCGCGAGGCGCAAACCGGGCGCTTGGAATCGCCCTGGTGCTTGCGCTGGTTTTCACGATTGGTTTCGAATACTTCGGCAGGCCTGCGCTCGTGCTGGAAAGCCTGTACAACCAACACCAGCTCATGGCCGGAGACCTGACTTCTTACCGGTTGGGCAGCCCGCATTGGGAGCTCGGACGCGTCACCTATCCGCTGACGGGCTTCTCCGGAGGCAGGGCATGCACCGGCTCGATTTCTTTGAATTGGAGTTGGTTCGACTGGCGCATGAGCGACGGAACGCTCCTCTGTCCACCCTAGGCGACACCGACAAAGACGTCGTTCTCCGGTAGCTCAGACCCAGGCTTGCCACGAGCCAGCTGGTAGTACTCGGTGCCGAAAGCCAGCCGGTAGATCTCCTCGGCGATGCTCGCGAACCACGAATTGGGGTCGTTCTGGCTCACGTGCGCTCCGAACGCGGCTCGTTTGCGATCGACATAGTCGCCGACGTCAACCTTCGTCGTGATCAGCTCATCCGGAGTGCCCTGGATGCGCGAGCCGATGTTGTCCTGACGCGCCTCCTCCGGCAGCGACTCGGCGAATGCTTTCATCGCGGAGCGCGGGATCGCCGTGTAGTAGAGCTTGCGCGGCCGCCAACCCTCCTTCTCGAGCAAGTCGAGAGCGGCGTTGGTGACGTAATACGTCTTGATGTGGTCCGGGTGGCCGTAGGTCCCGTCCTCGGCGGACGTGATCACGACATCAGGCTTCTCTTCGCGCAGGATCACGGCGAGCCGCTCCGCCGCCTCGCCGAGAGGCGCCTGGTGAAATGACTCGGGGTTGTCGTTGTCGGCCGTTCCGGCCATCCCAGAATCGCGATACCCGAGGAACTCGCCGCGGTTGACCCCCAGGATCCGAGATGCGTTCTCCAATTCCTTGGTGCGCACCTCACCTAGCCGCGGACGGGTCGACTCTTCGTCCATGTTGTGGATCTCGCCGACCTCGCCTCGCGTTGCCGTGACAAGGACCACTCGATGGCCCGCCTCGTGCGCCTTCATCATCGTGCCGCCCGTCGAAATCGCCTCGTCGTCCGGGTGGGCGTGCACCAGCAGCAACGTGCTCATGATCCGACCAACAGGTCGGCGAGCTGCTTGATTCCACCGTGGCCCGGGCCGGGGATGGTGCGATCCGCAGCCACCTGGACTTCCGGCGGCGATCCCTCGACCGCTATGCCAAGCCCTGCCCACGCGATCATCGAGGCGTCGTTGCGGCCGTCACCGACCGCCACCGTCTCCGCGCGTGCAACGCCCAGCCGGTCGCAAACGAATTCCAGAGCGGCCGCCTTGTCGCTCTCGACGCTGGTGAACTCGAGGTAGGTCGGCATCGACGTGGCGGCGTTGAGCCTGCCCGCCCAGCGGCGGCGAACATCTGGCAGCAGGGTTTCCAAGGTCGCGCTGGAGGCGACGATCACCAACTTTGGCGTGGTCGGGCCCATCGCTTCGTCGAGGTCTCTGACCATGTGGATCTCCATCTCGGCGTGCTCGGAGTACTCATGCGCCTCCGGCCGGTCGCGCTCGATCAGCAGCAAGTCGTCGCGATATGCCTGGACGTGAAGGTCGCGCTCACGCGCGAAACGGATGACCTCCATCGCGAGGTCGTGGACGATGCCATGGTCGAGGATGGTTTCGCCGTTCGACTTGCGAACCTGCGCGCCCTGGTAGCAGATGATCGGCCCGTCCAACCCCAGCCGCTGTACCCACGGCAGCGCGCCCGGAAATGGACGTCCCGTGCACGCGATGACCTCGACGCCGGCTGCCTTGATCCGCGCCAGCGCTTCGGCGTCGCGCGGGTCGAGGTTCAGGCGCGGGTCGATGATCGTGCCGTCCAGGTCGAGGGCGAGCAAGCGATATCGAGTTCGGCCGCCTATCGCTTGACCTCGGGGTTGACCAGGTTCGGCGGGCGACCGCCGCGGACTCCCGTGGCCATGTTGCGCGCGGCCATCGCGGACATCTCCGAGCGGGTTCGAGTTGTCGCGCTCGCGATGTGCGGCGCGAGCACGACGTTCGGCAGCACGACGAGGCCCGGGTGCACCGCCGGTTCTCGCTCATATACATCGAGGCCCACGCCCGCGATCTTCTTGGCTTTCAGCGCCTCGACCAGGGCCGCCTCGTCGACCACCGGCCCGCGCGAGGTGTTGATGAGGATCGCAGTCTTCTTCATCAAGGCGAACTGCGGTGTGCTCAGCAGGTGTTGCGTCTCCGGGGTCAGCGGCACATGCACCGAAACGAAATCGGATTCCGCGAGCAGCCTGCCCAGATCGACCCGCGTGGCGCCCAGTTGCTGTTCGGCGTCCGGTGGCAGCGGATTCGGGTCGTAGTACAGCACGCGCATGTTGAAGCCCTTCGCGCGGTGGGCGACCCCGCGGCCGATGCGGCCGACGCCGATGAGCCCCAACGTGGCGCCGAACACATCGGCGCCTAGCATCATGTCGATCGCCCAACCCCTGAACTGACCCGACCGCGTGAAGGCGTCGGCTTCGACGACTCTCCGCGCCGTCGCCATCAGCAGCGTGAATGCGAAATCGGCGGTCGCGTCGTCGAGCACGCCGGGGGTGTTGGTCACCATGACTTTGTGCGCGGTCGCCGCGGCGACGTCGATGTTGTCGAAACCAACCGCGACGTTGCTCACGATCTTCAGGCCGGGGGTGGACAGCACCGTCTCGCGAATCGGGTCCATGAGCTGGCTGACGATCCCGACGCAACCCTCCGCCGCCTGCCGGATGCTGTCCTCGTCAAGCGGGCGGTCAGGCGGGTAAGGAATCACCTCGCCCGCCTCCGCGAGAATGTCGGGGCCGGGGTCGAGGATGTAGTGCATGAGAAGGATCCGTGGCTTGCCCCGCGTGCTCATGGGTTCAACCCCAACTCCTGTGCAATCGGCTTCAGGGCATCGCGGACGTTCTCCACGTGCTCGTCGAAGGGTATACCGAGCGCCTCGGCTCCGGCTATCAACTCTTCGCGGTGCACGCCGCGTGCGAACGCCTTGTCCTTCATCTTCTTGCGCACGGTGCTGGGCTCGACCGAGCTCAACGACTTGTCCGGCTTGACCAGCGCGCAGGCGATTATGAAGCCACACATCTCGTCCACGGCGTTGAGCGTCTTGCGGATGTTCGAGTCACGCGGGACGTCCAGGTAGTCGGCGTGGGAGGCGATGTCATCGAGGATGTCATCCGGCCAGCCCTTCTCGCGCAGCATCGCGATCCCGCGCATCGGATGCTGCTCCGGGGTCGGCCCGGACTCGTAGTCCCAGTCGTGGATCACGCCCAGCACCGCCCAGCGTTCCTCGTCCTCACCAAAACGCCGCGCGTACGCGCGCATGGCCGCCTCGACGCTGCGCATGTGGCGGCGGAGCTGCTCCGACTGCGTCAGCGAGGTCACCAGCTCCCAGGCTTCGTCGCGAGTCGGCGTCGTCGTCATATGAGGTGGGGCCGGAGGGCCGGCCGAGAGATTTGGAGATCCAGGTGGTCCGAGCCGAAGGCGGGGGTGGCCCTAGGAGGAGCGCACACTGCTGGGGTCCCCGCGCGAAGCGCGGGAGGATGCGACGGGACGGGCCCCCCAACGCACGGATCGGGCCGCATGGGCTCCAAAGATCCGGCTGGCATCTCCGGTCTCACCTCAATATCTCCTTTAGGGCTGTCAGCAACCGCTCGTGCTGCTCGCGCGTGCCGATGGTGATGCGGAACCAGCCCGCAATCGGCTCCCGATCGTAATGCCGGATCAGCACGCGCCGCTCGCGAAGGGCGTCCGCGACGGCCGCCGCCGAGGCGCCCGGCGGCGGCTTGACGAACACGAAGTTGGCCGCCGACGCTGAGTGCTCGAATCCCTCCTCGCGCAGCTGATCCTCCAGCCAGGCGCGCTCTGCGACCACGTGGCGGACGATCTTTTGGTGGTGCTCCTCGTCCTTGACCGCCGCGACGGCGGCGACGATGGCCAGGCGGTTGAGGTTGTACGAATCCTTGACCGCATCGAGGTCGGCGATCAATTTGGAATCGCCGAGCGCGAAACCGATGCGCATGCCGGCCAGCGCGTACGACTTCGACATTGTGCGCAGGATGAGAAGGTTGGGGTGCCTCCCCAACAGCTCGAGCTGTGACTCCGACGCGAAGTCGACGTAAGCCTCATCGAGCACGACCACACCACGCGATCGCCCGAGCACCCGTTCCACGGACATCCTGCCGTGGTGCGTTCCCGTGGGAGAGTTTGGGTTGACGAGGAACTTCAGCGGAGCGGGGTCCTCGACGAAGTCGGGGGTCCACGTCCAGCCCTCGGCGGTGGGATGGGTCGAGGGCGTCACCTCGTGTACGCGGCACAGGGGATCGAGGAGTGGGTAGGTCGGCGTCGAGAAAGCGACCCGATCGCCCGCGTCTGCAAAGGCGCGAAAGCACATCTCGATCAGCTCGTCGCCTCCGTTTCCGAGCGCAACTTGATTCGCGTCCAGCCGGAAATGCTCGGCGATCGCATGGCGCGCGGGCGCCGCAGTTGGACTCGGATACAGGCGCAGCGACTCGTCAGCCGCTGCTTTGATCGCATCGATGACCTTCGGAGAGGGCGGCAGCGGTGACTCGTTGGTGTTGAGCTTGACCCAGTCCTCCCCGTCGGCCGGCTGCTCGCCCGGCACGTACGGGTGGTAGCCCTCCAGCGACCTCCTCAGGAAGCTTTTCGACATTCCAGCAGGAAAGTTTCGAACGCGAGACGCGGGCTGACGTTCTGCTCCAGATAGCCGAGCGTGTCGTAGGACAGCTCGACGAGACGCGCCCACCGGCCCTGTTCTGGTCCTCGGCTGGACAGCATGCGCCGGCGTAGCTCGATCTGCCAGCTGGCGATTGCGAACAACGCGGGATCTTCGACTTCACCCTCGCTGCGACGCCACGCCATCTGGCTGCCGTCCAGCTCGGCGGCTACCCGGAGCGGCACATCGGCGGGCGCGCCGAAAACCTCCTCGAGGCGCCGGGTCCACTCTTCGTGAAGCTCGATCACACCCTCGTCGCCTGCCACTCGCAAAGCCCATCCCGGCCTTCCTCGAGCAAGCTCCGCCAGCAGGCGGGCACGTCCTGGCTCGACGTCGAGATTGAGGAGCAGGCGCTCGATGTCGGGCGCCGGAACAGGGTGGAAGAAGAGGCGCTGGCATCGCGAAACGACCGTGGGCAGCACGACGAACGGGTTGAGGCTAGGGCTCGTGAGGATGATCACGCGGCGAGGGTGCGGCTCCTCGAGTGTCTTGAGGAGCACCCCCTGGTCCTGGTCGCGCAAGCGGCCCACGTTCGTGACCAGCGCCACCCGGCGCGTGCCGACCGCGGGCTTGAGATTGAGAAAGGCCTGGAGCGAGAGCTCGTGGAACTCGGGCGGTTTGTCGGGCAGGAGCCGGATCTCGTTGATCGAAAGCGGTTTGATCCGGTCGTCCTCCCAGTAATCGGGGTGACGGTGCAGGGCCGCCTCAGGCAGCAGCGCCGTCGCCAGCGAGCGGGCGGTGGTTGCCTTGCCGAGGCCGGCCTCGCCGACGAACAGGTACGCGTGTGCCAGTCGCTCTGACTCGACCTGCGATCGGAGCTGATCGAGGGCTCGCGTATGCCCCGCGATGCCGGAAAACGGATCAGCCACGTATCCGAACTCTAGGGCTTCGCGGGCTCGCCGCCCTTGAGGGCGGCTCTCGTTTCGCGTTCGCGCGCGAGCCGCTGCGCGCGGCCCTGCAGCCAGACCTCGCGGATCCGTTGGAGGGCGGTCAGATTCGTCAGGATCGCGAGCAGGGTGACGACGCCGGTGAGGACGACCCCACCGAAGATCAATCCCACCACCGTGACCACGACCCTTTCGGGCCGCGCGAACAAACCACTCTCGCATGTAAACCCAAGGCTTTGGGCGCGAGCCCGTACGTAGCTCACCAGGAACGAGCCCGCGAGTGCGGCGGCGGTCGCCAGGATCAGCCACCGCTGGAGCGGTCCGCCTGCGCTCACGAAATACGCGATCAAGCCGAGGTACATCGCGCCTTCCGAGTAGCGGTCGAGCGTGGAGTCGAGGAATGCGCCGTACGCGTAGCTTCGCCCCGTCGAACGCGCCAGGGCGCCGTCGAGAATGTCAAAGGTGCCCGCGAAGGCGAGGACGATCCCGCCCCACCGAAGCTGACCGAACGCCGTGAGCACCGCGGCGACAAACGTGAGCGCGGTGCCGACCACCGTGATCTGGTTCGGGGTCACCGGCAGCCGCCGCAGGGCGGACATCAGCGCCTCCGCGTGGCGGCGGACCCATGCCTCAAACCGCGTCGTGAACATTCATCACCTCTAGTGAGCCAACCGCTGTGCGCTGTTCGCGCAGCCGGCGCGCTTCCTTGTACACGTCCACGATCTGCGCGGCGACCTCCTCCCAGGCATACCGGCGCGCCTTCTCCAGGCCGTACGCGCCCATCCGGCGTCGCAGCTCTTGATCGCGTGCCAGGACGACCAGCGCAGCGCCGAGCTCGGCCCAGCCCTTTGGGCTGACGGTCAGGCTGTCGCGACCCGGCTCGAGCACGGACATGTAGCCATCGATCTCGGTGGCGACGACCGGCAGCCCGGTCGCCATCGCTTCGAGCAGGACGATTCCAAAACTTTCCGCGCCGGTCGCCGGCGCGCAGAAGATGTCGGCGCTGCAGTAATACCGAGGCAAAACCGAATCGGGGACATAACCGGCCAGCACGACGTCGGGCAGGCGATGCCTCGAGATGTACGACTCGACGCTGCTTCGCAGCGGACCGTCGCCGACCACGATGAGCCGGCTGTTCGGAACCCGTGGCTTCATGAACTCGTAACCGCGCAGGAGGTCTCCGAGCCCCTTGCGCTTCTCGAGCCGGCCGACGAAGAGGATGTTGACGCGGTCGTCTCGCAGATGCCGGATCGGCGCATGACCCGGATGGAACGTGCTGATGTCGATGCCGTTGGGGATGACTTGCAGCGGGAAGTCCGGAAAGTAGCGCTGCACGAACGCCTTCGCGGGCTCGCTGACGGCAATGCCCCGATGCAGGTGAGCCAGGTACGGCTCGAGAAGCGGGCGGCCGTAGTAGTAACCCATGTTGGATTTGGCGAAGGCGTGGAATGTTCCGACGTTCGCCGCCTGCGACATTCGAAGCAGAGTCATAGGGAGCGCAGGCATCAGCGGTTCGTGAAAGTGGAGGACGTCAAAGCGTTCCCGCTCGACGATCGCGGCCACGCGGTCCGCGAGGTGAAAGCTGAGCGTGATCCGGGCGACCGACTCGTTGACCGGGACGGCGATCGGGCTTCCGATCCGGTAGAACTCGGCGGTGTCGAAGTCCACGTCGGCACGACTGGAAGGCGCGAAGATCCGCACCTCGTGGTCGAGACGCCGGAGCTGGCGGGCGAGGTGGCGCACGTGATCGGTCACGCCGCCCGGCGACGCGAAGTCGTACGGCGAGACGAGCCCGATCTTCACGGAGCCCCCTCCCAGATGCGGTGCGGGACGTGCCACTGCTCCGGATGCCGCCGGATGAATCCCTCGATGTGCCGCAGCAGCTCCTGTGTCACTCGCACCTCATCCGCCCTCGGGTCGCCGGTGGGCTGTGCGATCACCGGAGGCGCCGCCTCCGCCAGGTAAGTATCGTCGGGCAGCCGGTAGACGCATGCCGGCAGCAGCGGCGTGCCCAGGCGCAGCGCGATCGCCGCCGGTCCCAGTGGAATCCGCGCCAGCCGCCCGAAGAACGGCATCGGCCGTCCTGTCCCGGTGATGTCGCGGTCGATCGCCGTGATGACGATCTCTTGTTCTTTGAGAGCCTGGGTCACCTTGCGCAGGCCGCCGAGATGCAGGGCCAGGACGCTGATGCCGAGACGGGCCCTCGTGTCGCGATACCACTCGTAGAGGGCCCGCGGCTCCAGCTCCTCGGCAAACAAGCTGACCGGCGACACTGTCGCCGACCAGATGGCGGACGCGACCTCGTAAGAGCCCATATGGCACGAGACGACCAAGACGCCTTTGCCCATCGCACGAGCTTGCGCGAGGTTCTCCAGGCCATCGACGTGCATCAATGGGCGCATGGCTTCGACGTTCATTCGGGGCAGCATCATCAGGTCGGCATAAGCCTTGGCATGGTTGCGAAAGTTCACCCATGAAATCTTGCGCAGCTCGACCGGTGTGAGCTCTGGGCAAACGATGGCGAGGTTGTAGTCGAGTCGCGGTCGCGCCAGCGGAGAGAACATCCAGGCGAATCGGGCCGCCAGAACCGCCAGCGCGTACGCCCAGGATCGGGGCAATAACTCCACGATCGACTGCATTGCCTTGAATGCGCGCCAGCGCCATTCACTCACTCCTCTGTCTGAAAGGTTGGCCCGAACATCGGCCGGAACGCGTACCACTGGTCGGGTCGCTCTCTGATGAATTCTTCGAAGCGGTCGACCACTCGCTGCATGAGGTGCTCTTTGCTCTCGGCCTCGTGGATCGCGAGCGCGGGATCGAGGTGGATGTGGTGGCGACCCGCCGCCGTCGTGTACTGGGTGGCGGGCATCAGAGCCGCACCGGTCTTGAGCGCGAGCGCGGCCGGGCCGCCGGGAACGATCGCGCGCCGGCCGAAAAAGCGTACCTCCGTGCCCGGTCCCTGCTCGAGGTCGCAGAGGAGGGCCACGACGTGGTTGGCGCGCAACGCCTCGGTGAGCGCACGAACCGCGGCACGACCGAGCATGATCACGCTCAGCCCGAAACTCTGCCGGGTCTTGACCACCGCGTCATTCAACGATCCGGGGAAACGTTCCGCGACGGCGGAGATCTGGTAGCCGAGCGCCGCGGCATAGGAGCCCGCCACGTCCCACGACCCCATATGCGGCACGGCCATGATCACTCCCCGACCTCGCGCCAGCGCCGCATCGAGATGCTCGCGGCCATCGACGCTGGTGCTCTGGATCAGGTCGTCCGGCGTGAGGCTGCCCATCAAGACGAAGTCGATGAGCATCCGCCCGTAGTTCTGAAAAGCCCGCCGGGCCACGCGCGCGACCTGCGGATCTGAGCGCTTGCGGCCCAGAACGGCCGCGTAATTGTCGAGCGCCGCTCGGCGCTGGCTCGTGCTGAGCCAGTACCAGGCCGTCCCGCCCGGAGCTGCCGCGGCATGACGGAAACCCGCCGGGACAACCCGCAGGATCCGCGCCCCCGCACGGTAGCTAGCGGCGAGCAGCGGCGGTCGCCGGCTTCGTTCGCCCGATGCGGCGGGCGCGGCCGTTTGGTGCGGCCTTGGCCTTACCAGCATCTATGAACTCCTCCACCAGGCCTTTCGCCTCGGAGTCGCTGTACTGCACCGGTGGCGACTTCATGAAGTACGAGCTCGGGCCTTCGAGCGCACCTCCGATGCCACGGTCGAGAGCGAGCTTGATACAGCGAACGGCATCGATCACGATGCCTGCAGAGTTCGGCGAGTCGTGCACCTCGAGCTTGAGCTCGACGTTGAGGGGCACGTCCCCGAAGGTGCGGCCTTCGAGGCGGATGTAAGCCCATTTGCGGTCGTTCAGCCAGGGCACGTAGTCGGACGGACCGATGTGGACGTTGTCCGCGCCGATGTCGTAATCGAGCTGCGAGGTCACTGAGCGCGTCTTCGAGATCTTCTTTGACATGAGCCGATCGCGCTCCAGCATGTTCAGGAAGTCGGTGTTGCCACCGAAGTTGAGCTGGTAGGTGCGCTCGAGCTTGACGCCGCGATCGCGGAAGAGACGTGTGAGGACGCGATGGATGATGGTCGCGCCGACCTGGGACTTGATGTCGTCACCGATGACCGGCAGGTTCTTGTCCGCAAAGCGCTTCTGCCAGTAGGGTTCGCGAGCGATGAAGACGGGGATGCAGTTGACGAAGCCGACACCCGCCTGCAGCGCCTGCTCGACGTACCACTTCGTGGCCTCTTCGGAACCGACGGGCAGATAGCTCACTAGCACGTCGGCTTTCGTCTTCTTGAGGATCCCGACGACGTCCGAGGTCTCGCCCGGAGCCTTGATCACGATGTCGGCGAGGTACTTGCCGATGCCGTCGTGCGTCATGCCCCGTTGGACTTTGACGCCGACCTTGGGCACGTCGGTGAACTTCACAGTGTTGTTGGGACCGGCGAAGATGGCCTCCGACAGGTCGAGGCCGACCTTCTTCTTGTCCACGTCGAACGCGGCCACGAACTCGATGTCGCGGATGTGATAGCCACCGAGGTTTACATGCATCAGCCCAGGCACGAACTCTTTCGGAGATGCGTCGCGGTAGTAGTGGACGCCCTGCACGAACGAGGACGCACAGTTGCCCACGCCCACTATCGCGACACGGACCTTGCCGTTGTGCTGACCGTTCCTATGGCCGTTCGATTGGCCGTTCTTCATGCCCCGACCTCCTCGCGAACTTTCATCCGATCTTCGATTCCAAGCATTTGATCCAGGTGCGTGCGCTCGCGCGCGATGTTCTCGACGTCCAGTGAGCAGTAGACCTGGCGGCCGTCGCGCCGCGTCCGAACCACTCCGCCGACCCGCAGCATTCGCAGGTGCCACGAGATGCGTGGCTGGCTCATGTGCAGGAACTCCGCGAGGTCGTTGACGCTCTCCTCGCCCACCTTGCCAAGCCGCTCCAGGATGCGCAGGCGCGTGGGGTTCGCAAAGGCCAAGAAATGGTCTGGAAGCTCGCGGTTAGGGTTCGGTAGAAACATAAAGGTTGCTTTATAGGAGTCTAATACATAAAGGACTCGTTATGTGTGAGAGAGGTTGAATTAGCGGCTTATCCGATGTGCTAGCGGCGGCGGACCAGCTCCAGGAACTCGGAGCGCGTGCGCGCGTCCTTGCGGAAGGTGCCGAGCATGCAGGACGTGATCATCTGGCCGCCGGGCTTCTGCACGCCACGCATCTCCAGGCACAGATGCCGCGCTTCGATCACGACGCCGACTCCCTTGGGCGCGACCGCGTCGTTGAGCGCTTGCGCGATCTCGTTGGTCATGCGCTCCTGCAGCTGTAGTCGATGGGCAAAGGCGCCGACCACGCGGGGAATCTTGCTCAGTCCGATCACCTTCCCCTTCGGCAGGTAGCCGACATGGCAGCTGCCGAAGAACGGCAGCATGTGGTGCTCGCAGAGGCTGTAGAAAGGGATGTCCTTGACCAGCACCATCTCGTCGTAGTCCTGGTCGAATACCGCGCCGGCGATGATCTCCGCGGCGTTCACCGCGTACCCGTCCGTCAGTTCTCGAAGCGCGCGTGACACGCGAGTGGGCGTCCCCTTCAAGCCCTGGCGCGACGGGTCCTCGCCGAGCTCGGTGAGCAGCGACTCGATGAGCTCCGGGATCTCGTCGCCCCGGGTGAGCTTCGGTTTCGCCACTCAGTGATGGTCACACAATTGATGGATGGATGCGATCGCCGCCGCGCAGGCCCTCTCCGAGATCGGCTATCTCCTGAGACAAGATCCCAAAGAGGTCTACCGCGCCAGGGCGTTCTCGGCGGCAGCCTGGGCGCTCGCGCTCGAACGGCCGGACCTCGAGGCGCTGCACAAGGCGAACCAGCTGACCGCAATCGAAGGGGTCGGCGCCGGCATTGCGAAGGTGCTTGCGGGGCTGGTCGAGACCGGGACGAGCTCCTATCTCGAAAGGCTGCGCGCGGAGACGGGCCAACCCGCGCGCGATGACGAGTCGACCATCGACCTCGGCGACTATCAGGGCGACCTCCACTCGCACACGGATTGGAGCGACGGCCGGGCGACCATGCTGGAAATGGCCCGGGCGGCGAAGGCGCTCGGGTACAAATACCTTGGCGTCACCGACCATTCGCCTCGGATCAAGGTGGTCAATGGGCTGGATGCCGAGCGCTTGCTGGCCCAATCGCGCGAGCGGGAGCAGGTCGAGAAGGAGGTCAAAGGGCTGGACCTGCTGCAGGGGATCGAGGTCGACATCCTCGAGGACGGCACGCTCGATCTTCCGGACGCGGTGCTGGAGCTGCTCGACGTCGTGGTCGCCTCACCCCACGTGAAGCTGCGCCAGGAAGCCGCCGCGATGACCGAGCGCATGCTGCGCGCGGTATCGAATCCGAACGTCGACATCATCGGCCACCCGACCGGCCGCAGACCCGGCTCGCGCGAGGGCGCGAGCTACGACTTCGAGCTGGTCTTTCGCGAGGCCGCGCGTAACAACGTCGCGCTCGAGATCGACTGCGACCCGGCGCGCATGGACCTCTCCCCGGAGCACGCGCGGCTCGCCCTGGAGTGCGGCTGCACGTTCTCCCTCGACGCGGACGCCCACGCACCCGCCGAGTTTGCATACGTGCCCATGGCGGCCTGGATGGCCCGGAGGGCGGGCGTCCCGATGGATCGGATCTTGAACTTCAGGCCGGTCGAGGCCTTGACAATGATTGCAAAATGACATCAAATTGGCATCGTGCCCAAGGCGACGACCGTCCGCTTTACGGACGAGATGTTCGCGCGGCTCGACCAGGCCTCGGCGCGAACCGGCATGCCAGTCAACTCCATCGTCATCGCCGCATGCCTGGAATGGATGCAGCGCCACACCCCCGCGCCAGGTGCGGAGCCAGGCGCGGCCGAGCAAACAGGTTGGGAACCGCGCGGCGTGACGGTACCGCCCCGCTGGGCGACCCTCCGACGGGCTGTCGAGGTCGCGGTCGGCAAGCGGGCCACCACGGGCGTCTACCCGTTTGAGCGGTTTTCGTCCAACGCGAAGAATCTGCTGCAACTAGCTCAGACCGAAGCGCTACAAGCCGGTTTCTCGTATATCGGGACCGAGCACATGCTGCTCGCAGCGTTCGGTGACGCGGAGTTTCAGTCGGCCAGGATCCTCGGCGCATTGAGCGTTGATGTGGCGGCGGTTCGAGCCGCGATAGAGCACGCCATCGGGAGGCACAAAACGGCGATCCCGACGCGGATCGTTCCCACCTCTCGCGTCAAGATCGTCATCGAGCTTGCTTTCAAGCTGTGCGCTGCCGCAGGCGATCCCAAGGTGAGCACCGGCCATCTACTCCTCGCACTTGCGGCGGAGGGTCAGGGGATCGCGGCTCACGTGCTCAAAGACCTGGGCGCGACCAAGCTGCGCATCGAATCGGAATTGGGAGCCCTTACCGAACCCGAGGCTTGAGGTGCCGCTGCTCGCCGACTGAGTAAGCCTCGTGGAGCCAACGCTTCACCTCTTCATCGACCTGGGACGGCTCGTGCAGCCGGAATATGTGGACCTGGTTGCGCGGCGAAATCACGTCGATCCGTCGAAAGCGCGGGCTCTCGAGCCGTCGCGCCAGCACGACATGGCCGTCCACCCAATGACGCCGCAGGCTGAATGCGGCGAAGCTCATGCGCACCTGGAAGGCGATGCGCGTCTTCTCGGGCAATACTTTGACCGGACCAGATTTCTTCGCCACCTCGAGCAACTTATGGAAGGTCGCGACCACCTGCGGATCACGGCCGGCGAAGTGATCCTCGAGCCGGACGTCACTGCAGAAGTGGAACTGGTTTCGATTCGCGAAATCGCGGCCGCATTTCGGGCACGTCCACAACGCCTGCATCGGGCGCACCTTACGATCAGTCCGTCGTGACGAAGCTGGGGATCATGATCGAAGGTCAGGAAGGCCTCAACTGGGAGCGCTGGAGGCGGCTTTGCCACGACGTCGAAGCGCTCGGATTCGAATCCCTGCGACGTAGCGAGCACCTGATCTCGCTGATGGGCCACGACCGGCGCGACTGCATCGACTGCTGGACTTCTCTCGCCCTGGCCGCGGAATGGACCAAGAAGATCACCTTCGGGCCGATGGTCAGCCCGATGACCTTTCATCACCCCGCGATTCTGGCGCGCAAAGCCGCCGCCGTCGATGTCCTCAGCCACGGCAGGCTGATCCTGGGAGTCGGCGCCGGTTGGAACCAGCGCGAGCACGAGATGTTCGGCGTTCCGTTTTATACGGTCAAAGAGCGCATGGACCTACTCGAGCAGGGCATCGCGCGGATCCGCGAGACCTGGAAGATTTCTAATCCGATGCCGGTTCAGAACCCGATGCCGCTGCTGATGGGCGGGCGCGGAGAGAAACGGGCGCTGCCGATGATCGCCCGCGAGGCGGCCGAATGGAACCTATCCCACATAGATGCAGCGGAGTATCAGCAAAAGCGCAAGGTGCTCGAAGAGTGCTGCCGCGCCATCGGGCGCGATCCGTCCACGATCCGCCATTCGGTGATGAGCACGTACATCATCGGCCGCGACCGCGCCGACCTACGTGAGCGGGCAGCGAAAATGCGTGACTTCCTTCCCAGCCTGCAGGGCTTCGACGTCGACGAAGCGATGGCGGCGATGCGCAAGCGAGGGCTCGTCGGCACGCCTGAGGAGGTGGTCGAACAGATCCGCACCTATGCGGATCTTGGGCCTGACCTTGTCATGCTCCAGCACTTCCTTCTCGACGATCACGACGCATTAGAGCTATTAGCGTCAGATGTGATGCCGGCAGTGGCTTAAGGTAGGGAAATGGACTTCGAGCTGAGCGAGCCCGAGAAGAAGTTTCGCGACGAGGTCCGAGCCTGGCTCAAGGCCAACAAGCCACGCGACAACGGCTCCGAAGAAGAAGGCCAGAAGGGCTTTGTCGAGAGCCGGCGCCGGTGGCAGAAGAAGTTGAACGACGCGGGCTACGTCGGCATCACGTGGCCCAAGGAGTTCGGGGGCCGCGGCGAGGGTTTCATGGAGCAGCTCATCTTCAACGACGAGATGATCATCGCCCAGGCGCCCGAACCCATCAACGTGATCGGGCTGGGCATGGGGGGGCCGGTGGTCATCGCCCATGGGACCGAAGAGCAGAAAAAGCGCTACCTGCCGCCGCTCCTGTCGGCTGAGGAGATCTGGTGCCAGGGCTTCAGCGAACCCAACGCAGGCAGCGACCTGTCGGGACTGCAGACCCGTGCCGAGGACAAAGGCGATCACTACATCGTCAATGGACAGAAGGTTTGGACAACGCTGGCGCACGTCGCCAGGTGGTGCATGTTGCTCACGCGCGAGCGCAAGGAGGCCAATCCGCGCGACGGATTGACCTACCTGCTCGTCGACATGGAGAGCCCTGGGGTCGAGGTGCGGCCGCTGGTTCAGATCACGGGCGACGCCGAGTTCAACGAAATCTTCTTCAAAGATGTGAAGGTGCCGAAGTCGCAGATCCTGGGCGAGGCCGGCAGCGGCTGGGCGGTCGCGATGACCACGCTGCTGCACGAGCGGGGCACGCTGGGGATGGCCCTGGCGACGCGAGCGCAGATCACGGCCGCCGAGTTGGCCGATCACGCGCGAAAGCTGGGCCGTGGTTCAGACCCGCTGGTGCGCCAGAAGATCGCCAAATACACGATCGAGGCCCGCGCGCTGCAGCTGAACGGCTACCGGGCCGTCACCGCCATGAAGAGGAACGGGATCCCGGGTCCGGAGGGAACGATTCTGAAGCTCATGTGGTCTGAGCTCAACCAGCAGATGGCTGAAACCGCGGTCGACATGGCCGGCCCTACGGGACAGGTTGGTGGTGGCGACGGCTGGAAGTACCAGTTCCTGCGCTCGCGCGCGAACACCATCGAGGCGGGCACGTCCGAGGTGCTGCGCAACATCCTCGCCGAGCGGGTGCTCGGGCTGCCGCGCAGCCGGTAGCGCTCTCTGCGCCGGGCGCCGAATGTGTTCGTCCTATCGAATAGTTTGATAAAGTGCAACTATGTCCGGGGGCTCAGTCGACGAGGCGCTCATCGCCTACAAGACGGTCCATCGAGCGCTGCTGACCTCGACCGCCAGTCGCTGGCGGCACCTCGACATCTCGATGCAGCAGCTGCGAGCGATATACCTGCTTCGCGATGAAGAGGTGGCCACGGTCGGACGGCTGGCCGAGCTGTTCGGCATCGGCCTCCCCGCAGCCAGCATCCTCGCCGACCGCCTCGTCCGTGCGGGATACGTCGAACGCAACGAGGACACCGCCGACCGCCGGCGTGTGCTGCTCACTCTGACGCGGGCTGGGATTCAGCTGGTGACCGATCTGAGAGAAGGCAGCCATTCGCATCTCCGCCGGTGGATGTCCCAGCTGTCGCCGGAGGATCTGGCCGCGCTCACCCGTGGCTGGCGAGCGCTGGCCAAGGTGGCGTCGCATCGCCAGCAACCAGTGGAGAGCGCGGTCCTATGACCGCGGTCGCCGCTCGCGACGCGACCACCGCGCCCGAGAAGAAGGGCGTCGATCGCGCCGTCCTGGCCGTCTTCGCCGGCCTGATGCTGGGATCGCTTATCGCCTCGTTGAACCTGACCCTGGTCGCACCCGCCCTGCCGACGATCGTGGCCGAGCTCGGCGGCATCGCCGACTACAGCTGGATCCCGATCTCGGCGATGCTGGCTTCGACGATCGTCGTCCCGATCGCCGGCAAGCTCTCCGACATCTACGGGCGCAAGCCGCTGTACATGACCGGGATCGTCGTCTTCGCGGTCGGCTCAGCACTGTCTGGCCTCGCACCGAACTTCTGGTTTCTAGTTTTCGCGCGATTCGTCCAGGGCGCCGGCATGGGCTTCATCATGCCGCTCTCGCAGGCGATCATCGGCGACATCATCTCGCCGCGAGAGCGCGGGAAGTACCAGGGCATGATCGGCGCATCGTTCGGGCTCGCTTCCATCGTCGGTCCTGCTGCGGGCGGGTTCATCACCGACCACTACTCGTGGCGCTGGCTCTTCTTCGTCAACCTGCCTTTCGCAGTCCTGACACTCATCGTGGTGGCGCTGTACATGCACGTCCCGAACGAGCGGCGTAAGCACTCCATCGATGTGGGCGGCAGCGTGACCCTGTCGTCGGGAATCACCTGCCTGCTGCTGGCGACTGTTTGGGGAGGCACCCAGTACGCGTGGAATTCATGGCAGATCATCGGCCTCTACTCGGCGGCGGCCGTGCTGCTGGCGGCGTTCGTCTGGTTCGAACGGCGTGCGCCGGAGCCGGTGCTACCCCTCTACCTCTTCAAGAGCAGCATTTTCACGTTCTCGAACATCGCCGGCATAGGCGTGGCCATGACCATGTTCGGCGCGATCTTCTTCCTGCCCGTGTTCGTGCAGGGGGTGATCGGCAACAGCGCCACCAACTCGGGCGAGATCCTGGTCCCGATGCTGCTGTCCATGGTGGTGAGCAGCATCGGCAGCGGTCAGCTCATCTCACGTACGGGCCGCTACAAAGTCATCTTGCTCGGCGGCCTCGCGTTGATGGCCGCGGGCTACGTAATGATCACGACCTTCGACATCCACACGACCAATCAGACACTGGTCGAGGCCATGATCCTCATCGGGCTCGGGCTCGGCTGCACGATGCAGACCTACACGCTCGTCGTGCAGAACTCGGTCAGCCGCGCCGATCTGGCGGTGGCGACATCGGCCACACAACTGTCGCGCTCGATGGGGTCGGCGCTCGGGCTGGCGATCATGGGCACGATCCTCACGCAAGGCCTTGCGTCGTCGATCGCGCGCTACACACCCGCAAGCGGGCTCCACAAGTTTGCCCAACCTAGCGCCGGCTCGGTGTTCGACCCCGCGCAGCTCACACACCTGCCGCCCGTGATCGCAGCCGGCATCCGCCATGGGCTCTCAGACGCATTGCATCCGGTCTTCGTAGCCGGCCTGGCGATGATCGTGATGGCATTCATCGCGACCCTCTTCATCCGCGAGGTTCCACTGCGCCAGACGGCGCATGTCGCGGCCGGAAGATCGCAAGCCCAAGCCGCCAAGAACGCCGAGACAGCCGTCTAAACTGACCGACCGTGGCCGGCACCGACCCTGTCCTTGGCGTCATCATCCCCGCCTATAACGAAGAGCGGTCGCTGGAGCTCATCGTGCGCAGGGTCCTGCAGGAGCCGAGCGTCCAGCAGGTGGTGATTGTCGACGACTGCTCGACGGACGGGACGCTCGCGGCCGCACGGCGATGTACCGGAGATACGCGTGTCACCGTGAAGAATCACGAGGTCAACCAGGGGAAGGGCGCCGCCATCCGCACCGGCCTGGCCGCGATCACCGCACCGCTCGTGATCATCCAGGACGCCGACCTCGAGTACGACCCGGCCGACTATGCCAAGTTGATTTCCCCCATCGTCCGCGGGCGCGCCGACGTCGTCTACGGCATCCGTGGTTTCGCCGGCCACAGCGCGTACTCGTACTGGTTCGTGATCGGCAACCGCATGGTCACCACGTGGACCAACATCCTCTTCAACTGCTACATCCAGGACATGGAGACGGGATTCAAAGTCATGCGGACATCGCTCCTGCGACGCCTCGGTTTGCGCGGTGACCGTTTCGACGTCGAGCCCGAGATCACAGGGCGCGTGCTCCGACTCGGGTATCGGATCTACGAGGTCCCCATCGACTACGCGGCGCGCACACGCGCCCAGGGCAAGAAGCTGACCTGGCGGGACGGAGTCATGGCCCTGTTCGTGCTGCTCCGCATCCGCCTGTCGACGGACCAGAGCCTGTTCGGGCAGCCAGATCCGTATCACACCGAGCGGCAGAATCAGCTCACGGCCTCGCTGCTCGGTGGTTTCGGCGACTCACAGGGAGCGCTCAAACACGAGCAACTCCCCGGCGATAAGAGCTAAATTCGGCACGTGGAACAGAAACCCATCCGCGATCAGCGCGTCATGTGGGCGTTCTGGATAGCAGCCGCGCTCGTGGCGGTAGGCGCGGTGGCGCCGCTTGCGTTCAGCATCGGCGCCCACACCCGGCTCACGAATGTGATCATCCCCTTTGCCGTCGCCGCCGTGGCCCTCGGTATCAACGCAGTCATGTACCACCAGGGGCGCTCGCTCACCGCCACCCTTTACTTCATCGCAGGTTTGGCGATCGTTTACGGCATCCTCGCGATGGCTGCGTTGCCGCTTCGACTCGCCGTCGTTGGCACGTGTCCGCCAGAGCCGGCGAAGTGTCCTCTTGGCTTCGAGCCACCGATGACCGATGCGGAGAACAGCGGGCTGGCCCTCGCCAGCCTCTTCGGCATGCTGGCCATATTCGTCGGGTTCTACGGCCTCCTGACGCTGTACCGCCGCCTGGGAGTCGCGGCGCGGCCTCGGCGGGGTGCGCTCTGGCCGGCCAAGCCTCCGGCCCAGCCGGCGCCGGCGGGAAAGGTCGCGCCCGCGGCAGCCGAGCCAGTAGCGCCCACCCGGGTCGCGGCAGCGCCGGCCCCAGCGACTTCGCCTCGCGAGGCGAGGGCGCGATCCGGCCCCGAGGCCAACGCCAAGCCACCGGCGACGGACGAGCAGAAAGAGCTCCCCGCACCGGTCGAACCCAAAGAGCTTCCCGCACCCGAGCCCGAGGACCCGCCTCCAGCCACCTGACGGCCGGTCTTACACTTCGTTAGCCGCCATGGATTTCGCTTTTTCCGAAGAGCAGGAGATGCTCCGCCGCTCCGCGCGCGATTTTCTCGCCAAGGAGTGTCCGCCGAAGGTCGTGCGCAAGCTCATGGAAGGAGCCGACGCATACGACCCGGCGCTGTGGTCGAAGATCGCGGCACTCGGCTGGACCGCCCTCGGTATCCCTGAGGGATACGGCGGGGTCGGCAGCTTCCTCGACCTGATCGTCGTCCTCGAAGAGGCCGGGCGCGTGCTGATGCCCGGACCGTTCTTCGCGACCATGGGGCTCGCCGTGCCCGCGTTGATCGAAGCCGGCACCGAAGCGCAGAAAAAAGCAGCGCTGGGCTCGATCGCGTCTGGTTCGGCACGCGCGACGTTGGCCTTCACCGAACCCTCGGCACGTTGGGATGCGAGCGGTGTCGCGCTGACGGCCAAGCCTGGCGGCGGCGGCTGGCACCTCGACGGCGTGAAGCTCTTCGTGCCCGACGCCAACAACGCCGACTACATGGTGGTGGCAGCGCGCACCCGAGGGGAAGGCGAGGATGGCATCTCACTGTTCCTCGTCGAAGGCAAGCCCAAGGGCATGTCCGTGCACCAGCTCGAGACGCTGGACATGACCAGGCGTTGGTGCGAGGTTCGCTTCGACGGAGTGGAGCTGCCCGCCGACACGCTGATGGGCGCCCCGCACAAAGCTTGGCCGGCGCTGAAGCGCGCTCTGGAATGGGGAACCGCGGCGCTGTGCGCCGAGATGGTCGGCGGGGCCCAGAAAGTCCTCGAGACCTCTACCGACTACGCCAAGACCCGGCACCAGTTCGGCAAGCCGATCGGCATCTATCAAGCCGTTTCGCACAAGCTCGCCGACATGCTCGTGCTCTCAGAGAGCGGGCGATCCGCCACCTACTACGCCGCGTGGACGGTGGACGCGGACGCGCCGGATCGGTCCCTGGCGTCGTCGATGGCGAAGGCCTATGTCTCCGACGCGTATCGCAAGGTCGCGGGCGATGGCATCCAGGTGCACGGCGGCATCGGGTTCACCTGGGAACATGACATGCACCTGTACTTCAAGCGCGCGAAGGCCTCTGAGGTCACGCTCGGCGACGCCACCTACCACCGGGAGCTGGTGGCCCAGGCCCTCGACTTGTAGCTACACCTGGCCGGCGTTGCGCGGCCAGGAGTCAAAGAAGGCGGTATCGATCGAGCCGCTCTCGACCCCCGCGATGTCATACAAGTAGGTAGTGCCAGTCAGCGCTGGGCCGCCCAATCCACAAGGCGTCGTCGTCGTGCATCGCGTCTCGCCCGCGTACCAGATGAGCGTGGAGGTGAGGAAGCCTGGATTCGCGCGCGGCTCGGCGGTGGCCTGGGCGACGGGGCCCCCGCCGGTGTCGAGGATGCCGACCACGTGATTGCCCTGGGGATTGAGCGAGGTGAACGTGATGTGGATGCCGTCCGCGCTCGGCCAGGGGCGGATCCACTGCACGCCGGGGTTCACTGTCTGCACTTTGCCGGTCGGGTCCCACACCAGGACGCCGCCTGTGGTCCGGAAATAAAAGCGCGCACCAGTGGCGCCCCAGGTGGCCATCGTGCCGTCCACGCGCTGGTAGACCTGCTTCAAATCTGAGAGTTTCACGATCTGGATCGCGGGTGCGGTGGCGCCGCCGCCCTTTTGCGTTGTGAAGGTTGATTCCACCGCGACGTACTGGCCGTCCGCCGAGAACCCGACCATGACGTCGTCGTTATCAAGATTGACGCCCCGCGGAGGAGTGGTCCCGAGGCTGGCCAGTGTCTTGTCGCCCGCGGCCGACAGCAGATGCCACGTCACCCCTGTGGAGTCAGAGCTGAGATAGGTGAGCTTCTGCCCGTCCGGGCTCCAGGCGTAGACCCAGCTCCCATAGCCTCCGGAGGCCCAAGCCCGGACCAGCGAGGTAGTGCTTGCGTTCAGGTCGACCATGTATAGGGCGCCGGACGCGCCGAGGTCGCCGCTCGAAGTCACGATGTATGAGACTCGGGCCGAGTTGACGAAGCGGAAATAGGCGCCCCCCTGGAAGCTGCAGCGGGTGACCGGGTGGCTGATGTCGGTCACGTCACGGACGACCACCCCCTGGACGCCGTGCAGGGAGACCAGACCCACCTGATGGCCGGCGGGAACCTGTGAGCTGCAGACAACCCCTACCGGTGGCGGCGCTGTGGGCCCGCCGGCGGTCGGGCTCGGGAACGGAGGCAGGGAGGGCCGCGCCACCGGCGATGTCGCCACAGGCGAAGGCGACGCCTTCGGCGGGGTCGGGCTGGGGCCGCAAGCGACGATGACCACGATCAGGGCCAGCAGGAGCCGCTTCATGCCGTTTGCAATCTTGAGGCCAAAGGGTCTTTTCTAGCCGTTGGACAGCAGCCGGAACACAACCAGCCCGAACAGCGCACAGGCCGGGATCACAATGCCCCGGTACAGGGACCAGTAGCCCGACCAGGCGTCGCGGAGCCGATCGAGCCGCCGCCCGGAGCCGAAAACCAGCGACCAGTAAATCGGCAGCGCCGCTCCCGTGTTGAGGGCCAGCGCGAGGAGCGCGATTCCGCCCGCGCCGACCAGCCAGACCTGGAGCGGAGCCGTGGTGCCAAAGCCAAACTGCGTCCCCCACACGGCGGCGGCCGCCATGAGACCGAGCATGGCGGGCACGCCGAGGAGGAAGAATGCGGAAAAGCTGACGACCACGAGCACGAGCATCAGGGCGAGTGTCGCGACGATCCCGGCCAGGGCGGCCGCGGCAATCGTGGTGCCGCTGGCCTGCGAGGTCCTGCTGGCAACAGATGTTGACGCGAGCGGCGCCGGGTCGTTCGGCGCCTGAGCATGGGCTACCGAACCGACCTCGGACCACGAATGCCAGCCCGAGTTCACAGTGACGGCCGCGGCGATTCCAGCAGGTGCAATCGCCAGCAGCAGGCCGGCAACGATTGCCACCGCGTTGCGGCGCAGGATCGCGATGGGTACCCAGACGCGCCGGGGCCTCATGCGGCCAATGCCGGTCTCCATCAGGCGCTCGCGGTCAAACGTCGTTCCGCAGAGGACCGTGAGCGCAAAGCACGCGGTGAGGGGAAGCAACAGCGACGTGAGCGCCAGCGGGGAACGAAAGACGAACAGCGCCAGCGGCAGGTCGGCCACCGCCGCCGAAACTGGTGACAGTAGGAACGACCACGCGCCGCCGGCCGCTCCCTCGCGCGGAAAGAGCATGAACCCCAGCATTCGGCCCATCGCCGCCCAATAAGCGGTGACCGCGGCCACGAATGCGAACACTGGCAGAAGGTCCCATGGCGCGCTCTGTCCGAAGAGGGAAAGCAGCGCCATGCCCGCCCCCATCCACAGCGTTACCCATACGGTGCTGACCACCGCGCCGGGGAGCACCTCGAGCCAGATGAGGGAGGGGTCGTCGATCGGCGTGTAGAGCAGCACTTCCAACGATTGCTGCGCCTTCTCCCACCAGATGCCGATCGAGCTCTTGATCGATTCGAGAAGCGCGAATGACATGAAGAACAGCGGCAGCAGCAAACCTGCCTGGAGCGCGGTGCCGCCCGCGAATTTTTGTGCCACCTGACCCAGGACTCCCGGCAGCTGCCCGAAGAGCGAGGTTCCCGCGACCAGCAGGAGGACGAACGCGTTCAGATACATCACCCAGCTGAGGTCCCCACGCCGCCACCACGAGCTCACATAGAACGGAAGCGAGTGGCGGAGCAGGCCCCACTGCGAACGCAAGGATCCGAACATTCGGAACGCGCCGATCCCGGAGACCACGTGCGCGGATGAAGGAGCAACCTCCGCACGCGCCGGCTTCGCCTCGTCCATCGCCTTGAGATAGACCGACTCCAGCGTCACCTGCTGCTCTTCGAGCTCGTAGTACGGCGCCCCCTCGGACGCGAGCCGCTTCTGCAGCTCCGCCGCGAAATCGGCACGGTCAGCGATCGAGGTCTCCCAGCCGAGGCTGTATGTGATGCGGTCGTCGTTGAGCTCGAATGCGACCGTCTGCTCGCGAAGCCATACGCGCAGGGGCTCGGGATCGGACGGCATTCGGCTGAGGCGGACAGAGAACCGCCGACCAGCCTCCGCCTCGCGGCGCAAGCCGTCGAGGGTGCCGTGGGTCACGATCACCCCGTGGCGCATGATCGCGATCCGGTCGGCCATCAGCTCGGCCTCGCTCAGCACGTGAGTGGTCACGATCAGCGCGGCCCCGCGCGCCCGCTGCTCGCCTAGATACCGGCGCATGTCGGCGGCCGCAACCGGGTCGAGGCCGGCAGTCGGCTCGTCACAGAAGATCCAGTCGGGCTCGTGCAGCGTGGCCCGGATCAGCGCCACCTTCTGGGCCATACCCCGCGAGTACGTGGCCAGAATGGAGTCCGTGCGGTCCGCAAGCTCGAAGCGCTCGAGCAGCTCGGCGATGCGCCGCTTGCGCACGTCCGCCGGCACGCCGTAGAGGTAGCCGAAGCGCTCGAGATATTCGACCGCGGTGTTGCGGCCGTACAGCCGGGCCTGGTCGGGAACCACACCGAGGCGCGCACGAACCTCATCCAGCTTTTCAGGCAGCCGGAGGCCGTCGAGCTCGATCAGGCCGGAGTCCGGCCGGAGAATTCCGCCGAGGCAGCGCAGGGTCGTGGACTTGCCCGCGCCGTTTTGTCCCAACAGGACGAGGACCTGGCCGCGTTCGACGTGAAGGTCCACCCCGTCGACGGCGCGAACGTCGCCGAAGCTCTTGCGAAGGCCTTCGACACGAATCACTGGGTCACCGGGGGCTGGAGTCTAGCGCTCTAACCCCGCGAAACGGCCGTCTTATCCAGGCGGTCGAGCAGGGGCTGCAGCCGGGCCATCGCCTCCATATGGATGTGATCCCTCGAGCCTGTTGCGTCGAGACGGGTGAACCGGTTCGGATCGGCCGCGGCGAGGCGGTCATAAGCGGCGGCCACACGCTGGTGGAACTCGATCGACTCCCTCTCGACCCGGTCCGGTTTCTTGCCCGCCTCGGCGAGTCGCTCGAGCCCTTTCTCGACGGGAACCGACAGCAGGAACGTGACGTCAGGGTGAGGAAACGTGGGCGGCCATGTCGTGGGCACCCCACGGGCCCCGCCCTGGTACGCGAGCGTCGAGTCGTGGTAGCGATCGGCGACCACGATGTGGCCGGCCGCGAGCGCTGGGGCGATCACTTCCGCGATCAGCTGCCGGCGGGCGGCCATGAAGAGATACATCTCGGCCTCCGCGTCGAGCTCGATCGTCCCGGTCAGGACGATCTCGCGGATGCGCTCGCCGAGCTCGTTGCCGCCCGGCTCTCGCACCATCACCGGCTGCCTGTTCGCGAGCGCCTGGCCTAGAAGCTCGACCTGCGTGGTCTTGCCGGCGCCTTCAGGCCCCTCGAACGTGATGAACAGCCCGCTCATTTACGCTAATGGGTCTTCTGGGGTCGGCGTGATGCGCAGGCGGCGCTGAGGCTCCTTGCCGGTGCTGCGCGCGGAGAGCTCGTTTTCAGCGACCAGCTGATGCTGCAGCCGGCGAAGGTAGGCATTCTGCGGCGCGATCTCAACTGGTCGGAGCGTCGTCTTGACTGTCTTGATCGCCGCGGCCGCCTCGGCCAATGCGCGAGTGGTGGCCTCGTCGTGCTTGTCGACTCCATAGATCCGCGAGAGCGCGTCACGGACCTGGGTGACCGAATTGCTTTTGAGAATGTGAATCGGCAGGCCGCGGCTTTCCGCCTGGCGCAGGCTGTCCGGGCGCCGGCGGTAGTGATTCTTGAGCGTTAGCACAGCACCGGCGCCGTCGAGGTTGCCCAACACCCGAACCGGCAGCTCGAGGTCGCGGATCGACTGCTCGACGTGGTGGCGGCTCACACCGTATGGAAAGATGCCGAGCGGTTTGGTGCTCGACGCGGCGGCCGCGGGCAGATCGGCCGCAACCACGGTCGGGGCCTCGACGTTGGAGATGACGCGGCCCTCACGCGTGCGCATGCGAATCTTGGGCGTGAGCATCGGCCCGCGCAGGGCGGTGTCCACGACATCGGCGAGGGGCATGTGGATGGCGACGCGGTCGCGGTCCTGGATCTCGACGAGGACATCGAATGTCGGCGGCGCTTTGCGTTCGAGCACCGACTTCTGGGTGCCCCGACGGCGCGCCTCCTCGTCAGAAAGCGTCACGCTCTGGATGCCCCCGAGCAGGTCATTCAGCGTCGGGTTTATGAGGAGGTTCTCGAGTGTCTGGCCATGCGCGGTGGCGATGAGCTGCACGCCGCGCTCGGCGATGGTGCGCGCAGCGGCTGCCTCGAGCTCCGTGCCGATCTCGTCGATGACTATGACCTCGGGCATGTGGTTCTCGACTGCTTCGATCATCACCGAGTGCTGCAGCAGCGGTGTCCGGACCTGCATTCGACGCGCGCGCCCGATCCCAGGATGGGGGATGTCGCCGTCGCCGCCGATCTCGTTCGAGGTGTCGACTATCACCACTCGCTTTCGGAGCTCATCAGCGAGCAGGCGCGCGCATTCGCGCAGCATCGTGGTCTTCCCGATACCCGGGCGCCCGAGCAACAGGATGCTCTGGCCGCTGATCACGATGTCGCGGATGATCTCGCCCGTACCCGTGACCGCGCGCCCGACACGCATGGTGAGACCGGTGATCCGGCCGGACCGGTTGCGGATCGCGGACACGCGGTGGAGGGTGCGCTCGATGCCGGCGCGGTTGTCGTCGCCGAACTGACCGACGTTGTTGGCGACGTGGTCGAGGTCCGAACCGGAGACGGGACGGTCGGCCAGCAGCACCTCGCGCCCGGGCACGCGAGCCTCCGGCTCCCGGCCGAGGTCGAGCACGATCTCGAGCAGCTCGCGGGGATCGGTGCGTTCGTGAAGCGCGCGCGCCAGGTCCGTGGGCAGCGCGCGAGAGAGGAGCTCGATCTCCTCATCCCAGCTGTTGGCGCCTTGAGCGCGCGCGGCGGAGGTGGCCAGCGACGTTTCGGGCCTGCTCATGCGAGCGAGGGCACCAGTCCTTTCTCTCGCACGGGTACTCGAACGGCCAGTTCTTTGACCAGGAGTAGCTGCGTCAAAAGCACGCTGAACCCACGCCCTCGCAGGGCGTCGATCATGTGCGAATCATAGTGGCGCAGGCTCGACCAGGCGGGGGCCTCTGAGCCGGCCAGCAGTGAGACACCAAGGTCCGCCAGCTCCTCGGAGAGCGGCCGCTCCGGCATCGCCAGGAAATTGAGCGTGTGCGGGCGAGCCCCTGAGCTCCGCTCGACCTTGACCCAGCCCACGAGCTCGACTCGATCGACCACCAGCTCTAGCTTGTCGGATCCACGCGCGCTCAAACGACCCGTCCACTCGCCGTGCAGGGCCCGCCAGTCGCGATATGTGGGCGCCTCCAGCTGCGAGACGCCTTGCGGAGTGACCTTTCGGTAAAGCTGGTAGAGCAGGCGATTGTCGCCCCTCTTCACGGGCCGGACGCCATCCGGCTGCCGCTCTGAGCGTGCGACCGGGTGCTCGGCGTAAACAACGACCTCGGTGGCGTACTGGCGAAAACCGCGGAGCCGAAACACCGGCAGCAGGGGATCGCGGTCCGGCAGGCGCACGAACAGCCGCTGTGCCCCGCGCTCGAGCGCCTGGTTGCATAGGTGCTCGACCAGGGCCGGCGCCACCTCATCTGACGACCCCTCCACCACCTGCAGGTTCAGCACCTGAAGAACCTTGGCGCGCGAGAGCTCAAGGCCCCGCTGGCCGCCCGACGCCTGCACATAGCCGACCACCTTGCCGCCCTCCTCGGCCACATAGATGAGGGTCTCCTGCGAGAGGGGTAGGAACGCCGACAACGTGGAGCTGAGCAGCGACCACAGCCTCGCCGCCGGTGCATCGGATCCGTTCATCACCATGTCCGCCGATCGGTGCATCTCTTCGATGCGCGAGAGGTCGAGCAATCCCGCGGCCCTCAACTTCATGAGGCCGCCGCCATTCGCACGAATTCCCGGTGAATGCGCGTATCAGCGGTGAGCTCGGGGTGAAAGCACAGCGCAAGGATGTGGCCCTGGCGCACCGCCACGGGCCGGCCATCATGCGTGGCGAGCACCTCCACGCTGCCGGCTGACTCTATGAGCGGTGACCGGATGAACACTCCAGGGAACGGCTTGCCGTTGAAGCCGGCGACCTCGAGCGAGGCTTCGAAGCTGTCGACCTGGCGTCCGTAGCCGTTCCGCCTCACCGAGACGTCCAGCAGGCCCATGCCGCGCTGGCCTGACATCCCGTCGGTGACCTCGCGAGCGAGGACGATCATGCCCGCGCATGTGGCGAGCGTTGGGAGGCCGGCCGCAATGGCCCCGCGCAGCGGTTCGAGTAGGCCAACTCGCTCCATCAGCATCGTCATCGTCGTGCTCTCACCACCTGGAAGCACCAGGCCGTCGAGGCCTTGAAGATCTGCGGGCGTCTTCACCAATCGCGTCTTCGCGCCCACCGCTTCGAGCGCACGCACATGCTCGGCAAACGCACCCTGCATCGCGAGGACCCCGATGAGAGGAGCGCCAGTACCCCGTTTGGGCGCCCGGCGACTACCAGCCTCTGGCAGCGAGCAGCTCGTCCTTCGGGATGGAGGGGATCTCGAGCCCCGGCATCGCCTTCCCGAGACCGGCGGAAACTTCCGCCAGCACCTCTGGCTTGTCGAAATACGTGGTGGCCGCCACGATGGCTTTGGCACGCTTCAAGGGGTCCTCGGACTTGAAGATGCCCGAGCCGACGAACACACCGTCCACTCCGAGCTGCATCATCAGCGCCGCGTCTGCCGGCGTGGCGATACCACCCGCGGCGAAGTTGACGACTGGCAGGCGGCCAAGACGCTGGCATTCTGCGAGCAGCTCGAGCGGCGCGCCGATCTGCTTGGCTTCGCGCACCAGCTCGGCGTGGCTCAATCCGTGCAGCTTGCGAATCCCGGCGTTGACGGCGCGGACGTGTCGCACGGCTTCGACCACGTTCCCGGTCCCCGCTTCACCCTTGGTGCGAATCATCGCCGCACCTTCCGCGATTCGCCGCAGCGCCTCGCCGAGGTCGCGACAGCCACAGACGAACGGAACCTTGAACGGATGCTTGTCGATGTGGTTCTCCTCGTCGGCCGGCGTCAGCACCTCGGACTCGTCGATGTAGTCGATACCAAGGGCTTCCAGGATCTGCGCCTCGACGAAGTGGCCGATGCGGCACTTCGCCATGACCGGGATCGTGACGGACTCCATGATCGAGCGGATGAGCATCGGATCGGACATACGCGCCACGCCGCCTTCCTTGCGGATGTCGGCCGGCACGCGCTCGAGGGCCATCACCGCGCACGCGCCCGCGTCCTGGGCGATCCGCGCGTGTTCGGGCGTGACGACGTCCATGATCACGCCGCCCTTCAGCATCTGGGCGAGCCCTGCTTTGACCTTGAAGGAGCCCTTCACGGCCTGCTTTCCATTGCGCGATCCGTTGCGTTCGGCCACGTTCAGATTCTACGCCGGGGTCCGGCGCCCACCCCCACGCCTAGAATCCGGCGGTGAGCACGCGGGCACTCTCTGGACTCGCATTTGCTGTCCTGGCGATCCTGCTGGCTCCGCTCGGCGCCCAGGCGGCGACGGATCTTCACCCTCTGTTGGCGGCGCCGCCAAGCGCCGACTGGCTCGAGGTTCCTTCAACCCCAACGAGCCTGGTGGGCGACTTCACCGCCCACGACTATGCCACCTACCTTCAGTCGGCCGGCTCGAGCCCCGGCGCCGCCGAATTTGACCTGAACCTGTACGGCTTTACCAGAGGCTTTGCGCTGGAATGGGCGCAGCGTGGCACGCACGACGTGTTGGTCGAGCGAGTCTTCGAGTTCCGGGATGCCAGAGGAGCGCGTTCCTGGTACACGCTGCTCAGGCTCGGCGCCAAAAGGTCCACCAAATATACGAACGACATCCCGATGCCTCCATCGGTCCCAAATTCGTTCGGTGCCCTTTTCACCTGGCCCGATGGCACGCGTCAAATCCGGATTGAATTCTGGAAGGGCAACGTGGAGTTCGTAGTTCACACAGACTCCCTCACCAATGACTTGCCGGCGACCGCGATTGCGCAAGCGGCCACCGAGTACGCGAACGCTCCCTCGCAGACGCAGGTGCCGCCGGGCGCGGGTCAGGTGGTGAACAACTGGCTCCGCAACATCGGGATCGCGGCCGGCGCCCTGGTGGTGGCGTTGGCGATCGTGACCACGATCACCATCGTGTTGATCACCCGCCGCCGGCGGCCATCGGCTCTCCTGGCAGGCGGGCATGCGACGGCGGCGAGCGGACCATTGATGTCGACTGACGGCGCCTATTGGTGGGACGGGCAGCTTTGGCGCGACGCCTCTGTCGAGGCGCCCGCGACGGCCCAACGGTCTCCCGACGGGGCCCACTGGTGGGACGGGCGCACCTGGCGGCCGGTTCCAGCGCCCCGGCCGATCGGCTAGCTGGACCAGATTTCGATCTTCACCGCGTTGAACTCACATATGGTGTTCCGAGTGATCAAAACTGGCCGCAAGCTGGCAGCAGCGAGTGCGCTGACCCTACTGTTCGCCGTCTTGGCGTCTCTCAACGCCTTCGCGTGCACCTCCGGTCCGGGCGGCGCAAGCAGCGCGACGGGCGGAGGCAGTGCAGCCGGTGGAGGCAGTGGGATCGCGACAACTGGCGGCCAGGCGAGTCCGTTTGGTTCGATCAGCTTTGATGGCGCGACCTTAGCCGCGCTGAGCGGCTTCGTGATCCTGGTGGCGGCAGGCGTGCTGGCGATCCTGCTGATTAAGACATTGAGGCGCCCGCGACGAAACCTGGCGCTCATGGCACAGCTTTCGTCCGATGGAAGGTACTGGTGGGATGGGACGGCGTGGCACGATGGCCATCGGAACCCTCCGCCGCCATCCCTGCGCTCAGCTGACGGCGCCTACTGGTGGGACGGCCGCTCCTGGCTGCTCGCCCCTGCGAGCTAGCTAAAGCCTCTCCAGCACCAGGGTCCGCTTGCTTGCGTACTCATCGTCCGAGAGCAGGCCATCCCGGTGCAGGCGCGTGAGCATGTCCATCTCTTCCAGCACGTCGAGGAGCGGCGCCATGGTCCGGCGGGCCAGGTAGGCCTCGGACGCGGTGCCCGCATCCTCGCCCCGCGCGTCGAACTCGCGGATGAAGAAGAGCGCCTTGACGGCCGAGAAAGGAATCCCGAGCTTGCGGATCGGGCTGTCGGCCTGCTCGCCGTGGAGATGCAACACGACGCCGTAGCGATGTCGCTCGAGCGTGCCGTCGAGATGGCCGCGCAGCACCTCGCCATCGAGGAACCTGATCGCGACCTTGCGGGTCGGGGTCTCCGAAGCGAGGTTCTGATCGCGGGGCAGTTCCACCCACTTCACCGCCGTGAGCGGGATCCACGCGGTCTCGTTGTTCTCCAGCCCACCGGCATCATCGACCTCGACCAGGAAGTCGGGTTCGTCGAAATCGAGGTCGCGGGCGACCCCCTCGAGGGTTTCGTCGTCGAAAAACCGAACGACTACCTTGGCCATCGCATCACCTACTCTACTAACCCTCATTTGACGGGAGTCCTGCGAACTGCCCGGCGGCCCAATCGCCGGGAGCATCGGGCGCAGCCGGCGATGTGCCTCCGGACGGATTCGGCCTGGCTGCGGCGAAGCTTGCCTGCAAGGTATGGAGCCAACAACGGGGCCACCTCCTCATGCGTTACTTCGGCCTCCCCCTCGGCCGCGAGGTATTCCTCCTTGAACCGGAGACGGGCGCGGTAGAGCAACGTCTCGACAGCGCTCTCGGACATCTTCAAGGTTCTGGCGATCTGGCGGTAGCTGAGATCCTGAAGCTCGCGCAGGGTGAGGACCAGGCGGTACTTCTCGGGCAACCGCTGAGCGACGGCCCAGACCCGCCTTCGGGTCTCGTTAGATTCCTGCACATCGACCGGATCGAAGCTGCGCGAGGTCGATGGAAGCTTGGCCATGAATTCGTCGTCGTCGTCATCCGACCCCTCCACCCGGAGGTCGCGCTGGCGCCGCCGAAGCTCGTCGAAGCAAAGGTTGCGGGCCACCGTGTGCACCCAGCCGCCGAAATTGAACGATTCGTCGACCCGATCCATCATTCGCAGCGCCTTCATGAAGGTCTCCTGCGCTATGTCCTCGGCGAGCAGCGCGTCGCCGAGCTTGCGCCGCACGAGCCGGTAGATGGAGGCGACGTAACGGCGGTGCAGCTCCTCGAACGCATGCGTGTCGCCGTTGCGGTAAGCCCGCACGAGCTCGACGTCGGTCGGATCCACGCCGACCTTCTCGGGGTCGGCCGGCTCGACGCTGACCTTCGATTTGTCTTTCGGTTCGTCTGTCACAGCATTTCTTGAACGGCGCGTGCGGCCGCGCTGGTCAGTTCTCGGGCGGCATCGTGCATCAGGACTTGCAGATTGTGCCCTTCCGGATCGCCTTCTTGAGCCAGCGTAACCACCGAAGTGACGCCCATCGAGATCAGCGACTCCCAGCCTGGGCCCTTGCTGCCGGCCAGCAGTAGGGTCGGGATCCCGGCCGCATGGGCCCTCTTGGCCACCTCTCCGGGCGCCTTCCCGAAGGCGGTCTGGCCGTCGACGCGCCCCTCACCCGTGATCACCAGTCGCGCTCCAGGTAGGGCCTGGTCGAAGCCGCTGGCGTCGACCACAAGCGGGGCCCCCGGCACGAGCCTCGCGTCGAGGAAGGCGATCAGGCCCGCCCCGGCCCCACCGGCGGCGCCCGCGCCAGGAACGTCCGCCACCCGCTTGCCCAGGTCGCGCTCGATGATTTCGGCGAGGTGACCGAGCGCCCGGTCCAGCTCCCGGACAGTCTTCTCGTCGGCGCCCTTCTGGGGCCCGTAGATGTAGCTCGCGCCCTGGGGCCCGGTCAGGGGGTTGGTGACGTCACTAGCGACCATCACGCTGACGGCACGCCACACCGAATCGAATCCAGAGGCGTCGATCCGCTCGAGCTGAGCCAGAGCGGCGCCGCCGCGAGGCAGGTCGCGACCGCTCGCGTCCAGCAACCGGTAGCCGAGGGCCTGAGCCATGCCGGCTCCGCCGTCGTTGGTCGCCGAACCGCCGATCCCGGCGATGATCGACCCTACCCCCTGCCTGCGCACCGCCTCCAGCAGCTGCCCGAATCCGTATGTGGAGGTCTTGCGCGGGTCACGTTTCTCGGCCGGGATCAGCGTGAGCCCGCTCGCCGATGCCAGCTCGACGACGCCGGTGCGGCCGTCATCGATCAGCCCATAGGTAGCCTCGACCGGATCGCCCAGCGGTCCTTCGACCTCGACCGAGCGGTAGATTCCCCTGCGGGCCGAGACGAGCGCTTCGACAGTTCCCTCGCCGCCGTCGGCGACGGGAATCTCCACGACCTCGGCGTCGGGCAGCGCTGTGCGCACGCCGCGCGCGATCGCGGCCGCGGCCTGCGATGCCGAAAGGCTGCCCTTGAACGAATTCGGCGCGACGATGACCTTGAGCACAGGCGAGGCAGGCCTCGCCTGTGGAATGGAGTTACGCAAGGTATGGAGGCGCTTGGTAGAGCACGTTTGGGGACGGCCGGAATAAATCCGGCCTAAATGCGACCTCTCTAATAAACAGGAATAGTCCAGTCCTTGTGCTTCGGTGACTCGCCGCGCACCGCGCCGAAGTAGATGTTCTGCAGCTCAAGCGTGAACTCCCCGACCTTGCCATCGCCGACGGGCCGGCGGTCGACCTCGATCACAGGCGAGATCTGAGCTCCTGTCCCGCACAGCAGGAGCTCATCGCACGTGTAGAGCTCGGTGCGGTCGATGCTGCGCTCGACGACAGGCTTGCCGAGCTCTTCTTTGATCAACCTGGTCAACAGGATGCGGGTGACGCCTTCGAGGATGTCGTCGGTCACGGGCGGGGTCACGAACACGCCGTCCTTGAGCATGAACAGGTTCTCAGCAGACCCTTCGGACACATGGCCGTCGATGGTGAGGACGATGGCCTCGTCGAAACCCGACTCGACCGCCTCGGATTTCGCCAGCGCCGACTGTGCGTAAGAACCGGTGATCTTGGCGCGCGCCGGCAGGGATTGGTCCGGGGTGCGCCGCCAAGAGCTGACCATGCACCTGATGCCACCTTCGATCTCCACGTAGTTGCCGAACGGGATGGCATAGATGAAAAAGCTGTGGTTGAGGTTGTGCAGGCGAACGCCGATTTCTTCGCTCGATGCATACAGGAGGGGACGCACGTAGACGTCGGACTTGAACTCGTTGCGCCGCAAAAGCTCGACGGTGATGTTGACCAGCTCTTCTGTCGAGTAAGGAAGGGTCATCCGCATGATGTTCGCCGACCGCCGCAGCCGGTCGTAATGCGCTGGAGCTTGCAGCAGGTGTAGCTGTTCCTGCTTGGGGTTCCAGTACGCGCGGATGCCTTCGAAGCAACCGGTTCCGTAATGGAGCGCGTGCGTCATCAGGCCCAGCTTGATGTCGTGGTACCGGCCGAACTCTCCGTCGTAGAACACCCAGGTGTTCGGGTGGGTCACGCTCTTTTTCGCTGCCGCCTTCGATTTTGTTTCCACACTCATCTCGAACTAAGTGTAAGGCGACCAACACGGGGGCCCCGGCTTCTGAAAGAATCGCGAATGTGAGCCTCTATGGAATCATCGCGGACCTGCGCCGGAAGTACCCGACACCGGCCGCGACCGAGACCCTCGACATGGTCGTCGCCGAGCTCGGGCGGACTCGCGACAACCTCAAGGAGGCGGTCGCCAACCTCTCGAGCAAGCAGCTTCCGCCGGGCGGCAAGCCGGTGCTCGACGACCTGGTGGAGCGCGCCCGCGCGGAGGGCGTCTACGACCTCGACTACGGCCCCGACCCGTATGACAAGCCGCCGCTGGAACCGCTCGACGAGGGCACGCTCGGGATCGGAGCGCTCCTGGTCGTGAGCTCGCTGCTCGGGATTGGGCTGGCCGCAGCCGCGGTGTACGCCGGCATCTACGCGATTCTGCACACGAGTGGCTGAGTTCTCCTTCGACGTCGTTTCGGAGTTCGACCCCGCGGAGCTCACCAACGCGCTCGACCAGGCTCGCCGAGAGGTGGGCACCCGGTTCGATTTCAGAGACACGCAGACCTCCTTCGACCGTCAAGACCAGGTCATCCTCATCGACTCGGCGAGTGAGGAGCGCGCGAAGGCGGCGCTGCAGGTTCTGCGCGAGAAGGCGGCCCGCCGCCAGCTGTCGCCCAAGCTGTTCAAGGCGGACGACCCCAAGACCGTGGGCAAGGGCCGCGGCCAGATCGAGGTCCACCTCAACGCGGGCATCACCGACGAGCTTGCGCGCGACCTTCGCAAGCGCATCCAGAACGTCACGCCCAAGGTCCAGGTGCGGATCCAGGGCGATCAGCTTCGGGTGGTCGGCAAGGACAAGGACACGCTGCAGCTGGTGATCAAGAACCTGCGCGAGGCCGAGGACATCCCGGTTCCGCTTCAGTTCACGAACTACAGGTAACTGAATCCGGTCCGAACAGCCAGGATAGTCGGGTGCTGGTGATCCCGGCGATCGACATCATGAACGGCCAATGCGTCCGGCTCGTCCAGGGGGACTTCGACCAGCGCACCATCTATTCGGATGACCCCGCCACGATTGCGCTGGACTTTGCTCGCGCGGGCGCGATACGACTCCACGTCGTCGACCTCGATGCCGCCCGCGGAGGGCAGGACAACCGGGCCGTAGTCGAGAGGGTCATCGAGGCCGGACTGACCGTACAGGTGGCCGGCGGGGTTCGCACGGCGGCCCAGGTCGAGGCGTGGATCGGCGCCGGCGCCGGGGCGGTGGTCATGGGGACTGCGGCGGTCCGAGACCCGGAGCTGCTGGCGGAGTCCGCAGCCAGGTATCCAGGTCATGTCATGGCCGCGCTGGATGTGCGTGGCGGCCTGCCCGCCGTCAGCGGCTGGACCGAGACCGAGCCGCTCGACATCTCGGAGCTGATCCCGCGCTGGAACGTCCTGCCCCTGGCCGGGCTGATCCTCACATGTACCGAGCGCGACGGAACGCTGTCGGGTCCGGACATTGCGACCCTCGCCCGCGTGCTCACAATGACGCAGCTACCCGTGCAGTACGGGGGCGGCATCTCGTCTCTCAACGACATCCGCAAGGTTCGCGAAGCGGGCGCCGCCGGCGTGATCCTCGGGCGATCCCTCTATGAGGGCAAGCTGTCGCTGGAGCAAGCCCTGGCACTATGAACCGGGCGCGCGCCACCCTGGCGCTGGGTGCGCTGGCCGCGATCGTGATCGCCGTGTCGGCCTGCGGCGGTCGAGAACCAGCGGACGACCAGGCCCTCCACCAGGACATCGTCAACGGCACCAACGGCGCCGAGGTCACCTTCGACGCGACCGTGCTCGCGGACCCCGTGGAATCGGGAGGGCACGAGCGCTTCGAGGTGAAGGCGACCACCGGCGAGATGCTGGAGGTTGACCACAACACCTCCCTGGCCCCAAGCGTTCCAATCCACGCCGGCGACGCCGTGATCATCCACGGGCAGCTCTACATCGACCCAGGTCCGCGACTTGGGGTGCACTGCACCCACGCGCACACGTCCGGCGGATGTCCTAGCCCAGGCTGGATCGAATACGCGAATAATTACTACGAGTGAAAATCGAGGAAGAGGACGACGGTCCCCCTCCTCGGACTATCCCCTGAGTCTCCCAACCACAATTCGCGCCTGGAAGGTGGACGCGGGGTGACGGCCGGAATAATCCGGCCTACAGGCCCCGCATTGATCTTTTTAGAGAACAATTGAAGCCATGAGCGACAACAAGACCCCGCACGGCCCGGCCAGACCATCGAGCTTCGTCGCGAATCTCCGAGCCGGGAACTACGGCTTCTTCGAGAGGGCTGGACGCGTGGTCGGCAACGTCGGGCGCAAGTTCGCGCGCCGGCAGGCCTGCTGCGGAAACTACGGAGACCCGGGTTGTTGAATGACGACCGCCGAGGCCCGTGCGGCCGGCGTGACCAAGTAGGAAGAAGACAACGCTCGCGGCTCGGCTGACCGTTCTCGCCGTCATCGGCCCCGCCCTGTTGATTGCGTCCTGCAATCCCACACGAACCGCGGTGCCTCCGACTTGCCATACCTGGCTCCCGGCGATCGGTTCGAGTGCCGCGACGCTGCCATCGGGATCCGGGATTCTGGTGTTCGACAGGCTCGATGACACGCAGAGCTCGGATGCCACCTGGATGTGGTCGGGATCGTGTTGGAGCGAGGGGCCTGGATTTGGCGGCCATCCGGTTTTCGGTTCGGCGTTGGCGACGAATCCCGCTGATTCGAGTGTCATTGCATATGGCGGTTGGGATGCCACGGCATTGGATAGTTACGTGGCGCGCTACGAAACCTGGGAATTCCGCGGTGGAACCTGGAGTCAACTGCTCGGAAGTGGACCTACGCTCGCAGGTCCGACCGCGATCGACGATCAGAAGCTCGGAGGCGTGCTCCTGATTGGATCCGGCGCACACGCCGAAGAGACCTGGTTGTTGTCGAAGTCGGGATGGCGCCAGCTGCATCCAGAGCATTCCCCTCCATCGCGGCTTGGAGCAAGTCTGGGCATCGATCCCGCCACCGGCGACGTGATTGCGTTCGGTGGCTATCGGATCCCCAAAGACGCGATGACCAACACCTGGCGATGGACCGGTTTGGACTGGCAGCTGGAGACAGCGGCCACCAACGAGTTGCACCTGCCCCCGTCCGGCGTGATCGTGGCCGACCGGCATTCGCTCTGGCTGCTGGCCGGCGCCCCGTACACGAACCAGGTCGAGCTTTGGCGTTGGGATGCCGGCACATGGGCCGGCGTCGCGACCAGCACACGCGGGCCGAGACTATTCGGCTTTGGAGCTGCGTTCGACGGTCGCGAGATCATGGTCTTCGGTGGTCTGAATGAAGCCTCGGGCGCAGGAGCCACGCTGAACACCACCGAGTGGGCTTTGAGCGGCAACACCTGGCGCCGCATCCACTGAGAAAGTTATGAGGAAAAACCTGCCGGTTTTCCCTCACGCCCTCCCATGCCTTCGGCATGGGGGCCCCAAAGGTACCCGGCGCGGCTGCGCTCTTTCCCGCTGATGCGATTATCGAAATGGGTACTCCCGGCCACGTCAGCGGGATACAGGTGGGTTGGGGACGGCCGGAGTTCTCCGGCCTACTAGCCACGAGGAAACGGTACTAGGCGAGCACCTGCTCCAAGTCCGAACGGCTACGGCTTTCTCGCCACCAGCCAGCTCGCCGCTTGCGCGACCGGGCGGATGACGAGCTCGTCGACGTCGACGTGTGGTGGTCGGGTGACGGCATACACGATGGTGTCGGCGATGTCGGCGGCGACGAGCGGCTTCACACCTTTATAGACGGCCTCCGCTGCGTCGCGATCGCCGTGGAACCGCACCACGCTGAAGTCTGTCTTGACCATGCCCGGCATGATCTCCGTGACCCGGATGGGCTCACCGTTCAGCTCCAGGCGGAGTGTGCGTGAGATGGCGTGCACCGCGTGCTTGGTGGCCGTGTAGCCCGCCCCGCCCTTGTAGACCTCGAACCCCGCAATCGACCCGAGGTTGACGATGTGTCCGTGCCGCGCCTTGCGGATCAGAGGCAGGCTGGCTCGCGTCATTCGCAGCAGGCCGAGCACGTTGACCTCCCACATCTCGATCCAGTCCTCGTCGCTGCCTTCGGCGATCGGAGTTAGGCCGCGCGCCAGGCCGGCGTTGTTGACGAGCACATCGATGCGGCCAAATTTTTTCTTCACCTCACCGACGAAGGCGTCGATGCTGTCGAGCTTGGTCACATCGAGCGGCAGGGCGAGTCCTGAATCGCCCACCACGCGACGCACGCGCTCCACCCGCCGGGCGCCCGCCGCAATGCGATACCCGAGGCGGCCCAACGCCACCGCAGTGGCCGCGCCGATGCCCGACGACGCACCTGTGACGACGGCAACCGGCTTGTATTTACTGGCCACTTGTACCCCCCGAATCAAGAACCCGTCGCGACGCCCTCAAGAATGTACGCTAGGCACAGTGATCGAAGTCCTCGCAGGGGTGGTCGCCGGTCTTCTCATCGTGGCGGGAATCGTCGTCATGATGGGGCCGAACGCGAAGGGTCTTTTCAATCGCATCGGGATGCTGCGCAGGCGCAGGCCATCACTCTCGGTCTTCCAGCCCGCGCGTTCCCGCGAGGTGGTCACGACTGGCCTGAACCCCAAGACACAACGCGTGTTGGTGGCCGCCTCACGCCTCGGCAATTGGCTGCGGGCGCACAACCACGAGGAGGTCGCGCGCGCCCTGCGCAGCGCGGCCGGACGAATCACAAGCGACGAGCCGGCGGGACTTTACGCGATGCAGACAGTCCTCCGGCGCCTCCGCGCGCTGAACCTGGACGATGGCGGCGCGCAAGAGCGGCTCAAGGCGCTCTCGAACGAGCTGCGAGATGCGGTCCAGGATCGCTTCGAGCAGCTGGAGCTGCTTCCGTTCCGCCGACCGTAGCGAATCGGTGCCTGGCGCCGTTTTATGTATGTGCGAGCGACACCAGCACTAAGCGTCTAAGCGTCCTACTCATGTCCTACCACCGCTCGCACGCCATTTACTTCAGATCGGGTCGCGGTGCAGGGTCTCCGCCCGGTACTCCGCCGGCAGCTCGATCTGAGCCGCCGCGAGCAGGCAGAACTCTGGCGGCGGCCCCAGGACCATCATCCGCCTCCACAGGCTGACCCCCGGGCCGCCGGAGTAGGGCCGCAGGCGTTCGTAATGGTCGGCGTACCCCACGCCGGCCGGCTTCGAGAACTGGATCTCGAAGCCCGAACCGGCCGGTGGCTCGCCGCTGACGAGGCTGTAAAGCTTGCCCACCCCGTCCACGGCCATGTGCGCCGCGGCGTCGTGAGCCGGAGTGCGTGCGCCGCTCACCGCGGCCGCGTTGAGCACATCTAGGGCCGCCGAGCTGTCGATGAGGTACCAGTCGCTGTACCGGTCGCCGACCTTGAAGGTCGAGGAGCGGACGAACCCGCTCGGCGGCGCACTCGCCAGTGCGACGTGGAAACGCCTCAGCGCAGCCTCGTAAACGGCCACGTCCACGCCGGCCGCCGGCCGGTGGCCGAAGACGTAGGCGAGCATCAGGAGTTTGAGGTCTTGGCGGCTTTGGAGGCTTTAGGTCCCTTGCCGGATTCGACGTATTTCTTCAAGGCCGCCATGTTGCTGCGGATGCCCGCCGCGTATTGGCCCGCGAGCAAGCCACCCGCAAAGCGCAGGAGACCGCTCAGCTCGTAGTCCATCTCGTAGACGACGTGGGTTGTGCCGTCCTTCTCTTTGTACGTGTACGACCAGGTGCCTTTCAGCGGTCCGCGAATGAAAGTGCCCGCGCACCGCTTCGGCTTGTTGTATACGGTCTGCTCCACCTCGAGCTGCTCCTTGATGCCGCCGGGTAGCTCGAGGTAATAGCGGTAACGCGTGCCCTTGCCGGGCGCGTTTTTGTCGAGCTTCTCGATTCTCGCGACGTAGCTCGTCCATTTCGGAGCGTTCGTCGCATCCTCCTGCACCACCGCCCAGACCCGCTCCGCAGGTGCATCGATGTCGACCTCCTCTTTCAGCCTGGTCACCCTGCGATTATCAACGCAGTGACGGATGGCGGCGACGCGGTTCCTGGGGCTGCTGTGCGCGGACCCGATAGGACGTTGGGAGCTCTTCGGCACCGAAACTACCGCCTCTTTCTGACCGGGCAGATCATCTCCACGGTCGGGACGTGGATGCAGAGCGTCGCCATGCCCTGGCTGGCGCTCCAGCTCACGCACAGCGGTCTGCTCGTCGGGCTCGTCCTTGCGGCGCAGTTCACGCCCGTGCTCCTCGGCAGCCAGTTCGGAGGAGTGGTCGCGGACCGCTACCGCAAGCGCAGCGTCCTGCTCGCTACGCAATCGCTGTTCACGCTCCCATCGTTCGCGCTGTTCGCGCTGTCCGCGACCGGCCACGCTCAGTACTGGATGGTCCTGGTCGCCGCGGCCGCGACCGGCACGATCAACCTCTTCGACGTCCCCGCACGCCAATCCTTTGTGATCGAGATGGTTGGGCGCCAGGACCTCATGAACGCGATCGCGCTCAACTCATCGGTTTTCAACGCCGCAGCAGTCATCGGCCCATCCATCGCGGGCGTGATCATCGGAGCGGTCGGCGTACCACTTTGCTTCCTCGTCAACTCCCTGAGCTACCTCGCGGCCGTCGGGGCGCTGCTGCTCATGCGAGACCTGCCCGTAGTCGTACCCGAGCACCACGAACAGCGTTGGCTCGAACGCGTCGCGCACGGTGCCGCCTACGCCCGGGGCGAGCCACTCGTGGGCATGATGCTGGTCGCGGTAGCCGTGTTCTCGCTTTTCGCGATGAACCGGCTGACCCTGATCCCGTTGTTCGCCGACCAGGTGCTGCACGTCGGAGCCCAGGGTTTCGGTTTCCTCCTGGGCTCGATGGGTTTGGGCGCGCTCGCCGGCGCCCTGACGCTGGCCTTTTCACCCGGCCTGGGCGCCGATCCTCGGCGCCAGTTCTGGATGGCACTTATCTGGGTGGCGGCCCTGCTCGTGTTCTCGGTGTCGCGGGTTTACGCGTTGTCGCTCATCTCGCTGTTCGTGGCCGGCTACTGCCAGATCTCGTTTGTCGCCACCGCCAACAACCGCATCCAGACGGTCACGCCCGATCACCTGCGCGGCCGGGTGATGGCGCTCTACGCGCAAGCGTTGATCGGCGTCGGGCCGATCGGAAGCTTGCAGGCAGGCGCGCTGGCCACGGTCTTCGGAGCGCCGGGCGCCATGGCGATCGGCGCCCTGGTCGCAGGCACCGTGATCGTGGCGATCCGGCTCTCCAAGCCTGAGGTCTTCGCGCCGACTTAAGTTTTCGGCGACGGAAACCGTGTCTCGAGGCTCGGACTGAAGCGCTGGACCGAACGCCTTCCCCAGTTGCCCATCCACACCGCAGCCACGACGAAGGCGGCAGCACCGACAATCAGGACCCCGAACAACGGTATGCCGATGGCGTATCCGACCAGTGCCCCGATGGCGCCCGCGACTGCCGAAACGATCACCGACAGCATTCCCGGCAGCGTTTGCATCCCGTGGAAAAACGACCCCAGCCGTTGACCGCCCGTGATGTCGATGCCGAGCGTCTGGAGCGCACCAGGCAAGTCGTCGTAAGGACTCGTGACGAAATTGGGCTCGAGCTCCGGGTGCAGGTCGAGGTATGCGCGCCGGAGCCTGTTCATTCCGACCACCCACCTGTAGTCGTCGCGATTGAGCATCATCAGGCGTGCCACCGTGGCGACGCCCACGAACAGAACCACGGAGAGCATGAAGATTGCGACTGCAATGAACGTGGGGCCGAAATGATCGGCTTGCGCGACGAGCGCCAGGGCGATCACGGCGCCGGACAGGATGGCCAGGAACATGTTCACCCGGCCGAGCGATTCTGTGTACGTCAGCGAACGCGTCGCGAGCAGGCTCCAATGTTCGGTGGCGAGGATCTGCAGCTTGGCCCCTGCCACGGGGTCGCGTCCAGCCGGCGGCATTTCGGTCGACATATTCGTCTCCTAGTCGCGAGGTAGGTAACGAGGCAGCTCGGCAAGCGATGCGAAGCCGTGCGAGGCGAGATACGCGGCGATGCCATCGTGCACATCGGCGATGGCGCTGGGATTGACGAACGTGGCGGTTCCCACCTGCACAGCGGCGCAGCCCGCGATGAGGAACTCGAGCGCGTCTTCGGCGCTCGTGATGCCGCCGATCCCGACCACCGGGATGGACACAGCTCGCGCCGCTTGGTGGGCGAGGTGCACCGCCAGCGGGCGAATGGCCGGCCCGGATAGACCGCCGGTGCGAAAGCTCAGCCTTGGCTGCCGCGTGTTGAGGTCGATCGACATGCCCACAAATGTGTTGATCGCGGACAGCGCGTCAGCGCCGGCGGCCTCGCACGCCCGAGCAATCACGCCGATGTCGGTAACCATCGGTGTGAGCTTCACCCACACCGGCAGGTCGGTCCGCTTTCGCACCGCGTCCGTCACGGCGGCTGCCGCTCGCGGGTCGTTGCCGAAGTACAGGCCGCCCTGCTCGACGTTCGGGCAGGAGATGTTGATCTCGAAGCCGGCCACCCCCGCGACACCATCCAGCCGTGCGGCCAGCTCGCCATATTCATCAGCCGTCTCGCCGTTGATGTTCACGAGCACTGGGAAGTCCCATTGGGCCCACTGCGGCGCGTAGTCACGAATCAAGCCCTCGGCTCCAGGGCCCTGGAGGCCGATCGAATTGAGCATCCCCGACGGGGTCTCGACGATCCGCGGTGGCGGCGTGCCGGCCCGCGGGCGGAGGAAGATGCCTTTGGACACCATCCCACCCAAGGCGCGCCGCTCGAGCAGCGGCACCTCGGTGCCGTAGCCGAACGTGCCGGAGGCCGCGAGCACCGGCCCGCGCAGCCTCAGCCCGCCGATGTCGACCGACATATCGATCGTCATGCGCTGATTGCGTAAGGCAGGTGGGCCGGAAGCATCGACCACTCGACGTCCTCGGCGCGATAGACAGGTCCCTCCTTGCACGCGCGGTCGTAGCCGCCCCGCGCCAGGGGCACGGCGCAGCCTAGGCAAACTCCCGTGCCGCAGCCCATGTACGTCTCGACCGCGACCTGGGCGTCCGGCCAGCGCATCGCCACCGCGGCAAGCATCCGGTTGGGACCGCATGCGAGCACCAGGTCGGCATCCGGAACAGCCGAGACGGCGGTGCCCGCGAAGCCACGCGACCCGTCATCGGTGGCCCATATCACCTCATCACCCTCCGCCTCCGAACAGAGCTCATCCACGGTTCGGGCCCCATGCACCCACGTCACGCTCATCCCGGCCGCGCGTGCCTCGCGAGCGGCCAGCGGCATCGGCGCCACGCCCAGCCCGCCGCTCACGAGGGCCACCGAACGCGGGCCGGCTGCCAGGTCGAAGCCGTGGCCGAGCGGGCCCAGGCAGCTGACGGTGTCGCGCGCCGTCATCGCCAGCAGCTGAGCGGTGCCGGCGCCGACCGCCTTGAGGATCACCTCGATGCGATCGCCTTCGGTCTTGTAGACGGAGAACGGACGGCGCAACAGCGGCCCGGGTGACCAGCCGAGGTCGACGAACTGGCCGGCGCGAACGGTCTGCGCGATCTGGGGCGCGTCGAGCGAGAGCACGAACATCCCGCGAGCGACCTCGCGGCGCGAAACCACCGGCGCATCAAGCAGAAACACCGTTTCTCCACTCATCGATCGTTCGCACCACCATCTCATCGGGCGCGCTCGCGGCCGATTCGAGCAGCGCCGCCGCGGTGTCGAGCGACGTGAGGCACGGGATGCGCCGCTCCACGGCCGCCCTCCGGATCTCGAAACCGTCCTTGAACACAGGCCCGCCCACCTCGCCCGAATCCGTGTAGATGTTCGACATCGTGTTGATCACGAGGTCGACCTCGCCGGCCGTGATGACGTCGAGCACTGTCGGCCCCTCTTCGCCGATCTTGGCGACGAGTCGGGGCGAGAACCCCGCGGAGTGCAGCGCTCGCGCCGTGCCGTCGGTGGCCACGAGCGTGCATCCCATCTGCACCAGGCGGGAGACGATGGGAAAGATTTCCGGCTTGTCGACGTCGGCGATCGTCAACAGCACCGCACCGCCCGGACGTATGTGGACGCCGGAGGCGGCAAAGGCCTTGCGCATCGCGGCGGCGAGGGTGCGGTCGATCCCGATCGCCTCGCCGGTCGACTTCATCTCCGGTCCGAGGTACGAATCGACGGCGGGGAGCTTGTTCATCGAGAAGACCGGCGCCTTGACGGCGACGAGGTCCCGCGCCGGAACCAGGCCAGTGCTCCAGCCGAGGTCGGACAGCTTCGCGCCGAGCATCACCCGCGTGGCCATGTCGACCATCGGCACGCCCGTGACCTTGGATAGGAAAGGCACCGTCCGAGACGCACGCGGGTTGACCTCGAGCACGTACACCTTGCCGCGATGGACGACGTACTGCACGTTGACCAGGCCCCGCAGGCGCAGGTGACGGGCGATGCGGACCGTGTAGTCGATCACGTCCTCGAGCTCTGATGGTTCGAGGCCTGGCGCAGGGTAGACGGCGTACGAGTCGCCCGAGTGCACGCCGGCGCGTTCGACGTGCTTCATGACGCCGGGGATGACGACGGTGTCGCCGTCCGTGACCGCGTCGACCTCCACCTCATCGCCCTGGAGGTATTTGTCCACCAGGACCGTGCCGCGCGGCATCGCGCCGATCGCCCACACCATGTATCGCTGCAACTCGCGGCGATCGTGCACGATCTCCATCGCGCGCCCGCCGAGTACGTATGACGGCCGCACGAGCACGGGGTAGCCCGCGCGCTCGGCGATCACGATCGCCTCCTCGACATTAGTGGTCGTACCGCCCACGGGCTGTGGAATCCCGATCGCCTCGAGTGCCGCCGCGAACGCTCGCCGATCCTCGGCCAGGTCGATGGCCTCCACCGCGGAGCCCAGGATCGGCACGCCGCGCTCCTCCAGCGGCTCGGCAAGGTTGATGGCCGTCTGGCCCCCGAACTGGACCAGGGCGCCGGCGACACGCTCGGCCTCCGCGACCTGCACGGCGCCGTCGAGGTCGAGCGGCTCGAAGTACAGGCGGTCCGAGGTGTCGAAGTCCGTGGACACCGTCTCAGGGTTGGAGTTGACGAGCACGGCGCGCACGCCCGCTTCGCGAAGGGACCACGCCGCATGAACCGAGCAGTAATCGAACTCGATCCCCTGGCCGATCCGGATCGGCCCGGACCCAACCACAAGCGCGGTGCGGGCCGTGACCGCCTCGCTTTCGGTCTCCTCCTCCCAGCAGGAGTAGTAGTAAGGCGTAGCGGCTTCGAACTCGGCCGCGCACGTGTCGACAAGCTTGTATGTGGGCGCCGACCTCTCCACCGACTCGCCCCGCAGCCCGGCGATCATCGTGTCGGAGAAGCCCGCGCGCCGAAGCTCGCGGACGTCACCTTCCTTCTCCAGCCGCGTGATCGTCTCCAATCGGTCGATGAACCAGCGGTCGATGCCGCTCCGCGCGGCGAGGTCGGCCGGCTGCGCTCCGTTGCGAAGCGCGTGAAGCAGCGCAAAGAGCCGCCTGTCGTTGGGCTGATCGATGAGCTCCGGTCGCTCCAGCTCTGAGGCGGTGGGCGGCTTCTGCTCCAGAGAGCGCATGGCCTTGACGAGGGCGGCTTCGAAAGTCCGCTCGATGGCCATCACCTCGCCGGTGGAAGCCATCTGCGTGCCGAGCCGCCGATCGCCGGCCGGGAACTTGTCGAACGGCCAGCGGGGAATCTTGACCACGCAGTAGTCGAGCGCCGGTTCGAACGCGGCGAAAGTGCGGCCGGTGATCTCGTTGCGAATCTCCTCCAGCCGCCTGCCCACCGCCACCTTCGCGGCCACTCGCGCGATCGGATATCCAGTGGCTTTGGACGCGAGCGCCGACGATCGGCTCACCCGAGGGTTGACCTCGATGACGTAGTAGGTCGAGCTCTTCGGATCCAGCGCGAACTGCACGTTGCATCCGCCCTCGATGCCGAGCGCGCGGATGATGCGGATCGCAGACGAGCGCAGCATCTGGTGGTCGCGATCGGACAGCGTTTGCGCGGGCGCGACCACGATCGAGTCGCCGGTGTGAACGCCCATCGGGTCGAGGTTCTCCATGTTGCAGACCGTGATGCACGTGTCGGCGGCGTCACGCATCACCTCGTACTCGATCTCCTTCCAGCCCCAGAGCGAACGCTCGATGAGGACCTGGTGGATGGGCGAGGCGTCGAGGCCGCGCTTCGCGATCGTTTTCAGATCAGCCTCGTTGGTGACGAAGCCACCGCCGGTCCCGCCTAACGTATACGCAGGCCGGATGACCACGGGCAGGCCGATCTCGGCCACGAACGCCGTCACCTGATCGATCGATTCGCAGACTCGCGACAGCGGCACCGGCTCGCCGATCTGCTCGAGCATTTCCTTGAATGCCTGGCGGTCCTCCGCCTTGCGGATGGTCTCGATGTCCGCGCCGAGGAGGCGTACCTGGTGGCGGTCGAGCACCCCGGCGGCGGCGAGCTCGGTTGCCAGGTTGAGGCCGGTTTGGCCGCCCAGGGTCGGCAGCAGCGCGTCAGGCTTCTCGCGCGCGATGACGCGCTCGACGGCCTCCACAGTCAGCGGCTCGAGGTACACGCGGTCGGCCACCTCCTCGTCGGTCATGATCGTGGCGGGGTTGGAGTTCACCAGCACGGTCGTGATCCCTTCCTCGCGCAGCGCCTTGCACGCCTGCGTGCCGGCGTAGTCGAACTCGGCGGCCTGGCCGATCACGATCGGTCCGGAGCCGAGGATGAGCACCTTCTTCGGCCTCTCCGGCTGCGCAGCGCCACCAACCGCCTTCAGAACCGGACGGCGGTTGCGGACCATCTCCACGAACCGGTCATAGAGGTGCTGGTTGTCCTGCGGCCCGGGGCAGCCCTCGGGGTGGTACTGGACGCTGAAGGCGGGCAGCGTACGGTGGCCGAGACCCTCGACCGAGCCGTCGTTGAGGTTGCGCTGGGAGACGAAGAAGTCGCCCGGCGGTAGCGAGGCCGCGTCGACCTGGAACTCGTGGTTCTGGCTGGTGATGTGCACCGCGCCGGTTTCCAGGTCTTTGACCGGGTGATTGGCGCCGTGGTGGCCGTAGGGCAGCCTCGACGTGGTGGCGCCGGCGGCGCGACCCATGATCTGGTGGCCGAGACAGATGCCGAACAGCGGAATGCGCCCGAGCGCGTCTCTTGCCAGCTCGACAGGCCGATCGAGGACGGCCGGGTCTCCAGGGCCGTTGGACAGCACGAGCCCATCCGCGCCCGCGGCCGCGACATCCGACCACGAGGCCGTGTACGGCAGCACGATCACGCGGCAGCCGCGCTCGCGCAGCGAGCGGAGGATGTTCGACTTCACGCCGTAGTCGACGACCGCGATCACGAGCCCATCTCCGTCAGCCCGGTGCGGCAGGCGCAGCTCGGGCGGAAGGGGATCGAGCCATTCCGCGCTTGCGGTCCGCGACGTCTCGGCAACCAGGTCCTGCTCGGCGAGCGGGGTGACCCGACTCGCGGCCAATGCCAGATCTTCCAGGCGCTTCTTATCGGGCGCCGCGTCCTCGTGCGTGAGTACCGCCCGGAGCGCGCCGTGCTTGCGGATGTGTCGGGTCAGCGCCCGAGTGTCGATGTCGGCGATCCCAGGCACGCGCCAGCGCCGCAGGTATTCGTCCAGCGAAGCCTCGCTGGAGTGGTGGCTCGGCTGCGGGCATGCCCAACGCACGACCAGGGCGCGCGCCCACGGGCGTGCAGACTCCGCATCCGCTTCGCGGACTCCGTAATTGCCCTGGAGCGGATAGGTCATGCACACCATCTGCCCGGCATAGGAGGGATCGGTCAACACCTCCTGGTAGCCGGTCATGGCCGTGTTGAAGACGACCTCACCTTGCCCGAGCACATCAGCGCCCAGCGCCGCGCCGACGAAAGCGCGACCGTCTTCGAGCACCAGCGCGGCGTGGCGGTCTCTAGACGGCAACTATCACCGCCTGGTCGATGCCGTCTTCCTCTGCAACCAGTACCTCGATTCGCTCCGAGTCCGATGTGGGGACGTTCTTGCCGATGTAATCGGGACGGATCGGCAGCTCGCGGTGTCCGCGGTCGACGAGCACGGCCAGCTGGATCGCCCGCGGGCGCCCGAAGTCCATGAGCGCATCCATCGCGGCCCGCGCAGTCCGCCCGTGGTGGATGACGTCGTCCACGAGCACGACCACCTTGCCATCGATGTCCGGCATCACCGACTGCCCGCTGTGCGCGGGCACACGCAGGTGACGGTCGTCGCGATGCTTGCTGATGTCGAGCGCTCCCACCGCGACGGGCGCCCGCTCGAGCTCCATCAGGCTGTCCGCCAACCGGCGCGCGAGGTGATCTCCCTTCGCCATCACGCCGACCAGCACCAGGTCGCCCGCGCCGCGGTTGCGTTCGAGAATCTCGTGTGCGATCCGCGACAGTGAGCGCCGGATCTGGTCCGCATCCATCACGGTCGCCTTGAGCCTCCCCTGGGTGATGCTCATGCCAAAACCTTGTCCAGCAGCGCCATCCGGATGTAGAGGCCGTTGCGGGCCTGGCGGAAGTAAGCGGCGCGAGGATCCGCGTCGACCTCGGGCGCGATCTCATCGACCCTGGGCAGCGGGTGCATGACAATCGCCTCTTTCCTCATGCGAGCCAGCGTCGAGGCATCGATGCGGTAGACGCCCTTGAGCGCGAGGTAGGAGGCCTCGTCGGCGAAACGCTCCTTCTGAATCCGCGTCTGGTAGATGACGTCGACCTGAGGCAGGACAGCGTCGAGGTCCTGCGACTCCACCCATTGGACGTGGTGGTCGTCGAGGTGCTCCTTGATGTCATCCCTCATCGCCACCTGCGGCGGCGCGACGAAGCAGATGCGGATGTCGCGGAACTTGCTGAGCAGGTAGGCCAGAGACCTGACCGTGCGACCGTTGGCGAGGTCCCCCACCATCGCGATGCGGACGCCATCGATGTGGCCGAGCTCATCGCGGATCGTGTACAGGTCGAGCAGCGCCTGCGTCGGATGCTGTCCGGGACCGTCGCCGGCGTTGATGACGGGAACCGAGCTCACCGCCGCGGCGCGTTTGGCCGCGCCCTCTTCGTTATGGCGAAGAACGATCAGGTCGGCGTAGCCGCTGACGATCCGGATGGTGTCCTCGAGCGTCTCGCCCTTGGCAGCCGATGAGAACTCGCGCGCGTTGTCCGTGCCCATCGTGCGGCCGCCCAGCCGGAGCATCGCGGCCTCGAAGGAGAGGCGCGTCCGTGTCGAGGGCTCGTAGAAAAGGGCGGCCATTACCTGACCGTTGAGCCGTCCCGAGAAATGGTGCGGCTGGCGCTTGATCTCGTCGGTTCGGTCGAGCAGCTCTTCGAGGAGAGCCCTCGAGAACTGCTGGCTCTCGACCACATGCCGCAGGCGGCTTCCGATGGCCATGAAAAATCCTCCTTCCCGACCTCTCTTGGATCGGACTTAAAGGAACTCCCGGCGCGTTGCGCCGTCGCGTGAAGTTTATCAGCTACCGTTGTTGACGTGAACAAACGACCAGGGCACGTCGTGGTCACGACCGAGGTCGCGGTCTGCTCGTTCTGCGGCCGCCCGCGCACGCTGAGGCACGAGGAGCATCAGCTCGGCACGCTCGTGCGCACGATCATCACCTGCGAGACATGCCACCGCACGCTGTCGAGCACCATCGGCGTCGCCACCACGCCACTTGCCGAGCCCGAACCTATCGCCCCAGAACCCGCGCCCATTGCGGAACCCGCCGCTGCGGCGCCGAAGGCGGCCGAACGCCCCGCCAAATCAATCGTGCACCGCAAGGCCGCGGCCACGAAAGCAACTACACCGAAGAGCCGACCCAAGAAGACCAGGTGACCGGGGCGGCGGTGGTGGTCGAGCGCCTCGAGAAGACGCTCGGAAAGAACAAGGTGCTGAAAGGCATCTCATTTACGGCTCAGCCGGGCGAGATCTTCGGCTTGCTCGGCCCCAACGGCGCGGGCAAGACGACCACGCTGCGAATCATCTGCACGCTGCTGACGCCGGACAGCGGGAGGGTCGAGGTCCTCGGCTCCGACACCCGCACCGCCCCGCAAGAGGTGCGCAGGCGGGTCGGCGTCGTGACGGCCGACATCGGCGTGTATCCGCGCCTTACGGCCCGCGAGAACATCGCCTACTTCGCGCAGCTCAGCGGTGTGCCCGACGCCGACTTGAAGCGCCGCGTCGACGCCGTCATCGAGCGGCTCGACGTCGGCTCGTTTGCCGACCAGAGGGCCGAGAGCCTCTCATCAGGGCAGAAGCAGAAGCTCGCAATCGCTCGGGCTATCGTCCACGACCCGCAGGTGCTCATGTTCGACGAGCCAACATCCAACCTCGACGTGCTCGCCTCCAGAGAGGTGCGCGAGTTCATGGTCGAGTCGAAGGGGCGCGGGAAGTGCGTGATCTTCTCGACCCATGTGATGCACGACGCCGAGCGGCTTTGCGACCGCATCACGATCCTGCACGAGGGCCGGGTCGTGGCGAGCGGATCCACGGCCGAGGTGCGCGGCGAGCGGCGCGAGTTAGAAGACGCGTTTTTAGAGCTGGTAGGAGAGGTCTCCCGCCCCTCTCCGGGCCTCCCCCCGAAGGGGGGAGGGTAATGGGAACGGCCTGGATCGTCTACAGGAAGGAGATCACCGAGATCCTGCGCGACCGCCGCACGCTCATGGCGATCGGGCTAGCGGCGCTCGCGACGCCGATCGTGCTCAGCGTCATCTCGCAGGTCGCCACGAAGACCGCCACCCAGGAGTAAACGATCGGCTACTCGGGCGACGTCCCGACCGGCCTCGGCGATCTCCTGCGTGCCACGAGCCTGAAGCTGGTGCCGGTGACCGATCCGGCCGCGGCGGCCACGCGGCAGGTGGACCTCGGCGTGGCGTTCAAGCCGGGCGAGATCGACGAGTACTACGACCCCAGCCGGCAGAGCGCGCAGATCGCTGACACTCGCCTGCGGACCGTGCTCGGGCAGTACAGCGCGGCGCAGGCGGCTGCGGCTCTGCAGCAGCGCGGCATCGACCCCGGCATCCTGACGCCGGTACGGATCGTGGCCCACCCGCTGACCTCGCCGATCCAGGCCGCGTCGAACGCCTTTCTCAGCTTCTTCCTGCCCTACATCCTGATCACGATGATCCTGACCGGCGGCTTCTCCGCGGCGCTCGACAGCTCAGCCGGGGAGCGCGAGCGGAGGACCCTGGAGAGCCTGCTGCTGACGCCGGCTCCGCGGAGCCGCATCCTGCTGGGCAAGATCGGTGCAGTGACGACCATCAGCCTCGTGGCCGCGGTGGCCGCGATCGGGTCGATGTTCGTCGCGCTGTCGCAGCTTTCGCTGCCTCGCGAGTCCGGAATCGGTCACATCACACTCAGCCCGGTGGCGGTGCCCGTGATGGTGTGGGTCGCGATCTTGATCGCCGTCAGCTTCAGCGCCGTCACCCTCGCACTCGGGACCTTGGCGAAGACGTTCCGCCAGGGCCAGGCCTACGTCACGCCCCTCTACTTCATCACGATCTTCCCGGCGTCGATCATCCTGTTCATTCCTGATTTCAACCCGAGCCTGGCGTACTACCTGATCCCGATCCTCAACGCCGTGCTGGTGCTGCGGGACGCGATCGTCCACAACGCGGTGGAGTGGCCGACGCTCGTGGTGACCTCAGTCAGCCTGATCGCGACCGGTGCTCTGGCCTGGTATGCGGCGCTGCGCCTCTTCACCCGCGAAGCGCTCCTAACACGCTCTTAGGGGTGTCAGAATGTTGAGCAGAGGCAGTTGGTGATGCAGCGCGAAGACCGGCTTCGCAGCCTGGAGCGGAAGAGCATGGAAACGATCTTTGCTCCCCTCGACCCCAATGAAGCGCTGCCGCGCGAGCTCCTGAAGGACGCTCGTAGGTACAAGACCCTCGGCCGCCGCGAGCTGGCGGGCGCACTCTGGCTGCCGGCGCTGGTCGCTGTCCTGTTTCTCGCCTCCTGGAGCCACCTTGATTCGACCATGGCGCTCGGCAGCGTCGGCCTCCTTCTTCTCGGTTTCGTTGTGTTCGCCATCTCTGGCGGGCGGCGCTGAAATAGCGATTCGCAGCAAGGGGTAATAATTCGAGCCATGAATGGAGCTGTGATCGCTGCTTTGGGCCGCTCTCCGATCGGCCGGGCTCGCAAAGGGTCCCTGGTCGACGTCCGGCCGGACGACCTCGCGTCTTATGTAGTCACGAAGGTGCTCGAGCAGCTGCCGCAGCTGGAGCGCTCCGAGATCGAAGACCTCATCTGCGGCTGCGGCCTGCCCGGGGGCGAGCAGGGCCACAACCTCGGCCGGGTCGTATCGATCCTCAGCCGGCTCGACGTCCCCGGCGTGACCGTCAACCGCTACTGCTCCTCATCGCTGATGACCACCAGGATCGCCGCGCACGCCATCGAGGCCGGCGAGGGTGACGTCTTTCTGTCTGTCGGCGTGGAGTGCGTGTCGCGCTACGGCAGCGGCTATCCCGACGCGCCGGACACCTACAACTCGAGGCTCGTGCCCGGGAACGCCGAAGAGTACCCCGACATCTACATCTCCATGGGCCAGACGGCCGAGAACGTGGCTCGGCGCGAGAAGATCAGCCGCGAGGAGCAGGACCGCTACGCGGTGAAGAGCCAGAACGCGGCTGTGAAGGCTCGCGACGACGGCTTCTTCGACCGCGAGATCATCCCCGTGCCGCTGCCCAACGGCCAGATGTTCACGAAAGACGACGGCCCGCGACCGGGGACGACGATGGAGGTCCTGGCGACCCTCAAGCCGGCGTTCCGCGAAGACGGCACCGTGACGGCCGGCAACTCGTGCCCCCTCAACGACGGCGCCGCCGCGGTGGTGGTGATGTCGGAGCGCCGAGCCAAGGAGCTGGGCATCAAGCCGCTGGCTCGCGTCGTCTCGACGGGGCTGACCGCGCTCGAACCTGAATTCATGGGCCTTGGTCCCATCGAAGCCTCGAAGCAGGCTCTCAAGCGCGCGAAGATGACCATCGACGACATCGACATCGTCGAGATCAACGAGGCGTTCGCCGCGCAGGTCATCCCGGCGGCGCGGGGGATCGGCGTCGACCCGTTCAGTGACAAGCTCAACCCGCACGGCGGTGCCATTGCGCTGGGCCACCCGTTCGGCATGACCGGCGCGCGCATCCTGTGCACCCTGCTCAACGGCCTCCGTGAAAAGGACAGGACCTACGGCCTGGAGACGATGTGCGTGGGCGGCGGCCAGGGGATGGCCATGATCGTGGAGCGCCTCAACTAGACTTCCCGACGATGATCGACGACACCGACCGGCGTCGGTGGTCGGATTGGGTGGCGGCTCAGATCGGCGGCGACGAATGGCGCCAGCGCACCGCGCTGGATGCGGCGCTGCAGTCCCTCCAGATGGGTCACAGCGCGACCGAGGCGGCTGCGGCTGCGCAGGCGGCCGTGGCCCACGCGCCGGTTACAGCCGTCCAGGGCCCGGCGGTGCAGGCCGCGCCGCAAGCCGGGCTCCAGGGCGTTTACAGATGCCGCTTTTGCGGCTCGATTCCAGCGGTCGCGATGACGATCTACGAGCACAACGGGTTCATCGTCCTCATGCAGTTCAAGAATCTGAGGGGCCCGTTCTGCCGCAATTGCGGCCTGCACGTGTGGCGGCGCATGACCGACACGACGCTGCTGAGAGGCTGGCTCGGCCTCGCCTCGTTCTTCATCGCCCCCATCACGGCACTGATCAACCTGGTCAACCTGCCCAAGCTCAACCGGCTGCCGCCCCCGGACACCCGATACGCGGTCAATCCGCCGGCGGACCCGGGACGGGGTTTGTTCTATCGGCCAGGCGTCTACGTGTACCTGGGGGTGATCTTGGTCCTGCTTGCCTTCCTGGCGGGATCCGCGCTCGCCGCCTCAGGCTCGCGCTAGCACGAACACCGTGCCCGTCGGGTTGTTGCCGCCATGGCAATGGGCGCAATAGCTCGGTGGTCCAGGCCGCCAGTGAGGGCGAAGTGTGGCCGGGCTGCGGCGCGGGCCGGTGTTAGACCTTGACGGGGTCCGGGGTTGCCTTGAGGAGCCCCTCAAGGACCCGCCGCAGGAGCTTTCGCAGCGCCGTGCGCTCCTCTGGGCTGAAGTCGGCGAGGATCTCGTCTTCGAGGGATTCACGCGCCTTCTCGGCGCGTTCGACCGCCACGCGACCTGATTCGGTGAGCTCCACCAGGTGACGGCGGCGATCGCTTGCGTCCCGCCTGCGCACCGAGAAACCGGCCGCTTCGAGCTCGTTGAGGAGCAGCACCACGCCGTTGGCGTCGATCAGGAGGGCCTTTTCCAGCTCCTGCTGGGAGACGCCGCCATGGTCCCGAACGAAGCCCAGGAGCATGAACTGCTTGAGGCGCATGCCCAGGAGCTCTTCCGTGGTGCGCCGGTGCAGCGCTTTGGAGATCTGCGTGAGCAGTGCGACCAGCCCCGTGTCCGAACCCTTCTGCATCTTGGCCACCTCCGATCCTACCACTAGATGAGAATCATTCCCACTTTCCAGATAATCCATGCAATAAGGACCATAATGCTCCTGTTATAGTGATCGTCACGTAAGCAGGTTCGTCAGCGGAGGCATTATGAAAATCCACAAGTCAGCGGTTCAACCCCCAGTCAGCGATCGCCGCCGTTGGCTGGCCCTAGTCGTGGTCTGTTTCGGCCAGCTCATGATCGTCCTCGACTCGACGATCGTGAACGTCGCGCTGCCGTCGATCCAGCGCGACCTGCACTTCAGCCAGGCCGACCTCACGTGGGTAGTCAACGCCTACCTCATCACCTACGGGAGCCTGTTGCTTCTGGCCGGCCGCGCGGGCGACCTGTTCGGCCGCAAGAGGGTCTTCCTTGCCGGCGTGGCGGTCTTCACGGCTGCGTCGGTCCTGAGCGGCTTCGCGTACGACCCCGCGGTCCTGGTGGTCGCGCGCTTCCTCCAGGGTGCCGGCGGGGCGCTCTCGGCCGGGGTCATCCTCGCCCTCATCATCACCGGCTTCCCCAAGCCCGTTGAGCGCGCGCAGGCGATGAGCGTATTCACGTTCGTCCTCGCGGGCGGGGGCTCGCTCGGGCTGCTCGCCGGCGGGCTGCTGACGGAATCGATCAACTGGCACTGGATCTTCTTCATCAACCTTCCCATCGGCGTCGCCACCTTTATTGCAGGCGCCGCGCTGATCGACGAAACTGCGGGCGCCGGCCTTCGGCAGAGGGTGGATGTCGCAGGCTCCATCCTGGTCACTGCGGCCATGGTGCTCGGGGTGTACGCGATCGTGACCGCTGCGCAATTCGGCTGGGCCTCAGCTCACACTTTCGGATTTGGCGGGGCGGCCATCGGCCTCCTCGCGGCATTCCTGGCGCTCGAGGCGCGCATCGAGAATCCGATCCTGCCGCTGCGCATACTGCAGCTGCGGAGCCTCACAGGCGCGAGCGCGGCGCGGGCAATGCTCGCCACCGGGATGTTCGCGACCTTTTTCATGGGCGCGCTCTACCTGCAGCACGTCAAGGGCTACAGCTCGTTGGGCACCGGGCTCGCGTTCTTGCCTTCAACCCTGACGCTCGGGGTGCTTTCCACCGGGATCACCGCCAGGCTGATGCGGACCTTCGGTCCTCGGGCGATGCTAATTCCCGGCCTGGCCACCATCACCACCGCGCTGGCTCTGCTCGCGACCGCGGACGTGAACGCCGGCTATTTCCCCGGCATTTTCGGAGGCTATCTCCTGTTCGGGATCGGAGCCGGCATGTCGTTCATGCCCCTGATGACGATCATGATGGCCGAGGTCCCGATGGCTGATGCAGGCGTCGCATCGGGCGTGGCCAACGTCACCATGCAGGTTGGCGCGGCGCTTGGGTTGGCCGCCCTGGGCACGATCTCCACCGACTACAGCCGGACGCTGGTCGCTCAAGGCCAGTCGGTCGTGAGCGCGTTGGCGAGTGGATATCAGCTGGGGTTCGCGATCGCGGCCGCGTGCGTGGTGACCGCGCTCCTCATCGTGGTCGTGGCGCTCCGGTCCCCGGCGACGGTTCGAGTGCAGCGATCCCGGCCGCAGCCCGAGCCGGCGGCTGCGAACGAAGCCCAGGCGGCCTGACTCAGCCCAGCAGGTGGCGCTCGAGGAACGCGGTCATGCGCTGGAACATGAGGATCTGGTTCTCTCGGCGGGCGAAGCCGTGGCCCTCACCTTCGAAGGTGAGGTACTCGACCGCCCGCCCCAGAGAGCGCAAACGATCTACGAGCTGGTCTGATTCCTCGCGCGGGATCCGTGGATCGTTGTCGCCCTGGATCACAAGGAGAGGGCACCGCACGTTTTCGACGTAGCTGATCGGGGAGCGCTGGATCAGCATCTCGCGATCGGTTTCGAGGTCGCCGATCCAGAGCTTGTTCCATCGCTTCCAGTTGGGCGGGTCGTTCTCGAGCATCGTCACGAGGTTGCACGGCCCGAAGATGTCGACGCCGCAGCGCCAATACTCCGGGAGTCGCGTGACGCACGTGAGGGATGCGAAGCCCCCGTAGGACCCACCCCAAACGCCCAATCTTTTGGAATCGAAGTCGGGTTGTGCCCGCATCCAGTGCGCCACCGAGCGAAGGTCGGCGAGGTCGATCCCGCCCCAGTCGCGGTGGATTCTTGTCTGCCAGGCCTTCCCATAGCCGGTGGACCCATGGATGTTGGGCATGACGATCGCCACGCCCCGATCGAGCATCCTCGCCACCAGCGCCGTCTGGAACTGCGGTCGAGATTGTCCTTCGGGCCCGCCATGGATGATCAGCAACGCGGGCCGGCGCCCGGCATGGGCATCCGGCCGGAAGACGTAGCAGGGGATTTCGCCCTCGGGCCCCTCGATGCGGATCGACTCGGGGCGCGGCGGGTAGCGCGGCAAGGCGTCGCCGCGAAGCAACAGCCGGTCCTCGCCGGTGGCGAGCTCGAGGATCCGGATCTCGACCGGACCCCCCACGGGCAGGAGGGCATACGCGCAACGGGCGCCGTCGTTGGAGACGACCATGTCGCCAACGGACCCATTGGTTTCACGCTCGCCGGCCGCCCCGTTGTCGAGCCGCCAGCGCAGCCTCGAGTAGCCATCCTCGTTGAGGCTCCAGACGACTCCACGCCCGTTCGACGACGTGGCCGCCAGCTCGACATCCCAATCTGTCCGCTCGTACACCTCGCGCTCGCCGCTGTGGATGTCGATCGCTTCGAGGTGGAGGAAGTCGCTGTCGTGGTCGGTGATCGCCAGCATGCGCCCGTCCGCAAGCCACCCGGCCGGGACGTTCTGCATCTCGCCCTCGTGCGCGGTGAGCTCTGCAACCTCGCCGGTATCGGCCTCCACGGCCACCAGGTCTTGATCCGTGTTCTGGGCCACGCGCATGACGCCCAGCCAGCGTCCATCTGGAGACCAGCCCCCGGCGACATGCCACGCAGGCCCGGATGCCACCAACCGCTGCCGCCCCGTCTTGGCGTCGACGACCGCGACGTCGACGTCGTCGGGCTCGCGACCATTGGTGCTGAGTGCGACAGACCTTCCATCAGGGGATGCCGCATACCGAGAAAGGTGATGCTGGACGCGATCGCCTTCGCTCACCGCAAAGTCTTCGAGCCGGCCGTCCGGGCGGCGCACGTACACCTGCCACCGCTCGGTGCCGCCCCGGTGCGCGGTGACATAGAGATCACCCGTCGGTGACCATGAGAGTCCATGCGCCGCCGCTCCCTCGATAGCGAATGCGGTGCGAGGCTCGCCCCCGGCCACAGGGATCTCACAGACCACTGCCGGGCCATTTTTGGGGGAGACGAACGCAAGCGTCGACCCGTCGGGTGAGAACGCGAACGGCGCCGGGCCGGAGTAGCGCCGGGTCGTGTGGAACATAAGCCCGATGAGGAGGCCCGGCGGCTTGGGCGCAGGCTTCACGACGTCCGCGGTCACGTGATGCCTTCTTTCCTCTTGTAGAAACGGCACGGCGGCGATTCCGAAGTGGTGTGGAAGTTCCAGTGCCGGCACCACGCGGTGCCGTCGAACATCCGGCACGTGCCGCAGGTCACGTGCGGGTGCTCGACCGGCGTCTTCTTCATGTGATGTTCCGGCCGTTCGCCCGCAAACCCTGCCTTCACAGCTGCGACCGTACCTCCCACAGGTCGGGGAAGAAACGTTTGCCGAGCGTGGTTCTCAGATAGTCGGCGCCGCTGCTGCCGCCCGTCCCAGGCTTGCCGCCGATCTGCCGCTCGACCATGAGCACGTGCCGGGAACGCCAGAGCGCGAAGGTCTCGTCGTGGTCGAGGAGCGCCTCGCACAGGTCGAAGAGGTCAGCGTGACGCTGGCGATCCATATAGATGTCGCGCAGCGACGGCGAGCCCCTTCGCTTGAGGAGCGAGTGGAACGCGTCGGCCAGCGACGGTTCCTCGAGGCGTTTGCGCAAGCGGTTGATCTCGTCCGGGGTCGCCTCGACGCGCGCCAGGTATGCCGGCTCTTTCACCCCTGACAAGAACTCGATCTCTCGGAACTGCACCGACTGAAATCCGCTCGCGGGCGCTAATTGCGAGCGAAACGCAAGAAAGTCCTGCGGCGACATCGTCTCGAGGACCTCGATCTGCTCCACCAGCAACTTCTCGATGACGTACACGCGGCGGAGGAGGTGGCGGGCGTAGAGAATGTCGTCCGCCTCGATCCGTGACCGCGCGCCGGACAGCTCGTGGAGCACGACCTTGAACCAAAGCTCATAAGCCTGGTGGGCGACGATGAACAGGAGCTCGTCGTGCTCCTCGCTGAGGCCGGTCTGCAGCTGCAGCAGCTCGAGGAGCCTGAGGTAAGAGCCGTATGAGAGCCTGCGTCCTTCCTCGCCGAACTGCCTGCTCATCTCGCCAGGAGCCTAATGCTTGAAGTGGCGCCGGCCGGTCAGCACCATTGCGATCCCCGCCGCGTCGGCCGCCGCGATCACCTCGTCGTCCTTCATCGAGCCGCCGGGCTGGATAGCCGCGGTGACGCCGGCCTGGACCCCGACCTCCAGCCCATCTGCAAATGGAAAGAAAGCGTCGGACGCCATGACCGAGCCCCTCGCCCGCTCGCCCGCGCGATGAACCGCGATCTGCACGGCCTCCACGCGTGACATCTGCCCGGCGCCTACGCCCACAGCCGCGCACTCGTTGAAGAGAACGATGGCATTGGACTTCACGTGTTTCACCGCGGTCCACGCGAGTCCGAGCTGCTCCCACTCCTGCTCCGTGGGCTGCCGTTTGGTGACCACCACGCATGAGGAGCGATCGAAGACCGCGCGATCCCAGTCCTGCACCAGGAATCCGCCAGCGACCGTACGCACGTCGTAGTCGAACAGCCCGCGCCGGGGCGCTTGGGCGGCCAGCACGACCATCCCCTTCCGGCGGGCGAGGACCTCGGTGGCCTCGTCGAGGACAGCGGGCGCGATGACCACGTGCGTGACGATCTGGACGATCAGCTCCGCGGTTGACCGATCCAGCGGCCGGTTGACGGCGACCACTCCGCCAAAGGCCGACACCTTGTCGCATTCGTAGGCCATTCGGTATGCAGTGGCGATGTCCTCGGCGACGGCCAGGCCGCATGGATTCATGTGCTTGATGATGGCGGCCGCCGGCTGGTCGTAGTCGTTCACCAGCTCGAACGCCGCGGCCGCATCCTGGATGTTGTTGAAACCGGCCTCCTTGCCCTGGACTTGCTTGGCGCCCCCGAGCCCGCCAGGGTCAGGGCCGAACCTGTAGAACGCCGCCCGCTGGTGCTCGTTCTCGCCGTACTTGAGCGCCTGGACCAGCTGGCCGGCGAACGAAAGCTCCGGCGGAAAACCGGAATCCTCCGACGCGCGGAGGTACGCGGCGATCCAGGAGTCGTAGGCCGCCGTGTGCGCGTAAGCCTCGGCCGCCAGCCGGCGGCGCGTGGCCAGGTCGGGGCCTCCGGAGTGAAGAGCCGTCAGCAGCTCCGTGTATCGCTCGGGCCTCACGACGACCACGACCGAATCGTGGTTCTTCGCCGCGGCACGGATCATCGCCGGGCCGCCGATGTCGATCTGCTCCACCGCATCTTCGAACGAGACCGACGGCCGGCTCACCGTTTCCACGAACGGGTAGAGGTTGCAGCAGACCAGGTCGATCCTCTTGAGCCCGAGGCCGGCGAGCGCCTCCATGTGAGCGGGCTTGTCGCGCCGAGCGAGGATGCCCGCGTGCACTCCGGGATGCAGCGTTTTGACGCGGCCGTCCATCATCTCCGGAAAGCCGGTCAGGTCGGTGATCGGGTGCGCGTCAATCGCCGCCTCGAGGATCGCGCTCAGCGTGTTGCCGGTCGCGTAGAGCTCGAACCCGAGGCGTTGAAGGCCGCGCGCGAACCCGGTCAGCCCGCTCTTGTCACTGACCGACAGCAGGGCTCTCGGCAAGTCTCGCCTCCAGCAATCGGATGGCCGCGGGAAGAATCCTGTACTCCGCCTCGTGGATGCGCCGGCGAAGAGTCTCCACGGTATCGCCATTCAAGACCGGTACGGCTTCCTGGGCAAGAATCGGCCCCGCATCCAGGTCCTCCGTCACAAGGTGGACTGTCGCCCCGGTCATGACCGCGCCGCCGCTCAGCGCCTGCTCGACCGCGTCCATTCCGCCGCCGAACTCGGGCAGCAGCGACGGATGCACGTTGACGATGCGACCCTGGAACGCCTCCAGGAAGGGCCGGGTGTGGATACGGTCGTAGCCCGCGTCGACCACGAGCTCGACGCGGTACGCCTTGAAGAAGTCCCGCATGGCAGCATCGCGTTCCTCTTCCGACGAGAAGCGTTTGAGCGAGAGCTCCCCCAGCGGGATCTTGCGCTTCCGCGCCAGTTCGGCGCCGCCACACGACGGCCGGTTCGTCGCCACCGCCGCCACCTCGAATCCGCGGTCGATGAGGTTGCGGAGGTTGGAACCCTGCCCGGAGACGACAACCCCGAGTCTCATCGGGGTCCCCGCAACCGGGGCCCCCGCGAAATCCCCAGATTTCGTGGGGTGGGCAATTTCACAGATTTTGTGGGGTGAAGTCTCAGTTGATCACCACGCGTTCGCCGCCTGAGTGCGAGACGACCTCACCGATCACCTGCGCGCTGCGCGGAACCTCGTCTCGATCGACGACGAGGATCATCCCCAGCCCCATGTTGAACGTCCCGAACATCTCGTCGTCTGAGATCCGGCCTCGCTTCTGCATCAGGCCGAAGATCGGCGGCTCTTCCCACGAGCGGCGTCCGAGGCGCGCCCCCAGCCCCGGGGGCAGACAGCGCGGCAGGTTGCCAAGGACCCCGCCACCTGTGATGTGAGCGGCGCCCTTCCATGCGATCGAGCCGAGCTCGAGAAGGTACGAACGGTGGGGTTCGAGCAGCTCTTCGCCCAGCGGCCTGCCGACTTCTGGGAACACGCGGCTGAGGGGCACGCCTTCGAAGACCTTGCGCACCAGCGAGAAGCCATTCGTGTGGAGGCCGCTCGCAGGGAGGCCAATCAGCACGTCGCCGGCGCGGATGGCGTTCGGGTCTCGCATGAGGCCGGGTTCGACCATGCCGACAATGAAACCGGCGAGGTCGTAGTCACCGAGCGCGTACACCCCAGGCATCTCTGCCGTCTCACCGCCCAGCAGCGCGCATCCCGCTTCGCGGCACGCGGCCGTGATCCCTTCGATGATCTGCGTGAAGACCTCCGGGTCGAGCTTGCCTGTGGCGAAATAGTCGAGCAGAAAGAGCGGACGTGCGCCGGCCGTCGCGATGTCGTTGACGCAATGGTTGACGAGGTCGACGCCGATGCCGCGGTGGGAAGACGCGGCGATCGCGACTTTGATCTTCGTTCCGACCCCATCGGCGCTGGCCGCCAGGTGCCCGCCGCCTGGGAGCGCATACAGCCCTGCGAACGGCCCGACGCCAAGCGCCACCTCCTCGCCGTGCGTGGCCTTGATCAGCGGCTTGACCCGCTCGAGGACCCGCTCGTACGCCTCGATGTCGACGCCGGCGGCGGCGTACGACAGCCCCTCGCCTGCCATCAGGCCTTTGGGTTGAGCAGAACAGGGTCCGGGATGAGGGGCTGCTCGAACTGCATTTTGTCCATCTCGAGCTGCTGTGGAACCGGCACGGGATAGGAACCGTCGAAGCACGCGCGGCAGAACTGTTCGGCGGTGCCACGACCGATCGCGCGCATCAGGCCCGGAATCGACAGGTACGCGAGGCTGTCGGCGCCGATATGCTCCCGCACCTGGTCGACCGTCCGGCCCGCCGCGATCAATTCCTTGGTCGAACCGATGTCGACGCCCATGAAGCACGGAAAGCGCATCGGCGGGCTCGAGATGCGCATGTGGATCTCGCTCGCACCCGCCGCCCTCAAGCGCTCGATGATCTTGCGCGACGTGGTGCCGCGAACGATCGAGTCGTCGACCGCGATCACGCGCTTGCCCTTGATCGATCGGGGCAACGCGTTGAGCTTGAGCATCACGCCCGCCTCGCGCAGGGACTGGTCAGGCTGGATGAACGTGCGATTGATGTAGCGGCTCTTCATGAGCGCCTCCCGAAACGGAATGCCCGCAGCCTCCGCATAGCCGATGGCCGCCGGCGTTCCTGAGTCTGGGAACGCGATCACCATGTCAGCGTCGACGGGCGCTTCCTTGGCGAGCTCGTTGCCCATCCGGATGCGCGCTTCCTCCAGCTCGCAGTTCTTGAGGATCGAGTCGGGGCGAGCGAAGTAGATGAACTCGAAAACGCACATCGCGTGCTTGTTCGAGGTCTGGAATGTGAGGTTGTGGACACCGTGCTCGTCCATCACCACCATCTCGCCCGGCTGCACTTCGCGCACGAAGTTGGCATTGACGGTGTCGAGCGCGCACGTTTCCGACGCCACCACATGCGCGGGCTGGCCGGGCAGCGGGATGAAGCCGATGCATAGAGGCCGGAACCCGTAGGGATCGCGTAGGGCGATGAGCTGCGTCGGCGTGATGATCCCGCACGAGTAGGCTCCGACCACGCGGGCGAATGTCTTGCGGATCACCTCTTCCCAGGTGCGTCCATGGGTGTGTTCGATGAGGCGGGCCATGACCTCGGTGTCGAGCCCCGAGTCGAATGTCGCGCCCTCTTCTTCGAGCTGGCGGCGCAGGGCTTCGGCGTTCAGAAGGTTGCCGTTGTGTGCGATGGCACCGGGCCCAAGCTGGGGGTGATGGAAGGGCAGCGGGTGCGCATTCTCGGCCCGGCTCGAGCCGGTGGTCGAGTAACGCGTGTGGCCTAGCGCGATGATCGAGCCCTCGCCCATATCCTTGACGATGGCGGGCGTGAACACCTGGGCCACCAGTCCCATGTCGCGATGCACGCGCACGGAATGGCCGTCGGAGACCGCGATGCCGGCCGACTCCTGGCCGCGATGCTGCAACGCGAACATGCCGAAGTAGGTGATGTTGGCGACGTCGACCCCGCGGGCCGCGCAGATACCGAAGACCCCGCACATTAGAAGGAGAGCCCTCCTTCCCAGGCCTGGCGGATCTGGTCGAGTGAGAGCCGGAACTGGCCTTCGAACTCGACGGTATCGCCTCCCGCCATGCCGAGCAGCGAGATCTCGACGTGGTGGCGACGCGCGAGGGTCTGGAGCTCCGGCATCGCTCGAGACGCCACACTGACGATGAAGCGCCCGGGCGTTTCGCCGAAGAACGCGGCATCGAGACGAAGCGGAGCTTCCGGGCGCAGGGCTGGACAGCGCACACCCATGCCGCCGAGCAGGCAGCACTCGGCGAGGGCGACGAGCATCCCTCCGTCCGCGCAATCGTGTGCGGACCTGAGCTGGCCGGCCTTGGCCGCCGCGAGCATCAGCCTGTTGACGGCTGCTTCTCGGGTAAGGTCGAGTGCAGGCGGGCGGCCCGCCACGGTGCCGTGCTCGACCTTCAGGTACTCGCTGCCGCCGAGATCGTTGAGGCTCGACCCCACCAGCAGCACAAAGTCGCCCTCGTGCTTGAACCCCACCTCCAGGCGGTGCGCATAGTCGTCGATGACGCCGATCATGCCTACCACTGGCGTGGGATGGATGGCTGAGGTGCCGGAAGAGTCGTTGTACAGGCTCACGTTCCCGCTGACGATGGGCACTTCCAGTGCGCGGCAAGCCTGCGCGAGGCCGGCAATCGTCTCCTCGAGCTCCCAGTAGACCTCTGGCCGGTCCGGGTTGGCGAGGTTCAGGCAGTCGGTGACGGCGAGCGGGCGCGCGCCCGTGGCGACGATGTTGCGGGCGGCTTCGGCGACCGCGTGCTGGGCGCCTAGATTCGGGTCGAGGTGACAGTAGCGAGCGTTGCAGTCGGTCGTCAACGCCAGCCCGAGCCGGGTGCCTTTGATGCGCAGGAGGGCGGCGTCGCCGCCCGGCGCCACCAGCGTCGAGTCGCCGACCATGTGGTCGTAGCGGCGGAAGATCGGCCGCCGGCTGCAGAGGTTGGGGCTCGCGAGCAGCCGGAGAAGCGATTCGCCAGGGTCGAGCAGCGGCGGCAGTGAGTCGAGGCGAAGTGAGGGCGGGGGCTCTGGCGCGATGCCGGCCAGCCGGCGCGGCGGCGCCCCGTCCGTGAGCAGGTCGATCGGCAGCCGTGCCACCACCTGGGTCTGGTCGAAAACCGTCAGATGACCGTCGTCGGTCACGTCGCCGATCACGGCTGAGGTCAGGTCCCAGGTCTGGAAGATGCGCTCGACCTCGGACTCGCGCCCACGCTGGACCACGACGAGCATGCGTTCCTGCGACTCCGACAGCATCACGTCGTACGGCGTCATGCCCCGCGCGCGGCGCGGGACCAGCGAGACGTCGACGCGAGCGCCGGCGCCGGCGACACGGCCCGCGCACTCCGCCACCGACGATGTCAGCCCGGCCGCCCCCAGGTCTTGGACGGCGACGACCGCGTCGGTCTGGGCCAGGTCCATACACGCCTCGAGCAGGCACTTCTCGAGGAAGGGGTTGCCGACCTGCACCGCCGGGCGGCGCTCGGAGCTCGATTCATCGAGCTCGACCGAAGCGAACGAAGCGCCGTGGATGCCGTCCCGGCCAGTGTCAGCGCCGACGAGCATCAGGCTGTTGCCCGTGCCCTCAGCACGCGCCCGCATCAGCCGATCGACCCGCACGAGCCCGACGCACATCGCATTGACGATTGGGTTGTTCGCGTAACACTCGTCGAAATAGACCTCGCCGCCCACGGTCGGGATGCCGATGCAGTTCCCATAGCCGCCGATGCCGGCGACCACTCCGTCGAAGTGATGGCGCGAGGCAGGGAGCGGACCGAAGCGCAGCGAATCGAGCAGGGCGATCGGCCGTGCACCCATCGCGATCACGTCCCGGATGATGCCGCCGACCCCGGTCGCCGCACCCTGGTAGGGCTCGATGGCGGATGGATGGTTGTGAGATTCGATCTTGAACACCGCGGCCCAACCCGACCCGATCTCGACCGCGCCCGCATTCTCGCCCGGCCCCTGCAGCACCGCGTCGCCGGTCGAAGGCAGCCGGCGCAACAGTGTCTTCGACGTCTTATACGAACAATGTTCCGACCAGAGCACCCCGAGCATTCCGAGCTCGACCGCGTTCGGCGGCCGCCTGAGCTTTTCGACTATGACCCGGTACTCCTCCGGCGTGAGCGCGACCTCCCTCAGCCGGCGGGAGTCCACCATGTCGAGGCTCACGAGACCAGCACTTTCAACGCGCCGCCGGCAACGGAGCGGAAGAGCTTGAGCCCGTCGGCGCCGCCCAGCTCGGGCTCGGCACAGCGCTCCGGGTGGGGCATCATCCCGAGCACATTGCCCCGCTTGTTGACAATGCCCGCGATGTTGTGCAGCGAGCCGTTCGGGTTGGCGCCGGGGACGACGCGGCCGCCGGAGTCGCAGTAACGAAATACCACCTGGCCGCTCTGTTCGAGGCGCGACAGGACAGCGGGATCAGCGAAGTAGCTGCCTTCGCCGTGCGAGATGGGCACGCGGATCACCTCACGTTCCGCGCATTGAGATGTGAACGCCAGGTCGGTTCGCTCGACCGCGAGATGAGTCCACTCGCAGCGGTACTCCAGCGAGGCGTTGCGGATCAATGCGCCGGGGAGGAGCCCAGCTTCGCAAAGGATCTGGAAGCCGTTGCAGATTCCCCACACCAGACCGCCCCGATCGGCAAACTCGCCGATCTCCTGCATGACGGGCGCGAATCGTGCGATCGCGCCGGTGCGGAGGTAATCGCCGTAGGCAAACCCGCCGGGGAGGATGACGCAGTCGCTGCCCTTGAGGTCGGCGTCTTTATGCCAGAGGTATTGGAGCTGCGCGCCGACGACCTGATCGATCACCCAGCCGCAGTCGCGGTCCGACCACGTACCTGGAAAGACCACGACACCGAACTTCATCGGTGAGCATCCCGGTGAACGACCTGGTCCACTTCGAAGTGAAAGTCCTCGATGACGTGATTGGCGAGCAGCTGCCGGCACATAGCTTCGACACGCTCACGCGCCTCGTGCATGTTCTCCGCCTCCATGTTGACCTCGATGTACTTGCCGACCCGGACATCCTCGACCTCGCGAAAACCGAGCGTGGCCAATCCTTGCTTGACGGTGATTCCCTGTGGATCGTTGACCACTGGCTTAGGCGTCACGATGACCCTCGCCACCACTCTTATCACTCGTTTCTGATCACTCGTTGCGAGGCTTCCGTGGAAAGAGTGGCTTCCCGACCAGCCGCTGATACGCGGTCAGATAACGCTCGCGCGTCTGGGCGACGATGTCGTCCGGCAGCCGCGGCGGCTCCGATTCCTTGTCCCACCCGGAACGGATGAGCCAGTCGCGCACGAACTGCTTGTCGTACGACTGCGGCGAAGTACCGACCTGATAGGTGGCCCCTTCCCAGTAGCGCGAGCTGTCGGGCGTGAGCGCCTCGTCGATCAGGACGAGGTCGTCGTCGATGAGGCCGAACTCGAACTTCGTGTCCGCGAGGATGAGCCCTCGACCCTCAGCGAGCGTGGAAGCGAACTTGTAGAGCTCCGTGCTCGCGTCGCGAAGCTTGGTGGCGAGCTCATCGCCGAGCTCTTTCTTCAATTGGGTGAAGGTGATGTTCTCGTCGTGACCGCTCTCCGCCTTGGTCGCCGGCGAGAAGGTCGGGTAGGCGAGCCGCTCGCTCTCGCGGAGGCCCGGCGGCATCTCTTCACCGGCCAGCGTGCGCGAGTCCTGGTACTCCTTCCATGCGCTCCCCGCCAGATACCCCCGCACGACGCATTCGAAGTCGATGCGCTTCGCTTTGCGCACGATCATGAAGCGGCCTGCCAGCTCTTCACGCCGTTCGCGCACCTCGAGCGGGAGGTCCGGCACCATCCCCGAGACGAGGTGGTTCTCCTGGAACGCGTGGGTTTGCGAGAACCAGAAGATGGAGAGCTGGGTGAGGACCTTGCCGCGGTCAGGGATGCCGTTGGGGAGGACGTGGTCGAAAGCAGAGATGCGGTCGGTGGCGACCATGAGCAGCCGGTCCGGTCCCAGCTCGTACGTGTCGCGGACCTTGCCGCGCGAGAAGAGCTTGAGCGGAAGGTCGGTCTCGGTGACCGCGGGTCCCGCGATCACCGCGCCTTCACGCCCAGGCCCAGCCTTTCATACGCGAGGTCGGTGTGCTCGAGCCCGGCCCACGGGTCGAATACATCGTCGATGCGCCCGCCGATCCGCTTCATGACCTCCGCGTCCCTCTCCAGAAGCTCTCGGAAACCTGGGCCCTCATCATCGAGCGCCTCCATCGCAGCCTTTTGAACCACTGCGTATGCATCTTCTCGCGACAAGCCGCTGTCGACCAGGGCGAGCAGCACCCGCTGAGAGAACACAACGCCGCCACCAAACTGAAGGTTGCGAAGCATTCGCTTGGGCCGTACCTCGAGCCCGGCCAGCACCGTTCTCATGTCGAGCGCCATGAAGTCGACGGCGGCGCAGGCGTCGGGAAAGATGATGCGTTCGGCGGAGGAGTGGCTGATGTCTCGCTCGTGCCAGAGGCCGGTGTTCTCGAGCGCGGTGACGAGATGCCCGCGCACGACCCGCGCCAGCCCGCAAACGCGCTCGGTCATCACCGGGTTGCGCTTGTGCGGCATCGCCGAGCTTCCCTTCTGCTCCTTGCCGAAGGGCTCGAACGCCTCTCCGACCTCGCTCCGCTGCAGGTGGCGAATCTCGATCGCGATCCGTTCCATGGCGCCAGCCGCGAGCGCCAGTGCGGACATGAAGCTGGCGTGTCGATCGCGCGCCACGACCTGTGTGGAGATCGGGTCCAATTTCAAATCAAGCGCGGCGCAGACGTGCTCTTCGACTCGGGGGTCCACTGTCGCGTGGGTGCCCACTGCCCCGCTGACGCGACCGACTGCGGCTTCATCGGTAGCACGCTCCAACCGAGTGATCGCGCGGTCGAGCTCCGCCACCCATCCGGCCACCTTAAAACCAAACGTTGTGGGCTCTGCGACGATGCCGTGCGTCCGGCCGGCCATCAACGTCTTGCGATGGAGGATCGCCAGCTCGGCGGCCGCTTCGCGGACGCTCCCGAGGTCGTGAGCGATGATCCGGGACGACTCCACCATCTGGACCGCCATGGCTATGTCGTTGAGATCCTGGCTCGTCATTCCGAGGTGCACGTAGCGTGCCTCCGGCTGCCCGATGGACTCGTTGACCACCGTCAGAAAAGCAATGACGTCGTGCCCGACCTTGGCCTCGACCTCGGCGATCCGGGCCGAGTCGAAGGTGGCCTTGCGAATCTTGGGGAGCGCGGACTCCGGGATGCGACCAATGGCGGCCCAGGCCTCGCACGCCAGGATCTCGATGCGCAGGAACAGCTCGAACCGGTGCTGGTCGGCCCAGACCGCCCGAATTGCAGGCGGAGAGTATCGCTCGATCAATAAAGGCGCCGGCTCCCAATGAACACTGGGGACAGCGCGAATTATAACGGCGCAGCGGCTCGGAGCAGATGTTGTGGGTTGAGTGGAGCGGCCCACTAGATGATGTGGGATGACAGGGATCGGCGAGCCTGCGTCACGGCGAACCTGATAATCGACTCCTAAATGCCGACAGCCAGTCCCGCCATCTGTAACCAGTTCGGGCGGCGCCCCGTTTGAACCGGCGCAGGCTGAAGGGCCAGTGAGCGACCCGGCTCGCGACGACGAGCGCGATCTCGTCGAGCGCGCTAAGCGGGACCCGCGGCAGTTCGGGGCGCTCTACGACCGGCACTTTCAGCAGATCTACCGGTTCGTGTATTCAAGAGTGAGGGAGCAAACCGCGGCAGAGGACGTTACTTCGGAGATCTTCATGAAGGCTCTGAAGGCCATGCCCCGATACCAGGACACGGGGCGTCCTTTTGCTGCCTGGCTGTACCAGATCGCGGTCAACGCCATCGCCGATCGATACCGCACATTGCGACCCTCATCTCCACTGGAGGACTTCCACGACCTTTCCATCGCCGGCCCGCCACTGGAGGAGGAGGCCGCGCATCGCGACGAGATCCGCCGGATCTGGGTGCTCGTCGAGGCGCTGCCTGCTCAGCAGAAGACCGCGCTCGTGCTCAAGTTCCAGGAGGACATGAAGATCGAGGACATCGCCCTCGCCATGGGCAAGACCGCCGGCGCCGTCAAGCTCCTCATCCACCGTGGTGTGAGCCGGCTGCGCGATGAGGCCGGCACCCTGAGGCCGGCTGAATGAGCATGCGGCACGACCCCGAGCTCGACGACATCCTGCAGGACGGGGAGCTGAAGCACGTCGCCGAGCTGCTTCGCGCCGGCCGCATGAGCGAAGACCCTCCGCTCGACGACGCATTCCGCTCGGCGCTCCGGCGCCAGCTCATGAATCGGGCCTGGGGGATGGGTGGAACCACCACCGTGCCCTGGTGGCGGAAGGCCTTCGGTCCGGCCGGCCTCGCATGGGCCGGGGCGGCAGTCGGCGTCGTCCTCATCGCCGCGGCGGTCGTGTTTACCGCCCTCACGAGCCCGTCGACCGGCGGGCTGACGAAGGATGTCCTCGTCTCGAGCCCGATGAACGACCAGAGCGCGGTGCGGCTCCAGCAGCCCATCCTCGTCAACTTCAACCAGCCCATGGACCATCCCTCCACGGAAGGCGCGGTCCAGATCACGCCGGCGACGACGGTCGCATTCTCGTGGTCGGCGAACACGCTATCCGTTCAGCCCACCAGCGGCAACCTGGCGCCCAACACCCAGTACCAGGTGACCATCGGACCCGGCGCCAAGACCGCGTCGGGCGAGAAACTCGCGGCGCCGAAAACGATCACGTTTGTGACCTCGCCCCCGGCGCCCTCTCCGTCGCCGACGCCCACGCCCATCCCCAGCCCCACACCGCGCACGCAGTTTGCGGACCAGCACCAGATCCTGAGCGTGACGGCGGGCGCCTCCAACTTTCAGTGGTCGCCTGATTCGTCGTTCTTGTTTTTCGTGAGCGCCGGCGGCGGGCTGGTGTCCGTGCCGGCCGCGGGCGGCACCGTCACCACGCTGGTCCAGGACGGCGTCACATCGGCAGCCATCTCGCCGGCGGGTGACGCCATCGCGTACATCCGTAGCGGCAAGATCGAAATCTTGAACCTCGTTGCCGGGACCACTGTGGAGATCTCTCCCACGCCGGCACCCACCCGCGTGGGCTGGACGAAAGACGGGGTGGTGTGGACCGCTGCGGACGGCGTTTACGCGCAAGGCACCGACGGCCCGATCAAGCTGACCGCACTCCCGACCACCGGCGCGATCAACGTCATCTCCTTCTCACCTGACGGTGCTCACCTGGCCTACACGCAAGACCAATCCCTGTACATGTTCGACATCGCCAGCGGCAAGGGAGTCACGCTGGGCATCGCAGGCGCCCAGCTCCTGGGCTGGTCGCCGGACGGCACCGGCGTCATGTACTCGACCGCGACGGGCGTAGTCGTCTCGGACGTCGGCGGCAAGACCGCGGCGACGCTCCCTGCGGGCGAACCCACCTGGTCGAGCCAGGACGAGATCCTCCTTGGCAGCGACACCGATATTTGGGAGGTCCGCCCCGACGGCACGGGTCTGACCAAGCTGGCGGAAGGCACATACCACCTCCCCGCCTGGGCGCCCAATGGCGTCGCCTTCATCTTCATCCGGGGCGGCATGGTCTTCGGCGCCTCGGCGCCGGCTCCCGCTCAGCGGCCATCCGCGCTGGACACTGCCGCGGCGGTTGTGAACAGCTTCATGCAGGCGCGCAAGAGCTCGGACGGCGTCAAGGCGTCCGCCTATCTCAACGACCACGGGAGGAAGGCATACTCGAGCTCGGGCGGAGGCTTGAACCTCGTGTTGACGGGCGACCCAAGCTTCTCCCGCTACTACTTGCTGACGCAGTCGATCACCGGGAGCCAGCCCGACACGGCGCAGTTCGTGGTTCGGATCGTGCTGTCCCACGACAAGCTGGACGTGAGCACATACGAAGAGACGCTGACACTTGTGCGCACCCAGGGCAGCCAGCAGTTTCTCATCGACCACGCGACGGCCGGTCCCCTGTTGACGCTCGGCAAAGGCGCCGAGGTGGTCAGCGTCGAGGTATCGCCGGGCACGGTCAAGATCACGTTTGACAGCGACCTGAAGCCAGAGAGCGTGGCGGCCGGCGTCATCATCCTGGACAGCAAGGGCAAGCAGGTCGGCGGCAACCCGGTCTACGCCAACCGCACGGTCACGATCACCGGCCTGGACCTCAAGCCACACGCGACCTACAAGCTGGTGGTGCTGTCGACAGTCCAGGACGTGGGCGGCACCAACATCGCCGCCGAGTACGACCTCACGTTCGCCGGGCCGGCGGATGCGCACGGCGGCTCGAACCAGCGGGGCGAACAGAGCCCTTCGCCCAGCCCGCGAGCTTCGCCAAGCGCTCGGCCCTCGTCATCTCCTCCCACCAGCTGAATTTCAGCTAGAGCAGCTTGAGCGCGTGGGCCGCGCGCGCCAGAGCGGTGACCGAACCCGAGTGCGCGATGTCGCCGTCGAGCGCCGCCTGCAGCGCTTCCGTGAATGGAAGGCGGCGCGTCTCCATGTCCTGCTCGTAGGTTTCCGGGTTGCGGTCTGACGCGGTGAGGCCTTCGGCCAGGAACATATGCGCGCGCCCGGTGAGAAAGGCCGCTCCATGCACTACCCCAAGCGACGTGTAACGAGTGGCGATGAGACCGGTCTCTTCGGCCAGCTCGCGACGCGCGCACGTCATCGCATCCTCGCCTTCGTCGAAGGTCCCGGCGGGCACCTCCCACGACGACTCGTCCCAGGCGTGGCGCCATTGGCGCACGAGCATCGTGTCGGAGTTGTCGAAGTAGGGGACGACGAACGCGGAGTCGGGGTTGGTGACGACCGTATACGTGGCCTCGGCGCCGTCGGGAAACTTGATCACGTCGTCGCGAATCACGAATGGCCCGGAGCGACCCGCGATCCTGGTTCGCACCACGTCGAAGGGCCGGCCGCCCGTGGGATGCGTGAGGTTGCTCAGGTTCTTTGGGTGATCGCAGCCACGGCGGCTGCGGCTGCGGCGACATGACGGGGATCCGGGCCGTAGTCGAAAGGCGACACATCACCGGCGAGCTGCTTGGCCTTCTCGACCAGCTCGGGGTGATCGTCGATGAAGAGCGTGCTCAGCTTGCCCGCGCGAAAGTCGGGACTGTCGAGGATCGCGCGGTGGTAGCTGATCGTGGTCGCCGGCCCGACGACGACGAACTCGCGGAGGGCACGGCCCGCGCGTGCGATCGCCTCGGCTCGATCCGAGCCATGGACGATGAGCTTGGCCAGGAGCGAGTCGTAGTTCGGTGGAACGTCTGAACCGGGCCCGAATCCCGAGTCGACGCGGACGCCCGGTCCGGCAGGCGCGACCCAGCGCGCGATCCGCTTGGGGTTGGGCATGAACTTGCGCAACGGATCCTCGGCGTTGATGCGCATCTCGATGGCGTGCCCAGTCCAGGACACTTCCTGCTGGGTGAAGCTGAGAGGGAGCCCAGCAGCGACTCGGATCTGCTCTTTGACCAGGTCTATGCCGGTCACGGCCTCGGTGATCGGATGCTCGACCTGAAGCCTGGCGTTGACTTCGAGGAAGTAGAAGTCGCCTTCGCTGAAGATGAACTCGACCGTTCCGGCATTGACATAGCCCGCCGCCCTGGCGGCCCTGAGCGCCGCCTCGCCCATCGCGGTGCGGATCTCAGGCGTGACTGCCGGCGAGGGAGTCTCTTCCATGATCTTCTGATGCCGCCGCTGGATCGAGCACTCCCGCTCGCCGAGGTGGACCGCATTGCCTTCGCTGTCGCAGATGACCTGGATCTCGATGTGTCGAGGCTTGCGCACGTACCGTTCGATGTAGATCGTCGGATCGCCAAAGGCTGAGCGCGCCGCCTGCGCGCTGCTTTCGATTGCGGCCTCCAGCTCGCCCTCCGACTCGACCACCTTCATGCCGATCCCGCCGCCACCGCCCGAAGGCTTGACCAACACCGGCAGGCCGATCTCTTTGGCGGCGGAGACCGCGGCCGCCAGGTCGGAGATGGCGCCGCTTCCTGGCGTGACCGGGACGCCGTTCTCGAGCGCGAGCTTGCGCGCGGCCAGCTTGGAGCTCAGTGCGCGCATGGCCGAGCCGGGCGGTCCGATGAACTTGATCCCGGCCGCCTCGCAAGCGTCCGGAAACGCCGCCTTCTCGGACAAGAAGCCATAGCCGGGATGGATGGCCTCGGCTCCGCAGTCATGGGCGACCTTGAGGATGCGATCGAGCTGCAGGTAGGACTCGGACGGAGCCGCACCGCCGATGTGATAGGCCTCGTCGGCGTACCGCACGTGGATGGCGTTTCGATCCGCGTCCGAGTACACCGCGGCCGTCGCGATGCCGAGCTCGCGGCACGCGCGCATGACGCGAATTGCGATCTCGCCTCGATTGGCGACCAGAACCTTGGTAAAAAGTTTCTTCTTCATCCGACCGCGAGCAAAGGCTGGCTGGGACTCACGACCTCGCCCTCTCTCACATAGACATCGCGCACGACCCCGGCCACAGTGGTGACGATGTCGTTCTGCATTTTCATCGCCTCCAGCACGGCGACCACGTCGCCGAGCCTGACGACGTCACCCGGCTTGACGGGGATCTTGACTATCAGCCCCTGCATCGGCGCGATCACGGTGCCCTCACCGGTCTTGGGCGGCGCTGGACTCGCCGGCGATGCAGAGCCTGCGATCGCTCCCGCGCCCGGCGTGACGATCATGCCCGCGCCGCTGACGCGAACCTTGAACACCTCGCCCTCGACCTCGACATCGAACTCGGCCGTTACCGGCGAAAGTGGCGCAGCCGCGACAGCGGGCGCAGCGGCCGGCGCGGGGTCGGGCGGCGCCGTGCTCACGGCGGCGGGCCGCTCTTTTTTTTCGGCGGCGGGCGCGGGTTCGCGCAGGTAGTCGATCGCTAGATTGGGAAACAGAAGCTGGATGAGCACCGAATCGTCGCTCGTATCCAGGTTCATCTTCCTGAGCTGCTGACGCGCCGCTTCGACCTGCGGTTCGAGTAGATCGGCGGGGCGGATCGTGATCGGCTCCTCGCGCCCCAGGACCAGGCGGCGCAGCTCCGGGTCCGCAGGCACCGGCGGGCGTCCGTACAACCCCTGCAGATAGTCCTTCAGCTCCTGTGTCACGGTCGCGTAGCGTTCGCCCCCGAGGACGTTGTAGACGGCCTGGGTCGCGATCATCTGTCGGATCGGCGCGACCAGGGGCGGGTAGCCGAGCTCCAGCCGGACGCGGCTGACCTCCTCCAAAACCTCGGCCAGGCGCTCGGCCGCCCCATGAGCGTCGAGCTGCCGGTGTATGTCCTCCAACGTGGCGCCGGGCAAGTGGTAGCGGAGGATGCTCGCATCGACGCGGTCCGCGACCGGGCTCAGCTCCGCAATGTGCTCCCGCTTCAGCGACTCGACGTCGCGCTGCACGTCCCACATCTTGTCGAGATCCAATCCCGTGTCGTATTCGCCACCCTGCAGCGCCGCGATGACGCTCTCCGCCGCCGGCTGCGAGGTGCCCCAGGCCAGTGGCGACATCGCGACGTCAAGGATGTCCGCGCCCGCTTCGACCGCGGCCATGTACGCCATTGGCGCCATACCGCTCGAACAGTGCGAGTGGACATCGATGGGGACATTGACTGTCTGCTTGAGAGCGGTGACCAGCTCCCATGTCGCCTGCGGGCTCAGCAGCCCCGACGTGTCCTTGATGACGATGTCATGGACGCCCATTTCGACCAAACCTTTGGCGAGCGAGCGCCAGAGCTCGACGCTGTGGGCGGGCGAGACCGCGTAGCTCAACGCGCCCTGCACCCTCTTCTTGGCCTTCAGCGCGGCCCCGATCGCGGCCTCCATGTTGCGGAGGTCGTTGAGAGGGTCGAAGACGCGGAACACGTCGATGCCGTTCTTGGCCGTGTGCTTGATGAAGAGCTCGACGGCGTCATCGGCAAAGTTGCGATTGGCGACCAGGTTCTGGCCGCGGATCAGCGCCTGTATCGGCGTGTTCGGCGTCGCCTTGTTCAGCTTGCGGAGGTATGCCCACGGGTCTTCGCGCCGCCGCACCTGCGTCTCGAAGGTGGCGCCGCCGAACGCCTCCATCGCGGCAAATCCGATGGCATCCATCTTGCCGGCGACCGGAACGATCTCGTCACCGCGGAGGTTGCCGCCCAGCAGCGATTGCTGGGCATCGCGAAAGGTGGTGTCGAGCAGGCGTACGCGGGGCGCCTTCTTCGCCATCATCGGTTCAACAGAGCGAGGGCTTCCCGCTTCTCGCGATGGCGCTGGGCAACCGCTTCGTCGGACATGCCGAGGATGCGCGCCGCCAGCCACGCCGCGTTCTTGGCGCCCGCCTCGCCGATGGCGACCGTCGCGACCGGGATCCCGGCCGGCATCTGCACGATGGAGTAGAGAGAGTCGACGCCGCCCAAGTGCTGCGTGGGCACGGGAACTCCGATCACCGGGAGATCGGTCCACGCGGCGACCACGCCCGGAAGATGCGCGGCGCCGCCCGCCGCTGCGATGATGACCTTGAGCCCACGATCCCGCGCAGAGGTCGCCCACTCCATGACGCCTTTGGGGTTGCGATGCGCGGAGCAGACCTTGACCTCGTGCGTCAATTCGAGCTCGTCGAGAACTTTGACGCACGACTCCATCAGCGGCAGGTCTGACTTGGAGCCGAGGATGATGCCGACGACTGGCTGCACTAAACCGCCTCCTCAGCAATATCCGAACGGTAGAAAGCCCCCTGGAATCGTACCTGCCGCGCCCCGGCAAGCGCCTTCTCGCGGGCCTCGGCGACCGTGTCGCCAAGCGCCACCGCGGTCACGACGCGGCCCCCGTCGGTGACGAGGCCGCGGCCGGGCTCGAAGCGCGTCCCGGCATGGAAGACCTGGACGCCTCGAGGCATCTCGGCCAGCCCGCGGATCTGAAAGCCCGTCTTCATGAGTGCGTCATCGGGATAGTTCGCCGAAGCCACCACCACGCCGACCGCCGGCCGAGGGTCCCATTTCGGGTCAGGGATGCTCGCCAGCGTGCCCTTCGCCGCCGCCAGCGCAAGAGCGACGAAGTCCGACTCCAGTCGCGGGAGGACGACCTGCGCCTCCGGGTCGCCGAAGCGGGCGTTGAACTCCAATGTCCGAATGCCCGCAGGCGTGAGCATCAGACCGGCGTAGAGGACTCCACGAAACTCGTCGCCCGAGTCCGCCAGCTCCCGGACCGCGGGCTTGAGCACGTTGGCCAGGACGTCGTCCAGGACTGACTGCCCAACGCCGACCGGTGGTGAGTAAGCCCCCATGCCTCCGGTATTGGGTCCCCGGTCGCCGTCGTGAGCACGCTTGAAGTCGCGAGCGGGCGCGAGGGCGATGACGTCGGTGCCGTCGGTGATCGCGAGCACGGAGAGCTCCGGTCCTTTGAGCTTCTCCTCGAGCACGATGGTGGCGCCACTGCGCCCGAAACGGCTCTGGACGAGCATCGCGTCGATGGCGGCGTTCGCCTCGTCGACGCTTGCGCAGACGATCACACCTTTACCTCGCGCGAGCCCGTCCGCCTTGACCGCGACCTGGCCTTCATGTTCGTGGGCCCACGCGCGAGCGGGCGCCGGTTCGGTGAAGACGGCGTACTCGGCCGTAGGGATGCCGGCACGGACCATGACCTGTTTGGCGAAGGACTTGCTCGACTCGATGCGACCCGCGCCGCGGTTGGGGCCGAACACGTTGAATCCCGCTTTGCGCAGCGCGTCGCCCATCCCCGCGTCCACGGCCGCCTCCGGTCCGAGGACGACAAGGCCGATACGTTCGCGCTTGGCGAACTCAACCATCCGCACCACGTCCGCAGCGCCGATGGGAATGTTCCGGGCCATGCCGCCGGTGCCACCGTTGCCGGGCGCGCAATAAACGCGCTCGACCAGCTCCGACTGCACGCACTTCCAGACCAAGGCGTGTTCGCGAGCGCCCGATCCGATGACAAGAACTTTCACGTGATTCGCGTGTTTTGCGCCAAACGTGCGGAATTCATGGATGCGATGTGCGCGTATTGATCCAAACGCGCGGAATTAGGTCGGCGCCGAGGCCGACTACTCCCACTCGATGGTGCCGGGCGGCTTGCTCGTGATGTCGAAAACGACCCGGTTGACGCCCTTCACCTCGTTGACGATCCGATTGCTGATGCGCGCGAGCACCTCGTACGGCACGCGGGCCCAATCCGCGGTCATGGCGTCCTCGCTGCTGACGACCCGCACCGCCACGACGTTGGCGTAGGTGCGGTAGTCGCCCATCACGCCCACGGTTTGGAGCGGCGTCAGCACGGCGAAGGACTGCCAGACCTGACGGTACAAACCGAAGTGCTTGATCTCGTCCACCACCACCCAATCAGCATTGCGCAGGATTTCCAGGCGCTCGGCGGTGACCTCACCCAGGCATCGGATCGACAGGCCTGGTCCAGGGAAAGGCTGGCGGTACACCATCTCCTCCGGCATTCCAAGCTCGATGCCGACCGCACGCACCTCGTCCTTGAACAGGTAGCGGAGTGGCTCGATGAGCTGGAAGCGCAAGCCCGGCGGCAGCCCGCCGACGTTGTGATGGGTCTTGATCTTCACGGCGGTCGACGAAACGTCAGGGGCGGTCGACTCGATGACGTCGGGATAGAGGGTTCCCTGCGCGAGGAAGTCGATGTGCCCGAGGCTCTTGGCCTCGGCTTCGAACACCGTGATGAACTCCCGGCCGACGATGCGCCGCTTTTCTTCGGGGTCGACGACTCCGCGCAGCGCTTCGAGGAATCGCGCGGTGGCGTCGACGTACTTGATGTCCATGTCCAGGTTGCCGTGCATCACGGCCAGCACACGCTCGGGCTCCTCTTTGCGAAGCAGGCCGTTGTTGACGAACACGCATGTGAGCTGGTCGCCCACCGCACGATGGATGAGGGTGGCGGCGACGGCCGAGTCCACACCACCTGAAAGAGCACAGATCACGCGGCCGTCGCCAACCTGGGCACGGATGCTTTCGACCGCCTCGGCAATGAAGGATCCGGGCGTCCACGAAGGGTCGCAGTGACATACGCGATAGAGGAAGTTGCGGAGCACCTCACGCCCGCTCGGGGTGTGTACGACCTCGGGGTGGAACTGGATCCCAAAGATGCCGTTGCCGTCCGTGAACGCCGCGACCGGCGAGTTGCCGCTTGATGCGAGGGCATGGAAGCCAGGCGGCATCTCGGTCACCGCGTCGCCATGGCTCATCCAGACAGGCAGCTCGACGTTGAGCCCTTCAAACAATGCCGCCGGCTCACGGACAGCGAGCAGCGCCGGACCGTACTCGTGAGCGCGGCCGGGATCGACCTTCCCGCCGAGATGGTGCGCGATGAGCTGCATTCCGTAGCAGATGCCGAGCACGGGAACGCCGGCGCGGAGCGCCTCCGGGTCGACCTGCGGCGCGTCCTTGTCGTATACGCTCGCGGGCCCTCCGCTGAGGATCAGCCCCGCCGGCTGGCGCTCCTTCAGCTCGGACCATGGCGTCGTCCCGGGCACGAGCTCGCAGTAGACCTTGGCCTCTCGCACACGGCGAGCAATCAGCTGGCTGAACTGTGAACCGAAGTCCAGGATGAGCACTGTCTGTTGGCGCATCGGGGGCGTGGTTTCTTTACGAGGCCGGGCAGCCGTGGCAGTCCGGCTCAGCTCAGCCTTTCCCCATACCCACGTGCTGTGACTGCTGGAAAGACTTGCCCTCAGACGTGATCGACGGCGCGATCACCATCTCGACGTGCTGGAACTCGGCGATGTCGTGCGCGCCGCAGACGCCGAGTGCCGAGCGCAGGGCGCCGGCGAAGTTCTGGCTGCCATCGTCGACGCGGGCTGGGCCGAGAAGGATCTCCTTCAGCGTCGCCTTCGTGCCCACGTGGATCCGCGTGCCGCGCGGAAGGTTGGGATCGGGCGTCGCCATGCCCCAGTTGTAGCCCTTCGAAGCCGACTCCTCTGCGCCGGCCAACGGCGTCCCGATCATCACGGCGTCCGCGCCTGACGCGAATGCCTTGCAGACGTCAGCGCCGATGCGCATGCCGCCGTCTGTGATGACCGCGACCCGCCTGCCGCCCCTACGCATGTACTCGTCACGTGCAGCCGCGACGTCGGCCGTGGCTGTTACCTGCGGGACGCCGACGCCAAGGACGCCACGGGTGGTGCATGCAGCACCAGGGCCGACCCCGACCAGGATGCCCGCGATGCCCGTTTCCATGAGCTCCAGCGCGGTCTCGAAGTGGACGCAGTTGCCGACGATCACCGGAATGTCGCAGGCACGGACGAGCTCTTCGAACGCAAGCTGGTGATACGACCGGGACGAATGGCGCGCAGTGAGCACCGTGCCCTGGACGACGAGCACGTCCGCGCCGGCCGCCTGCACGAGCTGGGCGCGCTCCTCGGCCCGAGCCGGCACAGTGGAAACCGCGCAGGTCACCCCCGCGGCCTTGATCGTCTTTATTCGCTCGGTGATGAGGTGAGGCTTGATCGGCTCGCGGTACACCTCTTTGAGAACCGCGTTGATGGTTGTCTTGTCGGCCGCCGCGATCCGCTCGATGATCGGCCTTGAGTCGGCGTAACGCGTGTGGACGCCATCGAGGTTCAGCACGGCTACTCCGCCGAGCTTGCCCATCGCGATCGCAAAGTCGACGTCGACGACCCCATCCATCGCGGCACCCCAGATGGGGATGTCGAGCCGGAGGGTTTCGCCCATCGCAAACGAGATATCGACCTCGTCGGGATTGAGCGTGACGCCACCGGGTACGAGCGCGACCTCGTCGAAACCGTACGCGCGCCGCGCGCGCCGCCCGATCCCGATCTCGAGGCCAGACTGCTCCCGGGTCACCGCGTCACGGGTTGCGAGCCGGCTCTGATTCAGGGTGTGCTTACTCCAATGGCGGTGGGCTTCGATGAATTATAAGAGATAGTGGCCTCCCCATTCATGGGGAGGTCGGACTCTGCTTGCAGAGTCCGGGTGGGGAGACTCGATTAACCCATATCCTTTAATGGATGTACAGGACCCTCGAATACTTGCGAGGCATCTCGGACTCCGACGTGAGCCGCCTGCGGGCCTCCGGTATCCAGCACACGAACCAGCTCCTGCACCGGACGTCGCTCGAGATCGACCGGCAACGTTTGTCCAAGCGGACTGGGATCACGACCGAACGGCTGCTCGGCTTCGCCCACCAGTGCACGCTCATGGAAGTGTCGGGCATGGAGCGCCATCTTCAGACCATCCGCCGCTTCGGAGTCGAGACCATGAAGGATCTACGCGCCCAGGACGCCGACAACCTGCACGAGAAGCTGGCCGACGCCGTCGGACTCGCGGGCGCGCCGCGGCGCTCGGACGTGCAGTACTGGATCAGCCAGGCGACCGCGCTGGACATCATCGAAGAACCCGAGCCGGCGTCGCCGCGCGCGATCGTCACCTGACAGCGACCCAGCCCATCGACGATTCAGTTTCAATAGGCCTGATCCGCTAGGGGAAAACAAAGTAGCGCTCCGTTCCAAGGCGAAGAGCGCACCAATTTTCAATTAACTCCGCAAGCCGCCTGCTTCTCCCGTCGTTAGGCGCGGTAGAAGCATGGGGGTGCTGCTCACGGCCTGGGGGGCCATGGCTGTTCGCTGGGTGCGTTCTCAGCGCAGCCAGGCATTGGTCGAATTCGCGATGGTCGCGCCGATCTTTCTCATCGTCATCTTCGCGGCGATCGACATCAGCCGCCTTCTCTACGTGTACACAGCCATCTCGTCCGCAGCGCGAGACGGCGCCCGGACGGCGTCCTTCCAGCAAGCGATCTACAGCGACTGCCAGATCATTCAAGAGGTCGAGCTGGTGGGACAGGGCTTCCCGGTGCGGATGGATCCCAACTCCCTCGTCGGCGACAGCGATCCGAATAATCCGAGTGGAGCGCTGCAGCCCAGCCAGCCGCCGCCTAACGTCGGATACGCCTACATATGGCCGGCCGTCGCGACTGCGAACCCACCTGACTCCAACTGCAACTCGGCCCAGCCACGCGCGGTGAGCCAATCAGTCAAGCACGTCGCCGTTGAGGTCCAATACCACTTCGTCGCGCTCACGCCTTTCATCGGGCAGCTCACCAACGGAATCATCGTCAAGACGATCAGCGTGATAACGGTCGAATGATGACCATCATCAGGTCACTGGGCCTTGACAGCTCCCGACGCAGACAGTCGGGCCAGCTCCTGCCGATCGGGGCGGTCGCATTCCTCCTCATGTGCGGACTCGCGGGATTGGCCATCGACTCGAGCCGCGACTACCTGGTCAAGAGGCAAGCTCAAAATGCCGCCGATTTCAGCGTCCTTGGCGCCGCCAAGCAGCTCTCCCTTTCAGGAAGCCTGAGCGGCCCGGTGGCGCCCAACTCGAACCCGGTCAAGGTCGCTCACGACTTCGCCGCCAACAATGGCTTTGGCACCAACTACTCCAACGCCTGCGACTCGACAGGCTCCGGGTTCACGACCACGTGGTTCGACGTGGGTGGGCTGCCGTGCAACGCGACCAGCGGTTTCACCAACAAGGTCACGATCAACTCTCCGCCGGTGGGATTTGGCGGCTATCCCGTGCCGACCGCCTGCGCGGGATCGGGTCGGTTCGCCTGCCTGCAGGTCGTGATCGCAGCCGCCATTCCGCAGCTCTTCACGAGCATCCTGGGTATCCCCACGGCCTATGTGATGGTGGCAGCGACAGCCCAGGTCACGCTTCCCGCCTCCGCCTTCAGCACACCGCCTCCGAACGCACTGATCCTTTACCAGCCGCAAGCGGGTTGCAACCCGGCGGCCCAGCAGTGCTTCGACGAGACCAAAGCGGTCGCTCGCGGGCAGCTGTCGTGCACTGGCACGAACAACTGCCCGACCTTCTGGAGCACGGCCAACGCCAGCATCTACGGGTTCGATGGCATCACGCTGACCCCGCCGGGCGATCTGACGACGCTGCAGTCCAACGGCGACATGGTCATCCAGCAGAGGACCACGATCTGCGATCCGTACAACGGCGCTGCCTGCGCTCGCAATGCGGTCGTCGGCGCGAGAGGTTTTGCAACTGCCGGCGGTTCCAACGTCTACTGCCAGAGGTTCGGAGGCGGGGCCGTCATCCTCACGCCTTGCACGACAACCGTCCAGCCCGGCCTCCAGGAGCTCGACGCCAGCCAGACTTTCTTTTCGCCGCAGTACTACTGGACGCCCGCGGTGGACACGAGCGGCCTGGCCAGCTGCGGCTCTCTGCTTTTGAACGGTGGGCCGGTCAACGGGCCCTGCGCTGACGCGGTGGAACCCTACACGATCAATCCAGGGAGATACGGCTCCATCGTCATCAACCACGGCACCTATGACTTCGAGGCGGGCCTGTTCGACATCACCGGGAGCGGGACCGTCAACAACATCACCGGAGGCGGCTATACCGCCAACGGGATCGACCACAGCCGCGAGACCGCGGCTGATTTCGACCTGTGCACCGGTGGCCAACCAAACTCTTGCCCGAACCTCACGGCGGGCGTCTGGATCGGACACGGCGGCGGGTTATTCGGGGCGTTCGTGCCGCCGACCTCTGGCACGTGCATCGGAAGCGTCGGCGGCGGGAGCAGCGGCGGCGGCGGCGACGCCACGGTCATCTCCGGGAGCGGCGCAGTCTTTCGGCTCGAGGCCGGCGCCGGTGGATTTGTCTCGACTAACGAGGTGCAGGGCCTGACGCTATCCGGGGCTGGGGTCGGGGCGCTGGCGGCCGTCGGCGGCTCACCCCTCCTGATCGACAACGAGGGCAGCACGTTCGTCCATATCGACGCCCGCGCATCGAGCAGCAACGCCATCACGGGTGTTGTGTACCAGGCGCCCAGCGCCACCGCGGGCGGCGTGGAGATGAACCTCGGGATGACCAGTGGCGGCACTGCGCTCGTCGGACAGGTTCTTGCGTACAGCTTCACGGCCTTTGGCCAGACCGGCACCATGGACTTCCGGAACGGATACGGCACCTCGTCGTTGCCGGGGATCGCCACCAGCGGCAAGAACGAGCCTTCGATCATCACCACCGTGACGCTGGCCGCGACAGTCGGTCAGGTCAACTTTTCGACGCTGACGATCAACTACACAGACGAGTGGTCGATGGATGCCTTCGACACCTACCTCAAGGTCAACAACGGGAGCCCGATCTTCTTCTCCCAGGGCATCTGGACCACGACGCCCGGTCCGGGGTCGCCTCTGCCGCCGCCAGGCAACAACCCCGGCGACCAATATCCTGCCTACCCGAGCTCGTCTGGGGCTTACACGATCATTTCGACGAGCCCTCCCGACTGGGTCTACAACATCCCGAACAGCGGCGGCGCCACGATCGAGGTCAAGGGCGACTGGGCCTGGGGCCACGAGAGTGACATCCCTGGAGCGAGTCGCGGGGCCTACACCGCCCAGATCCTGTACACGTTCCCGAACCCCATTGGCAACTACGTCGGCATCTCGGTCTTCACCACCGACGGCGACCACTGCGGCGACTACCAGATCGCCAACTACACATTCAGGAACACTGGACAGCCGGGCGGCGGGGTCCAGACGATCGGTTCGGTGATCCTCGTCCAGTGAGCTCTCCGAGCAAGCGCTCCGGCGAATCGCGGCGGCGCGACCGTGGTCAAGCGCTCGTGGAGTTCTGCCTGCTCACTCCCGTGCTCCTGCTATTCGTCCTGCTCACTGTGGACGTGGGGCGCGCGTTCTATGTCGCGGTCGACGCTGCCGGCGCGGCGCGGGCCGGCACCAGGACCGGAATCATCAGCGACACGAGCGATATCGGAGGAGCGGTGCGCGCTGAGCCCAACAGCGGCATCCCGGACACAGTCGCCGCGTGGGGCCCCGAGGGCCCGGGCCAGCCCAACGGCGTCTGCACCGTGGCTGCGTCGGTCTGCGGCGACCCGAATGGCTGTCCGTCGACCGCGTTCAGCGGGACTCAGTTCGCTTGCTTCTCTGTGCGCGCCTGCGCGCTCAACGTCGGCGGTGACTTTGGTACCTGCTCGGTCTACGGACCCTGGGGGATAAGGCCGCAGGGTGGGAGCACCACCCACGGGTTGGAGACGTTGGTCGTCATCAAGTTCCCGGCCGTGACGCCGGCTCTCGGCGTCATCGTCCCGGGCGGGCTGCTCTATCTGCGTCAGTACGCCATCGGAGAAGAGCTCTACTTCTAGGCGGTTCGGCCGATCGCATTCGTCGGGGGCTCGTCTTCGCGAAACGAGAGGTCGACGGCAGCGGCGCCTGACAACGTCGGGGGATAGGGTCGGGCCGGCACTGAAGCTCCGGCTGTGCCCGGATTGTCGGCGGGACCAACCTCCACCAGCTCCCACCTCGCACCGCGCTGAAAAAACCGGCGCCGGCTCCGCCTGAAGTGGCGCGAATCGACCAGGACGGCGGTCACACTGCGTCCGTCGGTTTTCACCTTGTCGCGTCGGTGTATCGCTCGTGCGATCTCGGACGCGGTCATGGGGCGATGGCCCCGCATCACCGACACGATGAGCTCGGCGAGCCGCTCCTCCGCCGTCATCGTCGTGAGTTTATTCCTCCGCCGTCGCGCTAGACGAAGACACCTCGGCGCAGCTTCAGGTTGTCGTAGATCCCTTTCTGGATCGTCTTGCGGACCTCATCCGAGATCGTCATGACCAGATGGTTGTCGTCTGCGGCTGAAGGCGGGTGAGCCTCGGTGTGCACGGGTGGATGGAACTGGATCCGCCACTTGCTGGGCAGCGGGATCATGCCCAGCGGCCCCAGCCACGGCCACGTCGGCGTGATGGGGAAATACGGCATCCCGAACATCCTCGCCAGTGGCGCGACGTCCGCGATCATCGGATAGATCTCTTCCGATCCGACCACCGAGACCGGGACGATCGGCGCGCCGGCCCGGATGGCGGTGGAAACAAAGCCTCCCCGGCCGAACCTGCGCAAGCGGTAACGGTCGGTGAAGGGCTTGCCGGTTCCCTTCACGCCTTCGGGAAACACGAGGACGAGCTCGTCCCGCTCCAGCAGGCGGCGCGTGTCGTCGGGGTGCCCGACGGTCTGGCCGGTGCGCCGCAGAAACCAGCTGAGCATGGGCATGCCCATGAACAGGCTAGCGACGAGGGCGCGCACGTGCCGCGGATGCGGGTGCTCGGCGAACATCGCCGTCTTGATCATCGTGCCGTCCCACGGCAGCACTCCGGCGTGGTTGGCGACGAGCAGCGCGCGACCCGTGGCCGGAACGTTCTCGATCCCGGTCGTCTCCACCCGCCAGTAATCGCGATATAGGACTTTGAAAACCGACAGAAACGACTCCGTCCACTCCGCGTCGAAGCCGAAGTCATCGACCAGGTAGTTGGGGCCTCGCCGCGCGAGCTCGCGCTGCCGGTAAGCGAACTGGATCACCTCCATGACGCGATTCATGTCGATGACCTCGTGGCCGGTCATCTCGCGCAGCCGCGCGGACAGCGCGCTGAGGCCCTGGATCGCGTACATCGGCGCGCGTCGCTGCAGGCGGCGAATAGGTTTCGGCACTCGCAGCAGCGCCGGCCGCGGCGGCGCGACCACCTTGGCCTTGCGGCTGCGACGCCGAAGCTCCTTGCTCGCGAGTGCAGTCGTGCGCTCGGCCGTCATGGCCGCCCAGCCAGGGCCGCGTCAGACTGCCCGTTTCGTTCCCGCCGCCGGCGGCGCTGGAGGTAGACCTGGAGCTCGTACTCCTGTGGCGGTGATGGAGCCTCGATCACCTCGACTTCCTTGCCCCGCGCCAGGCTGTCGATCACCGCCCGCGTGTTGTACGCGGGCTTCCAGCCAAAGTCTGCGGCCAGGCGAGAGCAGTCCGCCACGGAGCCAAATGCGAGCACATCGGTGAGGTGCTCCGGGAGGTCGACCCCCGCGGCACGGAGGGCCAGGCGCCCAAGCCACCGGCCATAGGGAGGCAGGATCGGCACGGCCTTCCCGCCCATGATTGCGATCGCCTGGCTCAAGAGGACGATGCCGTCGGCGGCAACGTTGAACACCCCTTCTTGGGTCCCCATCGCGGCGCGCACGAATGCCTCGGCGGCATCGTCTTCGTGCAGAAGCTGCAGACGCGGATCGAATCCCGCGAAGGTGGGGACCACTGGGAGCGACAGATAGCTGCCGAGCTTCGTGCCTTCGCCGACCCGGTAGCCGAGGCGCAGCAAGCACACATTGCAGCCGGAGCTACGGAGCGAAAACTCTTGCGCCAGCTGCTCCATCTCGAGCAGGTCGCGCTTGAGGCCGTATGCGGGTCGGTCGGCGCCCACCGACTGCTCGGTCACGAACGAGGGATCTCCGGGCCCCGCGCCATAAACAGCCTGGCTCGACTTCACCACCAGCCGCCTGACCGGGCTGGACGGCCCCGCGCACCCGGCGAGCACGTTCATCGTCCCGATGACGTTGGTCTCATGCGCGAACCTGTCCTCGGCCGCCGAGTCCACCGTGACCGCCATGTGGACGACCGTGTCGATGCGGAGCTGGCGCACGAGCTTGCCGATCACGGACTGACGCGTGTCCGCGTGAACGTAGTCCATCTCCTCGATCGCGCTCACCGGGTCGGCCACGTCGCAGCCGAAGAGCGCAGGCACCTGCGTGGCGAGGCGCCGCGCTACCTCGGCTCCGAGCGGATTGGAAACGCCCGTGATGAGGACGCGCTGAGGGAACGCCGGAGTAATCGCTGGGGTCACCCCCAGATTATGGATAGATCCCGCGCACCATCGTTGCGTTGGCGACCCGCTGCACGGCGATCGCATAGGCGGCCAGCCGCATGTCGATCCGCTTGTTCACCGAGGTATGAAGGATCTCGTAGAAGGCGCGCGTGATGATGTGGTGCAGCTTCGTGTTGATCTCCTCCTCCTCCCAGAAGAAGGCCTGGAGGTCCTGCACCCACTCGAAGTAGGACACGATCACTCCGCCCGCGTTGGCGATGATGTCGGGAATCAAAAAGATCCCCCGGTCGTGGAGGATGGGATCGGCCTCTGGCGCCACCGCCGCGTTGGCGCCCTCGGTGATCAAGCGGGCGTGGATCCGGCCGGCGTTCTGGCCGGTGATGACGTCCTGAACCGCGGCCGGGACCAGGACCGTGACGGGCAGCTCGAGCAGCTCCGCATTCGTGATGCTGTCCGCCTTCTTGAACCCGGTAACACCACCGCGGACCTGCCGGTGCTCGTCGAGGGCGGCGAGGTCCAGGCCGTGGGGGTTGTAGACGCCGCCCTTCGAGTCGCTGACGGCAACGACCTTGAGCCCTGCCTCAGCGAGGAGGCGGGCCGCCGACCTGCCCACCTGGCCGTAACCCTGGATCGCGACCGTGGGCGTCTCGTCCTCCACGTGCAGGTACTTGATGGCTTCGAGGGTCAGGTAAGTGGCGCCGCGCCCAGGAGCATCGACCCGCCCTTCGGACCCGCCGATGTCGACCGGCTTGCCGGTGACCGCCGCCGGCACCGAGTGGCCGGAGTGCATCGAGATGGTGTCCATGATCCACGCCATCACCTGTGGGTTGGTGCCCATGTCCGGGGCCGGGATGTCTTTCTCGGGACCGATCAGGATCGCGATCTCGGTGGCGTAGCGGCGGGTGAGGTGCTCCAGCTCGCTCAGCGAAAGCTTGGACGGGTCGACCGCGACCGCCCCTTTCGAACCGCCGTAGGGCAGCCCCACCGCGGAGCACTTCCACGTCATCAGCATCGCGAGCGCTTTGACCAGGTCGAGGTCGGTGTCCGGGTGGTAGCGGATCCCGCCCTTGGCGGGCCCACGGCTGATGTTGTGCTGCACGCGCCAGCCCGTGTACACGTGCACCGAGCCGTTGTCCATGTGGACCGGGAAGTGCACTGTGAGCTCTCGCTTGACCTCGCGCAGGCCCCGGCGCACGTCGTCAGAGAGGCCGATCACGTCCGCCGCCGCGTCAAAGCGACGCTGGGCGGTTTGGAAGGCGGTAGCGCGAGTTTCGACCGCCATTTGCGGTTTCCGATACTACTCCGGAAGCCTCCGCGTGGGGACCACCGATCGATGTGGAGAATTGCGTCATGAAGCGCGACAGGGTTCTCGGCATCCTGGTGGTGGCGGCGGTCGCCTTGGCGACCGGGTTCCTGGTCGCGGGCCAGGTCAAGGCCAAGCTTTTGACCCCGTCCAACCAGGTCGCCCGCTACCAGGCGCTTGTGCACAGCGTCCAGGATCTTGAAAAAACCAACGAATCGTGGCGCGCTCAGATCGCCGCCCTCCGCGCCGAAATCAACTCCCTCGAGGGCACGGCCGCCCAGCAGTCGGCCACCACCCAGGCCCTTCAAAACCAGGTCGCCGACCTCCGCGCCCATGCGGGCTTGACGGCGATCCATGGGCCGGGGGTGGAGGTCGATCTCGGCAACGGCACGCCCGCGCCGACCATCGGCGTGCAGATCGGCTACCTGATCAACTACCAGGACGTGCAGGACGTGGTCAATCTCCTCTTCGCCAACGGGGCGGAGGGCGTGTCCGTAAACGGCCGCAGGCTCACGCCGCTTTCCGCCTTTTCGGGCTCGGAAGGCGAGGTCATCATCGACCAGGGGCCGCCGCTTAGGGCGCCCATCAAGGTGCTCGCCGTCGGCGACCGCGATCGCATGATCGTCGCTCTCGATGACCCTTCTGCTCTTCCCGACCTTCGGGATCGCGAGGTCCGGTTCTCGATCACGCTCACCATCACCGGCAAGCCAGATGTGAAGCTGCCCGCTTACGACTCGAGCCTGCAGATACCCCATGTCAGCACCTCCTAGGCGCTCCGCGCCGGCGCGGCGCCGGAAGGGACGGGCAATCGAGATATGGCTCATCGCGCTGCTGGTCGCGCTTGTGGCCACGGTGCAGATTCGTAGCCAGGCGGAGGTGGAAAAGAGCCTTGTCGGCACCGACACGACCACCCTCGCATTCTTGATCGACGACCTGCATCGGGCCAATGACGCGTTGTCGGCCGAGACCGCCGACCTGACGCAGAGAAAGGCCACCTTGCAGTCGGGAGGCAGCTCGGCCGCCGACCAGGAGCTCACCGCCGAGGCCACCCGTCTGCGCGCGATCGAAGGGCTCATCCCGGTCCACGGTCCTGGGATCGTGATGATCGTCGACGCGTCAGGCTTGCAGGCGCTGGACCTACAAGACGCGATCAACAACCTCGCCGCGGCGGGCGCGGAGGCGATCTCGGTCAACGATCACCGGGTGGCGATGGGCGTTCCCATCCAGCAAACGGCGGGCGGCGTCACCGTCGACGGCGCCCTGGTCCTGCCACCGTGGACGATCGCGGCGATCGGCGATGCCAACCGACTGGCGGTTGCCGCCGACCTCATGACGCAGCAGATGCGCGGGGACCGCCGCGTGCGCCAGGCGACCTACCGGGTCGAGGCGGACGTCGAGATTCGGGCCGTGATCACCCAGCGGCCTTTCGTTTACGCGAACCCATGACGCAAGGGAGGGCAGATTGCCCTCCCTTACGGAAACCCTCCGCTCCTCAGCGACGCATGGAGGCGCCTGGAAGTTGCAATGTGGGATGACGGCCGGAGTGAATCCGGCCTAAAGCTCCACTTGGCGCCTACCAAATTTGGTCAGGCGCGGCGTTTCGTAGGCCGCGTCTTCCTTGAATCTGTGCCGTTGGCCTTTTTCAGCTCGGCGGTCAGCTTGTCGATGCGCTCATTGACGCGGTCGATGTCGTGCCGGCTGGGGATGCGAAGCCGGCGCAGCGCGCGCTCGATCGAAAACGCAAGGGAGGGCAGGGCCCTCCCTTCCGGAAACCCTCTGCTCCTCGGCGACGCATGGAGGCGCTTGGAAGTTGCGTGCTGGGTGACGGCCGGAATAAATCCGGCCTAAGGCTCCACCTGGTTTCTACTAATTGGTCAGGCGCGGCGTTTCGCAGGCCGCGTCTTCGTTGAACCTGCGCCGTTGGCCTTCTTCAGCTCGGCGGTCAGCTTGTCGATGCGATCATTGACGCGGTCGATGTCGTGCCGGCTGGGGATGCGAAGCCGGCGCAGCGCACGCTCGATCGCCTCGTCGACCATGGCTTCCACGTCTCCACGCCGGCGCTCGACCTGATTGACGAGGTCGCCGGGCACGTTGAGCGTCTTGCGCACGTAGTCGAGCAGCGCCTGGCCGCGGTCGTGAATCACATCCGCGCCCGCGTCCACCAATCGCGCGGGCCCGCGTTTCTCAGCTGAGAGCACGATCTGCGAGAGGATGACCTGCGTCAGGTCCTGGCCGGTGTCGCGGTCGACGACGTGGATCTCGTGGCCGTCGCGCACCAGCTCGGCGATGCCTTCGAGCGTGATGTAGCGACTCGTCTGCGCGTCGTAGAGCTTGCGATTCGCGTACTTCTTGATAAGGTGTCGCTGAGCAGACACCGTCACCTCAGCACCGTCATTTCGTGCTCATACTAACGCGGTGCGTTATGGCCACCGCGAGGCATCGCAAGGGGAGGTCGGGCATGGCAACGAAGAAGCGCGCGTCATCACGATCCAGGCTTTTGAAGAGGGCGGTCAAGGCAGGCAGGTCCTACCTCCGGCAGGCTGAGCGGCGCCTGCCGCCTGACGTTCGAAAGCAGATCGACCGCAGCATCAAGGACGGGCAGAAAACGGTTGAAGGGGCGATCAAACAGCTGCGGACGCGCCTCGACCGCACCGCCAGCCAGGTCGATCTCGAGAAGGCATTGAAGCGTCTCGACGGGTTGAGCAAGCAGGTGCAAGCGATCGCCCGCTCAGCCACGACCCGCCCGGCCGCCGCGACCCCGACGCGCAACGCCGCTCGCCGGCCGGCAGCGCGGAGACGGACCACCAAGGCAGCTGGTCCGAAGGCAGCCGCGCCGGCCAAAGCTGCGACGCGCAACGCGCCCGCGCGCCGGGCTGCTCCGCGACGACGCGCTGCTGGCGCCACGGTGACGCCGCCGACGGTCGAGTCCCCGTCGATGGCAATCCCCGACCCATCCCCGCGGGAGCCGGCAGGCTAGCTCAAGGCACCGAAGACCGTCACCCCGCCAAGGAGGACTGCTCGAGGGCGGAGTCGACCCCACTCCGATCGCGGCTGGGCCAATGGGTCCGAGTCGTAAACCTGGAGATCGGCCAGCATGCCTGGATCGAGCGTGCCCTTGACGTCTTCCTCGAAGGACGCGTAAGCCCCGGCGGACGTGTAGGCCCGGAGCGCCGCCAGCTCCGAGATGCCGTTGATGCGATCCTCGACGGCAGCGCTGATCCCCGGCCAGGGGTTGGGGTCGGACAGGACCGGTAGGTCGGAGCTGAAGGCCACCGGCACGCCGGCACGCATCAGCGGGCCGTGCGCAGCAAGGTGCCACCGATCGTGGGCCCCGAAGGCGGAGGGAAAGTCACGCGCGAAACGAGCGGCCATCGGCTGCATCACTGCGACCATCCGCAGACGTGCAAGCCGGCGCTGAAGGTCCGGAGGGCAGATCGTGCAGTGCTCCACCCGATGCCGCAGGTTGACCGCGCCGGCGGCTTCGACCGCATCGCACATCGCGGCGATCGCGCCGTCGCCGATGGCGTGCGCGGCCACCTGAAGCCCGGCGCGCGAAGCGGTGCCGACCAACTCGCGCAGCTCAGCAGGCGTGGTTCGCCATACGCCCTTGCCTGAGCGCATCGCGACGCGTTCCGCCCCTCCATCGACGAACACCTTGATCGGCCCCGCCCGCACCACGCTGCCGCCAAACCCCGCTCTCAACCCGAGTCCCACCGCGGCTTCGAGCAGCTCCCATGAGAGGAATTCGTTGACGCGCATCTTCAGGCGCCCTTTTTCGGCGAGCAACTGATATGCGCGGTGGTCGTCGGCAAATCCGCGGTTGACCGCGGCGCCCACCGAGGTGATGCCTCTCGACAGGAGAAGGCGCTGAGCTTTCAGAACTCCCTGCATGCGACGCGGGATGGGCGAATGTGGCTGCACATCGGCGACCATCCGCATCGCCGACTCGAGCAGGAGGCCGTTGGGGGTGCCGTCACGGTCGCGACCCAGGCGTCCGCCCGGTGGGTCCTTGGTGGCCTCGGTGATCCCTGCGGCCGCCAGCGCAGCGGAGTTGGCGACGCGTGCGTGGCCGCCGCGCTCGTCGATGAATGCGGGCCGCCGTCTCGTCGCGCGATCCAGCTCCAAACGATGAGGCGCGCGCTTTTCGGCGAGCTCGTCAACGCGGTACCCCATCCCCTGCTGCCATTCGCCCGGCTTGAGCGAGCGGCCGTGAGCCCGCAAACGGCTGACGATGTCGGCGACGCTTCGCGCGCCGCCGAGGTCGGCCCCGAATCGCGTCAGGCCGTAGTAGATGACGTGGGCATGCGCATCGTTGAAACCCGGCAGTACCGCCCCGCCTTCGAGGTCGATCACGCGGGTGCGGGGCCCGCGCAGCGCCAAGACCTCGGCTCCACCGGCGGCAGCCACCCTGCCGGCGGCGATCGCGAGGTGCGTGTGAGCCTCCAGACCGGCCCGACCGAGCGTGCGGATGCGGCCACGGGCGAGGATCAGTTCAGGCTTCATGGCGACACTTAAAGTAAGGAAGTGGCGGAGCCGAGGCTGTCCGAGGACGGGCTGTATTACTGGGATGGCCGCCAGTGGATCAGCACTTTGTCGCCCAACGGCCGCTCGCGCTGGAACGGATACGCGTGGGTTCCCGTCGCGTCGATGGCGCCTATGGCTGCGCCCGCCTATCCCCACTACCAGCAGCCCGCGACCGTGCGCGTTCCGACGCCGTGGACCAGGCCGATGCAGTACGCAGTGGCCGCCTGGTACTCGCTGGCCGCCCTCTACTCCGTGAGCCTCCCATTCTGGATGTCGGGCGTGATGGCTCAGGCGATCAACCAGAGCATTCAGCGACAGGTGCAGGTCAACCCGAACGTCTCGCCGCCTCCGCCGGAGTTCGTGAACAGCATGACCTCGATGATGTCGGGGGTGCTTTGGGCGTCCGCGGTCATCGCTGTCGTGGTCTGTGCGGTCCTCGCGATCGGAGCCATCATGAGATGGACGTGGATCTTCTGGGTCGTTCTGGTCCTTCTCGGCCTCGGCGCCCTGGCTTTGCCTTTCAACCTGATCAGCGCGGTGGCGGGATCGGCCTCTGCGGCGAACTTCTATGGATTGCCTTCCTGGACTGCGTGGCTCTCCGCTGCGATCGGGGTTCCAAACACGGCGCTGTTCGCGTGGATGCTAGTGGCCTTGATCCGCTACGGGCCCTGGGCCACCACGAAGACCGCTCCATGGGCCACCACTGCCGGGGCTCCGGTTACCTGAGCAGGCTCGCGAGCAGCTTGGGGTCGATGTTGCCGCCGCTCACCACAGCCACCGTCCCCGGCCCCGGCGGCAGCTGCTCGAGCGCCGCATAGGCGAGAGCGCCCGCGCCCTCGGCCACCACCTTCCCCGCGACGGCCAGCTCAGGGATCGCCGCGCGCAGCCTGGGCTCGGCCACGGTGAGCCAGCGGTCAACGACCTCTCTCATCAACGGCAGCATTCGCGCGTCGAAGGGCGCCGTCGTGCCGTCGGCGATGGTGTCCGGCGTGATCGAAACCGGACCGCCCACCTCGAGCGCCCGCGTCCACAGCGCGTAGCCGTCGGACTGGACGCCGATGATTTCGACCTCGGGCCGCAGGCCCTTGATCGCGGACGCCGTGCCACCGATCAATCCACCGCCGCCAACCGGAATCAGCACACGCGCGAGGTCGGGAACGTCGTCGACCAGCTCGAGCCCGATACCGCCGTGCCCGGCCATCACCTCGGTGTCCGCGAATGGGTGGATGAAGACCTCGGGCTCCGATTCCCAGCCCTGGTTCGAGAGCCAGTCGAGGAGGGCAGGCCGCGGCATGAACACGGGCTTGCCGCCCCACCGCTTCACACCTTCGATCTTGGGCGCCGGCGCCGAGTCGTACATCACTACTCGGCAGGGAACCCCAAGCGAATGCGCGGCGTAAGCGCATGCCTGGGCCGCGTTGCCCGCGCTGACGGTGATCAAGCCACGGCTGCGCTTGTCGTCTGGCAGCGCCAGGGCGGCAGCGAAGAAGCCTCGCACTTTGAAGCTGCCGGTCGGCTGGAGGCATTCGAGCTTCAAAAGGGCGCCATCGACCGGCACCAGAGGCGTCCTATGCACGTATGGGCGCGCGCGGTCGGCCGCCGCCCGGATGCGCTCCAACCCGATCACTCCTACCATTCTTCACGATGCCGATCTACGAGTACCGCTGCCAGGAATGCGGCAAGCGCTCGTCGGCCCTGGTGCCGAGCTTCTCGTCGCCCGACCCCGCATGCCCACACTGCGGCAAGCCCGCCCTCAAGCGCCTCGTGTCGACGTTCGCGACGGTGCACTCGGGTGATGACGCCGGGGACGATTTCGGCGGCGAGGATCTGGGCGGCGGTGGCGACGACCCGGGCGATGGAGACGACTTCGGGGGCGGCGGGTTCGACGGCGGCGACGACGACGACTTCTAGCCCGTAGTCCCCAATACTTCGTTTGCCGCTTTGATCAGCTCGCGGCTGTGCGCCGTGTCGCGGGCAAAGATCCGGAAAAGGGTCATCCGCACCGGAAGGCGCCGGAACAGGTCGAGCACGCGGCTCTGCTGGTAGCGATCCTCCAGCGGATCGTAAAGAAGGATGTCGGCGGTCTCTGTGATGGGATTGAAGGCGCGCGACTCCTGCGCGGCGACGTCGACCTCGAACTCGATCTTGCCCAGCTTCGCCGGCAGCCTCTCGCGGAGCATGCGCGCGAACTGCTCGCGCGTGACACTGAGCGCCGCGCCCATGACGTCGGCCGCATCGGTGTGGCCCTGGTAGACGAGCCTCCACTTGAGCTTGCGGGCGACCACGTCCGCCCAGGCCTTGCCCAGCTCCCGCCGCTCCGCGTCTCCTTCGCCGAGGGCCCACCGATTGACCTCCGTGAGCAGGGCCCACTCGGTGAACATCAGATAGTCATCCAGCCGCTCGAGCGGGTTGCCGCCGAGGACCAGCTCGACGGTCGGCCGGAAGACCTCGCGCAGCTGAAGGTCGATGCGGCGAACGGTGCGGTGGAAGTAAACCTGGTGGTAGAGGTAGAGGCGCGCGCTCAGGAACATGTAGAGCGCTTCAGCGGCATGGGCGTGGAGTGTCAGGCCACGCTCAGAGATAAAGGAATAGTGAAGGATCCGCTGGACATCAACGGGTCCGGCGGCGACACCACATATATAGGAATCGCGAGGGACGTAATCCATGTTGTCGGCCGAGTACGCGCCGACGAGGGCCGGCTTCAGGGCCGTCAGCCATGAGGGGGCGACGAACCCGGCGAGATCGGGCCCGGCGATGAGGTAGGCGACCCAGCGAGGATCGATCCGCTCTCGCGGCTCGAAATCCGCGTTGGGAGATGCGCCCAGCCCGGCGACCAGGTCGGCCAGCGGCCCCGTGATCAGCGCACGCCCGATGACCTCATGGTCGATTCCCCATGTATCGAGATAGTTCTCGTCGAAAAAGTGGCCGAAAGGGCCGTGCCCGACGTCGTGCAGGAGTCCCGCCATGCGCATCGTCTCCTCGACCATTGCGGGCGACGGCGTTCCCGAGCAGCACGCGGCGAGAGAGGGGTACAGATGCCGCGCCCACTCGCCGGCCAGGTGCATGGCGCCCAACGCGTGCTGGAATCGAGAGTGCTCGGCGGTCGCGAACACCCACCACGCGCTCTGCAGCTGGTGGATGCGGCGGAGGCGCTGCAGCCACGCGGAATCCACCAGGTCCTGCTCAGCCGACGTGCCCGGCACCCCGCCCGGGCCACCCTTGGTGATTCGGAGGTAGCGGTAGATCGGGTCGCTGGACAGGTTGGTGCGGGAGTACTCCGCGGGCAGCTCGGTCATCACGCGATTATCGGCATGGCCAGCTCGGGCCATCCCCGTCCACCCATCGCGTCAAGGAATCCGTCGACCGAGCTCACGAGCGGGGCAAGGCTGACGCCCCGATGCTCGGGCAGGTATGGACGCAGGTAGTCAGCGCCGCTTCGCCACTTGTTGACGGCCCCGCGCCGGTTGCGCCGCGAGTAGTGAAGGCAACCGGCCGCGACCTGGATCAGGCCCTTGTAAAAACCCGACTCGGGTCCTGTGCGGTCAGGCATCCACTCGTGCTCCCAGACCTCGTGCGCGTCCCAGTAGCGCCCGCTGTTGAACAGCTCGACGCCGCGCCTCAGGCCGGGGGTCATGAGTAGGGAGGAAAGCGACGACCGGCCGCCGACTCGATCAAGCCGCCGTGGCCGAGTCGCAGCAGGTCCTTGGCGTCGGCACGCCCGTAAGCGAAAACGAAGGGCAGGAGGAGATCGAGGGAGCTCGAACGGCCGAAGCCCGCGCAGGACGCGACGCCGACCACAGCCGCATCGCCGAGGCGCGCCAGCCAGAGCATGCTGCCGGGGTGCATGGGGGCGCCCAGCTGCAGCAGGTTTCCTCCGGCCCTGGTCAGCTCGGCGTAGGCGGGATCCAGAGGATCGATCGCTGACGCTCCCGCGAACAGCACGAGCTCAGCGCCCATCGCGGACGCTTCGCGATACGCGCTTGCGACCGCATCCGAGTTGCGCGCGACCTCACGCACCGCGAGCACCTCGGCCCCGTACCAGCCGAGCTTGCTGGTGACGGCCGCACGGAACAATTCCCGCGCTTTCGGTTTCAGGCGCTCGGTGGCGACGACGAAGGTGCGCAGGGGACGAAACGGCAGCAGCTCGATGACCGGGCCTTGCTCTCGAGCGATGCGCTCGGCTTCTTCGATGAGCCGGCCGGGGACCGCCACCGGCGTGACCTTGCACCCCGCGACCTCCTCGCCCTCCGTCACCGCCTGCCCGTCCATCAGCGTGAACACCGAGACGGAACCGAGGGCGTTGATCGCGTCCACGAGCTCGGCCCGAACCCGCACCAGGCCGCGCCTGGTCGCGACGAGCCGCGCCTGGCTCTGGACCGGCGGTTGTGGCTCCAGGTTCGATCCCGACAGGGCAACGGCAAGCCGCCTGGCGGCAACGTCCTCGTGCAGGTCGCCCGCTTCCAGCTCCACGAGATGGACTTCACCGAACTGCCGAACACGATCCAGATGCTCAGGCGTGAGCACGGTGCCCTTGCGCAAGTCGGGACCGAGGTCGTGGACGAGTACGCGTCCTTCTATGTCGGCGGCAGCCGCCAACCTGCCATCCAGCCTGTGAGCATGCATTACTGGGAGCATAGATTCGATCCGATGACGACCGTGCGCCTGTACAACACCCTCACCCGCCAGAAGGAGCATCTGGCCCCGCTGCAGCCCGGGGTCGTCCGGATCTACTCGTGCGGCCCCACCGTCTATCGGTACGTCCACATCGGCAACCTGCGCACGTTCATGCTCCCCGACCTCCTGCGCCGCAGCCTCGAGTACCTCGGGTATCGCACCGAGCAGGTGATGAACATCACCGACGTCGGACACCTGACCGACGACAGCTTCGACCGGGGCGAGGACAAGATGCTCGTCTCGGCGCGACTGGAGAGCAAGTCACCCGAGGAGATCGCCGCCTACTACACGAAGGCGTTCATGGACGACGCCGCCCTCGTCAACATCCGCCCGGCCGATCACGACCCGCGGGCTACCGACTACATCCCGCGGATGATCGAGCTCATCGCGACGCTGATCGCCAAGGGCCACGCGTACGAGGTGGGCGGGACCGTGTACTACGACATCTCCAGCTTCGCCGCCTATGGGCGGCTGTCGCGCAACACCATGGACAAGCTGCTCGCCGGATCGAGGGGCGAGATCGATGCGCGCAAGCGTCATCCGGGCGACTTCACGTTGTGGAAGGCGGCGGGCGAGCACCGCCTCCAGGTCTGGTCCAGCCCGTGGGGTCCTGGCTTCCCGGGCTGGCACATCGAATGCTCGGCCATGTCGATGTCGCTGCTTGGCGAGAGGTTCGACATCCACACCGGTGGCGCGGACAACGTGTTCCCTCATCACGAGGCGGAGCTCGCACAGTCGGAGGGCGTCACCGGCCACCGCGTGGTCAACGTCTGGATGCATGGAGGCCTGCTTCTCCTCGGCGGTTCGAGGATGGCGAAGTCGGCGGGCAACTTCTTTCGGATCACCGAGCTGGCCGAGCAAGGTTTCGATCCGCTTGCGTTCCGCTACCTCGCGCTGCAGGCGAAGTACCGGACCAAGCTCAACTTCAGCACGGAAGGATTGGCCGGCGCGGACCGCGCCCTCGCACATCTTCGCGAACGTTTGGCGGATTGGGCGACCAGCGGCGGCACTCCAGCCGGAGAGCAGGAGGTCGATCGATTCGAGGCTCGTTTCCAGGCCGCGATCGCGGATGACCTCGACCTACCCGCCGTCATGGCGCTCGTGGCCGAGGTCATGCGCTCCGGCTTGCCGGGAGCCGAAAAGGCGCGTTTGCTGTTTCGATGGGACCAGGTGCTCGGGTTGGACCTCGACCGGGGCGCTCCGCATCCAGACTTGCCGGCGGGCGCGGAAGTCCTGCTCGAGAAGCGCGAGAACGCGCGCGCCGCCAGGGACTTCAAAACGGCCGATCGCCTGCGCAGTGAGCTTGCGGCGATGGGCGTCGCCGTCATTGACACCGCCGACGGCCAGCGCTGGAAGGTTTCCAAGCCGGGCTCCTAGGTCTGCCTGATACGCGGGCTCACATGCTTGACTACGAACGCATGTTCGTATAACCTCCCCCGACGCGTATGCCCACCTCTCCAGCGTTCATCCCTTCCGACTTCCCGGGGGACATAACGCTCGACCACGTCATCCCCGCCGCGGCCGCCCAGTTTGCCCCGCTGCCACCCGAGATGCGGCCGGAGCTCGTGGCGGCCCTGGCGGCACGCGGCATCGAGCGGCTGTACACCCACCAGGCTGACGCTTACCGAGCCATCCGCAGCGGCCGGCATCTCGTGGTGGTTACGCCGACCGCCAGCGGCAAGACGCTCTGCTACAACCTCCCGGTCCTGCAGCGGCTTCTCGACAACCCCGAGCGACGCGCCCTCTACCTCTTTCCAACCAAAGCCCTTGCTCAAGACCAGCTGGCCGAGCTGAGCGCCCTCAAGCACGGACTTCCGATCGAGCTGCGCGTCGATACCTACGACGGCGATACGGCGCCTGGACGCCGCACCGCGATCCGCGAGGCGGGCCACGTCGTGATGACGAACCCGGACATGCTTCACACCGGCATCCTTCCCCATCACACGCGTTGGCGCCGGCTCTTCTCGAGCCTCGATTTCGTCGTCGTCGATGAGCTGCATACATATCGAGGCCTGTTCGGAAGCCAGGTTGCCAACGTCATCCGCCGCCTCAAACGCATCTGCGCCTTCTATGGGGCCAGTCCCACATTTATCTGCGCATCGGCGACCATCGCCAATCCGTTGGAACTCGCGAAGAAGCTGCTCGAAGAGGAGAACATCGAGCTCATCCAGAGCAGCGGCGCGCCGCGAGGAGAGCGGCGGCTCATCTTCTACAACCCCCCGCTCATCAATCGCGAAATGGGCATTCGTCGGAGCTCGATGCTGGAGGCGCGGCGCATCGCCGCCCCTTGGATTCGCGCGGGCGTGCAAACCATCCTGTTCTGTCGCAGCCGGCTTCAGGTCGAGGTGATGCTGAGCTACCTGCGGCAGGACCTGGCCCCTCGCCTCGACGCGGCCCAGAGGGTGCGCGGCTACCGGGCCGGCTACTTACCCCTTCACCGGCGCGAGATCGAAGCCGGGCTGCGAGACGGAGAAATCACGGCCGTGGTCAGCACGAATGCGCTCGAGCTGGGCATAGACATCGGCAGCCTGCAGACGGCGATCCTCGTCGGCTATCCGGGCACCATCGCTTCGACCTGGCAGCAGCTCGGACGCGCAGGCCGCCGCTCAGGTTCGGTGGGAGTGTTCGTCGCGTCCAGCTCGCCCCTCGACCAGTTCATCGTGCGGCACCCCGAGTACTTCTTGAGCACTGACCCCGAAGAGGGGCTGATCGACCCGGACAACCTGCTCCTGCTCGCGGGCCACCTGCAGGCAGGACTCTTCGAGCTGCCCTTCGAAGCCGAGGAACGCCTTGGGCGCACCGAAGTGACCGACCTGTTGCGCGTCTTCGAGGAGGACGGTTCGGCCACCCGTTCCGCCGGCCGCTGGTTCTGGAGCCGCCAGGCCTTCCCAGCCGAAGAGGTCCACCTGCGCCGCATCGCGGCCGACAACGTGGTGATCATCGACACGTCGCAACCGAGGCCTTCGGTGATCGGTGAGATGGACCAGTTCTCGGCTCCGGTGCTGCTCCACGAGGAAGCGGTCTACCTCCACGAAGGAGCGCAGTACCACGTCAGCCGCCTCGACTGGGAGGAGAAGAAGGCTTACGTGCATCCCGTCGAGGTCGATTACTACACGGACGCGCTCGCGTCCGTGACGGTGCAGGTGCTCGACACGTTTGCGGGACCCGACGTCGACTCACTCAGCCGCAGCCATGGCGAGGTGAAGATCACCTCGCTGGCGAGCATGTTCAAGAAGATCCGGTTCCACACGCACGAGAACATCGGCTCGGGTCCGATTCACCTGCCCGAGCAGACGCTGCACACGACCGGATACTGGATCACTGTCGACGAGGAGCTGTGGACGGCGCTCGGCCGCGAAACCCTCGAGGCCGGGCTGCAGGGTATGGCGCATTCCGTTCGGCACGTCGCCAGCATCCGGTTGATGTGCGATCCGCGCGACCTCGGGGCGGTCGCCGAGGTGCGTTCGGCCACCACACGCCTGCCGACAGTGACTGTGTACGAGGTCTATCCGGGCGGTGTCGGCTACTCGCAGCGCATGTATGAGCTGCACGGCGAGCTGCTCCAGCATGCGGCCGCCCTCGTCCGTGACTGCCCGTGCCACGCCGGCTGTCCCTCCTGCATCGGTCCGCTTCATCTCGTCGAAGGAGCCAAGAGCGCATGTCTGCGACTGCTGTCCTTAGAGATCGGCTTGCCCGTCTAGGCGGGGCGCCGGGACCGCGGCAGCGCTACGAGCCTGCGCTCCCGCGCGGCTTCGAAGCAGTCCCGACTCCTTTCGGAGATGCGCTCCTGCGCGAGGACGTCGTCCCCCTTCCCGCCCTGGAGCCTCACCCCGGGGCAATTGCATACATCGACACCGAGACGACCGGGCTCGGCGGCGGGTCAGGGATGTATGCCTTCGCCGCAGCGGTGGCCCGCCCGATCGACTGCGGCCTGCGGCTGGCCCAGGTCTTCCTCCCCCAGCCCGGCCAGGAGGCCGCCTTTCTGCACCAGCTGAGCGCGGAGCTCGAGCCGGCCGACGGCCTGGCCAGCTTCAACGGCGGCTCCTTCGACCTGCCCGTGCTGCGGACCCGTTGGGTGATGGCTCGAATGCCTGGAGAGCTCGCATCGCCTCCGCACGTCGACCTGCTCACACTGGTCCGCGCGCTGTTCCGGCACCGCCTGGAGAGCTGCACGCTGCGCACGGTCGAGGAGCGGCTGCTGGGCTACGAACGCGACGATCCGGTCGCGGGCGCGCTCATCCCAGATGCGTATTTCGCTTATCTGCATCGCGGTTCGAGCCCGCTCTTGGAGGCGGTCCTGGAGCACAACCGCCTGGACGTGATCAGCCTCGTCCACCTGCATTCCAGGCTGCTCGCAAGGATTCAGGGCGGCGACGCCGGAATGGATGCCTCCGACTGGCTGGCGCTCGGGCGACATCGGTTTCGGCGTGGAGCGCGCGCCGACGGCTGGCGGGCGCTGCGCAATGCCACTTCATTTGCGAAAGACGAGGCCTCCGCAACAGCCGGCCTGCTGATCTCTCGCCGCCTGGTGCGCGGAGGCTCGATCGCCGCCGCTGACCGCCTTCTGAGCTGGCTCGAGTCGAGCGTCAGCGAAGACATCCGCCTCTCGGTCGCCCGGGCGAGGCTTCTGGAATGGCGACAGCGGGACCCGCAGGCGGCGCTGGCGGTCGTCGAGGCGGCGCAGCTCAGGATGCCCGAAGAGGCTGCCGGGCTCGAGGTGCGGCTTGCACGCCTCCGCCGCAAGGCGGAGAAGCGCAGTCCGGGCGGTCCGACCCTGTTCTGAGTACCGTGCGCGGGCCGCCATTCGCTGCATTCGCTAATACCGGCCAAATCGCCGAACCGGACCCTAAAATACGGAGCCGCGCAATCCTGACAGCCGTAGACCGTTACATGAACCAAATGCCGATTTCCCATGCGCGTGAGCGATCGAAGCTCAGCCATCGCAGACCATTGGCTCGTACGCGAGGTCAAGCGATGGTCGAGTTCGCGATCGTCGCTCCGATCCTCTTCTTCTTGTTGCTCGGCATCATCGAGAGCGGAATGCTCCTTTTCGTGGTTGGAAGCGCGCGCTTCGGAGCATCCGAGATTGCGCGGCAGGAGTCTGAATCTGGCAACGCCGCCCTCGCCGACCAGATCTCGTTGGGGGTCCTGGCCAGAACCGCCATCGGCACCACCTCGCTGGCCGGGGTGACTGAGGTCGACATCTATCGACTGATCGAGCAGGCCAACGGCACTCTGACCGTCGACCCTCTCCATTACAACCGCTACCAGCTCGATGGCACGCCCATCGGAGGCATCACGTGGCCTTCGTCGTCTCGAAACGTGAGCAACGGATCGAGCGATTTCCTGGGCGTCACGTTGAAGTATCAGTACAAGTGGAAGACGGGCGTGTTCCTGGCTCCCAACGCACTCAACCTGCAGCAGACGTTCGAGATTCGATTGGAGCCGCAGACATACTGATGGACGTCCAGGCACAAGCACGCCGCCGCCAGGCTGGGCAGTCGATCGTCGAGCTCGCCATCGCGACTCCGGTTCTGCTGTTCCTGATCCTTGGCGCTTTCGACACCTCGGTGATGCTTTCCGACAAGGTGATCGCGGGGGCCGCATGCCGGCAGGGCGCGCGCCTCGCCGCTGAGATCGGCGGCTTTCGGACCAACAATCCTCCGGTCACCACGGCGACGGTCGACCAGGACATCGTGAGGAACGTCATCGCGGTCGCCCAAGCCATGAACTACTCGACGCTCAAGTTCATCTATATCTATCAGCCGCTGAACGCGGATGGAGATCTCCACCCCGGCGATCCTGTCGACAAGTTCGACGCCACAGGGTTGCTTATCTCCTCGAGCTTCCCTCTCAGCTCGCGTGAGCAGATTCCACCCAACGAGACGCCCATCGGCGTCAGGCTCGAGTGGCAGTACAACCCACCCACCGGTTTTGCATCTTTCAGCGTTGGACTGAGCGAACATGCAGTCTTCAGAGCAGCACCGGTCCTCGTCTGAGATGTCAACCAAGATGTTTCTGCACCCGCGGAGCCAGGCCGGTCAGGCGATCGTCCTAGCCGCTTTGATGATCATCGTCCTGTTCGGCGCGGTCGGCCTGGCGGTTGACGGCGGCGTCGGCTATTACTACAACACCATGGCCGAGCGCGCGGCCGGCGCCGCGGCACTCTCGGGCGTGGTGTTCATGCCTGGCCAATTGACGCCTGCACAGGCGATCCCGCTCGCAAGCGGCAACGATGCCACCGACCGCGCGATAGCGGAAGCCGCCCACAACGGATTCAGCATGGCCGGCGCCAACCCCCAGAACGTCAATGTGATCGTGTCTGGGGTGCCCGGGTTCGACAACAAGCTGCAGGTGACCGTGTCGCGCGACGTGCCCACCTTCTTCATGCAGATGTTCGGAATCCCGTCGATTCACATCCAGCGAACCGCAATCGCCACCTACCTGCCGCCACTGTCTCTCGGACAGCCGGGCACCCAGACAGGGTCGACGACTGCTCAGCTCGGCACCGGAGGCAATAACTACTTCTTCATGCGCACCGAGGGTTGGTCGACGGACCGGCAGCAGGGTGACGCGTTCACGCCCAACCCGAGCGGCGGCGCGCTGGGAGTTTCGAGCGACCTACACGCAATCAGCGCGACGCAAGGCAACGACACCGGCGATGGCTCTCTGCCCAATCGCGGCGGCTACAACTACCTGGTCAACCTGCCCAACGGCGGCTACATCCAGGTCTACAACGCGATCTTCGGGCCCGATAACACGCCGGCCCTGGTCGTGGGGCAAAGCGGCGGCCCCGGCCCCGCATCCGAGAGCTGGGCCACCAACGCGCCTCTCGGCTCGAGCCACAACAACTGCGACAACCACATCGACCCCGTCACCAAGCTGTACAACCAGTGCAGCCCGGGCGCGAGCTATTACCTCCATGAGGAAGACTCGCAGAACTTCTCCTCGTATGGAGCTGCCCAGAAGGACCTCTACTCGACGATGGAGTACACGGTCTACAGCGTGGCGACTCCGTTCATTCGTTCGAGCGACGCCGAGATCAGCAAGGTGAAGGTGTATCCGATCGACGCCAGCGGCTGGTGGAAGAACGGCGTGACGTGTACGCTCGCCTGCCTCCCCGCCCAGAACTACAACCCCATCAACAGCCTCGGCAGCTACATCACCCAGCAGTGGGACGCCGCCGGGAACCCGACCAACATGCAGACCTACCACGCGTGGATGGACGTCACCAACTACGCGGGCCTGAGCGACGGTGGGACTTTCCAGCGTCTGGTCACGCCCGCGCCCGGCCCGCTGCCGGCCGGCACCTACCGCCTGCGGGTTGACACCCTGGGTTTCGACGGCACGAACCCGCCGACCAATGGCGTCAGCGCGGGCGGCCAGGCGCACAAGGGGTACGCGGTCAGGGTCGTCGACGCGGTCGGCCAGGCGGCCGGAAACGGGAACTGCACGGGCTGCTCCGTGGGCGCGTGGGACGACATGGCCATTTACACCCCGATCGCTGTCGCGGCCGGCGGCCACTTTGACGTCCCGATATTCAAGATTCCACCTGACTACGCCGGCCAGACGATCACCATGGACGTCTACGACCCAGGTGACATCTCCGGCGGCGGCAACGTGGATCTGATCGTCCTGAACAACGCGGGCGCCGTCGTGACGGTGGGCGCGCCGTCGGTGATCAACGTGTGGGATATAGGGCTGACGAGGACCAACACCGGTCCCGCCGTGGCCTGCACGGGGACCGGCGGCCTCACCAACCCACCGATTCCTTGTCTGGCGCAGACCGGGTCACCGCAGACCGCCATCATTCGCGCCACCACAGCCGGCACCACCAACTACAACGGGCACTGGCTTCGCTTCGAAATCCCGATCCCGCCCGGCTACGCGCCTGGAGTCAACCCGGCGAACTGGTGGTGGTCGCTGCGCTACCAGATCTCGACAGGCGTCACCTCGACCGACACGGTGACGTTCGCGGTCGGCCTCAAGGGCAACCCCGCGCACCTGCTCATCAGCTAGACGGCCGCGGCTACCAGTCCATCTCCGGGCGCTGGAGCGCGGACCGTCCCCCATTCGGCGACGGAGCGACCTCGTAGCCGAGATCGCGGAGCGCCTCGTCGATCCACTGGAGGGCCATCGCCTCAGTGTTGGGCCAGGTCTCCGACGCGGAGCCAGGTGCTCCCATGTCGATGACCACGCGGCCGGCCACGCGCAGGAGCCGGCGCGCCAACGGAGCAGCTTCAGGCACCGAGAATCCGATCTCCTCGAGCGAGCGAGAGAGCATGAAGCACGCGGCGTTGAAGGTCTCAGCGTCGATCGGATCGCTGCTTGCCAGCCGTTCGGCCAGCCCCGACCTCAAATCGGAGGGGTCCATGCGGCGGTTATCATTTCAGAAGGCTGGGAGATGGATCTAACCGAACCTGTATTGCTCACGCCCGAGGGGCTCGAGAAGCTCAAGCGCGATCTGGAAGTCGCGCTCCAGCGACGTGCCGAAGCGGGCGAGCGCCTGAAGGAGGCGTTTCAGCCGGGCGACATCGAAGACAACCCTGAATACGAGCAGGCGAAGGAGGAGGTAGGCCTCCTCGACGGCCGTATCTACGAGCTCCAGGAGATGATCGGGCGAGCGCAGATCATCAAGGAGTCGCATTCGAGCGTCGCCGGACCGGGTTCGACGATCGACGTCGTCGATTCCGACGGCCAGGCCGAGACCTATCACCTGGTCGGCGCCGTCGAGAGCGATCCTTCGGCCGGCCGAATCTCCATCGACTCTCCTGTCGGTCGCGCGCTCGTGGGCAAGAAGAAGGGCGACAGGATCACGGTCAGCGTCCCGTCGGGCACGCTGACCCTTTCGGTCAAGGCGGTCAAGTAGACAGACGGCTCAAGACCTGAACATCGACGCCATCTCCGACCGTACGACGGTCGGCGCGTTTTATCGCCAAGCTCTGCGCCTCTCCGAACGTCCGCTCCTCCATCACCACGACGGCAGCGGGTGGCGCGCCAAAACGTGGGCCGAGACGAGGCAGATGGTTTTGGCCGAGGCCGCGGCGCTCATTCGCGCCGGCGTGAGACCACGCGACCATGTCGTGCTCATCGCCGAGAACCGGCTGGAATGGCCGGTCTCCGACCTCGCCATACAGTCCGTGGGCGCGATCACGGTGCCCATTTATGCGACCACGCCGCCGGCCGTGGCCCAGGGGATCGCGGCCGATGCCGGCGCAGTGCTCGCGATCGCCGCCGATGACAAGCTCGCCGCGAAGGTTCCGGCGACAGCCGTGATGCGCACAGTCGCCCTCATGGACACCGACCTCCGGCAGTGGTTCGCCACCGAGCCGACTGCAGCCGAGCTGGAGGAGATCGCGCGCCGGCTCGAGGGTTTGCGACCCGACGACGTCGCGAGCGTCATCTACACGTCCGGCACCACGGGAGAGCCGAAGGGCGTCGAGCTTGCGCACCGCAGCTTCGTCGACATGGCGCGCGTTGAGCTCGAGGCATTTCCGCTGGGCGAGACCGACGTCGCGCTCTCCTGGTTGCCGCTCTCGCACGTGTTCGAGCGGACGACGTTCTTCATCTGCATGTCGATGGGCGGCCAGGTGTACATGTCGCGGGGTGTCGACCGGCTGGCCGCGGACATCGGCGAGGTGCATCCCACCGTAATGACGGGCGTCCCGCGCGTCTACGAGAAGATGCACTCGGCTGTGATGGAGCGAGTGCACGCCTCGCCGACCGTCAGGCGTTCGCTGTTTGATTGGGCCATTCGGGTCGGAACTCGCTTCTCGCATGTTCAGCACGCAGCGCTGCAGCTGCAGCACCGGCTGGCCGACCGGCTCGTGCTGCGTGCGTTGAGGGAGCGGCTAGTCGGCGGACGCCTGCGGATGTTCATCAGCGGCGGCGCCGCGTTGGCGCCGGACGTCGAGGAATTCTTCTGGGCGATCGGAGTGCCCATCTATCAAGGCTGGGGCCTGACCGAGACGTGCTCCGGAGTCACCTCCAACACTCCGAGTGCCCATCGGTTCGGCTCGGTGGGCAAGCCCTTTCGAGGCGTCGAGCTGAAGATCGCGGAGGATGGCGAGATCCTGGTCAAGAGCCCAGGCAACATGCTCGGCTACCACAACAAGCCTGAGGCCACGGCCGAAGTCCTCAAGGACGGCTGGCTGTGCACTGGCGACATCGGCGTGATCGACGGCGATGGCTTCCTCAGCATCACCGACCGCAAGAAGGCCCTCTTCAAAACCGCGGTGGGCAAATACGTCGCGCCGCAGCCGCTCGAGGTGGAGCTGATGCGCGACCCGCTCATCGAGCGGGCCGTCGTGGTCGGGGACGGAAGGCCGTACGTCACGGCTCTGGTCGTGCCCGACTGGGACGCGGCCCGGAAGGCGGGCCTCGACGAGGCGGCCATCAACCAGCGGGTTCAGAAGGCGGTCGATGCAGCCAACGAAGGCCACGGCAGCTGGGAGCGAATCCAATACTTCACCCTCCTGCCCGAGGACTTCTCGGAGGCGAAAGGCGAGCTTTCGCTGAAGCTCGACGTCAAACGGAAGGTCGTGCAGGAGCGCTACCAGAAGCAGATCGAGTCGATGTACGACCGGAAGCAGAAGCCTCCAGGTCCCGCGTAGATTAGTCGGCATGGCCGGCCCGGCGGATATGTCAGAGCTGCACGCGGCGCTGGATCGGCTGCGCCCGCAGCTTTGCCACTGCGGCCTCAAGGGTGAGTGCCTGGGCTGTAAGGGCATCGAGATGGTCCGTCTCCAGGCGGAGGCCGTGGTCGCCGCCGCGAGCCAGCCCATCCTCATCCAGGTGGCGCAGGAGGCGTCGATGAAGGATATGACGACACGCTTCCAGGCGATGTCGGATCGTCTTCTGTCCGACCCCGACATCCGCCGCTCCGCCGAGGAGATGCAGCAGCGGCTGATGTCCGACCCTGAGACCCGCCAGCTCCTCGAGGAGCTCATGCGCCGGCTCGGCGCCCCACCCGAGGAAGGTTCGCAAGGCTAGCGCTAGGCGTGAGGTCAGGACTCTAGACTCACCGGAGCATGGAGTCGCCCACACGAACCGGTTGGACCGGGAAACAGGCGGTCGAGCTCTACGTCCGCACGTACACGACGATGCTGCAGAGCTCGGGCGATATCAAGATCGACTCGCTCGCTCACGCCCATATCGCCATGGGCTCGGTGCTGCACCCGCTCGCGGCCGAGCCGCAGGTCGACATGGGCGCGCTCCTTTACACGATCCGGCGCCTTCCGAGCGCCATAGTCCGGTGCCGGCGTGTGGTCATGGGCCAGAGCCCGCAGGGTTTCCGAGCCGTCTTCGGCGCGGACATCCTGAGCTGGCAGGCGGTGAAGGCGCCGGCCCGCCGCCGCCGCTGGTACCAGCACGGGGATACGCTCGCCGTCCTCATCGCATCACCGTCCGACATCGACGACCTGGTCCCGACACTGGTCGCGTTCCAGATCGAATGGAACAAGCTGCACCGCCTGCTCCAGGATGTCCCCCTCAATGACGAGGATGCGCGACTGGCGGCGGGCGCAGGGGAGGAGGACTGGCGGCGTCTTCGCCTCACCTGGGGCGATGATTTCGACGCGACCCTGGCCAAGATCAAAAGGGAGGAGTGCCGGATCGTCCTCCGGCTGATCGGAGGCAGCCATCTCGGCTATGCGCGCAACGCGAGCCGCTGGTGGCAACCGATCTCGGCCGCGATGGACGAGATGGGTATGCGCGAGTCGCCGATCTACTTCGTGTCGTCCAACACGCACAGCCTCGTCAACGTCCTCACCGGGGTCGCTCGTCATTTCGAGAAAGACATCCTCGACTTCGTACGCACCAACGATCCGGAGCTCGACGAGGAACGGCGCAAGCTCGAAGCCGGCCACAGCCGCGCTTCGCGTTACAACTGGCTCTACTTTGGAGCGCGCCAGCTCTTCGACCAGCATCCTGACCGCACCCGGTTGCGCAACAGCCGCGCGGAGATGGAGACCGCGAACGGAATCCGGCACATACCGGCCAAAGGCACCGGCGTCGACTCCGCGGCCCAGGTGTTCAAGATCTCGCAGCTGGATCCGGCGGCGATCGACCCTCGCGTCGGGCCGGTCGACGAGAAGCGGCTACGCGCGTCTGGCGCATGCATCGTCAACGTCGACTACCCGCTCGGCCTCGCCGCGTACCACATACTCCGGCAGGTCGCCGAGCACAGCGCCTGGGTCGCCGGCGTCTATGTGCTGGGCAAGGCCGCCACCCTCAACGCGGACGTGGGCGACGTGATGATCCCGAACGCCGTGTACAACGAGCATTCGGGCAACACCTACTGGCTCGACAACAGCATCGCGGCAGCGGACGTGCAGCCCAACCTCGTCTACGGGTCGGCCCTGGACAACCAGCGGGCGGTGGCGGTGCGCGGCACTTTCCTGCAGAACCGCGAGTACCTCGACATGTATTACCAGGGCCGCTACACGGTCGTCGAGATGGAGGCCGGCCCCTACCTGGATGCCTGTTACGAGATCACGCAGCCGGACCGCTACCCGCTGGGCGAAAGCGTGAACATGGCGAAGCTCGGCTTCGACCTGGGAATCGTCTTCTACGCCTCCGACACGCCGTACACGCAGGCCCGAACGCTGGGCGCGCGGGGGCTCAGCTATCGAGGCATGGACTCGACGTACGCTGCGGCTATCGCCCTCGCGAGGAGGATCCTGCTGCAGGAGGAGGCGCTGCCGGCGCAGGCGATGAGCTGACCAGCACGACGTGTTCGTGCGGGTGGTTGTGCTCGCCGGCGCCGTGGTGGATCTCCCCGCATGGATGGCAGCTCTCCACCTGGATCGTTGTGTGCCCGATCGCAAACCGACCACACAGCCTGCCCTCCAGGTCACGCACGACATGCTCCGCATCACCCAGCGGGCACTCCTCGAGAACAATGTGAGCGCTGAGCGCCATCTCCTCCGACGACAGTGCCCAGACGTGGAGGTCGTGGACGCTGATCACATGCTCGGTTTTGGTGATCTCACCTGTCACCTCGCCCAGGTTGATGTCCGCCGGGGTGCCTTCGAGAAGGAGGTTGACCGTCTCCTGCACGATCCGCCAGGCGCCGTAGGCGATGAGCACGGCGATCCCCAAAGAGAGGAGCGGGTCGATGTATAGCCATCCGGTCAGCAGGATCACCGCTCCGGCCACGACCACCCCGACCGACGCGCCGATGTCCCCAGTGACATGTAGCAGCGCGGCGCGAAGGTTCAGGCTCTTGCCACCACGGAGGCCGAAAACGACGTAAAAGTTGACGGCGATGGCCGCGAGCGCGGAGACAATGACGACCGCGCCTTGCACCGGCTCGGGGTGGGTGAGCCTGCGCACCGCCTCGAAGGCGATGACGATCACGATCACGATCAGCGTCACCGAGTTCACGAGCGCGGCGAGGATGCTGACCCGCTGGTAGCCGTAGCTGCGCCGGCGGTCCGCGGGCCGCTTGGACTGCTCGACTGCAAACCAGGCGAGGCCGAGCGCGAACACGTCGGTGAGCACATGCCCGGCGTCGGAGAGGAGCGCCAGGGAGTGCGAGACCAGGCCGCCGGCGAGCTCGACCACGAGGATGACGCAGGTGAGGGCCAGCGCCTTCTTCAGCGTCGCTCCTTGATCGCTCACTCGCTCCATGGATTCATCCTACCCACCGCCTAACGCTCTAAAGCCACCATTCTTCGCCGCGCTCGAGGTAGGCCAGGAGCATCCCGTGGCGGAGTCCTTGGTGGCTGACCTGAAGCAGCGCCAGGCCGTACCAGTCCAGGAAGAGGAGCAGCGCCTCCACTCCGGCTCGCATCGCCTTCACCCGGTTGGGCGGCAGGCCCACCTTGACTGCCACCTTCGCGGCCCTCCCGCCGTCGAGGCGGCCCTCGCAGGCGAGCAGGTCGGCGGTGGTCAGAACGCCGGGCGGGTTGCGCCGTGCCAGCACGAAGGGCAGGTTGGAGGCCGTTCCGCCCGTCGCCACCAGGCGTTCGACTTCGCCGTCGGGGGCGTGGGCGAGCTCCCGCAGCGCGGCCTTGCGCATGCGGGCGCGCTCGTCGGGGTGGGGCGGATCTGACAGATAGGTGCTCGCCAGGACACCCGACCCGATCGGCAGCGTGGCCGAGCGGACCAGGTCGTGTCCTCGCGCGATCACGACCTCGGTGGACGCTCCGCCGAGGTCGACCATCACCCATTCCCGCCGGGCGGCGTGGCGGCTGGCCACGCCCAGGAAGCTCAGCTCGGCCTCGCGGCGCCGCGAGATGACGCGCACCGGGACGCCGATCGCCTCGCCGGCCTGCTTCGCGAATGCCTCTCCGTCCGACGCCTGGCGAACCGCCTCGGTGGCCGCGGCGATGAGCGTGTCGTAGCCGTGCTTGCGGGCCTGCCCGATCACCGACCGCAGCGCGCGGATCGCGATCCTGCCCTTGGTGCCGATCGCGCCGGTGCGGGCAACCCTGGACCCGAGCTCTGGCATCTCGACGTAATGGGCGACGTCTTCGAGCTTGTTGCGCACGACGTCCGCCACCAGCACGTGAACGGTATTGCTCCCGATATCGACGGCGGCGACCCGCATACGAGCCCACTCTAGAATCTCCGTGGGTGCCGGAAAAGAACCGAGATGGGCGAGGTGGGCGTCCCCACCCGGCTGCGCGCGCTGCGCGCGCAGAGCCGACCTCCCCGCGTGGCGGGGAGGCGAGAGTTCGGGTGGAACGCGACTCGATGGGCGAGGTGGAAGTGCCCGCCGACGCGTACTACGGAGCCTCCACCCAGCGCGCAGTCCTCAACTTCCCGATCTCCGGCCAGGCCTTCCCGCGCCGGTTCATCCGCGCCCTGGGGCTGGTCAAGAAGGCCGCCGCCCAGACCAACAGCGAGCTCGGCCTGCTTTCGAAGCGCCGCGCCAGCGCGATCGCCAGGGCCGCGCAAGAGGTCATCGACGGCAAGCTCGACGACCAGTTCCCCATCGACATCTACCAGACCGGCTCTGGCACATCGACCAACACCAACGCCAACGAGGTCATCGCCAACCGCGCGACCGAGATCCTCGGCGGTAAGCGCGGGTCCAAGCTCGTCCATCCGAACGACCACGTCAACCTGTGCCAGTCGTCCAACGACGTCATCCCCACCGCGATTCAGATTTCGTCGGCGGTCGCGATAGCCGACGAGCTGATCCCTGCACTGGCGCAGCTGGAGAGAGCCCTAGAGACGAAGAGCAAAGAGTTCTGGCCAGTGATCAAGACCGGCCGGACGCACCTTCAGGACGCGACGCCCATCCGCCTGGGTCAGGAGTTCAAGGGCTATGCGGGCCAGATCGAAGAGTCGATCCGCCGGGCACGCGCGGCTTTGGACGAGCTGACGAGCGTGCCCCTGGGAGGTACTGCGGTTGGCACGGGCCTCAACTCGCACCCGCGATTCGCGCGGCTCGCCTGCGCACGTCTTGCCAAAGCGACCGGGCTCCCGTTTCAGGAAACACGGAACCACTTTCATGCCCAGGCCACGCTGGACGCGCTGGTGGCGGCCCACGGCGGCCTGCGCACGATCGCGGTGAGCCTTTGGAAGATCGGCTCCGACATCAGGCTGATGGGCACCGGACCGGTGGCCGGCCTGGGCGAGCTGCGCCTGCCCGAGACGCAGCCGGGCTCGAGCATCATGCCCGGCAAGGTGAACCCCGTCATCGTCGAGTCGCTGACGATGGTCGTGGCTCGCGTCCTCGGCAACGACCTCACGGTCACGATGTGCGGCCAGTCCGGAAGCCTGTTCGAGCTCAACGTGATGATGCCCGTCGCCGGAGTCGCCGCCCTCGAGTCGATCGCCCTGCTGGCGGCGTCGGCTCGCAACTTCCGCCAGCGCTGCATCGATGGGCTGCAGGCGACCGAGCGCGGCCCGGAGCTGGTGGAGCGCAGCCCGATGCTTGCGACCGCGCTCAACCCTGCGATCGGCTACGACGAGGCGGCCAAGATCGCCAAGGAGTCGATGCGCACCGGCCGTTCTATCCGCGAGCTCGCACGCGCCCGCGGCATTTCCGAGGCGGCTCTGAACAAGGTGCTCGACCTGGGCAAGATGACCAAACCGGGTCTCGAAGGCCCTGGCGGAGGCGGCTAGACGGCCGCGCGGAGTTGAAGAAGCGCCTACCGCATCCGCTGCGTCGGTTCCGTCTGCCGGCGGCGCTGCTGGCGGTGGTGATCGTGTATGGCGTGTTGGGCTACGCGCTGATCGAGGGATGGAACCTCCTCGATTCCTTCTACATGACGATCATCACGATCTCCACTGTCGGTTACTCAGAGGTCAACAAACTGTCCGACGCGGGCAGGATCTTCACCTCCACGCTAATCGTGGTCGGCGTGGGTACGATGCTCTACGGGTTCGGAGTCTTCGCCGAGACTCTGACCGACAACAGCTTCATCCACTACAGGAGAGAGCGGCAGTTGGAGCGTTCGCTGAACCAGCTACAGGAACATTTCATCATCTGCGGCTACGGCCGCATCGGCACCCAGATCGTCGCAGAGCTCGAAGAGCACAAGGTGCCGTATGCCGTCATCGACCAGACCGAGGAGGCGCTCGTTCGGCTGCGAAACGAGGACCGCCTTCATGTCGAGGGAGACGCTTCCAGCGAGGAGATCCTCAAGCTTGCGGGTATCGAACGCGCGCGCGGTCTTATCTCGGCGGTCGACTCGGATGAGCGCGCTGTTTACATCACCCTGGCCGCGCGAGCGCTGCGGCCGGAGCTCTACATCCTTTCCCGCGCCGGAAGGCCCGAATCGGTGCGGCGCCTCGAGCTCGCGGGCGCCAATCGCGTCCTCTCCCCATACCAGATGGCAGGGCACCGAATGGCCGAGCTCGCGCTGCGCCCCGCGCTGGTCGACGTCCTCGACACGCTGCACCACAGGGTGTCGGCGATCGCGGTTGAAGAGATGCTGGTGAAGCCAGAGATGGTGGCGGTGGGCAAGACCATCGCCGAGGTCGGGCTGCTGAACCCCAACGCGGCCAAGCTGCTCGCGGTGCAGCGCCGCGACGGTACGGTGCACATCGACCCCCGCCCCGACCTGCGGTTGGAGGACGGCGATCTCGTGATCGCGTTGGGCTCCGAAGACCAGCTCTTCGCGTCCGCTGAGATGCTGAAGTAGCCGACCCGCCGGCCCCGGCCGACCGAAAACCGGCCGTCTAGAGTTGTTGTCATGAGGGCGCTTGGACGCAGGCCGGAGCTCGTCGCGCTGGTTTCGGTCTTCATCGGCGCGGCCCTCGTCGTGGGCAAGCTGGTGGTCGGCCTGCTCACCGGCAGTCTCGGGATCATCAGCGAGGCCGTCCATTCGCTGCTCGACCTCGCCGCCAGCGGGTTCACGCTGGTCGCGGTGCGCACCGCGCGCAAGCCCGCCGACACCGAGCACCCGTACGGCCATGGCCGCGCGGAGAACCTGGCCGCCTTCGCCGAAGGTGTCCTGCTCATGATCACCGCCGCCGGTATCGCGTTCGAGGCCATCCACAGGCTGACCGCAGGCGGCTCCGCCGTGAACGCCGCGGGCTACGCCTTCGCGCTGCTGATAACGACCCTCGTGATCGAGCTCGGCCGGGCCGCAGTGCTGCGCAGAGTCGGTCGCGACGCCGGGAGCGATGCCCTACAGGCTGACGCGACCAACCGCTGGTCCGACGTGCTCGCAACGGTCGGCGTAATCGCGGGTTTGATCGGCGTACGCATGGGGTTTGCGTGGGCCGACTCGGTGGCCGCTCTGCTCGTGGCCGTGATAATCGCGCGCGCCGCCGGCCTGGTGGCATGGCGCTCGGGCGACATCCTCATCGATCGCGCGCCCGCGGGCGCTGAGCGCAAGCTGCGCGCGGCCATCCAGGGCGTGAGCGGCGTTCGCGAGGTGCGCTCGGTGCGGGTGCGGCGGTCCGGACCCAAGCTGCTCGGCGACGCCGTCATCGCCACCGCCCGAATGCTTTCACTCGAAGCCGCGGGCAGGCTTGTCGACGACGTCAAGCGGGTGGCCCGCGCCGCGCTGCCCGAGCTCGACCTGACCGTGCTCGTCGAAGGCCAGTCGCGTCCCAGCGACCTCGTCGAACGTGTTCACGCGGCCGCCGCCCGCAATGGCGGTGTGCGCGATCTTCACAATGTGACCGTCGAGCGTGAGAGCGACGGCTCGCTGCATCTCACGATGCACGCGAAGCTTCCGGGTGATATGACGCTCGCATCGGCCTCGCTGGCCAGCGCCGGCCTCGAGAAGACACTGCGAGCCGAGCTGCCCGACGCCACGCGCATCGACATCCACCTCGAGCCGATGGAGCCGCACGTCGTCAGCGGCGAGGACGTCACGCAGCGCCGCGCAGTGCTCGCGGAACGGATGCGGGAGATCGTCGAGTCGCACCCGGCGGTGAAGCGCGGCGTCGACGTCGAGCTGAGCGATCGGCACAACCGCATCCACGCACATGTGGTGGCGGAGCTGGCCGGCGATGTGAGTCTCGAGCAGGCCCACCAGGTCGAGACCGAGCTGGAGGAGATGATCCGCCGCGCGCTGCCCGAGGTCCACGAGGTCACGGCCAGGGCGACCGCGTGAGGCCAGGCCGCGCGAACGACCTGCCCGCGGTGCTCGCGCTTCTGCAAGCCGAGGTTCGCGCGGGCCGGCAGGATTGCGTTCCCGGTGAGGCCTACATGCAGCGCATGCTGGGCAGTTTCGATTGGGGCTCGCGGTCGCGGGTGGTCGAATCCGAGGGAGCTCTGGAGGGTGCCGTCCTCGTCGCCGGACGGTCGAGCCCATTGGGCACCGTCACCAACGTGTCGGTTGCATGCGACCGGTTGGAGATGAGGAGCGCACTGCTCCGATGGGGCCTCGACCTGTCGAAGGCGGCCGGTGCAGTCGCGGCGCAGATGTGGTGCGGCCGCGACCACGGCGAAGCCATGGCTGAGCTGGGCGCAGAGTTCGTGCGGCCGTGGTGGCGCATGGACACCAACCTCGCAGGCGAGCTCCCGGCGACGCGGCCGGCGCCTGGCTTCGAGCTGCGTGACGGAAGTCAGGTGGCCGGCTGCAGCTGGTCGGACCTCCACAACCGATCGTTCGCGGACCACTGGCGGTTCTCACCTCGCCATGAGGCTGAGCTGGCGACCGCACGCTCGCCCCACCTGTCCCTGATGGCGATCACTGGAGCGGGGTCGCCGGCCGCGCTCGCCTTGGGCCAGGTCGAGTCCTACCCCGGAGATCCCCGACCGCAGCCGGTAGGCATCGTGAGCTCGGTCGGCACCGTCGCGGAGCATCGCCGCAAGGGATTGGCGACCTGGCTCGTGGCCGAGCTGCTGGGCCGGCTCCGCGAGGAGGGCGCCAGTTCCGCCTCGCTTTACGTCGACGCCTGGAATCACACCCGGGCGTTCGACGCGTACCGCAAGCTCGGGTTCGAGCTGGCGTTCGAGTTGGAGGTCTGGGAAGCGACGTGGCACGCTGCGAAACCGCCACACTGATCTGATGCGGGGGCTGGGGGCGCTGGCGGCCCTTGCGATCTTTTTCACGGCGGCCTGCAGCTCGTCGCAGGCGGTCCAACGAGCATCCGCGGGACTGAGCCTGAGCTCGCCAACCCCGCTGCTGTCGACCGCGATTGCACAGGCCACGCACCTCGGCCGCGCCGGCACGACCACCCAGGTCGACCTCAGCCTGGGCCTCAAGGCACGTTCGCCAGACCGGCTGGCCAAGCTGATCGCTTCGGGCCAGACAGTCACGTCCGAGCAGTACGCCGCCGAGTTCGGGCCCGACCCGGTCAAGGTCCAGGCGGCGCTTGGTGCGCTCATGTCGGGCGGCCTGCATGCCACCTGGCGTCCCGGCTCGGCACTGATCGCAGCGCAAGGTCCAGCTCCGGCGGTGGCGCTCTTGTTCCGGGTCGACATCGAGGCCTACCTGCTAGCGGACGGGACCACGTTTTACGCCTCGCTGGACAATCCGACGATTCCACCCCAGATCGCGGCCGCGGTCAGCGCGGTGACCGGCTTCGACAACTACCGACATTTGCGCACATATGCGGTGCGGCCAGGCGGTTTGACGCCGACCGATGTCCTCGCTTTCTACAACCTGAAACCCCTGCGCGACTCCGGGCTCGACGGCTCCGGCATGACGATCGTCCTTCCCGAGATCGACGACCTCCCCAACCTCACGGACCTCGACAAGTTCGCGACCACGTTCAGCCTGCCGGCTTACGGGCCGCTGCTGACGATCAAGCGAGACCCCTCATGGGGAACGCCGATGAAGCCGCAGGGAGAGACGGTCCTCGACCTCGAGATCATCCACCAGGTCGCGCCGGCGGCCAAGCTGGTCATCTACCTTTCAGCTCCTGACTTCGCACACGCGGACCGTGCGTTCGACCAGATGATCAGCGACCATCTGGGCTCGATCATCTCCGAGAGCCTGGGAGCTTGCGAGCCCGAAACCCCGAGCGGGCATCGAGCCACGTACGCGAGCATCCAGGACCGCTCGGTGGCACAAGGCATGTCGCATTTCATCGCGAGCGGCGACAGCGGCGCGTACACGTGCGGCCAGACCGCGCCGCCCGCGGCAAGCTTTCCATCGACGCTCCCCAACGTCACGGCGGTGGGCGGCACCACCGTGTTCGAGTCGGTGCAGGGGATCTATTTCAAAGAGGCCGCCTGGAGTGGCCCGGTGGCTGAGATCGGTTCGGGTGGCGGCGTCAGCCAGTTCTACCCGATGCCCGACTACCAGAAGATCGTGGCCCAGGCCGCGGGCCACGGCTTGAGGCAGGTACCCGACGTCGCCGCCAATGCCGATCCGGCCACCGGGTTCCACATCATCTTCGGCGGCCAGGAGGGCCAGGCGGGCGGCACGTCGGCGGCGGCCCCGCTGTGGGCCGCGACTGTCGCGCTTATCGATCAGGACCTCAAGCGCAAGGGACTCCGCGAGACCGGGTACGCAAATCCAGCCATCTACTGGATGGGGGCGAATGCATCCAGGCTGCCCGCGCCGCCTTTTCACGACGTCACAGCCGGCAACAACCTCGCGTACGACGCCGCCCCTGGCTGGGACTTTGCAACCGGGTGGGGAAGCATGGATGGTGCCGCGCTCGATACCGCCTGGATCCTCTACATAAAAGGAGGGGGAGCGTGACGGACGAGGGTGGCGCCCAGCAAGCGCCCGGACCGCCGCTGGTCTTGTGCCCGCACTGCGGCTCGATGGTGCCGGCGGGAGAGTTTTGCGGCCATTGCGGGGCGCACCTCACCAGGGGCGATGCCGGGCGCCGCCACGCGTTTGCTGCCGTGCCCTCGGAGCCGGTCGTGCACGTGTCCATCGTCTCGACGCTTTTCCCTCACCTTCCACACCGGCGTGGCGGCGCTTTCCGATGGGCATTGCTCGCCGGCGCCGCGCTGGTCGTTCTGCTCGCGGCGTTCCACCTCTTCACGCCGGCGACGATTGCCGCGGTTTTTCTCCTGCCTGTGCTCTATCTCCTTTACGTGTATGAGGTCGAGGTCTACGACTCCGAACCGTGGCTGCTCATCGGGGCCACGATGGTCACGGGCGCGATCCTCGGTTACGCATTCACGTCTCTGACCGGCGGGACGGTCTCCGGCCTGGAGATCAGCGGGGATGCCGGAAGCAACTTTCTTTTCGCGGGCGTTGTCATCCCCATCGTCGCCCAGGCCCTGATGCTGGTCGGGCCGCTCTTCCTCTACTTCTTTCGGCCCGGCCTGCGGGAACCGCTCGACGGGCTGACGTTCGGGGCGGCTTCGGCCTTCGGGTTCACGCTCGCCACGATGCTCACATCGATCTGGCCGCTCCTGGCCGGGCCGCTGGTCGGCAGCGGCTCGCCGGTGGACTGGTCGCTGCGCCTGCTGAACTCAGGGATCCTGATCATGCTGATCAACGCCAGCACCACGTCGCTGATCACGGCCTCCGTATGGCTCAATCGATATGACTTGCGCCGCGCCGCCCGTGGCTGGGAGGCGAGCGTCCTCACGACGATGGTGGTCGCGGTAGGGGCGCAGCTCATCCTCGGCATCCTGTCGGTCGTCGTGCCCGACCTTGCGCTCAAGGTCGGCATCCACGCGGTCGCCGCCGCGGCCCTGCTCGTGTACATGAGGCTCGTGATCCACCAGGCGCTGCTGGCCGAAGGAGCCGCGCACGAAATCGGCCCTGATGCCGCGTGCCCCGAGTGTCATCGGATCGTGCCCACCATGCTGTTCTGCCCGGCTTGCGGTGTCGCCCGCGCGGCAGCCAAGCAGACGCGCATGCATTCGGTGCGGAGCTCATAGTGCGTTTCTGCGGGAATTGCGGCGCGCAGGTCCCGCCGGGCGCGCCCTTCTGCGGGCGGTGCGGGGCGCCCCAAGCAGCGCTTCCGGTCGCGGCTATGCCTACGTACACCTACCCGGCCGCGCCCGGGCGCCCCCGAACGGGGCCGGGCAGGGTCAGCGGCTCCCAGGTCATGGTGGCGGCTGGGCTCCTGATCATTCTGTCGGTCGTGACGGTGGCCGTGAGCTCGTTCGCGGTCTCGCAGGCGCTCGGCAACCACAAGCCATGCACGTCGAACTGTGGCGCTCGGATCGTGACCCCGTTGCCGGCGCCGGCCTCATACAAAAGCTCCGCCTTCGGTTTCCAGGTCGACTACAACCCCAACTGGACGGTTCGGAATCAGGACGCGCAGAGCGTCACGCTCGCCACCAAGCTTGGGCTCCTGTCGGTCGTGGGCGCGAAGTCGGGCCAGCCTCTAGACCAAGCTATGCAGTCCACGGTGAGCGCGCTGCCGACGTCGCAGTGGCAGGACGTCGTCCATGTCAGCGACCTCAAGGGAGCCCACATCGGAGACCAGGATGGCCGCGGGGCCGTGTACTCGGCGAACCTGGTCGGGTCGAACGCGACGGCGGCGAAGGTCCGATTCGCCATCATCGCGGCGACGCGGAACGGCGTCACCGTGGTGGTCTTCGGCGTCAATCCGGCCGACCTCAAGAACTATCCGAACGGCATCCCGGAAGGCGAGGAGTTCGACGCCTTGTGCCAGCAGTTCCAGTGGGGCTAAACGCGGTCGAGGGCTAGGCGGGCGCCGAAACCAAGCAGCACCACCCCGGTCACGCGCTGCATCCACTGCCTGACCCGCGGCGCGGTGATGATTTCCCGGATGCGTGTGATGAAAAGGCCGTAGACGATCATCCACGTCCAACCGATGACGGCAAAGATCAACCCGAGCTCCAGCAACCGGGGCAGGAGCGCCTGGCCCGGCGCCACGAACTGCGGGAGGAAGGTCACGAAGAACACGCCCAGCTTCGGGTTGGAGAGCGCGGACAGGAAGCCCTGCCGGAAGATCGCATGCGCGGGGGCGGGCGCCGGGGCATCTGCCAGCAGGTCCGTCGGACGCTGCCGGGACTCCAGCAGCGTGCGCACTCCGAGGTACGCGAGGTACGCGGCCCCAACCAGCTTGAGCACGAAGAGCAGCTCGCCCGAGGCCCTCAGCAAGGCCGACAGGCCGAAGGCGGTGGCGGCGACCCAGATCGCAAGCGCCAGCGCAATGCCGGTCGTGGTCAGGACGACGCCCCGGCGGCCGTGCGCCAGCGCATTCTTGGTGACGAGGGCCATGTCAGGGCCGGGCGTCACGGCCAGGAGCAACGAGACACCGACGAACGCCAGCACCTGAGCGTCCACTATTCCAACCCAGGTAGGTCGAAGCTGATCTCGTAGACGCCGCCGGTGAGCTTGGCGTGATGGATCCAGCCCATCTTGCGTAGCAAGCCCAGCATCTGCTGGTTCTCCGGCAGCACGATCAGGGTGAACGTCTTGATGCCGTGGTCGAGCGCCACCTTCGCGAGGATGGTGAGGAGCGCGCTCCCCAACCCGCGCCGCTGGAACTCGTCGACCACGGCGACGGCGGTCTCCGCGACGTCGGTGCCGGCCACGCGGTCGTAGCGTGCGACGCCAACGATCCGCTCGCTGCTCTTGTGCGTGGTCGCGACCAATGCGAAGCGATCGTTGTAGTCGACGACGGCGAGGCGGTGCGCGAGGGCATCCGGGAGTCGCTTCAGGGGAGAGAAGAACCGGAAGTACACGCTCCGCTCCGACATCGCGGCCACGGCGTCGATCAGCAGCGGTTCGTCCTCCGGGACGATCGGCCGGACGTGGACCTTGGTCCCATCGCTCAGCTCCAGCACGCGCGGCTCGAAACCTGGTGAAGGCATCGCTACAACAAGGTACGGGAACCGAGCCCTACGATCCGCACTCATGGACAGTGGCCGGCGTTGGCGAAACCTCGCCATCGCCTCCGGTGCACTCGCGGCGTCGATGTTTGCCGCTTTCGACCTCTTCCAGTGGGCGGTCGCGTTCGCGTCGGACCACTTCCACAACGACTTCACGTTCTATTACGCCGCCGCGAGAATCGGGGTCACGCACGGCTGGCAATCCATCTACGACCTCAACCTACAGCAAGCCCAGCTCGACGCCCTCGGCTCGCGGATAACGATTGCCGAGCTGGCGCGCTATATCAGCCCGCCGCCGGTGGCATGGCTGGCGGTCCCTTTCACATGGCTTCCTTACCCAATCGCCTACCTGTTGTGGAGCGCGCTGCTGCTGGCGGCGCTTGCGGGCACGTGGTACCTGGCCGCGCCCGGAACAGGGCGCGTGAGGCTCATCCACCTGGTGGCGGCGCTGGCGTGGCTTCCGGTCATCTACGCCCTCCAGCTGGGCCAGCCCGGCCTCTTCGTGGCGCTCGGTGTGGCCGGCTCGTACGCCTTGCTTCGCAAGCACCGGCCATTTCTATCGGGCCTGGCGCTGGGCGTCATCGTGCTCAAACCGCAGCTGGGATTCCTGCTGCCTATCGCCTTGCTGGCCGGCGGGCGATTTCGTGCCGTTCTCGGCGCCGCCGTTTCGATTGGCCTCCTGGTCGTCGCATCGGGCGTCAACGTCGGGCCCGACGGCATGGCGGCCTATGCAGAACGGCTTAGCTTTGCCGCTGATGTGCCGGTGAATCGCCAGCTGACGCTTGCGCTTGTCATCGGTGGCCTCGCGGCGGCGCGGTTGGTTCAAGGGGCCATAGCCATCTGGGCGCTCGCACTCGCGTTCCGCCTTCGCAAGCAACCACTGGAGTGGATGTACGTGCTGGCGCTCCTGGGCGGATTGCTGGCCACCCCCTACCTGCACCTCGACGACCTGGTCATGCTCGGCCTCGCGGTCTGGCTCTACCTGCGCATTCCCGGGCGTCCGCGCTGGGCATGGGCCTTCGTGTTCGCCCTGGTCATCGCCGCCGAAGGGATTCCAGAGTGGGGACCGCTGCCGCTGATCGCCGGCGAGATCGCAGCTCTGGTGCTGCTCTCAGTCGCGGCCGTGAGACGTCAGCCCGGCGATGCCGAACATCGCGCCGCCGGCGATGCGCTCACCGGTCAGCTCCCATGACGGCCGGCGCCTTCGCTGAAACGGCGGGCGCCCGCTTGCGCCTCGCCCGATTCGACGACCCTGAAGCCTCCCAGATACTCGGCTCGCATCGCGTCATCGGGGCTTAGAGCCCATTGCCCTAGCACGCTGCGGCGATCCGCGCGCAGCGCGCCCTGAGGCAGGTCCGCCAGCATGCGCGCCAATGCCAGCGCCTCGGCAAGCGCGGAGCCTGGCGGCGCCAGCCTTTCGACGAGGCCGATGCCCAGGGCCTCGACCGCGGACACCGGGCGGCCGGTCAGGATTAGGTCCATCGCGCGGCCCTGTCCGATCATCCGCGGAAGGCGGATCGTGCCGAGGTCGATCAGCGGGACGCCGAAACGCCGGTTGAACACACCCAGCGTTGCATCCCTTGCGGCCACCCGCAGATCGCACCACAACGCGAGCTCGAGCCCGCCCGCCACCGCGTAGCCCTCGATCGCCGCGATGACCGGCTTGTCCAGGATCATGCGGGTCGGTCCCATCGGGCCGGGCCCGGTCTCTTCGAGCCTATTTCCACCCCCGCGCGCCAGGGCCTTCAGGTCGAAGCCCGAGGAGAAATTGCCGCCCGCGCCGGTGAGTACCGCCACCCCCAACGCGTCATCCGCCGCAAAACGCTGGAAGGAATCGACCAGCCGGCCTGCGGTGTCAGGGTCGACCGCGTTGCGCACATCGGGCCGATCGATGGTGACTACGACCACCGGCCCGTCGGGCTCGTAACGAACCGTCACCGGGCTTGGGGGTTACTCCGCATCCATGTATGGATAGCGGTGATCGGTCGGTGGGACGTACGTCTCCTTGATCGTGCGCGGGCTCGTCCAGCGGATGAGGTTGAGGATCGAGCCGGCTTTGTCGTTGGTGCCCGACGCTCGCCCGCCTCCAAACGGCTGCAGACCGACGACTGCGCCTGTCGGCTTGTCGTTGATGTAGAAGTTGCCCGCGGCGTTGACCAGGGTCTCGGAAGCCTTGCGAATCGCGTGCCGGTCACGCGCAAAGATGGCGCCGGTCAGCCCATATGGGCTCGTGCGGTCGACCAGCTCGAGCGTGTCCTCGAACTTTCCGTCCGCGTACGGATAGACCGTGAGGATGGGGCCGAACAATTCCTCCTTCAAGAGCCTGAAGTCCGGGTCGGTCGTTTCGATGACAGTCGGCCGTACGAACCATCCCACCTTGTCGTCGCCCTTGCCACCCGCGACGATCTTTGCGGAATCTGACTTCCGGGCGTACTCGATGGCGCCCATGTGCTTGGAGTACGCGTCGCCATTGATCACGGCGCCCATGAAGTTGCGGAAGTCAGCGACATCTCCTTGCGGGATGGCCTCGACCTCGTCCGCCATCTCCGACCGGAGTCGCTTCCACATCGCTTGTGGGATGTAGGCGCGAGACGCGGCCGAGCACTTCTGTCCCTGGTACTCGAACGCGCCGCGGATCAGCGCCGTACGCAGCGCATCCGAATCGGCCGACTCGTGTGCGACCACGAAGTCCTTGCCTCCGGTCTCGCCGACCAATCGAGGGTATGTTCGATAGTGGTCGATGTTCTGGCCCACGGTTTGCCACATGCTGTGGAACACTTCGGTCGATCCGGTGAAGTGGATGCCCGCGAGGTCCTTGTGGCCGAGGCTCTTCTCCGAGATCTTCGACGCGCTTCCGCTGACCATGTTGATGACGCCGGGTGGCAGGCCTGCCTCGTTGAGGATCTCCATCAAGAAGTGACTCGCGAGCAGCGTCTGGGTCGCGGGCTTGAAGACGACGGTGTTACCCATCAGCGCTGCCGCGGTGGGCAGGTTGGCGCCGATCGACGTGAAGTTGAATGGGCTGACCGCGAAGACAAAACCTTCCAGGGGCCGGTACTCGAGGCGGTTCCAGGCCGTGCCGTCGTTGAACGGCTGTTGGCCAAGCAGCTGGTCTCCGAAGTAAGCGTTGTACCGCCAGAAATCGATTGACTCGACGGCAGCATCGATCTCTGCCTGGTGCACGGTCTTCGACTGCCCCAGCATCGTGGCCGCGTTGACAGTGTCCCGCCAGGGACCGGCCAGGAGCGATGCGGCCCTCAGCAGCACGGCAGCGCGCTCGTGGTAGGAGGTCGCGGCCCATGCCCGCCGCGCTTTGAGCGCAGCCTCGATTGCATCATTGAAGTCCGTGTCCGAGCCGACCGCGTATTCCGCGATGGTCAGCTCGTGGCGGTGAGGCGAGCGGATGTCGCCCCTCGATGCGCCCCATCGCCGCTCGCCCCCGATCTGCATCGGTACCTCCGTGCGGGCATCGGTCAGTTCGGCCAGCCGGGCCTTCAGGCTCTTGCGGTTGGGGTCGCCGGGCGCGTAGGCGCGCACCGGTTCGTTGACTGGGGTCGGGACCTTGAAATGTCCGTCGGCGGTCATGAGATCTCCTGGTGTGAATCGGCTGGCGCCAGCATCGATGATAGTGCCGGTAACGGGAGGCCAAAAGTAACCTCAGGTCGTATCGGCCTAGGAGCCATCGGACTCTTGGAGGCACTGCAGTGATCGGCCAATCTCCAGCCCTCGTCCCGTCCACGTCGGAGCGCGTGCGCCGCACCGTCGCGCTGTTGTCGCGCCGGGGTTTCGCCCTCGGTCCAGATCGCCTGGCCGCGCTGTGCGTGGGCGGCGCGGTCGCAGAGGGAGACGTGCGGTGGGCCGTGGCCGCCTCGTCCGACCTGACCCTCGAGCACGGCCTGGTCGTCATGCGTTCTGACAGTGGGCGCGCCGGCGAAATCGCGGCCAGGGCAGCCGCGCATGGCTCTGAGGCTCCGCACTACCTGGCGATGACAGTGCGCTTCGTGCAGACGCTCGTCTCGTTTGCGCCTTTCATCAGGAGTGTTTCGGTCGCGGGTTCGCTGGCGAGCGGCGGCTTCCGCGCCTCCGATGACGTCGACCTCAACCTGATCGTCGACGACGGCCGGCGGCACCTCGCGTATGTGGCCGTCAACCTCCTTGGCCTGGTCCACGCGCTCCGCTATCGCTCCAAACCCGTGGACGACCTGACCCGCCGGCCGCTCGCGCCCCGGCTGATGACTGCAAACCTGATCCTGGAGCGCTCGCAGTGCCACCCCCTCCTCCGCCAGGACGAGGACATGGCGTTCGAGATGGCGATGTCACAGCCGGTGTTCGGCCTGGACGTCTTCGATGAGGTCGTGCGAGCCAATGCGGCTCTGCTCGACCACTTCCCGCAGCTCGTGTACAGATCGCCCGCGCTGGTAATCGACTCCGCCGCACCCCCGCGCCTGCCGGCGTGGATCTTTCCCTCCATCCTCGACGGCGCCGCCCGCCGAGTCGGAGGCGCCGCCTGGCACTACATGCAATGGACGCGCCGCGACAAGCCGGGTGCGCTGGCTCGGGTTGCATATGTGCGCGCCACCATGCGGCCGTACTCGCTCTTCGACGAGCCGGACGCGACGTGATCGCGACGATCACGCTCGGAGTCCTCGCGACCTGCAGCGTCGCCCTCCTGTGTTTCGGGGTGAACCTGCTGTATCTGACCTGGAGCTCCACTCGCCTCCGACCGGCCAGGCGCGCATCGATCGCGATTGGCGCCGAGCCCGACGTCTGCGTGCAGGTCCCGATCTACAACGAGCGCTACGTCGCCGAGAGGGTCATCGATGCCGTGTGCGCGATGGAGTGGCCGCGCAACCGGCTCGAGGTCCAGCTCCTCGACGATTCGGACGACGATACATTCGCAATCGTTAGCCGGCGCGCGGCGCACTGGCGGCGCAAGGGTGTCCCCGTGGCCCACGTGAGGAGAGGCACGCGTCAGGGCTTCAAGGCAGGCGCGCTAGCGCATGGGCTGGGGCTGACCAACGCCCCCTTCATCGCCATCTTCGACGCCGACTTCGTCCCACCACGCGATTTCCTGCGGCGCACGCTGGGCGTTTTCGACGACCCTCGCGTGGGATTCGCGCAGGCACGCTGGGGCCACCTCGACGAGGGCTACTCGTGGTTCACGCGGCTGCAGGCCCTGGCGATCGACTTCCACTTCCTCGTCGAACAGGCCGTGCGTTCGGCCAAGGGCTACTTCACCAACTTCACGGGCACCGCGGGGGTGTGGCGCCGGCTCGCAATCGAGGACGCCGGTGGCTGGAGCGCGCGCACCCTCACCGAGGACCTCGACCTGAGCTACCGGGCGCAGCTCCGCGGCTGGCGCGCCGCGTACATCGAAGACCTCGTGGTGCCTGAGGAGCTGCCGGTGTCGATCGACGCGTACCGGCGCCAGCAGTCGCGCTGGGCGACCGGAAGCTTCCAGTCCGCGTTCAACCTGCTGGTCCCGGTCCTGCGCAGCTCCAACCGATTTGCGATCAAGTTCCAGGCGGTCGTGCACCTGGTCGCTTATGGCGTCGGGCCGCTGATGCTGGTCCAGCTCGCGTGCTACCCGGTGCTCTTGCTCACCGCCCCGCACCACCCCTTCGGGCTCCCCTGGCAGGTCGGGAATGCCTCCGCTCTCATCGTCGCCATCGGCATCTCACCGTGGATCGGTTTCATGGTCGCGCAGACCAGGCGCGGCCGGCCATGGTGGTCGGGCGCGCCTGCCCTGCTGTGCCAGGTGGTGGGAGCGGGAATGTCGCTCAACACGCTGATCGCGCTGGCCCGGGCGACGCGTCGAGGCGGCGAATTTGTGCGCACGCCGAAGTACAAGATCGTCGAGCGCGGCCAGGAATGGCGCGACCAGGCATACGTCCGTGTCGGCGACCCTCGGGCCGCGGTCGAAGCCCTCCTCGGTTTGGCGGCGCTGGCCATCGTGGCGCCCGCGCTCGCCGCGGGCCAGGTGCTGGTGGCGATCTACTCCAGCCTGTTCGCGGTCGGTTTCCTCGCTGTCGCGGCGCTCAGCGCTGTCGAGCTGCTCGAGGTCTTCGCACTGCGCCGCCTCGGACGCCGAGCCCTGGCGGGCGTGCGCGCGGCGGCGCCGGCGGTCGGCCTCCTCGCACTGTGCGCCTTGCTGCTCCTGGTCGCCGCGCAGATGCCAGAACCATTCGAAGACGGCTACGGCCACTGGCTCATCGCAGCGAACCTCGCCTCGACCGGACAGCTGCACGACCCGTTGTTCGGCATGGAGGACACCTGGCTGCCGGGCTATCACCTGCTTGCCGGCGCAATCCTGCACGTGTTCGGGTTGTGGCAGCTCGGCGCGCTGAAGACGCTCGGCGCTCTGCTCGGTCTCGCGACGCTCGCTTGTGTCTACTGGATCGCGCCCAACGTCCGGCAGGGACGCATCGCGGTGATCATGCTCGTGCTCAACCCGGTCTTCCTCTTCGCATCGGGGTCGGCCGTAGTCGAGCCACTGCTGACCGCGCTCCTGGTCGGGGCGGCACTCGCGGCCGTCCGGCGCCGCATGCGGCTCGCGGCTCTCCTCGCGGCGCTGGCCGCGCTGACTGCGACCAAAGCCTGGATCTGGATTGGCGCCGCCGTTGCACTCGTCCTCATTGAGCAACTTCATGCGCGCGCGACCAGGCGTGCCGCCCGAGCTTTGCCAGCCGCCGCATGGGCGCTGCCCGCGGTCGCACTGCTCTTGTTCGTGCAGCTCGGTTACGCGCCCGCCACGCATTCGATCGCGCGCGGGTCGGCAGAGGTGCTCTCCGCCACCGCCCGCGGCAGTATTCCGGGCGGGGCGTTGGCTCGGCTCCTGGAGCTCACGACCACGTTCGGGCTGGCGGCCCTGCCGCTGTTTGCGCTGGGTCTGGTCGGGGCCGTGCGGGCCATTCGCCGCCAGGAGTCCGTCGGCGGTCCCGCCGCAATGCGCTTCCTGCACGTGCCGGCCATGGTCTATCTGTTGGCGGTGCTCGGGCTGGTTGCTGCCGGCGCGTACAGCGGTAGCCATCGGTACCTCTACCCGGCGCTGCCATCGCTGGCGCTGCTGGCGGCGGCGGCCCTCGACCGGCAGCATGCGCTCGCGCGCCTGGGCGCGGTGGCCGCGGGCGCGCTGCTCGCGGTCGCTTTCCTGCCGACCTTCGCCAGCTTCGCAGCCGGGAACGCCGGGCTGATCGCCGCCGGACAGGCGGCGACCGGCGGTCACGGCATGCTGATCACCGATTCACCTGTGGTCGCTTTCTCCAGCGGCCGCGCGCCATCGCAAATCTCCGGCTCCCAGGTGCTGCCCCCAGACCGGCAGCAAGCGATCGCCTGGATGGGCACGCATGGCGTCACCGCCGTGGTGCTCGAGGGGATCAGCTACTACCGGGCCACGTCGATCTTTCCCGACCTCGCGAGCGGTCACGCGAGCAAACCGTTCGGACCGCTGGGCGAGCAGGCTCGTTACCAGGTTCCCGGCGGCAAGGCTGTCTACGCGTACCGGTTCGGAACAGCGCTGCTGACGCAATCGATCTACCCGGGGGTCAACGCCTGCATCGAGGGTGCGTTCGGAAAGGGCAAGACCGCCCCGCTGGCCAAAGGCCTCGTCCTCGAGGTCGCCGGCAATGACGCGGCGGCAGAGGGCATGGGTTTCGGGGTGCCGATCGTCCACTACCCGGATGGGTGGGTCTATTCGAGAACCGCGACCACGGAAGACCTCTCGACGCCGGCCAGCACGATCTGGAGGCGAACCTACGACCTGAACGAGATCGGCGGCGACGCCGCGCACGGCTACGCGTTTGCACCGATCGAGTCGCGCGGCCTGGTCGAGGTGACGTACACCATCGACCCGAGCGGCATCGCGGTCACCGTGCACGTGCTCCAGCTCGCGCCCGGTTACACCGAGGTGGGCATTCTCAACGAGCAGTCCTCCGCGTTCAACGACTTTGCCGCCCAGAAAAGCCAGACCCTGATCGACGGCAACTTCGGCAGCTGGGTACCAGTCGACGGCGCCTGGGCGCGGCTGCAGTCGAAGAGCCTCGGCGTGCAGTTTTCGCTGCCTTCAATCGCAGGCGCCCAGCTGCATGGCGGTCGCGAGCTGATCCTGCCGGACTTCGACTGGGCCGGACTCGACTACGTCTTCGGGCCGTCGTTCTCCGGCACGACCTACGTGATCAAGGTTCAAACAGCGAGGTGAGTCAATTGGAAAAGGCCGACGTCGTTCTCGTTTATCCGCAGCGAGCCCCCACCCAGGGCCGGCATTGGATCATGCCTTCACTCGGGCTCATGTACCTGAGCGCGGCCTTGCAGCGCGCCGGCTACAGCGTTCGCCACATCGACCACACGTTCCTCGAGCGCGGCGACGTGCTCGCCGAGATCGACCGCCTGAAGCCGTCGGTGATCGGTATCTACTGCATGATCACGATGCAGGACGAGGCACTCTCTCTGGCACAGCAGGTCCGCGGCAAGGCCGTGACCGTCGTCGGCGGCCCCTATCCCTCAGGTGAACCTGACACCTTCGTCGACCAGTTCGACCTGGTCGCGGTCGGAGAGGGCGAGGAGACCATTGTCTCGGTCATGCAGCACCTCGACGACCGGCGCTTCGAAGAGATTCCGGGTTTGGTCTTCAGGCGCGACGGCGAGATCGTCCGCACGACGCCGCGCGTCCGCAGCAAGGACATGTCGCACCTCCCGCTGCCTTATCGCGGCGACATCCCGAATGCCGAGTACATCAATTACTGGCGCAAGCATTGGAAGGACGCCACCACGCCCCTCATGTCCACGCGGGGCTGCCCGTTCCGTTGTGACTTCTGCCACAAATCGGTCTTCGGCGACCTGTTCAGCGCGCGCCCGGTCGAATCGGTGGTGGCGGAGATGCGCGAGATCGCCGAGCTCGGCTACGACCACATATGGATGTCGGACGACCTGTTCACGCTCAACTACAAGCGCACCTTCGAGCTTGCGCAAGCGATCGAGAAGGAGCACCTGCCCCTGACGTGGGAGTGCCTCAGCCGCGTCACGCACGTCGACCAGGCCCTGTTCGAGCAGATGCGTCGCGCCGGCTGCAAGCGGATCTTTTTCGGCATCGAGTCGGGCGACGCCAACGTCTTGAAAGAGATGAAAAAGGGGATCACGCCCGACCAGGCGCGGGCCGCAGTCGAGGCATGCGTGGCTGCCGGCATCAAGGCGGCCGGCTTCTTCATGGTCGGATACCTTGGCGAGACCACGGATTCGTTGATCCGCAGCATCAACTTCTCCAGTAGCCTGCCCCTCGACTACGTCAGCTACACCATCGCCTACCCGCTGCCTGGCACGGGCTTCTACGACCGAGTCCACGAGCGGCGCCAGAAGGGCGAGTGGCACAAGGTCAGGCACAACCGGCTGCTGTTCAACACCGATTTCTCGGAGAATAAGCTGCGGGCGGCGATCCTCAAGGGCGCCATTCAGCACCGGCTGAACAAGCTGCACCTCCGACCGGCGGCGAGGGCTTTCGAGCTCGCGACCAACCCGTTGCTGCGCGCTCTGCGTTAGCTTGGGCGCAACATGACCGAGGCCTGGCCGAGCCTCTTCCGGATCACGGTCGGGCTCTACTGGCTGTACTTCGCCAGCACGAAGTGGCTGGGGGTCGGCTGGGTGGAGGGCCTGATGCAGTCCGCCGGCCCGGCGAATCCAATCCCGGGCCTGCGCGAGCTCCTGACCAACGTGGTCGCGCCCAACTGGTTCATCTTTGCGGTCGGCCAGACCGTCGGTGAGACGGTGGCCGCGATCCTGCTGATTCTCGGCCTCGCGACCCGGTGGGCCGGGATCCTCGGCCTGCTGCTGGCGACCGGGCTGGCGCTCACCGTCGGTTTCGAGGTCAAAGACGACGGATTCCGATGGCTCTACTACCTCGCCGTGGTGGTCAATGCGCAGGTAATTGCGTCGGGTGCGGGCCCCATCGCCCTTTCGCGGTTCGCCTGGGTGCCCGCCTTCTTGCGCTGAGGGTGTTGAGCGAGCTCCATCGACTCCTGAGGTGCCCACAGTGCGGCACATCACCGGAACCGGGTTTGGCTCTGTGCATGGGATGCGGTCGCTCGATCGGCGCGGTTGGAGGCGGCCTCGACCTGCTCGACGATCAGGGCCGAGTGGCCGCCGACCGATTCGCCGCTCAGTACACCGCCCTGCGCAGGCGAGAGGGCTGGATCGGCCCGGACGGCCGAGAGGACCCGGAAGGCGGCCTTCCAAGATTGTGGCGCGAGCGCCTCGAGTCGGTGGCCCAAGCCGCCACCACGCTGTCGAGCCAATGGACCGGCGCCGGCCGACCGGTCGTCGTCGACATCGGATCCGGAGGCGGCTGGGCCGTACGCCATTTTCGTGACGCGGACGTCATCGCGATCGACCTTCTCGACATCGAGAGCAGGCCTGATGTCGTGCAGGTGCGCGCCGACATGCGCAGCCTGCCGCTGCGCGACTCCACGGTTGATGTCGCGTTCTACGCGGCTTCGCTCCATTACGCGCCCGTTTCGGACTCGATCGGCGAGGCCGCGCGGGTGCTCCGTCGGGGCGGCCTCCTGGTCGCCGTCGACAGCCCGATGTACAGCGACCGGCGCAGGCAGGTCCTGGCGGAAGCCCGGTCCGCGGCTTACTACGCCGAGGCAGGATTCCCCGGACTGGCCGCTCATTACCACCCGATCGACGTGGAGGCATTACGCGCGGCGCTGGCCGCTCGGGGCTTCGATGTGTTGCGGCTGGAGGTGGGGCGGACGGCCCGGCGGTGGTGGGACCGGCTGGGCCGGCCGGAGCGCTCATTTCTGGTCGCCCGGCTATCGCCAGGCTAATCACGGTTACTCTTGACGAACATGAGCGTCGACGCGGAGGGATACGGGTTCCCGGAGCACCAGCGCACGATCGCGCGCCTGATGGACGACGTCAGAGTTCTGTCACCTTCAGGGGTCGAGCGCGTCGCGGCTGGCTGGGACGAACACGTCGGCGACAAGGGCCTGCCCGCGTTCCGCGAGGCCGAGAAGGCCGCTCTGCACGCGATCGAAAAAGCCGATCGGGGTCCTGCCTGGGACGAGGTGCGCCGCACCCTTTTTGGGATGACGGAATCCGGCCAGGCGCTCATCTCGTGGCGGGCCGAGCACGGCGAGCTCGGCCACAAAGCTGAGAGCGCGGCGTTCGCGGCAGCTCTTGGCCTGCTTGCCGACGGGCTGATCAGCAAGGAGCAGCAGGCGACGCTGCTGCGCCCGATGGCAGAGGCGCTCCCCTGGCTCCTACCCGAATAACGCTCAGCTCGCGGCGGTAGGCAGCAGCTCCGAGAGGTCGACCGAAACGTCGGCCAGCGCCTTCTCATCCACGGTCGCCCGGCTCTCGATCAGCTTGCCGCCGACCTCATTGACCTTCGTGTCGTTCATCGAAAGCACTGCTGCGATGCGCCCTTCCCGGATGTAGAAGACCGAGAAATGCAGCGCTCCTTTGTCTCCTCGCCAGATCGCGCGATCATTTCCGGACGCATGGCCTCGATACTCGAGGCTGACGTCGTATTGGTCTGACCAGAAGTAGGGCAGCCTCGTCACTGGGGCGTAGCCCGACGCGATCGAAGTGGCGATGCCGCGACCATGATGCTTGGCCACTTCCCAATGCTCCACTCGAATCGATTCTCCGAGCACAGGATGCGGGTGCAGTGCGATGTCGCCGGCGCAGTACACGCCTTCTGCGGCTCGGAGACCTTCGTCCACCCGCACGCCCCCGTCGTGGATGGGGAGGCCGAGCGCTCGCGGCACCTCGAGGTTGGGGTCGATGCCAATGGCGATCAGCACCACGTCCACCTCTTCGCGCCGCCCGTCCGAAAGCGTGACTCCAGTAACGCGATCGCCTTGGCTGTGCCACTCGGTGACCGTGGTGGCGGTGCGAACGTCAACCCCATGATCGCGGTGGATGGACGCGTACACCTGCCCTACCTCTGCCCCAAGAGCACGCGCGAGCGGCACCGGCGCCGACTCGACCATCAACACTTCCTTGCCGAGCTGTCTTGTGGAAGCGCCCAACTCGGCGCCGATGAAGCCGGCGCCGACCAGGAGCAGCCGCTTGCCTCGCTTGAGCGCGTCCCGGATCGCCTGGCTGTCGCGCAGGGACCGAAGTGTGAACACGTTCTCTGAATCGGGCGCGTCGGGCAGACGGCGCGGCGTGCCGCCGGTGGACACCACCAGTGCCTCGAACCTGACCTCGGCTCCGCTCTGCAGCGACAGCGTCCGATCCCGCAGCGACCCCCCGACCACCCTCTCCTGGAGCCTGAGCCCGATCTTCTCTTTCGAGTAGTCGGCCTCCTCGTGCAGGAACACTTTCTGCAGCTCGACCTCGCCCCGAAGGAACTCTTTGGAAAGGTAGGGGCGATCGTACGGACGGTCGCGATCGGCGCTGAGGATCGTCACCTCGCCGTCGTAGCCCTTCTTTCGCAGCGCGAACGCGGCAGCGTCCCCGCCGCCGCCACCACCCACGATGACGACCGTCTTCGCGGTCATTTCAGACCTCCTTGCGTGTCGCTGCGTGACGCCGCGTGCCACCCGACAGCCCGAGCCAAGAAAACCAAGAAAAAATCATCGCTTAATCTGCTGGGCCGTCGAAGTTTGGGGCTAGAATTCCCGCCACATCAGTATCAGTACGTCGGGTTAGCTAGGAAGGGGAGGACGTGGAGATGCGGTCCATCAAGTCGTCGGCGCGCGCCTTGGCGGCAAAAGCTGGAGCGGTTGCTTTGGCTGTGCCGATGCTCTTGGGTGGCGCCGTCCCGGCGTCTGCCGCAATCGTCGCCCATGCCATGACCCCGGCAGTCGGCAGCAATGTCCGCTACGAGTACATCGGCAGCGCGGAGCCGCAAGGCGCGGTCGCATTCGGCTGTCAGCTCCGCCCACGCCTTGGACCTCCGGCTCGGGCATTCTGCTATGGACCCGACCAGATTCGAGCCGCCTACGACTTTCCGCCGGTCTCGGGTGGGATCACCGGGACAGGCCGCACGATCGTGATCATCGACGCCTTCCAGAGCCCGACGATCCAGAAAGATCTCGCCGCTTTCGACACCATCTGGGGCATCCCCGCTCCCCCCAGCTTCAACATCGTTTATCCCGACGGTAAGACCCCCTTCGATGTCAATGACCCAAACCAGGTCGGATGGTCGTCTGAAATCTCACTCGACGTCGAGTGGAGTCACGCTGTCGCCCCTGGGGCAACCATCGACCTTGTCCTGGCCAAGAGCAACAACGATGTCGACATTCTGAGCGCCACTCGCTATGCGGTCGACCACAACCTTGGGGACGTCATCTCGCAGAGCTTTGGCGAGGCGGAGGCATGCATGGACCCGGCGTTGGTCACGCAGCAGCACGAGGTGTTCGCACAGGCAACCGCGAAAGGAATCACTCTGTTTGCGTCCTCCGGCGACCAGGGCGCCGCGCAGCCGACTTGCGACGGCAACTCGCTCATCCTGAGCGCGTCAACTCCGGCTTCAGATCCTCAGGTGACCGGGGTCGGAGGCACGCATTTGCTCGCTGACGCGCACAGCGGTGCTTACGGCTCGGAGTCGGTGTGGAACAACGACTTTGGCGCGGGCGGTGGCGGTTTCAGCACCCTCTATGGGCGGCCGGGGTATCAGACCCAGGTCGAGGACAACAACAAGCATCGCGGCGTGCCCGACGTCGCTTACAACGGCGACGTGCGCGGCGGTGTGGTCGCCGCATGGAGCGTACTGTTCCCGGACAACGTGGTCGCGTTCTTCGTCTTCGGCGGCACCAGTGCCGGGTCACCGCAGTGGGCGGGCATAGTCGCGATCGCCGACCAGAAGGGCGGCCACCGGCTGGGCGCGATCAACAAAGCGCTCTATCGCATCGGCGAGGGCAACGCCTACGGGAAGGCCTTCCATGACATCACGGCCGGCAACAACAGCTTCGGAGGCGTGAGTGGCTTTGCAGCGGTCCAGGGCTGGGATGCGGCCAGCGGCCTCGGCACGCCCGACGTCGCCAACCTCATCCCCCTGCTGCTCTCGGCGCCTGGGGGAGGGGGCGGACAGAACTGATGGCAAAGGGTCAAGGCACCAAGCAGTCGCCCTGGCAGCTCAAGACGCCAAGCGGATCATCGGAGTACCAGATGTACAAGGACGAAACCGCGAGCCCACCTGCCCTGGTTTGCGTGGTCGGCAAGACCGAGCTCCGCTATCAGCTACGAGCGATCGAGGACCTGCACAAGATGCTCAAGGCGAATGGCGGCTGGGTGCCGTTGGGAAGCGCAGACGAGCAGAAGCCGGCCGCCGAGGGGACGGTCGAAGCCTGGGGCCGCTCGACCAAGAATCCGGTGGGCGGGTGGTACGGCCTGAGGAAGGGCTATCGCGGGCGCTTCGGGATGTACATGCCGCCTCTGCTCGAAGCGCTCGGGCTGGCCGAGGTCGAGCACAACCCGAAAAACAACCGGATGCGCGCCCTCTAGGAGCTACGCGAGGGGTACGGCGTGCATCCAGCGATGCACGTCTGGCGCGGCGCCGCGCTGGAGGTCGACCAGCGCCGCGCGAAGGCGAATTGATGTGACGCCCGGCTTTCCGTCTCCAATGAGCCAGGAGCCGCGAGCCGACTTCGCCGACCCGACCGGCGTGATGACGGCGGCAGTGCCGCACGCGAAAACCTCGGTGAGGGACCCGTCCGCGCAGCCGGCTCGCCACTGCTCGACGCTGATGCGTCCTTCCTCGACCTCGTACCCGAGGTCTTTGCCGATCGTCAGCAAGGAGTCACGTGTGACTCCCGGCAGCAGCGTGCCGGTGAGCTCCGGCGTCACAAGCCTCGCCTTGGCCCCGCTGCCGAAGACGAAGAAGATGTTCATGCCTCCCATCTCTTCCACCCAGCGGTGCTCGATCGCGTCCAGCCACACCACCTGGTCGCAGCCGTGCTCGACCGCCTGCGCCTGCGCGAGCAGGCTCCCGGCGTAGTTGCCGCCTGTCTTGGCGTCGCCCGTGCCGCCCGGCGCTGCCCGGCTGAAGTCCTCCGAAAGCCAGACCGTGACCGGCTTGACGCCGCTCGAAAAGTAGGATGCCGACGGCGAGGCGATCAGCACGAAGGTGACCTCATCGGCTGGGTGCACGGTGAGGTTGACCTCGCTCGCGTACATGAAAGGGCGGAGGTAGAGGCTGTGCTCGGGCTCAGTCGGCACCCAGTCCGCGTCGAGCCGCACGAGCAGGTCGATGGCTTCGACGAAGGCTGCATCGGGCAGCTCGGGCAGCGCCAGCCTCCGGGCGGAGCGCCGGAACCGGTTGGCGTTGGCTTCGGGCCGGAAGACCGCAATCCGCCCATCTTGCTGCCGGTACGCCTTGAGGCCTTCGAAAACCGCCTGCGCGTAGTGGAGGACGGACGTTCCGGGGTCCATAGGGATCGGTCCGTAGGGACAGATCATGGCGTCGTGCCAGCCGCGGCCGCGCTCCCAGCTCGCGATCGCCATGTGCTCGCTGAAAACCCTCCCGAAGCCGGGATTGGCGAGGATGCGCTCGCGCTCCGCCGCCGGCGCGCGCCGGGCCAGGGGCGTGACCTTGTAGGTAAGCCCGACGGTGGCGGCGCTCATCGTGATGTCAGTGTGACAAACAAATGAGGCCGAGCGTGGGGCCCGGCCTCGCGAGAGGAAGGAAGGGGTGTTCCTCTAGATGTAAAGCGCCGCGCCCGAGACACCAGGCGGCTCGGGGAGTCCGGGTGCGGCGGTCGGCGGGCAGGGGCTGGAGCGGAGCTTCACCACGGGTTGGTTCACTGGGCGCCCGCGGCGAGGGGGTGCAGGGGTACGCACCACCCGGTCCAAAAGTCGGGCCAGCTCGAACTCCAGCCGCCGGTCAAAATCGTTCATCTGTAGTGGAAACGCCTCCCTCAACGGGAGTACCCGGATCCCGTTGCATCCGGGCCGCGCCGCTCCGAACCCCGTGGCGCGTCGGTTACGTAGCGATCCTGCTGACGTGGCGGTCGTCGAGCTCATGTGCGAGCTTGACCATCTTGAGCCGGAGCGGCCCCGGGCCCACGAGCCGCGCGGCCAGCAGAACATATGGCTTGACTACGACCGGCCTCGCGTTGACGACCCTGGTCAGCCTTACTACGCTCGCTCCCACCTCAATCTTGGAAACGCCCAGCGGCCCCCGAGTACGCGGCTCAGAGGTCGGCCGTGCAGAACGGGCAGCGGGTCGCTGCGGCTGGAATGTTGCTGAGGCAGCGCGGGCAGTCCTTCATCACCGGCGCCGGCACCGGCGCCGGCTCGTAGCGCGCCCTGAACCGCACGTAGGGCACCACGACGAAGAAGTACATGACCACCGCGATGATCAGGAAGGCGACCACAACGTTGATGAAGTCGCCGTACGAGAACTTGCTGTTGTTGATCGTGAAGGAGAGACCCGAGAAGTCCGGCTTGCCGAAGAGGGCGGCGATCAACGGGGTGATCAGGTCCTTGACGAAGGCCGTGACGAGTGTTCCAAAAGCGATGCCGATGACGATGCCGACCGCCATGTCGACCAGGTTGCCGCGAAGCAAAAAGGTCTTGAAACCCGCCATACCGCTCTCCTTACGAACCTTCTAACAGACGTTGTCTACGCTACTGGAAATTCGGGCCCATAACCGTCGGACATCGCAGCCTGGCGCAGAAGTTGGCGCTTGCGGCTCCACAGGCGCTCGATAATTTCGTGCCTGAGCGGCGCGCGCGCCGCAGCGAAGACGCCCAGATCGACCAGATCTGCCTTCGACAGCGGCGCCAGCCACTCTTCCTTAGAGCCCGGCCGTGCAAGTTGTGCCAGGGCTCGATTGACGCGCGTGAGCTCAAACGCATGGCTGCCGGTGAACTCCAGGGTCCCCTGGCTCATCTCCTTGAAGAAACGCCCGTGCCCCGGCGAGTACCGGACGCACGCGGTCCTTGAATGAGCGAGCGCGCCACTCATATGCAAAGACGGGCACGCTCAGTAGAATCGGCGCGGGGGATGTAGGTCTTGGAGACCATGGATGACACCGAGACTGGTCTTTGGGACCGCCTCGAGGCGTTTCAAAAGGTTTCGGCCGAGTTAGCCGGCGCCCAGGACCTCGCGCATGCGGCGGACCTGGCGCTGGAGCTGGCGCTGGAGCTGACCGGAGCCTCGGTCGCCTTCATCGGCATGGTCGACGACGCCGGCGCACGCCAGCAGGTGTTCTCGCGCGTCGCCGATTCCGCGCGGCCCGTTGCCAGCGACGAGATCGACAGGCTCTTCGCCGCGGCCGCCGGCAGCTCTCCAGATTCCGGACGGGATGCGTACTACGGCCTGCCCTTGAGGGCCGGAGGCAAGGTCATGGGAATGATGGGGGTCGCGGGCGGGAACATCTACACGGTCGTCCAGCGCCGCTCGCTCGCACTCCTGGCCAACCAGGTAGCGGCCGCCCTCGCGATCTTCCGCCTCCAGCAGCGCAGGCAGGAACTCGTCGACGCCCTGGTGAACCTGCGGGCGGACCTCGACCGCAGCGAGAAGCAACGAGTCCTCAACGAGGAGCGTGCGCAGTCGGCACTCCGGATCGAAAAAGCGCGCGAGCTCGCGGTCGCGGCACTTCTCGCCGTCTCGACCCACGCCCGGACGGGCGCCGGCTTCGCCGCCTTTTATCGCGGCCTGACCGAGAGCGTGGCCGAGCTGGTCGGCGCCGGCAAGGTGCTGTTCTGGCAGTTGAACGAGAACCGCACCCTCACCCCGATACCAGGCGCTCATGGAATCGACGATCAGTTCATCGCCCGCCTCTATCCAGCCCCGGCGGAGCCGTTCGCGGGCGACCTCACGAGCCGCGTCGTCTACGAAGACTTCGTCTTCAGGGCGGCGCTGTCTGACATCGACTCGCCCCACCGTTTCGTGCTCGACACGCTCGGCGTCACCAGCGCCATCAGCGTCCCGTGGCGAGCCGGCCACCAGCGGCTGGGCGTGGTCGCCGCCTACGACTCGCGGCACCGTGAGGGGTTTTCGATGGAGGACGCGTGGGTGCTGCAAATGGCAGGCCTGGCGGCCGGGCTCGTGTGGCAGCTCAAGCTGGCGGAGACCGACCTGACCAAAACCATCGGACGGCTGCAGAAGGTCGACGAGGCGCGCCAGCTTCTCCTGCGGAATATGACCACCGCCGTGGACAAGGCCCGCCGGCGCTTTGCCCACGAGCTGCACGATGACGCGCTCCAGAAGCTGACGGCGGCGGAGCTTCACCTGCAGCGAGCCGGCGACCAGGTGCCCCCGGTCGTCGACGCTCGCAAGCTGCTGGATCAAGCGGAGCAGGCGCTCCGCAAGCTTTTGTTCGAGGTGCGGCCGCCGGCGCTGGAGGCGCCAGGCGGGTTCGAAGAGACGATCCGGGACCGAGTGACGATGATGCGTTCCATGACCGGGATCGAAGCGGACATCGAGCTCCAGCTTCCTGACGACCAGGCCTACGAGGTGAAGTCGATCATCTTCAGGCAGGTGTCGGAGGCCCTGACCAACGTCGAGAAGCACGCCTCGGCGACTCGCGTCCGCATCTGCGTCAAGGAACGCGACGACGGCATCCACGGCGAGGTCGTCGACGACGGTCGCGGGTTCGTGGTCAGCGAGCGCGATCACCTGCCCGGGCACCTGGGTCTGCTGGCGCTCAGGGAGCGCGCCCTGCTCGCGGGCGGATGGTGCGAGGTCACGAGCGAGCCTGGAAACGGCACGAAGGTCGAGTTCTGGGTGCCCTTGGCGCCGTGATCCAGAATCAGATCCGGGTCCTGATCGTCGAAGACCACCAGGTGGTCGCAGACGGCCTTTCGGCCCTCCTCAACGACCAGCCTGACATGACCGTCGTCGGCAATGCGGCTTCGGTGGTCGACTCCGTTGCGCGCGCGCAGGAGCTCAAGCCGGACATCGTCTTGGTCGACTTCCGGCTCACCGACGGCACCGGGGCTGACGCCGGCATAGGCATACGCCAGGTGCGGCCGGAGACCAAGCTGATCTTCCTCACCAGAGAGGACAGCGATGCCGCGCGCTTCGCGGCGATCGAGGCAGGCGCCAGCGCCTTCATCCACAAGTCGCAAGCCGCTGCCGAGGTGGTGGACGCCATTCGTGCCGTGGCCTCGGGCGCGACGCTGTTCACTCCACGCACGATCGCCACCCTCCTCAACCGGCGCCGCACGATGGACAGCCAGCTGGATAGCCTCACCCCGCGCGAGAGGGAGGTGCTGCGCCTAATGGCCGAGGGCACCTCGAGCCGCGACATCGGGGCCAAGCTTGGGATCAGCTACGCCACCGTCCGCACGCACATCCGCAGCCTCGGAAGCAAGCTGGGGGTGCACTCCAAGCTCGAAGCGATCGCCAAGGCAAGAGAGCTGGCGCTGATCGAGTAACCGGCGGGCGCAGTGCCCGCTGCTTGAGCTCGCTCGCTCGAACGGGCTACCTCAACTGTGCGAGGCAAAATCCGCTCAACCGTACGGTGACTCGAGATGCCCTCACGAGCGAGATTAGATGCGCGAAAGCGCCGCATAGCCTGCGCCACCACAGCTCAAGGGGTGATTCTTGGGAATGCTCAACGAGATCCGGCAGCCGGCCGATTCACCTGACGGGTGCGAAGCGACAAGAGAGTACGCGCCCGGAAACGAGGCCGACTTCGAGCGCCTGTACCAGGCGTCCTACGGCAAGATCCTCGGGACTTTGACCGCCATGCTTGGCGATCGAGCCGCGGCGGAGGACTGCGCCCAGGATGCGTTCGAGCGCGCGTACAGGAAGTGGAGCACGTGGCAGCCCATCGCGCCTGCGGAAGCCTGGGTCCACCGCATCGCAATCAACGCCGCCGTCTCCTATCAAAGGAAGATGCGGCTCCGCGAGGTGGGCGAGGTGATCCGGCGCATCGGGCGTCCAGGACTCGGCCCTGATCCTCAGGACCACATCGAGCGGCGAGACCTCGCCGAGGCGCTTGCGAAGCTGCCGCCCAAGCAGGCGGCGGCGATCGTGCTGCGCCATTACCACGGTTACACGAACCGGGCGATCGCCCAATCGCTGGGCATCCCAGAGCGCACGGTCGCCTCGCGACTCGCGGCCGCCAAGGACCGCCTTCGGGTGATGCTGAAGCACGCCTACGGCGAACCGAGCGAGGCCACGGTCATCCGCAGCGGCAGCGTGGCAGCGGCTGACTGAATCGCCGCTCCGCCGTCGGGTCACGATCTTCGGGATTAAGGGTGTTTGATTTCTGATGCAAACCAGGTACGACAAGCACGGTAGGCAGCTCCCAGACACCGGTCACGGCTGCGGGTGCAAGCTCTGCGCCGCGTCGGATGCCCCGCGCTACGAGCGCCGAAGCTCGCAGCGCAGCACTGGCATGGAGTCCGGTGCGCCGATGGCTGGCGCGTTGGGTGCGCGCCCTGACCCTCAACAGGCGGTCGCAGGCGGCGTAGTCGAATCTGGCTGCCGCTTGTCGAGAGGAAAGATCGATTTCGAGGGTGTTGAGCTCCTTTCGACGTCCAGCCGCACGTTTCAAGCCAGTTTCGGGTCCCAGATTCGGCTGGATTTCTTCGCGGAGAGCGCGTTTTCAGGTGTCGGCGGGCACCGTACACATGTGGTAGGCGAGATTCAGTCAGTTGTACGGTGACGCGCTTTGGTCGATGCCCATACCTTGAGTTGTCTGCAGCGGATCGTTCGGGGGGAAGCGTTTTTGATGGCCGTTCAAATATCTGCTTACGTAGAAACCGGATCAGTCGCACCAATCGTCGAGCTGCCTCTGCCATTCCCGGACGGAGGCGTCCAGAGCGATGGCGAGCAGATCAAGAACGCGCTCGCGCGTGAGCTGCACGACCAGGTGGCGCAGAACCTGACCGCGCTGTTGATGCAGACGCAGGTCTTCGCACACGAGCAGCAAGGTCACAAAGACGTTCTCGACCAGCTTACATATGTGCAGACCTCGGTCCGAGAGGTGCTGAACAACGTCCGCCAGATGCTGGGCGACCTGCGTGGAAAGCACGGGGTGTCGGATGACTTGGTTCAGGCCCTCAAGGAGGGGCTGCTTCCGAGCTTCCGCCGGCGGTCAGGCCTAAAGGTGAGTCTTTGGGTTTCCCGCTCGTGGCCGGTGGTGCTCCCTCCCGAGACCTGCATTCACATCTACCGGATCATCCAGGAGGCCTTGACCAACGCCCAAAAGCACGGCAGGGCCACGTGCGTGCACGTAGCACTGAAAGCTTCCTCCAACGAACGATTCGTCATCAGCATCCGCGACGATGGGGATGGCATTCTCAACCTCGACGACGAGAGACACATGGGCATGGGGATCCTGGGCATGCGGGAGCGCGCCGGTCTGTTGGGCGGCACCCTCACACTCCGCAGCCGTCCCCTCGGCGGCACGACCGTCACGGCAAACATTCCGAAGGAGGCTTTGCATTGGTCACCGAAGCGCGCACAGTCCGGGTTATGATCGCCGACGACCAGACCTTGTTTCGAACCGGTCTGGCGCGCCTCCTCGCGGAAGATCCGCGACTTACCCTGGTCGGCCAGGCGGCCGACGGCATGGATGCGGTCAAGAAGGCGGCCGCGCTGAAGCCGGACGTCGTGCTGATGGACTTGAAGATGCCGGGCCTTGACGGTGTTGAGGCCACCGCCCAGATAGTCGCCAGCCAGCCTGACGTCAAGGTGCTGGTCCTTACAACATTCGATGCGGACAGGTACGTCCTGCAGGCACTGAAGGCGGGCGCCAGTGGCTACGTCTTGAAGGACTCAGAGCCCGCCGCCATCTCGTCGAGCATCATGGCCGTCTTGTCTGGAGAGCGAGTCATGGCCGGGGCGGTCGCCAACCGTGTGCTTGACATGCTGACCGGGGCCAGCACGCCGAAGGAGTTCTACGACGGATTGACCGCCCGAGAGGTAGAGATCTTGAAGCTCATGGCCACGGGTAAGCCGAATAAGCAGATCGCCTACAGCCTGAAAATCAGCGAGAAGACGGTCCGCAATCACATCAGTCATATCTACGAGAAGCTGCAGATCTACGACCGGGCCCAGGCCGTCTTGTACGCGGTGAGGAAGAACCTGGTTGAACTCTGAAGTGTGCAATGAAGGACCCCCGACGCCGTCGCCCTGATCGCAGGACTGATTCCCCAGCGAGCCAAGGTTCGAAGAGGAAGACTGCCCACACCCGAGTCGCCCGGAGCGTCCTTGTGGCTGAGCCGGATGCCGCGCTCGGCGAGCTGTACCGCTCGGCGCTGGAGTCAGACGGATGGGCGGTTGATGTTGTGACCGATGGGCGAACGGCTCTCGCACGAGCCGCGGCTTCCCCTCCCCGCGTTCTCCTGCTGAGCACCGTGCCGGACCTTCCCCCAATGACGGTACTGGAGCGGCTACGGAACCAGGAATCGACTCGCGATCTGGCGGTGATCGTGCTCACCAACTCCAGAGATGAAGCCGACCTGCCGCGGTTGCAGCACCTGGGTGCGATCGGATGGCTGATCAAGAGCCGGCCGATGCGGGCAAGCCTCTCCGAAACCATCACCAGCCTCTTGGAGCGTCGGACTTCGGGGCGCGACCGGCGCGAGTCCTGACCCGACCGGGACGATAGCCCTCGGAGTTGTGACAGGCGGCGCCTTCGCTGGGCTCTCCACCGACGAACTTCCGGTTGCGACCATTGGCTGCAACGGAGGGCTTGCCTAGGATCGATTCATGGTTCAGCGGCGCGGGCAGGAGCTGGGGCCGTGATCGCGCCCGACGTCGAGCTTGGCCAGAATGTCGTCATTCACCATCCTGACCAGGTGAACCTCTACGGCTGCAAGATCGGCGACAACTGCAAGATCGCATCGTTCGTGGAGATCCAGAGCGGAGCCGTCCTGGGCAAGAACGTCAAGGTCGAGGCCTTCGCGTTCATCCCTTCCGGGGTCACGATCGAGGATGGGGTTTTCGTCGGTCCCCATGTTTGCTTCTCCAACGATCGCTACCCCACCGCTGTGGACGACGCCGGCAACGTGCTTCGAGTAGGCGAATGGCAGATCGTGCCTACGTTCGTCAGGCGGCGCGCCAGCATAGGCGCGAACGCCACGATCGTCTGCGGCATCACCATCGGAGAAGCCGCCATGGTCGGAGCCGGCGCCACGGTCACGCGAGACGTCCCACCCGACACGCTCGTAGTTGGGACTCCCGCGCGCATTGTCGGACCGCGTCCGCGTTGGTGGAGCCGCCCGCCAGTTCGTGCCCGCAAAAGGAGGATTGAACCCGCTTGAGCATTCGACTACCGACCGCGCCGAACCAGACCCACAACGGCCACCAAAGCACTCGCCACCCCATTGCGCGACCGACCGCCGCGGGCGAGACCACCACCGCATACAGCGTGTTCCGGCGGCTACAGCGAGGAAAGTCCAGCTCGGCGGTCGGCGTGGGCGTCGTGGGCTGCGGCTACTGGGGACCGAACCTGGTTCGGAACTTTGCCGAGCTGGCCGGCGCTCGGGTGGTCGCAGTAAGCGACCTCTCGGTCGAACGGCTGACCGAGATCCACGGGCGCTATCCGAAGGTGAAGCTGACCACTGACTGCCAGGACGTTCTCTCCGATCCCGACGTCGACGCCATCGTTGTGACCACCCCGGTCACGTCCCACTTCGAGATTGCGATGCGGGCGCTGCAGGCCGGCAAGCATGTGCTCGTCACCAAGCCGATCACTGCGGACCCTGTGCAGGCAGAGCAGCTCATCGAAGCCGCAGAGCAGCGCGGATTGATCCTGATGGTCGACCACACATTCGTCTACACGGGTGCTGTCCAGACCATCAAACAGATGGTCGAAAGCGGCAACCTGGGCCAGCTGTACTACTACGATTCCGTGCGCGTCAACTTGGGCCTGTTCCAGCGAGACGTCAACGTGCTCTGGGACCTGGCCGTCCACGACCTGGCGATCATGGACTTTGTCCTCGGACAGCAGCCTTGTGCGGTGGCCGCCACCGGAGCCGCGCACGTGCCCGGACATCATGTGAACCTGGCTTACCTGACGTGCTACTTCGAAGGCAACCTGATCACTCATCACCAGGTCAACTGGCTGGCGCCGCTCAAGGTCCGCCGCACCCAGATCGGGGGCGCCCGCCAGATGATCGTGTACGACGACCTCGAGCCCAGCGAGAAGATCAAGGTCTACGACAAGGGGATCACCGTCGGCGGGGATCAGCCGGGAGCGATGGAGTCCCGCATCGGATATCGCAGTGGCGACATGTGGGCGCCCAAGGTGAGCCTCACCGAGGGCCTTCGGGTCGAGGCCCAGCATTTCCTCGAATGTGTGGAGCACAACCGCCAGCCGCTCACGGACGGCCACTGCGGGCTGCGCGTGACCAGGATCCTGGAGGCGGCGGCGAAGTCTCTGTCGCAGCGCGGCCAGCCGATCGAGCTCCCTGCGGAAAGTCGCGCTGCGAGGGACGTCACGGTCGAGCTGAGCCTGCTGCAGCGGAGCGCCTGAGATACCGAGCACGCTCTAAATTGCGCTCGAATGCCACGGAGCCGGCGGTGCTTGCGCATGACGATCCGGCCTGGCTCGAGTTCGTTGCAGCCCATCCTTCGGCGAACGCATTCCACCGTCCCGCTTGGTCCGAGGTCCTGGCCGCTACGTATGGCTACCCATGCTTCGTGGTGGCCCAGCGGGACGCCGATGGAAAGATCGTGGCCGGCTTGTCCGTGGCGCGTGTCCGCCAGCCCTTCGGCCGGCAACGCCTGGTCTCGCTTCCGTTCACGGACTACTGCCCAGTTCTTGCCGACCCGCAAGCCGACATGGCTCGATTCGCGGCTGACCTCTCACACTGGCGCGAAGGCGTCGATGCGTCCGTGCTCGAGGTACGGGACGAGCTGAATGCACCAGGCTCCTCGCCGCAAGTAGTCGGCACCCGGCACATCGTCGACCTCGAGGGCGACTCCGAAGCAGTCTTCAATCGCTTCGACAGAGGTCGCATCCGCAACCGGATCAACAGCGCGCGGAAGCAGGGCGTCGAGGCCGTGCTCGGCAGCTCCCGCGAGCACCTGGCCGACTTCTACCGCCTTCACTGCCTCACCCGCAGACGCCTGGGCGTGCCCGTGCAGCCCTGGCGTTTCTTCGAGAACATTTTCGAAAAGGTGCTCGCAGGCGGGCTTGGGTTCTTCGTCGTGGCCGAGTGCGCGGGCAGGCCGGTCGCGGCCGCCCTCTTCTTGGCCTGGAACCGGCAGCTCATCTATAAGTTCAGCGCCTCGGACCGCGAGCGTTGGACCCGCGGCGCCAACCATTTGGTTTTGTGGACGGCGATGTCGTGGGGTTGCGCGGCCGGCTACCGCAGCATCGACCTCGGTCGAACGGATGCCGCGCATGAGAGCCTGCGGGTGTTCAAGGCCGGCTGGGGTGCGCGGGAACTCCCGCTCGTCTACTCACACCTGGGTGCCGCCCCGCGCATGGCACCGTCAGGCCTGGCATCGAGAGCGATGGCCCAAGTCATCCGGCGCTCGCCGACGGTGGTCTGCCGGACCGTGGGCGAGCTGCTCTACCGGTACGCTGCGTAGATTCGGCACGGTCCAAGGTCCTGCTCTTGGACCGTGCCGGGCGACGGCCTGCACAGACGGTTGGTTAGACCTTGGCGATGTAGCTGTTGATGAAGGTCATCCCCCAGGGGTTCCACGCGCCGTTTGCGTCCTGCATGGTGTTGGGGTCTGACCAGTACTGGTTGAAGGCGATCGCTCCCGCGCCCTGACGGGTGGTGATCCAGTTGGTGACGTAGCCCAGGAAGCCGACACTCCAGCTCATCGGGCTCGCGGGCGGGTTGTAGGCGCCGACCTCATCGACGATCACCGGCACCTGAGTGGCCAGGTTGGCCCACTTGGCGTCGGCATCGGCGCTGTCGCTCGCGCTCCATGCGGAGGCGCCAGATCCGTATCGGTGTGCGCCGTAGATGATCTGGTTGTCGCCGAGCGGGTAGCTGTTGATCTGCGAGCAGTCCCATGACCAATCGATGCAGTTGATCACGATGGGTCCGGCGTAGCCGTTGGCGCGAAGGGTCTGCACGTATGACTTTTCGTCGCTCTGCCACGTGGCCCAGTCGTAGCAGTACGCACTGTTGCCGTCCTCGCAGTTCGGCTCGTTGTCGGGCTTCAGCCACACAAGGTGGTTGCTGCTGTACCGAGTGGCCAGCACCTTCACGTAGGCGTTGACACCGGCCGGAGTGGCCTGCTCGCCATTGCTGATCTCGACCACCAGGCCACGCGAGGTGATCATGCTGACGACCGTGTCGAGATCGGCCATGTATTGGGCAAAGGTTCCGATGTAACCGTTGTTGGCGAAATCACCGGAGACCGAGAGGCGCACCAGGTTGTAGCCGGCGGCCTTGATGCTGTCGAGGTCGCGGGCTGCGTTGGCGAAGTTCGTGGCCCCGTAGCCGGCGGCATCGCCCCCGGCAAAGTGGCCGTAGACCGCGTCGATGCCCTTGACGATGAACACCTTGCCGCTCGGGTCGATGATTCGGTTGCCGGAGATGTGGAAGGCGCCCGGCGGAGGCGGTGAGGCTGAAGGTGTTGGCAAAGGTGAAGGCGAGGGTGTTGGTGTGGGCGTTGGGGTAGGCGTGGGCGTGGGCGTCGGCGTGGGCGTGGGCGTCGGCGTGGGTGTCGGCGAAGGCGTGGGCGTCGGTGTCGGCGATGGCGTGGGTGAAGCCGTAGGCGACGGTGAAGGGGTCGGCGTGGGTGTCGGCGACGGGGTAGGAGTAGGCGTCGGAGCGACCACCTTGACCAGGTAGTAGCTCTTGAACGTGCTTCCCCACGAATTCCACTGTCCGGTGGAGGAGATCATCTTGTTGCTGTCGGACCAGTTGTCGACGAATGCGACCGCGCCGGCGCCCTGTCGCGTATTGACCCAGCTGCTGACGTAGGTCAGGAATCCGCGGCTCCAGCTCATGGGGCTGTACGTACCGTTGTTGGCGCCAACCGAGTCCACGATGACCGGCACCTGCGAGGAGAGATTCGCCCACTTGGCATTGGCGTCGGCGCTGTCGCTGGACGTCCACGCGGTGGAGCCGGCACCAAATCGATGAGCGCCGTACACGACCTGCTTGTCGCCGAGCGGGTAATTGAGAATCTGTGTGCAGTCCCACGACCAAGAGAGGCAGTTCACGACGATGGGTCCGGCATACCCATTGCTGCGCAGGGTCAGCACGTATGACTTCTGCTGACTCTGCCAGGTGGTCCAGTCATAGCAGTACGCGCTGTTGCCGTCGCTGCAATTCGGCTCATCGTCGGTCTTGATCCAGACGTAAGGGTTTCCGCTGTAGCGAAGCGCAAGCACTTTCATGAAGCCGTTGACCGAGCTGAATGTGGCAGTGTTGCCGTTGCTGATCTCGGCCACTAGGCCGCGCGCCGTGACCATTGCGACCACCGAATCGAGGTCGGCCATGTACTGGGCCAGGCTGCCGATGTAGCCATTGTTAGCGCGGTCAGCTGAAACTGAGACGCGCACCAGGTTGTAGCCGGCCGCCTTGATGTTGTCGAGATCACGGGCCGCATTAGAGAAGTTCGTGGCCCCATAGCCGGCGACGTCGCCGCCGTCGAAGTGCCCGTAGACCGCATCAATGCCTTTGACGATGAACACTTTTCCGGCGGGGTCGATGATTCGATTCCCCGTCACGTGGAAACCGGAAGTCGACGTTGCGGCCGGAATGGCTCGAACAGCCGCCGTGGCTGAACTTGGAAGCGCTAACGCAGTGTTGATTCCAAACAGCATCACGACGAGGACCGCAGCAGGCAGCAACCAGTAAGGGCTTGGGCGCAGTTTCATCGTGACCTCCAACAGCGGCTCCAATAGGCAGGAGTCCGCGTTGTGTGTGTGCCCTCCTTAACGCGAGGTGCGTGGAGGTCTTGCGCCGTTGCTTAACTGGCTTGTGAAGTCACCGTCAGGGCATAGAGATTCGTGTCGCGGGAGATCGAGAGACTCGGAGCTCGCCGAGCACTGCGGGCACTGTCAGGGCAAGGATCTTGATGTCGAACCACAGTGAGCACTCGCGCACGTAGCGCACATCGAGTGCGAGCATCTGATGCGCGGACAATCGATCGCGGCCCGAGACTTGCCACAGACCAGTGATGCCGGGCCGCACAGCCTCGCGTTCGAAGTGCCCAACCTCGAAGCGGGAGCGCTCGTACTCCATGACCGGCCGGGGCCCAACCAGACTCATCTCGCCCTTCAGGACATTAAAGAGCTGAGGCAGCTCGTCCAGGCTCGTGCGTCTCAAGTACTTCCCGAGCCTGGTTACGCGGGGGTCGAACTCAGGCTTGTAGCGTTGCGCCTTCGGCTGTTCGTTGAACCAGTCGAGGGACGCCTGGTGATGGAGCGACTGGCTGCTCCCGCTGTACATGGATCGGAACTTCCATAAGGTGAACGACGAGCCCTGTCGGCCAACTCGGCGCTGCCCATACAGCGCGGGCCCGGGACTGTCCAGGCGGATGAGCACAATCAAAGCGGCCATGAGAGGAGCGAGGACGATCAGGGCCGAAACCGCCACGACCAGGTCGAGTAGCCGTTTCACTCTTGGTTGAGGAAAACACGGGGGCGGCTGGGTCTCAATGGGCCGGCCGCCAAATTGTCGGCGGACTTGTCCCACAGCCGGCGGGACTGGAGCCCGCCCTTTGCCGCTCGAGGCCATTCCCCGGCCATGTCGCTAGCGAATAGGCTGCTAATCGGGAGAGCGGCACTGGCCCGGCCGGTTCATCGAGAGCGCCCCTGAGGCCGTGCAAGTGACCGCTCGCCCGCCAAATCCGAATGGCACAACCGCAGCTGACGAAACGGCACCGTGAGATTCGAGTCGCCTGGCCCACAGCAGCTCTCGCACTCTGGCTTGCAATCGCGCCCCTGGCGGCCGTCGTCACCGGCGTCAGGGCCGGCGGCGCGGCCTGCTCGCTACAGGTCGGCATGTACGAAGCGAGCACGCCCTGGGACGCAAGCATGGCCGCGATCCGGAACCTCGATACGCAGATCAACCGTCACTCCGCGATCGTGCACTGGTACGCACAGTGGGGAGACACCGGATCCGGCGCCTTTTCCGCCAACCAGCCCTGGATGTTGAACGCAGTGCGCAACTACAGCTCGGTCGGAGTCACCGGATCGACGCCTCTCATCACGTGGGAGGCATGGGGCCCTGCTCCGTACACAGCGGCCAACAACACGTTCCCCCTAAGGAACATCGCGGCAGGCAACTACGACGCTTACATCGACTCCTGGGCCAACGGACTTCGCGGCTACGGCCTCCCCGTGATGCTCGATGTCTTCCATGAGATGGACGGCAGCTGGTACCCCTGGGGCTACGGTGTCAACGGCAACACGCCCGCCGACTACATCGCCGCCTACCGCCACGTGCACGATCGCTTTGCGCTCGCCCACGCGAGCAACGTTCAGTTTGTCTGGAACCCGAACTACTGGAACGCGTCAGGGGTCGACCAGCGGGTCTTCTATCCCGGTGACGCTTATGTCGACTGGATGGCGATCGATGCTTACAACTGGGGCGCAGGTGGCGGAAGCTGGCAATCCCTGGCCCAGGTCCTCGGCGACGCCGAGATCTACACCAAGCTGGCGTCGCTCAATGCCACCAAGCCGATGATGCTGGCGGAGTGGAGCAGCGCTGAGCCTGTTTCAGGAGATCCCACTGGCGTCAGCAAGGGCCAGTGGATCAACGATGCAATCCAGGCAATCGCAAACCAGTTCCCGAGGATCACGACTGTGGTGTGGTTCAGCGCCACCGGCACACCGTTTGCGCTCGATTCCTCGGCGGGTTCGGTCGCGGCCGCCCGGACCGCGCTGGGCGGCTGTCCCTAGGCCGACCGCCTCCGCCTAGCGATGCCGCATGGGCACACGGGCGGCGGGACAGAATGCCTATCGTCGTCTGAAACCCGCGGTGCTAGTTTCGGCTCATGATGAAAGTGCGAAAACTGCTCCGCCTCGTTCTCCTTGGATTCCTTGCGGCGATCCTCGTCCCGATCCTTCCGATCCAAGCGGCACCAATGAACCCGGTGATTCTCGAGAACATGCAGGCGGGCACCACCCAGTGGCAACTGGGCGGCATCATCGCCGATGACCTCAACAATCAGATCAAGGGCTACGCGTCCGCGACCAGCGTCGGCCTGGGCTCGACCATAACCTTCTTCGTCACGGTCAATCCGGCGCAGACGTTCACGATGGACTTCTACCGGATCGGCTGGTACCAGGGCCTGGGCGGGCGGCTGATGGCCTCCAGCGGGCCGCTCGTCGGCACAGCGCAGACTCCCTGCACTGCCGACGCCACGACCGGCCTGATCGACTGTGGATGGTCGGCTAGCTATAACCTCTCGGTGCCGCTCACGTGGACCAGTGGCGTGTATTTGGTGCGCCTGCACAACGCGGCCGGCTACGAGAATTTCATCGACTTCGTCGTGCGCGACGGACGACCCGCCGACCTCGTCTACCAGCAGCCCGTCCTCACCTACCAGGCCTACAACAACTACCCCGACAACAAGTTGACTGGCAAAGGCCTGTATGACTACAACAGCTTCGGCGCCAACACGATCGCCCTTACGCCACGAGCCGTGAAGGCGTCCTTCAACCGGCCTTACGCCGACAACGGAGTCGGCGACTTCTTCTACTGGGAGCTCGATTTCGTCCGCTGGGTCGAGGGTTCTGGCTACGACGTGACCTATACGACGGACATCGACACCCATGAGAACCCCACCGCACTGCGCCTATACAAGGGCTTCGTGTCGCCCGGTCACAACGAGTACTGGACCAAGTCGATGCGGGACGGAGTCGAGGCGGCTCGGGACGCGGGCGTCAACCTGGCGTTCTTCGGGGCCAACGACGACTACTGGCAGGTCCGGCTGGAGCCGGCGGCCAACGGGGTCGCTGACCGCACGGTTGTCTGCTACAAGGACACCACGATCGATCCCATCAATGGACCCACGACCACGTTTCTCTGGCGTTCCGCGCCGGTCAACCGGCCGGAGCAGACACTGCTCGGGGTCCAGTTCACTTCGATGGTGAGCTGGGTGAACCTCAACGTCCCATATGTGGTCACCAACAGCTCGCACCCGGTGTACGCCAACTCGGGCTTTGCTGAGGGCAGCTCCGTGCCCGGTCTGGTGGGGTATGAGATGGATCGCTCATTTGCCGATGCTCCCCTTCCCACCGGCACTGGCTACACCCTGCTCTCACATTCGCCCTTCGTCGATTCGGGCGGTCTGTCCGACTTCGCGAACTCGTCGATCTACCAGGCGCCAAGTGGAGCCTGGGTCTTCACGGCCGGCACCAGCTCCTGGGACTTCGGGCTCGACAGCTATGTCGGCCCCGGCGCAAACGCGGGGATCAAGCAGACCACCATCAACCTGCTCAACTCGTTCATCGGCCTGCTGCCGCCGCTCGGAGGGCTCGCGCCCGCCATCTCTCCGACCCCGATGATCGCCGCTCCCGGCACGCCGCAGCTCGGCGCCGTGCCCACGCTGGGGGTACCCAACCCCGGCGTGCCCTGATCAAAAGAAAGGGGACGAGGAACCCTATGAGCCGGCTCTCACACGGGGGCCGGCTCAAAGGTTCTGCACGGACCCGCGACTCACGACCAAAAACAGCAACGAAGAGGAGGATCCCGTGATTCCGATAGCCAAGCCTGAGTTGGGTCCGCAAGAGGAGGCTGCAGTCCTCGAGGTGATGCGGTCGGGCCTGCTCGCCCAGGGAGAACGTGTGCGGGCATTCGAGCAACAGTTTGCTAGGACGATGGGCGCCGACTTCGGCGTGGCCACGTGCAACGGCACGGTGGCTCTATTTCTGGCGCTCAAAGCCCACGGCATCGGCCCGGGTGACGAGGTCATCACCAGCCCGCTGACGTTCATCGCGACCGCGAACGCGATCATGCACACGGGGGCCAAGCCCGTCTTTGCCGACGTCGACGACACCTTGAACCTGAGCTGCGAGGCGGCTGCCGCGCTCATCGGGCCGCGCACCCGCGCGATCGTGCCAGTGCACCTCCACGGCAATCCGTGTGACATGCCCGAACTCTCGCGACTTGCCGACGACCATGGGCTCGCGCTGATCCAGGATGCATGTCAGGCCGTGGGAGCGACCATTGCCGGCCGGCCGCTCGGTGAATTTGGGACCGCCGTCTACTCGCTGTACGCCACCAAGAACATCACCACCGGCGAGGGCGGGATGGTGATCACCAGCGATGCGGAGATCGCTCGGACCTGCGCCAGCCTGCGCCACCAGGCCTACTCAGGCCAGCCGTACGTGCACGACGCAGTCGGTCACAACTTCCGCATGACCGAGATGGAGGCGGCCATCGGCCTGGTGCAGCTCGAGAAGCTGGCCCACATCACCGCTCGAAGGCGGGAAATCGCGGCGTTCTACGACCGAGCCGTCGGTAGCGACCATTTTCTGCGGCCTCGGGTGCGAGCCGACCACATGCACGTGTATCACCAGTACACGTTCCGGATGCGCGTGGGTTCGCCGTGGACGCGGGACGACGTCCGGGCTCGGCTGGAAGACGGCGGCGTGGCGACCGGCGTCTATTACCCGCTGCCGGTTCACCAACAACCACCCTACCGCGGGCTGAACAACCCGCCCTGTCGCGAGGCCGAGCGGGCAGCTGCTGACATGTTCTCGATCCCGGTGCATCCAGGGCTAAGCCCGGATGAATGCGACGTCGTAGCTGCTCAGCTGAATGCGATTGTGGCTTCCGCCCTGGAACCTGCGATCTAGACCTCGGCCGCCACCTCGGTCGCTCCGGGCGCGACCATTCCATCAAGCCAAGGCTCCCTGTCCGACGTAGTGCGCACGCCGAGCACCCATACCGTAAAGGCGCCGATTACGGCCAGCCGTATGGCGGACCCAAGAGTGAAGCTGGTCGCCGCTCCCAAGAGGCCGAAGCGCGGGACGAGCACCACGGCCGCCAGGACCGTGCAGAACATCCCAGCCGCTGCCGACACCATGTTTACCAGCGGGCGGCCAAGTCCGATCCAGAGGTTGAACAGGATGATATACAGGCCGTGGAGCCCCATCCCAACCGCCAGGATGCCGAGAGGGCCGGCGGCCGCGGGGTAGTGATCCCCGAAGGCGAACGCGATGAGTGGACCGCCGACCATCCACATCGCCGCGGCGGCAGGCGCCGTGAGCAGGGTCGCCAGAGCCAGCACGCCGACTGCGTACCGTCGCAGCTCAGGTTCGGGTAGGCGCGCGACGCGCGGGACCAGCGCCATGCCGATTGCGGTCGGTCCTAGCCAGAGTGCGTTGGCCAGGGTCTTGGCAGCGGCGTAGTTGCCGGTCGCGGTGTTCTGCATCGTCCACTGCACCATCAACAGGTCGGCGCTGAACCAGACGGCGAAAAACACCGACTGCACGAGCAGGGGCATGGTGAACCGCACCACCGCGACCAGGCGCTGCCGGTCAAGGGAGGTGATCCGGAAACCGAGGCTGATCGGCGCCATGCGCTCGATTACGAGCCAGGCGACAAGGCTTGAACCGCCGTAGATGATCACGAACAGGGACGGCGACCGCCATCCCATCGCCGCCGCACCAATGATCGCCACCAGCTGGAGCAGGTTGGCCAGACCATAAAACCACGTCATCGCCCCAAAGCGGCCCAACCCGCGTTGGACCTCGCGGTACGTCTCGAGCACGGTGATGCCCACGACATTGGCGCCGACGCCGACCGTCATCCAGGCGTCGAGTCCGCCCAGGACCGAAATCACGATGGCGGCCACAATGCTGAAGACGAGCAACACGCCGATAAAGGCCACCCAGTTGCTCAGGTAGGACTGCTGCTCTGTGCGGTCATCACTGTTCCGGGCCAGGAACCTGGACAGACCGACCGGCGAGGTTGAGAGCAAGACCGAGGCGATCGTCGATAGCGCAAGCGCATACGTCAGGCGCCCGAAGTCGGAGGGTGCCAGCAGCCGGGCCGCCGCCACCGAGAAGAGAAATCCAAGCAGCCGGGCAACCGAGAAGCCGGCGAAGACGACGGCTGAAGAACGAACGAGGTCGATTTCCGGCGCCAGCCGATTCAGCCGGCCGCGTTCCCTAGACACTGCCGGCGCGTACCTCCCGCAGGCCGGCGGGCCAGCTGATCGGATCGAGCGGCTGGTACTCATCGCCGGCAATCGCCGGATGCGCGCGCACCGCCACGAGCAGGCCCACGAGCATCCAGAAGAGTTGGGTGAGTGCGCTGAACGTGAGGTACTCGGACGTCAAGCCGGTCAGGGCCAGGGCAACCACAGCTCCCAGGCAGGCGGCACCGAGCGCGCGCGCGGAAGGGTCTTCGCTGTAACGCTCACGCCAACCGGCCCAGCACAGGGCGGCGAACAGAACGAGAAGCATGAGAAGGGCGAGAACCCCAGCCCGAAGCACTACATAGAGGTATTCGTTGTCGACGAACTTGCTCACCTGCTCAGGCACGGTGCTGGGGGTTGGATAGCCCCCGCTCACGATCGACGCGGCGGTTCCAAGCCAGAAGTTGTCCATCGCGGCCGGCACGAAAAACTCCTGCCAATATCGGATGCGAGTGACCATGCTCGACGGCAGCGCAACCCCGCTGCCGCCGCTCGTGAATAGCTGCTGTTGATCGACTCGTCCACCCACGATCGGCCATAGGAGGACGGCGCAGACGGCCAGCGCGGCCCCGATCAGCGCCAATTGGCGTGGAATCCGGCGAGCGTGCACGAGGATCGCGCCGACGACAAACGGCAGCGCGATGAGCGGAGCCCACGTCTGACTGATGAGGAGGCCACATCCATTTGCCAGCACGACCAGGCTCAACCACCACGCCGCGTAGCCTGGATGCCGTACGACTGCCAGCGCCAGGGCGAGGGCCCCGCTCATGATCGCGAACCCGGCGACGGCGCTGTAGTGCGTCATCAGCGAGGAGGGCCTGTACACCGGGTCCCAGCTCGGTGTCGGTGACTCTTCGTAGTAGGACGCGACCAGGCCGTGGAAACCAGGGCTGAAGACCTCGAGCACCGCCACGGCAGCCACGATGATGCTGGCCACCATGGCGCAGTTCAAGATCGCGCGGAGCTCGGCCTGGGTCGGCTCGCAGCGTGAGAACAGGACGTAGACCGCGAGGTACTGGAAGGGCCCCAGGATCGTGCGCCAGGTTTCGAGGTCGGCGTGCACCTGGCGGACCACCAGCAGCAAGAGTGGGATCAGCACCTCTGCCAGCACGAACGTCAAGACCACTAGGTCGAGCCCGACGAACACCAGCCGCCGCCGCAATGCGAGGTAGTTGAGGAACAGGCCGGCCAGCACGACGACCGCCAGAAATTCGCTGGGGCGCAAGAAGGGGATCAGTGTGTTGCGGGCGATGCCTCCGGTGAGCGGCACGGCGAGCGCGAGCAGGGCGCAGGCCGCGGCCGGCCGCCAGGTCGCTAACACGATCATCAGCAATGCGACCGCCACCACCGAAACGGCGATCAGCGAAGAGCTCATGCCCAGGCCTCAGGCAGGTGGTGCAGGTGGCCTACGCAGGTTGCGCAGCCGGTGCCAGGCCGAGCGCGGCCAAGTAGCTCCTGGACACGCTGGCGGGGCAGGCAATCTCTTTCGCGCGCTCAGCCTGGCGGCGGGCCTCGTCCGGGTGACGCAGCAGATGGTCGATGCGCTCTGCCAGTGAGCGGTGGTCGCCGGGCGTGAAGTAGGAAACGGCGTCTGGAGGGAAATGCTCGGCTATCGTCGGCAGGCAAGCGCTGACGGCGGGCGTACCCAGCGTCACGTAATCGAAAAGCTTGGTAGGAAGCAGCAGCTCGCCGTAGCCGTCTGTGATCACGGGGACCAAACCAATGGTCGCCGCGCTCACCTCGGCCATGGCCTCCGGCCACGGAACGAAATTCCTGAAGATCACGTCATCGGACACGCCGAGTTCGGCCGCCAGGCGTATCAGCTCTGGCTTGTACTCGCCATCGCCGAGGACACGCAGGGTCAGCCCATGCCAGTCGCGTCGCAGCTCGGCCATGGCGCGAATCGCGACCTGCACGCCGTAGCGCTCGATCAGCGAGCCGTGAGTGATCAGGGTGGGCGGGTCCGCGTGTCGGGTCGCGAGCGCATGGGCTTCCGCCCCGGCGACCAGATTGGGAACGACCGAGATCTTGTCGGGCGCGACCCCGCGGCCAATCAGCTTCCGCGCACAGGCTGCGCTGGGCACCGTGACGTGGTGCGCGAACGCGATCGCCCGGCGTTCCAGCCAGGCGGCGAGCCCGATGAGTGGATGCTCGCCGCCCAATCGCAGCCGCGTGGCGAGCAGCTCCGGTGTCAGCTCGTGGAAGAACATCACCACCCGGGCGCCTCGCAAGCGAGCCGGCAGAGCGACGAACACTAGGAAGTCAGGAAGGTTGTCGACCTGGACGACCGTGAATCGTCGCCGGAGCGACAGCGCGCAAACGATGGGCAGCGCAGCCATGAAAAAGACCACGTATTCGAACAGGTACCGGAGCGCAGGTGACCTCCGGTGGTCGAGACGTATGTGGTGCACGCGCAGCCCTGGATGATCGGCCTTCCAAGACGGGACGTTGGTGCTCGCCATGCAGACCAGGTCGATCTCGGCGCCCTGCGCCAGGAGCTCGTCGACGTTGCGGCGGATGATCGGGTGGAAGGGGTACGTGTGCTCGGTCACCACCAACACCGATCGGCGTGCGGCGCGAGCCGCGGGGGCCGCGAGCAGTGCAGCCTTCAAGCGCTCGACCGCTCGGCGCCGCTCGTCCGATAACCGGCGACGAAGGCGACTGCTTCGTCTGGACAGTACAGTCGTGGACTCCAGCCCGCGCTGCAGCGCGTCCGCGATCGCCTCGGGACCGGCGGCGCAGAGGAGAGCCGCGGAGCCGAAGTGAGTCCGGTTGCCGGGAGTGTCGAGGAGCACGAGCGGGCGCTCGAGCCCGATCGCCTCGCACGACGCTCGATTGAGCCGGTAGGTGATCTCGCCCTCGTCGGCGCTGAAGACGGCCACCACGTCCGCGGCCATGAGCTCGCCGAGGAACTTCCGATAGGGGAGGTAGCCGGTGAAAACGACGTTCGGGGGCGCACCCGTGCGGATGGCGGCGGTGAGCCTCCGAATATCGCCCGTCAAGCGCACCTCGACGTCAGGCAAGCGGCCCGCGGCCGCCAGCACGGCAGCGACAGGCTCGCTGTCGTCGAAGCTGCCGGCCACCAGCACGGTGCGTCGTGCTGAGCGATCGGTCGGGTCGGCATCGCCCGCCCCAGGCAGGTCATCAGGCACGTGGAGGGCGGCGGCGCCCCACCCCTCGGCGAGCGCGGTCTCCTCGGCCGTGTTGTGCGTGACGACCGCCGCACGGCGGAAGATCCACCGATGCAGAGGCAGGGTCCAGCCCCACTTTTTGCCCACGTAGGCCCCGGTGTGGCAGTCCACCGACAGGCACCGGCCGTGAAGCCGACTCCAGGCACCAGCCACCAGAACCGCCGGAAGTGGTGGGCTGACGACGATCACCTGCTGCGGGTTGAGCCGGCTTAGCCGCCGCCAGGTGCGGACAGAATCCCACAGGTAGCGGATCACGATCAGCGCTGGGTGGCGGGCCAGCCGATGACTGTGTATGAAACAGGCCTGGCCCTCGAGCTCGGCCGCCAATCCCGCGGTGCGTGGCTGGAAGCCGGCCCAGCTGACGACGACGGGCGACCAGAGCTTCATCTGTGCGTTTCGGAGCGGTTGGCAGCGTCCCGTGCGTTTTTCGGCATCAAGATGCCCACTGCCACGTCCGCGCCTGCGTGGCGGAGCAGCTCGGCTGTGCGCCTGGCCGCCCCAAAGCGGGTGACGCCGGCCGTTGCCACCAGGACCGTGAGGTCGACAGAGCCCGCCAGGCTCAGCGCTCGGGAGCTGACCTCCGGGGACGGGGCAGCGACCACCCTAACGCCATCGGGCCCAGTCGTCGGTTGGAGAGGGGGCTGAGCGCCATCCTCGGCCGCGGCGGCAGCGCGGGAGTGATAGACGGCCTCTATCGCCAGATCGCTGGCCGCGACTTCGGCTGGATCGTCCGCCGAAGATGCCGTGACCAGGACCTTGCGCAAACGTGGCTGCAGCGCCAGCAGGCTGTTGAAAGCCACGGCATATGGATCGGCGCTTGCCTTTCCAGCGCCAACGCGACGTGCGTTGGGCACCCTGACCACGACGGGCGTGCCGGCGGCCTGCGCCAGCTGCCCAGGTTCTCGAAGCCGGTCGTCGAAGTACTCGAGCAGGAGGGCGACGATCAGCGCCGCGGCCGCCCCGCCGACGAAGCCTACGACCAGGTAGCGGAATGGGTCCGGGTCGGCAGCTTTGGTGGGCGGAAGCGCCGTCTCGAGCACCGAGAGGTTGCTGTCCAGCCGATCCTCCTCCATGGTCAGGTTCTGGCGCTGGGCGTAGTCGATCGAGTATTCGCTCTGCAGGAGGGCGAGCTTGGCCGGGTCCTTCTCGGAGCGCATCGCGGTATCCAGCCGCTGCAACTCGGAGTCCAGATGGGTCTTGGTCGGAGCCAGCATCGAGGCGATCTGCTGGCGATCCTGGGCCACGATTGCATTTGCAACCGCGTTGGCGAGGGCCGCCGCGGCGTCGGGACTCGATGCCGAAACCTTGACCGTGATGAGGCTCGTGCCCGTGACGAGGCCCGCCTGCACGTGCTGGGCCAGCCGAGCTGGGTCGCACAGCGTCCCCGGCGGGAGCTGAGCCGACTCCGGACCAGAGCACGCATCTTGCAAAACCGGGCGGCTGGTCGCCATCTGCAGGTAGTGGTGGCTCATCAGCTCCCCTGCCTGGAGGGCGAGGTCGAAACCCTGCGAGGAGTTGTGCCTCTCGTCGACGAAAAGGAGCGCGTTGGCTTCATAGCTTTTGGGCTTCAATACCACGAGCACGCTGGCAATCAGGACGGCGGCGACCACGATCCCGACCGCCGGCCGCCACCAGTGGCGAAGCGCATCACCGACCGTTTTCACGGGATGACCTGCAGGCCGCGACAGCGATCCACCGCTGAGGATTGGGCCATGGCCGTTCCGGTTTGTTGCGGCTGGGAGGGCGGGTGGCGGGTGCTCTTGGAGGCTCTCCGTCAAATTTCGTTTCTTGTCCTTTCGGCCGCGAAAGAACGGCCCCTTCGGGTCAGGCTAGGCCACCGGGCGCATGGGGTAAATGGGCGAAACTCCTACCGGCTCGGGACTGCGGCGGCTGCGCGAGAGCCGGCGCCCACCGGGTGGATGGCAGATGCCCGTATCTGCCGCAGCCGTCGCTGCTTACCTTGAGAGGAAATCAACGATGGGAGCTATCACAGCGCCGCGCAAAACGACCGCGGTCATCGGCGCGGGGCCCTACGGGCTATCCGTGGCGGCGCATCTCCTGCACGCGAACGTTCCCACGCGTGTGTTTGGGATGCCGATGGAGTTCTGGCGGAACATGCCGGCCGAGATGCACTTGAAGTCAGTGTGGAGCGCGTCGAGCCTGGCGGATCCGACGGGGGACTACAGCCTGGATCGGTACTGCGAGGCGGAGCACCTGGCCCCCGCAGAGCCGATCCCACTTTCGTTTTTCATCGATTACGCGCAGTGGTTCCAGCGACGCGCCGTCAACGAGGTCGAGCAGGCATACGTCAGGCGGTTGAGCCGGCGAGGACAGGAATTCGACCTAGAGATCTCTGACGGCAGCCACGTACGCGCCGGAAGGGTGGTCGTGGCGATCGGCATCAGCCGATTCGCCCACGTACCGGCCTTTGCTCGCGGGCTGCCGCCGCATCTCGCTTCTCACACGGGCGCCCAGACGGACTTCGCGAGTTTTCGCCGTAGCCGAGTCATGGTCGTGGGCGGCGGCCAGAGCGGTCTCGAAACGGCCGCGTTCCTGCTCGAAGCGGGCGCCCACGTCGAGCTGGTCACCCGCAGACCCGTGAGGTGGATCAGCCGCCGGCTGTACGGCCGCGGGGGTCTGGCTCGACACCTCCTCTACCCGCCCACCGATGTCGGTCCACCGGGCCTGAACTGGCTCTGTGGTGCGCCGCGCCTGATGAGCAGATTGCCGGTCGGGTTGCGGCGCAGGATCGAGGCGCGGGCGGTGCGGCCGGCGGGCGCGCAGTGGCTGCGCTCGCGGGTCGAGGGCAGAGTACCGACCCGGCCCGGGACGCAGATCGTGGAGGCGTGGCCCAGCAGCTCGGGGCTGCGCGTCCGTCTCAGCGACGGCTCGCTACGCGATGTGGACCATCTGTTTCTGGGCACCGGGTATCACCCGGATGTTGGGGAAATCCCCTTCCTGGATCCGGCACTGCGCGACCAGGTTCGCCAGCGCGCCGGATTGCCGGTGCTCGACGACGGGTTCGAATCGTCCGTGCCCGGTCTCCATTTCGTGGGCGGCCTGGCCGGATGGACGTTCGGTCCCATCTGCCGTTTCGTGGCCGGCGCGCGTGCCGCCGCTCGCCAGGTCAGCCGCCGGGCCGCCTGAAGGCGGCGAGGAAATGCGGGTCGCTCAACCCGGTGCGCTCGTGGTCGGCAGTGACTTCAAGGCCCTGGGCGTGGTGCGCAGCCTGGGGCGGCGCGGCATCCCGTGCGCCGTAGTCGACAGCCTGCCCCGGTCCGCCTGGTTCTCGCGGCACGTGGTTGGGCACTACCGGTGGCGGGGACATATGTGCGGTCCGGCCTTCCTCGACTTCCTGCTCCGGCTGGCTGACCAGGACGGGTTGGCCGGATGGATGCTCATGCCGGCGCAGGACGAAGCACTCGAGCTCGTGGCCCAGAACTGGGAGCGACTATCGCAGACGTACAGGCTCGTCACTCAGCCCTGGGAACTTCTGTGCTGGGCGCACGACAAGCGTTTGCTCAACCAGGCCGCTGACGAGGTAGGCGTGGCCCATCCCCGCACCTGGTACCCGCGCAATGAGGACGAGCTGCAGCGGCTCGACGTCCTCTTTCCAGCGATCATCAAGCCGGCGAGTTCGATCGACCTCCAGTACAGCCTGGGCCGCAAGGCCCTGCCGGCCCGCGATCGTGGTCAGCTGGCCGCGAGCTACCGGGCCGCAGCGGAGGTCATGCCGATCGAGCGGATCATGGTGCAGGAGATCGTCCCGACCACCGGCCAGTACTCGGTGGCCGCGTTCTGCGTCGATGGGCGCATCGCGAGTGCCATGACCGCCCGCCGAACCCGTCAGTTCCCCATCGACTACGGGCTGAGCAGCAGTTTTGTAGAGGCTGTCGAGGTGCCCGGCTTGATCGAATTGGCACAAAAGCTGCTGTCCAGGTTGCGCTTCACTGGCATGGTCGAGGTGGAGTTCATAACGGACAGCCGGGACGGTGAGCCCAAGCTGCTCGACGTGAACCCGCGACCGTGGGGCTGGCACACGCTCTGCATCGCAAGCGGACTCGACTTTCCACTCATGACTTACGAGCTCGCCCATGGCCGATTGCCGGCAGCTGCGGCGCCTGTATATGGACTCCGTTGGATCCGGCTGCTGACCGACGCGCCCGCCGGCCTGCAGGCCATTAGAGCAGGGGTCTTATCACCGGGTGATTACGTGCGCTCCCTTTGGGGCCGCAACGTGTTTTCAGTTCTCGACTTCCGCGACCCGCTGCCGGCGCTCGGAGACTTGGCCGTGGCGCTGAACCGCATCATTCGGAGCGCGGCTAACGGGCGGAGCCTGCATGATCTGTCTGCGCACCCAGGGCCGACCCGTACTGGGAAGATCGCAGTTTAGATTCCGGTCGATTTCGCTACCGCGATGCCGTTGCGTCCTGCCGGCTTCGCTGCACCTCGGCACGGCGCGCGATGATCGTCGCTCCCCCACGCTCCTGTGAAGCCTGAACGCATGCCACTGTTGCCGACGGCAGCTGTTCCACCGTCGCTGCATTGGCCCGAGCCCGCCACCAGCTGGCTACCTCCTTGGGTAGGGCATGGTAGTAGTCCGTTCGGTCCCTCATGGTGCGGAGGAAGTCAGCGTAGAGCCGCCATGTACGGGGACTCCTCAGGTAATCCGGATGTGTGAGCGAGAGGGCCATTCCGTGGCTGGCCTGGATGAAGTCCACCTTCTCGAGCCAGAGGCGCGGCGTGGACTCCCCCAAGATCACCGCCAGGGTGTGGTCCTGGACGAGGGTGTATGGAAGCTCGACGAAATGCCCAAGCTGGAACGGCCAAATGCTCATCGTGCCGCCGGCGATGGGTTCGTACGGATCAGTGTCGAAGAACGTGGCGTCGTACTCGATGTCGAGGTCCTGCATCCATTCCGGCTGCCTCTGAGTAAGTGGCGCGCGAAACCCAGCCGCACCGAACTGACCGAGATAGTGGTTGATACGCTGCGCCTGACGTTTGAACTCATCGCAACTGTCGAAGAGACCGTCCACGTGATTGAGGCCGTGGACGCCAACCTCGAATCCACGAGCGCGTAGCTCGTCCATCAGCCCCAGGTCCACTCGGTACCGCTCGGGCACAAAGTAAAAGCACGAACGGAACCCAATGGCGGCTTCTAGATCGGCAACCGCCTCCACGTATCGTTGCCCGTCCGCAGTCTCGATATCGTGCGTGAGCACAAAGGCGTACTGGTTGCCCTCCGGCCAGAAGTTGAGGAATGGCGCACTTTGCCGCGCGGTGATCTCCAGGAGGTGGGCGACGACATCGAGCTGGAACCGGGCATACCGGTCTTCAATGGGCCAGCGCAGCTGCAAGACCCTGGCACGGTGGTTGCCGTACGTCCGTCGGATGCGATGGGTCAGGGCTCGCGGCACAACAGGCTTCAGTGCGTAGTACGCTCGCTGCGCGTAGCTCAACTGCCAGTGGGACGAACCGAACTGGCCCTCACCCAGAGTGCATGCGAGCAGGGCCTCGATCTGATCGCCTTGCGCTCGCGCGGCCGGCGGCAAGATGGCGGCCGCTCGCAGCGTCGCTTCAGCCCACTGTTCGGGAGTGGGTTTGGGCTCCAAGAGCAGACGCCAGAAGAGTTCTGGAGTGTTCCCTTCGTAGAGCCGGGGATTCACGGGGCGGTCGGTTTTGGCGGCTCGCCGCCAGATCCATTCTCTTGGCGCGTGATGGAGCCGGCGATCGTTGAGCTATGCGAACCGGCCACCGCTTGCAGCACCTGTGAACCGACCGCTACAAACCAATCATCGCGTCGCGCGTGAATGCTCTCGGTTGTCACCAGGTGTCCACGTCACAGGCCTTCTCCTCGCACCGCCGCAGTGCCCACGGCACCGGCTCGCTCGGATTGTCCCGGGAGCGATTCAACGCCGCAATAGGACATTCAGCCCTAACCGTCTCGCGCAATCCCGATTGTGCTGCAAGGGAAAGATGCCCGGACGGTAATAGAGTTCTCCGGGAAGGGAGTAGGTAGCCCGCGGGCCTCTCGCGATTTATCCGCCGCCGTAGACGCAGGCGCCGGCCCGCGGCTGCTCGATCGCGTAGATGTGGCCGTTCCAACCTTCGCGCATCCAGATCACGGACACCGGATAAGTGTGGTCGTCGCACGTGAGTCCCCCCGACGTGTCGAACGCACGCGGGATCGCCCCCAGGCGAGTTCCGGTCTTCGAGTACTCGAAGTAATAGTTGCAGGCCGACACCTCGATGAAGATCGAGCCACCTCCGGTCGCGATCCCACTCGCCCAGCTGCCGACCGGGCAGTAGGCGTTCATGTCGTTCGGCGGGACGTCGACATCGAAGTACGGATTCGCCGCCACGGGCACGGCATTGAAGAGCAGGTCGCCGGTGGTCTGAAAGTGATAGACGCGACGCGTGATGTCAGGGCTGTACCAGATGGTGTCGTCGGTGCGGTCGTAGGCGATTTTGACCTCAGTCTGGCATTTCGTAAGCTTGCACGTCCCAGGGAGAGTCGACTGGTCGATCGCGAACTGGCGCAGCGCCAACCCCATCTTGTCGATCAGGTAAATGACCGTGCCATCAGTGCTGACGGCCCAGAACTTGTCGCGGCCCCGGTCATAAGCGATGGTCATGATTCCGCCGAGCGCGCCGATGATCGGGATGTCGGTATGCCCTGTAGCCTGATTCGGGCCACCGGGCAGCGGCATGTCGATCCGGTGCAGGGTGGACCCTCCGAACTCCGCGTAGTAGAGGTTGTGCCCGTCGTAGGCCACGGCCTTGGCAATGCCGTAGGACGGGTCCACATACACCTCGGGGACGATGATGTCGGCGATGACGTCGCCGGGCGCGGCGGCGACTGGCTGAGCTCCGACCAGAATTGCGGGCAGGACGGCGACGGCGGCTGCCGGCAGCAGTCTCAGACGGCGGAGTCGGAGGCCGAGCTTTGGGTTCATACCCTCCTGTTGTAGGAGCGCTTGGTCGGAGCGGCAATGGGAACTGCGCCCTACTCGAGAGGTGGTTGACCCGATCCGACTGGGCGCGTGATCGAGGGCGAGGGATTTGAACCACGGCCTCACGGTCCCGAAATATGAGGTCCGCCGCTCCCACTCGCTCCCGAATTCGCACACATGAATGTGGACATCACGAGGGGGCCCGAAGCTTCCGCTCTGGTATCAGAGCGGGCCGAGGAGTAAACCTCGGCCCGCCGCGTTCGCTTCAGTCGGTATGAGGCTTCAGCCCTTCAGAGCGGCTGTGCTGCGAGACCATGACGCTCCGGGAGAGCGTGATCGCCACCAGACGCGCGAGGCCGATGGCAACGAGCGAGTAGATGAGGATCGCGAAGATCAAGGACAGCTCGAACACCGACTGCCCGCTGACGAAGGTCGGCAGCAACCCGTGGAACGGTGCGAGCAGGAAGTCGGTCAGCCCGTACGTGAAGCTCGCGAAGCCGGCGTGCGGATTCGCTCCCATCAGCTTGAGCACCAGCCGGATCAGCAGGACGGCATCGATCACCCCGAAGACCAGGTAGATGATCTCCATCGCCCGCCGCGCCGGAGTCGAGCTCTTGACGATGGACGCTTCCCGCACCGGTGCCGCACCGGTGTCGTTGACCACCGTCGATTCCTCGCGGACCGCGCCCGAAGACTCGTCGCGTACGAAGTTGGTTTCCTTGTGCTCCATTGCACCTCCTCAGTCGAGAAAGAACGCAGGTCTAGAGATGTAAACGCCCGAGTGGCAGTGCCTACCCGGACCTACCGGGCCCCGGAAACGAGGCCTCAGGACCCCCATCTCGACTACCTCACTTGTACGGCGACGCGACCCTCCCGGACGCGGTTTGATTTAGGCCGGAGAGACTCTTCAGGAGGGGCGCCGTGGAGGTTGTAGCCACCCTGCCGGACGGCCACCGGCAGCCGGGTGCGTCGGATTTGCGTGAGCCGCTGCGGGTTCGGGCCGCCGGTCGGCTCAAGCCGCGGCAGCGCATGCGCGCCGGGGCACGACTGGAGAAGACGCAGGCGGCCGCATCCATCGCGCTGGAAGCTGTCTCCTCGTACCTCGAGGCCGAGATGGAGCTGCCCGCGTTCTTCGGTCACCTCGCCGAAACCGTCGCCCGGCTGGTGGGGGCGCGTCGAGTCGCCTTCTGGTCGGTTGCGGCCGGCGGGGTTCTGGTCCTTCAGCGCGAGCCATTCGGCTTCCCGGCCCAATCGCCGATCCGGAATCTCCGGATCGAGGTCGCACCTGACGGCGATGGGATCGTCGAGCGGATCGTTTTCCGCGACGAGCTCGATCTCGACGACGGCACCTGCATGGCGCTAGACGCCTTCTGGCGCAGGCACGGCCTGCAGGATTTGCGGAACTCCGTCGCCGTTTCCTGGCCGGCGGGCGGTCGGCGGGTCGGAGCCGTGGCGGCATACGACTCCAGGCGCGGATTCACTGCCGACGACGCCTGGGTGCTTCGCGTCGTGGCCATGGCCACCGGCCTAGTCTGGCAGTACCGCGAGACCGAAGAGGAGCTCGATGTCGCAGTCGAGCGGTTGGAGAAAGCGATCGGGGCACGCCGCCAGCTTCTGGCCAACGTCGCCTCCGGCGGGGATGAGGCCCGCCGCCGATTTGCCAGCGCCCTGCACGACGATTCATTGCAGCTGTTGACTGCAGCCGAGCTGCAGTTGGCGCGCATCCGCAACGAGGCTGCCGAAGGGCGCCAGCGAGCGCAGCTCGATCAGCTGGCCGGGACGATCAAGAAGGTCGAGGATTCCCTGCGCCGATTGCTGATCACGGTGAGCCCGGCCGCCCTCGACCTTACGGTCGGCCTCAAGGACGCAATCCGTGATCGTCTCGAAGGGATGCGCGTACACGCCGGCATCGAACCCGACGTCGATCTAAGCCTTCCGGACGACCTTCCTGATGAGGTGGAATCGATCGTTTTCAAAAACGTGGCCGAGGCCCTGACCAACGTGGAGAAGCACTCCCATGCGTCGCGCGTTCGGGTGGCCGCCTCGACCCTTGATGGCGGATTGGTGGTCGAGGTGACCGACGACGGCACGGGCTTCGTGGTCAACGAGAGCCTGTACGTCCCCGGTCATCTCGGGCTTCTTGCGATGAAAGAGCGCGCCCAGCTCGTGGGGGGCTGGTGCCAAATCGTGAGCGAGCCGGGTTCGGGGGCGAAGATCGAGTTCTGGGTGCCCACCGCGTGAAGACCACGGACGGAAATCGAGAGCAAGGAAAAGAGAAGGAGAGGACGAAGACACAATGGCCAGCAAAGCCCTAACCACCGACAGCACCGATCCCAGGGTGATGCTTCGGGTTCTCACCGCGGTCAAACGCGGGGATTTCACCGTACGCATGCCGGTCACATCGACTGGACAGGCCGGCAAGGTAGCGACCGCAATCAATGACATCATCGAATCCAACCAGCGCCTCGAACGCGAGCTGCGCCGTCTGAGCAAGCGGGTCGGCAAGGAGGGCCAGATCAAGCACGCGTCCATTGGCGACGCGGGCGGCGCGTGGGCCGCCACGCTGGATGCGATCAACGACCTGATCGAGGACGTGGTCCGCCCGAACACCGAGATGGCCAGAGTCGTCAGCGCGGTGGCCAAGGGCGACCTTTCGCAAACGATGCCGACAGACATTGAGGGCCGGCGGTTGCAGGGGCAATTCCTCGAGACAGCGCGGATCGTCAACACGATGGTCAACCAGCTCCGCGCCTTCAGCTCCGAGGTGACCCGCGTTGCGCGCGAGGTGGGCACAGAGGGCAAGCTCGGCGGCCAGGCGCACGTGCCGGCGGTTGCCGGCGTGTGGAAGGACCTCACGGACAACGTCAACTTCATGGCCGGCAACCTGACCGCCCAGGTCCGCAACATCGCCGAGGTCACCACCGCGGTTGCCAATGGAGACCTTTCGCGGAAGATCACCGTCGAAGGCCAGGGCGAGATCCTGGAGCTCAAGAACACCGTCAACACGATGGTCGACCAGCTCAACGCCTTCGCCTCGGAGGTGACCCGCGTCGCTCGAGAGGTAGGCACCGAGGGCAAGCTCGGCGGCCAGGCGGATGTCAAGGGTGTGGGCGGCACCTGGAAAGACCTCACCGACAACGTCAACCTGATGGCCGGTCAGCTCACCAATCAGATCCGCAACATCGCAGACGTCACTACGGCCGTCGCCAACGGGGACCTCTCCAAGAAAATCACCGTCGACGTCCAGGGCGAGATCCTGGAGCTCAAGAACACGATCAATACCATGGTCGACCAGCTCAACGCTTTCGCCTCGGAGGTGACACGCGTCGCGCGCGAAGTGGGCACTGAGGGCAAGCTCGGCGGCCAGGCTCAGGTCAAGGGCGTCGGCGGCACGTGGCAGGACCTTACCGAGAACGTCAACTTCATGGCCGGCAACCTGACCAGCCAGGTGCGCAACATCGCGGAAGTCACGACCGCCGTCGCCAACGGCGACCTCTCGAAGAAGATCACGGTCGACGTCCAGGGCGAGATCCTCGAGCTCAAGAACACGATCAACACGATGGTCGACCAGCTCAACGCCTTCGCCTCGGAGGTGACCCGCGTGGCCCACGAGGTGGGCACCCAGGGCAAGCTCGGAGGCCAGGCCCATGTCAAAGGCGTGGGCGGCACCTGGAAGAACCTCACCGACAACGTCAACTCCATGGCCGGCAACCTGACCAGCCAGGTCCGCAACATCGCCGAGGTCACGACTGCCGTCGCCAACGGGGATCTCTCCAAGAAGGTCACGGTCGATGTCCGCGGGGAGATCCTGGAGCTCAAGAACACCGTCAACGTGATGGTCGACCAGCTCAACGCCCTGGCCGGAGAGGTCACTCGCGTGGCATATGAGGTGGGCACCGAGGGCAAGCTCGGCGGCCAGGCCGAGGTCAGGGGCGTCGGCGGCATCTGGAAGGACCTCACCGACAACGTCAACACCATGACCGCCAACCTCACCGACCGCACCCGCAACATCGCCGATGTCACCACCGCGGTGGCCATGGGAGACCTCTCCAAGAAGATCACCGTCGACGTTCGCGGCGAGTTCCTCGTCCAGGCCAACACGATCAACACGATGGTCGACCAGCTCAACGCGTTCGCCAACGAGGTCACCCGCGTCGCACGCGAGGTGGGTACCGAAGGCAACCTTGGCGGCCAGGCGGACGTCAAGGGCGTCGGCGGCGTCTGGAAGGACCTGACCGACAACGTCAACACGATGGCCAGCAACCTCACCGACCAGGTGCGAGGCATCGCCCGAGTCGTGACCGCGGTAGCCAAAGGTGACCTGAGGGGCAAGCTCACGCTGGAAGCCAAAGGCGAGATCGCAGAGCTGGCCGAGACCATCAACAGCATGACCGAGACCCTCGCCATCTTTGCGGAGCAGGTCACGAGCGTTGCTCGCGAGGTCGGTGTGGACGGCCGCCTCGGCGGCCAGGCCCGCGTTCCCGGCGCCGCCGGCACGTGGCGAGACCTGACCGACAACGTCAACCAGCTCTCGGCAACTCTGACCACCCAGGTGCGCGCCATCGCTGACGTCGCCACCGCAGTGACCAAGGGCGACCTCACGCGATCAATCGGGGTCGAGGCCAGTGGAGAGGTCGCGTCCCTCAAGGACAACATCAACGAGATGATCCGCAACCTGCGCGAGACGACCGAGAAGAACACCGAGCAGGACTGGCTCAAGACCAACCTCGCGCGATTTGCCCGCATGCTGCAGGGCCAGCGCGACCCGATGACGGTGTCCAAAATGATTCTGTCCGAGCTCGCCCCGCTGGTCAACGCGGAGCAAGGCGTCTTCTATGGGATGGTGGGGCCCAACGGCCGCGAGGCTCACCTCGCCTTCCAGGCCGGCTACGCGTACAAAGGTCGCAAGAACCTGCCGACGCAGTTCAGGCTCGGGGAGGGGCTTATCGGTCAGTGCGCGCTCGAGAAGAAGCGCATCCTGATGAGCGACGTTCCGGGCGACTATGTCCGCATCTCATCAGGCCTGGGCGAGGCCAAGCCCCTCAACATCATGGTGCTGCCGGTGCTGTTCGAGGGCGAGGTGCGCGCCGTCATCGAGCTCGCTTCCTTCCAGAAGTTCAGCCCGACACACCAGGACTTCCTGGACCAGTTGATGGAGAGCATCGGGATCGTCCTCAACAACATGGATGCGAACAGCCGCACCGAGGAGCTTCTCAAGCAATCCCAATCACTTGCCAACGAGCTGCAGAGCCAGCAGGACCAGCTGCAGCGGACGAACGAGGAGCTCGGGGAGAAGGCGCGCCAGCTGGCACAGCAGAACGCCGAGATCGAGCAGAAACGTGACGAGGTCGAGGTCGCCAAGAGCCTCGTCGAGGAGAAGGCCGAACAGCTCGCCTTGACGTCTCGCTACAAGTCGGAGTTCCTGGCCAATATGTCACATGAGCTGCGAACGCCGCTCAACAGCCTTTTGATCCTGGCGCAGGAGCTGGCTGACAACCCCGACGGCAACCTGCTGCCGAAGCAGACCGAGTACGCCACGATCATCCGCTCATCCGGAACCGACCTGCTGAGGCTGATCAACGACATCCTCGATCTGACCAAGATCGAATCCGGCACCGTCGCCCTGGAGATCACGGATTGGCCGCTGTCCGAGCTACAGCCGCTGTTGGAACGGACCTTCAGGCATGTGGCGGAGGCCACAAAGCTGGGCTTCACGATCGACCTCCGACATGGCCTCCCGAAAACGATCCCCACCGACCCCCAGCGCCTCCAGCAGGTGCTGAACAACCTGCTGAGCAACGCATTCAAGTTCACGGACAAGGGCAAGGTCGAGTTCCAGGCCGAGCTCGCAACCTCTGGCTGGAGTCCCAGCAACGACGCCCTCAACCAGGCCGAGGCAGTGATCGCGATGAGCGTCACCGACACTGGCATCGGCATTCCGCGGGATCAGCAGCAGACGATCTTCGAAGCTTTCGCCCAGGGCGATGGGACCACGAGCCGCAAATATGGCGGCACAGGTTTGGGCCTCTCCATCTGCCGGGAGCTGACGCGTCTGCTCGCCGGCGAGATCACACTCGCGAGCGAACCAGGAGTGGGCAGCACCTTCACGCTTTACCTGCCCATAGCGAGCCCCGCGGTGGCGTGGTCGGGCGCATCCAGCGACGCCTCGACGAACGGCTCGGCCGAATCCAGCAACGGGACTCATGCATCGAAGGTGAGGCTGCCGGGTGCTTTTGACAGTGCTCAACGAACGGGGCCCGCGCTCGCCGTCCTCGACCGCCCCCACGCCGGATCCGCGCCCAAGCATGTGCTCGTCGTCGAAGACGAGCCGGTGCAACGAAAGCACATCGTCCAGCTCATAGAACCTCTGCCCGCCACAGCAACATCGGTCGCGACTGGCGAGGAGGCCGTGGCGGCGCTCGACAGCCAGAAGTTCGACTGCGTCGTCATTGACCTGGGGCTGCCGGGAATGAGTGGCTGGCAAGTGATCGATTACCTGCGCAGCAAACAGAACCTGAGGTCGACTCCCGTGCTTGTCTACACCGCCAAAGAGCTGACGCGCAAAGAGGTGCTCAAGCTCGGTCGTGCGACCAAGACGATCGTCGTGAAAGAGGTGCGTTCTCCTGAGCGTTTGCGGGACGAGATCGGCGCCATCCTGGCCGAGGACGCGACCGACGAGGCAGCGGATTCAGACAGCGTTTCGATCGAGGTCTCGCTGGCCGGGAAAAAGGTCCTGGTCGTCGACGACGACATACGGAACATCTTTGCGCTCACCGCGCTGCTCGAGCGGCAGGGGATGGAGGTCATATCCGTGGACGGCGGCGCCGACGCGCTCGAAACTCTAGGCGCTACCGACGACATCGACATCGCCCTGGTCGACGTGATGATGCCGGAGATGGATGGCTACACCACGATGTCGAACATGCGCAGCCTGCCGAATTTTGGAGAGCGGCCGATCATCGCCCTCACCGCCAAGGCGATGAAAGGAGACAGAGAGAAATGCATAGAAGCGGGTGCGTCGGACTACATCGCCAAGCCCGTGGACAACTCACATCTTGTCGGCATGCTGCGCTCGTGGCTCAGCCATTGAGGGCCGAGCGGCCGCCGAGGAGCACTGATTGAAGGTCTTAGCCACCCAGTTCGAAACCCAGAGCGTTGAGGAGATCGAGATCAAGCTTCTGCTCGAGGCGATCTCTCTTCGATACGGCTACGACTTCCGCGAGTACGCGGTGGGACCGCTGCGACGCAGCATCTCATCGGCGATGTCCGGAGAAGGAGCGCCGACCATATCGGCGTACCAGGATCGGCTGCTGCACGACGCCAGCTGCATGCGGAGGCTGCTGACCAACGTCGGCGTGAGCGTGACCAGCATGTTTCGCGAGCCGGACACCTGGCGATGCCTCCGTCAAGAGGTCGTCCCGGTGCTCCGCACTTACCCGTCACTGCGCATCTGGAGCGTGGGCTGCGCGACCGGCGAGGAGGTCTACTCGCTGGCGATCGCGCTCGAGGAAGAGGGGCTTTACGAGCGGTCGACCATCTACGCCACCGACATGAACGAAGATGCGTTGGCGATCGCGAGGGTTGGTACTTGCCCCATCGAACTGCTCAGGACCTACGAGCACGATTACCTTCGCTCGGGTGGGCATTCGAGCCTGTCGAATTTCTTCACCTCCTCCGGTCGCATCGGGAGGCTGAAGCGAGAGTTGCTGCGCAACGTGACGTGGGCGCAACACAACCTGGTCACGGACGCGTCGTTCAATGATTTCCACCTGATCGTTTGCAGGAACGTCCTCATCTACTTCAGGCCGACCCTCCAGCAGCGCGCCCATCACCTGTTCTACGAAAGCCTCGTCAGGTCGGGCTTCCTGGCCCTTGGCCAGCGGGAGTCGATGGTCTTCGCCCCCGAGAGCACCCGATACCAGTCCGTTGGCGATGGCGTCAGCGCGTTCAGGAAAGTCCGATGACCGCGCAACGAGCGATGGCCACGAGCACCACCCCCACCGATACGAAGGTGGACATCCTGCTCGTGGATGACGACCCCACCAAGCGATTTGCTCTGAGAGCGACTCTCGCCCCGCTCGGCCAGAACGTGGTCGAAGCCGCTTCCGGCCCAGACGCCTTGCGGCAGCTCCTGAGGCAGGATTTCGCGGTCATCCTGCTCGACGTGCGGATGCCGGGGATGGACGGCTTCGAGACCGCGGGATTGATCCGTCAGAGACCTCGATCGGAGGTGACGCCGATCATCTTCGTCACCGCGTTCGACCGCGCCGAGATAGATATGGGCCGGGGCTATGACCTCGGGGCGGTCGACTTCGTCTTCGCTCCGGTGGTCCCGGCCATCATGCGGGCCAAGGTGACCGTGTTCGTCGAGCTGTACAGGGCGCAGCAGGAATTGCGGCGCTATCGGACTCAGCTCGAGAGGCTGGTCCAGGAGCGGACGACCGCGCTGACCGCCATCAACCGTGAGCTCGAGGCGTTCAGCTACTCGGTGTCGCACGACCTGCGCGCGCCGCTGCTTTCATTCAACGCGCTCAACCAATCCCTGCTCGCGGATTACGGTGATGCGCTCGACCCGCGCGCCAAGGACCTCCTCCAACACATGCGGCTGGCCAGCGAGCGTATGGCCTCGGTGTTCGACGGGCTCCAGACGCTGTTCCGGTTGACCAGCGGCGAGATCCGCCGCGAGCAGTGCGACCTCAGCGTTATGGCCTCGGAGATAGTGGAAGAGATGCGCCGGGCCAGCCCCGAACGCAAGGTGGAAGTTGAGATCGCCGAGGGCATGAGCGCCTCGGCGGACCCGCGGCTGGCTCGAATCCTGCTCACGAACCTGATCAGCAACGCGTGGAAGTTCACGGGCAAAGCACCGGTGGCGAAGGTCGAGATCGGGACTGAGGTCGTTGACGGCGCCACTCGCATGTTCGTGCGCGACAACGGGGTGGGCTTCGACATGATCTACGCGCACAAGCTCTTCGGCGCTTTCCAACGGCTGCACAGCCAGAGCGATTTCCCGGGAGGTGGCATCGGCCTGGCCACAGTGCTCCGCATCGTCAACCGCCATGGCGGCCGGGCCTGGGCCGAGGGCGCAGTCGGCGAGGGAGCGACCTTCTACATCGTGTTCTGAACCTGATCGGCCGGTAACCTTGGGGCCGTGAGGAGCGACGTCCCTGAGGTTCTGTTCGTCTGCGTTCACAACGCCGGCCGGAGCCAGATGGCGGCAGGGCTGCTCGACCGTCTTGGGGCCGGCCGGGTGCGGGTGCGCTCGGCCGGCAGCGAGCCGGCCCGCTCGCTCAATCCCACCGTGGTCGAGGCCATGCGCGAGGTCGGCATCGACATCAGTAAGGAGTTTCCGAAGCCGCTCTCGGACCGGTCGGTGCGGACGGCGGACGCCGTGATCACGATGGGCTGCGGAGATGCGTGCCCGATCTACCCGGGCAAACGCTATGAGGACTGGGAGCTCGAAGATCCTGCCGGCAAGGATCTCGCGACCGTGCGGCGCATACGGGACGAAATCCAGGTCAGGGTCACACAACTCCTGGAAGAGCTGGTCGGAAGCCGGGCCGCCGAAGCCTAGGCGATCAGCCGGCTCAGGAGCCGCCGCGTGGCCGGGTCGAGGTCCGAGGCGAGCCGGTAGTACATCCAGATGCCGCGCTTCTCCGACTCGACGAGGCCGGCTTCTTTGAGCTTGCCCATGTGGTGGGAAAGCGTCGGCTGGCTGAGGTCGAGGCCGGCGGTGAAGTCACAGATGCAGATCGGCGCGTCCGCTTTCCACAACGACGCCACCATGGTCAGCCGGGTCGGATCGGCCAGAGCCTTCATGAGCGTCGCTGTGCGCTCGGCCCACTCTTCGTCGACGTCGGGCAGCCCGCAGCAGACGCCGCGCTGACGGATGACGGGGAGCTCTTTGACAGCCACGAGTTACATTGTACGCAATCCATCGACAACTGTCGATGGGTTCTGCTAGGATCCACCCATCGACAACCATCGATTGAAAGGAGCCCAAGACCTATGAGCGAAGTTCGAGAAGCGGTGCGATCCCGGTATGCGAGCGTCGCCAGGCAGATCGCCGTCCTCCCCAACCCCACCGCTGACGCCGGCGCGGGCTGCTGCCAGGCCGACGGGCCGGACTGTGGATGCAGCGGTTCGTACTCGGCAGACGACCTCAAAGCGATTGGCCTCACCGAGTCCGTCAGCCTCGGCTGCGGCAATCCCACGATGCTGGCTCAGCTCGAGCCGGGGCAGGTCGTGCTCGACCTCGGATCCGGCGCCGGCCTCGATGTCCTGCTTTCGGCTCGGCGTGTCTCGCCGGGCGGCCACGCCTACGGCGTTGATATGACGGACGAGATGCTGGCGCTTGCGAACGCCAACCGCGAGCGGTCGGGCGTGAACAATGCCACGTTTCTCAAAGGCACGATCGAGAACGTCCCCCTGCCCGACGCTTCGGTGGACGTCGTCATCTCCAACTGTGTGATCAACCTGGCCGAAGACAAAGGCGCGGTCATCAAGGAGGCTTTCCGAGTCCTCCGGCCAGGTGGGCTGTTCGCAGTCGCCGACATGGTCGAGCTCGAGCCGCTGGATGCCATGACCAAGAAGCAGCTGGACTCATGGGCCGGCTGCATCTCGGGCACGATCCCCATCGACCAGTACCGCGCAGCGCTGGTCGAGGCCGGCTTCGCGGATTCCGATTTCAACGTGCACGCGACCCAGACGATCCCCGGGGTCGACGGCAAGATCGGAAGCGCCTATATCCGCGCGCGCAAGCCTTAGCCGGTCGTAGACGCGGGGTTTGCCTTAGCCAGTCAGAAGCGGTTCAGTGGGCCGATCCGCGGCACGATCACCGAGTTGAGCTGGAACAGAACCAGCACCGCGATGGCTAGGTACGTGTTGAACACGCAGAGAAAAGCGGCGCCTGCGTACAGGATCTGATACACGACGATTCGGCGCTTGCTTGCCGCCCACACTCCCGGTACAGACGCACCGCTTACGCCGGCTTCGCCGCTCCAGGCACCGACCTGCCCAGCGAGAGTCCCGTCGCGACCTCGCCGGTGAGCGCGAGGATCTCCTCGTCCGTCACGGGCGATATGAGGGTCCAATCGAAGATGCCGCCGCTCTTGAGGTGCGCGTCCTGGCTGATGCGCAGACACGCTCGCACCCACTGCCGGAAGTAAGACTCCATTCCGGCCACATCCACCTGCGTGTCCTTGACCACGCGGTTGATGACAACCACCGCACGCTCCCTCACCCAGTCGACGCCGCGACTGTCGGCCACGAATTCCAGCGTGAAGGCGCCGAGCTCCGCCCCATCGAGCTCAGCCGGGGCGACCACCACCAGCTGGTCGCATACCTCCTCCAGGATGTACTTGGTGGTGTCGTCGAGTAGGCCGGTGCCCAGGTCGAGGACGATGATGTCGAAGTAGCGCTCGAGGACGCTGAAGACCCTTCGATAATCGTCTTTGCCCAGCGCCTGCCGAATTCTGGGATCGGTGGGCGCGGTCATCACCTCGAGTCGCGACTCGGGCACGTGGGTCGTGAACCGGTGCAGCATCGGCAGCGTCAGGTCCTGGTCGCGTTCCACGTCGGGGCTGTCCAGGAAGTCGATGAGGTCCTTGATCGAACGGTCGTGGTGCGTCCTGACGCGGCTGCGAAAGGTTCCGTGGTGAGGGTTGCATTCGACCGCGATGATCCGATCGGTTCGCAGGAGGCCCATCTTGCTGGCGATCAGGAGTGCCATGGTGGACTTGCCCACCCCGCCCTTAGCCGAGGCCACCGCGATGTGGGCCGGCGGATCGACTGCGGGCGTCCGGGCCATGTCGAGGAGTTGTGAATGACGCAGCTCCGCGGTGCTGGGGCCGAGATTGATCCGGCCCCCGCTCAGGTCGTAGAGTCTGCGGGCAATCCCGGTGCCGGGCACCTCGCTCCGCGACTTGACGTAGCGGCCGGGCATGAACCTGCGATTGCCATCGTCCGGAACTGCCTCCGGTGGCTCGGCAGGAGCCGGATGCTCGACATCGGACAGCGCGTCCGCGCCAGATTCGTCATCCACGGCCTTGGGCAGCGGCTTCCACTCCCGTCCGTTCCACCACCAGCGGCCGTCGGCACTGATCAGGCGCATTGCGAGCTCAGCTTATTACGGTGGGTGGGAAACGCAGCCGCGGTCCTGTAGCGTGGTCGCGATGACCGAGCTGAGCCCCGAGGAGATTCTGGAGGTCGAGGCGGACCGGCGGCGCCGGGTGAGCGCCGCGCTGCGGTTAGGCTCCCAGCCTTCGCAGGCGGCCGCCAGACCGGTTGGGGCTGGAGCGCTCGCGGCCGGAACGGCGATCGCCATCGCACTCGCACTCGCGCTCGGCGTGATCGCCATCGCCCAGGGGACCGGCGGCCTGGGCGGCGCCGGCCGGTCACCCGCGCCGGCCGTCAGCCCTTCGACTTCACGCTGACCGGCGCAGTTTCGCTGCCGGGGCCACTCGGCGGGCTGCTGAGCGCAACCTGTATCAATGCCGGCCGTTCGTGATGCTTCACCAGCAGGCCTCGCCCAGGAGGCTGCGGAGCAGCCTTGTAAGCCCCGAGCAGGGCACCCTCCATGGGATTCCCGCTCAGAATCAGGCCAGGGGCCCCGAGCTCGCGAACGCGAAGAAGCACCTGCTCGAGAATGGCGCGGCCCGCGCCGCCAACCCGGCGCGCGATGAGCAGGTGCAGGCCGACGTCCTTGGCCTGGGCCAGCAGCGGCACCAGCGGGAGGAGCGGATTGCCGGTCGACGTGACCACGAGGTCGTAGTCGTCGGCGACGACGTAGACCTCCGGACCCTGCCACCAGTTGCGCGCCCGCAGGCGATCGATCGACAGGTCTGCGGGGGGCAGCCGGCGCGTCAAGACCTGGGCGGTCTCGTTCAACTGCGCCACCGCGGCGGGTTCGGCGCCCGCATACCCGAGCAGGTATTCGGGCGGCACCGTCCCTAGCAACCCGCGCCGATAGTCGACGAGCAGGACCTGGACCTGCTTGGGCGACCGGCGCGCCCTGAGGCCGAGGAGGAACGTGCGCAGGGTGTTGGTCTTGCCCGATTCGCCGTCGCCAAAGATGAGGAAATGGGGGTCGGCGGCGAGGTCGAGGTAGACCGGCGCGAGGTCGCGCTCGGAGAGCCCGATCGGCACCCCGGGCACGGCGTGATCCTTCGGCTTCGGAAGATCGTCGATGGTCACGACCTGAGGCAGCACCAGCACAGGCCGGGCCCGCGGGCCCTTCCACGCGGCGGCGACAACGGCCACGAGCTCATCGAGGCCGCGCTGCTGGTCAAGAACTTCGGTGCTGCCGTCCATGCGGGGCAGCGCGGTTTGGAAATGGAGGCTGTCAACCGTGATGCCCCGCCCGGGCACTCCCTTGGCCACGTTCTCGGCCGCCCTGCGATTGATCGCTGACTCGGTGGGATCATGCAGCCGCAGCTCGAGCCGGCCGCCGATGGATTCGCGGACTGAAGACCGCACATCGATCCAGCGATTCGCGGTCATCATCACGTGGACCGCGTAACCAAGCCCCCTGGCGGCGATCTCCTGGATGGGGGCTTCCAACTCTTCGAATTCTTGCCGGAGCGCCGGCCAGTTGTCGATGACGAGGACCACGTCGCTCCAGCCCTCGCCTGGTAGCTCGCCCGTCGCGCGCCGCGAACGGAGCGTTTGCGGGGAATCGATTCCGGCCGCCTTGAATCGAGTCTCGCGCTCGTCGAGCAGCGCAGCCACCTCGGCGACGGTCCGCCGGACCCGCTCGGGATCCTGGCGTCCCGCGACTCCACCGACGTGAGGCAATCCGGCCAGCGGGGCGAGGCCGCCGCCACCGTAATCGATGCAGTAGAACTGCACCTCCAGCGGAGTATGGGTGAGCGCAAAGCTTGCGACCATGGTCCTGAGCAGCGTGGTCTTCCCGGTCAGGGAAGCACCCACGACCATCAGGTGTCCCGCCGACCCGGCAAGGTCGACCACCAACACATCGCGCGCCTGCTCGGCCGGCTTGTCGACCAGCCCGAGCGGCACCGACAGCCGTCCCGGGACAGGCCAGTCGATGGCGCTCACGCCGCGGTCGGTAGTGCTCTGCGTCTCGCCGATGACGGCATCCAGCGCGACTCGTGCCTCGAGCGGTGGGAGCCAGACCTGGTGGACTTTGGGCGCAGCATCACGCAGGCGGGCCACCACGACCTCGATCAGGGTCGAGCCGGGCGCGGACGTTTCAGAGCCGGCCGCCGGCGCCGGCCCTGGTTCGTCCGCGACGAGATTGAAAGGACGCGGTCGCACCGGCCGTGCCACGGACATCGCGGCCGGGAGGTGGACCTGGCTGACCAGGGCCGCACGGAATCGCGTGTAGACGGTGTTGCCGACTTTCAGGTAGGCCGACCCGGGTATCGGCGGGAGCTCATAGGCATCGGCAACCCCGAGCACGCTCCGGCTTTCCGCTGCGCTGAACGTACGCAGGGCGATCCTGTAGCTGAGATGCCCCTCCAGGCCGCGCAGCCGGCCCTCGTCGAGCTGCTGGGAAGAAAGAATGAGGTGCATCCCGAGGCTTCTTCCGAGCCTGCCCACCGCTACGAAGAGATCGATGAAGTCGGGCCGAGACGCGAGCAGCTCACCGAACTCGTCCACGAGCACGACGAGATATGGCAGAGACGGAAGGTCCACTCCTTCAGCCCGCCGGGTGTGATATTCGCGTAGCGAGGCCAGGTTGCCGGCCGCGCGCAGAAGCTCCTGGCGACGGCGGATCTCGCCAAACAGCGCGGCATGCATGCGATCGACCATCGCGAGGTCGTCGGCCAGGTTGGTGATCAGGCCGGCCACGTGGGGGAGGTCCTGTAGGCCGGCAAACGCGGCGCCACCTTTGAAGTCGGCGAGCACGAACGCGAGCAGGTCGGGCGAGTGCCTGAGCGCAAGGCCAGTGACCACAGTCCGGAGCAGCTCGCTCTTTCCGGAACCGGTAGCGCCGATGACGAGTCCGTGGGGGCCGTCACCGCCAAGCGCCGATTCCTTGAGATCCAGCACAACCGCGTCCCCATCGGAGCTCACGCCGATGGGGACCCGAAGGCTGTCGGTCAGTGGTCGGGGCCGCCACGCAATGGTTGGGTCGAGCGCCCTCACATCCTTGATTCCGAGCAGGTCTGTCAGCGAGATCGTCTCGACGAGCCGCCGCGCCCCGGGCTCATCGGAGAGGCGGAGCGGAGCCAGCCGCCGCGCCAGCGCTTCAGCACTGTGCCGACCTACACGGTCGGCCCGCCCTGTGACCCGCGCACCCTGGATGCCCAGGCGCTCGATGTCTAGCGCGCCGCCGGCGATCCGTATTCGCAAGTCGACATCACTCGGCTCGCCCGCTGCGCTGGGAGCGAGCGCAACCAGCGTGGTGCGGGAGCGGTTTCGCCGCAGGAGGGTCACCACATCGGGGGACGGAATCACTCCGTCGGCAAGCACCACGAGCCAGGGACCGGAATCGAGGGGCCCGCTTCGATCCTGCTGGCGACGAACCAACGCGGCCCTCGCGGTGAGAATTGCCTCGAGCCCTTCGGCGTCTGACACAGCCTTGCCATCGGCGCCGTCTTGCTCGGCGTCTTCGACGGCACGTAGATGTGGCAGCCACTTCATCCATTCCCAGTCCGGCGCGGCGGTGGGGCTCGCGCACAACAGCACGCGCACCTCTTCGGGGGAGTGCAGGGCTACCAGCTGGCAGGCCAGGGCGCGCGCCACGTCCAGCCCGTCACCACGCGCACCTACGATGCTGACCACCGGTACGTCCTTCAAATCGACTGCGATCGCCTGGCCGGGAATCGACCCGTGGACGCGGACGAGCTCATCGACCGCTGCCACGCACACCGGATCCCTAAGCGACGCCGGCCCTTCCTCGCGTGCCAGAGTCAGTGGCGTCGCGAGGGGACGAGTGCCCTGCCCGACCCGCAGCTGCAGGAAGTCCGCATCTTCGGGCCTGCGTTCCCACATCCTTGGCGATGAGCGAGGCAGGGCGAGCAGGGCATTCGGGGCCGGATGGCGCCAACCGGATGCTGTCCGCTGCGCAGCTGCGGCGGCCTGGAGCTGGGCGCGCATGCCTCGCAGATAATCGAGATAGCGCTCGCGTCCGATTCTCCTTCGACGCCGCTTCGTCAATCGCTGCTGGACGCCCATACCCACGCCCATCCCGACGGAGGCGAGCATGAAGAGCACCCCGCTGGCCACGAAGACCGGCTTCGGGTTGTTGAGGATGAAGAGCATCCCGCCCAGGCTCCCGACCACCGGGAAGAGGTATTGCAGCCAGCCGGCCGCTCCGGCTTGCAGCTGATCCTCGCGAGGGGGAGCCGACAGCGGGAACGATCCTTCCGGCATGGGCGGTGGCGTCAGACGAGCGGCACGGCGGACCAGCTGAACCTTCGATTCGACCGTCCCTGTCATCGATTCGTCACACTAATGCACGCGTCCTCAGTCTAAGAAGCCCACCGCTGAGGTCACGAGGAGGACAACGTCGAGGCCTTGTGCCGCGTCACGGTGGTCGGAAGCACGCGGCGACTTGACGTCGCGCTGCCTGCCGGCGTCCCTGTCGTCGACCTGCTTTCGGACCTGGTCGAGATGCTTGGCGAAAGTGAGGACGGCACGCCCGCCGGCTGGGGCCTGGTACGGGTGGGAGGCCGCGCCCTCGACCCCGAATACGGCCTGGTGGACCAGGGAGTAAGCGATGGCACGATGCTCTTCCTTCGCGATCTCACCACCCCCGAGCCTGAGCCCGCGATCGACGACTACGCGGAACGGGTCGCGATCTCCGTCGACGCTCAAGGAGGGCGGTGGACCAACTCCGCTGCCGAGGCGCTCGTGGTCTACGGCGCCGGGGCGTGTCTGCTTGCGGCGGGAGCGATCGCGCTGCTGGCCGGCGATCGCGGTGTGCGCACGATGGTCGGCCTGGCAGGCGCAGCCCTGGCCGCTTTGGCCGGCCTGGGCGTGGCCCGCGTCCTGCGCCGAAGGGCGTTCGGCTGGCTCATCGCGTTCGCGGCGCTGCCGCTGTGGGCCGCGGCCGGAGTCGGCCTGGCCGGATTCGCCAGGCTGGACCCAACTGGAACGCTCGCGGCCGCTTTGCTTTCAGTCACCGCTGGGGCTGGGGTGGCGATTGCGATCGCGGCGGAGCTGACGCTGGTGCCTTCGGTTGGAGTGATCACAGCAACCCTGGTCCCGGCATTGGTCCTGGGTGCGTGCGCCGTCTTCGGTGCCGGATTCGCCGCCGCCGCAGCCTTGCTGGTCCCCCTGGCGCTGGGCAGCCTTGCGCTGCCGGCGCCGCTCGCGGTGCGCCTTGCCCGGCTCGATGATCCAGGCGCCGGCTCGCTCGATGCTCGGGTGCGACGCGCGCGGCGGCTGCTGGCGGCGTTCTTGATCGGCGTTGCGGTCGTGCTGGCGGTCTCGAGCGAGATCCTGGTGGCATCAGGCGGATGGTTTGCATGGGGCCTGGTCGCCGCCGGAGCCGTTGGCGCCGCGGCCAGGGCAAGGCACTTCCGCTTCACCGCTGAGGTAGCGCCGCTGCTTGCGGCCGGGCTGGCCGGTCTCTTCCTGCTCCAGTACCCGCTCGTGGTTGAGCTTGCGGGTTGGGGGGCGGGGGGCGCTGCCATCGTCCTCGTTGTCGATGCCATCGTCCTGATCGGGGTGGGAACGGGGATCCGGGGCTTTAACGTCCCGCCACGACTCCAACGGCCGCTGGCGCGGCTCGAAGCGGTGGTCACTGCCGTGAGCGTGCCGTTGAGCCTGGGGGTTCTCGGCGCGTATGACGCTGTGGCGCACTTTGCGCGCGGGCTCGTCTAAACGGGCTCCTCGCGCTCAGTCTTCAGCAGGGGCAGCGCTGCCGGCCAGCACTGCCGCCAGCTCGCGCACACCCTCCTGCCAAGAGGCGGGTGCCTGCCGCCAGGAGAAACCGCGGGTCTTGAGCCGTAGGGCGGGTGCCTGTTCATAAGCGATTGTCACCTGCTGCCCGCCATCGAGTGACTGCGTCATTCGAGCACGCCGTCGGGCTTGGTTCGCTACCACCACCACAGTCGGCCCACGGCCTCGAATCGCGTTGATGGTGGGCGCCATCCTCTCCGGCTCTCCGGGCTGAGGCTTGTAAACCAGCACCACCTGGTTCGCCGCGTCCAGGGCCGCCTGGCAGGCGGGGCGCTGAACACCGGCCCCGCAATCGATGATCACCGTGTTGTGTAGGTGGCGAAGGTGCTCGATCAGCCGGCCCCAGGCAGCCGCGTCAGCCGTTCTCGCGCCGGCCGGGTCGGCTGACGCCGGCAAGACCCACAGCCCGGTGCCCGCGCTTACGAGCGCCCCTTGAACCTGGTCTGGCGTGAGAGCCAGGCCGAACAGCGAGCTGTGACCGTCGCCTGAGACACCGCTGTCTGGCGACATCCAGTGGCTGAGTGCGCCCGACTCCGTGTTGGCGTCCACGATTGCAATCCGGTCGCCGCGAAGCCCGCTCAACAGGGTGGCGAGCAGCGCGGTCACCGTGGTCGTGCCGGCGCCGGGATGAACGGACATGACAGCCACCACGCTGCTGGCGCCGTCTCGGGCCGCGACGATGGCATCCTCGAGCAAACGCAGGTACGCAGCCTCACCCGCCCGGTCGATGGCGGCGGCCGGCTCGGGCGAACGGAGCCGAGCCTTGAGCCTTCCGGCCAGGTCCGGGGTCGCGGTCGTCGGGAATCCATCGGCGCCTGGGGAGGTTGCAGCGGGCGCCGGGACGGCTGGTTCGACATCGGGCGCCGAGAGGACCAGCACCGCGCCACGAAACAGGCCGCATTCACGGATGGTCCGGCTCCCGTCCAGGGGAGCCTCCCCTTTGGGCGCCAGCATCCAGCCCGAGGCGTCGGTCCGGCCCTCGCAGGCCTGGACGAGAGCCGGTATCAGGTCCTCCACCCGGCTGTCCAGAGGAACCGCCAGGGTATGGAGCCCAGCTGGGCTTTCTACGCTCACCAGGAGCCGGCGACCCCCCGCTGCGCCCACGCCGAACTTGTTCATTTAAGGACCTCCGATCCGGCCATGGGGCACTAGCATGATGGTGGGGGCGTGGAGCCAAGCGGAATTGTCCTATGGAGGTCCATGAACGATGAGCGGAGCCGGTTCTAACTTTCGTGCTGAGCTCGCGACCATGCAGGCGGCTTCCCAGCACGTGTACGACGTCAATGCGCAGATCCAGGCCCAGCTGAGCAATCTGCAGGCCCGGCTGGATCCTTTGATGGGAACCTGGCAGGGCTCGGCGGCGACCAGCTTTCTGGCGCTGAAGGACCGCTGGCACCAGGACGCCACGCAGCTCAACGCGGCCCTGCGCGCGATCGGCGACGGGTTGGTCAAGGTCCACGGCAACTACCAGGCCACCGAGGACACCACCCAGCAGAGCTTCACCTCGATCACCCGCAAGCTGGGCGGCTAGGAGGAGATTGAGATGAGCGGAGACGGACAGATCCTGGTCACCTTCGGAGCGGTCAACGAGGCCGCCATGGATGCAGATGCGGTCGCCTCTCAGATCGCTCAGCAGCTGAGCGACCTCAGGGCTTACCTTGCGCCGCTGGTGGCGAGCTGGTCGGGCGAGGCCTCCAGTGACTTCCAGGCGCTGCAGGCCAAGTGGGACAGCAGCGCCAACGACCTCAACCAGGTCCTGCGCCAGATCTCGCAGTCGCTGCGAACCGCCGGCGACAACTACTTGAGCACGGAGCGGACCAACAGCAAGATCTGGGGCTGACGTGCCGGAGGACAACCTGTCCGTCGGCGCGTCCGTGTCCGACACCGATGTGGTGTTCGTGCCGGCGCATCCTCGAGTCAAAGATGCGGCGTCCGATGTCGTGTTCGAAGTCAGGGTCCTCGAGGACGGGAGGGCGGCGGGGATCGCCTTCACCAGCACGCGGGAGCTGGTCGAAGCGCTCGGCGAAGCTCAACCCTGGGTGGCAATCCCCCTAGGACGATTTCGCACCTTGATGGGAAGTGCCGGCGTCGCCGAGGTCGTCATCAATCCCAGAGTGCCTCAGGACGCATTGCGCTGGAAGCCGGACGACATTCAAGAATTCATCGCGGGCGGACGAGCATGACCTACGACGTCAAGGCCATCCTCGCGGACCTGTCGAATCTCGCCGATGCATTCCACAAGGAATCGGTCACGTTCGACCAGATCATGGGTGGATGCATGAGCCCTGCGTCTGCGGACAGCGGCGACAGCTCGCTGAACGACACCATCCAGCTGGTGCTCGACGAGATGATGGCCCTACACGAGAACATCGCGGCCTGGATGTCCGACCATGGTGACAAGCTGCAGCTGGCGCGCGACAACTACCAACAGGTCGAGGTGAACATGCGCGAGCTGTTCGACAACCTGATGCCCGACTACACAGGTTGAGCAGCAACTTCAGTCGCAGCCTGATCGGCGGCGACATCGGCGGCCTGGCCGCGCTCGCCTCGAGACTCCGCAGCTACCCCCCTCAGATCGAGGACGTCGTCCACACGCTGAACCACCAGGTCGAAGGCCTGGTCCACGATGCCAGCTGGTGGGGTCCTGCGGCCGACGGTTTCAAACATCGCTGGGAGGCCGACGCGAACGGAGCCCATGCGTTAGGGGATTTGCTCACGTACGTCGGCGGGCACATCGGGCAGCTCGCCTCCACTCTCCGCCAGCTGGAGGGCGCCCTCGAGCAGGCCGTCGCCGATGCCAGAGCAGCGGGGGTGCCGGTCGGCCCGGATGGCCAGCCGCCGACTCTGCCGACAGGAGCCGACCCCACGATTCAGGCGGCGGCGGCTACATACGCTGACGAATGGCAGGTGGCGCAGGACCTGGCCCTCCGTGCGCGCATGGATGCCAACCAGCGGCTGATGGAAGTCGACGGCCTCATCGCGCCGCGGGCGAACCGGAATCAGGGTCACCTGACTCCCGACCAATGGTTCACAGATGCTGAGTATCTTTCCGGGTTCCTGGAAGTTCCGGAGAGAGCCAAGCATTACTTGCAGTACAGGCTCCCGAAACTCCGGGCCGAGCGGGACGCGGCGCGCAGAAAGTACCGCGCGGCGCAGGTGAAATACGGCAGTCGCCACCGGAGGATCCCGGATGAGATCAAGGCCGGCCGCAAAGAAACCGTCAAAGCGCTTGCGGATGCGAACGCCGAGCTCGACCAGGTGGAGAAAAAGGTGCGAGCGGTGAAGTTCTTCGACGTCCGCGTCGGGAGCGTGGTCCTGAAGGTTGCGCCCGGGCTGTCCGGTGAGTCCCGGCTGTTCAAGGCCTTTGCCGATGTGCCCATCCTCGACATCGTCACCGTCGTGGCCGGAACGGCCCTTCAGAGCACCGACGACAATCAGAAGGGACAGGATTGGTCGTCGGCGGTCCCTCAGGAGCTGACCGCCAACGTGGCCGGGGTCGCCGCGGGCGTGGTGGTTGGAGCCGCAGTAGTCGGCGGTGCGGTGCTGCTTGGAGTTTCGGCGCCTGTTTGGGCCGTTGGCATCGTGGCTGTCGGAGTGGGAGGTCTCGTCGCCGTCGCGGTGGGAGACGCGGTAACCGAAGGCTTTCACGAACACTGGGACGAAGACATTCACAAGTACGGCGTAGCGGGCGGCATCACAACGGGGATCGGCAACGTCGCCATCAAGACCGGCAAGGATATGGTGGACCTCGGCGGTAAAACCAAGGACATGATTGGCGGCGGAATCATGAGCGTCTGGCACGGGGTCTTCGGCTGATCCTGATGTCGAGGAATCACGTGACCCACCGCGGCCCAAGCCCCACCCACGCCGGCTCGGTGCCGTTGGATCCCGAGATCGAGTCATTGCCGCTGGTAGGCAAGACGTGGTATCGGCGCGGTCCGTCCTACTGGTTCCGACGCGTGCTGATCTCGTTGTTCTTCTTTGTCCTCGCGGCGCTCGATCTTGCCCTCATTGCGTCCATCATTGGCTCCTCGCTGGGCACGGAGCAGGGTCGTGTTGGCAGTGCGGTGGTACTGGTCCTTCTGGTCGTCGTTGGGATTGCGACCGGTCGGTTGATGTGGGGAAAGCTACCTCCGGGACAATACCAGCGGCCGTCCAGCCGTTCGGTTTGGGGCAGCGCCGGCACCGGTGCCGCCATCGGCACGCTGCTCCGCACCGGCCCGCTGGCCGGGTTTTTCATTCTCTTCGGGTCGATCTTCACCGCCGGTCCGCTCGTGGTCCTCTTCCTGAGATCGTTTCCCAGCGTGACTTATGGCGAGAGCGAGGCCAGGGACCGCCTCCAAGCCTGGTACCGGGCGCATGGTCGCGCCGTTCCCTGGCACGGCGGCCCGGCTCCGTGGGATGGCGGCCGGGTCAGCAGCTAGTCCGGCGAAGCGTTTGCGGTCAGACGAACATGCCGGCCAGAACGGCCTCGCCATCGCCTTCGGCGGTCAGGGTCACGACCGACCCGTCGCCAACCTCGAACTGGATCCAGGCACAGCACTCGCGCTCCAGGTCGATGAGCTCGATCAGCGCCGCTGCAGCGCCTGGCGCGGGAGTGAGCCGGATTCCGCCCGGCACTACGTCGCGCTCGACCAGGCCGCTGCCCATCACCTTGTTCCACGCAGCGCCACGATCCTTTAAGTCGGCCGCTGAGAGCGTGCAGGCGATCGGAGGCGTTTCGGGCATCCCAGACCACAAACGTAGGGACCGCCGTCCTATTCCTCAAACGCCCCGGAACGAAGAGGAGGCCCGGCGCCGGCCAGGCCTCCTCGCTGTTGGATCTAGCCAGATCTAATCCTTTGCGCTTTTGCCAGAGTCTCCGTGTTGGCCGGAGTCTCCGTTTTGGCCAGACTCATCGTTTTGGTCAGAGTCCCCGTTTTGGCCGTCTACTTCCTGGCCGGAGCCGCAAGCCTGGCGTACAGCCTTCTGCAGGGCGCTCAAGTGCGCCGCCTCAGCCTTGTCTTCCTTCTTGTCGGCGTCAGAGGCTTTCTGCGCATCCCTCTCCGTCTGACCCTCGTCCTTGGTCTTGTCTGACGAATCGTTCTCACCCGTCTTGGCGGGAGCCGGCTCGCTGGCGTCTTCGATGACGTCCTGGGCGAGTGCTTCAGTGAGTGCCTGTCGCGCCAACAAGCACTTCGTCGTCACCGGAACTCCACCGGCAGCGGTGCAGCCGGCGATGTTGCTGCGGGTCATGGTCACTGACACGTTTGCCCACGCTCGGCCCGCGAGGACAGTGTCAGTCAGGGTGATTGAACCCGCCATGATCGTGCCCTGGAGCGCCGAAGTCGTAGCAGTGGCGTCCTGGCGAACCCACCAGAACGCATTACACGGGTTGCCGCCCACCACGGTGAAGCTCGTGGCCGTAAGGGCGCCAGTGCCGCCGGTTCCGATTTCGAAAAACCAGGGACCCGCGCCGGTAAGGGTTAGCGTTCCGGTCAGCGCCGCCGCCGCAGGGAAGCAGTACGTGCCTGCCGCCAGGCTGAGTCCAGCCAGAGTGTCGGCGGCGCCGAAGGTTCGGTTGCACGGGCCGAGGTTGTCCCTGATCCCTGTGTAGGTGGTTTGAAAGTCACCGTAACCGGTGTTTGGAGTGGCGCCTGTGACCTGGGTTTGCATGCTGCATCTGGTCGATGTGACCGCCGTGCTTGAGCTCGCGAGCCCTACCGGGCCGATGACGTTGGAGTCGGTGCACGTCACGGCGGTGCCGGCCAGAACCGCGAAACCGGCGGCCGCCCCTAGCCCGCCTGCCGCCTGAGCAGCGACCGGCCAGATCGCAGCGAGCATCGCCAGTAGGACGAGCCCAAGAAAACGAGCCTTGAAAAGCATTCGTCTCACCTTTTCGCCTCCCCAGGCCATTTGAGACCTGCTAATAGCCGCGCTGACTGAATCCGGAAGGATTTCGCGCTGCGGCCCAGCGTCGGGGCGAGCCCGTAAAAAAATCAGTAACTCGCTCGAAACGATTCGCCGGGCCACGGGAAGGGCTACTTCGAGGGAGATTGAAGGGAGGCCCGGGCCGCCGCCAGCTCGTCGAGCAGGGCCTCCCAACGCCGCGAGCCCAGGCTCTTGATGAATTGCCGCTGAGCACGTTCCCACAGGGGTAGCGCCGCGGCCGCTGACCGGCGCCCTCTTGCGGTCAGCACGATCCTCTTCTTCTCGACCAGCCCGCGGTCCCGAAGCAGCTTCAGGTTTCGCGTCAGGGTGGTGCGATCCATGGCCAGGATCTCGGCCAGGCCCGTGATGGTGGTGGCCGCCTCCGATTCAATCGCCATCAAGAGATTGAGCTGGGTGGCCCGGAGCCCGGCCGGCCGCAGCTGGGCGTCGTAGTGAGCGGTGACCGCGCGCGCCATCTGGCGGAAGTTCATGACGGCGCAGGCCAGAACCGCGTCCCGGTAGCGCGATATGGTCGCCTCGGTTTGATCAGACATGGCCGCCACCCCATTGCCAAAAGCGGCACCGGCGTGTATATACACGGTGTGAAAAGAACACGACTGAGCCTCTATTACCTTGCAGCATATTTACTCGGAGCGGGGGTCGCCCTCATCTTTGCGCCGGCACTGGCGCTCACGCTTCTGTTCGCCAGCGGCCACTACGGCGACGTCATGCCTCGCCTGCTGGGGGTCGTGCTGCTCGCGCTGGGCATCGTAATCGTGCAGATCATCCGCCACAGCCTGGAGGTCCTGTACCCAACAACGCTGATCGTACGAACGTTGATCGTGGCTGTGCTTGCGGGCCTCTTGATCTACTCTCGCGATCCGCTGTTCATCTCGCTGCTGGTCGTGGTCGGATTCGGCATGATCTTCACGGGCACGAGCTATGTGCTCGATAGGCGGAGAGCAGCGTGAGGCCGTCTAGAGCCGGGCTGATCCTCGCGATCATCCTGGTTGTGTACGTCGTCCTGGACATTCTCTTGACTCCGTTGGGCGGCTTCGAGACGCGAGACCCGGCGAAGGTGCATGTGGTCGGCCTTGCCGGTCTGGCTCTACTTTTTGTCGGGCTGGTGCTGAGCATCGTCACGCTCGTCCTTCTGTTGCGCAGGTCGGGACGCGCGCCGATGTTCGCGATTGTCGCCGCTGTGCTGTACTACCCGGCTTTCCTGACCGAACTCACCGGGACCTTTTCAAGTCTCTCGCCGCCGACGGCCATCGCGCGGATGGAGTTGGTGCAAGCAGTCGTTGCGGCCATCGCGATCGGCGCCGGCATCTGGATGCTCCGAGGAGAAAAGACCGGCCGGTCGTAAACTTCGGCGATCAGCAGGTTGGACCGTGACCGAATCCGCTCCGTCTACGACCGCGACGCGGCGCGTTACGACGGACCTATCACGGAGCGGATGGCCCTGCGCGCGCGAATCCGGATCGGCCGCCTGGTTGAGGGTCGGGTACTGGAGATCGGCGTCGGCACCGGCTTGAATCTGTCGCACTACCCGGCGGGGACCGACGTGACCGGGATCGACCTCAGCCCAGCAATGCTGGCGATTGCCCGGAAGCGGTCCGCCGGCCTCGACCTCAAGGCCGATCTGCGCGAGATGGACGCCGAGGCGCTCGACTTCCCCAATCACTCCTTCGACAGCGTCGTCTACTCGCTCTGCCTCTGCACGATTCCGGATCCAGTCCGCGCGATTCAGGAAGGATTGCGCGTGGCGCGCCCAGGCGCTCGCATGATCTTTTTTGAGCACGTCCGCTCCAACCTTCTGCCCGTGGCCCTCCTCCAGGAGCTGATCAATCCATTGACGGTGCGCTTCATGGCCGATCACTGGAACCGGCGGACGCTGGACACGATCATGGCGGCCGGGATCGAGCCCGACTTCTTACGGCGCGCCTGGTTGGGAGTCTTCGTCCTCGCCGCTGGCCGAGCCCCTCAGCCTTCGATCAGCTGAGCGAGGCGCGATCCGCGGCCAACGCCCGCATACTGCCACGGATCGTGGGTCTCTTCTCCCCTGATGGCGCTTGGTGGTGGGATGGCGCCCGGTGGGTGGCCACCACCGGGATCCAGCTCGTGCTTCCCGAGACCGAGTTCGAGCGGTCCGGCGGGCTGAAGGCTGCGCGCAAGCTGATGACGATCAGGGAATGGATTTTCGTAGGAATGTACGTTGCGGGCATCACCGTCATCGGCCTCCCCCTGATCCTGGTCCTGGTGATCGCGTACTGGATCGTGCAATTCCGCGCCTACAAGGCCTACCGGCAGTGGACGCTCGAGCTGCTGAGTCTGGCGACCGCCCAACTCCTGGACCCTGACGAGCCCATGCTGGCCTGCGAGACCACGATTTACCCTCGTACAGGCTTCTGGCCGAGCATGCGACGGGACAACGCGATTGCAGTTGCCCGCGCCCATGTCTTGATGTTCTGGTTCGACCACTTCGACAGCCCCGCGATCCGCGTGGTGTTTGCCGCTCGGCCTCCAGATGTTGACCTGATGTTGATCAACGGGTGGATCAGAATCAGTCTCGTCGTAGCTCACCAGGGAAGGCGGTGGTTTCTGCCTGGCATCCGCGGAATACCCAAAGGGCAGCAGGTGATAGACGCCTGGCGGAACGTCCTAGTCGCATCGGCCAGCCGCCAATGACTCAACCGCTTGGGGTTGGAGTGGTCGGCTGCGGAACGGTGAGCGAGCCCTACTTGCAGAACATGAACGGATCGCCGCTATTGAAGGTAATCGCTTGCGCCGACGAGATACCGGAGCGGGCGGAAGCGCGGGCAGCAGAGTTCGCCGTGCCCAGGGCATGTAGCGTCGCGGAGCTGCTCGCCGACCCAAAAGTAGAGCTGGTGGTCAACCTGACCATCCCCACGGCGCACGCCGGCATCAATCTGGCCGCTCTTGCAGCCGGCAAGCATGTTTACTGCGAGAAGCCGCTGGCCACCAATCGCCAGGATGGCCTGCGAATCCTTGAGGCGGCCAAGGCCAGCGGCCTCACAGTCGCGGGTGCCCCTGACACCGTGCTCGGCGCAGGAATTCAGACCTGTCTTCGACTGCTCCAGAAGGGGGAGCTGGGAGAGCCCGTGGCCGCAGCAGGCTTCGTCCTCAGTCGAGGCCCCGAGAACTGGCATCCGAATCCCGCATTCTTCTACCAGCCAGGTGGGGGGCCGCTGTTCGACATGGGCCCCTACTACCTCACGACGCTGGTCTGCCTTCTAGGCCCGGTCCGCCAGGTGACCGGCATGGCAAAGATCCTCTATCCGGAGCGAACGCCTGATAAAGGCCCGCGCAAGGGGGAAACGTTCAAGGTCAGCACCCCGACCTTCATAGCGGGGGTAATCGAGTTCGAAAGCGGCGCTCAGGCCACGCTCCTCACCAGCTATGGCATCTGGGGCACCGACCTCCCCTATATCCAGCTCTACTGCGCGGACGGCATCTTGGGAGTGCCCGACCCCAATACTTTCGCCGGCCCCGTCCGGGTCCGGTCCAATCACGATGAGAAGGGCTGGCGTGAGGTCCCGCTGCGGTACCACCATACGGATCACGGTAATAACCATCGCGGCCTCGGAGTGGCCGAAACCGCCCTTGCCATTCGCAAAGGGCGACCGCCGTGGCTCTCAGGGGAGCTCGCCTACCACGTGCTCGACGTGATGGAGTCGATTGCCGAGTCCTACACCAGCGGTCGCCACGTAAAGGTGCAGAGCACCTGCCGCCGGCCGGCGGCGCTGCCGCTCAAGACCGGCCTTGAGGTGGCGCCATGATCGCGGCGCAGCTGTACACCGTCCGCGATCAGCTCCAGGACGCATCTCAAGTGGGCGGTGTCCTGGGCCGGCTGCGGGAGATCGGCTACCGGGCCGTCGAGGTAGCGGGCCTCAGGCCCAGTCTCGCAGGACGTTTCGGCGAAGAGCTGGCACGGGCTGACCTGATCGCGTGCGCGGCCCATGCGCCGCTGGAGCGTCTGACCGATGACCTGGCCGCCGTGGTCGCCGAGTGCGGGGAATGGGGTTGCCGGTACGTGGTCATACCGAGCCTGCCCAATGAGTATCGGTCCGCGGTGGGCGTCAGACGCTTCATCCAAATAGCCGACGACATCGCCCGCGAGCTACAGCGTTTCGGATTGAAGCTCGTCTACCACAACCATAGCTTCGAGCTTGAACGCTGGGACGGGCAAACCGGGTTGGAGGCGCTCTTCGGAGCGGCGCCTGCGCAAACGCTGCTGGCGGAACTCGACACCTATTGGCTTCAATACGGCGGAACGGACCCGGCCGAATGGATTCTGCGGCTCAAGAGGCGTGTGCCTCTCGTTCACATGAAGGACATGGGTGTTGTCGAAGGCAAGACTGTGATGGTCGAGGTCGGGGAGGGCAACCTCGACTGGGCTCGAATCCTGGACGCGTGTCGCACGGCCGGAACCGAGTGGCTTGTCGTAGAGCAAGACGAATGCCGGCGCGATCCGATGGAAAGCCTGGCGATCAGCTTCAACAACCTGACTAGGCTGATTCCTGAAGCCGGATATGACTCTTGACGAGGCGCAAGCTCTTCAATTGGTCGCACGTGCGGATGCTGCCGGCCGCTGACAACTGCGGGCCGTCCGAGGTTTCGCATGGCGCTGGACGCTATCCCCGCCTATAGACTGGCGGCGAAGTGCCCCTGGTTGTCTTCGTCGCGCTGACCGCAATTTGCAATCTCACGATCCTGTCAGCCATCGCCGCGGGGCGCTTGAAGAGTGGGTGGAATCAACGACTCTGGCTGGCAACCGAGGTGGCACTCTTGATGTGCGCACTCCTCGCGGTGGGGGCGCTCGCTTGGGTGATGGGAGTAGTCGATGACCGGCTCAGCATTGCTCTCCTGTTGTTGCTCTGGCTGGGGGTCGCCATGCCACTCGCGGGCCTTCTGACCTATGGCGAATACCTGCTTACCGGCCGGCGGCAGAGTTTTGGCACGGACCTAAGGCGATCAATATGGTTGGGCCGGTACGGCGCCCTCCGACTTGCCCCCAAGAGCGACCCGGAGATGGCTGCGTCGGCGGGGCGGATGTCGTCGGCGTTGGCACACGGTGACATGAGCGAAGCAGCCAACGAACTCAAGGACCTCGCCGGACAGCTGGAAGGCGAGTTCGGCGCGAACGAGCGGCTCGCTGCCGTAATAAAGGAGCTGAAGTCAGCCACCGATGAGCTCGGGAGCCAGTCCGACGTCACGCCGGAGCGGGAGCCTCGCCCAAATTAGTCTGGTCGTGTCAGCTTGGCGTCGACGCACGGTCACCGGCGAGTGTACTGACGTCGTCCGCGGGCTTGGCTGTCGTCTTGGCAGGGGTGGTGTCCTGCTCAGCCCCAGGACGCGTCAGGCTATGCCACATGAAGCTCTACGACGAACTGGCCGATTGGTGGCCAGTCTTCTCTGATCCTCGGGAATACCGCCGCGAGGCGGCTCACATCGCCCGGGTCCTCCGCAAGTCGACCAAGCCGGCGCCCCGCACTGTGCTCGAGCTTGGTTCAGGCGGAGGAAACAGTGCGTTCCACCTTAAGGCGCATTTCGCGATGACACTGGTGGATCTTTCGCCGCAGATGCTCTCGGTGAGTCGGAAGCTCAACCCAGAGTGCGAGCACGTTAAGGGCGACATTCGCACGCTGCGACTCGGCCGCACCTTCGACGTGGTGTTCGTTCATGACGCGATCTGCCACATGACGACCGAACGTGATCTGCGGGCGGTGATGCAAACCGCGTACGAGCACTGCAGCCCTGGTGGCGTCGCGCTCTTCGTCCCGGACTTTGTCCGCGAGACGTTTGTCGCCGGCACAGATCAGGGAGGAACCGACTCACCAAGTCGAAGACTGCGCTTTCTGCAATGGGTCTTCGACCCCGACCCGACCGACACTACGTACCTGGTTGACTTCGCGATCTTGCTGCGCAACCAAGAGGGCGAGGCCCGCGTGGTGCACGATCGCCATCTGCAGGGTCTGTTTCCGCGCGCGCGATGGCTGTACCTGTTGCGCGATGTGGGATTCAGGCCCGTCGTGGTCAGAGACGATGAGGTTCGAGACCTCTTCCTTGGACGTCGACCGACCCATTCTCCTAATGGAGCGAAGCGCAAGAATTTGTCTTGACAGTTGCGTGACACTGGCCACATCGTCGGTGGCCTCCGAGACGCCATCATGCGAATCCCCATTGACAGAAGTGGGCCGGTTCGGGTATCACAATGGTCTGAAAGCGAAAGTTGCTCGTGGTTGCCATCACAGAGGCGACCACACGATGAGTGGCAGACCCTTTCGAGCAATACATCGGGACCCGCCAAAACTAAAACGTCATCGGGTCCGAAATAGAGTCAAGGAGGTACACCATCATGGCCGCGAAGAAGAAGGCTGCTAAGAAGCCTGCTGCCAAGAAGAAGGCCGCCAAGAAGAAGTAACGACTTCTTCTTACGCTTTCTAATCGTCCGGTTTGCGCCGGGGTTCTGTGGCCCCGGCGTTTTCACGTCGGGAAAGCTCGGCTGTGACTGTCGTGTTAGCGGTCGTCGGCCGAAAGTGGCGGGGATGGATGAGAATCGAACTCACCCGGGACGCCTCAGCAGCGCCCCGCAAACGGTTTTGAAGACCGCGGGAGGCACCAGCCCCCAATCATCCCCAGCGGCAGAATCCTATTCGCTCAGCCTGTGGGCATCATGCGCGGGAGCCACGCCCAATCATCCCCAGCGGCAGACAGATGCTATTCGGTCAGCGGGATGCCGATGCCCTCGACCCCAAGCGGTTCCGCATGGCGGGTCAGCAAGCCGACCAGGAAGCTCACCACGCGATCGACCTGCGACGGGCCCACGATTGTTGCCACCAGCGTCGGCTGGGGCGAGCTAAAAGCGCCGAGTTTGCCGTCCTTCGCGACGCGGGCAAAGCCTCGCGTCCCCGACTGGACGAAAGTGACCCGGACCTTTGCATAACGCTCCCCCGAATGGACCAGCGTCAGCGGGTTCTTACGCCGAACCTCCCAGGCCCTGATCTCCTGCCGCTTGATCCGCCGCTCCAGGGTGGTCAGGAAGCGCTTCCCACCAGGGTCCTTGCGTGCATAGATCGCAACCTGCACGCGAGAACAATAGCCAGGTTTGCGCCGACCGGCGAAACCGAATCGGGCCTAGGTCAGGCCTCGATCAGCGCTTCGAGCTTGGCCTTCAGGTCGCCCTTCATGTTCGGGCGGTAGCCCACAGTTCGATCCGCCGGCTTGCCGTCCTTGAAGATGATCACGGTTGGGATCGACATGATCCCCAGCGACATGGGCGTCGCCGGGTTCTCGTCGATGTCCATCTTCATCACGGTCACCTTGTCGCCAAGCTCGCCGTGGAGCTGCTCGACGATGGGCGCGATCATGCGGCACGGGCCGCACCAGGCCGCCCAGAAATCGACCAGCACCGGCCGGTCGGACTTCAGCACGACGGACTCGAACTCGACGTCGGTGACTGCGCGTATATCGCTCATCTAGGACGCTTTCCTCTCTGTTTTGGAATCCGACTTCGACGTGGACTTCGTGTCCGGCTTCGATTCTGATTTCGGCTTCGACTCCGAAGTGGAGTCCGATTTCGATTCCGACTTCGCCTCGGCTTTGCTGTCCGAGCCGCCCTCGGCCGCAGCCTTGTCGGAGCCCTTGGCGGCCCCGTTGCTCGGGGCGGCCGCGGCGCTCTTTCCCGAACCGTAGTCGGTGGTGTAGAACCCGCTGCCCTTGAAACTGATTCCGACCGGGTAGAGGATCTTGTTGAGCTTTCCCTGGCACTTGGGGCAGGCCTTGAGCGGCACGTCGCTCATCCTCTGCTGGATCTCGAACTCGTGGCCGCAATTGCTGCAGCGATAACCGTAAGTAGGCATCTTTTTTGGCTCTTTTTTTGGGTCCCTAACTATAGCCGCCGGTTGGGATCGAGACGGAGAAATACCATCCCGGAAGGTGGCTTCGGGTAAAAGTAGGTGCTCTTCTGAGGAAGTACCTTCCCCTCCTGCGCCAGCTTCAAAACCTGCCTCAGGTCGGGCGCGTCCAGGAAGAAGGCGCCCACTCCGACGCCTTCATCGACCCAGCGCACGGCCTCGCCCGCGTCGCGGGTGTAGACCAGGAAGTCTTCGGGGTTGCGTTTGCCCAGGATGTTGTCGATCACCTGCTCGTGTAACTCCACCAACGCCACTGTTCCTTCCAACGGCAGGACCTGGAACCGGTGGTCGTGGTACTCGCCCGCCGCCACGCGGCCACGGAGGGCGGCCAGGGTCGCCTCCAGGGAGGGCGATTCCTCGCCCCCGGTGACCGCGACGCCGGCCTTCAGAACGCGATGGGTGGGAAGGACCTCCAGGCCCGGATCGTCGATATCCGTAAGGAGCGCCAGGGTGAAGCGAGAGGCCGCGTCGGGCGGGCCGCCGACCTCTTCGGCGTAAGCAAGCGCGGTCTCGTAACGGTGGTGCCCATCGGCGATGAGCACCGGCAGACTCTCAAACGCCGCGTGCACCGCGGCCTGAATCGCGCGGTCGGTGACCGTCCACAGGCGATGCTCGGTGCCTTCGGGCCCACCAAACTCGACCGCTGGCGACCCCCGGCTGACGACTTCGGTGATCTGCTGGAGGCCGGTGACGCGTCCTTCATAGACGAACCAGAGCGGCTCGAGGCTCACGTGCGTGGCCCGCATCAGCGCCAGGCGGTCTTCCTTTGGCCCGCGATGCGTGCGCTCGTGCGGGAGCACCACGCGGTCTTCATATGGCTGCAGCCGGAGCGCCGCGATGAGGTCGCGGCGGCGCCGGCCGTTGAAGGCGACCTCATGGACGTACATCGACGGCTCGTCGGCCTGGAGAATGCCATCGCGCTCCCACTCTGCGAAAGTCCTGCCCGCGCGCTCGTAATCGGTGCCCGGCCGCGTGACGTGAACGACGTTCAATGGTGAAAGCGACCTGTACCGAGAAAGGTCCGCGTCGGAGATTACGTCGTACGGCGGCGCAACCAGCTTGCTCAGATCGCCGGCGCGTGTGAGGCGGTATCGGATGCCGGCAAGCGCCCTTACGTCAGCTATCGGATGTGCCCCCGAGCTCCACGTAGCGAAGGTCGGACATCCCGGCCACCTCGCGCAGTTTCGCCAGTACGTCGGCGCCGACGGGGTCGTCGACGGCGAGGATCATCATCGCGTTGCCGCGCGGCGCGTCGCGCCCGACCTGCATGCTCGCGATGTTGACGTCGTGCTTGCCCAGGATCGTGCCAAAGCTGCCCACCACGCCCGGCCGGTCGTCGTGGCGGCTGACGAGGAAGCGCCCCTCAGGCACGAGGTCGACGCGAAACGAGTCGATCCGAACTGCGCGCGGCTCGCCCATCAACACGGTGCCGGCGAGCTCGTGCCCGTGCATACGGAGCGTGACGAGGCTGGCGTAACTTCCATGCGCCGGACTGCGCCTTTCGATGAGCTTGACGCCACGGCTGGAGGCGATGAGCCGCGCGTTGACCGCGTTGATGCGATCCTCGGTGAACGGTTGCAGCACGCCGCGAATCGCGGCCGCGACCAGGAGGTTGACGTCGTGCTCGGCCAACTCGCCCTCGCACTCGAGCTCGATCGCGGCCACCCTTCCGCCGAACATCTGGCTGTGGAGAGAGGCCAGGCGCTCGGTGAGCAGCGCGAACGGACGCAGGTAGGCCAGCTCCTCGGGCGGCATCGCTGGCGCATTCACGGCATACCGAGGCAGGTCACCCGCCAGCACCGCGGCCACCTCTTCCGCGACGTCAAACGCGACCGACGCCTGGGCTTCGATTGTGGAGGCCGCGATATGGGGGGTGGCGATGAAATTAGGGAGCCGAAACAGCGGGCTGTCGCCGGCGGGCTCATGCTCGAACACGTCCGCGGCCGCGGCCGCGAGCTTTCCTGACTCGAGCGCTTTGCACAAAGCGGCTTCGTCCACGATGCCGCCACGTGCGGTGTTGATGAGCCGAGCGGTCGGCTTGAGCATCGCCAGCTCGCGCGCGCCGATGAGGTGCCGGTTGGCATCGACGAGCGGCACGTGGACGGTGACGAAATCGGCTCGCTCGAGCAGCTCGTTCAGCGCGACCAGCTCAACGTTGAAGAGCTCGGCGCGCTCAACTGACACGACCGGGTCGTAAGCGATCACCTCCATCTCCAGACCGTGGGCACGCTTGGCGACCTCCGAGCCGACATTGCCGAGCCCGATGACCCCCAGCGTCTTGCCTCGGACCTCGGTCCCGATGAACTTCGATCGAGTCCATTCCCCGCGTTTCACCGAGGCGTCCGCCTGCGGCACCGAGCGTGCGAGCGCGAAAAGCAGCGCGATGGTGTGCTCGGCCGCTGCGACGATGTTGCCGCGCGGCGCGTTGACGACGAGGATGCCTTTGCGTGTTGCGGCCGCGACATCGATGTTGTCGACTCCCACGCCAGCACGTCCAACCACCCGCAGCAGACGACCGGCTTCGAGAATCGAAGCGGTCACCTTCGTCTCACTGCGGACCACGAGGGCGTCGAAGTCGGGGATGCGCTCGATCAGGTCCGCCTCGGTGAGCTTGTTGACCACGGTGACCTCGCCCGCGCGACGAAGCCGCTCGAGGCCATCCTCGGCGAGCGGGTCGGCGACGAGGATCCGGGGCACCGGGATCAGCCCACTACGCTGGGACGCCCTGCAGCGAAGCGGTGGCCGCAGCCACGGCTCGGCCTTCAGCCGGCGCGATGTCGAGCTCCTCTAGCGCCTGCTCGATCGCCCACAGCACCTGCACCACGTCGCCTTCGGCGACAGCGCCCAGGTGTCCCACCCGGACCATCTTCCCGGCCATCTTTGCCTGGCCGCCGGCGATGACAACGCCGAATTTCTCGTCGAGGAGCTTCCGCAGCGCGGCGACGTCGACCCCGGGCGGGGGCACCGCTGACGTGACGGTGTTGGAGCGATAGCCCTCTTGCGCGAAGAGCTGGAAGCCCAGCGACTGCAGTCCTGATTGCGTGGCGCGCGCCAGGCGAGCGTGCCGTTCGTAGACGCGCTCCAGGCCCTCTTCCTCCAGCATGCGCAGCCCTTCCTGGAGCGCGAAGGCGACGCTCACCGCCGGGGTGAACGGCGTCATCCCTTTGTCGGCCCACGTCTTGGCTTCCTTCCAGTCGAAATAGAACCGGGGCGAGCGAGCCTTCGCTTGCTGAGCCCAGGCGCGTTCGCTCACGCTCACCAGCGCGATTCCGGGGGGCGCCATCCATCCCTTCTGCGAGCCGCTGACGGCGACGTCGATCCCCCACGCGTCGGTCTCGATCGCAATCGAGCTGATGGAACTCACGCCGTCGACGACGACGATGCGACCGGCATCTCGCGCGACCCGAGCCAGCTCCGGCAGCGGATTGGTCAGCCCAGTCGACGTTTCGTTGTGAGTGAGCAGCACGACGCCGGCTTTCGGATGGCGCTCTACCACCCTGGCCAGGTCGTCAGGGTCGACCGGCTGGCCCCATTCGAACTCGAGCCTCACGACGTCGGCGCCGTAGGCGGCCGCGAGAGCGGCGAAGCGTTCGCCGAAGTTGCCGCACAACGCCACGATGACCTCATCGCCGGGCGATACGAGATTGGCGACCGCCGACTCGAGGCCGCCGGTGCCAGACGAGGTGAGCAGAAGCAGATCGTTCGACGTCTTGAAGACACGCTTAGCGCCCGTGATGATCTCGGCGAGGATTGCGGCGAACTCCGGCCCGCGGTGGTCGATCATCGGTCGGTTCATACTGCGGACGACTCGCTCGGGGAGCGGCGTCGGGCCGGGAATGCGAAGCTGGGTCTGGAAGGTCATGGGCGCGCTCCGTTAAGGGGTTGCGGCGGCAGGTTAGATTCTATTCGACCCTCCCCACCCGCCCGGTCCGAGGGCCGGCGCCGACCTCCCCACCTGGTGGGGAGGCAGGGCCGGCTTCGCTAATGGGTCTCGGTCGTATACGGAAGGAGAGCGATCGCCCGCGCGCGCTCGAGCGCCGTTGTGAGCGGACGCTGGTGGCGGGCGCATGTGCCCGTCACGCGACGCGGAAGGATCTTGCCGCGGTCGCTCACGAAGCGCCGCAGGCGCGAGATTTCCTTGTAGTCGATGTACGCGATCTTCTCCACACAGAAGCTGCACACCTTGCGGTGCTGGCGCTTCGGACCCCTGCCTCCGCCGCCAGAACCGGTGTCGCCGCGTGATGGACGGTTGACTGCCATCGGGTACTCCTAAAAGGGAATGTCGTCCGGGTCGACGTCGCGGGGCGCGTCGTCCGGAGCTGGAACTGGAACTTCTTCATGAGGCGTGCCGCCGGCGCCACGGGCGGGTGCCGAACCGCCGCCGCCGCCGCCGCTTCCGCGCGGCTCGAGGAACTGCACGTCGTTGGCGATGATCTCGGTCACGCGCCGCTTCTGGCCGTCTTGCCCTTCCCACGAGCGGGTCTGGATGCGGCCCTCCACGTAAACGAGAGCGCCCTTGCGGGTGTACTGCGCGACCGTCTCAGCCAGGTTCCGCTTGCCGATCGGGTAGGCCACGATGTTGTGGTAGTCGGTGAACTCCTTCTTCTCGCCGTCGGGCCCGGTCGACCACCGGTTGGTCGCGATGCTGAAGTTGGTGACCGCGGTGCCGCTGGGCGTGTATCGCATCTCAGGGTCCTTGGTCAGCCGGCCGATGAGCAACGCTTTGTTCAAGTTGGACATCTAAGCTTCCTCCTCTCGATCAACGTTTGACCTGCCCGCTACCGCCTCCGCCTCGACCGCGATCGGCTCGAGGATCACCTCTGCCGGCGGCGGTGCGACGGCGGGGGCTGGCGCGGCTTTCTCCGGCTTGCGCACGATCAGGTGCCGGAGGACCTCTTCGGTGATCTTGAGCGCCGCCTCGAGCTCGGGGATGCGCTGCGGATCGATCCGGAAGTCCTGAAGGACATAGGCGCCCTCCTTCTGGTGCTTGACCTCATACGCAAGCTTGCGCTTGCCCCAGAGGTTGGTCCGCTCGGCGGCGCCACTAGAACGCTCGATGAGCGTGTTGACCTTCTTGATCACGTCCTGGACCTTGTCGTCATCCAGGTCGGCGCGAACGATGTACAGAACTTCGTAATCCCGCAACGGGGACCTCCTTCCTATGGGTTCAGGCCCCGTCAGGACGGACGGCGCAAGCCATCCGGCCGAGGCCAGAAAGGTTAAGTCGGTATTCTACCAAGGCATGGCCTCATCGACGCGAACGAAGACGCCCCCAAAAGGGGCGAAGGGGAAATCGGGGCGCCGCCTGCCACCCAAGGTCAAGACCGGCCCGGAGCTCCCGCTGCTTCCCGTGGTCGTGGCCGGGCTGCTGGTGGTCCTGTTCGTCGGCCTCGTCATCTATTACTACGTGAACACCCGGCCCGTCACAGTGGCGGCCGCGGGTGGGATCCCGTGTGACCAGCTCGAGCACTCGCAGACCCACTATCACGCGGTCCTTCAGATCATCCACGAGGGCAATCCCACGCCGCTTCCTGGCGGAATCGGCATCCAGGGCGGCGAGTCGTCACCCACTTGCTTCTACTGGCTCCACGTGCACTCCGCCAACCAGAACGTCATTCACATCGAGTCGCCTGCGAACGACACTTTCACGCTGAGCCAATTCTTCGCCGTTTGGAACGCCTGGTCGACCAACAAGGGCGGGCCTAAGGAGCCGCTAAGCGCCACCCAGGTCTCGTCGTTCACGCTCACGCCGGATGAGAAGTTGTATGTCTACATCGATCTGAGCGACGGCAAGGGCCCGCAGCTCTTCACCGGCGACCCCGGGACGATCGTCTTGAAGGCGCACGAGGTGATCAGCCTGGAGATCGCCTCAGGGCCGGCGACCCCGCCGCCAGGGTTCGACTGGACACCGACCGGGCTCTGAGGCTGACCTAGGGCGACGGTCGGCTAACCTTCGCCGTGGTGGCAGCACAGGGTGGTCCGCCCACCTTCTCGGCCGACGGCTACTGGTGGTGGGACGGCGCGGCCTGGCAGCCGGCGATCTCGCCGGATCGGCGATGGCGCTGGGACGGGCGGGCATGGATCGCCATCGGGGAGACCCGCCCGCCTTCAGGACTTTCGACGGGGGCGCTGGTCGCCATCGTTGCATCGGGCGCTGTGGTGGTCCTCGTGGTCGTGTCGGTGCTGGCCTATATCGGTTTCAGTAGGTTCACCAGCCAATCATCGGGCGGCGTCTTTCCGACCGCGACCGGATCTACCGCGCCTACGGGCACGGCTCAAACCGGCGCGATCCCGTGCGACCAGCTCGAGCACACGCAGGTCCACTACCACATCGTGCTGCGGATCCTCAATCAAGGCAACTCGGTGGCCATCCCCACCGACGTGGGCCGAACCGCATCGTGCTTTTACTGGCTGCACATGCACACGGGCGAGGCCGGGATCATTCACGTCGAGGCGCCGGGCGATCGCATCTTCACGCTAGGTGACTTTTTCCAGGTCTGGGGCGCCTGGGCAGGGAAGCCACAGCCGCTGGACTCGACTCACGTCTCCTCATTCACTCTGAACCAGAGTCAAAGGCTGCTCGTGTATGTGGAGAGAGATGACGGACTTGGGCCGGTGGCCTTCCCGGGCGACCCGAAAGCCATCGTCCTGAGCCCGCGTGAGATCATCACCCTCGAGATCGCGCCGCCGACTGTGAACCCTGTGGGTTCTCCATTTCCGGGCGGTTTCTGACCGCTACCCGACGCCCACCTCGAGGAGGACTCGCGCCGCCCGGTAGTGCTCGAGCGCATCGTAGCCTCGCTCCGCGCGCAGCGCGCGGTCGGCAAGCCGGAGATGCACCCGCACCGCTGTATCCGGATTGCCGTGGCCGATCGAAAATGCCTCGCCACGCTCCAGCGCGCGCAGGCGCTCGAGGCGGTGGCTGTCCCGGTGCGCGGCGATGACCTTGCGTTCGTCGGCCAGGATCGCGTCGGCTTCCTCCGAACGCCCGATTGCGCGCAGGACCTCCGCGTGACAAAGGCGCGCATCGGTCCGGATCGGCCACTCGGACGCGTCCACGGCCTCCCGCAGCGCCCCGAGAGCGCGTCGCGCCTGGCCGCGTGCCATCAGGACCCGCGCCCTCTCCAGGGCCAGCTCGCGATCGAGGTTCGGCAGCCTGCCCTCGAGCAGATAGTCGACCTCGGTGCCGAGCCGGCCGGCGATGACCCGCAGCACCCTGGTGGACGGCTGGCTGCGACCCAGCTCGACCTGGTTCAGGAACGCGCGGCTGAAGTCCCCGCCGCTGACCTTCGCCAGGCTCATGCCTCGCTGCTGGCGCAGGCGGCGAATACGCTGGCCGAGGGTCTCCTGCCGGGGCACGGTGGAAGCTTACTGGATGTAAAGTCCGGGTTTACAGACCCTGGGCCCGCGTCCCACGACTCAGCGTCCGGCGCAGCCGCCGGTCCTGATACATGATGTGGTCCGCCATACGGAGGAAGGCCTCGCGAAGAGGACCAGCCTGCGCCTCGCCGCTGGTGAGCTGCCAGCTCACTACTTCCAGCTCCTGCCAGGTCGATCCGGCACGGTCGCTGAAGGCCATGTGCACGCGGTCCTCTTCTGCCCACGCTTCGATGGAGGCCGAGCAGCGATCCGCCCGGTTGGTGCCATCGCTCCAGTCGCCGACCGCTATGGAGAGGACGACACGCGGATCCGGCTCTCGATGAAACTGCTCGAAGATGTCGGCGCGATAGATGGCGATTGGCTCGTCGTCTTCGTACATGACCCCGATCACGCTCTCGAACGGGACGCCGCAATGAGGGCAGGTGCCGGCCGAGAGCTGGTCGTCGTGTTCGAGGCGCAGCGCGCCCATCAGAGGTAATCCTTGGGGTCGAGGCTGCGCGTGATGGTCGTGAAGTTGTGGAATCCGCTCGCGGTCACCATTCCGGTGTCCTCGATGCGGACGCCGCCGAGACCCAGCTTGTAGAGACCAGGCTCCACGGTGACGACGTCGCCTTCGCGCAGCGGCTCATCGCTGGTTTGGCGGAGCGACGGCTCCTCATGCACATCAAGACCAACGCCGTGGCCGGTGCTGTGGTTCATCTTCGCCACCCCTTCCGGTCCTTCAAAACCGACAGAAGTCGTCCCGTAGCCGCGGTCGACGAGGACCTGGCACACGGCCAGATGAACATCCTTGCCGGGCACCCCCGTTCGGATCGACTCCACTCCGGCATCGAGCGCCTGCAGCGCGGCATCGTGCATGCGCCGAAATTCCTCGGGTATCTCGCCGACGACTACCGTGCGCGTGAGGTCCCCGTGGTAATGGCTGCTGCGCCCGACGGGAAAGATGTCGATGATCACCGGCGCCCCCGCGCGAATCGGTCCCTCGCCGCGGAAGTGCGGCATCGCGGACTCTGGCGAGCCGGCGATGATCATTTCCGGGCAGGTGAAGCCCATCTCGCCCAGGACCAGCTGGGCGCGCGAGTACAGGTGCTCCGACGTCAGCGGACCGCCGTTGGCCCACAGCACGCCGTCTTTGATGTCAGCCGCCGCGAGCTGCCGGACCACCTCGACCACCGCCGCCTCCGCTGCGCGTTGGCTGGCCTGGATGGCTTCCGCCTCCGCCGCCGATTTATGCCGGCGCTCGGCGAGAAACAGCTCGCGATCGACGACGGCCGTGATGCCCTCGGCACGCAGGTCCTCGAACTGAGCCGCATGGAGGCGAGGAGATACGCGCGCCTCCTCGATACCTCTGTCGCGCAGCATCCTGGCAGCCAGCCGCGCCCACGACTTGTGGGCGTAGGCCTCGCGGTCCTCGATCACCTGGGCCACCTCGCTCTGGGCGCGGGCGCGATCGATCTCGAGAGGACTGACCACGAGCACCTCGTCGCCCTTGACGAATCGGATGTACAGGCCGGTCTCGACCGCGAATCCTGTGGCGTAGATGAAGTCCGCGTCCGAGTCTCCCGTGGGGATGAGGACGATGGGCTGTGTGCTCGTGGGGGTCCCGCTTGCGCGGCCAGCTCGCCGACCGGCTCGAGCGGCCAGGCGCCCTTTGCCGTCCGTACTCGCGCCAGCTTCGCCCAACCCCGCACCGCCCACGGCCAGTGCTACAGCCTGCAGCAGCTCCAGCTGCTGGTCGTAGGCGCGCTTGGGCGGTCGGGCGCGGGCGCGGCCTTCCAGGTTCAGCTTCTCCTGGACCTCGTAACCGCTGGTGTAGGCGACCTCGTAGCCGAGCTCTCGCAGCTGGGTCAGGTCGCGCCGCAAGGTCCGTTCAGACACGCCGGCACGCTCTGCGAGCTCGAGGGGGTTGAGGCCAGGCTCAGCGACGATGGCGGCGAGGATGTTGAGGAGACGGGCGAGCCGGCGGGCGCGATTCACCCCGCCCGGTTCATGAGCGGCTGGTTAGCCGATCTCTTCCCAGGAGGTGGTGTTGCCCTCAAACGGATCGGGCTCGGCCTCTTCCTGGTTCCCCACCTTCTGGTGGAACCTGCTGGCGATCATCTGGTAGGCCATCGCCTTGGGGATGCCCAGCTTGGTGAGCGACTTGACCTCGTCGGCCATGACCTTGTCGCGGGCGGTCTCGATTGCCGCCAGCACCTCTTCGATTGACGCCGTCCTCTTGACCATGAGTACCAGATCATACCCAAGCTAACCGGCCCTTAATCCAGCTTTAGACTTAGGACTCGAACTGCCGCAGGCACTAGTTGGGGGTGGGATGGCCGCTGATTACCCGACCGAAAAGATCCGGAACGTGGTCCTGCTCGGCCACTCGCACGACGGCAAGACCACGCTGGCCGAGGCGATGCTGTTCGCCTCCGGCGCCGTTCCGCGCCAGGGCTCGACCGACCAGCAGACGGCGACCATGGACTTCGAGCCCGAAGAACAGAGGCGCAAGATCTCGATCAACCTCGGCGTCGGGTTCGCCGAGCACGGCGGCTTCAAGATCAACATCCTCGACGCCCCGGGATTCTTCGACTTCACGGGCCAGGTGCTCAGCGGCCTCCGTGTGGCGGAAGGAGCGGTCGTGGTGGTCGGTCCGACCAGCCAGCTGGCGGTCGGCGCAGAGATTGCCTGGGAGCACTGCAATCGCACCAACAAGCCTCGGATCGTGGTCGTCAACAAGCTCGACAAGGAGCATTCGGACTTCTACGGCGCCGTGGGCGCGTTGCGCGAGCACCTCTCCCCACGGCCGTTTCCGCTTCACCTTCCGATCGGCGCCGAGCAGGACTTTCGCGGCATCGTCGACCTGCTGCATCTCAAGGCCTTCGTGACCACGGCCGATGGCAAGGGCGCCGAGGCTCCGATTCCCGACGACATGCAGAAGCTGGTCGACGAGTACCGCGGCCAGCTGATCGAGGCGGCCGCCGAGAGCGACGACTCGCTGCTCGAGAAGTACCTCGACGCGGGCACGCTGAATGAAGAGGAGATCCAGCGCGGCCTACGCGAAGGCATCCTGGCCGGCAAGGTGGCCCCGGTGGTTTGTTGCTCGGCGACGAAGCTGCTCGGCGTTCGCACCTTGATGTCGACGATCGGCGAGCTGCTGCCGCCGGCTGAGGGCGATCCCGCCAAGCCGACCAAGGCGTTCGTCTTCAGCACCGGGGGCGATCAGTTCGGCCGGGTGAGCTACTTCAAGGTCGTGTCCGGCTCGATCAAGGCCGACCAGCACCTGACCAACCTCGGCCGTGGCGTGGACGAGCGCCTGGCCCAGATCTTCTTCCCGCGGGGCAAGGAGCACGTGCCGGCCACCGAGATCCACGCCGGCGACATCGGCGCCGTGACCAAGCTCGCGCACACGCTGACCGGGGACACCCTGGGCGCTGCCAAGGACGGAGGCCCGCTCCCGCCGCTGGACTTGCCCGCGCCGGCCTACAGCCTCGCCATCACCCCCAAGGCCAGAGGTGACGAGGAGAAGATCTCGAACGGCCTCGCGCGGCTCGCCGAGGAGGACCCAACCCTGCACGTCGAGCGGCTCGAAGAGACCAAGCAGCTTGTGATCGCAGGCCTCGGCGACGTCCACCTCGATGTGATCCTCGAGAAGTTGAAGCGCAAGTACGGCGTCGAGGCGACCACGGCGACGCCCCGCGTCGCATACCGCGAGACAGTCTCCGGCCACAGCCGCGCCGAGGGCCGGCACGTCAAACAGTCGGGCGGGCATGGCCAGTACGGGATCTGCGTCATCGAGGTCAGCCCGACCAAGCGGGGCGAGGGGTTCGTCTGGGAGGACAAGATTTTCGGCGGCGCCATTCCGCAGAACTTCCGAGCCTCGGTTCAGAAGGGGATCGTGGACAACATGGCCAAGGGCGTAGTCGCGGGCTACCCGATGGTCGACGTCAGGGTCACGCTGGTCGACGGCAAGTTTCACCAGGTCGACTCCAACGACATGGCGTTCCAGATCGCTGGGTCCATGGCCATTCGCAAAGGGTCACTGGACGCCGGCCCCGTGCTCCTGGAGCCGATCGTCGAGGCGACGATCAAAGTGCCCGAGAAGAATCTCGGCGACATCATGTCCGACGTCAACGGCCGCCGAGGCAAGATCATGGGCACCGAGCCCGACGACGGCTACCAGCTGGTCCGGGCGAACGTGCCGGAGTCGGAGATGCTGCGCTTTGCGCTCGACCTACGCTCGATCACGCAGGGGCGGGGCAGCTTCCAGAAGAAGTTCTCCCACTACGACGAGATGCCTGCGCACCTGGCGAAGACGATCATCGACGAGTTCCAGAAGCAGCACGAAGCGGCAAGCTAAGGTTCGGACCGTGAACTTCTCATGAGCGCGCCTAGCGCCCACGACGTGTGCGTCGTCGGCGGAGGCGTGACCGGGGCCGGGATCGCGCGCGACCTCTCGCTGCGGGGGCTGTCGGTGCTGCTGCTCGAAAAGGGCGATTGGGGTGGGGGGACGACCGGCAGCTCGAGCTGGATGATCCACGGCGGCCCGCGCTACCTCGAGTTCGACTGGGACACCACACGGCTTTCGACCCAGGACGCGGGCTACATCGTGTCGATCGCGCGAAACATGGTCTACCGCGTGGTCTTCATCATCCCCGTCCTGCCTCACGACCGGAACAACATCGAGCGCATGGAGACGGCGATGGAGGTCTATGACCGCTTTCAGCCGCTCAAGAAGGCCCACCCCCACACACGGCTGACGGCCGAGGAGGCACTTCAAGCGGAACCGGGGCTCACTCCCGAATTGATCGGGGCCGTGACGATGGAGGAGTGGGGCGTTGATCCGCACCGCCTCGTGTTCGCGAACGTTCAGGACGCGATCTCGCACGGCGCGCGCGCTCTCAACCACACACGGGTGGTCGGCCTAGTGCGCGATGGCGGCAAGGTGATCGGCGTTCGCTACCGCGGGTCTGATGGCGCGATGTCGGAGGCGCGGGCGAAGGTCGTCGTCAACGCGGCGGGGCCGTGGGTACCGGAGATCAGTCGCATGGCCGGCGCCGATGTGCGCCTGCGGCCGGCCAAGGGCATACACATCGTCTACCCGCATCGCATCTCCAATTTTTCGATCAGCGCCGAATCGATCGACGGCCGCGACCTGCTGATGGTTTCGCACGCGGGCTTCACGCTGCTGGGCACCACCGACGACGACTTCTACGGCGACCTCGATTCGGTGGATGTGCTCGAAGACGAGGTCGATTACCTGCTGCAGGCCTTCGAGCGAGTCTTTCCGTCCATACGCTCATACCGGCCCGTCCGGACGACGACCGGAGTGCGCCCGACGCTGTTCAAGTGGAGACGCTACGAGGATGAGCTTTCGCGGCGATATGAGGTCATCGACCACGCGCACGACGGCGCGGAGGGATTTGTGACCATCGCCGGCGGCAAGTTGTCGATGTATCGCTTGATGGCGGAGCAGACGTCCGACGTGGTGTGCCGCAAGCTGGGGCATCAAGCACCGTGCGTCACAGCAACGCGTCCGCTTCCAGGCAACGAGGCTGATGTCGAGCCGGCCGCCGAGCTTGGCCGTCGCTCCGGGATCACCGCCCTGGCGGCGATGAAGCTGCAGACCCGGCATGGATCGAACGCCGGCGCGGTGTTGAAAGACTCACGGTCGGGACGAATGATCTGCCGGTGCGAGCCCATCACCGAAGCCGAGCTGGTGCATGCGGCTCGTCATGAGCAGGTGCGTACGCTTGCCGATGCGTTCCGCCGCGTGGGCTTGGCTGCGGGACCATGTGCCGGCGCTGCGTGCGTGCTGCGCGCGGCGGGAGTCATCGGCGGTGAGCTGGATTGGAGCGCATCACAACGATTCGATGCCGCGCGCGAGTTCGTTCGTGGCGCGTGGTTGGGGCGCGCGCCGATACTCGGCCGTTCCGGTTGGGCGCAGGAAGAGCTCGCCGTCGGCTCGCTGCGCGGCTTAGGCAACTAGATGGCTCGCGCCGATTCGCTCGCGAAGCTCGCATTCGCATATGGCGTGCATCTGACTCGCAGGCGGTTGACGCGGCCGCGCTCGCAGCTCGCGACCCTTCTGGAAACGTACGCGGCCGACGGCATTCGTCCGCTGCTGCCCGAGGAACGCGCGCGACATGCCCAGCTCATCGGCTGCATCAACTGCGGACTGTGTGCTCTGGCCGCGGGGCGCGTGGGCAAGGTCAGGCTGCCAGACCTCGCGTCTTCGTATATGCGGCTCTACGCCCGGTTGGGCGAGGCGGCCTCTGATGTGGATGGCGATTCACCCGACCTCGAGGCTGCCGCGGCCGCCTGCCCGGTCGGAGTTCCGCTGGGCGAGGTGGCGGCGATCGTCCGCCGGCTGACCGCGGGCTGAGGCCTGGGTCCGACTCGCCAGGCGCCGACTCCGATCCGGATCAATTGTGGCGGGCCTTGACAGGGATTCGCGCCGCCCATGGTGTCGGAGTCCGCCCGCATCCTTGACGCCGTTGACGGCGCCCCGGCCGCCGCTCAGGGCGCCCCGTCGAACGTATTCGGCGGCAGGCTCCAGAGCGTAGGTGGTTGCGAGTCATCCATATTTTGTATACAGTCTGTGGAAATAACACTACATCTAGCGCCAATGGTCAATAGCCTATTGCGCCCCCTACACCGCTGGCCAGCCCTGGAGGCCGCGCTCTCCCGCCTCGCGGGCCGGTTCACGACGCGGCCGTCGGAGGAGTTCGGCCGCTTCGTCAGCGCTTCGATGACGACCTCGGCCTCGGGCGGTCCCGCAACCCTGCCGCCGGCCGCCCGGCCTATGGGGCCGCCGCCGCCAGTGTCGATCGCGCCTGCAACCTTCGAGATGCGCTTCATGAAGCTGCAGGCAGAGGGACGGTTCGACGAGATGTGGGAGATGCTCGCCGAAGATGCTCAGCGAGCGTGGGGTGGGCGTGAGGCATTCATCAGGGGCATGCCGCGGCTCGGCGATGACACAGAGCTCCTTGACATGCAGGTCATCACAGTGACGGTGCTGGAAGGCTGGACCGATCGAGTGCATCAGCGCAGCTACCAGAACGTCGCGCAGATGGTGATGCGCTATCGCGTGAGGCAGAACTGGCGGGAGTGGACGTTCGATCGCCAGGTGCATCTGATACCCGCCGCAGGCGGCTGGCGGACGTTGTGCTATCCCGCGAGATCTCAAGCGGGGAGCATCGCAGGGAGCCGCTGATATAGTGGGTTGCAGGCCATGCTCGAGCAGACGGTCGAGGAGCAAGAACGTCACCTCCGCTGGCACCGCAGGCGGCGGCGTGCAATGACGCCCCGTCGGTTGCTGCAGGAATCCGACGAGCTCCTCTTCTGGGTCGAGGAGTGTCTCGTCAAGGAAGTTCGCATCGTGCCCGGCTGGTTGGTGGCGCGATTGATGGTCGTCCTCCGACAGGCGCATTCGGAATTGCCTGGACGTCTGGGTCGCGAGCGCAGGCCCGAGCAGGTCATGGAGATCATCTATGACGCGCAGGCCGCCCTCATGGACCAGGCATGCCGGAGCCGCGGCCCAGCAGAGGTGATCCCACTCTTCGCAAGAGCGCGCGAGCGCCAGCTCGCAGAAGCCGCGACGGTCTAGTAACGCCTAACCACGCGGACGCGGTGCGGATCGACCTTCATATTCATTCGCGTTTCTCGCACGACAGCCGGACCCCACTCGATGCGCTGATCACGCGCAGCCGTGAGTGCGGTCTCGACCGCATCGCCCTGACCGATCACAACACCGTCGAGGGCGCCCTGCAGCTCGCGCGCCTCGCACCTGAGCTCACGATCGTCGGCGAGGAGGCCAAAACGCTCGAGGGTGAGGTCATCGGCCTGTTCATCACGCGGCGTGTGCCCCCGTTCCTTCGCCCCGAGGAGGCGATGGACCTGGTACACGAGATGGGCGGTCTCACGTATGTGCCGCATCCGTTCGATCGCAACCGATCCCACTTTCGCTCCGAGCGAATCGTCGATCTGGCCGACCGAATCGACATCATCGAAGTGCACAACCCATGGTGTGAGCCCGCCGCCAATGCGGCTGCTGCCAGGCTCGCCGCCGAGCTCGACTTGGTCACGGCCACCGGATCTGACGCCCATTCGGCCCACGAGCTGGGGCGCAGCTGGATGGAGATCGATAACTACACGAGCCCAGAGGACTTTCTTGTCAAGCTCCGGCGTGCCCGACACGTTGTCACTGCGAGCAGCGGCACGGGCCGCCGTGCCTGACAGGCAGCTTCTGGTCGCGGGTTCGGTCGCGCTCGATACGCGCGATGGTCCGTTTGGCAAGGTCGAAGAAACGCTCGGAGGCTCGGCCGTTTACTTTGCGCTGGCCGCGAGCCTGATCCTTCCGGTCAAGGTTGTCGCCCCCGTGGGCAAAGACGGTGCCAAGCGCGTCGCTCAGGCCTTCAGCGGACGCGCCGTCGACATCGAGCTGCTCCAGATCCTCGAGGCTCCAACTTATCGATGGCGCGCGCACCAGGAGCACGGCCGCAATGTCGATTTGGGCAGCAGCGACAACATCTACGACACCTGGGCTCCGTCTGTGCCCGCGGGCTTCGATGGCTGGGCCTTTGTGGGTTCGATGCGGCCGGACCGCCAGGCGCAGCTCATGGAAATGCTGAGCGGCGCGGAACTCCTCGCGGCCGACGCGATGCTGTCTTACGTGCAGTCCCGACCCCCTGAAGCAAGGGATGTCCTGGCGAAGGCGGGCTGGTACTTCTGCAACCAGGAGGAGTTCACCGCGCTCGGCGGCAAAGAGCCCGAAGAATTCCGACGACAGTGGTGGCTGAACGGCCTCGTCATCAAGGCTGGTGCGCTCGGGCTTGCGGCGTACACGGAGTACGGAGTAGTTGGGATTCCCGCTCTCATCGACCGGCCGGCTGTGGACACAACGGGTGCGGGAGATGCATTGGCAGGCGGGATGCTGGCTCGCTGGTTGAGCACGGGTGGCCTCAGCGGCGGTCTCCAGGATGCGCTTGTGTGGGGCGTCGCTTGCGCATCGATCACCATCTCAGCAGTTGGAGTGAAAGGGATCGCCAAGGCAACGCGAAAGGAATTGGACCGACGGGTGCGTGAGGTCGAAGCATGGCAGCACCGCAAGTCGTGATCATCGCGGGCGACCTCGTGGAGCAAGACGTCGATGCCATCGTCAACGCTGCCAATAACGAACTTCTCCTCGGTGGAGGGGTCGCGGGCGCGATTCGCAGTCGCGGCGGCGCCGCGATTCAGCGCGAGTGCGATGTTCACGGACCCGTGAATGTTGGAGAAGCCGCTATCACGGGCGCGGGCGAGCTGCATGCGCGTCACGTCATCCATGCCGCGAGCATGCAGCTGGGCGGGCGCACGACAGCAGAGTCGTTGCGATCATCGATGGACCATGCATTTCGTCTCGCGCGCGAGCATGGCGTGCGCACGATTGCAGTGCCGGCGGTGGGTACCGGCATCGCCGGCTTTCCGATGGATGAGTGCGCACGCGTGATGGCGGATTGCGTAGGCCGCGCCCTCGCGGGAGGATGGCAACCGGAGGAGATTCGTTTCGTGCTCTTTGGCGACACCGCGCGCAACACTTTCAGGGAGGCGTTTCGCATTCGCGAAAAGTAGGTCGAAACCCCTTGTTTTTTCTCCATTTTGTTGCGCTTTACGCACGATCAGCCTGAATTCAGTTTGAATTGGGGTTGAATAGGGGTAAGACCGACCCCTAGAATGGGCGAGGCCCGACCCCGAAACGGATTTCTACCGAGGATGGTGAATAGTTGGAAGGCTACTGTTTGAAGGACAAGCGAAAGGTCGAAATGAAGGACCCTCAGCCGATCACGATGAAGAATGGCAAGCCCGCAACGATGGGGATCTGCCCGAACTGCGGCACCAAGATCTACAGGATCGGCAAAGCCGTCGCATAACTATTCGGATCACTTGTACGTAAAAAGGAATGGTGAAAAAGTGGAAGGCTACTGTTTGAAGGACAAGCGCAAGGTCGAGATGAAGGACCCGCACCCGATCACGATGAAGAATGGCAAGCCGGCGACGGTGGGCACATGCCCGCTGTGCGGCACCAAGATCTATCGGATCGGCAAAGCCGTCGCGTAACCCGGCTTCTCTACGGACCGCTCCACGTGAGCGGTCCTTTTTTTTGATCAGGTGGTGATTGGAGGCTCGAGCGCCCCGAGCAACACCTCAGTGGCCGAGACGGCCTCGTCGACGCCGAGGGCTTTGAAGATCTCGACGTTGGACGGGTTGTTGACGCGTGCCACAGTTTTCTTCACCTTGAAGTGACGCTTCGCGACCTGGAGAGCGACGAGGTTGTCCTCGTCGTCAGCGGTGACCGCGACAATCGCGTCAGCGCGCTCGATACCCGTCTGCGATAGAAACTTCACCTCACAGCCGTCGCCTCGCATGACGATGCTTCCGAGCTGCGTCTCCAGCCACTCAGCGCGACGTTGATCTCTTTCGATGAGAGTCACCTCATGTCCGCGCTCCAGCAGGTCGCGTGACATGTAGTAGCCAACGGTGCCGCCTCCAACGACGATCACATACATCCGGCGCTACTTCTCCATCAGGGTTTTTTCGATGTGCTTGGCGCCTTCGAGGGTCGGACAGATCGTGTGCAAGCCGAGCTTCTCGTACGCATCGGCACGCTCGGGGTCGTAAATGCGAGCCACGACCCTTGGGACTTTGAAGATGTGCTTGGCGATTTGGGCGGCCATGATGTTGCGGTTGTCGCCTTCGGTTACGGCGACGAAGCCATCTGCATCCTCGACGCCGGCGCGGCGCAGGACATCCGCATCGGTGCCGTTGCCGACGACCTGGTTGCCCTTGAAGTCGTTCGTGAGCACTCCGCGCGAGGCCGCTCGCGAGAACTGGTTGGGATCTCTGTCGATGATGACGACCTCATGACCGGACCTATCCATGTCCGCCGCAACCTGTGATCCGACACGGCCGCAGCCGACGATGAGGATCTTCAAAGCCCGTTGATTATAGGGACGCCACTCCGGCACCCCGGTATGGCTCTTGTTAGGATTTGGCCCGGTGCGCTTTCCCTTCACTTTCATGGGTGTGATGGGGCTGGGAATCGCTGCCTGGGTGGCCTTCTACCTGGCCCGCCACCCGGGCCTGGACCCCTTCTCCGAAGGCATCGCCCTGCTGACGGCTCTGATCTCCTTCGGCTTTGGCGCATACGTCTTGATCCGGCGCGTTCGCCGAGGGCCCCAGCACTGATGACAGACCATTCTCACCCGCCGACAGCAAAGAAGGTGCTGGTGGCCGTCGGGGGCCAGAGCATCGACACCGAGACTGTTCGCCTCGCCTGCCGGATGACGGACCCGGTCGGTGGGCGGATCTACGGGGTGCATATCATCGAGGTGATTCGGGCGCTGCCGCTGGGTGCGGTACTGGATGACGTCGTCGAGCGCGGAGAGAAGATCCTGGACGAGGTCGAGCAGCTGGCCTCAGAGTCAGGGCTGCCGGTGGAAACTGAGCTGGTGCAGGCTCGAGATACGGGGCCGGCGCTGGTCGACGAGGCGGTGGAGTGGGGGGCGGATCTGATCGTCATGGGGCTCCCCTACAAGCGGCGGTTCGGTGAGTTCAACCTGGGGAAGACGGTGCCGTATGTGCTGAAGAACGCCACGTGCCGGGTGATGCTGTTCCGGGAGCACCGCGAGCATTCGACCTGAGCCGGAGGACGTCGGCGCGCTGTTACGGAACGTTGCTGTGGTGGGCTACCTGGCCTATCGAAAGCGCCTGTTTGTCGGCAGCTGAAGCAGGCGTGAGCCACGGGCTGGGAAAGCCCGCGCGGTGGACGACGTATCGAGCGAGAGCCGCCAGCGTCTCGAGCCCGTAGACAGTCGAAGTACGAAAGCTGACCGAGCTGGCGTCAGCGTGGTACTTCCCAATCGCCGGCACCTCTCCGATCTTGAAGCCGAATGTCGCGGCCTGGATCAACACCTGTGTGTCGAAAACAAAATCGTTGCTGTTCTCGAGGAACGGAATCGCCTCGAGGAACCGACGCGAATAGGCCCTATAACCCGTGTGGTACTCAGAGAGGTTCAGACCCAAAACGCGGTTCTCCGCCGCGGTCAAGAACCGGTTGCCCAGCCGCTTCCACCAGGGCATGCCTGCCTTCGCCGGGTCCAGCCCCAGCCAGCGCGACCCGAGGACGATGTCGGCCTCGCCGGCCTCGATCACCCGGCAGAGGTTGGGGATGATGGCGGGGTCGTACTGGCCGTCGGGATGCAGCATCACAACCACATCGGCTCCCATCGCAAGCGCGTGCCGGTAACAGGTCTTCTGATTGCCCCCGTACCCGAGGTTCCGCTGGTGCCTGATGACGTCGAGGCGCAGAGCGGTGGCAACGCTCACGGTGGCGTCGGCGCTGGCGTCGTCGACCAAAAGGATCCGGTCGGCCTGTCCGGCGGGAATGTCGCCGACAACTTCCATGAGCGTCTTGGCGGCCCGATATGCAGGCAGCACGATGACCCTCTGCGGGCGCGGTCCGCTCCAACGAAGCTCGCCCAGAGGGATGGGATCCGGTCGCACAGCCATCCTCTCCACGGTGAGATAGACGGCGATGGCGATCGCGCCGACCGCCGCGGACCAAAGGTCGAGCGCGAGCGTCAGGTTGATGGCGGCATAGGCGAAGACGAGAACGAGCGCGGCCACGCGGGGCCACCGCAGCTTGCCCGCCAGGGCGAGGTCGGCGAGGGCGAATCCAGGGATGACCAGGAGCGCCAGGTCGTGAATGTTTTGATGAGGGCTCAGGACCAGGGAAGCCGCGATGGCGAGGGCGAAGTCCAGACGGGGTTTGTCAGGGCGCCAGCTCAACGACAGGGCGACAAACGCCAGGAGGATGACGAGGATGGCCAGCGCCACCCCCTTGCCGCCACCTGGCACCGCTTCGAGCACGTTCCGGAGCGAATAGACGGCGGTGTCCGTGTAGACGATCTGGCCGTTGGTGGGTAGCGATCCCCCGATCGCCCATCGGCCCACGGCGTTCAGGTATCCGATCACCGGACCGAATCCGAACCCGGCTACCGAGACCACGCCCAACCCAGCGATCACGGCCATGAATCCGGCGAGGGCGCGCCACGAGCGCCGTGCGATGAAGAGCACCGGCACGAGCAGGAGCAGCTGGGGCTTGGCCAGGGCCAGGCCACTGAAGATGCCGGCCCATCCCGGCCTACCTCGCGCCCACGCGGTATAGGCCGCCGCCAGCGGGACGAGCACGATGAGGTCCGACTGGCCCTGCAGGACGGTCACGAAGAGTGGAAAGAACCCGCCGATCAGGGCGGCCGCCACGAGGGCGGAGCGCCCGTGAACCCGCTCGCTGTTCCGCGCCAGCAGGACGACCAGGACTGCGACGAGGATGACGTTCACAGCCGCCATCGCGTAATAGGCCGAGCGGTAATCAAGGAATGCGAGCGGCGCGATCAGAAGGGTGTAGTAGGGCGGGTGGAAATACGGCAGGACGATGAATCGATCGGGCGAATTGGGGATGACCTGCAGCTCGAATTGCCTCTGGAGCGCCAGGTCGTAGACAGCCGAGCCGCCCTTGAGCACATATAGCCTGGCTCCCGAATAGAAGGAGTAGAAATCAGGGCCCTGAAGGTTGCCGCGAACAAACGTGAACCAGTAACCCGCCCAGAAAAAGAGGGAGCCCAGGCCTGCGCCGGTGGCGGCCGCATAACCCATGCGGGCCCAACGCAGGGAAGACCAGCGGCTCATCGCCCCGTTTCGAGTCGAAGCGCGAATCGATCCGGTAGCTTCGCCTTCCTGATCGCCCGCTGGGCACCTTTGATGTCGTAGCGGACGCGCCGGAACTCGAAGGTCTCCTTGTCCACGTCCCAGACGCCGTAGCTGGCCATCGGGCTTCCGTCGCGTGGCTGGCCGACGCTACCGGGGTTGACGAGGGCAGGGCCCTTGAGAGGGATGGTTTCGACCCGGTATTCGTGCGTCACCTGGCCCTCGGCCAGCCCAAATATGCCCGGCACGTGTGTGTGCCCGTGGAAACAAACACCTCCGTTGAGCAGCTCGAGGTTGGCGTATGCAACCCCGGTGTCGAGGACGTACTCATAGATGTGATCGCGTGGGCTGGCGTGGACGAGCAGAACATCGTGCTCAACGTGGCTGTCGGGCAATCCTCGCAACCATTCGATTCGCTCATCGCCAATGGTGTCGACCGTCCACCGCACCACCGCGGCGGCATCATCGTTGAACCATTCGAGGATCTCGGCATCGGTGCATGCGCGGTCGTGGTTGCCGACAAGGGTGAGCCACCCCTGCCTGGTGACCTCGTCGATACAGCGCTTGGGGTCGCCTCCGTATCCCACGACATCACCAAGGCATAGCGTTTTATCCGTCGGCGGACAGTCGCGGAGCACCGCCTCCAGCGCCTGCCAGTTGGCGTGGATGTCCGAAAGGATCGCTACCTTCAAGCGGGCTTCTCGTAGAGCCGCGGGTAGATGTGGTCGAACAGGATGCGCAGCGTGGCGGCGAGCGGAACCGCGACGAACATGCCCAGGATGCCCGCCCAGCTGAAGCCGGCGATGAAAGCGACGATGATCAGGACCGGCGGCAGTTTCACAGCGTCGCCCATGACCTTGGGGTAGACGAAGTTGAGGATGACGTTGGAGATGACGAAGTAGGCGATCCCGACCAATAGCGCTTTGATCGGCGCCGCGGCAAGGCCAACGAGGATGGCCGGTATTGCGCCCACGAAGGGGCCGATGTATGGGACCAGCGCGGTGATACCCGCGATCAGACCGAGCGCTACCGGATCGGCGAGTCCCAATACCCAGCACGCGATTCCGGACAGGATTCCGATCATCCCGGCGATGATCAGCTGGCCGCGCATATATGCGTACAGCATCTTGCGGATGCGGCGCCAGATCTGGTCGAAGTCGGTGCGGTAGTCGCTGGGCACGAACCGCCGGAGCACCCGCTTGATGGACGCGGCGTCGAGCGCAAGGAGGAAGGCGACGATGAACGTGAGCAGGATCTGGAGCAAGGTTGTGAGTGCCGTGAGGCCGAGGCTCACGGCGTTGCCAAATTGACCGAGGAGGAATTCGCGGGTGTGCGAGTTGATGCTGTCGGTCGCGGCCTTGATATCGATCTTGAAACCGAAGATCTCGACGGGCGAGCCCTGCAGGCTGTTGATACGGTCCTGCGCTGCCGCGGCGAGACCTGGCGCCTGGCGCTGCAGCTGCGCGACCTCGCTGACGCCGAGCGGAACTACCAGCAGAACCAAGCCGGCCAGGGCAAGGATGATGACGAGAAACATCACCCCGATCGCCGCAGCCCGCGGCAGTCCGAGTCCCATCAGGCGCACGACACCGGGCTGGATCAGGAACGCGATGGCGGCTCCCAGGACGAACGCGCCGAGGAAGTCGCGTAGGAGATAGAGGACGATGATCGCGATGGTGAGCGCGGCGAAGCCGAAAGCGACCTGCAGGTAGCGGCGCCTCCGTTTGGGATCGAGAGACCACGCCGATATACCGACTGCGGTTAATGGAGTCGGTTCTTCAGGCTCGCTCTCGGGTGCGTTGCCTCTCGTGCGGCTCGTGGGACGAACGTTACGCAATCAGCGCAGTATGACGATGAAGAACGGCATCACAACCGCTTTACAGCGGCGTTAAGTGACCTGGCCGGGGCCGTGTGCCGCTGCCGCCCGAACCTGGGCTTCTTCGTAGGCGGCGCCGTGGATCGGGTTCACGGTGCTGCGCCCAGCAGCCAGGGCGTACAGGGCCAGCAGGATAAGTCCTACACCAAGAACACCGTAGGTCGCCAGTGGCGTGTATTGGGCTGTGATCAAGCCTCCTGCGGCAAAGCCGGCGAGGCTTGCGGTTTGAACCAAACCGAACCTGGTCGCCATCACGCTACCTCGGTTCGACGCATCAGCGGCCTCCATCAAAGCTGTCTGATTTGCGACGGCATAAATCGAATTACCGATCGACGCCACGAAAAGCAAGCCCGCAACTACGACCACGGATGGTCCCAGAGCAATTGCCAAGGAGAACGCACCTGTGAGGAAGAGACCGATGCCAACTGTTCGCATGCTACCGATCGCAGCGACTCTACCCACCGCAATGGAACCGGCGAAGACGCCTACCGATAGCACGACTTCGAGCATTGAATAGGTCTGGCCACCATTGCCCGAAACTTGGTATGCGAGCGCTAGCAATGCTGGAAATGACATTGGGATGAGAAACGCAGCAAGTGTGCCGATCACCAAATGTGGCCGAGCCAAAACAATGGACCACGATCGTCTCAGCGCGCCAGAGACACGCGCGGCCGCTGTGCCACCACCCAGGCTTGGGATACCGAGCACGATCGCTGCCGCGAGGGCAAAGGTGGCGGCGTCGGCCAGGAACAGGACCATCAGCGACGACGACAAGGTCAAGATGGCGCCCGCCAGCGCATAACCAACGGCGCCAGCCAGCATGGTTGTAGAGACGAGAAGGGCATTCGCCTTCCCAACTTGACCGGCGGGTACGAGGCCTGGGATTGCCGCCTGGCGTGCCGGCTGCACCACTGCGTTAATCGACGCGAGTACAAACAGAATCGGGATGATGAGCCACCACCGATGGCCAGTTGGCGCGACTGCCTTGTCGACCTGAGTCAATGCCGGCGTGGCGACGAGGATTGCGGCTCGAAGGAGTTCTAACGTCACTATCAGCGGCTTTCGGGGCAGCTTGTCAGCGACGCCACCGAGGGCGCCGCTCATGATCATGGTCGCCAACGCTTGCGCAATGAACGCAAGTGCCACTACGCGCGCGTCGTGGTTCGTCGCGCTGTAAATCAAAACCAGCGTGGCTACCTGTGTTAGCGGGTCTCCAATCGACGAGATCCCAATCGCCGTGAGCAGACTGCTAAACCAAGGGTTTGCACGCAGAACGCGAAGGCTGGTGATGCGGCGCGGCACTTCGGACCGGTTGGCCAGATCGAGCGGTTTGAGGCCGTGAAGCTCACGAAGCGCGTCGACTACATTGGGGTCGTACCAGTGGTCGGCTCGCCGGCTTATGTCTTCCACTCCTTCAATCGGCGTCATCAACGATTGTCGATAGAGACGGGGGCCGGTGATAGTGTCGAAGGAGTCCGCCACTGCCAAAATGCGGGCTCCAAACGGGATCACGTCGCCTTTGAGGCCCGCTGGATACCCAGAACCGTCCCACCGCTCGTGGTGGTGGCGGACGAGTGGCGCAACCTCGGCCAGGGCGGAGTGCTGAGCGATCATGTCAGCTCCAATGTCCGGGTGTCGGCGCATGATCTCCCACTCGTCTTCGGTTAGAGGACCCGGTTTGTTGAGGATGTCATCGCGCACCCCGATCTTTCCAAGGTCGTGCAAGGATCCCGCTGTGCGGATGAGCTCGCACTCCCGATCACCAAGTTCGAGCTGCTCGCCCAATTTGGCCGATAGTTCCGAGACGCGAATCGAGTGGGACTCTGTGTATCGATCCCGCGCGTCAAGTGCCTGAGCGGCCAGATCGAGTGTTTGGTCTTTGAGCTCTCCTTGGCGTTGCGCATCAGCAACGTTTCCGCGCACGGCCAACACAAAGGCGAACAAACCTGGCGCCATGATGTAGCCGACCGGGAATGGCTGGGTCTGCAAAAGGAGATACAGGATTCCGCCTGAGAAGCTCAGAGCTAAAGTTGCCATGAGCGGCCGGACTCCGACGTTTTCAAAAATCGTCGTCCACACAGGTGCCTGCCCCACGAATGCCATACCCAGAGCGGTCAGGATGTAGTTGAGACACACCACCGCAAGCACATATGCAGTGACCCGCACAGGCAACGCCCACCAGTTCGTCTCGCTGCCGATCGACGCCACTGCAATGGACGGCACCACGTGAGCTATCGACAACATCGCTCGATTGAATAAGAAGGCCCACCACTGGATAGTTCGCCCGGGCACACGACCGTCGAAGATTGCTAACCAGGTAAGCAAGCCAACACCCGCCCCGGGCGCAACTAGCCCGGCAGCAATGAGTAGTGGATCAAGGACCTGCTGGTGCCCGGACTTCCACGCGATCGGGCGCAAAGCGGCTATCTGCGTTCCGATTGCTAGATAGAGGAGCGTGGGAAGCACACTCGTAGGGACTGGGTGAACCAACCACCCAAACGCCACCATACCGACGCCGATCGCGATGACCCCGGCGAGGTAGAGTCGCGCTGACCAAGGCAGGGAGCTGAAACGAGGCACGCCGCAGGAATTCTAGATCGCTGACCGCGGCTTTTAGGCCGCAATCACCGGGTCAACCAGCGGGCTTAGCCCCGCGTGGCTCCCGGTATGTATTGCTGTTACCTAACGGTCCGACGACGGGGTGGCTCTAGAAGATCCAGACGCCAACTACACGGGACTTGCCCTGTGTCCGAAGCAATCTCCTAAAAATTCGCGCCATGACTAGATTTCCCCCTCTTTCCCTAGATTTGTGAGATCCGCAGCGACCAAGTCATTACATTCAAGTCTCGGGATTGGGACCTTAGTTAGATATCGTCAATTCCCTCTATCCGCCCTCATGGGGATCCATGGGTGCAGCTCATTGAAATCAATGAGCAAGAATTGCGATCTAGAGGTCACCCAAGGTAATCAGCCCTACCTTTAGGGCGGTGCTAACGGCTTCACCACGGTTGGCAGCGTTCAGTTTCCGGAACAGATTGTGGAGATGGGTCTCGACTGACGGCGCCCGGAGACCGAGCTGTTGCGCCAGCCTTTTCGTCGGAATGCCCTTGGCGATGCCTCGCAGGATCTGCATCTCCCGGGATGTCAGCGCAACCGCGCTCGTGTTTTGGGATAGGGGAGTCTGCTCAGTTACCCGCCGGAGAACGTCCGGGATCATCTTCCGCGGCACGGGGCTCTCGCTTCGGACGGCTGACCAGAGTGCCCGCTGCAGCTCAGCCGGCCCGACGTCTTTGAGCACATATCCCGAGCACCCGGCTCGCATCATTCGTAGGAGATCGTCGCTGGACTCCGATACAGTCCAGGCGATGACTTTCACATGGGGGTACTGGGCCAGGATCTCGCTGGTGGTCGCCGCGCCATCCATGCCGGGCATGTGGACGTCCATCAAAATCAGGTCTGGTTTGAACCTGCCCATCGCCTGGAGTGCCTCGGCTCCGGACGACGCCTCGCCAACAAGATGCAGCCCCGTAGCGGTGCCAAGCATCGTTCGGGCGGCAGCGCGCGGAAGCACACTGTCGTCGACGACGAGCACCCGGTACTCCTTACGGTCCGACGCAGCCTTCGCGATGCTCGCAGCTTAGCAAGAAGAGATTGAACAGGTCGCACGCTCTGGCGGGCTTTTTGGCGCTCCTGGGCTTGGGAGTCGTCGGCCTCAATCTTCTAGCGCGCCAGCTCGGCAACGATTCGCCCGACGATTTAGGCAAACTCGTCTTTCTACTGGTTGCGGGCGCGCTGCTGAACATGTCCGAGGTTCGGATTGATCGCGGCCGGTTGACGCTCACAGGCATCGTGTGCGGAACGGCTGCCATTCTCTTGAATCCGCTCCACGCAACCCTGGTGGGGCTTGGATCGTCGGTCGGCTTAGCTCGGCGCGGGCCAGGTCCGATCGCAGTGAACGCAGTCGTCTCGGCGTGGATTGCTTGCTTTGGATCTGTAGTGGCGGCTCAACTTCATGTTGGAGGTACGCTGCCGCTTGGTTCTCGTGTATTGGCGATTGTTGCAACTAGTGCGGCTAACCTGCTGACGGTGGCTGTTGCGCTATCCGTGCGCACGGGCGAGTCTCCAAGGAGCATCGTGCGCCACAACTTCACATCGTCGTTCTATTTTGCCTTCGGTTACTTCGCGCTGGCCGCCCTGCTCCTCAGCTACGTTCTTAATGGTTCGTTGCTCGGATATTTCCTGGCGACCACTGTCTGCGTACTCTCGCTCGCTCTCACCGACACCATCGCCGGCAGGCGCGTGCGAAGAGTCCTGGAGTCCGAGCTCTCTGACGCCGACCGCCACCTCTTCCACAGCCGGGCCGTTGAGGGCGTCGTGCACAACCTCAGGAACCACATGGCTAACGCGTTGGGCTATCTGCGCGAGATCGACACCCGCCGCCTCGACCCCGTCGACCGCGAAAGCTTCGAGACCGCGACTGCAGCCGCCAATGATGCGGTTGCCGTTCTGCGGAGCCTGGCTCAGGGCGCAACGCCCCGTGTTACCTATGCCCCCGACCCCGTCGACCTCAACGAGCTCGTGACTCGAGGTCTCGGGATGGCGCGGCCCCGAGCCCGGGCCAAGGAAGTCCAGCTTGCGACTCGAGAAACGTCGGACGTGGTCAACGTGCGCGCGGACCCGCTGTTGATGCGCGAGGTGATCACCAACCTGCTGAACAACGCCATCGATGCCGTCGAGCAGGGCGGTCGGGTTGAGGCCACTACTGGAAAGCGGGGAAACGGGTGGCCCTTCTTCAGCATCGCCGACAACGGACCCGGAATCTCAGACGACCAGCGCCACCGGTTATTCGAGCCGCACTTCACGACCAAGGAGGGCGGCACGGGTCTCGGCCTCTTCATGTCGTACGGCATCGTCCGAGAGCACCAAGGCCAACTTTTGTTCGAAGGAAGCCGTCGCGGTGCGGTCTTCACAGTGGTGCTGCCGCCATTCACTAGTTGATGAGCGTCACTCGCTGACAGCGTCCTATACCTGAGCGACCACTCTCTCAATCAAAAGGTCGGGGTTCAACTCCCTGCGCGAGCACCATCACGCTTTGGTTGGTTAGTCAAGTTCCGTCAGTCGACATCTGCGCTCCGGGAGGCGCAACGCCCAATGGCCGCAACCGGAAGGTACTGGAGGGCAGCGACCGATCAGTATGCTTTGCGATCTTGCGACGCGCACTGCTCGTGCTGTCCCTCCTGGCTTGTGTCGCACTCTTGATCGCGCAGCTCGGCGCGTACCTAGAGTTTGTACTGGTTCCCGCGCCGACAGCAACGACAAACGGCCCACAGAACTCCACAGACTTGGTGTTCGGCCTGCTGGCCATCGGCGGAGGCAGTCTCGGGTTCCTTCTGACAGTGGCCGTCGGGATTCTTGGTTTGGTCGCAGCTGTGACTCAACGGCGCTACTCCTGGGTTATGGCGATCTGCGTGTCGGGTGCCCTTGTGCTTGTGGGGTTGGCAGTCTCAGCTTTCGTGCTGCTTGGACTCCCGAGGAATCCGTATCACCCATTCACTGTCCTAGTACTTTTGCCGCTGACCACCCTGGCGTTCTACCTGTGGCTGCAGCAAACATCGTCGCGAGTAGCAGGCGGATCGCCAAAACGAGGCTAGCCACATGTCGGCTGAGGCCGGGGAAGGTGGGTTAGGAGTCGAGCTGGGTGTTGTCAGCGATAACCAGCGCCTTCACGCAGTCTGGTAGGGGCCGAGGCTCGCAGCGCTATCCCGCCGTGGCGGCTAGTTGGCGCCGACGACTCTGAAGTCCTGGTTGACGAAGATGTGGTGTGGCCAGTTGACGCCGATGTTGTGAACCTCGAACTCGCCGTTGCTCTGCTGCACAACACGGTCGACGATACCCCCCGGGTAGGCAGCCAGCGCAGCTTCCGTCGCCTTGTCAGCTGTCGTACCGCTGACGATCGTTCCCGACCCCTGACTGTAGTTCGCCGGGATCTGGCCGACCTGCTTTGACGTGGTCGGTGCACCGGGCTGGAAGGGGATCACCCCTGCCGCCGAGGGAGCCGAAGATCCTTCGCCGCCAGGCGGTTGCACGATGACCTGTGTGGCCGTGATTGTCGTTCCGCTGGTTATCCCAAGCACGAGGACGTCTTCGCCAGTTGCAATGGCGCTCGCCGAGGTCGAGATCGTGCCCTTCTGGTATGTCGTAGAGGCAACCTCGCTGACGGCCACCTTCTGACCCACTGATGTCAACAATGTGAAGCCCGACGTGGACACGCTGCTGACCGTGCCGGATGCTCCCCCGGAGGCGGGTCCGGACCGAGCGTTGGATCCCCGGCCGGCTCCTGCTGCCGACGGGGATGTGACCGTTGCTGGGGACGTGCCGCACGCAGCGGAAAGGCCGATGACCGCACTCATCAGCACAGCGACCAGGATCCAACGACTTCCTCTGTTCGACTTCGCGCGAAACGAGGGCCGGGCGGAAGCGGTCTCGTGGGAGTTTTTAGGGTCGTAATTGTTCAGGGTGTGCTCCTCTTACTCATGCAGCTAAGCAAAGAGTGGCAGCCGCTCATTTGAGGTTCATGTGGGCGGCCTTTGAGGTGACTGTGACTGCGACAGCGCTCCGTCCTCGGCGCTGGGGCGTCTCCTTAACAGCCGATCAATGGCCCTGGGGCGGCTGGCAGGCCACCGACTTGGAGCTGAAAGTGCAGGTGTGAGCCGACTGACAGACCTGTACTGCCGACAAAGCCGACAATCTTGCCCTGCTGGACTTCCTGCCCGAGGGCTACGTTCACCAGTGACATATGGGCATAAACCTCGACGAGGCCGAAACTGTCAGTCACCTCGACGCGGGTCCCGAAGTAGTCCGCGTCACCGGCTGCAGTCACCCTTCCACCGGCAGCCGCGACGATCGGTGTGCCGTATTCGGCCAGTAAATCGAGGCCAGTGTGGAAATGCAGATAACCGCCGAAAGGCGGTTCTAGCGCAAACGACGTCGGCCCGAATTCCTGAATGATGCGAGCGCCGGCGATCGGACACACGAACTGGCCGGGTTCGGCCGGGTCGGCGGGCACACCCGTGCTCAGGTTTGGACCCTGGGCTGGATCGACGGGAATCACAAGCACCGAGCCCGGCGTCAGCTGAGGGCCGCGAAGCCCATTGAAGCCGAGCAGGACGGTTGGATCAACGCCGTATTTGGTAGCAAGGCTCGCCGGCGTGTCCCCAGTCTTGACGACGACCACTACGCCAGGCACCGGCGGCAGTTTGATGGGCCGACCCACCGAGAGCGGCATGCGCAGGCCTGGATTCGACCAGAGGACCTCCCTCCACGAAAGGTTGAACTGTCGGCCGATGCTCTCCAGAGTGTCATCGGGCCCGATGATGTGCACGATCGGAGCGCGGCTTTGAAGCGGTGACGTCGGAACCGAAATCGGTTTGATGATGACGCTGTCACGGCCGAGTGAGAAGTCGCCGACCGCAACTCCTTCGTAGGCGGCGGCCGCGGGAACTGGACCCGCGTGGAAGTTCGGAAAGAAGTTTCGGTCCGTGGCGCTGTAGCTGAAAATGGCCATCGCTATGGCGAGCACTACTGCATGGGTCATGTAGCGATGGATGCGTGACAAATAGCCCCCGGTCTCCTTTTAGCGTTCGCAGACGTTGAAGACCGACGTCACCCTACCAAAGCCGTGGCAAAAACGTCGCAATAAGCGATCTCAGTAGGCGAACGCGTGTTCACTTTCACTCTTCCGCCAATCGGCGATTGATCGCCGCAGCCAGCTCCTCCAGCTCGATGGGTTTGACCAGGTAGTCGCTCGCATCAAGGCTGGCGGCGAGAGCGCGCGATCCCGCGTCGGTCGCACCCGTAACCACGATCGGCCGACTCGCCCGAATGTCCTGCCGCGCGGCGGCGTCGAGGGCCTCGAGCAGGCTGAGGTCGAAGATGAGAACCTCCCGAGCCCTGAGGTTGCGCAGGGAGCTGCTTGCATCGGCGTCGAAACCCAGGCGGCGGAGGCCGCGGGCTGTGATCTCGGCCAGTCGCGCGTCGTCATCCACCACCAGCACCGAGCCGCGACGCTGACTCGCGTCTTCGGCCGCGCCCAAGTGGGCGAGGGCTTCGCGAACGTCTTCGAGCAGCCTCATGGTTGGAGGCACCGCCCCGTCTGTCTCCGCCAGCTCGAGCTCGGCTTTCAGCCGTGCGAGCGTTGATCGCAGCCGGTGCAGCGCAGCCGGCAGCTCAGGGTTGGGTGACGAACCGGTATCCGATGCCACGTACGGTTTCGATCCAACCTGGTTCCTTGAGAGCGCGGCGCAACTCATATGCGGCCTGCTCGACGCTGTGCTCGAAACCCTTGAAAGTGCTGCCCCACACGTGTTCGAGCAGCTCGGCTCGCGTGACCGCCTCACCCTCGCGCGCCGCGAGCACCTGTAGCATCAGGAGCGGTCTTCGCTCGAGCTTCAATTCTTTCGATGCGAGAAAAGCCTGGCCTTTGCCTATATCGATTCGCAACCGACCCCTGACCAAGACGCGATCACCAGTGGCGCGCTCGCGAAGCGCTCCGCGGACGCGCGCCAACAGCACCTGGCGATCCGTGCCTTTGACGATGTAGTCGGTCGCACCTCGCTCGATCCCGATCACCTGGTCGCTTGGCGAGTGCCGTGCGCCAGTGAAGATGATCACGGGAAACGCCACCCGATCCGCGCCCGACCGCAATTCATCGAGCACCTCAGGCGCCTGCATGTCGGGCATTTCGTAGTCGAGCAGCATCAGGTCCGGCGCGCTCGACCGCGCGCGGGCGACGGCCTCCGTCCCGCTGGCCGCCACCTCCACCGTGTAGCCGGCCCGCCGCAGCAGCGCGGCAGTGAGCTCTGCCGTGCGAGGCTCGTCGTCGACGACAAGAAGCTTTGCGGTCACGCCGCCAATCCCCGCCGCAATTATCAGTAGTTCAGCGTTTCTTGAGCAACTGCTGAACCGCTGGTGAGGCCAGAACCACACGGCGCTCATATCCTCTGAGCATGGGCCAGCTCCCAGACCTCCGAGAAGCCAGGCGGCGGCTGGGACTGGCCCTTGAAGCCCTCTGCCACGACCGCTGGGTACTCGGCTATCTGCGGGCCGGATCGCTGCAGCCGATCGCTGCGTCTGAAATCGCGCCCCGCTTTCTGCAGAGCCGCCCCCTCGCGCCGCTGTCGCGGCGGGCCCTCTACGAAAAGAGGCCGGTTGTCGTGAACTCCGTGATCGAGAACCCAAACCCTTCGAACGGCTACGACTGGGAGCTGGACTGGCCGGCGATTTTGTATGCGCCCGTTGGCGAGTTCGGTCAGCGGCCCGTCGGGCTGCTCACGGTCGGCTGCCGTCGGGACCACTGGTACTCGGAGGCGGACGTCCACTACGCGGGCAGCCTGGGAGTCACGCTGGCGCCGATGGTCGAGGCGCTTCGCCGCCCACTGGGGCGGCTGAATCCAACCGAAAGTGAGGTCGCGCAGCTGCTCAGTTACGGCCTGTCAGAGTCAGAGATCGCACGCGCCCTCAAGGTCCCAGAACGCAAGGCCAAGATCATCGCGGACGACGTCGCGCGCAAGCTGCGATTCGTCAGCCTCGAGGTGGCGCTGGCGTTTCCAGAGGTGCCGGCAAGGCGCCGAGAGCTGCGGCTGTGACCTGGTAGGTCGCGCTAGTTGGGGCCGAACAAGAACACGGTGGTGCCGCGGCCCTCGGTGCTGACCACCTCCAGCCGGCCACCGATGCCGGCCGCCCGCTCCCGCATTCCGACCAGGCCGTACCCGCCCGACGTCGGCGACTTGAAGCCGCGCCCTTCGTCGGCCACCTCGATCAGGAACGGCCGCGCCGCGAATGCCAGCCGCACCCTGCAGATAGACGACCCCGAGTGCCGCCTCACATTGGTGAGAGCCTCTCGCACTACCTGGTAGACGACCTCGCGCTGCTGAGGCGGCAGCATGGTCTCGGTTCCGTTGCTCGAGATCTCGACCCGGATCGAATAAAGGCGGGCGAACTCGTCCGCCTGTGTGCGCACGGCGCCCAGCAGGCCTTCAGGCCCAATCGGCCGCGGCCGCAGCTCGGCCAGCGTTTCGCGGACCTGCTTCAGCATCCGCTCGAGAATCCCGAAGACGTCGCCCAGGATCTCGTCCGGGCCGCCTGCCTTGCCAAATTTAGGGTGACCCTCCATGTGAGTCTTGAAGAGCGAGATCGCCGCCGCCAGGTCGGTCGCGATCCCGTCGTGCAGGTCTCGCGCGATGCGAGCCCGCTCCCGTTCGACCGCGTCCTCGGCGGCCTGCCTGGCGGCGCTGCGTGCAGTCGACTCTGGCGCCTCCGACGTCCCCGCAGCAGAGCGCACTCCTTTCAACGCGCCGCCCTCCGGCGCCGCAATGACGCCAACACGGCCAGGAGCAGGGGATGGTTCAGCGTGCGGAGCATCCGCTGGTACGGCCGCCACAGCGCCTTTGTCTCTTCGATCGCGCGCCGAAGCCGCTCGAGGTCGGCCTGGATCTCAGCCCGCTGGCTCGAGATGCTTTCGCTGAGCGCGAGCATCCGGCGGCTCATCGCCGCGCCCCACACCGCGATCAGCACGAGCTCGACGATCAGGACCAGCCCGGCTGCCACGAGCAGCCAGATGCCGATCGTCCCGAGCGTCGCCAGGTTGACCTGGGTCACTCTTTCGCGTCGCCTTCTTCAAGCGCTCCCACCGGCGCGATGGCGACCACCTGGTCGTCGGGCGCCAGGCGCATCACGATCACGCCCTGGGTCTGCCGGCCGATGCGCGAGATGGCGCCGACCTGCGTGCGCAGCACCATGCCGCTGGCACTGATGATCAGTACCTCCTCCTCTGGGTCGCTGACCACCCGCATGGCGGCCAGCTTGCCGACCCGGTCCGTCACCTTGAGCGTGAACACGCCCTGGCCGGCCCGGTGGTGCATGGGATATTCGTCGACCGGGGTCCGCTTCCCATAACCCCGCTCGGTGACGACGAGAAGATCGCCGCCCGGAGTCGCGGTCGCGCTCCCGACCACGCTGTCGGCCTTGCCCAGCTTGATGCCGATCACGCCCTGGGTGTCGCGACCCATCGCGCGGACTTCCTTCTCGCTGAATCGAATCGCCTTGCCGAGGGCGGTGGCGATGAGGATGTCGTCCGAGCCGGTGGTGGGTGTAACCCAGTTGAGCTCGTCACCCTCCTGGAGGTTGATCGCGATCAGGCCGTTGCGGCGCACGTTGGCGTACTCAGCGAGCGCCGTCTTCTTTATATATCCGTTCTTGGTCACCATCAGCATGTAGCGGGCTTCGGCCTCTGTCTCCGGGCGCACGAACACTGCGCTGATGCGCTCGTTCGGTCCGATGTCGATGAGGTTGTTGACCGACACGCCCTTCGCCTGACGCTCGCGCTCGGGCACCTCGTGCACGCGCAGCTGAAACACGCGGCCGCTCTGCGTGAAGAAGAGCATCGACGCATGTGTATGCGTGGTCAGCAGGTGCACGGCGTAGTCCTCTTCGCGTGTGCCGCTGGGCGCGTCGCTGCCGGCGGTCGGCCGCGCGCCCTTCAGGCCCACCCCTCCGCGTTTCTGGGCTCGGAAGACCCGCAGGGGCTGGCGCTTCACGTACCCGCGATGGGTGAGAGTGACGACGACGTCCTCTTTCGGCACGAGATCCTCGGCGGACAGCTCGTTCGGCTCCTGGTCGGTGATCTCCGTGCGGCGATCGTCGCCGTACTTCTTGACGAGATCGTCCATCTCTTCCTTGATCAAAAGACGGACCTTCTGGTCGCTCGCGAGGACGCTCTCGAGGTAGGCGATCGTCTTGATCACCTGCTCGTACTCCTCGTCGATCTTTCCACGCTCGAGCTTGGTGAGGCGGCCCAGCGTAAGTGCGAGCACCGCGCGCGCCTGGCGCTCTGACAGCCCGAACTTCGTCTGCAGCTGTGTGGCCGCGACCTCCGTGTCCGCCGCCGCGCGAATGGTCTTGATCACCTCATCCAGGTGGTCGAGGCAGATCTTCAAGCCTTCGAGGATGTGGGCGCGTTCCTGGGCCCGCTCGAGGTCGAAGCGTGTCCGGCGCAGGATGACGTCGCGCCGGTGATCGATAAAGAGCTGCAGGGCCTGCTTCAGGCTCAACACCACCGGCCGGCCCTCGACGATGGCGAGCATGATCACGCCGAACGTCTGCTGCAGCGTGGTGTGCTTGTACAGGTTGTTCAGCACCGTGAACACCCGGGCCTCGCGCTTCAGCTCGATGACGACGCGCATGCCGTCGCGGTCTGACTCGTCCCGGAGGTCTGCGATCCCTTCGAGCTTCCGCTCGGAGACAAGCTCTGCGATCTTCCCGACCAGGGTCGCCTTGTTGACCGCGTACGGGAGCTCGTCGATGATGATCCGCTCGCGTCCGTTGGGCGCCTGCTCGAACGTGTGCCGCGCGCGGACGATGATGCGGCCGTGCCCGGTGGAATAGGCGGCCTTGATCCCGGCCGTGCCCATGACGATCCCGCCCGTCGGAAAGTCGGGACCTTTGATGAAGGCGAGAAGATCCTCTCCCGTGGCCTCGGGATTGTCGACGAGGAGCTTGACGCCGGCTGCGACCTCGCGGAGGTTGTGCGGCGGGATGTTCGTCGTCATGCCGACCGCGATGCCGGTGGTTCCGTTGACGAGCAGGTTGGGCAGGCGGGCCGGCAGCACGGTCGGCTCCTCCTCCTGACCGTCGTAGTTCGGTTTCATGTCCACGGTCTGCTTCTCGATGTCCGCCATCAGCTCGCCGGTGATCGCGGAAAGCCGCGCCTCCGTGTAGCGCATCGCCGCCGGCGGATCGCCGTCGACGCTGCCGAAGTTTCCCTGGCCGTCGATCAGCGGATATCGAAGCGAGAACGGCTGGCCCATCCTCACCAGCGCGTCGTATACGGCGTCGTTGCTGTGCGGGTGGTACAGCTTCAGCACGTCGCCCACGAATGCCGCGCACTTGCGGTGCCGGCTGCCGGAGGTCGCACCCGAGCGGTGCATGGCGTAGAGAATCCGGCGCTGGACCGGCTTCAGACCATCACGCACATCGGGCAGCGCCCGCGCGATGATGACGGACATCGCGTACTCCATGTAGGAGGTCTGCATCTCCTCCTGGAGGCTGCGATTGAGAACGGTTCCGGTCGATGCGTCGTCGGTCAAGCTACTCCTCGTACTTCTTCAAGACCACGACTGCGTTGTGCCCGCCGAAGCCGAAGCCGTTGGAGATGGCGATGTGCACATCCTTGCGGCGGGCCACGTTGGGCACGTAGTCGAGGTCGCATTGGGGATCTGGGTTTTCGTAATTGATGGTTGGGTGGATGAGCCCGCGATTCATGGTCAGCAGGGTCGCGATCGCCTCGACGGCGCCCGCGGCGCCGAGCAGGTGGCCGATCATCGACTTGGTGCTGCTGATCGCGACCTTGTAAGCGTCGTCGCCGAGGGCGATCTTCAGCGCCCTGGTCTCGCCTGCGTCGTTGAGCGTGGTCGAGGTGCCGTGGGCGTTGACGTAGTCGAGATCCTTCGGCTCCACTCCGGCGTCCTTGAGGGCGAGCGTGATGGCACGGGCCGGCGCTTCGCCGGTTTCGTCTGGGGCCACCTGGTGAAAGGCGTCGCATGTGAGCGCGAAGCCGACCACCTCGCCGTAGATGCGCGCTCCGCGATTGATCGCGTGGTCGATCGACTCCAGGACCAGCGTGCCCGCGCCCTCGCCGGGCACGAAGCCGTCGCGATCGCGATCGAACGGCCGGCTCGCCTTTTCGGGTGCGTCATTGCGCGTCGACAGGGCGCGGATCGCATTGAAGGCCGAGATGCCGACCTCGCAGAGCGAGGCTTCGCTGCCCCCGGCGAGCATGACGTCCGCATCGCCGTGCTGGATGATCCTCGTGGCGTCGCCCAGGGTGTGTGTCGAGGCCGCGCAGGCCGTCGTCACGGTGGTGTTGGGGCCGCGAAGGTGGAATGCCATTGCGACCGAGGCCGCCGCCATGTTGGGAATGATCATCGGGGCGTAAAGAGGGTTCAGCCGGCCCTTGGTCGCATACGAGATGGCGCCGCCGGTCATCTCGATGAAGCCGCCGATTCCCGTCCCCATGTCGACGCCGACGCGAAAATCATCTTCTTTAGAGAGGTCCAGGCCAGAATCCGCCAGCGCCATTGACGATGCGGCCACCGCCATCTGCGAGAAGCGCGCCATGCGCTGGGCCGCCTTGCGGTCCATGTACAGGGTCGGGTCGAATCCATGCACCTCGCACGCGAATTTGGTGTTGAGCTTTTCCGTTGCGTACGACCCTTCGACCATGCGGGCGGTGCTGCGTCCTTCGATCAGCCCGTCCCAGTACTCGTCCAGGGTCTTCCCGAGTGGGTTCACGGTCCCCATGCCCGTGACCACGACGCGCACTCGTCCGTTCTTTTTCACTGGCCCACCTCAGCCCGAATCTTACGCACGAGTTGATTCTCCGCCGCTTCCTTGGTCACCCGGATGGCGTTCTTGATGGCTCGTGCGTCGGACCGTCCATGCGCCACCACCGCCACCCCATCGATACCAAGCAGGGGCGCGCCACCGAATTCCCGCCAGTCGATGCTTCTGCGCAGCCGGCGCACTCCATCACGGATGAGGATGCCGCCGAGCTTGCCGTGCAGCGTGCGTGGAATCTCCTCGCGCAAGCTCCGAAAGAGAAATTCCGCCGTCGCCTCTGCCATCTTGATCGTGACGTTGCCGACGAAGCCGTCCGCGACGACCACGTCCACCTTGCCCGCGTAAAGGTCCTTGGGCTCGACGTTACCCACGAAGCCCTGCATCGTGACTTTCAGCCTGCGGGCGGTCTCCCTGACGAGCTCGTCCCCTTTCCCCTCCTCCTCGCCGTTGCTCAGAAGGCCAACGCGAGGCGATGATCGCCCCATCATCTCGCGGGCGTAGATGGCGCCCATCACCGCGAACTGCACCATGTACTCGGGCTTCGAGTCGACGTTCGCGCCGACGTCGAGAAAGTAGGCCAACCCGCCCTTGATGGGCACGATCGAGCCGAGCGCCGGCCGTTCCACGCCCCTGATGCGGCCCTGGATCAGCAACGCCGTGGCCATGATCGCACCCGAGTTGCCAGCGGACATCCACCCGTCGGCTTTGCCTTCTCTGCACAGTCGCGCGGACACGGCCATCGACGAATCCGGCTTCGAGCGGACCGCCTGCGCCGGGTGGTCGTCCATCGCGACGACCTGCGTAGACGGGCACAGCGTCAGGCGTGGATGCTTGTCGAGCAGTGGTTGCACCACGTTGGGAGAACCGACCACGACGATCTCGATCCCGTACTCCGCGGCCGCCAGCGAGGCTCCCTGCAGCACCTGCGCGGGCGCATGGTCGCCGCCCATGGCGTCGACTGCTATTCGCACCTGGACCGACTCTCAGATGTCGAGGTTGCGGACGCTCTTGGCGTGCGCCTGAATGAATTTCTTGCGTGGCTCCACGTCGGGGCCCATCAGTTTTTCGAACGTCTCGTTGACCGCGGCAACGTCCTCGACCTGGACCCTGAGCAGCACTCGAGTCTTTGGGTTCATGGTCGTGTCCCACAGCTCGTCAGCGTTCATCTCGCCGAGTCCCTTCATGCGCGCCGCTTCCGCATTCTTGCCCAGCTGGCGCAGCGCCTTGTCGCGCTCGGCTTCCGAGTGGCACCACACGACCTGCTTGCCCTTGAAGACCTTGAAGAGGGGCGGCTGGGCCATATACAGGTAGCCCCTGTCGATGATGTCGGGGAAGTATCTGAAGAAGAAGGTGAGCAGGAGCGTGCGAATGTGGCTTCCGTCCACGTCCGCGTCGGTCATCGTCACGATCTTGTGGTAGCGCAGCTTTTCGATGTTGAAGTTGTCGCCGACGCCGGCGCCCATCGCGGTGATGAGGTTGCGAATCTCCTCAAATGTGAGGACCTTGTCGAGGCGCGCCTTTTCGACGTTGAGGATCTTGCCGCGGAGCGGAAGGATGGCCTGCGTGCGGCGATCGCGCCCTCCCTTGGCGGTGCCGCCGGCGGAATCGCCCTCCACGATGTAGAGCTCGCAGAGAGCTGGATCACGCTCTGAGCAGTCGGCCAGCTTACCCGGCAGCGTGCTCGACTCGAGCAGGCTCTTGCGCTGCACCAGGTCGCGCGCCTTGCGCGCGGCTTCGCGTGCACGGGCTGCGGTCAGCGACTTCTCGACGATGCGACGGCCGTCGGACGGGTTCTCCTCGAGGTACTGCGTGAGGCCCTCGGTCAGCGCCGTCGACACGTGGCCCTGCACCTCGGCGTTGCCAAGCTTCCCCTTCGTCTGGCCTTCGAACTGAGGCTCGAGAACCTTGACGCTGACCACGGCGGTAAGGCCTTCGCGCACGTCCTCGCCTGTGAGGTTCGGGTCCGCCTCTTTGAGGATGCCGGCCTTGCGTGCGTAGCGGTTGAGGACGTTGGTCAGCGCCGAGCGAAAACCGGTGAGGTGGCTGCCGCCCTCGATGGTATGGATGGTGTTGGCGAAGGCGAGCACGTTCTCGACGAACGTGTCGTTGTACTGAAGCGCGATTTCGACCTGAGTGCCTTCGATCTCGCGGTCGACGTAGAAAGGCGTCGGATTGACGACCGCCTTGTCGCGATTGAGCGCGCGCACGAACGAGACGATCCCGCCTTCGAAATAAAAGGTGTCGGTGAAGCCGAGGCTTTCGTCCGCCAGCGCGATCTCGAGTCGCTTGTTCAGGTACGCCATCTCGCGAAGCCGGTGCTGGATCACCTCGCGGTCGAACTTGGTGTCGGGGAAGATCTGCGGGTCGGGCCAAAACCGGACGATGGTGCCGGTGCGGTCGGACTTGCCGGCCGCCTTGACGCCGCCTTTGGGCACGCCCCGCGCGAACTCCTGGTGGTAGATCTTTCCGCTGCGATGCACCCACACCTGCAGCCGTTCGCTGAGAAAGTTGACTGCCGAGACGCCCACGCCGTGGAGGCCTGAGGAGACCTTGTAGCCTCCGCCGCCGAACTTGCCGCCCGCGTTTAGACGGGTGAGGACCAGCTCGAGGGCCGAGAGGCCTTCTTTCTTGTGAATGTCGACCGGGATGCCCCGGCCGTTGTCGTCGACCTGGACGCTGCCGTCGGCGTAGAGGGTGACCACGATCCTGGTCGCATAGCCCGCCAAAGCCTCGTCCACGGCGTTGTCGACCACCTCGTAGACCAGGTGGTGGAGGCCGGTCGTGGTCGTCGACCCGATGTACATGCTCGGACGCCGCCGGACATGCTCCCGGCCCTCGAGGACCTGGATCTGTTCAGCGGTGTACGCCACGTCGGCGCCTAGAGGCTGGGGCCTGCGGCTACGCACTGGGAGCGGCTCTTGGGCCTTGCTCACCGGTATTTCGGCCCTCCCAGCCTGGAGAACTCGTAGGGGACAACTGGGCAGAGGTTCAGGCCCTTAATTTTACGCGATTTCGAGTTCGAAAATGGCCTCCGGAGGCCTCTTAACAGGGCTATTCGCGAGCCGGTTTCCAGCGCAGGATCGGGTCCTCGCTCTGGCCCAGCAGGTAGGCGTTGATGCGCCGGGCGGTGGCCACCTCGTCGAGGCGTCCGACGGGTAGGCTGTGGGGCTCGTGATAGAGCTTTTCGGGGTCTTCTTTGGCCTCTTTGACGATCTCGGCGATCGCGTCCGCGAAGGCGTCGAGTGTCGGCTTGCTCTCGGTCTCGGTGGGCTCGACCATGATCGCTTCGGGGACCACGAGCGGGAAGTAGATGGTGGGGGCGTAGAAATCGCGCTCCAGGAGCCCCTTGGCGACATCCAACGCCTTGATCCCGTTCGGCGCCAGGTTGCGCGCGCTGGCAACGAACTCGTGCATGCAAGGGCCCTCGTGCGGGAGGTCGAGAAGGCCTTCCACACGCTTGCGTAGATAGTTGGCCGACAGCACTGCGTCCATCGAGGCCTGGGTCAGCCCGTCACCGCCCATCGCGACGATGTACGTGTACGCCCGCACCAGCATGCCGAAGTTGCCGTAGAAGCTGCGCACCCGTCCGATCGACTGCGGCCGCTTGAAATCCAGCTTCAGATGGCCGTTAGTGCGCTCCACGGTGGGAGTGGGCAGGAAGGGCACGAGATCGGCCTTCACACCTACCGGCCCGGCGCCTGGTCCGCCCCCGCCGTGAGGGGTGGTGAACGTCTTGTGGAGGTTCATGTGCACCGCGTCGAAACCCATGTCTCCGGGCCGGCACACGCCCATGAAGGCATTCAGGTTGGCGCCGTCGTAGTAGAGCTTGGCCCCGGTGTTATGCACCAGCTCCGCTATATCCAGTATCTCCCTCTCGAACAATCCCAAGGTGTTGGGGTTCGTCAGCATCAGTGCAGCCACCCGGCTGGAGAGCTTCGCCTCCAGGTCAGCCAGGCTGATGCGGCCGTCCGGCCCCGAAGCGACCTCGACCACCTGGAAGCCGCTCAGCGCCGCGCTGGCCGGGTTGGTGCCGTGGGCCGAGTCTGGGACCAGGACCTCGGTTCTTGCCTCGCCGCGTGAGCGGTGGAAGGCCTGGATCATGCGCAGCGCGGTCCATTCTCCGTGGGCGCCGGCCGCCGGCTGCAGGGTGACCCGGTCGACGCCGACCACGGCGCAAAGGGCCTGCTCGAGCCTCCACATCAGCTCGAGGGCGCCCTGGACGGTCTCCTCGCCCTGGTACGGGTGGAGGTCTGTGAATCCGGGCAGCGATGCTGCCGCTTCGTTGACGACCGGGTTGTACTTCATGGTGCAGCTGCCGAGGGGATAGAACTGCTCGCTGATGGAGTAGTTCATCGACGCGAGCTTGCTGTAGTGGCGCATGACCTCGGGCTCGCTCAGCCGTGGCAGGCCAGGCGCTCGTGAACGCAACAACTCGGGCGGGAGGATATCAACGACCTCCGCAGCGTCTACGCCTGCGTCGGGCAGGCGAGGCGCATACGCATTGGGCCGGCTCTTCTCGAAGCTGAGCGGCTCGGTCACGAGCTCACAGCCTCGACGAGTTCGTCGATCGCGCGCGGGTCGTTGACTTCCGTGCATGTGAACGTGAACACGCCGTTGAGCTCCCGAAACCAGCGGTGCATGTCCAGCCCGCCGAGGATTCCCTTGCGGGCGAGCTTTCGGTTGACGACGGCCGGCTTGGGAACTCGAATCGGAAACTCGTTCAGGAATTGCCTTTCCGGAAAGGCGAGCTCCCACCCCGGCAACGCAGCCAGCTTGGCCGCGAGCGCGTGGGCGCGCTTGAAGCTGACGTCGGCGACGTGGCGCATGCCTTCGGCGCCCATGTAAGTCATGTAAACGCTCGCCGCCAGGGCGCAGAGCGAATGGTTCGTGCAGATGTTGGACGTCGCCTTCTCGCGGCGGATGTGCTGCTCGCGGGCCGTGAGGGTGAGGACGAACCCGCGCCGCCCCTGTGCATCATGCGATGCACCGATCAAGCGGCCGGGCAGGCGGCGGACGAGATCCTTGTGGCACGCGATGAAGCCGACGTGTGGACCGCCGTAGCTGGGGCTGAGGCCGAGCTGCTGGCCTTCGCCGACGGCGATGTCCGCGCCGTACTGACCCGGCGGTGCCAGGAGGGCGAGGCTGATTGGGTCCACGCACGCAATCGCAATCGCGCCGACGTCATGCGCTCGCTTGGTCAGGTCCGGAGCGTCGACCAGCAGTCCCAGGAAATCTGGCTGCTGAAAGATCACAGCGGCAGTCTTGGCGGTCGGCTCGGAACCCTTTCTGACCTTGATACCGCGCCCTTCGCTGAAGGCGCGAAGCACGTCGACGTATTCGGGATGTACATAACCGGAGACCAGGACCTCTTTCCGGCCCGTGTGGACGAACGCCATCATCGCCGCTTCGGCCACTGCCGTCGCCCCGTCATAGAGGGAGGCATTCGCAACATCAAGGGCAGTAAGCTCGGCAATCAGAGTCTGGAATTCGTAGATCGCTTGTAGCGTGCCCTGGCTCGCCTCTGGCTGGTATGGCGTGTAGGCGGTGTAGAACTCAGGTTTTGACGTCACCGCTGCGACGGCGGCCGGTATGAACCTGCGATATACGCCGCCACCGCGAAATGTGAGGCGATCGGGGAACACGCGATTGCGCTCCGCCAGCGAGGTGATCTGAGCCATCGTCTCGAACTCGGAGAGCCCGTTGGGCAGCTCGAGCCTCGGAATGCGCAGCGACTGCGGGATGTCGACCAGCAAACCCTCCATCGAGTCGATGCCGATCGCGGCCAACATCTCGGCACGATCTTCCGGAGAATGGACGAGGTAGGGCAACCTAGGCTTGCGTCTCCGTTGATTTCTTATACGCCGCTTCGTCCATCAGATCGGTGGGCAGGTTGCCGGTCAGCTCCACCTTCAGGATCCAGCCGTCGCCGTATGGGTCGGAGTTGATGAGCTCGGGCTTGGCTGCGAGCTGCTCATTGACTGCAGTCACGCGACCACTGACCGGCGCGTAGAGATCACTCGCAGCCTTCACGGATTCGACGACCCCAAAGCTCTCGCCCGCATCGAGCTTCCGGCCCGGGTGCGGCAGCTCGAGAAACACGACATCCCCGAGCTGCGCCTGCGCGAAGTCTGTGATCCCGACCGTGACGCTCTTGCCCTCGACGAGGAGCCATTCATGCGACTTCGTATAAAGCCGGCCCGCCATGCCATTCCTCCCTCTTCGTGAACGCTGCCGCGGCTCGGCTCAGGACTTCGCGGGGGCGGCGGCCGATCGCGCCGAACCGCGGTAGAAGGGCAGCTGCACCACTTCGGCCGAGGCTTGCCGACCTCGAACCTCGACGCCTGCTGTTTCCCCGACTCGCAATGATGCGACTTCCACGAGCGCGAGCGCGATGGGATATCCGAGGAAGAAAGAGTGCGTGCCGCTCGTCACCGTGCCGATCGAGCGGTCGTGGCCGCGGACAGTCGCTCCATGGCGGGCAATGTCACCGGGAGCAGTCTTGAGCCCCACGAGGTTTCGCTTGGGCCCCTCGCGTTTGATGCGCGCCAACGCGTCGCTGCCCATGAACTCGCCCTTGTCGAGGCGGACGGTCCAACCCAGGCCGGCCTCGTACGGATTGACGGTGTCGTCCATGTCGTTGCCATAAAGGCGCAGCGCAGCCTCGAGACGTGTGGCATCACGCGCTCCAAGCCCGGCTGGCAGCACACCATGCCCGGCGCCTTTTTCCAGGATTGCGTCCCAGACCTCGACCACCCGGTCCGCCGAGACGAAGATCTCGAATCCATCCTCGCCGGTGTACCCAGTCCGCGAAATCAGCGCGCTGATGCCCGCCACCTGACCCGGGCGAAAGCCGAAGTACGGGAGGTCGTCAAGTCCCGTCGCGGGCATCAGCTCTTCAGCCTTCGGACCTTGAAATGCGATCAGCGACAGCTCGAAAGTGCGGTCCTCGATACCGACCCCAGACGGCGCGTGGCTGCGCATCCAAACGAGATCGCGTTCGCGATTGGCGGCATTGACGACTACGAAAAAACCATCCTCGCCCCAGTACACGACCAGGTCGTCGAGGATTCCTCCCTCCTCATTGCACATGAGGTTGTACTGAGCGCGCCCCTGGCCAATGCGGGAGAGGTCGTTCGTGAGCAGGCTCTGGAGAAAGTCGATGGCTGCGGAACCTGTGACCTTGAACCGACCCATGTGCGAAATGTCGAAGAGCCCAGCGACCTTGCGCACGGCAATGTGCTCGTCACGGATGGATGTGTACTGCTGGGGCAGCTCCCAGCCACCGAAGTCCACCATGCGTCCACCGAGGGCGACGTGACGTTCGAAGAGGGGAGTTCTGTTCGCGGCGCTAGCCGTCAAGTTCAGAGCGCTCGTCGTCGTCTTCGAGGTCGACGGCCTCGGGGTCGATGAAGGCGAGCATCTCTTCGTCGTACCGGCGCCGGGCATCCGCGACCACGTTGGCGACGTACAGCGTCCGATCGACTGTCCACTCGAGCTTCTCGGCGAGCTCTACGGCTGTGGGCGCGCGCTCCAGGATGCGCGCCAGGACCAGCTCGGCGCGCTCATAGTCGGTGGCGGCAGCCACGAGCAGCTCGCCCTCGCGGACGGCCGCGGCCTCAGCTGTCAGCGCGGCGTCCATCTGAGCAGCGATGCGGGCCTCGGCAAAGGTGGCGAAGTCGGTCTCCCCGCTGTCGGTAAAGGTGCGGATGGCGTGCAGGAGGCCGATCGAGCCCTCCTGGACCAGGTCGGCCTGTGACAGTGCTTGCTCCCCGCGCGCTGCGGCGAGACGGATGACCAGCTCCAAGGATCCCGCCACGAGCCGGTCTTGGCTGGACCGATCGCCGAGCGCCGCCCGCCTGAGCAGCGCCGCCTCCTCGCTCTTGGGCAGTGGCCCGACCGATCGAGCCCCGCGCATCAATGCCTGGAGCGCGGCCTCGTCCTGGGTGCTCTCGTAGCCATCGCCACCAAAGCGGCCCTGCGGGCGGGAAGAGGTTGCCATCCGGTTGATTTTACGACGCTCCCGCGAGGCGGCCAGCCGGCCCTCGGCAGGGCAATGTTCCACGTTTTACACGCCCGGCAAAGCTGAGGCCTATGCTCAAAACATGCGCGCGCGTCTGTTGCTGGGAGCCGGCGCGGCCGCCTTGGCGATCGCAGCGTTTCTGCCTGCGCCGGCCGCGTCGGCGGCCGTGCCGCGCGTCGAGCAAGCCGACCTCAACGGCGACATCAACACGATCATGGCCGCCTACATTTCGGCATCCGTTTCTCGCGCCGAATCCGATCACGCGGATGCCCTCCTCGTCGTCATCAATACGCCCGGCGGCATCTCGACCTCGATGGATGACATCGTGACGAGCCTGTTGAACTCCAAGGTCCCAGTGATCGCGTTCGTTTATCCCAGTGGCGCGCGAGCCGCCTCGGCCGGGCTCTTCGTCGCCCAAGCCGCCGACGTGCTGGCGATGGCGCCAGGGACCAACATCGGGTCGGCGCACCCGATCCAGGCGACCGGCGCCGATCTCACCGGCGATCTCGGCAAGAAGGTGCTCAACGACGCCGTGACCAGGGTGCGCAATCTCGCGACCATGCACGGCCGCAACGCGGACTGGTGCGAAGACGCGGTCCGCAACAGCGTCAACATCAATGCCGAGGACGCGGTCCGCCTCCGCGTTGCTGACCTGGAGGCCGCGGATCCTACGGCTCTGCTGAACGCCGTCGACGGCCGTGCCGTACCTAGATCTAACGGGTCGCTCACGCTGCACACCGCGGGCGGCCAGGTCCAGGACTTTCCGATGCCCTTCTGGATGCTGTTCTTGAATGCCCTCATCGATCCTACGGTCGCGGCACTTTTGATCCTGCTCGCCGCCTACGGCATCATCACCGAGCTCACGACGCCCGGCGCCATCTTGCCCGGCGTCGTCGGCGGGATAGCGGCCGTGCTCGCCATCGTCTCACTGGCCAACCTACCGGTGAACATCGCCGGGGCGCTGATGATGCTTCTCGCCTTCGCGCTCTTCATCGCCGACCTCAAGGCCAACACGCACGGCATCCTCAGCTTCGGCGGGGTACTGGCTCTGTTGCTGGGCATGGCCTTCCTCATCAACACGGGACCGTTCGGCCTTGGCGTCAACCCGATCGCAGTTCTTCTCGCGGCGGTGTTCACCACTGGATTCTTCGTGTTCTTCATCCGCAAGGTGTGGGCCGCGCGCCGGCGTCCGGTCACTACCGGCGCCGAAGCGATCGTGGGTTCCAAGGGCGAGGTCCGCGAGGAGCTCGCACCGGAAGGACTAGTCTTTGTGCGCGGCGCGCTTTGGAAGGCGGTCGCTTCGAACGGCCCGATTCACGTTGGGACTCCGGTGCGCGTGGTGGGCCGCAAAGGCCTGCAGCTGCAGGTCGTCGCCGGCGAGACGGAAGCAAAGAAGGAGGACGGTTGATGGACGTCGGCACGCTGGTGGTTGTAGGCGTGGTTGTGGTGCTGCTGCTCATCATCGTTTTCTCCAGCCTGCGCATCGCGAACGAGTACGAGCGCGGCGTGGTGTTTCGCCTCGGCCGCCTGATCCCGCTCAAGGGCCCAGGCCTCTTCTTCATCATTCCGTTCGGAATCGATCGCCTCGTCAAGATCGACCTCCGCGTGATCACCCTCGAGGTGCCGCCTCAAGAGGTCATCACCAACGACAACGTGACCGCCAAGGTCAATGCCGTCATCTATTTCCAGGTCGTCGACGCGCAGAGGGCAGTCACTCAAGTGCTGAACTACATCAACGCGACCTCCCAGATCGCGCAGACCACATTGCGAGCCGCGCTTGGACAGGCGACCCTCGACGAGCTGCTCGCCAACCGCGAAAAGATCAATCAGAACCTGCAAAAGATCATCGATGAGCAAACCGAACCCTGGGGAATCAAGGTGGCGGTGGTCGAGATCAAGGACGTCGAACTGCCGCAGAGCATGCAGCGGGCGATGGCGAAGCAGGCTGAGGCCGAGCGCGAAAAGCGCGCCAAGATCATCAACGCCGACGGCGAGTACCAGGCCTCGCAAACCCTGGCCAACGCCGCGCAGATCATCTCGACGCAGCAGGGCGCCCTTCAGCTTCGCTTTCTGCAGACCCTGGTCGAGATCGGCACCGAGAAGAACACCACAATCGTCCTCCCCATCCCGATCGAGCTGTTCAAGCCGATTCTGGAAGCCACGACATCCAAGCCGTCATCTCCGGGACCGACCAGCCCTAAAGCGCTGACTCCAACGACCACCGAATCAGGCTGATCGCGCCAGTTTTCCTCGACGCCGCCTCCGTCTTCGTATTGCTTCTCGTGCCGCTGCCGCTGATCGTCACCGCCAACGCGGCGGTCGGCAAGCCTTGGGCGGGCCACGCGAATGCGATCCTGGCCGGCTTGACCGCCGGCGCCACGTTTCTGTTCGGCGCCGTCTACTTTGCCGGCGTCCTGGGTCCTCCCGCGACAGGAGCGTCGGCGCGGGCGATCGGCGCCGGGGTCATGACCAGCGCGGCCATCGCGGCGGTGGTGGCGTCCAATCCGGTCCGCGAGCGGGTGGCTCGCATTTTGGATCTGGACGCCGACAACCCGGTCCACACGCTGGCGCTGGTGCTGGCGGTGATTCTGTTCGGTTCACAGGTTGCACTCGTTTCTTTTGTCGACGTCCTGGCCGCCGACCGCAGCCAACCGCCACTTGCAATCGGCGACCTGTTCGCTCAGGAATTGCCGTTCCTCATCATCGCCCTCGCCGGCATCGGCCTCTGGACTCGTCGCAATGCGATCCCAGCGACCGAGCGACTGGGGGTCGTCAAACCAGCCTGGTGGCAGATCACGCTGGCGCTCGCCGCAGCCGGCGTGTTCTTCGCCTTCGCTCAGGCTGTCGGCTCGCTGAGTCAGGCGTTCACGCCTCAGGTCGCGCACAACATCGATGTCACGACCCAGCACCTCTTCGGAGGGCTGAACAATCCGGTCGGGATCGCCTCCCTTGCCCTGGTGCCGGCAATCTGCGAGGAAGTCCTGTTCCGAGGCGCCCTCCAGCCCAGGCTGGGGCTGGTGTTGACCGCGCTGCTGTTCACCTCGATTCACACGCAGTACAGCATCTCGTTCGACACGCTTGCGGTGTTCCTGCTCGCCCTGGGCCTGGGTCTCATTCGCAAATACACGAACACGACCACGTCGGCCATCTGCCACGCCACGTACAACCTCACCGTCGGTATCGCCGCGAGCAACGGCCTCAGCGACATGGTGCTGGGCTTCGCAATCGCGGCTGAGGTGATACTCGCCGCGGTGACCGTCTTCGCGCTGTGGTCAAATCGGCGACGCCAGGCCTTAACGGGCAGGGTTGTCGCTCCAGATCAAAATTTCTAGAGTGCGGGGAAGGTGTGAGGCGGGGGAGGGGCCGCACCGGGACAGGGAGGGCCCCTAAAGGACGTGCGCAGATTCGACGGCAACGCTGGGCTGCAAGAGCCTCGCATTAACGGGTGGGCTAGGCGGCCAGCAGTCAGTTGGCTACAATCCGTCGTGTGGCCCCAGATATAGGACTGGCATCGAAGCCCGACCCCAAGCTGTTGGCTGCCACGAGGGCCACCGTCCTCGCCATCGTGAACCAGAAAGGCGGCGTCGGCAAGACGACCACCGCCATCAACCTGGGCGCTGCGCTCGCCGAGCTCGGCCACGAGGTGCTCCTGGTCGACCTCGACCCCCAGGCCAACTCGACCTCCGGCCTCGGCTTGAATCCCGATCGGATCCGCAGCACCATCTATCAGCTTCTCGCGGGCGAAGCCAGCGTCGAAGAGGCGATGGTGGAGACCACCGTGCCGCACCTGACCCTGGTGCCTTCGCACATCGACCTCGCCGGCGCGGAGATTGAGCTCGCATCACTCGACGCACGCGAGACCAGATTGCGCAAGGCGCTCGAATCGGTGCCCGACGGAGTCGAGTGCGTGATCATCGACTGCCCACCTTCGCTGGGGCTGCTCACCCTGAATGCCCTGACGGCGGCCACGGCCATGCTCGTCCCCACGCAGTGCGAGTACTTCGCGCTCGAAGGGTTGCGACACCTTCTGTATACCCATCAGCTCGTGCGCTCTCGCCTCAACCCCAAGCTCGAGATCGCCGGCATCTTGATGACCCAGTTCGACGCGCGCACCACGCTCTCGTGGGACGTCCTCGAGGAGGTGCGGCGTTCGCATCCCGCGCACGTGTTGAAGACGATCATTCCGCGCAATGTCCGAATCAGCGAAGCGCCCAGCCACGGCAAGCCCGTGATCCAGTACGACCCCGCATCCCGCGGCGCCGCTGCATATCGCGCCCTGGCAAAGGAGCTGTTGGAACGATGACGCAATCACGCACGCGCGGCCTCGGCCGCGGACTCGACGCACTCATCCCGATGTCGCGCGAAGGCGAGGCGATGGTGCCGCAGATGATCGCGGTCGACCAGATCCGTCCCTCGCATCAGCAGGTGCGATCGCGTTTTGACGCGGAACCATTGGGAGAGCTCGCGGAATCGATCCGCCGGCACGGTGTGCTGCAACCGCTCCTGGTGCGCAGGACCGCGGACGGCTACGAGTTGATCGCCGGCGAGCGGAGGTGGCGCGCTGCACGACTCGCGGGCGTCAGCGCCGTGCCCGCCGTAGTCCGCAATGACGCCGGCAACGATACCCAGCTGGTGCTCGGACTCATCGAAAACCTCCAACGCACAGACCTCGATCCCATCGAAGAGGCGCGCGGGCTGAAGCGCCTGACCGAAGAGTTCAACCTCACCCACGATGAGGTCGCGCAGCGCATCGGCAAGCATCGCGTCTCCGTGACTCAATCCCTCCGCTTGCTCGGCGGCTGCGCCGCCGTGCAGTCTTCCGTCGCCGCGGGCGCGATCACCGCTGGTCACGCGCGCGCGCTGATTGCGCTGGAGAGCCAGGCGGCGCAGGAGCATGGCCTGAAGGTGGTGATCGCAAAAAGGCTGTCCGTCCGTCAGACCGAGAACTGGGTGCGGACGTACAAGCCGCGCCGGGTGCCGCGCAACAACGCGCCGGCTGAGCTTCGCAACATCGCCGCCAACGTGGAGTCCAGCATCGGCGTCCCGGTAAAGATCACAGGCACCCTCAACCGCGGAAAGATCGAACTTCGCTACTCCAGTCGAGAAGAGCTGGAACGGGTCTGCGCTAAGCTCGTCCCCTAAAACTCATGGCGGCCCCCCAGCAGCCCGCAGTCGCGGCTAACCAGCCTCGCCCTTCGACTGGCTCCTCGTTTCTTCGCGAGCTGGCCGAGGTCGTATTGCTCGCCGTCATCCTGTACATCGGTATCAGCTTCGCTGTGCAGACGGTGCATGTCGAAGGCCTGTCGATGTTCGCGACGCTCGACGACAACGATTACCTGATCGCCAACAAGATCGATTACCGCCTGCATGCGCCTCAGCGGGGGGACATCATCATCCTGCGTCCCCCCAACAACAATTCGACCGACTTCATCAAGCGGGTCATCGCCTTGCCCGGCGAGCGGCTGCTAATTCGCGATGGAGTCGTCTACATAAACGGCCAGAGGCTCATCGAGCCCTACCTGCCCGAGGCGTGGGTCGTCTTCAACAACTGGCCCGTGGCCGGCAGCTCCAGCGGCCAGGTGATTCCTCCCAACGAGTATTTCGTCATGGGCGACAACCGCAACAAGTCGCAGGACTCACGCTACTTCGGACCGATTGGGCGCGACCGCATCGACGGCCGGGCGTGGTTCCGCATCTGGCCTCTTGCTCATTTCGGCGACATCTACTCGCAGGTGCCCCAGCTCGAGAGCGGCTCGATTTCCGTAGGTTGAGTAGGCGCTAGGCTCCGACCGCGGTCCTGAACGCCACGTCCTTGGCGAAGGGACCGACCACAGCCATCTGGATCGGGGCGCGCAGGACTTCATTGGCAACTCGTCGCACGTCCTCCGCGGTGATGGCATCGACGAGCGCGACCTCATCCTCGATCGTCTTGATCGATCCGAGCAGCAGCTCCTGGTATGCGAGCCAGAAGGACACCCCGTTGGTGCTCTCGAGCTCGAGCCGCAGCCGGCCCTTCGTGAATTCCTTGGCCCGGCCAAGCTCCTCCTCGGCCAGCTCGTGATCGCAGAGGTTCTGCATTTCGGCCAGCACTGCGTCGACTGCGCCCACGGCCTGCTTCGGATCCACTCCGAGATAGACGCCCAGAAGGCCGGTGTCTCGGTGCTTCTGGGTGAAGCTGTGTACGTCGTACGCGAGGCCAAGCCTCTCGCGGATGTTCAGGAACAGCCGTGAGCTCATGCCCTCGCCGAGCACGGTGTTCAGGAGGTCGAGCACGTACCGATCCGGGTGGAGGTAGCTGAACGCGCGCATGCCCAGGCAGATGTGCGCCTGCTCCGTCTTCCGCCGTCGGATGAGCACGCGTGGGCCGGACAAAGGTTCCGGCGGCAGTGGGAGAAGCTGCCCATCCGGTTCGGCTGGAAGCGCGAGGCTCCCGCGCACCGCGTCAAGCATCTCCCCCTCACCGAACGCACCCGCTGCGCCGATGACGAGATTCGGCAGGCGGTAGTGCGCGTCGGCGTACTCGAGGATGTCGTCTCGCGTCAAACGGGCGACCGATTGCTCCGTGCCGGCGATGTCCCGCCCGAGCGGATGACCGGGCCACATGATCTCCTCGAAAAGGTTCTGCACAAGATCCTGCGGCTGGTCCTGGTACATCCGCAGCTCCTCCAGGATCACCGACCGCTCACGCTCGACATCGGCGGGTGCGAGCTTGGAGTTGGAGACGATGTCGATCAAGACGTCGAGCCCCAGCTCAACGTGTTCGGCCGGAACGCGAGCCCAGTAGGCGGTCAATTCCTTGTCGGTGGAGGCGTTGATGAAGCCGCCGACACCCTCGATCGCGTCCGCGATCTCCTTCGACGTGGGCCGCCTCTGCGTGCCTTTGAAGAAGAGGTGCTCGATGAAATGCGAGACCCCCGCATGGCGCTCGTCCTCCAGCCTCGAGCCGCCGCCAAACATGAAGACGAGGCTTGCGGACAGGCGCTGGGGCATGGCCGCGGTAACGAGTTTCGCGCCCCCCGCCAGCCCATGAACCCGGTGCAGAGCCATGGGAGCAGCAAGTCTATCGGACGCCCCGTAACCACGAATTTGGGCGAACCGCCGGCAGCTAGTCCTCGCTCCAGCTCTCCCCGAGCGCGCCGAGCGCCGCGTAGAGCGTCATGGCCACGAAGTCGGCGGGCATCCCGTCTGACGTCGCGTCGAGCGCCTCACCGAGGTACTTCCGCACATTCGAGCCCTGCTCGACCTCGCGCAGCTCGAGGCAATCACGGATCGCTTCCGCGATCTCGGTCGGAGTGAGGTCTTCGTCGCCCGCTCCATCCGCGACGGCGTTGACCAACGCGATGGCCTTCCGGATCCGCTCCGCCGCGGCCCGGCCGGGCATGGATCAGGTGCTCGCGGGCTTGCGGGGTCCGACCACGACTCTGCGATCAGGCTCCTCGCCGATGCTCGAGCTGCCGACGTCGGGATCGTCCTGAAGGGCGAGGTGGATGGCGCGGCGCTCAAACGCCTGCATGGCGTCGAGCGTGATCGCGTCGCCGGTCATCTTCACCTGGCGCGCCGCCCGGAGGGCGATCTCGCGCACCGTGTGCTCGCGCCTCTGACGGTAGCGTTCCACGTCGACGATAACGCGCTCGCCCTCCGCGAGATTCTTGCCGAGCATGACGTTGGTGACCGACTGCAAGGCGCGCAGGGTCTCGCCCCGCCACCCGATCAGCCCACCCAGGTCGCGGCCGCTGATATCGAGGGTGATCGGGTCGGTGCCTGTCCGGACGGTGACCTGTGCACGGACTCCCATGTGCTTGAGCAATCCTTCCACCAGTGCGCGCGCGGCTTCCGCCTTGCCATTCGCGGGCGATGTCGCACCCTCCGGCGCCGCCCCCTGGTCGATCACAACGACCTCCACCAACGTCTCCTCGGGACCCTCGCTGATGACGCGCACATCCACGTTCCGACGGCTTTCGCCCAACTCGATCAAAGCCGCGTCGACAGCTTCGTCGAGGGTGCGGCCGCGGCCTTCAGCCGATCTCATCGCGCCTCCACCCCACTGCGCATCTCTGCTTTCACCATCTTCCTCACTTCTTGCGCCTTCTGGATCCGGCTCCGGGTTGCGGAGACGGTTTCAGCCCGGGCTTGGATCCGTTCTTCGGGCCGCCCCCGCCCTTGGGCGCGACGGCCAGCACCGGCCCTCCCCCATCGCGTTTCGGCAGGAGGTTTCCCCACCCGACCACGAAGTACTGAAGAATGATACTGACCACGTTGCCGACAAACCAGTAGAGCCCTAGGCCAGCTGGAACCTGCAGGGCGAAGTACCCGATCATCAGGGGCGACAGCACGACCATCGTCCGCTGCATCGACTGGGTCTGCATCTCCTGCTCGGTCGGATTGGGCGGGGTCGGCTGCTGCAGCATCTTCGACTGCACATACGTGGTGATGGCCGCCAGAAGCGGAAAGACCAGGTACTCAGGCGATGGGATGTGCAGGCTCGCGATCATGAGGTGCTGATTGGCCGTGTCGTTCAGGTTGGGCACGAACAAGAACGGAGCGGCTCTGTGCGCGCTGTGGGCGAAGTCCTGGAAGACGTAGTACAGCGCCGTCAGAATCGGGATCTGGACGATCAGCGGCAGGCAGCCGACAAGCCCTCCGAGCGGGTTGACGCCGTGCTCCTGGTAGAGCTTCATCATCTCCGTATTCAGCTTCTGCGGGTCCTTCTTGAACTTCTTGCGCAGCTCTGAGACCTGCGGCGCGAGCTTGCGCTGCTCGACCATCGTCTTGCGCTGCGTCGTGAGCTGGAACCACGTGAGGGGCGACAGCAGGGCTCGAATGATGATGGTGAGAATCACGATCGCCACCCCGTAGGCGCCGATCGTCTCGAACAGCGGAACCGCCTGCATGTGCACATAGAGGAAGTTCAGGAACCACGCGATGGGCTCCTTCACCACCGCGCTCCACAAGTGCACGATGGGCAAGAAAACATTGAAAAGCGATCTCAGATCGATGTCAGCGACTCCAGATAGCGCGCAGCGGGATCAGGGAACAGGATCGTAGCCGCCCTTGGCGAACGGATGGCAGCGCGCGATGCGCCCCGCCCCCATCCAGCCGCCTCGAAGCCACCCATATTTCTCCACGGCCTCATACGTGTAGTGAGAGCACGACGGGTAGTAGCGGCACGAGGGCGGAAGGACCTTGGAAAACGAATGTTGGTAACCGCGGATCATGGCCAGCAGGATCGTCGTCATGGCTTGAGCTTGGAGAGCCTGAGGGCCGCCTGCTCGGTCTCCGCCTCGAGGTCGGCGAAGGGTACTTCGAGCGCGGCGGGGCGGGCGATCAGGACCACGTCATATCGTATTCCCAGTCCATGTAGCGGCGAATCAGGGCCCAAAATCCGCTCTCGCGCGACCTCGCGAATCCGGCGTCGAGCGCGGTTCCGGTTCACGGAGCCTTTGACGTTGCGGCTGACCGTCACGCCGACGCGGCTTTCGTCAGCCTCGCGAGGCACCGCAAAAGCGACCAGCGTTCGCCCGGTATAGACACGCTTGCCGGCGATCGCGGCCTGGAAGTCAGACTGCCGGCGGAGCCGGAAACGCCGCTTCAAGAGCCCTCGACGCCGGCTACGGGGTGAGGCGGTGGCGCCCCTTGCGACGGCGGTTTTGGATCAGTCTGGCGCCGCCCTTGGTGGACATGCGGCGGAGAAAGCCGTGCACTCGCCGGCGGTAGCGCTTCTTGGGCTGATAGGTTCGCTTGATGGAGAAATCCCCTTTGCCTGAAGCCTGATGGAACCGCGGTAGTGTACCCGACCCCGGCTCCTCGATCGGTGATACCGCTTGTATCACTTCATCCGTTGGCATCGGGCCTTGCGGCATCCACAGGCCTTTGTTAGAATTCCCGCCCGGAAGCAGGTTGGATCGGCTCGACCGAACCAACTCAGTACAAGTCACGCAAACCCGACTCATGCATGAGTCCACTCGGGTGCCAGGTTAAGATCACAATACCGCTTCCCGATTTCGGAACAGACCGGATGGGGGATTTCGAACGGTTCGGCACCGCCAACCTGTGGAAATCCGGTCCGCTCTTTTCCACAGGCGCCGAGAATACGAAGCTCGTCACGGGGGGGCTTCGATTGAAGCAGTGCTCGCTAGCACGTAGTTCACGGACTGCTTCGCGAGCAGGGGAGCAGGAGGAGATGGGCGGTGACTTTGAACCCAGGTTGTCCACAGCATTTGCAAAAGCGGGCGGCGACTTGTGCCCAGCCGGGCATGGGCCGGAGAGGCGCGCGTGAGACTGGCACGGCGGCGCAAGGAAATGCGTGAGGTGAACCAGGACCAGATCTGGTCGCAGGTCCAGGAGGAGCTGCGTTTCCAGCTCGCCAAGCGGACTTACGACATGTGGCTCAAGAACACATCAGTGGTTTCGGCCGACGGCAACACGTTCCGGATCGGCGTGCCCAGCAAGCTCGCCAAGGATTGGCTGGAGGACCGCTTCTCGGGACTGATCCAGGAAACCCTCCAGGCGGTCACCGGCTCGGAGGTGGACATCGACTTCGTCATCTCTCCGAGCGTTCACCGCCCGCCGCTCGTTTCCGCTGACGGCGATTTCCCCGCCAACGGCGACAACGGGCACGACAACGGGGTCGAAGCGCCTCCTGATGCCCCGGTCATCACGCCCTCCGAGCTCAACGTGCGGTTCAAGTTCTCATCATTCGTTGTGGGGCACAACTCGCAGTTCGCGCACGCGGCCGCCAAGGCTGTCGCCGAGGCTCCGGGTGACAGCTACAACCCGCTGTTCCTTTATGGGGGCGTGGGTCTCGGCAAGACGCACCTCATGCACGCGATCGGCCATGAGGTCCATGACCGATTCCCGCGCAAGCGCGTCGTGTACCTCACGTCGGAGCAGTTCACCAATGAGGTGATCACCTCCATCGCCACGGCCCGCATGGGCGAGTTCCGGCACAAGTACCGCACGGTGGACGTGCTGCTCATCGACGACGTCCAGTTCCTGGCCGGCAAGGACCGCACGAAAGAAGAGTTCTTCCACACATTCAATGCGCTCCACGAGATCAACAAGCAGATCGTCATCTCGTCGGACCGCCCTCCGAAGGAAATCCCCACGCTCGAAGACAGGCTGCGTTCACGATTCGAGTGGGGCCTAATCGCCGATATCCAGTCCCCAGACTTCGAGACCCGCCTTGCCATCCTCCATTCCAAGCTCGGCATCAACGGCAGCCTGGTTCCAGAAGACGTCCTCAACTTCATAGCCCACAAAGTGCAGCGCAACATCCGCGAGCTCGAGGGCGCGCTCACACGCGTGCAGGCTTTTGCGGCCGTGCACCAGCGGCCGGTCGACGCTGAGGAAGCTGCTCGACTGCTGGCCGACATCATCCCCGCAGGCACGCGCCAGCCCATCAAAGTCGAGCGCATACAGGCGCTGGTCGCCGACTACTACAACGTCACCCTCGAGGACATGAAGGGCAAGCGGCGCGACAAACACATCGTGTTTCCGCGACAGGTGGCGATGTTCCTCGTCCGCGAAGAGACCCCCTCTTCGCTGCCTGCCATCGGCAAAGCTTTCGGAGGCCGTGACCACACCACGGCGCTGCACTCAATCGAGAAGATCGCCAACGAGCTCAAGGAAGACGAGAGATTGCGCTACGAGGTACAGGCGATCAAGGAGCGCCTTTACTCACAGTGATGAAGAGATGGATGCGCCTCTGCACAGCTTGTTCTGGCCGGCACGGGAAACGCGGGGGATTATCGCGTGGCGGACGATTAGTCCCCAAATGGGTAACAGGCAGGCCCGTCGGCCGCCGGGCTTGTCCCGAGCTTGTCCCCCACTCCTTTCGATCTGTAAAGCCTCTCGACATCCACAGTCTGCACAGCGCTTACTGTTATGGACTACGAGTGATTTCAATTAAGAGAAACGCTTTGAACGGGGGACAACTGTCTTGAAAGCCAAAGCCATCGAAGCTCAAATGAAAGTGACCTGCAGGCCGGCAGTTCTTGGTCAGGCGCTGCAGGTCGTCTCGCGTGCAATTTCCAGCCGCACCACACTGCCCATCCTCAACAACATCCTGATCGAGACCACCTCAGAAGGCCTCGCCCTGACAGCGACCAACCTCGAGATCGGGATCCGGAAGCTGGTGCCCGCGGAAGTGTCGATGGAAGGGAGCACCACCGCTCCGGCCCGGCTGCTGACCGATTTCGTGAGCACGCTTCCCGACCAGGATCTTGAGATCACGCTCGACGGCCCAACCCAGTCCCTCAACCTGCGGTGCGCACGGTTCGACACCCACATCAAGTGCATCGAGGCGGAGGAATTTCCTCCCGGTCCTCGACCGGACGAAGGCGACAAGATCGAGGTTGCTCTCGACGACCTGGTGACCGCAGTCGAGCAGACACAGATGGCCGCCTCAACCGACGAGGCTCGGCCTGTGCTGACCGGCGTGCTCGTTCACGTTCAGGGCGGCGGTCTCACGTTTGCCGCCACCGACGGTCATCGCCTGGCGGTGAGCAAGCTGAGCGCAGCCGGGGCAAGTGAGCTCGAGGCGAGCCTCATCGTTCCGGCTCGGGCTTTGGCAGAGCTTTCGCGGGTCTTGAAAGGTGAACCCGGCCGCGTCGAGGTGATCATCTCCAAGGCACGGAATCAGATCTTCTTCAAGGCCGGCAGCTCCGAGCTGACCTCCCGGCTGATCGACGGGAAGTATCCCAACTACGCACAAGTTATCCCCAGCAAGAGCTCGACCACAGTCAAGGTGTCGACCGCCGAGCTCACGCAAACGGTGCGCGCCGTCTCGCTGTTCGCCCGCGACAGCGCCAACGTCATCCGGGTCAAGGCGCAGGCAGGCTCGCTGGTCCTGTCCGCGACCACCAATGAGGTTGGAGACAGCAGGGCGGAGATGGCTGCCGACGTCGACGGTTCCGACATCCAGATCGCCTTCAACGCGCGCTACGTGCTCGATGCTCTGGGCGTGATCGGCGAGGACCAGGTCGAGCTTCTGTTCGACGGACCGCTCAGCCCCGGCCTGCTGCGACCGCCGGGCAAGGACCACTACCTCTACGTGATCATGCCCGTGCGGGTGGCGATGACTTAGGCCGAGGGTGCTCCTCCGGCGTCTACAGCTTAGGAATCATCGCAACTACGCCCACCTCGACATCTCGATGGAGTCCGGGGTCAACGTGTTCATCGGCGCCAACGGCCAGGGCAAGACGAACCTGCTCGAGGCGGTCGCGATGCTGGCGCTGTCCGCCTCGCCGCGGGCGCGCCGCGAGGTGGAGCTGGTCGGACCGGTCGCCGCGGCGTCGCGTATCGAGGCCGAGGTCGAGACCGCCGGACGCCGGATGGAGTTGACGATCGCGCTCGCGGTGGATGGGATACGAGCGCATCGCACCATCGAGGTCGATGGTGCTCGGCGTCGTGCGGTTGATCTTCCGGGCCACTTCCGCGTCACGCTCTTCTGGCCGGATGACCTCGGGCTAATCAAGGCCGGGCCGGAACAGCGCCGCCGTTTTCTGAATCAACTCCTGGTTCAAGTCGAGCCAGGATATGCGCGCGCCCTCTCCGGGCTCCGCCGGATCCTGGAGCAGCGCAACAGCCTGCTGAAGCGGATCGCCGCCGGCGAGGATTCGCCAGGTGTCCTCGAGGTGTGGGACGCGGAGCTCGTGCGAGTCGGAACCGAGGTCGTCGACGCGAGGGCGGCGGCCGTGCGCGAGCTCGCACCCGAAGCCGCCCGCTGCCACTACGAGATCGCGGGTGGAGAACGGCTCGAGATCGGCTATCTGGGTCCTCCGGAAGACCTCGCGGCGGCTGTGCATAACTCGCTCGCGGACGACCTGCGCCGAGGCTCGACCAGTGTGGGTCCGCACCGCGACGACTTGCGCCTGCTGCTCAACGGCCAGGAGGCTCGCGGCTATGCCTCCCAGGGCCAGCAGCGCACCGCCGTGGTGAGCCTGAAGCTGGCGGAGGCCGACCTGGTGGCCAGGCGAACCGGCGAGCGGCCCGTGCTCTTGCTCGACGACGTGCTGTCCGAGCTGGACCTGGAGCGCCGCGGGGCGCTGCTCCGCCAGGTCGGGAACGGCGGGCAGGTCGTGATCACGTCGGTCGATGTCGGCCCGTTCCCGCCTGATCTCATCGCGGGCGCGATCGTCCGGTGCGTCGAAGCCGGCCAGGTCCTGCCCTGTGGATAAGCTGGGCAATATCCTCCCCCGGGTGCTCCGGCGGCAGCCGGATGGCGTCCGCCTGCTGGGGGGCCAGGTGGCCTCGGCATTTCGGACCGTGATCGGCTCGGAGCCCGCCGGATTATGCGACGAGGTCGAGCTCCGCTCGGGCGTTTTGCTGGTCACCACCTCCAGCCCCGCGCTTGCGCACCAGCTGAGGCTCGACGCCGAGCTGATCATCGAGCGCCTCAACGCCCTTCAGCTCGGCCGGCGCGTCCGCATCATCAGAGTCCGCATCGGTCGTTCGACGGCGATCGAGTGATCCGGCTCGACGCCGAGCAGCGCGGCGCGGCAGCCATCGGTCGAGGGCCGGTTCGGGTGGTTGCCGGAGCGGGCACCGGAAAGACCGCAGTCATCGCGGAACGGTTCCGCCGGCTGGTGATGGAGGGCGCCTCTCCCGGCTCGATCCTGGTGATGACGTTCACCGACCGCGCCGCGGCCGAGATGCGCCAGCGCATCGAAGAGCTGATTGGTGCGGGCGCACCCGCGGTCGGCACGTTTCACGCCATCGCGCTGTCGTGGCTGCGGGCGGATGGGCGTTCGATCGGTGTGCCCGCGGGTTTCCGCATCATCACCGGCGCCGACCGCTGGATCCTCGCGCGCGAGCTGATGTGGCAGCTGGGCGACCTCGCGCTGACCGGAGATGATCGGCCCGACGACCTGGTGGCGCCGGCGCTCCAGATGCTGGAGCGCCTCAAGCAGGAGCTGGTTCCCCTCGAGCGCCTGGCCGCGTGGGCGAAATCTGCCGATGATCGAGACAAGGCAGAGCTGATGCAGGCGTGCGTGCGCCTGTTTCGCGCCTACGAACGGGCGTGTCGTAAGGAGCGGGTGCTCGATTTCGAGGATCTGCTGACGCTGACGGTGCGGATGCTCGAACAGAGCCCTGCGCAGCTCGAGGCTTATCGGGAGCGATACCCGCATGTGCTCGTCGACGAGTACCAGGACCTCAACCTCGCCCAGGAGCGTCTCGTCGAGCTCATCGCCGGCGGGGGCGCGCCATTCGTGGTGGGCGACGACGACCAGAGCATCTACCGTTTCCGTGGCGCGTCGCGAGCGAGCCTGGAGCGCTTTCTGCGCGCCTTTCCTGCCGCCGACACCGTCACGCTGGGCCGTAACCATCGCAGCTCTCGCCGGATCGTCGCGGCCGCATCCGCGCTCGTCGGCAATAACCCCGATCGCCTGCCCAAGGATCTGCGCTCGAGCAAGTCCGGTGAGAAGGTGGAGATTTGGGCATGCCCCGACGGCGCGAGCGAGGCAGATGCGATCGCAATAGAGGCGTCGCGACTGATCGGATCCGGCGTGGCTCCGAACGCCATTGCAGTCCTCTGCCGCACCAACGCGCTCGCACGGCCGATCGCAGACGCGCTTGCAGCACACGACCTGCCGCATGTCGTCATCGGCGGTCATGGTTTCAACGACCGACCAGAGATTAAGGACGTGATCGCGCTGCTGCGGGTCCTGAGAGACCCGAACGACGTCGTGGCCCTGGCCCGTGCCGTGACCCGTCCCCCTGCATCGCTCGAGCAAGAGGCCGCCCTCGCCGTTTTGCGCGACCGCAAGGAGACGCCTCCGCTCGAGGCTCTGTTGAGCTGGGAGCCCGCGTCGACTTTCGCGCGGCTTCTGCATGGGCTCAGCGCTCAAGCAGTCGTACTCGATGTACGCGACCTGTTCTTCGAGCTCATGGAGAAGACGCGCTACCTCGACGTGCTTTCGTCCCGGCTCGAAGCCAGCGAAGCGGCGCGCGCGATGGCGAACGTGAGCCGCTTCGCGGAGCTGATCGCCGAGTTCTGCGAAACGTCGGCCGACCGCTCGCTGGAGGCCTACATGCGCCATCTCAACCTAGTCCTGCTGTCGCAAGAGGACGAGCGGCCGGCCGAGGTCGATTGGGTTGGGAGCGCCATCCAGGTGATGACCATCCATCAAGCCAAAGGGCTCGAGTTCGAGGCGGTCTTCGTGCCCGGTGTGGTGGAGGGCAGGCTGCCCCAGTCGGGGCGGTCGCCGAGGTTCGAGCTGCCGCCGGCTGTGCTCGAACCGCTTGTCCGCGGCCGGGAGGATGTAGTCGCAGAGGAGCGACGGCTTCTGTACGTCGCCATGACCAGGGCGATGCGATATCTCTACCTCACCCGGGCGTCGCATTACGAAGGCGGCCGGCGCTGGAAGGATTCGCGATTCCTGGATGAGGTCAGTGCCGCGGGCGGCCGGACCGTCGTTCTGCGTGATGTAGAAGAGAGCTCACGCCCCTCTCCCCGACCCTCTCCCCTGCGGGGAGAGGGAGATGTTCTTCTCTCCTACTCGAGTATTTCCGCGTATCGCGATTGTCCGCGCCAGTACTGGTACCGGCACGTCCAGCGCCTGCCCGCGGTCCAGAGCGCCGAGGCGGTCCAGGGCGTGATCATGCACGAGGCGCTGCGGCGCGCCGGCGAGGCACGACGCAACGGCGGCGACGTCACAGCGCAGATGCTGCGATCGCTGCACCGCGAGGTCCGCGGTGAAATCGCGTTTCCCGATACCCGTCGCGAAGCGACATTCGAGCGCAACGGAGCTGCCCAGCTGGAAGCGTTCAGGAAGCAGGGTGGCCTCGAGGCCCGGCCGGAGCATCTCGAGCAGCCGTTCACGATCGCAGTCGATGGCTGGACTCTTAACGGCGTCATCGACCGCATCGATCGAACGTCCGACAGCTGGCGCATCATCGACTACAAGTCCGGCCGGCCCCTTGGGCGCGGGCCTCGCGACCTGCAGGTCGCGCTGTATGCGTTGGGTGCGGAGTCCGCACTCAAGCTCGATCCTGTGGAACTGGAGGTCGTGTACCTCGCCTCGGGTGAGTCGGTGCGCGTCGAACCCACCCGTCAGCTGCTTGCAGAGGCCGCGCGGCAAGGCTCCGAGGTGGCGGAGGGAGTGAGAGCGGGGCGCTTCGAAGCGCGCCCCGACCGGCGGCGCTGCCGCCTCTGCCCTTACCGTCTCGTCTGCGCTGAAGCCCTGTAGCGGGCCGCCAGGAGCAGGCACTCGCGCGCGATGTCGGACGATGCGTAGGGGTGCGCCATCTCGGCGGCTTTGCGCGACATCTCCACCCATGTTGGCCCGCCTTCGGCCAGCACGCGCACCTCGTCGAGCAGGTCATTCTCCCTCGGGGTAAAGGCGCCAAACCCTGCTTCGATCACAAAGTCCACGTTGGGCGATTCCTGGCCGGGTAGGAAGCCCGTGACCAGAACCGGGAGGCCGGTGGCCAGGGCCTCTGCGATGGCACCGGGTCCGGCTTTGGTCACGACGACGTCGGATGCGCGCAGCAGCTCAGGCATGTTGTCCACGAAGCCAAGGACAAGGGTCGGGGTCGCGAATCGGACTTGAGCGAGCCGCCTCCGCAGCTTCTCGTTGCGCCCGCATACCGCGATGACCTGCCACTGATGAGGTTCCCACGCCAGGACGCGCACCTGCTTGATCAGGTTGCCGACGCCGGCGGCGCCGCCCATCACCAGGACGGTAAAGCGCTCCTCGTCCAGTCCGTAACGGCGGCGCAGCGCGTGCTTCTCGCCTGGGGCCGGCGGGCGAAAACGAAGGTCGACCGGCAGCCCGAGCAGCTTGATGCGATCGGCAGGCACGCGGCGGCGCAGGGCGACCTTGCGCGCAAGCTCGGTCGGCGCCACGACCAGGTCGGCCCGGCTGAACGTCCATCCACGATGGAAGTCGACCAGGTCGGTGATGACGGTCATGAGCGCTCGCGGCCGCCCACCTTTGAGGATGGCCTGGTGCGCGATGTGGTTCAGCAGCGGGTGGACGGAAAGCACCACGTCCGGGTCGTGCCTGGCCACGAGGTCGAGGATCACCTTGCGCACCCCCGGACCGAAAACCGCGCGAATCGCTGCGAAGGTCGGTTTGGTGTTGCTCGAATGGTAGACGGCGCCCCAGGCTGCGCGGGATCGCTGGATCATCGGCGAGTAAAGGGACGCGAGCCGGCGCACCACCGCCGGTCCCTGCGAGATAAGGGGATCAGCCACGGTCACGTCGCAAGTCGGATCGAGCTGCTTCAACGCATCGGTCAGAGCCCGCGCCGCCGCGCGATGGCCCCCTCCCGTATCGCTGAACAGAATCAGGATCCGGGGTGGGCCACCCTTTGGCGTCGGCGCCGGAGACGGCGCCAAGCGGGGGCTGGTGTCCGCTGGGTGGGCGCCTACCTGCGTCGCGCCGCCGCCCGGCGCGCGATCCACCGCATGTTGTACTGGGCCAGGAGGAACGTCACGAAGAGCATCGAGAGGATGCCGACCGTGACCCAGAAAATCGTTCGCTTGGCCAGCTCACCCGCGGGGAGTGGCAGCGCGCTTGGATTGATCTGGTTCTGCTGAATGATGTACGCGGCCAGGTCTTTGACGTCCTGGTCGGTCAGGTTTGTGTTGCCGCCCTTGGGCGGCATCGGGATGGATTTGGGGTCGCCGGTCTGCGGCTGGCGCCCACTCGTGATGATCTGGATCAGGAACGCGGGATCGAGCGGGTTCGACACACCGGGGAGCTTGTCGATCGGATTGAGCACCGCGCCGATCCCGCCTTCGAGGTTGGCGCCGTGGCAGGTCGCGCAGTTTTGCCCGTAGAGCGCGGCGCCGTGGGTGGGGTCGCCGGGCAGGGCGATGGTCGGGGTTGGCGTGGCATCGGCCAGGGTGGTGATCGCGGTGAGCGCCAGCAGCGCGGGGATCGCCAGTACCACCAGGGCGGAGACTTTGAAGCCCTTGACCAGGCGCATGCCGCCGAAGATCATAACCGCTCAAAATCTCGATCTCCGGGCGCGATTGGGTGCCTGAGCAGGAATATCCGGGAAGCGCGTAGGTTTAAACGCGATATGGGCTCCTGTTCGCCGGTCTCTCGTTCGGGGTTTTGCTGCGTCTCGAGGCGCTGGCTGGACGCGAGATCGGCATACCGTGGCTGAGCGGACCAGATTGATCTCCGACCGCGCTCCGAGGCGGATCGCGGTCATTTCCATGCACACCTCGCCCACGGCCTCCCTGGGGCAGAACGCCAACGGTGGCCTCAACGTTTACGTCCGGGAGGTCTGCAGCGCCTTCAGCGAACGAGGCATCGCCACCGACGTTTTCACGCGCCTGCAGTCGCGGGACGACCCCGCGGTCGAAAGCTTGGCGCCCCTATCGCGGGTGATCTATCTGGCCGCCGGCAACGGTCTCGACAAGTACTCCCTGATCAACGAGGCGCCGGCATTCGCCGCGCAGGTGGGCGCCTTCGCCGGGATCCAGGGCCTCCAGTACGACCTCCTCTTCTCCCACTACTGGCTTTCCGGTGAGGTCGCCTGTCTGCTGCGGCCGCAGCTCGCTGTGCGCTGGGCGCACGTCGCCCACACTCTCGGCCTCGTCAAGAACAAACGACTCGCCAGCGGCGCTCGTCCGGAGCCCGCCATGCGGATCCGCATCGAGGGTGAGATCGCCCAGCAGGCCGACCTGCTCATCGCCTCCACATCGGACGAGGGCGAGGAGCTCGTCAACGCGTATGGCGCCAGCCCGGAGCGTGTGTTCATCGTCCCGCCCGGGGTCGACCTCGCCACGTTCAGGCCGCTCGATCGCGCCGAGGCCCGGCGCAAGATCGGCTACCCCGGCGGCGCGCCATTGCTGCTCTTCGTCGGCCGGCTCGAGCGGCTGAAGGGTGTCGAGGTCGCGATTCGCGCCCTGGCCCTGCTCAAGGGCCGGGCACACCCCGACCTGCGCCTGCTGGTCGTAGGCGAGGACAGCCGCGATGGGGACGAGAGCGAGAAGGATCGGCTCATGTCGGTGGCCTCCTCGCTGGCGGTGCGTGACCAGGTCGACTTCCTCGGGTCGGTGGCCCACCACGAGCTGCCGTACTTCTACTCGGCGGCGGACGCTTGCGTCATGCCGTCATACAGCGAATCGTTCGGGCTCGTTGCACTCGAGGCGCAGGCATGTGGCACCCCGGTGGTGGCGTCGGGCGTTCCGGGGTTGCGCTCCGTCGTGCGCGACGAGGTGAGCGGATACCTCATCGACGGCGACGATCCCGCGACGTACGCCGATCGCATTGGGCGACTGCTTGCGGATCGCGAGCTCGCGCAGCAGATGGGGCGTCGCGGCAGCCTGCTCGCGCAGCGGTTCTCATGGACGCGTACCGCCGATCGGCTCGAGGAGCTTTTCGATCGCGCTTTCGATCGGGACGAAGCGCAGGAGCTCCAGACGAACGCCGGCAGCGACTGAACGCCGCGACTAAAGTCGCGTCCATTGAATGCCGGCCGCGACTAAAGTCGCGTCCATTGAATGTCGGACGCGCTAAAGGCGCGTCCATGCCGGCGTCCGGCACGAGTACGGGAATGACGAGGTATCGAATCGCGTGAGCGCCGTCGGCCGCGTGCCGTCCGCGTTCATCAACCACACCTGATCCTGGGTCACGAACGCGATCTGGTGACCGTCGGGTGAGGGGACGGGGTCGGCCACGTCGAGCGCGAGGCTGGAAGGGATCGCGAGCGCCGCGGTCAAGGCCGCCGGTGGTGGGGCGACCACGCTGAGCAGGAACGCCCTGCGTCCAAACCCGTTGGTCGTGGCGATGCCGGCCGCGAACACAAGATGCGTCGAGTCCGGCAGCCACGTCGGATGGCCGATGTCCCCGGTCGCGATGGTGGCCGTCACCGCTTGACCGGTGAGGCTGCGTACGCGCAGGGCGGTGGAGCCGCCGTCTTGCCTGAGGTACGCGATCCGGTTGCCGGCAGGTGACCAGCTGATGTCGGTCACCGCCCCGGCCTCAGTCGAGAGCTCGTACTGCGACCTCAACCCCACGTCATAGCCCCACACGGTCGATGCCGTCCCATTGGATCGAACGAACGCAACCCTCTGGCCGCTCGGCGCGGTGGCCGCCGCGGAAACATCGGTGGCGATGGGCTCGTCCGCCCCATCCGCCGACCAACGATGGAGCGTGCCGGTCAGGTCGATGTATACGTACCCGAGCCCAGCGGCCAGAGCTGCAGCCCAGTTGCCGGTGAACGGCAGTGAGGTCGAGCCTGCGCCGGGGGAGAACGCCGTCCAGCTCCCAGGATCCGTCTGGATCAACAGACTGGAACCTTCCGGCGACCAGCTGAAAGACTGCAGCGATGGTGCGTCGAACAGCCGGCGAGGAAAGCCTGATTCGTTGACCATCCAGACCCCTGCTGAGGCACCGCCGGCGAGTGCAGTCGCAAATGCCACCCAGTGCCGCAGCGGCAATGGCGGGCCCGTGTGAAAGAGATAGGTCTGGTTGTGATCCAGCCGGTTGCCGTGAGCATCGAGGGCGGCGGTGGTGACGTTGATGGTGTAGGTCGTCGATGGATCGAGGAGAGAGTCGGGTGCAAGCACCGCACGCTTTCCGTCGGTCGGATCGAGCCTGACCGAGAACGGGACGAACGGCTCGATGGTGATCGCGCCGCTCAGCGTCGAGGGATCCATCTCGCGGGTGAAATCGATGGACAGGTACGACGCGGGGTCGACATCGATCTGGTTGTTGGCGGGGCTCGATCCCGTCACGGTCGGTGCGGCCTCGGTGGTGAAGGACCAGTGGTGGCGAAGCGTGTATGCGTTGCCGCTGAGATCCCTGTAGCCCTCGCGCAGCACGACCTCATAAGCCGTTCTCGGCTGCAGGGTCGCATGCTGGTACTCGAGCTGTCGCGGCCCGAGCCAGACCACGTTGCCGAGTGTGGCGGGCACCAGTGACAGCCTGCTGGCCACCGACTGCTTGTCCACGTCGTGGTCGAACGTGATCCGGACCGGGGTTGCGGTCGAGACATCGATCGCGCCGCGTTCCGGCGAGTAGTCGATGATCTGAGGTGGACTGCCTCCGCACGCTGCCAGCGCGCTCAGCACGAGCATCGAGGCCGCGATCGCCGCCGTTTTCATGTAGGCCGGACTGTCCGACCGGGCCGCTAGAGGTGCGACTTGAGCCTTGCCCTCATCTCCTGCGCGAGCTGCTCGAGCCGAGAAGAGTCCACGAATAGCAGCGAGATGCTGGGCACCTGGTCGATGGCCCCTTCGATCCCGGGGAGCGACGGGTCGGCAGCGCCGAGGATGTCCTTGACCTTGCGCGCGCGGTTGCCCAGCGAGTCCTCGGCCATGGCCTGCAGCTCGGCGACGATCGAGCCCCAGTCCAGCTGGGGGCCACTCGCGGAAGGCGGTGGGGTCGTCGGCGCGACCTGCGCCGGCGTGGACTGCGGCGTTGGGAACGTCGGGTACGTGGCTGTGGGCGCCTGGGCGGGGGGCGCTATCGGCATCGCCGCCGGGGTCGGGATGGCGGGGAACTGCTGCGTCGGCGGCTGCTGAGCCGGCGGGGCCGGCGGTGCCTGCGCCTGCGGCGCCGGGTTATTGCGCGGCGCCGACCGCTGCCCCGGGGTCACGACCTCATCGACATCGAGCGGTGGGTGCTTCACGGTGTCGGCCGACTTGACCTCGATCATGGCGCTCGGGTCGTCGCAGAGCGCGAGGGCGCGGTCGGGCTTGTCAGAGATGTCGCGCGACTCGCTGGTGTACGCCCCGGCGAGCTCACCCTCGGACAGGATGATCACCCCTGTGCCGGCGCCTGAGCGGATCATCACGCTCCCACTCAGCTTCCGGTCGCTCAAGAACTTGAGCAAAGCCCTCATGTCCACCCAGGCCGCGTAAAGCTCGGTGTACATGGGCTTCGAGACCGTGAGCTCGTAGAGACCGTCGATCAGCTCCGGCGAGAGGCCGACGACGTCGAGGACGCCGTGGCCGGCGGTGACGTCTTCGTTGAACTGGTGCAGCGCCTGCTTCCCGAGCACGAGACCTGTGGAATCACCCGCACCGTCATACAGGCATTCGAGGGCCGAGCCTTCTTTGAAGAAGATCAGTCCCGCAGCATCATCGGTGAGGAGGCGGACGTAACCTGTGTAGCCCTCCTTCTCGAGGGTCGTGATCAAGCGCGGGAAATCGACGAACGACGTCTTCAACGAGTCGTAGATGACCTGGCCGGCGGGAACTGGGATCGGCTCGCGCCCGTGCTTCGGCTGAGGTCTGTGCTTCACGCCTCGTCTCGGCTGCGGTGCTTCCAACTTTCTCTCCGGTTCAGGTTGCTCTCGGCGCTCAGGGGGCGCCTCGGCGTTGGTGCTCTGTGGCTGAGGCTGAGATGGCGCCTGGGCCTGGCCGTCCTTGGGCGAGGCCTCGGCCGCGTGAACCAGCTCCGGGATTCCGGCCTTGACGGTCTCGTCAGCGGGCAGCTTGGCCTTCGCGTCGAACTCGAACTCGCCCTTGGTCCAGCCGAGCGCGTTGACGACTGCGTCGTCGCCCGCCTTACCGTTGCCCTCGGCGTGGAAGAGATGGCCGAAGAGAAAGTACAGCGCGGTCGACTCACCGTTGCCATTTCGAAGGGTAAGGGTACCTGTCGACCTCTCGCCCTGGGCAGATTCCAGAAGCGAGCGAAGGGTGATTTCGGCGAGCGTGCCGTGTGACTGCAAAGTCGTCTCCCGAGATCGGCCCAACACCGATCGATGGACTAAGAGAAGTTAGTATAGATATCAAGATCGGATTCGCGCGCCCGGAGCCGCCAGACCTCCCAGTACCCTCGAAACCTTCGCCCGCGCGATTGTTGCTGGTCCGCCATGGCCAATCGACCTGGAACAGCGAGCACAGGATCCAGGGCCAGCTCGACCCCCCGCTTTCGGAGGAAGGTCGCCGCCAGGCGATGCGCGTCGGGCAGCGGCTCGCCCGGCATCGCTTCGTGGGCTTCTACTCGAGCGACCTCAAGCGCGCCCTGGAGACCGCTTCGGCCATCGGGACCGTGACCGGCGCCTCGCCCAGCCCGAAAACCGGCCTGAGGGAGATCTTCCTGGGCGAGTGGGAAGGGCTCAACACCCAGGAGCTGGCGCAGCGATTCCCCGAGGCCTGGGCGCGGTGGACCGAGGAACCGAGCTGGGACGTGGTCCCCGGCGGGGAGGGCGCCGCGGCATTCGAGAGCAGGGTGGTTGCCGAGATGGACTCGATCCTGGCGCGCCACGAGCACGGAGACGTCCTGGTCGTGACCCACGGCGGGGTCATCCAGGTCGCTTTGCATCGGATCGTCGGGCGGCCGAACCATGGCCTGTTCCCGTTCCGAATCGAGAACGCCTCGATCTCGGTGATCGAAAAGCGCAACGGGCGCTACGTCGTCTCGGGGGTCAACGACACCAGCCACCTCGACGAGGGCTCCGAATGACCGGCAAACAGGCGGCCTGGGATGCAGAGCTCGACGAGCGCGCGCTGCCCTCGCCACTCTTGCAGAGCTGGGGCTGGGGAGAGGTCCAGTCACGCGCGGGCTGGAACGTAGAGCGAGTCCGCCTCGCGGGAGGGGCACTGGCGAGCGTTCAGGTGCGCGGACTTGGACGCTTGCGGGAGGCATACGTGCCACGCGGGCCTGTGCCGGCTTCGCCGGAATCCGTCGGCGCCCTGGTCGACTGGGCGCGGTCCGCAAAGGTGGCGCGCATCATGGTGGAGCCCGAAGCGCCGCCCGAGTTCGGCGAGGTCATGCGAGCGCGAGGCTTCAGCCCCGCGGCGGCCGTCCAGCCCCAACACACACGCATCCTCCACCTCGCCCCGCCGGCCGAGATGCTCGCAACCTTCAAGCACGGGCGCCGCTACAACATCCGGGCCGGCGAGCGGCGCGGGGTCGTGATCGAAGAGGGTAGGGACGCCGCCGAGCTGGAACGGCAGTCCGCCGCGGTCGAGCGACGCGAGTCCATCCATCTGCCGGCGCGGAGCTACTACCAACTGCTGCTCGACCAGCTCCCGTGGTGCCGTACGTACGTCGCCCGGCACCCGAGTACGCACGAGGCGCTAGCCGCGGTCCTGGTCGCGCGGCATGCCGGCCGCGCCTACCACCTTTTCGCAGGGCGAAGCGGGGCCAATCCCGAGCTCCTGGCCAACGACCTGGCGTGGTGGGCCGCGATCAAGGCGGCCGGGAACGATGGTTGCCGTGACTACGACCTGTGGGGAGTGCCGCCGCCTGATGCCCGGCCCGAGCACCCTTGGCACGGCCTCGGGTTCTTCAAGGCCGAGTTCGGGGGTGAGGAGGTGACCTACGCCGGCGCCTGGGAGCTGGTGCTTTCGGAGGCCGCGTCGCGTTTGATCGGACTGGAAAAGAAGGCCCGTGGCCGCATTCGGGGCCTGAAACGAAACATCTCCTAACAATCCTTCAGATCAGTTAGGATGGGAGCATGGCACAGGTTCTCAACGGCGCCCGCAAGCTCCTGGTCGTCGATGGTGACTCGGCGACGCGGAAAGACGTGCGGTTGGCTGTCGCCCAGGACGGATACCAGGTCATAGAGGCGGACACCGGAGCCGAAGGCCTGCGCCAGGTCGACGCGCTGCGCCCGAGCCTGGTGCTCCTCGAGGTGACGCTGCCCGATGCCTCCGGCTTTGACGTCTGCCGCGAGCTGCGCAAGAAGGACACCGCGGTGCCCGTAATCATGATGAGCTCGCGTTCCGACGAGATCGACGCCGTGGTGGCGCTCGAGATCGGCGCCGACGATTACGTGGTCAAGCCGCTTCGCCTGCGCGAGCTGGCGGCACGGATCGCTGCGCATTTGCGCCGGATGCGCATGGAATCTGCCGAAGCCACGCGCAGCCGCCTCGAGTTTCGCGACCTCGTGATCGACATCAACGAGCGCCGCATCTACCGGGCGGGTCAGGAGGTCGAGCTGACGCACACCGAGTTCGACCTGCTGGCGTTCCTAGCCAGCAACGCCGGCAAGGTCCTGAGCCGCGAGAAGATCCTCAACTCCATCTGGGGCTACGAGTATCCGATCGAGACGCGGGTCATCGACGTCCACATCCGCAACCTGCGCCGCAAGATCGAGGGCCAGCCCTCGCGGCCGTACTACATCCTCGCTGTGCCGGGCATCGGCTACCGATTCACGAACGCTCGCCCGACCTGATTTCAAGTCCTAGCGACGCAGCTGATTGCGAATAGTTCGCCGAGCTCGAACTTCTCACCGGTCTGCCGCGCTGAGTTGGTCTAGAAAGCCAGCAACATGTTCAAAGACGGAGGCGGGTGCTAGATCCGTCGTGTCGATTACTAAGTCGGCATGCCTAGCAACCTTCTCCGCATGCGTCTCGGTCGGATGCTTTCGTACGTCGGGCGACGATTCGATTCCCTTGGCCAAGCCGGCCCCAAATCGTCTGGTAAGTTCCGTTTCGCTCGCGGTCAAGTAAATCAGTACGGCTTCGCGAACCTTCTGTTTGATGGACTGCGCTTGAGCGACAGTTCGAACCGAATCGACAATGACAAAGCGGACATCCGCGGACTTTAGGGCGTCGAGGACGGGCTCCACGAGCCACGATCCATGTGTTTGAGCCTCAAGTGCGGCTCCTAGCCGTTGAAGCTCGCTACGATCGGTTGCGGACCCTCCGCGACCAACTAGGATTTGACGCGCTGAAACCACCAGCGCCTCCCGATCGCGACGAAATCTTTCCGCTAGCGTCGTCTTACCAGCGCCTAAAGGCCCCGACAGGGCTACGAGCAGACGGCTATGCCTTTGCGGGCGGCTGCCCATCGACAATCTTGAACTGAAGGAGGATGTCGCCAGCCGCCTTCCATCCAGCCGCCTCCAATGCCATCGGTGGCGGGGTGATGGGACGCAAGATCACAAAAGTCTCCCCTTCGCCAGTGCGACCTGGAATCAACGAACACTGTTCTGGGGCGGTCGTTACGACGCTCACCACGCGTGCCGCCCTCAGCCTACTGCCATCGATCCTCTGATAGGCAGCCATCTTGTCGAATCGCTTGAACACTGACTCTTTCGCCTCGCCGTCATCGTTCTTCTTGGCTGTCGCTGGTGGATGCCAGTCGGAATTCCCCAGTGCCTCGCCCATCGTCTTCAGAGCCTTCTTGAGGTCCTCGAAGTCTGCTGGCTCATTGCTAGATCCAAGGAGCCCTTCAAGTTCGTCGAGCTGGTTGAAAGGAATCAACGCGAACCACCCCAACTCGTCCTCGTCTTCCATCGCTTTCTCGACCGCGCCCTTCGTCAACTTAGCCGCGGCCTCCGGCGTAAGGACGGCCCTGATCCGCTCGAACTTTCGCTCAAACGAGGGCGGCAGCACAAAGAGGGCCGCGTCAAATCGCTGGCTGCGCCGTATTGCCGGGTCAGCCTTGTCGATCCAATTGGTATTAACGAAGAACAGAACCCTCTTCTGCTCCCAGAGCCGTGCGAGTTTCGGAAGCATGCTGGTCGTCAGAAAGCGCCCAAACGGATCCGTGGCTTCGTCCGACCGGTCGCGTAGGAGCTCGTCAATCTCGTCGAAGAGCACGACACAACGATCTAGCTCCATTACGCGGCTGAAGATCCAGTCCGCCTGAGCGGGCACGTTATCGATGCCCTTGGCCAGGAAATCCGATGCCAATACCTCAAGGAAGTTCCAACCGACCGCACCAGCGAGGGCTTCCACTAGGGTGGTCTTGCTAGTGCCCGGTGGTCCATACAAAATTGCGCTTCGAGCCTGGTCCTCACGAATCAACGGCGCATCCGGTTCCAAGACAGTTGGCTCGATGGAGCTCATCAAGACGGGGTTGAGAAACAGTGCAGCAAGATTCGTGCCGACCGCCCCACTATTCGCCCGCACCCACGTGTCGCCACGGTCTTTAAGTGTTGCCATCGCTTCTGGAAATGTGCTCCATCGCGGGGTGCTCACCTGGAGCTGAGTTGCCGCAACCTGACGGGTCCAATAGCCGATGAGGCGGTGGAGGAGTTGGATGTACGACATGACCGCTGCCGTGGCCCACGCCTCAGGCTTAGTGCGATGTGGATGATGACCCGAACACCATCCGATCGCCGCCTCTGTTAATGATTCGCCCGTCGCCTCGGCATGGTCCCAAGCCTTCAGTAGGCCGCCGACGTGTGGCTCGAGAAGATCGCGGTACGGCTGGCCCTTGCGGGCGAGCAGGGCGGGCCGGATCAGTTCAGTGAGCGTTTCAAACACATAGCAGTACGCGTTGCCCGACTCTGGGTAGTGGAATAGAGGTTCTCCCCGCGGCCAGCCACCCGAAGGGGTCTGGGAGTCGAACAGCGTGGCCAATCCCGCAGTGAGCATTCCGACCGTGTCCGCCCGTCGGAGAACCTCGGGTTCGCCAAACTCGACGATGGTCGATATGGCCCAACTCAATTGATGAGCGTCGTAACGCTCGGATCCGGCCCTTCTCAGTGCGACTTGAAGGGCAAGCATTCTCTCTGACCACAACATCGCGATCTTTCGAGGCCGGCGCAGTCTATGAAGCACTGCTTCGAAACCGGAGTGTTGCTCTAGAGCCCTTAGGGTCCGAAAGCCCCAGTAAGTGAGAAATGAATTTGGTGGATATTCCGGATCCAGATCTCGGAAGCGCTGTCTTGGGCGTCCCTTCTCTGGTACCGGATGCTCCGCGATTGCCTGTTTGGGAGACTCCACGCTGACGTCTTTCCAGGCGAACGTGACGAGCGCAGCAATCCATTGCTTGTGTTGCTGAATGAGGTCCGATGACGCTCTTTCAAGAATGAGAGGCAGTGTTCGGACCCGACAGTACGTCGCGGCGGCACCTTCACTTTCCCATTCCTGCCTCTTCAAAGCGGCATCACTAAACTGATCAGTTAGCTTCCGGAGATCGTCCGTAGAGGCTCTCGCGGGCATGTCCCATAGGGAGGCCAGACAGGAGGCGCTCGTTGACAAGTGCCGAGCGAGTGCCGCGGAACCCTTCTTGCGCGAAGGGATCCGCTCGTCCTCCGTGACCCGATACCAAGCCTCACCGGGCGCTTGAAAGTACTGGATGCTAGTGCGGTGTAGCTTGGCAGCCTCGCCGAGCTCACGACGCGCGACGCGATACTCGTCGAACGAGACTGGCTCGGTCATGAAGGCTTCAGGGACAGGGCCGAAGCTTTCGTCCCGTGTGTCTCCTAGGCTTCTTGGGCAGACGCCTGCGTTGAACGGTCCTGTCTGGCTCTATTTAGGCGTTCCTTGTCGGTGACGGCGAGAGCGAGGTCAATCCCTGCGGCCGTCGCCATGTGGACGAGGTACAACTGAAGGTCGGCGAGCTCCTCGGCGATGCTCTCGTCGCCATAGCCGCCATCGCGGAGCAGACCTACTCGTTTTCTAACTGCCCTCGCCAGTTCGCCCAGTTCCTCGGTGATAAGCAGAAGAATGTTCTGAAGCGTCTCTGAGTCGTATCCACGTCGAGTCGCGGCGACGGCGTAATAGCGCTGCAAAGCGCGGAGGGGCTCGCCTGGCTTGCTTCGTAGCCCGTCACGGACCAATGAGACAGCCGTGCCTGGGTCTGGTACGCGTGTCACGAACTCACGCAGGGTCACGTCATCCACCTGAGCGTCGCTGAAGATCGGGACGCCAGCAGCGTGCGCGAAACCAATTTCGAAACTGGCGCTGGTGCCGATGTATCCCTCAGCAGCGTGGAGCCACATGAGGTCAGCGGTGCGAATCGCGTCGAGATGCCTTTCCTCGATTTCGCTTGGCTCCTGGCCGATGTCCTGGCTACCAAAGACGAAGCCGTCGCGTTCACTTACGAAGTCGATCTCTCTTGGCGACAAGATCGTGCAACCAAGTTCGCGGAAGGTCTCGTTTACTCTTGCCAAGCCGGCGAGGTCACGCCGAAATGAGCCCGAGATTGCGACTAGTGGCGACGCGTATGTATCCGCTGCCGCACTGCGGGACGTTATCAGGGCGCTCATCACACCGCCTCTTGAACGTTGAGAGTCCAATTCCCCGGCGCAGCCCTCCCCTGCAACGGGGGCCTAATCGACTTCTTTTCCTCAGCTACCATCGACCGAAGCTCAGACCGCGTGGAAGCCGTTAATTCGACTTTCAGCATGTCGTCGAGTTCGTTTACGACCCTCTCAAAGACGAGCTGCCCACTCGATGGTTCGAATACCACGCCAGCGACAAGCGCCACGAAACGGCGGCCCATGCGGGTTATCGGCACCTGAAGCAGCGGATACTCGTAGCCAGCCTGCCGCAGGGCGCTGCATGTATCGCGGAGAGGTCTCAAATGAAGACGCCGACCTGGCTTGAGTGCTTCGGGACCACCGAGGAGTTGGATCGCCATCCGCATAGACGCCAGGTCGCGGATGTCATATCGAGCCCATTGCCTTGTCGGCTTATTCGAGGCAGGCCTGCCAAGTTCTAGTAGAGACCTTATTTGGGCGTAGTCCACTCCGGACCATCGGAGAATTCGGGCGACCTCGGACGTATAGAAGTACCCCGGCTGCCCCGCCAGACGGCGTTTGGGGGCACGTACACCGCGGTTGTGCACCCTCTCGGCCATGGACGAAATTTACCATTAATCTGTTGCTAAAAGTAGATTTGATCGGGCGTATTTGGAGCTCGGAGCTTGGACCGTGCAGTCGAGAAACTCAACCCAGCCGGTTAAGCACCGCGGCCTGGGCTACCGGGTTCACGAACGCTCGCCCGAGCTGGTCGTAACAGTCAGCCGAGGCTTAGCCGGCTCTTAGGTTCCTTCCTTACGCTCGACGCGAATCTGGTTTCCGTCGACCCGGGGGAGATCGCTGTCCCGGCCCCGAGCTCTCTCAGCCCGGCCACGACGAAGGGCCGCTCAGCGATGCGTGGGTGGGGGATTTGCAGGTCGGACTCTGAGATGCGCTCGCTTCCGAACAGGAGGATGTCCACGTCGATGACGCGGGGTCCCCAGCGGCGCGTGCTTTTGCGTCCGCCCTCGCGCTCGACGGCTTTGGCGGCACGCAGGAGCTGGCGGGGCGATCCTTGCCACTCCACCTCGAGCACCTGGTTCAGGAATCGGGGTTGATCGGTCACGCCCCAAGGCTCGGTTTCGATGACGCGGCTACGGCGGACTATGCGCGCTCCCCTTTTGCGCAGACGCCGGCGGGCCGCGGACAGGTTGCGATCGCGCCTTCCCAGGTTTGATCCCAGCCCCAGGTACGCAACGGTCACTTCATTCGATCGGCGACCCGCGTGACCCGAACCATCTCGCGCACGTCATGGACCCGCACCACGTCTGCGCCGCGCAGGATTGCAGCCGTCACCGTCGCGGCGGTGCCCGCCAGGCGCTCATCGGCCGGCACATCGAGGAGCTTGCCGATGAACGACTTACGCGAGGTGCCGACGAGAACCGGTTGGCCGAGGTCACGAAGCTCCACCAGCCGGCGCATGACCTCCCAGTTCTGATCCGCCGTCTTCCCGAAACCGATGCCCGGGTCGATGAGGATGCGCTCGCGCGGGACGCCCGCCGCCACGGCGGCGTCGACCGAAGCCCGGAGAAATCGCTTGACCTCGCCCATCAAGTCGCCCGCGTATTCGGTGCCATCCTGGTTGTGCATGAGCACCAGGGCGCATTGGTGACGAGCCGCGAGGTCGGCCAGCCCGGGTGAGCGCGCCAGACCCCAAACGTCGTTGATGATCGTGGCTCCTGCCGCCACCGCCGCCACCGCCACCTCGAGCTTGTACGTGTCGATGGAGACGGGAACCTTCGATTCCTTCGACAGGCGCCGGACGACCTCCTCGGTCCGAGCGATCTCTTCGGCCGCGCTGACTGGGACGTGTCCTGGTCGGGTGGATTCGCCGCCGACGTCGAGCATCACCGCTCCTTCTCCGACCATGCGCAGCCCCTGCGCGACTGCAGCCTCGCGATCATTGCCGAGGCCATCGCCGCTGAAAGAATCAGGGGTGACGTTGACGATTCCCATCACATAGGTGCGGCTGCCCCAGTCGAACCCGTGCCCGCCGATTTCCGCAATCACCCGCCGATTATGCTGCGAGATATGAGGCTGGAGGACCTGGCGCGTGGGGTGCCTGGAGCCGCGCTCGAAGGCAGCGGGGAGGTAGAGGTCGGCGGGATCGCGTACGACTCGCGACGGGTGAAGCGCGGCGACCTGTTCGTGGCGGTGACGGGTATCAACTCGGACGGTCACTCCTATCTCGCCGAGGCCATGGCGGCGGGCGCTGCGGCCGTCGCAGTCGACCGTCCGGTCGAGGTTCCGCCGGGCACGCCCGTGTTGAAGCTCCCATCGACTCGCAGAGGCCTCGCCGAGGTGGCGGCGGAGTTCTACGGACGGCCCTCGCGTCATCTCTATGTGGCCGGGATCACGGGCACCGACGGCAAGACGACAGTGACGCACATGACCGAGCACGTGTTGATGGCTGCCGGCATCGTCGCCGGCGCCATGAGCACAGTGGCCTTCTCGGTGGGCGGAGCCGAGACCGACAACACGAGCGGGCAGACGACGACTGAGGCCCCGCAGGTGCAGGAATGGCTTCGGCGCATGGCGGACGCGGGCGTCAAATGCGCTGTCATCGAGACCACCTCGCACGCGCTCGTGCAGGACAGGGTGGGCGCGTGCGACTTCGACGTTGCAGCCTTCACCAACGTAGGTCACGACCACATGGACTACCACGCGACCTGGGAGGACTACCTCGAAGCGAAGGCTCGCCTGATCGATCTCGCCGCCGCCGGCGCGGACAAGGGAATCGAGAAGACCGCCGTGCTCAACCGCGACGACCCGAGCTATGAGCGGTTGTCGCGCCGCTCCATCTCGCGACGATGGTCATACGGCCTCACGACCGCCGCCGACCTGCACCCGCTCGACCTCTCGATGACCGCGACGGGCTCGCGCTTCCGGCTGAAGACCCCACTTGGCGAAACCGAGGTGTCGCTCGCGGTGCCGGCGCGTTTCAACGTCTACAACGCGCTCTGCGCCGCGGGCGTCTGCCTAGCGGTGGGCGTGCCCGTCGAGGAGGTCGGTCCTGGGCTGGCCGGCTTCGATGGCGTGAGGGGGCGGCTGGAACGGGTGGACCTCGGGCAGGACTTCAGCGTCTTCATCGATTTCGCGCACTCGGCCGGCGCCCTCGCAAGCGCGCTGGCGGAGCTGCGGCCCTTTACTCGCGGCCGGTTGATCGCCGTCTTCGGCTCGACCGCTCGCTCCGACCACGACCGGCCTGGCATGGGGAAAGCGGCGGCCGACCTTTCTGACTTTTTCATCATCACAACCGACGACCCGCTCCGAGAAGATCCGGCCGAGATCGCAAGGGATGTGCAGTCGGGGGTCATCGGCAAGGCTCCTGGTAAGGACTACGAGATCGTGCTCGACCGGCGCGCCGCGATCAAACGTGCGATCGAGGTCGCGAGGTCGGGCGACTCGGTGCTGCTCGCGGGCAAGGGCCATGAGCGCACGATGCAGATGGCCGCGGGCGCCGAGCCGTGGGACGAGCGTGCGGAGGCCGAGGCGGCGATCAGGGAGAAGAGTTCTTAGCTCACCAAGCGCCGCCGCCGACCATGCGCACGATCTCGACTACGTCTCCATCGTTGAGCTTTGCATCGCCGTAAGCGGATCGCTCGATGATCACACCGTTGAGCTCAACGGCTACCGCTTGCGCGCTCACACCCAGCTTCTCCAGGTAGCTGACCAGCGCGGTCGGCCCATCGAGCTCCACACGCCGGCCGTTGACCTGGAGCGCGATCACTTGAGTCCGGGGCCCCCGCGAAATCGACGATTTCGTGGGGTGGATTCGAACATCCTGATGGCGGCGTAACCGGCCGCTCCGGCCGCATGGCATTCAGCGATTCGTTCCTCGGTGACGCCGCCGATCGCAAGCACCGGGATGCGCAGCGCGTGAGACACCTGAGCGAGAGCTGCGACGCCGGCGGGGGCTGAGTCGGGGTGACTCGCGCTCGCCCAGACCGGACCGAAGATCACGTAGTCGGCGCCTTCGCCCTCGGCGCGCAAAGCGCTCTCGAGCGAATGGACCGAACGCCCAACCAGGCGCTCGCCCATCAGCGCGCGAGCCGTGGCGACCGGGATGTCGTTCTCCGGCAGGTTCACGCCGGCGGCGCCGGCGGCCAGCGCTATGTCGCATCGCGAGCTGACGACGACGGGCACTCGCGAGGTCGCCACCAGCGCCGTTGCCTCGCGCTCGGTCGCGCGCGCGCTCGACAAGGGAGCGCGCACCTGCAGGATCGTGGCGCGTCCGGCCGTCACCATGCCGGCGCTCGCGGTCGTGACGATCGCCATCGCGACTGGGATGACTAGCGCGAAGGCGAGATGCCCTCGGTGGGCGAGCTGGGGCTCGCATGCTCGCGCTTGGGGATGAGCCCAGCGGTGAACGCCTTGCGGCCTGCTTCCACGCCGCCTGCGATGGCCTCGGCCATCAGCTGAGGATCCTGCGCCAGTGCGATCGCCGTGTTGACGAGCACAGCGTCCGCCCCGATCTCCATGGCGCGAGCCGCATCCGACGGCGAGCCGATGCCGGCGTCGACGACGACGGGGATCTTCGCCTGCTCGATGATGATCCGGATCTGCTCGAGGGTCTGGAGTCCCTGGGCGGATCCGATCGGCGAACCCAGCGGCATGACGGTGACGGTGCCGATCTCTTCGAGCTTCTTGGCGAGCACGGGATCAGCGTTGATGTAGGGCAGCACTTTGAAGCCTTCGGTCACGAGCGAGCGGGCCGCCTTCAGCGTCTCCTCGGGGTCGGGGAAGAGGTAGCGCGGGTCGGGGATGACCTCGAGCTTCACCCAATCCGACAGGCCCATCGACCGCGCCAGCCGCGCGATGCGGATCGCCTCATCGGCGGTGCGGCATCCGGCCGTGTTCGGAAGGATGCGGTACCGCTTCCAATCGATGACGTCGAGGAGGGTCTTCTTTTTGGGATCATCGAGGTCGAGGCGGCGGAGCGCCACGGTGACGAGCTCGCACCCCGACGCTTTGAGCGCCGCGAGCATGGTCTCGTCGTCGGCGTACTTGCCGGTCCCGAGGAAGAGGCGGGATCGGAGCTCGACACCCGCGATGACCAGGCGGTCGGTGGCCAGGGTCTGCACGACCCCAGCTTACCGAGTGCTGAGTTTGGTTAGTCGGAGTTCGCTTCTCCCCACCCGGCGGCGCTCACGCGCCGCCGACCTCCCCGCGAGCGGGGAGGGCAGCTACGGGAGGTCCTGGGTCTCGAGCAGCTTCCGGTCGCGCGGGTAGGTCAGGCGCTTGATCGCGTCGGGGACCGACAGCCATGCCAGCTTGTCGACCTCGACTCCGGGCTTGAAGCGTCCACCCTTGGCCTCCATGAGCCAGTAGCACGCGACCTTGTCGCGGCCGCGCCGATCGACGTACGCGGTGCACCCGAGGGGCCGCTCGATTTCGCAGCGAAGCCCGGTCTCCTCGCGGACCTCGCGCAGGGCGCAGTCCTCCGGAGTCTCATCCGGCTCGACCTTGCCTTTGGGCAGGGTCCAGTCGTCGTATGTGGGGCGGTGGATGATCGCGAGCTCGGTCTCGCCTGATGGATCGGTGCGGTAGACGACGCCGCCCGCCGCGCGGATCACATTCACATCGGTCAACTCGAGGATCTTGGTGGCCAACATTGCTCCTTCGTCTGCTTGATCGGCGGGCTAGGGCGTATCTCTATTAAACGAACTGTTGGCGTTACAGATGAGAGTTTAACCGCGTAGCGCGCTGTGTCGACATCCTTTATACACAACGCGCGGACGCATTGTCTTGTTTACCGAACAAACTAGAGCTGCTGCGCTAGACGGATCTGGCGTCGCAGCACCCAACGACTGCCCAGGTTGATGATCAGCACCATTACCATGAGCAACAGCGCGGCGCCCCACGCTTCCTGCTGCAGGTCCTTGTATGGCGTGAGGGCGTCGCGGAACACCACGAGCGGCAAGGTCGACATTGCGCGGGTGGGATCGAAGACCAGGTTTTGATTGCCCAAAGCTGTGAACAGCACCGGCGCCGTCTCGCCCGCGGCGCGCGCAATCGCGAGCAACGCACCGGTGATGACACCAGGCGCGGCCGCCGGCAGGATTAGCTGCAGCGACACTCGCCATCGCGGGAGTCCGAGGGCAAGGCCTGACTCGCGCAAACCGTTCGGTATGAGGCCGACCGCGCCCTCGGTGGTGCGAATGACGACTGGCAGCATCAGCACCGACAAAGCGACTGAGGCCGCGATCGCCGAGTAGTGATGCTGCGGGACGACCACCAGTGCGAACGCGAACAGGCCCAGCGCGATGGACGGCGCGCCCACCAGCACGTCGCTTGCGAGCCTGACCCAACTTGCCCAGCGACCCGCGCCGTACTCGGCGAGATAGATGCCGCTCAGCACGCCGACGGGGATCGCTGCGAGCGAGGCAAGGCTGACGACGACCGCGGTGCCGACGATGGCGTTGGCAACGCCGCCTCCAGGGATTCCGCTCGGCCGCTGCGCGTTGACGAAGAACTCCATGTGCGTCACCGATGGGAGGCCCTTGACTGCCGTGAACCACAAAACGAGCCCGAGCGGGACGAGCGCAAGCGCGGTGAGTGCGTAGACCGCGCCCATGGCGAATGTGCTGCTGAAACGCCGCCACAGGTTGCGCCTCATACCGAGGGCCTTGCCGAGGCCGAACGGACCAGCAGAAGCGCCAGCACGTTGACGGTCAGAGTGACCAGGATGAGGACGAGTCCGAGCTCGACCAGCGCGCCCTGATAAACGTCGCCTGTCGCCTCGGCGAACTCGTTGGCGATGACGGCCGCCAGCGTGTAGCCGGGCGAGAAGACCGAGCTTGGGATCTCGGGCCGGTTGCCGATCACCATCGCCACCGCGACCGTTTCCGCCAGCGCGCGTCCCAGCGCGAGTACGGTGGCGCCGAAGAGGCCGGCCCGGGCGGCCGGCAGGACAACCTTCCAGGTGGTTTCCCACCACGTCGCCCCGAGGGCGAAGGTCGACTCGCGCAGACCGCGGGGCACCGCTCGAATTACGTCTCGGGAGACCGCCGACAGGGTGGGCAGGATCATGACCGCGAGCACCAGCGCCGCCGTGAACAGGCTCGTCTGCCGAGGAATGCCGCCCAGGAACGGGATCGAGGCGAGGTGGTCGGTGATCGGGACCTCGATGTGCAGCAGGGTCCACGGGGCCAGCACATACAGCGCCCAGATGCCATAGACGACGCTGGGGATCGCCGCCAGGAGCTCGATGCCGGTTCCAAGCGCGCCGCGCACGCCCTGCGCCCCAGGCTCGGCCAGAAGCACGGCCACCGCGATGCCGACCGGGAGGGCGAGGGCGAGGGCGAGGGCGCTCGTGACCAGGGTTCCGAAGATGAATGGCAGCGCCCCGAAGTGGTTGGTGACCTGGTTCCACTCCGTGCCTATGAAAAAACCGAGCCCAAACCTGGTCACCGATGGCCACGCCTGCTGGAACAGGACGCCGACGATGAGGATCAGCGCGCCCGGCGCGGCCCAGCTGACGATGGCGGTGAAGGTTCGGTAGCGGTCGGGCGGCCTGGGGATGGAAGCCGGGCGGCGAGCGCTATCGAGCGCGGCCGCCAACGTGACCCTCCTTGGCGGCGGCCGGCGCGGGATTCTTGGCGCTGTCGAGGATGTCGATCTCAGCCGCCTGCCGGTCGAGGCGGTAGCCGATGCCGCGAACGGTCACGATCTCGAACGGCGCGCGCCCGGCGAACTTCTCGCGCAGCCAGCGAATGTGCACGTCGACCGTCTTGCGCTCGCCTGTGAACTCGCGGCCCCAGACGTTCTCCAGCAAAGAGTCGCGCGTGTGAACGCGACCCGGGAAGGCCAGCAGGTAGGAGAGGAGGTCGAACTCGCGAGCGGTCAGCTTGACGTCGGCGCCGTCGAGGATCACCCTCCGCGCGGCGCGGTTGATGCTGAAGGCACCGATCGAGTCATGCTCCGGGACTGCCTTGGGCTCGTTGGCGTCGGGTTGGGCGCGGCGGAGCACCGCGTGTACGCGCGCCAGCACCTCGCGAATCGAGAAAGGCTTGGTGATGTAATCGTCGGCGCCGAGCTCGAGCCCGACGATCTTGTCGACCTCCGAGTCTTTGGCGGTGATGATGATGATCGGCACGCGGCTGGTCTTGCGCAGGGCTCGGCAGAAGTCGAATCCGCTCATCCCCGGCAGCATCAGGTCGAGCAGGACGAGGTCCGGCCTGGAGGTGCGGGCCGTGCGCAGACCAGACGCCCCGTCGCTGGCCTCCTGCACTGAGAAGCCGGCGGCTGTGAGGTTGTACTTGAGCATGTCGCGGATGCCCTCGTCGTCCTCCACTACGAGGACGCGGCCGGAGTTGGCGGCCGCCCGGCTCATCCCAGCTCTACCACCTGGCCCGTCTCGAGGAAGACGATGTCCTCCGCCACGTTGGTGACCCGGTCGGCGATTCGCTCGAGGTTGTGGGCGACCAGCAGGAGCGTCACCGCGCGAAGGGCGCCGTCGGGGTCGGGCTTGCCGGTGCCCATCTCGGTGATGAGCTCATCGAAAACGCGGTGATAGAGACGGTCGATCTCGTTGTCGCGGCCTGCGACCTCGCGCGCGTGCGCCTCGTTCTCGTCGATCAACGCCTCGAGGATGTCGTGCACCTGGCCGATGGAGAGGTCGCCCATGAGGCCGAACTCCGCGCGGAGCGGCTTGTCTGGCAGGCCGACGAGCGTTTTGGTCATGCGCGCGATCCGGACCGCGTAGTCGCCCATGCGCTCGAGCTCGGTCGCGATGTACTGGATGCCCATGAGGCGGCGGAGGTCGCGCGCCACCGGCTGCTGGGTGGCGATGACCATGAAGATCTGCTCGCGAATTTGCTTGAAGAGCTCGTTGAGATATTGATCCTGCGACCGGACCTTCTCGGCTGACGCGCCATCGCGGCGGCGAAGGGCGTCCAGGGACGCTTCGATCTGTGCTTCCACGACAGTGCCCATGCGGACCACCGATTCGCGAAGGCTCGCCAGCTCTCTTTCGAATGTAAGGCGCGGCATTTTCGGCTTTAGCCGAAGCGCCCTGTGATGTAGGCCTCTGTTCTTGGGTCCCGCGGTGCGTTGAAGAGATCGGCCGTGGGGGCGAACTCGATCAGCTCGCCGTGGCGTCCTTCCGGGTTCATGAGCATGAAAGCGGTGAAGTCGGAGACGCGCGCCGCCTGCTGCATGTTGTGCGTGACGATCACGATCGTGTAGTCCTGGGCCAGCTGGACCATCAGGTCTTCGATCTTCAAGGTGGCTACAGGATCGAGCGCCGAACAGGGCTCGTCCATGAGGATCACCTCCGGGCTCACCGCCAGGCAGCGCGCGATCACGAGCCGCTGCTGCTGGCCACCCGAGAGCGAGGTGGCGGGTTCATCGAGGCGGTCCGAGACCTCGTCCCATAGGGCGGCCGCCTCGAGGCTGCTTCGCACCAGGTCCTTGACGCGAGCCTTGTTCCAGCCCAGCAGCCGGGGGCCGAAAGCGACGTTGTCGCGGATCGACATCGGGAACGGGCTCGGGCGCTGGAAGACCATGCCCACCTTCTGGCGCAGGTCAAGGAGCTTCGTCGTGGTCACTACGTCGGTGCCGTCCAGCTTCACCGTGCCTTGAGCGCGCGCGCCAGGCACGAGGTCGTACATGCGATTGAACACCCGCAGCAGCGTCGTCTTGCCGCAGCCCGACGGGCCGATGATGGCGGTGATCCTGCGCTCCGGAATGTTGAAGGTCACATCCTTCAACGCCCGGGTCTTGCCATAGAAGAAGGAAAGAGAGTCGACCTCGAGCTTCGTTCCAGCGGCTCCCGGCATCGCGCGAAGCTCCGGCCTCCCTAGTTGCGGCCAGGTAATGATCGGTCTTGCGTCCGCCACTCGATGCCCAGGATAAGCCGTGCCAGGTTAACGCCGGTTTATGGCTGCGTTAAGACTTCCACCGGCAGGGCGATCGTGAACACCTGGCCGCCGTCCCGGGCCGTTTCGGTCCAGATCCGGCCTCCGAGGACCTGCACCAGGTGCTTGGTGATCGCCAGGCCCAGGCCGAACCCACCCGCCTCTCGCGGGCGGGCGCGATCCACTTTGTAGAAGCGCTCGAAGACCCGGCTCCAGTGCTCGGGCGAGATCCCCGGGCCACGGTCGCGCACGCTCAGCCGCACCTCGTCACCGGCGACCTCGGCGCTGACATCTATGGCCGAACCGGGTGGGGAGAACTTGGCGGCGTTGTCCAGCAGGTTGTCCAGGGCCTGGACGAGCTTCGGACGATCGGTGGTCACGGTCAGCGACTCGGGTATGTCCGCATTTACCGGCCGGTCGAGCCCAAGCCTGGTCAGGCTCTCCTGCACCAGCTCACCCAGATCGAACGGGGTCGTCTCGACGGCCATCGTCCCGGCTTCGATGTCGCCGAGCTGGCGAAGGTTGTCGATGATCTTGCTGAGCAGGTCCGCTTCCTTCACGAGCCGCTCCGCAAATCGGTGCCTGTCTTTCGGCGAAGGGTCCCCGAGCAGGCTCTCCGCGGTCAGGCGCAGCGAGGTGATCGGAGTCTTCAGCTCGTGGACGAGGTTGGCGACGAATTCCTGACGCACCGTCGCCAGGCGGCGCAGCTCGGTGACGTCCGACAGGAACATGAGCGTCTCGCCGGCGCGGAGGCTCGGCTCGAGCTTGACCAAGACCGTGCGGCGATGATGCACGAGGTGTGCCTCTACCTCGGCGGCGGTGCTCCCCAGGACGTCGAGAAGGCTCGACTCGAGCGTCACCTCCACCAGGCTCGCCGGCAGGCGGTCCATCTCGATTTCGAAGAACTCGCGGGCGAGCTGGTTCGCGGCCACCACATGGCCCTCCACATTCAGCAGAAGCGCCATCACCGGCGCGAACTCGAGCAGCGCGCCAAAGGGTTCCCGCGGAACAGAGCGCACTTCCGGCTGCTCTTCGTTGCGTCCTCGATCCCAGATCACGGCCGGAGTATATGAGCGGCGCGGTCGCCCAGATGCTTAAGCCGCAGTTAACCGGCGCTTAAACGGTCCTGGCTAGCTTGAGGACAGGAATTAATGCGTTTCAAATGGTGGAGGAGGGTTCGATGTTTCTAGGCAGATCAGGGGTGCGGGCATTGTTCATGGGCATTGCGGCCGCCATGCTCGCCGCAGCGTGTGGCAGCTCGGGTTCCGGCTCGGTGACACCGACGTCGGTCGACGTGGGGAGCGGTTCTCTCACCGGCGCGGGCGCGACGTTCCCGGCGCCGTTCTATCAGAAGGCGTTCTTCGATTACTCGGCGAAGTACCCGGCGGTGACCGTCAACTACCAGGCGGTCGGCTCGGGCGGCGGCGTCTCGGCCTTCCAGAAGGGCACGGTTGAGTTTGGCGCCAGCGACGTGCCCATGGGAGATGCGGACCAGGCCAAGGTCCCCGGCGGCGCGGCCGCGATGGTGCAGGTGCCAACCACGCTGGGCGTCATCGCCATCACCTACAACCTGTCGGGCGTCAGCAAGCTGCAGCTCGACGGTCCGACCGTCGCCAAAATCTACCTCGGTCATATCACCAAATGGAATGACCCCGCGATCGCCGCCACGAACTCGGGCGTCACGCTTCCGAGCAGCGCGATCCAGGTCGTCCACCGCGCTGACAGCAGCGGCACCACCTACCACTTCACCGACTACCTGGCCAAGGTCTCCGACGAGTGGAAGACCAAGGTGGGGGTGGGCAAGGCCGTCTCGTGGCCGGCCGGCATCGGCGCGGCCCAAAACGCAGGCGTCGCGCAAGCCGTCACCACCACCGCCGGAGCCATCGGCTACAACGAGCTCGCGTACGTCGTGCAGGCGAACATGAGCCAGGCTTACCTCAAGAACGCCGACGGCAACTTCGTACAGGCGAGCGTCGCCGGCGCGACCGCGGCGGCATCGCACAACACCAGCGTGAGCCCGACCAACTTCTCGATCACGAACGAGCCCGGCGCCACGTCCTACCCGATCACGGCCTTCAGCTGGGTCTTCCTGTACACCGCCTATACCGACGCGGGCAAGGGCAGGGCCGTTGTTTACCTGTTCAAGTGGCTGGTCACCGACGGCCAGTCCGACGGCACGTCACTGCAGTACGCCGCGCTTCCGATGGCTGTGCAGAACCTCGCCCTCGCCAACCTCAAGACGGTCCAGGCCGGCGGCAAATCAGTCTTGACCTAACTAGTACTCGGAGTCACCGCAGGCGGCGCGGGTTCCAAAGGGGTCCCCGCGAACTCGCGGCGTGAGCCTCTGAGTTCGTGGGGTTCTCCTTCCCCCCGCGCCGCTTTCTTTTACAGGGGCTTGCGGGCCGGCACCCCGGCGCGGCGCGGGTAAAGGGCCGGCGTGGGCCGCGCCTTGTCGATGACGACGATCGTCCCGGCGCTGCGCGCCGCCGACCGCGCGGGCAGGACGACTGACAGCTCGCCGCCCACCAGTTGGATTGCGTGAGCCGCGGCAGCGGGATCCTCGGCTTCCGTCTTTTGCGCCAGCAGTCTGCCTCCGACCCGAACCAGCGGCAGGCACAGCTCCACCAGCACGGGCAGCGGGGCGAGCGCGCGCGCGACCGCCACGTCGAACGTCTCCCTCAGCCTGGGGTCGTGCCCTGCGTCCTCCGCGCGCCGCGCCACCACCTCGACACGCTCGAGGCCAAGCGCGGCGCAGGCGTGGACGAGGAAAGCCGCCTTGGCCTGGTCGGCCTCGATCAGCGTCACGTCGAGATCGGGCCTGGCGATCTTGAGCGGGATGCCCGGCAGGCCCGCGCCGGACCCGACGTCGACTACCCGCCGCGCATCGCCCAGGTAATCGAGGAGCACCAGGCTGTCGTCGACGAGCGCCCGGTCGGGGCGGGACATGAGCCCAGGCCACGCCGCAATCAGTCGAACGAGCTGATCCAGCTTAGAATCGTTCATGAGATGCCCATCTACGAGTATCGGTGCGAGAGCTGCTCCGGGAAGTTCGACGTCCTGACCAGGTTCGCGGAGCGGGACAGTGCTCAGGTCTGCCCGGCCTGCGAGTCGACCAGGACCAGGGTGCTGGTTTCGAGCTTCGCGGTCACGGGCGGCGAGCCGTCGTCCGCCGCCGATTTCGGGACCGAGCAGGGCGGCGGCGGTGGCTGCTGCGGAGGCGCGTGCGGCTCCTGCGGCTCCGGACCAAACTAGCCGAAGTTTCGCCGCTGACTCTTCGCGCCCCACTCCCTAACCCTCTCCCCGAAGGGGCGAGGGGATAACGGTGCTCTTCCCGGTCACATACCGGGTCGACGCCGCCGGCCACATGGAGGTGGGCGGATGCGACCTGGTCGAGCTCGCGCGCAAGCACGGCACTCCCCTTTACGTGTACGACGAGGCCACGGTTCGCCAGCGCGCCTCCGAGTACGTGACGGCGATGGGCTCGGCTGGCCAGGTCCTCTACTCCGCTAAGGCATTCGCGTCGCCGCGATTCCTCCGCATCGTCGAGGCAGAGGGGCTCGGACTGGATGTCGTGTCGGCGGGCGAGCTCAACCTCGCCTTGAAGTCCGGAACCAAAGACGGCATCTACTTTCTAGGCAACAACAAGAGCCGCGAAGACCTCGAGGCCGCCTATCGCGCCGGAGCCACGATCGTCATCGACGGCGCGTATGAGTTCGAGCTTTTGCGCGACATCGTGCCCGAGGGCAAGCGGACGCCGGTCATGCTGCGCATCTCGCCCGGGGTGAAGCCGGACACGCACGCTCACATCTCGACGGGGCAGCTGGACTCGAAGTTCGGGTTCTCGATCGAGTCGGGAGCGGCGTTCAAGGCAGTAAGCGAGGCGCTCCGGCATCCGCGCCTTGAGGTCGTCGGCCTGCACTCGCACATCGGGTCGCAGATTTTTGCGCTTGGCGCGTACGAGCAGGCGATGGACATCATGCTCGATCTCGTTGTCCGCCTTCGCGACGAGTTGAAATTCGAGCCGCGAAAGCTCGGCGCCGGCGGCGGCCTGGGCATCGCCTACACGCGTGACGACGACCCTCCCACCCCACGTCATTTCGTCGAGACCATCCGTCACGCGCTCGAGGCGGGCTGCGCGCGGCGCCACCTGAAGGTGCCCGAGCTGGTGGTCGAGCCAGGCCGGTCGATCGCAGGCCCGGCCGGCATGGCCCTGTACACGGTCGGCTCGATCAAAGACATCCCCGGGGTCCGCCGCTATGTGGCGGTCGACGGGGGCATGGGCGACAACATTCGGCCCAAGCTCTACGGCGCGCGGTACGAAGCGTTTCTCGCCTCCGACCCCGACCGCTCGCCCGACGGCAAGGTGACGATCGCCGGCAAGTACTGCGAGTCGACGGACATCCTCATCACCGACATCGAGATGCCCGAGGTCAAAACCGGCGATGTCATCGCGATTCCTGCCGCCGGTGCCTACTGCCTCGCGATGGCGAGCAACTACAACGGCATGCCCCGACCAGAGGTGGTCATGGTGGCCGATGGCCGCGCCACCGTGATGCGCCGCCGCGAGACGCTTGACGACCTCGTCGCCGCCGAGGTGTTCTAGCCGGTCAGGGTCACATTGACAGTGGCCGACAGACAGCCGTTGGTGCCACAGACTTTGATGGCCGCCGGCCCCACGACCGCGGTTGCAGGAACGGTGAAGGTCCTGGAGAAGTAACCGCTCGAGCTCACTGATGAACTTCCCTCCTGGGTTGTCAGCGAGCCCTGGACGAAAGTGATCGTCACCGAACTGCCTGGAGCGAAATGGATGCCGTAGACGGTTTCGCTGCCGGTGACGATCTTGATGTTGTAGTTCGAGATCGAGATCACAGGAGCAGGTGTCGGACTTGAGACTGGTTTCGGGCTCGGACTCGGATTTGGACTTGGACTATGGCTCGGCGGGGCGCCGGGGGTTGGACTCGCCCCAGGTGCCGTCGAGGGTGTGCTTCCGGGCGAGGGGGTCACGAATACCACCGGCTCGAGCACATGAAGCGTCACGGATTTGCGGCACGACGAACTCCAGCAAAGCTTGACTGTGTGATCGCCCGCGCCGATGTTCCGCGGCACCAGGATCGGGACGCTGACGGCGCCGTTGCCGTTGGCGTGGAACGGAAATGCGTGAACGGTGCTGAGTAGCTGGATCTCGCCGTTCTGGTTGGGGGGCAGGTGGCTGGCGTTCGCGATGACGGTGTCACCGGCCCTGACTGTCGATGCGGACAGTGAGAGCGTTGGCGTCACCGCGGCGATCACGATGAGTCCCAGGATCAAAAGCACAACCAGGACCGCCGCTGCAATCGCCGCGAACAACCCCTTGCGGGATTTCTTCTTGGCCACGGGCTGGGCGGGCGCCAGGTAGGGCATCGCCACGGTCGCACCGGCGTTCACGGCACCGGCTCGCGGCGGTGTCGCCACAGCCGCGGCGGCGGCGACTGGCGTGGCCAGGGGCATGGTCGAGGCAACCGGGGGCCCCATCGCCACCGTTCGCGCCACAGCCGGTTCGCCTTTTCCGGCCAGCGCGGCCGCCAGTGCATCGACAAACGCGGTGCAGCTTTCCCACCGGGCGGCCGGGTCTTTGGCCAGGCCGCGCATGACCACCGCGTCGACCTGCGGGCTCAATGAGCTGTTGCGCGCGCTGGGCAGCGGCGCCTCGCGATGCACCTGCGCGTAGAGCACCTCCATCAGGCCTTCGCCATCGAACGGGATGGATCCGGTGAGCATCTCGTACGCGATAGTCGCCAGCGAGTAACGATCCGCCGGCGGTCCAACCTTGCTTCCGGTCACCTGCTCGGGCGCCATGTACGCAGGGGTGCCGGTCGTGACACCGGTCATCGATCGCAGCGACGTCGACTGCATGAGCTTGACGAGCCCGAAGTCGGCGATCACAGGGCTCTCGTCCTTTTCGAGCAGGACGTTGGCGGGTTTCACGTCACGGTGGACGATTCCCAGCGAGTGGGCGTAATCGAGGCCGGCGGCCATGCCGCGTAGATACTTGAGCGCGGCGTCGGCGTCCATCGAACCCTGCTTCATCCGGGTCGCAAGGCTGCCGCCCGGAACGTATTCGATGATCATGTACGGCGTCCCTTCGTACTCGCCGAAGTCGAATACGTTGACGATATTGGGGTGGCGCATCTGCGCGATGGCCTGTGCCTCATGACGAAAACGCGCAGTCGAATCAGTGTCGGGCGCCAGGCCCTGCAGGACTTTGACCGCGCCCGTGCGCTCGAGCTGCACGTGATAGGCGCGGTAAACGACGCCCATGGCACCCTGGCCGATGAGATCCTGGACCTCGTATTGGCCCAGCCTGGTTCCGGGTTGAATCGACACGGGCAATGATTATGCGGTTGGGGGTACACGCCTCCAGCGCTGTTAACGCCGCAGCGCGCCGCCTCAGTCGCGGTTGTACAGCCAGCCGCCCTGACGGTCGCGGCGCTTAGCGATGAGGCCTGCCAGGATCGACAACGCGATCTCAGCGGGCGTGAGGGCGCCGATGTCCAGGCCGACCGGGCTCTGGATGCGCGCGATCACCGCGTCATCGACTCCTTTGGCCCGCAAGGCTTCCAGGTGGTGGCCGGTATGACGGCGGCTTCCGACCAGGCCGATGAAGCGTGGGTTCCTGGGCAGGAGGACCTCCAGCGAGCGCACGAGGTCCGGTGCGTCGTGGTCGGTGTGCACCGCATAGACGTCAGTGCCGAGTTTTGCCTCGAGATGGTTGAGGTCGGTGACCGCATGCGGCCAGTCGCCACCCGCGAGGCGCTGCGGCCGCGTCTCGACCAGCACCGGCTGGAAACCCACCTCCGGCGCCAACCGGAGCAGAGCATTCGCGACCGGGGTGGCGCCGAACACGACCAGCGTCGGCGCCGGCGCGTGCGGCTCCACGTAAACCTCGATCGAGCCCAGGTCGTGGCGGTAGGTGCGGAGCTGGGGCGCTCCCGAGTCTGCGATGCGGCTCGCATCCTCGAGGGCGGCGGCGTCGAACTCGCTGCAGCCCAGCGTGCCCGCAAGGGTGGCGGTTCGGGACATCAGGAGCTTGGCGCCGGTTCTCGAAGGCGGCTCGCCGTCGAGCTTGATGACAGTCGCGAGTATCACCTCCTCGCCTCGGGCCAATCGCGCGGCCAGGTCTTCTTCGAGACTAGGCACGGGCAGCACTGCGGGTGAGGACGCTGGATATGATGTCGCGCGCGCGCGCGATCTCATCGTCGGTGGTCGCGTACCCGGTGGTGAGCCGCAGGCTTCCAAGCGCCGCGTCAAGGCTCAGGCCCATCGCGAGCAGGACATGGGATGGATCGAGCGAGCCGGAGGCGCACGCGGACCCGCTCGACGCTGCGAGGCCGGCGATGTCGAGCGCGAGCAGCATGTCCTCGCCTTTGCGATCGCGGAACGCGCCGCTCGCGAAGTTGGGCAGGCGCTCGACCGCGCCCGTCAGCTCTCCGCCGAGCTCGGCGAGGAGGCCGCGAAGGGCAGTCGACTGCCGGTGCGCAACGCGTGCGCGCGCCTCTCGTTCGCGCGCGCACAACAAGATGGCGGATGCAAACGCGAACGCGGAGGCGACGTCTTCGTGCCCGGCGCGGCGGCCCCACTCCTGCGGGCCGCCGTACAGCAGGGGATCGATGCGCACACCGTCCTTGACGTAGAGAGCGCCACCCCGGCCGGAACCGAGCTTGTGGCCGCTGAAAGATACGAGGTCGGCACCGTCGGGAATCGGGATCCAGCGCGGTCCCGCGCACGCATCCACATGCACGAGGGCGCCGTGCTCGTGGGAGCGTTCGATCACCTCGCGTACGGGCTGCAGAGTGCCGACCTCGTTGTTGGCGAGGCCGATGGATACGAGTGCGGTGCCGGGACCGATCGAGTCGGGGTCGGCGCGAGCCGCGGAATCCACCGGAGCGATTTCCACGTGGCGGCCCTCGGCCTGCAAGCGGCGCGCGGCGCCCAGAACCGCCTGGTGCTCGGCCGCCCAGGTGAGGATCTTGCCTGACGCGGGCATCCGTCGAGCTGCGCCGAACAAGGCGAGGTTCACGGCTTCGGTGCCGGAGGCGGTGAACGTGACCTCCGTGCGGTCTGCGCCTAGCGCTTGCGCGGTTAGGTCGCGAGCGTGATCGAGAGCTGCGCGGGCGGAGCGGCCTTCGGCGTGGGGGCTGGATGGGTTGCCTTCGGGAAGATCGCGGAGCGCGGCGTCGACTTCGGGTAGGATCGGCGCCCCGCCGGCGTCGTCGAGAAAAATTCGCTTCATTTGCGGGCCCCCGGGCCCCGCTCAGCCCCGGCTGTGGTCGGGCTGGTGAATGAGGTCCCTCAATGTGCCCTGGAAATTCTTCAGGTACAGGTGAAGGTCGAGGATTTCGTCGACGCTGATTGGCTCGCGGGCCGGCGCTGACTCGACCTCAGCCGCCGCCTCGACGGTCTCGATCTCGTCCACGGCGGCGCCGGCGACGGCCAGGACCACGATGAAGGTGACCTGGCATTGCCCGCATGTGACCTGCAAATGAAAGCGTTCCTCCTCATGACTGAGGACCTGGATGTCACAGCCCTTCAAGCTGCGCCCGCAGACGGGGCAGTTATAGAAGCGGGCCCGGTCGCGGATGAACTCGATGATGCTCATCGCTTCAGGCATCTTACGCCGCACGCGTTGGTGAACATCGGCTTTACCTCTTGCCTTCGATGCACGTGCAGCCTGCAGGCCCGACGATCGCAGAGTGCAGGGTGCCAGCGGGCAGCACCATGCGGTCGCCGGACTTCAGCACGAGCTCCCGGCCCTCGCGCTCCAGGACGAAGGTGATCGAGCCGTCCACGCAGTACAGGACCTTCTCATATGGGTGGCTGTGCGCCCCGTAGCGATCGTGCGGTCCGTTCGACCAGGAGTAGCAAGAGCCCGCCTCCCGACGGAGGGCGGTCATCAGGTCTTCCAACGTCGCCACCTCTCGATTCTAAGATTGCATGGGTGAAGCCCCGGTTCCTCGCCGACTGCAACGTCGGGCGGCTCGCGCGCTGGCTGCGTGCGCTGGGCTACGACGCCTCCTACCACCCTCGAATCGATGATGCCGAGCTGGTGCGTGAGGCGGCGGCCGAAAGCCGCGTGCTTCTGACCCGAGACCGCGACCTGACCAAGCGGCGCGTCATCCAGACCGGCGTCGTGCGCGCCATCCTGATCCGCGACGACGAGGTCACCGCCCAGCTCCGACAGGTGTTCAAGGAGCTTGGGCTGGAGCTCAAGGAAGCGCTCACGCGCTGCATCGAATGCAACTCCGAGCTGCAGGCCCGGGTCGCGTCGACGGTGGCGGAGCGTGTGCCGCCTTACGTACGCAAGACCCAATCGCGGTACTCCGAATGCCCCGAATGCGGCCGCGTCTACTGGGCGGGCACGCACTGGCAGCGCATGCGCGAGGTGCTCGCGGGGCTATGAGGGACGTTCTACGCCGGCTGCTCGCGGGCGAGCTTACCGAGGACGAAGCCCTGGCCGAGCTGAGGAGCCTTCAGCTCGAGGAGCTTGGCGGTCGGGCGAGGCTCGATCTCGGCCGTTTCATGCGGCGCGGGATCCCCGAGGTGGTCCTCGCGACAGGCAAGGCTCCAGCCGAGGCGGCCAGGCTCGCCGTGGCCCTGGCGGAGCGCCAGGGTCAAGGCCTCATCAGCCGCATGACCTCCGAACATCGTGCCGCCCTTGGCGCGGCGGCCGGCGCGGCGCAGATGCGCGTCGTCGACCATGCGAACTCCGCCCGCGTCCTTCGCAAGGGATTCGCGCCCGAGCCCCTGGACGGCAAGGTCGGCTTGCTCACGGCCGGGACATCGGACGTGGCGGTGGCGGAGGAGGCGTCGATGGTGATCGAGGCATGCGGCCTCGGCACAAGGCTCGAAGCCGACCTGGGCGTGGCCGGTCTGCATCGCTTCGTCGGTCCGCTGGCTCAGGTTTTGGAATGGGGCGCTGACGTGATCGTCGTGGCCGCGGGCATGGATGGCGTGCTGCCGGGCCTGGTGGCGGGCCTCATCGATGTCCCCGTGATCGGGCTCCCAGTCTCCACCGGCTACGGGCGCGGTGGCGCAGGTGAGGCCGCGCTCGGCACGATGCTTCAGTCGTGCTCGACCGGGCTCGTGGTCGTCAACATCGACAACGGGGTCGGCGCGGGCGCGGCGGCGGTGTTGATTGCGGCGAGGGCAGCTTCGGCGCGCTCGGTCAGCGCCGGCGCGGCCGCAGCATCGCGGCGATCGCGGCCACGATCGCAACCAGCAACAGAACGCCAAGGATGACCGGCGCGACCGACCTCCACATGTCCGCGCCTCCGGGCACCACAAAGGTCAGCGCCAGTAGAAGCACGCTGACGATCACCGCGATCAGGAGCCACGGCACGCCGCGTCTCTGGCGGCCGTAGAACAGGAGCCACAGGGGACCCGGGCGTTTCTTCACAACCGGCTCGGCAGCTCGCTCAGCCTAGAGATGGATCGAATCCCGGCCGGCGCAGGCTCCGAGTTGTGTGCCGTGTAGAGAACGGCCTGCATGCCCAGCGACCGCGGCCCTTCGTAGTCCTCGCGTACGCGGTTGCCGACGAACAGAACCCGCTCGGGCGCGACCCCGATGGCGTCGAGAGCTGCGCGATACATCTCGGGCGCCGGCTTGCGGCGACCAACCATGCTCGAAAAGACGATCCCGTCCATGAGCTCGCCGATCCCATTGGTGCGCACCTGGCGCCGCATCATCTCAGGCGGAAAAGGCGCGTTGGAGCAGATGCCTCGTCGGATGCCGCGAGAGCCCAGCTCAGAGAGAACCGACAGAGCGTCGGGATCGACCTTGACGATTCGATCCCAGCACATCTGCTCCGCATCGACGATCTCGTAGAGCAAGCCGTCTGGCAGCGCCAGGCCGGCGCGCTCCCAGGAGGCCCTGGTCGCTTCGAGCCAGTCGACCTCGACCTCGTCCTCGCTAGAGACGTATTGCTCGAGGGGCATGAACACCTCTTCCAGGATGACGTCGGCCGGGGGGGCAGGGGCGCGCGTCGCCTCTTCGATGGTCGGCAGGAACTGGTGGATGACCTCGAGCAGCTCCGCTTTGGGGTAGGCGAAGGTGACCAGCGTCTGGCCGTAGTCGAACAGGACGCCCTCGATCGGTTGCACCTGGCGAATATCCTGAGCGCGTGGCAAAACGGCTGACGCATCTCGACGCGGGCGGGGCGGCGCGCATGGTGGATGTCGCAGACAAGCCGGTGACGTCGCGCGAGGCGCTGGCGGAGTGTGTCGTGCGCATGGCTCCGGCCACCCTGCGCGCGGTGCGTGAGGGGACGTCCAAAGGCGATGCGCTCCAGGTCGCTCGGGTGGCGGGAATCATGGCCGCCAAGCGCACGTCAGACCTGATCCCGTTGTGTCACCCGCTGCCGCTGGCCAGAGTCGATGTCGATTTCGAATTCGTCAAGGGCGGCGTCCGCGTGCTGGCTCGCGCGCGAGTGGTGGGCCAGACCGGTGTGGAGATGGAGGCCCTCACGGCCGCGGCCGTCGCGGGGCTGACGCTCATCGACATGACGAAGGGCGTCGAACGGGGAGTGTTCCTCGAATCGGTGCGCCTGCTCGAGAAGTCCGGCGGTCGCTCGGGAACATGGAAGCGCCCGGTCGGAAGAACCGCGCGGTGAATACGGCGCACGTCGTCACGATCAGCGACGGCGCCTTCCACGGCAAGCGGGAAGACAAGAGCGGCCCCGTCCTGGTCAGCCTTCTGAGCCGCGCCGGCTTCGAGGTGGGCGGCCCGGAGGTCGTGCCCGATGAGACCGAGCGCATTCACGAGGCGGTGACCGCCGCGGTTGCCCGAGGCGTCGACCTCGTGGTGGCCACGGGCGGCACCGGGCTCGGACCACGCGACGTCACGCCCCAAGCCATGGCCACCATCCTCGACTACGAGGTTCCGGGAATCGGCGAAACGATGAGGCGCGCAGGCGCAAGCGCCACGCCGATGGCGGCGCTCTCGCGCTCGCTGGCCGGCGTCCGCGAGCGGACCCTGGTCATCAGCGTTCCCGGCAGCCCGAAAGGCGCCTCGGAATCGCTGGAGGCCGTGATGCCGATCGTCGGCCATGCCATCCAGCTGCTGCACGGCGATACCTCGCACAGTTGAACCTGAACTCGGACCTGGGCGAGGGCGCGGGGGCGGATGCGGCGATCCTGCCCCACATCGACAGCGCCAACGTCGGGTGCGGCGTGCACGCGGGCTCGGCGTCGACAACGATTGCGACCGCGCTCCTGTGTCGCCGCCTGGGCATCGAGATCGGCGCACACCCCGGTTACGACGACCGGGAGGGATTCGGTCGGCGCGAGCTCGGCCTTTCCGCCGCGGACATCGAGGCGCTCGTGACTTTCCAGGTGGCCGGTCTGGCGGCGGTCGTTCCGATCGCCTACATAAAGCCGCATGGCGCGCTGTACCACCGCTGCCAGCAGGACCCCGCCGCGGCCGACGCGGTGGCCCGAGTCGCCAAGGCCCATGCGGTCGGCCTGATGGGACAGCCGGGCACTGAGCTGCTCGCTGCGGCCAGGCGGGCGGGCATCCCCGCCTATCGAGAGGGATTCGCCGATCGGCTCCTCATGACCGACGGCAGCCTCGCCCCGCGCACGCAACCGGGAGCGGTGCTCGACGCCGCCACCGCGACAGCGCAGGCCCTACGCCTGGCGCGGTCGGGGCAATACGACACCATCTGCATCCACGGCGACTCGCAAGACGCAGCCGCAATTGTATCCGCTGTGCGCCACGCAATTCGCGATGCGGGAGTGGAGACCGGTCCACTTGCGGGCCGCGCCGGCGTCTAGTTGGGGGCCCCGTGATCACGGAGCTGAAAGAGCTCGACGACCTGCGCACGCTCGAACAGCTCTTCGCCGACATATGGGGGCGGCCCCGACCCCCCATCGTCTCCGATGTCCTCAGGGCACTCGTCCACTCGGGCAATTACGTCGTTGGAGCGCAGGAGGACGGACACCTTGTGGGCGGGCTGGTCGGCTGGCTCGGCGGCTCGCCGCCCGACCACCTGCTCCTCCACTCGCACATCCTCGGCGTGGCGGCCGAAGGCCGCGGGCTTGGCTTCGACCTCAAGCAGCATCAGCGCAGCTGGTGTCTCGAGCGCGGCGTGAAGCTGGTGGAGTGGACCTTCGATCCTCTCGTGCGCCGCAACGCGTACTTCAATTTCAACAAGCTCGGCGCAGAGGCGCGTGAGTATCTCGTCAACTTCTATGGCGAGATGACCGATGGCATCAACGCCGGCGAGGAGTCAGACCGGATCCTGGTGAGTTGGAGGCTGGATTCGAGGCAGGCCCAAGAGGCTGCGGAGGGGCACCCGCATGACCCACCCGCCGAGGACCTTCAGCGCTGGAAGATCGACTCGCTGCTCTCGCTGGGTCCAGGCGGGGAACCGGTGCCGGGATCGTCGAAAGCTCGCGTGGTCGTGTGCCAGACGCCGGACGACATCTTCGCCCTGCGCCGCTCCGATCCAGAGCTGGCGCGCGCGTGGCGGATCGCCATGCGGATTGCGCTTGGGTCCGCCTTCGACGCCGGCTATGCGATCACCGGCGTGACTCGCACGGGTTGGTATGTTCTCGAGCGCGGATAGACTTTCTGGATGCTGCAGGTCGGAGACAAGGCGCCAGAGTTCAAGCTGCCGACCACGAGCGGCCAGGAGCTGACGCTCGCCGATGCGCTGGAGAAGCACAAGGCCCTCGTCTTCCTTTTCTATGTGCTTGATTTCACGGGTGGTTGAAGGACCGAGCTGACCGAGTTCCGGTCACGGCACGAGGCGGCCGCTGCGGATGGCATCGGCATCTACGGGATCAGCGTCGATTCGGTGTTCTCGCATCAGGCGTTCGCCAAGGAGCTCGGTGGGTTGCCCTACGACCTCATCGGCGATTTCGAGCGCAAGATGGTCACGGACTACGGAGTGCGCCGCGATGACGTAGTCGGATACTCGGGCATGGCGCGCCGAACGATCTTCGTCATCGATGGCTCTGGCACGGTCAGGTGGACGTGGCAAGGCTCGCGCGAGCAGCCGCTGCCTGACTACGACGCCGTGATCGAAGAGGCACGAAAAGCCGCGCACGCTTAGCGTCAGCGAAGGGTGTCCATCGCAGAGGCCAGCGCCAGGCGCATCTGTCGTGCGCGGTCTAGCGTCACCTCCTTGAAGTGAAGCTCGTCGCCCGGCACCAGCTGGGCGGCCACCGGCATGGAGGCGCTGACCACCGTCGCCACCACCGGGTAGCCGCCCGCGGTCTGGTGGTCGGCCATGAGCAGGATCGCCTGCCCGCCGTGTGGAACCTGCACCGCGCCCGCGGTCAGCCCGAAGGAAAGGAGCTCGTCGCCTGACGTTGCGAGCCTCGGACCATCGAGCCGGTAGCCCATCCGGTCGGCCTCCCGGCTGACCTTGAACGCGGCGCCGAACAATTCGCCTCGGCTATGCGGATCCAGCCGCTTGATGTGCGGTCCGGCGATCACGTAGAGCGTGTGGTCGTCGTACCGAGGACGCAGGTTCTCGATCAGGTGGCGGCCGGACACCGCGGGCCTCGTCGCTTCGCGTGCGGCACCCATCTGATCGCCGGCTTTCAGGTTGCGTCCATGCAAGCCGCCGCGGGCCGCCAACAGGTTGGTGGACAAGGAGCCGAGCCAGCGATCGGCCTCGATGCCGCCGGCGACGGCGACATAAGCCCGTCCACCTGAGCGTCGCGCGCCGAATGTCACATGGTCGCCCTGGCCCAGGAAGATGCCGGTCCACATGGGCGCGGCCTGGCCGTTGACGCGAGAGTCGAGGTCGGCGCCAGTGATCGCGATCAGGCAGGAATGCTCGGCCACCAGATGGGGTCCGGTGAGCGTGCACTCGAGGGTGGCGTCGCCCTCGGCATTGCCCACGATCAGGTTCGCGGCCCGGTGCGCGAATCGATCCATAGCGCCTCCGGGCGTCACTCCCGCCGCGATCGCCTGCGGGCGGCCGAGGTCCTGCACGGTCGTGAATAGGCCCGGCTCGATGACGCGCAGGACAGTCGTCAACTCTTGGCGGCGAAGAACTTCACCCGGTCGCCGGCACGAAACAGGCTGGGCGGGTCGCTGTCGGCCAAGAACAGCTTTACCGACGTCCGCCCGATCAGATGCCAGCCCCCCGGCGTCGGCAGCGGATAAATGCCGGTCTGGCGTCCCGCGATGGCGACCGAGCCGGCCGGCACCTGCGTCCGGGGCACATGCCGCCTTGGCAGCTCGAGCTCTTCCGGCAGCGGGCCGAGGTATGCCCATCCGGGGACGAAGCCCAACAGGAACACGCGGTAGATCGGCCTGGAATGGACCTCCACGATCTTCTCCCGCGACAGCTTGAGGCGAGCGGCCACCTCTTCCAGGTCAGGTCCGTCGTATACGACCGGGATTCGGTGCAGCCGGCCGGGCTCCGCCATCGGCGGCCGCTTGGCCGCGAGCCTTTTGATGGCCGCGCCCAGAGCATCGTGGGTCGTCTGGTCCGGATCGAAATGCACCGTGACGCCGGTGTAGCCCGCGACCGCCTGGCGCACGTCGCGCCGCTTCTTCAACGCGGCAGCGAGCGCGATCGCCCGGGTGTTCAAGGCGGTGTCGAGCCGCGTGCCGAGCTCCGCCAGCAGCGCCGTGTCACCCAGAGGGTGGATTCGTACCCGAGGCGGTCGAGGTGCCGGGCGAGTGGAGGGTGGCGGAGGCATATGCGCTGACAAGGATGGCGTAGAACATGCCCGGAAAGAGGCCCACGCACAGCAGCCCGACGCACGCCACCGCGATGACCCACGCGGTGACGATCGCCGCCGCGACCAGGTTCCAGGCCGGAAAATCGCGCTTGACCTCGCGCAGCGTGGTTGGAAAGTCGAACAGGTCACGGGGCCGCCGCGTCGCCGCGAAACGGCTCGTCCCGTGCGGCATCAGAATCAGCAGCAACAGGCCCCACGGCAGCGCAAGCAGCAATGCCGCGACGATGTGCGCGTATACCTGAGGCTGGACGTAGCGCGCCAGCCCCAGCCGGGCGCCGCCGATCGCATCGGCCAGCGGGTTGAGCGCGACCGCGAACGGCGCGGAAAGCAGCAACAGGACGACCGCGGTCCAGAACCCGTCGGTCATGAGGCGCGACGACAGATGCCACGAAGGAGGCGGCTGCGCCGGGTCGTCCTCGGCGCCACGTGTGGCAGCGATCGCGTAACCCAGCAGCGGGATGAACGTGATCGGCAGGAACAGCGCCACCAAGGTGCCGATCGCAAATCGAGGCAGCCACGCGCCTTGAAACGGCCACCTGAACGACGCCGCGACCAGATTCACCGCTGACACCTTAGGATGCGGCCACCTCAGTGAATGCGCTGCTGACCGACCTGTACGAGCTCAACATGACCGCCAGCTACCTGCGGCGGGGGATGACCGGCACGGCCACGTTCAGCCTCTTCGTCCGTTCTCTGCCGGCCGCGCGTGGGTTTCTCGTCGCCGCCGGCGTCGAGTCGTGCCTCGATCGGCTTCAGGACTTTCGTTTCGAAGAGGACGACATCCATTACCTCCGCGACACTCTGCGGTACGAGCCCCGGGACCTCGACGCCTTCCGCCGCCTTCGCTTCACAGGGGACATATGGGCAATCCCGGAGGGCCGCATCGCGCTCCCGGGCGAGCCGATCGTTGAGGTCACCGCACCCCTGCCTGAGGCCCAGCTGATCGAGACGCTGTTCCTCAACCTCGTGACTTTCGAAACGACCATCGCGAGCAAGGCTGCCAGGTGTGTAGTGGCAGCCGGCGGTCGCGACGTGATCGATTTCTCGTTTCGCCGCACGCAGGGCATCGAGGCGGGAATCGATGTCGCGCGTCTGTCTTCAATGGTCGGGTTCATCTCGACGAGCAATGTCGAGGCGGCTCGCCAGTACGGACTGGTCGCCGCGGGTACGATGGCGCACTCATATATAGAGGCGTTTCCGACCGAGCTGGAAGCGTTCCGGGCATACGCGCAGGACTTTCCTGGACGTGTGACCTTTCTCGTCGACACGTACGACACGATCACGGGGATCAAGCACGCGATCGCGACCATCAAGGACCTCGGCCCGACCGGCCGTCTCGGAATCCGAATCGATAGCGGTGACCTGGTCGCGCTCTCCAGGCAAGCTCGCAAGATGCTCGACCAGGTCGGTCTCCCACACGTGCGGATCGTCGCCAGCGGCGGCCTCGACGAGTTCTCGATCGACCACCTTGTGCGCGACGGAGCGAAGATCGATGCATTCGGCGTCGGCACACGGATGGGCGTCTCCGCTGATCATCCATACCTCGACACCGCGTACAAGCTGGTCTGTTACGAAGGGCGGCCGGTCATGAAGCTGTCGCGCGGAAAGGTCACGGCGCCCGGGCGCAAGCAGGTATTCCGGCGTTCGAAGCCATTCGGCGACCTGGTCGGGCTGTATGACGAGAAGGTGCCGCCGGGACGCAAGCGCCTGCTCGAACCCGTGATGATCAAAGGCGCGCGACGCTCCGCTCGATCGCCCATCGCGGAGGCGAATGCACGTTTCGCGGCCGACCTCGCGTGCCTTCCGGCAGCGGCCAAAGACATCCGCTCACCGAAACCTCCCCTCGTGCGCCAGACATCCGCGCTACGTGCGATGACGTCGGAGACCCGGCGCCGGCTGGTTGGCAGTCTGAAGCGGCGCTAGCGCCTCGCCTCTAGGGCGGGGCTGCGCCGACGTCGACGCGCAGCTGAAATGTGTAGCTGCCGTCAGACGACGTCGCGTCGATACGTGACACGCCGGCTTGGCGAGCAGTGAAACGCCGGATCGGTGGTCCCCCCAGTGCGTTTGGTGGAGCGTCCATCGAGAGCACGCTCGGGTTGCTCGTTTTGAACTGAACGCCGGACCATTCCGATGACGGCCAGCCCGAGAGGTCGACCGTCAGGTCTCCACCGACGATGACGTAGGTCGCGCCTCCGTCGTCGCTGACTGTCGCAGTCACGTGCGTGTACTGGCCCTGAACTGCATTGACGATGCTCTGGCGTTGAGCCGCGGGGATGACGACGTCAAGAGCGATCGCCAGGCCGATCATCACCGCCACATAGCCGCCCCAGGCCAGGTTTCGATTGCCGGGTGAAGCGCTCGAGAAACCTGGAACGCGGAAGGCCATATTGCGGAAGTTGAGGGTGATGGCGGCGCCGAGGAGTATTCCCATGAGCAGAAACACGTTGACCGCCAGAGTGGCGATGGACAGGAGAACGCCCGGCTCCCTGGACCCTCCCGACGAAAGAAGCCCGGGCAGAATCATCAGGCTGAACAGCCCTCCGATCCCGTAGCGGAACGCGAAGTAGAGAAGGAAGATTCCGAGGAGCCCACTCATCGCACGCGGCATCGTTACCGTGCGGAGCTGCATGACTCCTCTTTCGGCCAGGTCGAGCTCGCCCAAAGTTGGCGCCGGCTCCCCACGCATGAGCGTCCTGGCGGCGTGTCTCAGCTCGGAGGCGGACGGGGATCCCGGCGGATTGCCCGCAGCCTCGACCTTGCCCGCCGCCGAGTCGACCGTCCAGACTGCCGATGGCACCACGGCTCCGGCCACAGGCCCGGCAGGGATCAGCTGGTTGCCCGGCGCGACGAGCACCACGACGACGCCTGGCCGGACCTTGCGCTGAATCGCGTTCGGCCGCCAATTCGCCTCGGCCCAGGTCGCCGCCGCCATCGCCGCGGCGTGGGGATTCTGCCCTGGCCCGGAGAACAGGAGAAAGGCAGGTGTGGAACCTTGCTGGCGGTACGCGATTCGCGTGGTGTTCGACGCGAAAGCCTGGAACCGGGAGTCGGTCTGGGCGGCGAGCCGGTAGCGCTTGCGGGGCAGGATGCGGACGAGAGCCGTCCGCGCCAGGTCTTCGACGGTGAATGGCACGGCCCGCCGATGATAGATTGCCGGCTCGAGATTCAGCGCTCGTTAGCCGGAGACATGGGGATTCCGGTTAGGGCCGCTTGATCCGGACCTCGTAGCCGTCCCCCGCCGGGCGCACCTCGACGTCGCCGGCGCGGACCTTGATCCCGCCATCCTGCCGGGTGGCCACGACCGAGCCTTCGAAGACGAGCTCGGCAAAGCGCCAGTCTCGGCCCTGCTTGCGCATTCGCACCAGGACCCCGGCGGCGCTGCGCCAGAGCCCCTCGCCGGCCGGCTTGAAACCCGCTGTCATCAGCTCTCCAGATCGATCGGGGATCGAGGGGGGCGTCGGCAACACCCGAACGATCGGCTTGCCTGGCGCTGCCGGGGCCTTGCCCGCGGGCCGCCGGGCACGGGCTTGCTCGAGCGACAGTTGCAGGAGCTGTGAGCCCTCCTCCTGCTCGAAGAATGCCCCCGAGATGCGGCTCGGGTCGCGCGAGCGCCGCAGGCAGTTGGTGCAGTCGGCGTCGCGCTCGACCGCCACGAACGAGCCCGCCGCCAACGTTTGCCCGCACAGCGTGGTGACCGGACCGCTGCGGGGCACCCTCGGCGTCAGGTGTATCCGGCCACCCGTCTTTCTCTGGACGGATTCCAGGCGGAGGTTGAACACGCTCATGACGGAATCCTCACGTTCATGAGGTTAGTGCCGTCGAGACGTAAGCTGCGCACGAGACTGTAATGGGGGCTCCAGCTCACAGGCCACTAGGCGCCTCTGGCATTCAGGTCTCCGAGCTTGCCCTCGGCTCATGGCGGACGTACGAGCGAATCCCAGCCGAAGCAGGCATGGCGGTCATGCGAATGGCGCGAGAGCTTGGGATCAATTTTCTGGACGACGCCAGATACAACGACGAAACCGGGAAAGCCCCCATGAAGACTGGCTACTCGGAGGTCGTGTTCGGTGAGCTGTTCCGGGTTTCGGGCTGGAACCGTGATGAGGTGGTCCTGGCCAACAAGCTCTGGTGGGAGTTCTGGCCGGAGCAGAAGGCAGCCGCGGAGCTCGACGGGTCGCTGCAACGGATGGGCATGGACTACATCGATCTCGGTTACGCGGAAAGGCCGCCTGAGGGCCTGGGCATGGAGGAAATCGTGCACGACATCGGCGCCCTGATCGATGCGGGCAAGCTGCGCGCGTGGGGAGTGCTGAATTGGAAGCCCGCGATGCTCGCGGAGGCCGTCAAAGTGGCCGCTGCTCAAGGGGTCGAGCCGCCGTGCGCGGCTCAGCTCGCGTACAGCCTCGTGCGCAGATCGCCGGTGGAAGATGCGGAGATGGCGGATGCGCTCGATGCCGCCGGGACGAGTGTGGTGGCTTCGTTCACGCTCGATGGCGGCGCGCTCACCGGCAAGTACGCGGAGCCTGGAGCCAAGGGCCGGCTGACCGAGCATCCGAACGACGAGTTCCATCGCGCTGCGATGAAGGCCGCGGGCGACCTGCGCAACCTCGCCGAGGGGCACGGAACCCGCCCGGCCCCGATGGCGATCGCCTTCGCCCTCCTCAACCCCCGCGTCGCCAGCGTCCTGTTCGGCGCCACGAGCCCGGAGCAGGTGGCCGAGAACGCGAGCGCGATCGACGTCGTCGCCGCGCTAGACGACGATGCAGTCGCCGCCCTGGGCAAGATCGGCCTGCAGTAACCTCGCCGCGGGCGGCGCGTACGGTAAGCGAGCCTCCCCTACGCGCCGCAGTCCGACGAGGTTCGTTGCTACCCTTGCCCGTTGCCCCCTTGCTGGTCCTGGCCTTGATCGATGAGCTCGTTCGCCCTGTCCAGCAGGTCGTGGCCGCGATCGACGAGCTGCTCTGCGTGGTTCCCGCTGATGGCCTGACCAGCGAACTCCGCCCCTTCGAGGGCGCCGATCATCTCGGTGGCGAGTGCGTTGCGGTCGCTCGTGAGGGTGGAGAGCTGGTTCTCGAGGTTCTTGTAGGTGCTGTCGTCGGCTGTGCTCCCGCTTTCGATTGCGAGCGTCGAGGCCGCGAGCGTGGCGAGACCGAACTGGCCCACCGCCGCATCGAGCTGCTTGTAGATCCGGGCAACCTCGTTGAAGTTGCCATTTCGGGTCGCTTTGGGTCGCGCCCAAGCAGCGAGTTCCTCCGTGAGGGCGCGGCCGTCGTGGCTGTAGTCGTCCTTGAGTCCAAGGAGAACCATCAATGTCGGCCGGATGTCGGTGTGGTCCGACCACGTGGTCCTGTCCACTCCGCGGTGAACGATCCCCGGCCCGACCATGCCGAGCCAGGTGGTGACGATCTCCGGCTGAACGTCACCGTGGTTCCAGGCGAACCCTGGCTGCTCCGTCACGCATGGCGAGGTGCAGTTGGGCGCGCCGTGGAACAGGAAGTAGTTGGGATCCGCGAGCAGAGTAAAGGTGGGCGTGCGGGCGGGGTCGGCCGTGACCATGTGCAGCGCTTTCATCTCCACCGGGTCGGCAAGGAACTTCGTAATCGTGTCCGTGTTGCCGGTGATCGGGCTGACGGCGGTGAGCCGGCTGGTCGCCCGCTCGAACGTCCGGGTGACAGCCGCGTCGCGCGCCGGGTTGCCGTTGATGTAGACGGTTGGCGCCGAGTCGGAGTGCACGTTGAACGCGGTCGTGATCCCCTGCTCGGTGGCCAGAAGCCCGCTCAGGTTGGCGTTGACCTCGCCGATCTTCGCGTAGGTGCAGGGTGTGGTCACCCCATCGCACCCCGCCGGGCTGGCCGGGCCGCCGGCGAAATGGTCGCCCTCGTCCGCCGTGAAGACGAACAGGGTGTTGCTCTTGTTGATGCCGTCCTTGGCGAGGCGGTCGAAGAACTTTCCGAAAGCGTCGTTGTACGCCGCCAGGGCGGCAACATAGCCGGCTTGCCCGGGCCCGTAGGACGGGCCAGTCGGGTGCTTGTCATGCGCGTCCGAGATGTATGCGTAGGTGATCGGGATTCCGTGCTCCTGCATCGCCGCGACGTACGACAGGGATACGGCTGCGGACATCCCGTCGAAGCCCGGGAATCCGATATGGCCCTGAGGGTCCTGGATGACGTTGCCGTTGAGGTCTTTCAGCGAGCTCGTGCTGAGTTGCGGACCCACGTACTTGTGGCCGAACAGCGCCTGGTAACCGGAATAACCTCCAGGCTCATCTGACAGGAGGTCGGGTGCTCCGCCGCTGCCGGTTGAGCACAGGGCATTGCCGAGCGCGCAGTGGACGCCGATGCCGACGAAATCGGCGAACGCCTGGCCGGGGTTTGACGCGACCTCGGCGGCCTGGGGCGACCCAGCTCCGAACACGGTCGGAATGTCGGTTGCGATGTTCTCGAGCACCGTGTTCGCCGTCGCCACCTGGCCGACGTTGCAGCCCGCCCGCGTGTACGGCACCCACGGCGCCGGCGCATTCATTCCGTCCGCAGTCAGCATGTTGAACTTGGTGTCGGTCGGGGTGGACGTGGTCGGGTCGAAGATCGGGTCGGTCCAGTAGGCGAACGAGACCCCGAGGTTGGTGGTTCCGTTCGGGTTGAAGTAGCGGAAGCTGTTCGACACGGGCACGCCCATGCGGTCGCCGTACACGCCGGTGAACGAGGTGAGGATGTCGGTCGCGGTGTGAGAGATCAGCGGCGTGTGGTGGTTCGTGAGCAGGGCGCCGTTGCCCTTGATGAAGTTGAGCAGGTTGGGCATTTGCTCCAGGTCAGACGGGACGTTCGGGTTGTCCCTGGTGAAATGCGTGTTGTCGAACTGAATGTTGATGACGTGCTGGATCTGGCCCTTGGCTGAGTTCAGCTGGCAGCTTCCGCTCGCCGAGCTTGCCTGGATCGGCGCCGCCATGGCGCTGGTCGCGAAGCCCGCGAACGCAGCCCCTATCAGCGGAACCAGTGCGGCCAGAGACAGCAGCCTGCGTCGAAGTCGTCCAGTCACAACCCACCTCCGTCTTCAGAAACGGACAGCCAGAGACACATAGAGCCCGCTAGCCCCGACCCCCGATTCTCCACGTTCCTGCCGCGACGTCAAGACCGGAGATGGGTCGGCGCCGGCTCCCCGCTGACGACTCTCGCGTACGCCGGTTAAGGCTTCGCTGCGAGCCGGCTGCGTTGAGGTGAAGGGATCGCCAGGCCTCGTAACTGTCGCTACAGGAGGGGCGTTTCACCAACAACAGCGACACCGCGGTGCGCGTGAATGAAAAGGAGGTGGGAACCATGTGGAACCGGAAGCGTTTCCTGCAGCTGCTCCTGGTCGGCGCAGCGCTGGCGGGTGTACTCATGATTCAAATCGGTCCGGCCAGCGCCGGCGTGCTGACAAGCCCGAATCGCGCGCGCTGAGGATCAGTGGACCACGAACCGGTACCGGTGCTCGGGGCGCCCCGGGCTGCCGTACCGCATCGTCAGCTCCGCCTTGCCAAGCTGGCAGAGATGATCCAGATACCGCCGAGCCGTCACGCGGCTCACCCCGGCCGCGTCGGCGACCGCAGCGGCCGCCAGCCCGCTGCCTGAGCGCTTGAGCGCCTGCGCGATCAGGTCGAGGGTCGCGTCGGACAAACCTTTCGGAAGCGGCTCGTTACGAACTGTGCGCAAGGCGCCGAAGATGCGGTCGACGTCGCCCTGCTCGGCCTTGCCGAGACGAGTCATCCTCTCGTGCGCGGCGGCGTAAGAAAGAAGCTTCTCCTCGAAGGTGGCAAACAGAAAAGGCTTGATGAGGTAGTGGACGACGCCCCCGCGCATTGCTGTGCGCAGGCTTTCGACCTCCCGCGCTGCTGTTATCGAGATGACGTCGACCGGCGGGTGATCGTCCTCGCGCAATCGCCCCAGGACTTCGAGGCCGGAGATGTCGGGTAGGTAGATGTCGAGCAGAACGAGGTCGGGCCGAAGTCGGTCGACGCTCCGAAGGGCCTGCTCGCCGGTGTGGGCGCGGCCCACCACCGTAAAGCCGGTAACCCTGCCGACATAGGCGCAGTGGAGCTCGGCGACGCGGAAGTCATCGTCGACGACCAGGGTCCGGATCATGGCCTGGCTGGGATCCTCAGAGGCAACCGCGCCGTGAAGAGGGCGCCGCCCTCATTGACCACGGTGATATCGCCACCGTGGCGGCGCGCCACCTGGCGGACGAGGGCAAGCCCGAAACCGCGGCGCTTGTGGCCGGGGGCGGACTTGGTGCTGAAGCCTTCCTGGAAGATCTGTCCGTCGAGTCCCTCGGCGATACCTGGGCCGGAGTCGTGAACCTTGATGACGATCTCGGCATCGTGCTCGGTCACCGAGACGCTGACCCACCGCTCACCGGTCGGCGCCGCGGCCGCGTCGAGGGCGTTGTCCACGAGGTTGCCCAGCAGCGTGATGAGGTCTTCGCTGTCGAGCGAGCTGCGCGTCATGACCGTGTCGTCGCTGACTCGAAGCTCGATCCCTCTCTCCGACGCCACCGCGGCCTTGGCGAGCAAGAGCGCTCCGAGGACGGGATCGCCAACCCGCTCGAGCAGCGCCTCGGTCAGCTCCTGGTGGACGCCGGAGGTCTGTGCGATGAGCTTCATCGCATCGTCGCCTCGACCCAGCTGGACCAGACCGGCGATCGTGTGCAGCCGATTGGCGAACTCGTGTGCCTGGGCTCGAAGCGCATCCGTGAGGCTTTCCACGCCGAGGCCTCGCGCCAGGCCAGTGAGCTCGGTCGTGTCGCGCAGCGTGACGACATGTCCGATCTCGATGCCGCGGACCCGGATCGCTCTGCGGCTGGCCAGGAGCACACGGTCGCCTGCGAGCAGGACCTCGTCTTCATCGTTCAACCCACCGGATAAGAACTTCAGCAGCCGTCCCTGCGGGGCGACTTGCGAGACTCTGCTGCCCACGCAATCGGGCGGGAGGGAAAGTAGGCGGCGTGCCTCGTCGTTGGCCAGGGTGATCGTGCCGTTCCGATCCGTGGCGATTGCACCTTCATGGATGCCTTGGAGGCTCGCCTCGCGCTCTTCGAGCAGGCCCGCAATCTCGTACGGCTCGAGCCCGAACGTCTGTCGCTTCAAGCGCGAGGCGAGCCACATCGAACCCGCCGCTCCCAGGGCGAGCGCCAGGAGAACCGTGAGCGCAAAGCCTGGCAGCTCGTGCAAGAGCTGTTGCCACACGGTCGCCTCGAGGAAGCCGACGGAGACGAGCCCGATGACCTGGCCGTTGTAGAAGATGGGCGCCTTTCCCCGCGCTGATACGCCGAGGGTGCCCTGCTGGACTCCCACCCACGTGTGGCCGGCGAGCACGACGCCCGGCTGCTCGTCCAGCGGCTTGCCAATCATCGCTGGGTTCGGGTGCGAGAACCGGATGCCCTGGCGGTTGGCGACGACCACGTAAGTCGCCCCGGTCGAGTGCCGGACCGACTCCGCCGTCCTCTGGATCAACCCATCCGGGTCGCCCGCCAGCAAAGCTTGCTGAACCGCGGTGTTGGACGCGACCGACTCGGCGATCGCAAGCGAACGCTCCTCGTACTGGCGGTCGAGCTGCTGGCTGGCCTGCCAGACGGCGGCCGCGCCTCCCAGGAGTGCCGACAGCAGGAGGATTGCAACCTGGAAAGCCAGGATCTGATAGGCGAGCGGTAACCGAGTCTTCACGGGAGCCTCTCGGATCGTAGTACGCGATCCGACCCTCGCGCTGCGACCAAAAAGACCAAAACGGCCACAACGACCGCATGGATTGTGCTTGGCGGCAGGGGCTCCCAGAGTCCGCGTTATGGCCCCGGCGATCGAACTTCGAGGCGTAACCAAACGATTCCTGACTCCCTCTGGCGGCGTCTATACCGCTTTGCGCGATATCAACCTGACCGTCCAGCCGGGTGAGTTCTGCGCCGTCGTCGGGCCGACCGGTTGCGGCAAGTCGACAACCCTCGCGCTGATCTCAGGACTCGAGCCGCCGAGCGACGGCGAGGTCTATGTGCTGGGCAAACCCGTGACCGGCATCGCCGACGGCATCGGTTACATGTTCCAGTCCGACGCGGTCTTCCCCTGGAAGACGGTTCTGGAGAATGTGGCCGCCGGCCCTCGGTACCACCGGGCTTCGAACCGGGACGCCCGACTACAGGCCCGGGACTGGATCGCCCGAGTCGGCCTGGCGGGCTTTGAGGACCGCTACCCGTACCAGCTGTCGGGCGGGATGCGCAAGCGCGTGGCGCTGGCGCAAAGCCTGATCAACGGCCCGCGCATCCTCCTCATGGACGAGCCGTTCAGCGCTCTCGACGTTCAGACCCGCTCGCTGATGGAGAACGAGCTGCTGGGCCTGTGGGCGGCCACCTCGGCGTCTGTCGTGTTCGTGACGCACGACCTCGAAGAGGCGATCTCTCTCTCCGACCGGGTCTTCGTCATCACCGCTGGACCGGGCACCGTCAAGAGCAATTACCAGGTCGACCTGCCCCGCCCGCGCAACGTGGCCGAGATCCGGTTCCAGCCGCGGTTTGCCGAGATTTATCAAGAGATCTGGAAGGACCTTCGCGACGAGGTCTTGGTGAGCTATGAACGTCAGAAGCGCAGCGGCGCGGCATAGCGCGCGCCTGAGCGCGCGGACCGACCCGGCCGAGCGCCCGGTGGTCGACCTCGTCGCCAAGAGGAAGCGCGAGGCGCGGTTTCGGCAGCTCTACGTTGCCGGTCTTCGCCTGCTCGTCGCCGTCGTGTTTCTGGGCACCTGGGAGCTCACGACGCGGCTCGGTTGGATCGACGTTTTCTTCTGGTCGCAGCCCTCCGCGATCGTCGCCAAGACCTGGTACTGGATCACACAAGGAACCGACCTAGGCCCGCTGTGGGACCAGGTGCTGACGACTATGGAGGAGACGGTCGGCGGGTTCGTCGTGGGCTCGCTCCTCGGAGTCGTCTTTGGCGTTGCGCTCGGCCGGAGCCGCCTATTGTCCGACGTCCTCGGGCCGTACATCAAAGCCGCCAACGCAATTCCGCGCGTGGTGGTCGGCGCGCTCTTCGCGATCTCTCTCGGCCTTGACATCAAGTCGAAGATCGCGACCGCCGCGGTCCTCGTCTTCTTCGTCGTGTTCTTCAACGCGTTCCAGGGTGTCCGCGAGGTTGACCGCAACCTCGTTGCGAACGCTCGCATCCTCGGCGCCGGCGACCGGCAGCTGACCACGGAGATCCTCATCCCCTCGGCCCTCTCCTGGATCGTCGCCAGCCTCCACACGAGCTTCGGGCTCGCGCTGGTGGGGGCGGTGGTCGGAGAGCTTTTCGGCGCGACCTCCGGTGTCGGCGAGCTGATCTACGCGGCGAAGAACAACTTCGACGCGGCAGGCGTGTTCGCGGGCATGGGGTTGCTGGCTGCCATGGCGCTGGTGGCAGAGGCACTGATCACAGCGCTCGAGGACCGGCTGATCAAGTGGCGGCCGCCGGTCGCCACTGAGACACGGATTTGAAGGAGGAACGGCGTATGCGATCACTCAATCGACGGTTGTTCACCGCCCTCGCGGCCCTCGCGGTGCTGGCCGGGTGTGGCAGCAGTCCGGCGCCGGCCCCCGGTGTCCCCACCACGGCTTCCCTGAAGCTCATGGTCGGGGGACTCAACAAGCAGATCTACCTGCCGAACATGCTCGCGCAGCAGCTCGGCTATTTCAAAGAACAATATCTCGATGTGACTCTCGTCGACGAGGGCTCTGGGCAGGGCTCCGAGGAGGAGGTCGTCGCCGGCAATGTCGACGCCGGATCGGGCGCGTACTCGCACCCGATGGAGCTGAACGCCCTCGGCAAGAAGATCGAGACCATCTGTCAGTTTGGGATTGCGCCGGGTGAGGCGGAGGTGATCGATGCCCGCAAGGCGGGCTCGATCAAGTCGCCGGCGGACCTGTTGGGCAAGAAACTCGGTGTCACCTCGATCGGCTCCGGCACCCACACCTTGACCCTCGCGATCCTCGGCCAGGCCGGGCTCGACCCGACCAAGGAGCACTTCGTCGCCGTGGGCGCGGGCGACACCTTCATCGCTGCGATCGACCAGCAGGCGATCGACGGCGGCATGACGACCGAGCCCACCATCTCGCGGCTGGTCTCGACCGGCAAAGCCAAGATCCTGGTCGACCTCCTGACACCGGCCTCGACGCGAGCCGCCCTGGGAGGCGACTATCCATTCATCGGGATCTTCGCGAAGAACGACTGGGTCAACAGCCACAAAGACGTCGCGCAGCGGCTGGTCAACGCCTACGTCAAGACTCTGAAGTTCATCCACTCGCATACCGCAGCCCAGATCGCTGACAAGATGCCGAACGGCTACTACGCCAACGACAAGGCCCTCTATGTCGCTGCTCTTCAGAACCAGCTTTCGATCTTCGGGACGGACTGCAAGATGCCGGTTGGCGGCCCTGAGACGGTCATGAAGATTGACCAGAACTATGTGCCCAGCTTCAAGGGGAAGACGTCCAACCTGAGCGAGACCTACACGAACGAGTTCGCCAACAAGGCGAGCTGAAGCTTCACTAGTTGAGGAGGGACCGGGCCATCGAGCTCGGTCCCTCCGATAATGGCGACCACGCAACAGTGGAACGCCTGGCGGCGGCGGCCGCCGCTCAGCATCGTCATGGCGTATTTCGCCAGCCACGCATCCGACCATGCAGCCGGCCTGGCCTTCAACGCCTTCCTGTCGATGTTCCCCCTGATGCTCGGGCTAATAGCCCTGGTGGGCCTGTTTCCCCAATCAGACGAGATCAAGGGGGCGGTGGAAAAAGTGCTGGTGGTCGCGTTTCCACCCAGCGAGCAAGCTGGAATGCTGCGAACTTTCCAGCATGCCAAGACGTCGGCCGGCGCTTTGGCGCTTTTCTCATTGCTGGCGCTGCTGTGGAGTGGCACCAACCTGTTTGCCTCCATGGAGTTCGCGCTGAACCAGATCTACCTGTGCGGAACACGCGCCTTCTGGCGAACTCGATTGATGGGTGTGGCGATGCTGGGCGTGTTCCTTGTCGCGGTCGGCGCGTCGGTGGGCATCAGCACGGCATTGGCGATCGCGCCGGGGCTTGCCGTGCTTGGGTTTGTCTTCGGCTGGATTGTGATGACCGCCCTGCTCATGGTGATCTACCGCGTCGTCCCGAGCCGTAGAACCCGCTTCTTGGAGGTGTGGCCGGGCGCCCTGGTGGCCGGACTCTCGATTGAGCTGCTGAACCTGGCCTTCCCCATCTATCTCCATCTGACCGGCAATGCGGCCACGTACGGGCGCAGCTTTGGCTTCCTATTCGTCGTGGGCACGTGGACTTACCTGCTGAGCATGGTGCTGTTGTTAGGCGCGGTCATCAACCGGATGCGCTTCGACCGCGGTCGCCTGGAGGGCAAGGACCAATGACCCGCCGGGACTGCGTGCCATCGTGAGGCGATGGGCTACGACCTGAAGACTGTCGAGCGAGTCCGCCGGGTTCTCACGAGCCGGAATGACGTCGCCGAGAAGCGGATGGTCGGCGGTCTTTCATTCGTGGTCGGCGGCAGCATGTGCTGCGGCGTCAGCGGCAGCGCTCTGATGGTTCGCGTCGGCGCCGAAGCGCGTGAGCGGGTGCTGGCTCATCCGTACGTGCGGCCGATGGTATTCGGCGGCCGGCCCTTGGCCGGCTTCGTGCTCATCGACCCTGAAGGCTTCGAGACAGATGCGGCACTTGCCGCCTGGGTGCAACGGGGCCTCGACTTCGCGGCCACGCTCCAGGCGAAGCCCCCTTCCAAGAGGCCTCGGCCCGTCACCCATGGACCACTGAAGGATCGACGTGGTCCATCGCACCAGTGAGAGTGGGATAAGGTCCTGGCGGCAGCGCTGCCAATCGAGACTTCATGGATGCACCACTGAAGGGTCGACGTCATTCAACGCGTCGGTCACGATTGGATACATGTCGTTGTTGTACGCAGTCGCCGCCTGGAGGACTGCGTCTTTGTTCCCGGTCTCCGCAGCCGAGACCAGAGCCTTCAGGTCGGCGATCGCCTTGGGAAGCTGAGTCCGAAAGGCCCGATCGTCTGCGGCAAACTTTGGAGGCGCCGGGGTACTGTCCAGGTCACTCAAGAACTTCTGCTGGTTGGCGAGGATCGAGACAGCTCTATCCCGGCAATTTGGCGGGTCAACGATCTGCGGGTTTGGAGGTGTTCCTGGTGGGTCCACGCCGAGACAGACCCTGGCTGCAACGTTGCGACCATTCGAGACTTGGTCGGCCGCCTGTTCCTGGATCCAATACGTATGTACCAGGGCGACGTAGTTTCGGGTTACCGAGTCGGGTGTCGGCGACGTGGCCGCAATCACTGGTGACGTGCTGCCGCAGGCGCTCGACAAGCTCAGGACCAAAGCGCCAAGGATCAAGGCGAGCACCAAATTGCCACGCCGTGCCAGGTGATGTTCGGAAGCCGGTCTTTCAGTTATGCGCATGCGCTACTGAGGGGTCGACGTCATCCAACGCGTCGGTGACTGTTGGAATCATGTCGTTCACGTACGCAATCGTGGCCACCAGAACTGCATCTTGGCTCCCGGTGTCCGCAGCCGAGATCATCGCCTTGACGTCAGCGATCGCCTCTGGGAGTTGACTCCGAAAGATCCGATCGTCTCGAGCGAACTTTGGGGGCGGCAGCGTACCGTTCAAATCGCTCAAGAACTTCTCGTGCTCGGCGACCATCGAAACGGCCCTTCCGCGGCACGCTGACGGGTTGACCAGCCGCAGCTCATTCGCTCCGCCGCCAAAGCAAACCACCCCTGCATTGGCTTCGGCCGCCTTGTATTGGTGCCAGTACGTGTACACCAAGTCGACATAGTTTCGAGTGACGGAATCGGGGGTCGGCGATGCGAGGACAGATCCTGTTGCCGAGCCGCCAGGTGCGGCCGAGCAACCCACCAGAAGGACGCATCCGACGAGAAGGCCGAGTCGCCATCCATTGTCCGTTCCGGCGTGCATCGCAATCTCCTCCCTGGACTCTTGCCGCTGGCGCGTCGAGCGGCTTGCGATGCAGGCTAGTCAGCTCGCGCAATGAGGACACCGTGGAAAACACGGGCTTTTGGTGCCGGACGTTCAGCGGGTGGGAATCACAGTCCGCAGCAGCACATCGGTTTGCAGCCCTCCGATCTCAAAGCGAAGCCGTTCCACCACTTCCTGACCGACTTCATTCGTTAAATGAGCGATGAGTTCGGCCTCCGGAGCGGCTATGGGGTCGCTGTACCTGATGTTCGGCTCCGCGTTCAGCCGCTCGGCCACTATATGCAAGCGCAGCGCGCCTTCCTTATCACCCTCGAGGCCGGCCACCAGCGCTAGCCCAAACAGGCAGAACGGAATGCCGTTTCTCCAACCTATCTCGAGACCGCGTTCGACTGCCTCCAGCCAGCATTGCCGAGCTTGGTCTAGCTCGCCAAGTAAAGCGTGTGCCTGGGCCATAGTGTCCAGGGTGGCCATGCGGCTCGGAGTGGACCGGCGCTGAGATTCGAGCGCGCCCTCCGCAAGATTCGCTCCCTCACGCAGCCTGCCCATCGAAAGCAGGGTGATGGCGGTGTGATTCTGCGCGACCGCGAGCCGGTCTTCGTCGCCTGCTCTTTCGAACTCATGGATCGCTTCCTGACCCAGGCGAAGCCCCGCCAGAAAGTCGCCGGCGACGGAATAACAGTTCGCCCGCACTATCAAGGTCCGCCGCCGGAGGTGCTCGTTTCCATGGGCATCAGCAATTGCTTCCGCATCGTGTAGCCAGCTCATGGCCTCTTCGGAGCGACCAAGCTCTATCAGCGTGAAGGCTTGCTGGAAAAGACTCAGACAGCGTTGAGGTGACTGCTCTGGATTGGCGGCGAGCGCCAGGTCGTTCCACTCCAGACCCTCCCGGTAGCGTCCGTCGTAGCGCCAGGTCGGCATCATGGCGGCACTCAACCAGAGCGCCCGCTGCGGACGTATACGGAGCAAGGTGGTCATGGCTGCCCGCACGTCATTGACCATGCCTGTCAACTTGTGTCGCAGAGCTGCATCTGCGACCGGCCCGCCACGCTCGACCACCGACCCCATGCACTCCGCGTGCTCAAGCCGGCAGCCTTCCAGCTCGCCGCCCTCTTCTAGTCGGTGCAGGGCGAAAGCCTTCAGGATCTCCAGCAATCGGTAGCGCACGTGCCCGGTGGCTTGCACTTGAACCAGCATCGACTGCTCTACCAACGAAGCCAACAGCACGGGCACGGGGATTCGCGCGCGGGGCGCCATGGCGGCGGCGTCCTCGGCATCGAACCACCCAGAAAACATCCCCAGCCTGCGGAACAACTCTTGCTCTCCCGGGTCGAGCAAGCGGTAGCTCCACTCCGCGAGTGCACTAAGGCTGCCGTGCCGATTGTCGGTCCGAGCCTGCCACGCTGTGTCCAGAACCGCGGTTTCAAGCTCTTGAGCGCTCTGAACTCGGAGCCTCGGCACCACCAGCTCGATTGCCAGAGGCACTCCGTCGAGGCGCTTGCAGATGGCGGAGATCGCATCGATGTTGCGTTGACCGAATCGGAAATTGGGTGCTCCGGTTTCGGCGCGTGACCTGAAGAGGCTGATCGCGTCGGTCTGGGGCAGAGGTTCCAGGTTGCATATTGCTTCCCCGATCACGCCAAGCGGTGTTCGGCTGGTGGCAATGATTCGCAGTCCTGGACAGGCAGCGAGCAGATCTCGAGCAACAGCTGCAGCCTGCGTCAGGAGGTGTTCGCAGTTGTCCAGCAAGAGCAGCGCGGAGCGGGTTCGGAGGTGCTCGCGCGCCGCCGCCAAACGATCGTCGGCGGATCGCTTGACGCCAAGCGCATGCGCAATGGCATCGCCCACGAGATTGGGCTCCGAGACAGACGCAAGATCGCAAAGCCATGCCCCGTGCTGGAAGTCGGGCTGCAGCTCCTCCGCCAGCCGGAGGGCCAGCCTCGTCTTGCCGATGCCGCCGGGTCCGGTCAATGAGACAAGTCGATTCGCAGTCACCAGGTCGAGGAGACTGCGCAGATCGCGCTCGCGACCCACAAAGCTGGTCAGCTGGGCGGGGAGGTTGCCCCTCGGTTGCGACCCGGGCGCCCGCACTGCGGCGTCCATTTGAGAACGACCGACCCAGGCCGCGATCTGGCTGCGCGAATTGAAGCCGAGCTTATTGAATATCTGTTCCACGTGCCACTCAACTGTCCGTTCCGACAGGAAGAGCCGGCTGGCAATCTCCTGATTGGTGAGTCCGAGCGCCACAAGTTCGGCCACCTCTTTCGCCCTGCGTGTGAGTCTCGATTCAGGGCCCACGCCGCAATTCTGTACCTCGGCGGTGCGCCGGATCAGAACATCAACTTAAGCTGTCAGGCGCCGCGGACCGAATGCCACCGAGGAGATGTGATGGTGAGCGATAGGGCAGTTCCCGTGACTGGAGTGTGCGAGATCGCGCTCGAGCAGAACGACCTGGCCGCGGCCGAGGAATTCTATGCCGGCGTTCTGGGCTTTCCGGTGGTTGAGCGCTGGAGCGACGAAACGGTTTGGGTGATGGCCGCAGACAGAACTCGGATCGGTCTCTGGCGGCCCCAGATCGGATTGGGTGGAGGCCGCGGTGGCGTTCACGTTCACTACGCGATGGGGCTGCCGGCGCAAGCCTACGAGGCGGTCGTCCAAAGGCTCCGAAAGCGAGGCTACACGGTCCTCGACCATGATCACTCCCGGTACGGCCATGGTCGCGGGCGTGCCGCATACGTAACCGACCCAGGCGGCCATGTGGTCGAATTCTGGACATGGGACGTCGGCGAGCATCTACGGGAGCTGGCAGCAGGAGAGTCGCCGGGCACGCACTGATTCGGGACAGCCGCGCGGAATACGCCGCCCGCATGCACCGCGTGCTCGAGCACATCGACCGGCAGCTGGACCAGCAGCTGGAGCTCGACACCTTGGCGAAGGTCGCCAACTTCTCGTCGTTTCACTTTCACCGGCTGTTCACCGCCTGGTTCGGGGAGACGCTCGGCGATTACGTGCGTCGGCGCAGGTTGGAGACGGCGGCCCTGCGACTGGTCGCGCAACCGCGCCTGCCGGTCCTGCAGGTTGCGCTCGCCGTCGGTTTTGGTTCCACCGAGGCGTTTGCCCGGGCGTTTAAGACCCGCTTCGGTTCCACGCCGACCGCGTGGCGAGTATCGCAAGTCAGCAATCGAGATCAGTTGAAAAGCAAGCTCGATCAGGCGTCTGCGGCGGCGTCAGGAAATCATGGAAGCATGAAAGTAACAATCGTCGACAGACAACCGACCACCGTCGCTTACCTCCGCTATGTAGGGCCCGTCGGCAAACCCGTTTCCGACTTCTGGATCACACAGGTTGATCCCTGGATGCAAACCAACGGGCTGTACGGCCGCCCGCGGTACGGCATCAGCCACGACGACCCGGGCATCACCGCACCCGAGAAGGTGCGCTACGACGCCGCTGTGGAGGTGCCTGAGAACTTCACCGGGGCCGGCGATCACCAGATGACCGTGATTCCTGGTGGTAAGTACGCGGTCGGCAGGTTCAAGGGCACCGACAGAGAGATCGGGGAGGCATGGGACTGGCTTTTGCGCGATTGGCTCCCCGGGAGCGGCATGCAGCTCGACTCACGCCCATCCTTCGAGCGCTACCCGGTGGAAGCGAGCTTCGACCAGAAGACGGGTGAATTCGAAAGCGAGATCTGCATCCCGGTCACGCCTCTGTGACCCCGCTAGAGTGTCGCGTGATTGTCGACGGAAGACCCAGGGAGGGAGCTTGATGCCGGGGCCGTTCATATTCATCGCAACGAACAGACTCAAGACGGGAAAGCTCGACGCCGAGAGACAACGCGTTCCAGGATTGGTTGACTTCATCGAAGCCAACGAACCACGGCTGATCGCCTTCAACGAATACGTGAATGAGGAAGGAACTGAGGTTGGAGTCGTGCAGGTCCATCCCGACACCGACTCGTTCGAGTTACACATGGGAGTGGTCCGCGAGCGGGCCGCTCGCGCTTACGACGAGACTCTGGAAGGCACGACCAGCATCCAGGTTTTCGGAACGCCGACCGGAACCATTCTTGAAATGTTGAGGCGCTCGGCTGGGGACGGAGTCCAATACACCTTGAAGCAGCACCACCTGGGCGGTTTCACACGATCAGCTGCGGATACGCATCGCTAATTGGCGGACCGCGACTGAGCTGCAACCGCTCAGTGCTAACTAGGCATGGGGCTGCAGCCCACTGAAAAAGCTCGAGATCGTTGTGTTTGCGTTCGGTTCTCCCGGTACTGGATCAAGGTTCGATCCAAACCATGTGTGGTGACCTCCGACCACCTTGTCCAATCTGACGACGGCCCCACCCTGGCACTCTTTCCATACTGAAGTCACGGTGATGCCGGTTTGAGTCAGGGTTGGACTGCCGGCGCACCCGTCGAGCTGCGTCCAGCGTTGGATGACGGCGTCGACCGGACTTGCACCATGCGGACCGTACCCTTGCCACGGATGCGCGGCGTCGAGGGTGCCGTGCATCTCCAGGATGGAAACGGGTCGCGCCGGCGCGCAGTCGTCCGCGAGCCTCATCGTGCCCGCCACAGACGCGATGGCGGCGATCTGACTTGCGAGGTCACACGCGAGGCGATACGCCACCCAGGTCCCTGCTGACACGGCGACGATGAACACGCGGGCCTTGTCAATTTGAAATTGTGATTCCAGTTGATCGATCACCTTGCTTATGAAGTGCTCGTCTACCGACTTGGGACCGCTTTCTGCATAGGACCAGAAACCATCACATCCGTTTGGAGATGCCTCGAGGAAGCCGGCGGTCGTGGCTTCGTCATCGAAATGAATGAGGTTTTCCATTCCAGCCGCGTCAATCGGTGAGCCGTGAAGCATAACTACCAGCGGGACCGCTCGCGTTAAGTCGAGCGTCGGGGGGCGAAAGAGCCGGTAGTCCCGCAGCTTGCCGTCGACCGTGAGGTTGATATAGCTGACTGACTGGCTCGGACCCTGACCGCCAGGTGCGGCTTCGGTCGAGCCGCGGCAATCCTGAACCGGACTCGGGCTGAGGCGGGCGGCCGGCATCGCGGTGGAGCCGCCACAGGCCTCGATTTGCAACGCCAGCCCTGCGGTAGCGACCCACTGCGGCCATCGGCCAGGTCCAAATCGCGACATGTTCTATTCCTTCGATCCCGGCGCTTACGCGGGCGAACTGAGCACCCTTACTGCCTATACGCTTCGACGTGGCCGGATTCCGTCACCATTCGTGACGGAAATCCAGGCCCCCAGCGCGTCTAGGGGTTAGGAATGGCCGTGCAGCCTGCCTCAATTCCCCTCGTCCAAGCCGCCAAACAGGGCGACGATTCGGCGTTCGAGATCCTGCTCGAGCCGCTGCTCGAACAGGCCTACCGACTGGCGTGCGCGATGCTTCATGACCACCACGCCGCCGAGGATGCGGTTCAGGAGGCCGCGTTCAAGGCCTGGCGAAAGGTGTCCCAGCTGCGCGAGGGGACAGACATGCGCCCGTGGTTCCTCGCCATCGTCGCCAACCAATGCCGGTCCACAAGGCGGACGCGCTGGTGGTCAGTGCTGCGCGGCGAGGCTCCAGAGATTGCGGCAGGCTCACACGAAGACGCGGTCCTCGAAGGTGTCGAACTGCGTAAGGCGTTGCTGGCAATGGATCCCGGCAAACGCCTGACGCTCGTCCTGCACTGGTATCTCGACCTGCCCCTCGACGAAATCGCTGCGGTGACGGGCACATCCGTGCATGCAGCAGAAAGCCGGCTCTTGCGAGCCACTCAGGAGCTCAAGAGGCGGATGGAGGCCAACATTGGACGACCTTAGGCTGCGAGCCGATTTTCACCGCGCGCTCGACGCGATCGCGCCGCCGGCGCCGTGGCTCGCCGCGGTTGTCCGCGACGGCCTCCGGGAGCGGCGGAAGAGGGTGCGAGGGGTCCGGTCGGGAATTCAGCCGTCGCCGCGCCCGACCTGGCTTCTGCCGGCGGTTGCAGCCCTGCTTGCGATCGCGATCGTGATCGCGCTTGTCGCATCAGGCCAGCTGCTGCATATCAACCCAACGATTCCGGTTCGGCCCCCGCAGCACGGACTCGCTGCGCCTGCTGGATGCCCGGGTTGGAGCGCCAGTCCATCGGGCGGAGGGTTTGCGCCGGCCTCGGACAAAATGACGAGCCTTTCGGTCGGGTGGGCGAACGGGGCCTTGCGTACGACCGACGGTGGCGCCCACTGGCAGCACCTCGCGCCGGACGCCATGCTGTCCGATGCTCCAAGAGGAACCGATACCAAGGCCTACCCTCCCGGTTATGTCGACCGTTTCCTCGACTCCGACCACGCATGGCTTGCCTACAGCTATCCCTCGACTACATCCTGCTTCGACCACGTCACCGTATTGAGCACTGTCGATGGCGGCCGAAGCTGGAAGCGGTCGCTCCCAGTGGCTGCGGCGGTCCAGGCGGATTCGTCGCTGCAGCTCCAGCTCGACTTCATCGACGCGCAGCACGGGTGGTTGATGGTGCTCGGTGAGGGTCGGATCGTCCCTGATTGGTTCGTCTATACGACGACGAACGGCGGGCTCGACTGGCAGCTCCTGTCGCAGATACCACTGATGAGCTCGTTCTGCTCGATGGAATTCATCTCCAAGAACGTCGGCTTCCTCGGCGGTTGTCAGAACACCTCAGGACCGATTCCTCAGCTGACGGTCACGCGCGACGGCGGCACGACGTGGGGCAGCGTTGTTCTTCCTGCGCCGCTTGGGAGCCAGTTCACGGTGACCGATCCTGTTTTCTTCAATCAAGATCAAGGCATCGTCCGCGTCAGCGCTCAGACCTTTCAGGGCAACACTGAAACAGCGTCCGACTACATGGCCGTGACCAATGACGGCGGCAAGACGTGGGGCGCCCTGCCGCCGTTCTCGATCCCGGGATACGCGCAGGCATTTGCGTTCATCGATCTCAACCATTTCTTTGCGCTCGTCAGCGACGGGAAAGACTCAACGGAATCGATCTACCGGACAGTGGATGGCGGGCGGACATGGAGCGCGGCCGGCGACCTGCCTCAAATGTTTCAGAGCTTGCCCGAGATCACATTCCTCGATTCGCAACATGGTTTTATCGACGAGCCAGGCCAAAAGATCGGCGATGGGCCGCTTGCGTTCCTCGCCACGAGCGACGGCGGGAACACGTGGAAAGACCTCCATCCCCAAGTGTCATGAGGAGTAGGACGATGAACCATAGCTTTCGAGTTGCAGTGCTGACTGGCCTGTTAGTCATCCTGCCGGTGCTGGCTTCCTGCTCCGCGTACGGCACGAGCGCACGCGCGACGCCGAGCCCGATCCCGGCAGCGAAGGGCCCGACCTTTGCCAATGGAGGCGGCCCTCAGGTAAATCTCTCCAAGTGCGCGCCCGGATCACAAAACGAGCCGTTCGATGCGTATGCCCTGAAGATGACCAGCCGCGCGACCGGCTGGGCGCTGGGGCAGTGCGCGTTGAGCGCAAGGCCCAGCTTTCCAAACGGATCTACGATCCAGTGCTACTGGCCGCAGTCCGAGCTCGTGGGCATCCTTCGCACGAGTGACGGCGGCGCGACGTGGACCGACGTCTCGCCTCCGTCAGTGGCCAACCGAACGTGGTACCACGCCCAGTTCTTCCTCGACGCGAACCATGCATGGGTCAGCGAGGTGTCACGCACGGCTGACGCCTGCGCGAGCCAGGTGACGACGTTCATGACCAGCGACGCCGGACGTACCTGGCAGCAGGGCGGCACGGTTGCGATCAGGACAACGGCACCAACGGATGACGTATTCAACGTGTACGGCCCGACTGACGGGATGGACTTCGCCGATACGCAGCACGGGTGGCTCATGGTTTCGTCGCCACCGAGCGCTCCTCAGCCTGGCGCCATGGTTGACGCAGTGACGTTGTACTCAACGGCGGACGGAGGTTTGCATTGGAGTCTTGCTACCAGCAGTCCGGGAAAGGCCGCTTGCCAGTCGACCATGTACGCGCCAGCCTCGGACGTTGCCTTCAAGTCGCCGACTGCTGGATGGCTTGCGATCACCTGTCCAGCTCTCACCGTTCTGACGACACGCGACGGCGGCGCGACCTGGACCGTCAGGGCGCTGCCCAACTGCAACTGCCAGGTGTACCAGCCCGAATACTTCGATGCCGACCACGCTGTCATCACAGGCCAGCAGGGATCACCGGTGATGTTGGCGACCGGAGATGCCGGCGCAACCTGGACGCAGCGCCAGGTGCCGGTGGCGGCCATGAGCCAGTTCTCGTTCATCGATTCGAATCACGGGTGGATGGTCGGGATCGAACAGCTGCCGAAGAGCTACGACACCGTGGTCTACAGCACCGTTGACGGTGGACAGTCATGGCAGCTTCTCGGCAAACCGCCATTCGCGACCGCGACCTCGAGTCCCAATCTTTATTACCCGATTCAGGACGTGCAGTTCGTCGACGCCAACGCCGGCTTTGTCGTCCTTGGTCCAGAAGCTGGGGCGCAGGGTGCGACGGACCCGACGGCGCCTCAACTGCAGATCGTCAGCACCGTGGACGGAGGGCATACGTGGAGCACCGTCCTGAAGCAGGTTCCTCCTGTGCCCTGCAGCTCAAACTTCACCCAGCTGGGAGCTGGGAACGGGGCTATATGGCCGGTGAAGATGGCCTCCGCAACGATTGGTTGGGCAAAGGGAGGTCTACGGACGACCGACGGCGGTGCTCATTGGCGTGACGTGTCGCCATCCGCGTTGCGCGGAGGCGCCGCCACTCCTCTCTACCCGCCCGGATACACCGAGTCCTATCTCGACGGTGACCACGCGTGGCAGGCGGCGGTCTACGGTTCGAAGACGTCCTGTGCCGACCACATCAGCACTTTCGCCACCGCCGACGGGGGCAAGACGTGGCAGTCGTCCGATCCAATCGCGCTGACACTGCCTGCCGGCTACCAAACGGGCGCAGTGCAGATTGGGTTCACCAGCCCGCTGGCTGGATGGCTGTGGGTCCCCAAGGGCGCCCCGGCTGGTTTCGATACCTCGATGCCGGTCACGGATGCCGATCTCTACACGACCTCGGATGGTGGCCGCTCGTGGAGTCACTTCTCGAGCATGACCCCCTCCCAGCTGCAGGGCATCCCAGCTCCGGCGGGCAGCCAGAACTGCAAGCCGAGCTTGGGACAGGTCACATTCTCGTCCCCGTCCGTCGGATGGCTGATTCTCAACTGCTCTGCCTCGCCGATCCTCGTCTCGCGCGACGGCGGCGTGACCTGGAAGGTGCAGAGCTTTCCCATCACCAGCGATGTGGGGTGTCCCTGCTACGTTCAGATGCCTAACTTCGCTGACGCAAGCCACGGAATCGTGCAGGTCTCGGGCCAGAGCGGGCTCCCTGGGACGAACCTGCTCCTGACGACCACGGACGGAGGAGTGACGTGGCGGAAGTCCGCGCGGCCAGGAACCGGGTACGTACTGCTGCTCGATTTCGTGAATTCAAATGATCTCTTCGCACTGGTGACGCCCCCAGGGTGGAACAAGGGCATGAAAGTCGGCTTCGAGCTCTATCGCAGTCCCGACGGCGGCGGGACCTGGACTCTGGTTAGCCCGGACGTGCCAGCTACCTGGCCACCAGGTTTTCTCCAATTCGTTGATCTGGATCACGGATTTGAAGCCAACATCAATGGAGCGGACGTGCTGCTGACCACAGCTGACGGTGGCAAATCCTGGAAATCGATCACGCCTGCGATCTAACGCGGAAAGAGGCGTCCGCCTGCCGTCAGGGCGCGTTCGCGTGCCTCGGCTCGAGGACGACGACCGCTGTCTCGGACGACCGCAAATTGGGATACGCGTCGACGTCATCGCCGTAGCCGCTGTAAGCGCGTACCTGCGCCCACAGGCGCGCCCGTTCTTCACCCTCCGCGGCCCGCCCGTGGATCGCCCGCGTACCGGTCTTGAGCTCGACGATGGCATCGGGATGGGCCTGAAGATTGAGCCACCAGGCAGGTTCGGGACTGGCCCAGCCGTTCATCGCCAACGTGACGAGGTTCGGCCCATCCTCGTACTAACCGAGGATGGCGGCGCGCTCTTGACCTGAGCGGCGGCCGAGGGTTCTCAGACGCAGGTAGCCGAACCTGCCGCCCGGTATGGCGTCGCGAGCCCGCGCCGTCCGCCCGTGAAGCGATGGATCGCGCGGTGCACCACCCATGCGCTGCGGATGAACCAGCGCGGAGGGAGCCTTGGAGCCCGCTTGGGTTCAATAGATCCGCTGCTCACGTCTACACCTCCCGACCTGACTTACGCGTCGGCACCGTATTCAGTTGGGGCTAAGCACCTCCCCAAGCCCTATCTAGGATCAGGCGGCCGTCTACTCAGTCTGCCGCAGGCAGCCGTGTCGATGTCGCCGTCAGCTCGTTGAGCTTTCGCATCGTGTTCGCGCTGCGGATGGTGATCTTCTTGTACAGGGGGGTACCGACGATTCTGTTCATCTGGCTCCGGCCCACGTTCTCTCGATCGACGCGCCAGACGACAGCGCCAGGTGTGTACCTGAGCTCATCGACGCCGGGCTTGATCGGGAGACGGTCGAGGATCCCGCGATCGTCGAGCTCCTTCCATAGCATCAGGACATAGGTCCGCATGGTTTTGTCGTCGACCCAAGTACGCGGAATCGCTTCGACCATTTTCTTCAGGGTCTTGTGGTCCATGACCAGCACCTTGATCGCCATGCCCGTGTGCTGCTCGAGCGCCTTCTCGATCCGGACCGTGAGCTGCTGAGCGTCCGATGCCCGGGTCGAGAAGATGACGTTGCCGGAGTTGATGTAGGTCCGTACGTCTGACAGGCCGAGGGCGACTAGGGCCTCTTTGATGGCCGCCATCGAGACGATGCCCTTGCCCCCGACATTCACGCCCCTCAGAAAAGCGACGTAGATCATCGACGCCAGATCAGGACGGGCGCCTTTCTTTCACCACCGGCTTCAGATCGCCCTTCAGCGCATCCTCATACGCAGCCCACAGCACCCCATACGCCGCCACCAGGCCTTCGGGACGGGGCTGGTTCAGTGCAACTTCGAAGCGCTTGGTATACGCATGGTCGCCCAGTTCATCTCGCAGCAGGGCCTGAGTCTGCGCCTCCCATTTCGACGCCGACGCGAGGTCTTTGCGCTTCTCAATCATCAGCCGGCCTCGGTTCATCATCTCCTCCAGGCGCGCGACGAAACCGTGCCGGTCGAATCCCTTCGGCGCGCGGGGCGGGCCCTCGCGGCTCACGGTCTTCCATTGGACCGGGCGGCTGTATGACGGAGCCGACGCGGAGGGGCGCCAGCCAACGGCTGCTCGCTGTCGGTCGTATGCCGCGCGCTTGGTGCTGTTGGTCAGAACGTCGTGCGCCAAGTTGATCAACTTCGCGTGCTCGAGCGCGTCCGGATGGTTGCCGCGGTCAGGGTGCCAGTACTTGAGCTGCCGCCGCCAGGCGGCGTGCAACTCCGTCTCCGTTGCGTCAGGCGGGACGCCGAGCACGAAGTAGTAGTCGGCTAAGGGACGGCGGTCAATCGGCGAGGCCGCACCTCCTTCGTCTCACAGGTAGAACTGGGCTATCGAAAGCGGAGTCTCGCACGGCGGCTAGGGCTTGTGGCAAGCCCCCTCGCCAGTGGGATAATGGTTATCGAGTCAGCCGTTTCCGCCCAACGCTTTGCGCGACTTCACCCACCGCCTTGTGCCTCTCCTCAGCCACGCTCATCCCCTCACGCGCGGGAGTGTGACGCAACTTCCGAAGTAGCTGTGACACATCCGAACTTGCGCAACACATGTTGGTGCTCGCGCAGGGAATCGAACCCCAGCTTCGAAGCCTATGTGAGCCATCATGGCCAAGGTGCGCGTCGCGACCTGGAACGTCAACTCGGTGAAGCAGCGGATACCCCGACTGCTGCCCTGGCTCGACGAACGGCGACCGGACGTGGTCTGCCTCCAGGAGACCAAGCTCACCGACGAGGCGTTCAGGGACGCGCTGGGCTCCGCCCTGAGCGGACGCGGGTACGAGATTGCCCACCACGGCGAGGCCCAGTGGAACGGGGTGGCGATTCTGTCCCGGGCCGGCCTCGATGACGTCGAAGTCGGGATTCCGGGTGGACCCGGCTTCCCTCACCAGGAGGCACGCGCGATCGCGGCCACATGCGGCGGGGTCAGGGTGCACTCGGTTTACGTGCCCAACGGCCGTGTCCCCGACTCGGAGCACTACCACTACAAGCTGGCCTGGCTGGCGGCCCTCGACCGGCTGCTTCAGGCCGGCCCCGCGGCGCGGATGGTCTGCGGGGACATGAATATCGCGCCCGCCGACGCCGACGTCTTCGATCCCGACGCCTATCGCGGGCAGACCCATGTCACGCAGCCCGAACGGAGGACGCTGGCCGATCTGGTCGGGCATGGCCTACACGACGTGGTCCGCGAGCGTTGGCCGGCTTCGCGCGTCTTTACCTATTGGGACTACCGGGCGGGCATGTTCCACCAGGACCTCGGCATGAGGATCGACCTGGTCTTTGCCAGCGACGCTGTGGCGGCGCGGGTGCGAGCGGCCTGGGTCGACCGCCAGGCGCGTAAGGGCAGCGGGCCGAGCGACCACGCGCCGGTGATCGTCGACCTCGATGAGGCGCCCGATGGCGACATCGGCCCGGTTGTGCCGCCCCCCTCCGCCCCGGTGGTCCGCCGGGGCGAGGTCAAGTTGCCGCAGGCGCCCTAGTCGCTGGAGATCGCCGGTGCAGATAACGGGCCGCGGGGTCCAGATCACCAACCGGGACAAGGTCTTCTTCCCGGTTGCCGGGTACACCAAGGGCGACCTCCTCGACTACTACCTGGCCGTCGCTGAGGGCGCGCCTAGCTTCGCATTGTCAGCTCGGAAGCGGCGGTGTCGGGGTAGACGCGACCGCAGACCCTAGCCGCCGTCGCCAGATATGTCCTGACGCAGCTCTCGAGCGAGGCGGCGTCGACCCACTCAACGTCGGCGTGTTCTCCCTGGCCAGACGGTCCAAAGGCGACGGTCGGAATGCCGGCGGCGTTCGTGAGCGCCATGTCCATCCAGTAAGCGACTCCGACCACGTCCGATCGGGCACCGAGTACATCGCTCGCTGATTCCGCGACCGCGACGGCGATGTCGGAGTCCGCGCCGACCTCGGAAGGGTCGCGCGCGAGTGTCACCCGGATCGAAGCGTCTAGGGTGGGCACGTCGCGACGCGCATGCTCGACGATTTCTTCGAACTCGCGCAGGGCGCTCGCTCCATCCTCGCCTGGAATGGTCCGGCGTTCGATTTTGCAGATGCAGCGTGCGGGGTATGTACTCAGCTCCTGACCACCTTCGATGAGAGACGCGTGGATCGAGCCCGTTCCGAGGAGCGGATGACGCGGGCCAGAGCGCAGCGTTTCGTCGAGCTGCATCAACCCGGTCAGGACGGGGCCGATGCGAGCGATGGCGTCGACTCCGATGTCGGCTCGCGAGCCATGTGCGGCCACGCCGCTCACCTCGGCCTCGAGCCAAACGAATCCCTTGTGCGCGGTGCAGAGGCGTAGCTCGGTAGGCTCGGTGACGATCGCCGCGTCGGCCCTGAAACGCTTGAGGACCGAGCTCGTGCCAATGCTCGCCACCTCCTCGTCCGCGACGGCTGTGACGATCACGTCGCCGGCGAGGTCGAGGGCCCTGGCGTGTTTCGCCGCGACCATGATCGCCGCCAGGCTTCCCTTCATGTCGAGGGCGCCGCGCCCGTGAATCCTCCCCGCCTCGACAAGTGGTTTGAACGCGTCCGGCATGCCGCCCGCGCCGACCGTGTCCATATGGGCGTTGAGCATCAGGCTCCGCCCGCCACCCTTTCCGCGAAGGATTCCGACCACGCTTGGGCGGCCGGGGACGGGCTCGATGGTCTCAACGATGAGGCGCTGGTCGCGAAGCCACGAGGCGACGAATGAGGCGATCGCCCTCTCGCCGCCTCCGTGGTTCACCAGGTCGGGATTCACGGACTCGATGGCAACGAGATCGCAGGTGAGCTGGGTTACCTCATCGAGGATCGTCATGTGTAGGGCCGGCATCGTTTCACACTTGTCGTATCGCCACTGCCCGCCTCCCGACCACCCCTGCGTTGGTAGCGCTTCAGCCAGCGGTGCATTGTCCGCCGGCACACGCCCCAGTCGCTAGCCACCGCGCTCACCTCGCGACCGTCAGCGATTACAGCCAGGACCGCCTTGTATCTCTGTTCAGCCACGCTCATCTCCCTAATGCGCGGGAGCGTGACAAATCAGCCGACGTAGGTGTGACGCATCAACCGACGGTGTGAAACCCATCAGCCGAAGGCCTTTTGGGACCTGTCACCCGAACTTGCACAACATGATGGTGCTCGCGCAGGGAATCGAACCCTGAACTTTGGGATTAAGAGTCTCTCGGCAGGGCGTCTCAGAGAGGATCAGGGATGTCAGATAGGGTGTTAACTCAGCAGCTCAACCACGACTAGACGCTCCGACGACGCTGGCCCTCCGTGGCCGAAGCTATGACTGCGGAGTGAACAAAAGCGATGGCTGAGGACCGCTAGGTGTTGAAGGGCCAAGCCAGATCCCGGATCCGCCGACGAGCAATACGCTTCCGTCAGCCAGAGTGACGGCAATCGCGTTCGCCCTGGCAGCGGGCAGCGGGGCTGCCAGCGACCAGGAACCAGTCGCCGGGTCGTAGATCTCGGCTCTTGTAACAGGATCAGCACTGATGAAATCTCCAGCTGTGTCGACTCCGCCTGCGAGCAGAACTCTCCCGTCGGCAAGCACCGCTGTGGAGTGGCTGGACAGCCCCACTGGCATGTTCGGGGCGGAGACTAGAAGTTCCTTGGCATGATCCCAAAGCATCACCTGAGAAGTCACTCCCATCTGTGATGTACCGTCAGGCGTGGTTCCCCCGGCGAACAGGACATCACCCGAATGCAATCTCGTAGCCGAGAATCCACTCCAGTTGTCGGGTAGAGCACCAGCATCTGTCCAGCGTCCGGATGCAGAGTCATAGACCATCGCCTTGCGGCTTCCGACGACAAGCATCCGGCCACCCGAAAGTGGGGTGACGGTTTGAAAGTCTGCATTGGGTTGAACGAGGCCGGCCGGTACGTTGGAGCTGGCTGTCCAGCGATTCGCAACCGGGTCATAAATCAAGGTGTGGCTGTCTCCCTGCTGCAGGGCCGTCAACCAGACCTGCCCATCTGGGAGGAGATCCAACCGAGACGAGCCAATCCTTCCTGGCGATGCAACCGGCGTCGCTTTTCCAGTCTTCAGATCGATAACCTCGGCGTCGCTGGCCTTGATTCTTTCCTGGTCGACCGCCAAAAGGAGAACCTTGCCATTGCCCATGGGTTCGGAAAGAAAAAGTGGTGGGTAGGGGCCCGAATAACCTTGCCCGCAGGCAATTGCACGGTGCGGGCTGTCGGCTGAACGGTGTGGTCCAACTGTCCAATTTCGGGTCGTAAACCAGGTAGTCCGCGAAGTAGCCATTGGGCACCACCAGCACGCGGCCGTCCGGAAGAAGCTGCGCGGAATAGAAAGAGGCATCGACAGAGATCGGCTTCGACGCTGACATTTGCCATTTGCCCGGACCGGTGGCAGTCCGCACAGGGGCGGGCATTCCTTTGGCCGCCGAGTCGAATAGCTCAGAACTGGCCAACGGGCCGATCGGCCCGCTGCCGCCGATCGCAAGAATGCGCCCGTCCGGGAGCGAGATTGCCAGATGGTTGCTGCGCGGAGTCGCGAGCGCGCCGGTGGCGGACCAGGACTTGGCAGATGGATCTAGCAACTCAGAGGAGGCCAACCTCCCGATCTGGTCGACGCCGCCGGTCACAAGCACCCTGCCGTCTGCAAGGACCGCTGCCGCATGCCCGGTGCGAAGGTTTGCCAGCTCAGGGCCAGGTGACCAGAGGTTCTGGGTGGGGTCATAGAGCAGCGTGGACCGCAGGACTGTCAATCCATCTGCTGCAAGTCCACCTGCAAGAAGCGCGCGACCATCCGCCAGAGCCGTGAGAGTGAATTGAGTTCTCGCGGCGCCGATGCTGCCCGCGCCGATCCATTTCCGAGTCGCAGGGTCAAACAGTTCGCCGGTGTTAAGCAATCGTTCCGAAGCCTGTCCGTCGGAGCCCCCGACGATCAGGACGCGGCCTCCCTTGAGCGCGATAGCCGAGTGGCCGTAGCGGCCGGTTGTGAGCTCTGGGCCGGTCGTCCAGGTCGAGGAGCTCGGATTGAAGAACAGGCTGCTGGCAAGGGGCAGCTTCTGTAAGCCTGCACGCGTGGGGTTGGTCAATTGGATCACGCGCCCGTCGAAGCCACCAACGACCAGCACGCGCCCATCCGGAAGCGCCGTGGCTGTAGCGTCGCTGCGGGCGACGCTCATATCGGGCACCGTGGTCCAGCTGCGTGTCGCAGGGCTGTACGTCATCGCGGTTTTTAGAGAAGCCCATACCGGGCTGTCGGTCGGCATGCAGCACGGCGCACCACCGACAAGCAGAGCTTGCCCGCCGGGTAGCGGGGCAGCAACTGCTCCAGAGAGGTCGCTCGACAGTCTCGGTCCCAAAGACCAGCCCCTGCCGGGGTCGTAGATTTCGACGTTGCCGTTTAGACGATCGCTTGAGGGCCCGGTCACGAGTACGCGTCCACCTTCCAACAGGACGCCGAGGATCGGCCCGCCGCGAGCGGTACTAAGCCCACCGGCATCACTCCATCCGCCGTTCAGGGTGCCGACCGGCGCCGATGGAGAAGGAGTGTTCCTGCTGACTTGTGGAGCCTGGGAACAAGCGATTGGTGCGCTCAGCAGTCCACAGGCTGTAACCAGTACCAACCACGCGCGAAGCGCGTTGCGCATATGGCTGTAACGCGGCTTGCGCGTCTAGGTTTCGATCCGTACCGCGACGGTGGGTGCTCTCGCGGCTAATAACCTATGCAGCCCACCACGAAGGTCGACCCAGGCCTGTGGTCGACCTTCAACTGGTGGCGATCCTGAGCGCTAGGCCAACCCCCAGCGCCCTTCCTGCACCCGCTCTCTATGCTGCGGCACGAGGATCGACCGGTCGATCTTGTAGATCTGGGTGCCGCAAAGCGCGCACAAGCCGAATGTCGCGAGCGTGCCGTTCTTCAGTGTGGTGGGCTGAGGGTTCACCATTTCGACCTTCTTCTTGTCCCTCACGCAGTAGCCTTCCACCAGCCTGCGGGCGGCGGGTGGACCCTCACTCTCGGCAGGCAGCGTTAGGACGAGCGGGTCTGGTCCGCGAACCACTTCCACGACGGGCCTCCGACGTCCTGTGAGTGTGAACAGGGCGATGCTCACAACCAGGAGGATCACGCCAACGGTAACCAGGGTCGCCATATACATTTGCACCTCCAATCAGTGAACGCCCGGACCTTGCCATTTACTCATTCACCTCTTGTGGCCACCATGGCTCACCGCTGGTAACAAGGTCAGCAACTTTACTTAGAGGGGTGTTGAAACGGCAATTGGACTCGCCGGCGTCCCTTAACGCTTCGGTCGGTAGACGTTGGGTCGTGCGATCAGCTTTCTCCCTCATGCGCGGGAGTGTCAGGTATCAGCCGGGACACCTGTAAGGCATCAGCCGAAACACTGACAAGCATCAGCCGGGACGCTTTTGTCGTGCTTCAGCCGAATCAGCACAAAAAAACATGATGGTGCTCGCGCAGGGAGTCGAACCCTGAACCTTGGGATTAAGAGTCCCCTGCTCTGCCAGTTGAGCTACGCGAGCGTGACCAGGATCGAGAGTCGATTCTAAGGTTCCCAGGGACTTAACACACTGGGTTCCATCCGCCGCCCGACCCTTCTAGATTGCCTGGCATGGCCGCGCGGGTGCCGTTGGACGTCGACCTCGAAGACAAACTTCTCTACGGGCTGACGCCGATGCGTCTGGCGTACCTGTTGGTATCGCTACTTGGAGGCTTCGCCGTCTGGTCGTCACCTTGGGCAATCCGACCGGTCCGGGCGGGCGCATGCCTGGCTGTCATCGGGTTGGGCGTGGCGATGTCGTGGGGGCGGTGGCGAGCTCGCGCGGCTGACAGGTGGCTGTCGGACATCGCGATCTACTTGATACGGCGCTATCACGTCTCGTGGATCTGGCCAACTCCTCAATGTTTTGTCCGCAATCGAACAGCGCGCCCGCGGGGAGCGATATCAAAAGCCTGAGCGTCGGCCCAGTCCGAGTTGTCGCGCGCGGTGCTTCGGTTCTGTTGCCGGACGGTTCCGACGTGGTGCAGTTCGCCACGCATCCGCTCGGCTTCGACGGTGCGGCGGAAGCGGATCGGGCGCGATTGCTCAACGCATTTCGACGGCTGCTGGACGGGCTCGACGCGCCTCTGCAAGTCCTGATCGAAACGGAACCTGGCTGCGGAGTCGACGCCACCGACACCCCTCCGAACCCACGTGATTTCGACGACATGAGGGCCGCGGACCTCTGGTTCGTCGAGCACATGGCGCAATTACCGTCGGCGCACCGCCGGCGGACATCGCTGGTCATTTCGAAAGGCCATTCGCTGCGTCTCGAGGGCGCATTGCGCGAGATGGGCGTCGGCTTCATGACCTCGACTCCTGCTAGTCGGCCTGCGTTCGGCGAGGAACACCCACACGATGTGCTCATCCCCGAGGGCTGGAGCCGGTCCTGGTACGTGGAGCGCATGCCTGGGACCGAGCTCGAGGCGGGCTGGCTGCTTCGCCTCATACCGGCTGGTGTGAAGGTTCGTCTCGCCTGGCACGCGGAACCGCTTCCGGTGGCATGGATCGTCGATTACTTGCAACGCCAGCTCACCAACATGAGGGCCTCGCGCATGCAACAGCTGAGCGCGGGCACGAATGATCCGATGCTTGCAGGCGCCCTGCCCCAAACGGAGGATCTTCAGCGGCGCCTGGTGGGAAGCCAGGAGAAGGCATTCCACGTCTCCGTCTACATAACCCTGGTAGCGGCAACCCGGCAGGCCCTCGAAGAGGGATCTGAGCAGGTCCGCTCCGCCGCTCGTGCGATCCTCTGCGACCTCCAGCCATGCACGTTTCGCATGCTCGACGGCCATGTTGCGACGCTTCCCGCTGCTGTCGATCACCTCGCCCGCAAGCGTGTCCTCGACACGAGCACGCTGGTCACCCTCTTCCCATGGTCAGGCGCCGAAATTCAGCAACCCGGCGGCCTCTTGGTGGGCGGCAATTGCGCAAGCGGTGCGCCGGTGCTCGTCGACCCTTTCAACCAGCAGCGCTACGCGAACGCCAACATCGGGGTCTTCGGCTATTCCGGAGCCGGCAAGACGTACTTGCTGTCGACGCTCCTGATGGGATCGCTCGGGCGAGGCATCCAGGTTTACGTGATCGATCCTGAGCACGAATACGGCAACCTTGCGCGCGGGCTCGGAGGCATCGACGTGCAGCTCGCCCTCGGGTCGGGCCACGCGTTGAACGTGCTCGACCTTCGTCCTTCCGATCGCCGCGACGAGTCGTGGCTCGGTCCCGCGACTGCTGATGCTGTCGACCTCTGCTCTGCGATTTGCGGCGGCCTAGATGAGTCCGAGCGTGCCCTGGTCGAGGCGGCCGTCCGGACCGCCTACGCGCAAGTCGAGCAGCCGTTGCTGCGCGATGTTGCGACGGTGCTTCCGGACGCATCCCGCGTGGCCGCCATCCTGCGCCGCTGGGTACACGGCAGCCTAGGCCAGATGTTCAGCGCCCCGACCAACATCGACCTCGAGGCTCCCATCGTGGTCTTCGGCATGCGCGAGCTGCGCGACGAGATGGTGGCGCCAGTCCACTTCCTGCTCGCCGAAGCGCTATGGGCGCGCATCAAGCGCAAGGACCGCCGCCGCATGCTCGTCGTCGACGAGCTCGGCCTTCTGTTCGAAGACTCGATAATTCGCCGCTTCGTCGTGAGTCTTGCGCGCCGGATCCGCAAGTACGACGGATCCCTGGTCTTTGCGACGCAGAATCCCGGCGACCTCTTGAGCTCAGACCAGGGAGCGGTTGTGGCGACGAACCCGGCGCTTCTTTTTCTGGGCGCGCAGCGACCCGGCGAGGCGGCCAAGCTCGAGGCGGCGTTTCATCTGAGCCACCAGCAGCGGGCATTTCTCGAAGGCGCGAGGCGCGGCGACTTCTTGCTTTCGGCCGGCCCGGACCGGCTCGCTGTGCACGTCCAGGCGCCGCCCTGGCAGGAGGAGGCCATGCGGCTGGCAAGGGCGACGGCGCGACCGCCGCCGATTACCGGTAGGCTAAATCGCGTGCGGAGAGTCCTCCACTACCGCTTGCATGGGCTGCCCGAGCAGCGTCTCGAACGGGTGCATGCCCAGTTCGAAGCCCTCGCTGCCGCCCGCACGTGGCGGTGCGAACCGCCGTGGGTGGCGAGTACTCGCTCTCGCGGCCTATTCGAGATGGAGTTCTTTCGGCATCTGAAGCTCGAGGACGTGGTGAACACCAGTGCCGCTGGGTTCGTGAAGATGGCCGGCGACGAGACCGACGCGCTGATCCTCGCGATCTTCATGCGCGACTTGAGCGCCGAGTACGGCATCACGACCACGCTGAAGGACGATGACCATCCACTGGCCAAGCTCCGCCGGCTGGAGTTCGATCACGGCCGACTGCCCAGCGGTCAGACGCTGGAGGAGATACTTGCGAAGCGCCCGGTGATCAAGAAGGTGCAGGGCGAGCGCATCCTCTTCTATCCGCCAACGTTTCGGCTTCACTCCCAGAGTCCTCCGAGCCCCGAGTGGGCGTATGCCCTGTTCGGCATCCGGGCCTATGCGCCGACCCTGCTCGAGGCTGAACAGGAAGCGCTCAAGATTCTGAAAGGCTTCGGCCACCTTGCCGGCTGAGGGCATCCTCGCCCGCGAGGGGACAATCGCGTCCGCCGACGGAACCAAGCTTTCGTACCGGGCCTGGCCCAAAGGTGACGCCGACGTGACCTTCGCGGTCGTGCACGGTCTTGGAGACCACGCGCGACGCTACGAGCGTTTCGCGCAGGCGATGACCAGATACGGGTTTGGGACATTTGCCGTTGATCTGCGTGGCCATGGCAAGAGCGCGGGCTCGCGCGGGCACGTAGGCAGATGGTCCCAATGGACAGACGACGTGGCCGCGTTCGTGAAACACGTCGAGGGCGCTGTGGGCGGGGAAGTGGTGCCACTCGGTCACTCTTTCGGCGGCGCAGCTCTCCTGAGCACGGTGCTGGAGCGCAAGCTGCCGAATACGAATCGATTCGTGCTTTCCAGCCCTGCACTTCGGTTGAAGGTGTCGGTGCCACCTTTGAAGCTCACGCTCGGTAAGGCAGCGTCGAGGATATTGCCAAGGCTGACCCTGAACAATGAGGTCGACCCCAAGACCCTGTCGCGCATCCCAGAGGTGGTCGAGGCGTATCGCACAGATCCGCTCGTCCACAACAAGATTTCCCTTCGGATGTACTCGGAGTGGGCGGATGCATGCAAACGCATCGTTGAGCACGCTGGGGAGATCAAGCTCCCGTTCCTGATCCTGGCCGGGACCGATGACCGGCTGATCGACCCCGAAGGCAGCAGGGAGCTGCACCAGCTGACCCCATCAGTCAGCGAGCTCAGGCTGCTCGAGGGTCGCTACCATGAGCCCTTCAACGACCTGGACAACGAGGAGGTCTTTTCGGTGATCGCGCATTGGTTGTCGAAATGAATCTCGATCCCGGATCGTGGGTCTCGTGGATCATCGTCGGGCTGATTGCGGGCGCAGTGGCGGCCCGCGTGGTCGCGGGCCGAGGATTTGGCTGCATCGCCGACATCGTGGTCGGAGTGGCTGGCGCCCTCATCGGCGGCTACCTGCTGGGCGCTATTTTCCATGTGACGGGGACCGTAGGGTTCTTCGGCAGCATCGTCGTCGCGTTCATCGGCGCCGCCGTGCTGCTGGCGGCGCTGAAGTTGGTATCGGGCGGCCGGCTATGAATCCGAGCTCGCAGCTGCCTCCGAGCTGACGCGCTCGATCTCCGCTGCCACTTCGGCTGGGGCGTAGATCGGGATGTCGTGAGGCGTGTCGAACCAGCGGATGTCGACCCGAGGCGCCAGGGTTGCCAAGAGCGCCGCGCCCTGCTCCTTCCAACCGGAGATGCCGGCCGGACCGCCGCGGGCCAGCAATGCGACCGCCGCCACATCGATGCGCGGCCACAGCATGTCCGGCTGCGAGTCGTAAAGGCCGCGCAGCAGCTCGAGCCGCGATGAAGCCGTGAGAGTGAGGGTGAACGCGTCCCCATCCGGGACCAGCCCCGCTCTCACGAATGGCTCCAGGTCGTCATCCCACCCACCGGTGAGGTCGCGCCGCGATTGGGCGATGGCGTCGGCAAGGGTCGCAAATCGTGGCAGCGGCGGCTGCATGAATCGTTGCGCCTCCTCCCAGCTGAACATGTTGGCGGCGCTCTGCACAGGACCGTCGATGAAGACGAGGGCGGAGGAGAGTCCGGGCCGCGTGCCCACCAGCTCGAGTGCGACCGTGGCGCCCCACGAGTGCCCGACCACCGTGGGTTGCTCGAGCCCGAGCTCACCGATCACAAAGGCAGCGTCCTCGAGCAGCTTGTCCATTGCGTAGCCGTCCGACCCAGCCGGGGAATGCGGCGGCCGGCCGGTCAAGCCGTGCCCGCGCTGGTCTAGAGCAACCAGGCGACGAGTGGTGAGGTGGCGCGCGAGGCGATCCCAGTAGTGCGCGTTGGAGCTAAGGCCGTGGAGCAAGAACACGGGAGCGCCTCGCCTGGCGCCGGCTTCAGGGTTCCAGTCGAGGTAATGAAGGCGGACGCCGCCTCGTTCGAGCCAGCCGTCGGCCGGGTCAGTCACCGGCCCTAGCCTAGACCGCCGCGGCCGCTACTTTTTCCTGCGCTTGCGCGGGCTCGCCCTGCCTTGCGGCCGGCCGCTGGCGTCGCTTGATCAGCAGGGTGGTGAGGGCGGTGAAGCCAAGGAATACGATCGGCACGAGAAGAGTGGCCTTCATGGCGTCGATGTAACCGCTGACGAAGACATCGTGGGCCAAAGCGGCGAGTTGGTGCTGCGCTGCCGGCGGAAGTCCGGAGGGCAGCTTGGCTCCGGTCTGGCCCGTGCCGATCTGGAAGCCGTTGCTCGCGACCGAGCTGAATGCGGCGATGAACTGGGCGCGGTAGTCCGCCGGCAGAGCGCTCGCGTGGTTCACGGCCTGGTTGTGCAAGGTCGTTGCCAGCTGGTTCTGCAGCAATGCGCCCACCACCGCGCTCCCGATCGCGGCGCCCAGCTGGCGCGTGGTGTTGAGAATGCCAGAGGCGGCGCCGGACATCTGCGGAGAGATGTTCCGCATGGCGACCGTCGTCATCGGCGCGAAGGTCATGCCCATGCCGGCACCAGCGACGATTGCCGGCCCGAGGAATGTGGCCCAGGTCGAGTCGGGCCCGGCGACAATTGCGACCAATCCGAAGCCGATCGTGAACAGCGAGATGCCGGTCAGAAGGATGTACTTGCCGCCCACCTTATCCGCAAAACGTCCGGCAAACGGCGCCACGACCATCGACGTGAGCGACATGGGCGCGAAGGTCAGGCCGGATGTCAGCGCCGAAAAGCCGCGCACCGTCTGGAGGTAGATGACCAACGGCAGGAACAAGCTGAGCATGCCGAAGCTGATGGCGGCCGCGATCCAGTTGGCGACCGCGAAGTTCCTGTCTCGGAAAAGCGAAAGCGGCATGAGGGGCTCGGCCTGGAAGCGCTCCCACACGATGAACAGGGCGATGAGCACAACCCCTCCGATGATCACTTCAGGGATCGTTATCCCGTACGAGCCGATCTCGCCCCAGTTGAAGCGCTGACCCTCGATCAGCCCGAAGACAACCGCGAACAGGCCGGCCGTTGAGAGGAAAACGCCCATGAAGTCCCAGCCGTGGCGCCGGCCCGGCCGGACGTCGGGGATGATGGCGAACGTGGCAATCAGGGCCACGATGCCGATGGGTACGTTGACGAAGAAGATCCACCGCCAGTCGACATAGGTGACGAGGGCGCCGCCCACGGTCGGCCCCGCGATTGTGGCGAGGCCCGCGACGCCACCCCACACGCCGAACGCCGCTCCGCGCCGCTCGGGTGGAAAGAGAGTGGTGATGATGGACAGCGTCTGTGGCGTCAGGATGGCGCCGCCGATGCCCTGGAGGATGCGGGCAAGGATGAGCTCGGTCGCGTTCTGCGAGAAACCGCACAGCGCCGACGCGACTGTGAAGATGAATAGACCGATTGCGAATAGGTTGCGCTGCCCGTAGAGGTCACCCAGCCGTCCGGCGGTGATCAGCAGGACCGCATACACGAGTATGTAGGCGTTCAGCACCCACAGGATCTGGTCGAGCGTGGTGTTGAGCCCGGCGCTCATGGCCGGGATGGCCACGTTGACGATCGTGGTGTCCAGCAGGATCATGAAGAAACCGCTGGTCAGGACCACCAGAACCAACCACGGGTTAGTGCGCGCTTTTGCCATGTCTACTCCTTAACATCTCGTGGCCGGAGTCGATTCCGACCTTCCACTCCAGCTTGCCGTCTACAATCTCCCGCTCCAGCTTTCGGACCCATTTGCGCTCGGCGTCGAGCATCGCGACCTTGTGTTCCATCTCGATGAGCGCGAGGCGTGTCAGTCCCTGCTTACGAAGCTCGGCCAACACGTGCTCGAACTTCGTGATCTGGGCGTCGAGCAGAGTTGCCCGTTCGTTGAGATGGCTTGCGGCCTCAGCCGAGTCGAGGTGGTGCATGAACATCAGGCCGGCCACGAAGTGTGGATACTCACGCATCGGCTTGCGCAGCAGCTCGCCGAGGGTTCGGCTCAAGGCTGCTCGTCCGGAGGGGGTGAGCTTGTAGATGGTTCGCTCGGGGCGACGACCTTCCTTCTCGCGCTCTCCGGACACGATCCAGCCGTTACGCTCGAGCACCTCGACCGTGTGGTAGAGCGTGCCGAAGTTGAGACGGATGAACTCGTCGTGATGGCGGGTGCGCATGGTCGAAGCCATTTCGTAGGGATGCATCGGCCGCTCGTCGAGCAGCTCGAGGATCGAAAGCGCCAGCGGAGAGGAGACTTCCGCTTCCAGCCCACCCATATACTTGATATGGAGTATATGGAGGGCGGATATACGCAGTCAAGTACTCTGCGTGGAGCATCTTAACGACCAGGGTTGGGGGTGCCCGGACCGCCGAACTAGCCTGGCGCCAAGGTGCGAAGGCTCGGGGGAGGGGAGCCAACGGGAAGGGAGGGCCCAATAAAGGTATGCACCCTCGGCCGACCGCAGCAACCGCCGTCGGCTACGAGGGGTAGTTACCGTTGATGTATGCCCAGGCAGGGGCCGACGGGCTCGCCATGACCGGTACGCCGGAAGCGCGAGCGGTAGCGGCCGGCCAGCTCATCCGGCAGGCCACCGGTGGCGACCTCCATGCATTTGAAGAGCTGGTCCGCCGACTGCAGGGCCGCGTCTACGGCTTTGCTTACCAGCACCTCAGAGACCTCGACGAGGCTCATGACCTCACGCAGGAGATCTTCGTCAAGCTTTTCCGCAACCTCGCGCGCTACGACGCCGAGCGTCCGTTTGAGCCCTGGTTCTGGAAGCTGGCCGCGAACACCACCATCAACTACCGGCGCAAACGCGTGCCGCTGCCAACCGACCAATCGGCGGACCACGGAATCGGCGGCGAGGCATCACCGGCGCGTGCTCATGATCCCGTCCTCGTAGACGCATTGGCCCAGCTAGACCCGGCCTACAGGCTGCCCATCCTTCTCCACTATTACGCGGACCTTCCGCTCGAGCAGGTCGCCAGGAGCCTGAACCTCACGATCCCGGCGACCAAGTCGCGCCTCCACCGGGCTCGGGCGCTGCTCCGCAACTCGTTGGCCGAGTCTGAGGAGGTCGACAACCAATGACCGCCCTCGCGTGCGCGCGCGTGCGCGTCCTCTTAGAAGGGTATGTCGACGGCGAACTGGGGCTCAGCGATCCCACGAGCGCGCAGGCCGTACGTGACCATCTACTCACGTGCGCGGACTGCCGCCGCCAGCACGAGCAGGCGGTCTCGCTGCCCTTCCGGATGAAGGCCCTCCGCTCACCGGCACCGCCCCCTTCGCTGATCGCCGGCGTGATGGCCTCGATCGCGCCGGTGGCGCAGACATCGCGCCGCGCCTGGGGCCTTCTGATCCCTGAAGTCCTTCTCGGGGCGTTCATCCTCTGGTATCTGTCCGGGCTTGAAGGCCTGAGCGCCATCGCCTCGGGTGCGTGGAGCGACCTCCAGGGACTTGCATTCTGGGGCTCGGGATCGGCGCCTCTGCCGAGCATCCCGGTCGCCGACGCACTGCTGCTGGGCGCATTCATCGCGCTGACCGCCATCGCGGCATACCACCTATCCGTGCTCAGCAGGCTCGATCCGACTTCGAAGCCCCACCTTGGCGAGAGCCGCCGGGCTTGAGCGCACAGGGGGACAGCGAAGGCGCGTCGCCGGGTGACGCGCCCCAGACGCCTGCGCCATCTCAGCCGGCCGCGGCCGGCCCGCCGCCTACGTGGCGCCGCTGGGGTTGGGCGCTTCTGGTCGTCGGCCTCGCCGTGCTGGGCGTGCTGCTGGCCATCGCAGACACCGCGCTCTATGGGCCCTCGCTCGGCCCGTACGCCACCTTCCTGATCGGTCCCTCCCAGGTCATCGAAATCCCTCACAACAGCCCTTCGCCCGACCGATTCATCCGCACGCGGCTACCGGAGCGCGTCCCGATCGCGGCGCCGTGGGGCAGACGCATGATGTTCAGCCCGTGGCAGGCGCTTCGGGCCTTCTTGAGCAACGGCACCGGCCTCGTACTCCTCGTGCTGGGAATGCTGCTTCTGTTTCCCAGCCGAGCTCGGGTCGCGGTCCAGCGGCTCGAGGGCCGGCGCGGGCCCGAGATCGCGCTCGCAGCGGGGATCGCAACCTTGCTGCTGGCATTGGGCGTGGTCGCCCTGCTGCGGTTCACGCTGATTTTCCTGGCCGTCATCCCCGCTGTCTTGATCGCCGCCCTGGCAGCAGCGCTTTTCGGCGTCGCTTGCATTGGGCTTGCTTTCGGGCGCTTCCTCGAGCACCGGCTTGGCTTCGACCATGCACATCCGCTGGTGGCCGCGCTGGCCGGCGCCCTGGTCGTACTCGATCTAGCGCTTATTCCTTATATCGGGGCGGTCGCGCTGGCGGCGGTCGTGATCGGTGGACTCGGGCTCGCGGTGGTCACTCGCTTCGGATCCGAAGCCGCTTGGTCGTTCCGCGACCTCGACTGGTGATGCCGAGAGCTAGGACCCCCCCAGCGGCTTTTCGTACCAGCTGACATCCCAGTAGCGGTCGAACTTGCGCCCCTGCTCCGTGAAATGCGCAACCCGCTTGAAACCCATCCGCTCGTGCAGCGCGATCGAGGCCTGGTTCGGCAGGGCGATTCCCGCGTAGGCCCGATGCACGTCCTCCCGGTGGAGCTGCTTGAAGAGCTCTTCGTAGAGCTTGATTCCGAACCCGCGCCCCACCGCGTCGGGAGCGAGGTAAATGCTCGTCTCGACCGACGTTTCGTAAGCCGGCTTCGGCCGCCAGCGACTGCTGGCTGCATAGCCGATCACCGCGGCATCGAAAACGCCGACAAGGACTCGATACCGGCCGGTGGTGTCGTAGTGACCAAACCACTCACGCCGCGCTTCGATGGTCATCGGCTCGATGTCAAACGTGAAGTGGGTCTCGACCACATACCGGTTGTAGATGTCATTGAGCTGGCCGAGGTCTTGCTCCGTAGCGGGCCGCACGCTGACTTTGCCGTTGCTCAATTGCAAACGCACCGCCTTCGAATCACGCCACCAAGTTTATTCAGGCCGCCCATGGCCCGGTGGTCCAGGCGCCGAGGGCGCGAGAATTGCCGTATGGACCGGATCGTGCTCCAGGGCATGTCGTTCAGCGGCCGGCATGGAGTTGGCGCCGCCGAGCGCGAGCACGCTCAAAGATTCAAGGTCGACATCGAAGTGGAGGTCGACCTGTCGGAGGCGGGGCGGACAGACCGTATCGAGGACACCATCGATTACAGGCAGGTCCGGGCAATTGCCAAGGCAACGATCGAAGGCGAATCCGTGAAGTTGATCGAGACGCTGGCCGCCCGGATCGCAGCCGGCGTGCTTGGCTTGCCGAAGGTCAGCGCCGTGACCGTACGCGTCGCCAAGCGGCCGGCCAGCATGTCGCCCATCGAGGCGGCCGCCGTGCACATTAGTAGGACGCGCGCATGACCATCGCCTACTTCGACTGCTTCGCGGGAATCTCCGGAGACATGACGCTCGGTGCGCTGCTCGACGCCGGCGCCGATCGCAACCTCCTTGATGCCACCATCGAGGCCCTTCGCCTCGGCGACGAGGTCAGCGTTGACGTCCGCCACGAGCAGCGCGGGCATGCGGGCGGCACGCGCGTCATTGTCCAAACGGTAGATCGTGTACAGCGGACCGTGCCTGACTTGCGGGCCGCCATCTCAGCCGCCGACGTCCCCGATGAGGTCAAACGGCCCGCTCTGGGCGCGCTCGAACGTCTTGGTCGCGCGGAGGCGAGGCTTCACGATCTTCCCGAGTCGAAGCTCCACCTCCACGAGCTCGGTGGCGCCGATACTCTCGTCGATCTTGTCGGCGCTTTCTGGCTTCTCCACAACCTGAGCGTGGCGCAGGTCTACGCATCGGCGCTGCCCGCGCCGAGCGGCCGAGCCGGCCAGATGCCGTTGCCCGCACCTGCGAGCATGCGCGTGCTCGAAGGCACGGGCGCCACGTTCCAGGCGACAGACGAGACTCGCGAGCTGGTGACCCCGACGGGAGCCGCGATCCTTGCTGTGGCCGCCAGGTTCACGCGCCCGGCGATGTCCCTGCACTCGATCGGGTACGGGATCGGCGCGCGCGATGTACCAGGCAACGCTCTGGCCGTATGGATCGGCGAAGAGGTCGCCACCCAGACGGGTGTGACGATGATCGAGACCAATATCGACGACATGGCGCCCAACCTCATCGCCGCGCTGTGCGAAGACTTGATGGCGCTGGGGGCGCTCGATGTGAGCGTCCTGCCTGCGGTGATGAAGAAAGGCCGCCCTGGGCACGTGCTCGCGGTCATGGCGGCCTCCGACACCGCAGCGCTGCTCACCGACCATGTCCTTCGCCACAGCACCACGCTCGGCGTCCGGCTCACCAGCGCGGATCGTGTCATCGCCCAGCGCCGGATGATCGAGGTGAAGACGGAATTCGGTGTTGCGCGGGCGAAGGTCAAAGAGATTGGTGGCAAGGCCGTCGATGTCGCGCCAGAGTACGAGGACTGCCGCCGGCTGGCCCACGAGTCAGGCCGCGATCTCAGCGCGGTCATGCGCGCCGTGACCACCGCGGCCAGAAAGGAATTGGGCCTCGACTAGGCGGCGTCAAAGCGGGGCCCGACAGGCACCCGCGACAATTAGTCGTGTGACTGCTCGATTGCTGGACGGCAAGGCTGTGGCGCAGCAAATCCTCGATGACATCGCCACCAAGGTGGGCGCTCGGGTGGCGCAGGGCAAACCGCGGCCCAAGCTGGCGACCATCATCGTGGGCGACAACCCCGCCTCCGCGCTCTACGTCCGCAGCAAGCAAAAGAATGCGCGGCAGGTCGGCATTGATTCAGTTGACCACCGGCTGCCAACCGAGACGTCGACTGAGCAGCTGCTTGAGCTGATCGGCACTCTGAATCGAGATGAATCCGTCAGCGGCATCCTGGTTCAGCAACCGCTGCCGATGCAAATCGATCTGGTTCGGGTTGTCATCGCGGTGGATCCGGTCAAGGACGTCGACGGGTTCCATCCTTTTAACGCGGGCCTCGTCGCTCAAGGCCTGCCAGGTGGAATCGAGCCGTGCACGCCGAGCGGTATCGTCGAGCTCCTGGATCGCGGCGGGGTGCGCATCGAGGGCGCCAATGCGGTGGTGGTCGGCAGGAGCAACATCGTCGGGAAGCCGACCGCGCTGCTTCTGCTCAAACGCAACGCCACCGTGACTGTTTGCCACACACGGACCAAAGATCTTGCCGCCCACACCAGAAATGCGGACATCCTCGTGGCCGCAGCCGGGCAGCCCAACCTGATCAGCAAGGACATGGTCAAACCCGGGGCCGCGGTTGTCGATGTGAGCACGAATCGCGCCGACGGGGTTCAGGTCGGCGACCTGGGTCCGGGGGTGATAGAGGTCGCGGGATGGCTGACGCCGAATCCCGGCGGAGTGGGGCCCATGACTCGCGCGATGCTGGTTCGAAACACCTACGAGGCCGAGGTCCGCCGCCGTCCCTAACGACCGGCACCGTCCTTTACAGGCAGGGTTGGCCGCAACGAGAGCTCGTGATTGAATTCGAACGCTAGGTCGGTTGGGCTCTGGGGGAGGGGAGGGCCCCCGGGGGCGGGGAGGGATTTTCGGACGCCCGCGAGAATTACCCCGTGACCTACGCCGAGGCTCTCGCGTACATCTCCCGGATCGGGCGATTTGGAATGAAGCTCGGCACCGAGCGTACGCGGGCGATCCTCGATCGCCTGGGCAGTCCCGATCGCGGCCTCACCGGCGCGCTCATTGCGGGAACCAATGGCAAAGGCTCGACAGCGGCTTGCCTCGCCTCGATCCTGCAGGCGGCCGGCCATGTCGTCGGCTTCATGCCCAAGCCGCACCTTGTGTCCTACACCGAGCGCATCCAGATCAACGGGACCCCCATCCCGGAACGCGACTTCGTGCAGACGCTCGAGGACCTCGAGCCGACGCTGGACGCGATCGCCGATGAGATGGGTCGGGCGACCGAGTTCGAGATGCTGACTGCGATGGCGCTCGCGTACCTGGCGCCTCGCGTCGATCGCCTCGTATGCGAGGTCGGCCTCGGTGGCCGGCTCGACGCCACCAACGCCCTCGACCTCGGCGTCGCCGTCATCACCAACGTTGACCTCGACCATCAGAAATATCTGGGCGACACGATCGAGGCAATCGCTAATGAGAAAGCGGCGATCATCAAACCCGGCAACCGCGTAGTCACCGGCTGCGAAGGCGCCGCGCTGGCAATCGTTGAGGACTACACACGGAAGGCAGGAGCCGCGCTGTGGCGCCTCGGTGCCGAGATCGAGATGGAGTCGACTTCCAGGGGCTGGGACGGCCATATCGTCTCGGTCGCCGGTCCCGGCTTCGAACACGAGCGGCTCGCGCTGCCGCTCGTCGGGGACTACCAACCCGCCAACGCCGCCCTGGCGGTCGCGACCGCACACGCGCTCGACGAAGTCACTGACGATGCCGTGCGCCGCGGCCTGGCGCAAACAACCTGGCCGGGACGCTTGCAGCTGATCGCGACGAGACCACGCGTCGTTCTCGACGGCGGTCACAATCCCGCCGCGATGACCAAATCAGGAGTATCCCTGCGGCGCCTGATCGGTTCGGAGCGACTCGTCACCGTCTTTTCGATGCTGAGTGAGCGTGATCCCGCCACGCTCCTGGCCGCACTGCAAACCCTGCGGCCCGACCGTGTCGTGTTCACCGAGGCGACAAGCGCGGGCGGCCACTCGGTACCCGCTCTCGAGCTGGCAGCAATGTTTGGCCACGATGCCGAGGCGGTCCTTCCGCCCGATGCGGCCCTGGACCGTGCCAAGGAGCTCGCCGGCCCGGACGGCAACGTGCTCGTGTGCGGCTCTTTGTACCTCGTGGGCGAGATCCTGGCCCTGCGACCATGACTGACCGAACCGTTGTCAATTGCCCATGAAGGGCCGAACATGCAGCACGTGAACGATCAGAGGTTCTTCCGCAGCAACAACCGGATCCTGGGCGGCGTGTGCGCCGGCCTTGCCGAGGGGTTTCACCTCGAGGTGCTGTGGGTGCGCATCGCATTTCTCCTGCTGCTGTTCGTCCAGGGTCTCGGCCTCTTCGTCTACGTGGTGCTGTGGCTGGTGATGCCGGAGCGCCTCGAGGGCGGCGGTCAGCGGAGCGGATTCGACGCCATGATGACCGACGTCAGGCGCATCTGGGGCGAGCTCCGGCACCAGCTTGGGAGTACTTCTCGACCGGCGCCGCCCGAGGCCGGCACGACATCCGCCTCGGCACCGGCGTCCACCGATCCGCCCCAGCCGGCATCGGGACCTGCAGTGGTTGCGCCTCAGCTTCAAGGCGCTTGGCGCAATCAGACTTCGCTATTTGGGGTGATCCTCGTCGTGATCGGCCTTGGTCTGTTGGGAAACAACATCGGGATCTTCAACTGGTCGGTAGTGTGGCCCGCCGCATTGATCATCCTCGGCATCGTGATCCTGGTTCGCAACGTCGAAAGGCGGCCCTGAGCCCGATCTGGAACCGGATCGACAGCTGAGGGTCACGATTCGGTCAGCGATTGCTCATCAGCTTCTGGAGATCGATCTTCCAGTCGCGACGCGGCCCGCGAGCGAATGTAAAACACAGGTAGATGCAGCCGGCGATCATCGGCAGCAGCAGAATCGAGCCCAGCAGGGCCCACCACCCTCCTGCTGTGGCGGCGATGCCCGCGAGCAGAATCGCGGCCAGCACCAGGCCGACCGCACCGACGAGCAACTCGCCGGCGTTGTGAACCTTCTCAGTCACAGGAGTGGCAGCCGCCGCCGTGGGCGCCGTGGGTCGCGGGTGGCTGAACGTCGCCACCAGCCCATAGAGCAACAGACTTACGCCGGCAAGGCCGGCCAGGAGAGTGACCACCTCATAGATGAGGCCTTCACGAGTGTCGGCGACGCGGGTCGCGGCCGCAAAGGCGACAGCGACGAGGACCACCCCGCCGCCCAAGGCCGGCCAGCGCACTCTATGTGGATCCGCCGCTCAGGCTTGCTCGCAGCCGGCGCATGCCTTTGAGCCAGCGGTCATAGTCCTGGGCTTTGCGACTGAAGTATTCCGCGACCTCGGGGTGAGGCAGGATCAGGAACCTCTCGTTCCTGATGCCCTCGACCACAACATCGGCGACCTGCTCGGGTTCGAGGGCGCCGGCGGTCAAGAAGTTGGTGCCGAGCACCCGGCGCTCGGCGGCGAGCATGTCAGTCTTCACGCCCTGGGGGCACAGGCACGACACGCGAATCCCCTCGTCGCCGTGGGCGATCGCCAGCCACTCGAAAAATGACAGGGCGGCAGCCTTCGTAACCCCGTAGGGAGCGGCGAAGACATGGTTGAGGAGCCCAGCCGCCGATATGGTGCCCAGCAAATAGCCCTCCTTTCGATCGAGCATCCCGGGCAGGACGTGGCGCGCCACGAACACGTGCGACATCAGGTTCACATCCCAGATGCGCTGCCAGTCGGCTGTGGCCGCCTCGGGTCCTCCCGCGACCGCGATGCCCGCGTTGGAGCAGAAGATGTCAATGCGTCCCTGCGCGCTTCGGACTTTTTCCACAAGGTGGGCGACCTCCTCCTCGTGCGAAACGTCGCACGTGATCGCTATGCCGCCGATCTCTTGCGCGACCGCCTGAGCGCCGCGCGTGTCGATGTCGACCACGATCACCGCCTTGGCGCCCGCACCCGCAAATCTCCGCGAGAGAGCTCGGCCGATGCCTTTGGCCCCGCCCGTGACGACGACGACGCGATCAGCTACTTCCACGCGGCACCCCCCTTACGCTCCGACTCAGAGCGATCATCGCTCTTGCGAGTCTATCCCTCGAGGCTTCTGTGCCGGTCGGGGCGTGAGGTCCAGCGAGCCTGAAAAAAATATTTGCCAAATTAGGGATGAGGGGTTGTTTCCGAGACGAGCGATAGCGCATAGAATCACTCCCCATGGTCGGTGGGGGCCTCGACTACAGCGCGCCCTTTCAGCGCGCCATCGAGCTGATTGGGAAACGCTGGACCGGGGCGGTCGTCAAGGCCTTGCTCCCTGGGCCGGCGCGTTTCAATCAGCTGCTCGCCGGCATACCCGGCATCAGTGATCGAGTCCTCACCGAAAGATTGCGCGAGCTCGAGACCGAAGGCATCGTTGAGCGGCTCGTAGACCCCGGGCCGCCTGTGCGCGTGAGCTACCGACTCACCTCACGAGGACGCGCGCTGCAGCCGGTGCTGGCCGCCGTAGCGGATTGGGCCGAAAGCTGGCTCGCGACCGCCGCGGCCGCCGTCGGCTGACAGGACCACCTCTCCGAGGCTCCCGCCCGTGCAGCGCGGGGCCTCGAAGCGCCCTTCCCAGCCGCCCGCACCCCGGCTGATAGGCTTTACCGAATGCCGATTGGCGACTTCCTCCGGCGCCGGCCGGACGCCCTGACCTGCCAAGCCTGCGGCTCGCCTCTACCCCCGGGCGCGATCTTCTGTCCCGCGTGCGGAGTCAAGGTTGACGACCCGATGGCCGAGCCCCTGCACATCGTTGACCGCACCACGGGGCTGTTCAACGATCGGTTCGTGCGCCCAGTGCTCGAGGATGAGCTCGCTCGCGCGCATCGCTACCAGCGCAACCTCGGCGTCCTGCTCATCGAGGCCAACGGAGTCGGCACCCCTGAAGACGCTCTGAAGACGATGGCCGCCGCCCTCGCGGGCACCGTGCGCGACGTCGACACGCCTGGAGTCCTGGGCCGCACGCCGCCACAGCTTCTCGCCATCCTGCCCGACACCGACGTCGCCGGCACGGCGCATGCCGCGAACCGAGTTCTCTCCGCGGTCAACGAGGCGCTCAAGTCGTCCGGCGGCACAGCGGCGGTTGGGCTGGTCTGCATCCGGCCTGGCCAGCGCGTTCGCGCCGGCGCCGTCATCGAGAGCGCGGGTCGATCGCTGCGTTCCGGCCGCCCGGAGATGATGGGCAAGCCCGCCTGACGCTGGACATCTATCTCGCCCGCCACGGCGAGACCGCATGGAGCCGATCAGGACATCACACCGGCACCACCGACGTCCCGCTCCTGCCTGAGGGCGAGGACGAGGCCCGCGCGTTGCGGCTGAGGCTGAGCGGACTGAGCTTCGACGCCGTGTTCTCCAGTCCGCTCCAGCGTGCGATGCGAACAGCTGAGATCGCAGGGTTCCCGAATCCTCAGCTCACGCCTCTCCTGCGCGAGGCCGACTATGGCCAGTACGAAGGCGTCACCTCCGCCCAGATTCACGAGCGAAATCCAGGCTGGGAGATTTTCAAAGACGGCTCGCCGGGTGGCGAGACCCCCGCCCAGATTTACGCCCGCGCCCTCGAGTTCATCAGGTTGTGCGAGGCCGTCGATGGTCGAGTGCTTGCGTTTGCCCACGGCCACATCCTGCGTGCCGTGGCGGTGGCCTGGCTGCGGCTGGACGTCACGGCCGCTGCGGGCCTGCAGCTGGACGTCGCCACCCTGAGCCGCCTCCGAGAGGACCCCGACCACGGCCGCTTGCTCGCGATGTGGAACGCTCCATGACGGCTGCAGCTCAGCCTTTCTGACGCAGGCTCCATATCCGGCTGCGCACGCCAGGCAGCCCCGCGAACACGAGGTAGGCCGACGTATCGACGTCGGCACGGTACGTATGGCGCTCGCCGGGATTGATGAGGAGCATCTCGCCCGCGGCGACTTCGCCTTCCCCGGATCCATCGTCGAAATGAAGGCGGCCCACGGTCACGATCAGCGCCACGGGAATCGCATTGCGGTGCTCGGGCACCTTCTGGCCCGACTCCAGTCGCAGTCCCACCACCCGCATGGATCCACAGTCGGCGATTTGCTCGAAGCCAAACGCGCGATGTGATCCACCCGAGCGCGGCGATGACACTCTGGATGGATATCATGCGGCCCGACGCAAGGCCTCAACATCGTGGCGTGGAAATCGTGCACGCGATCGGAATCGAAGGCGCTCGCGGTGCCCGCGGAGTCGTGGTCGTCATCGACGTCCTGCGTTCATTCACCGTCAGCGCGTACGCGCTCGCGGGCGGCGCGCGGGAGTGCCTTCTTGTCTCGACTGTCGATGAGGCGCTCGCGCTGGCGCAGCGAATCCCGGACGCGATCATCTGCGCCGAGGAGCGCGGCCTTCCGGTGCCCGGGATCGCCATCAGCAACTCACCAACCCAGATCCAGGCGGCGCACCTCCAGGGCAGGACGCTCATCCAGTGCTCGAGCGCGGGCACGCCGGTGATGGGGGCGGTGCGGTCAGGCGATGCCATGTTCGCGGGGAGTCTGGTAGTGGCGAGCGCCACCGCGCAAGCCTGCTTGTCAACGCGTCCGAGCACGGTCACGCTGGTCGCCTCCGCGGACTTTCCCGAGGACCACGCTTGCGGGCAGTACATCGAGGCGGTTCTACGGGGCGCTAGTGTCGACCTCGATTCGCTCCTGCAGCCGCTGCGGGAGAGCGAGCGCTATCGCACGTTCATGGCCGCGGAGTGGCCGGGCTTCGCTCCGAGCGACATCGAACTGTCGCTGGCAGTCGATCGCTTTGATTTCGCGATGCCCGCCACCAGGCAAGACGGGCACATCGCTGTGAGGAAAGTCAAAGGCGGCTAGGACGCGGCGACGCCCGGTATCAAAAATCGATACCGCGAATCGCGCGCACGCCGCGATCGAATGCGTGCTTCACCTTTCTCATCTCCGTCACCGTGTCCGCGAGGTCGACCAGCTCCGCCGGCGCATCGCGTCCAGTCGCGATCACGTTCACCGTGGGTGGGCGGCTGCGAATCACATCGACCACTTCCGAGATGGGGATCCAGCCCCAGTTCATGGGATAAGTGATCTCGTCGAGTACGACGAGCCCGTATTGGCCCGACTGGATCTTCTCTTTGCTCACGGCCCAGGCGTGCCGGGCGACCGCCTCCGTGCGATCCATGTTCTTGCTGTCCCAGGTGAAGCCGTCGCCGATCGTCAACCACTCGATGCCAAGGCTGATCGCGGCCTTTTCCTCACCCACCTTCCACTTGCCCGACTTGACGAACTGGATCACGCAAACCTTCCAGCCCCGCGCCGCTGCTCGCATTGCAGTGCCGAAGGCCGCGGTCGACTTGCCCTTCCCGTCGCCGGTGTTCACCATCACGATCGAGGGCGCTTTGCTGGTGGCCAACGCCGGCCCTTTGGTCGGGACGGCCTTTGGTTTCGACGTGCGGTCGGCCACGGGGAACGAATGCTAGTCGAGGCAGCTTCGCCCGTGGCCTCCTGGTTAAGGCTTCGTGGTCAGGACTACGTCCAGGACCTACTCGTGCTTCCGGCCGAAGCCGAGCATCCTCAACAGGAAGAGCAGGATCACGGCGCCTACGAAAGCGACCACCATCGCGGTGATGATCGGGTGCCCGCTGATGGCGAAGTTGATCTTGAAGACTTGGGCAAGGATGCCGCCGATGAAAGCGCCCAGCACGCCGGCCACGAGGTCGCCCAGCAGACCCAAGCCGTGCCCCAGCGCCACCCGGCTGGCGAGCGCTCCGGCCACCAGACCGACCAGGATCCAAACGAGGATGGTGTCCACGTCGAGGCGGATGTCAATCACGTCACCAGACTCCTTCTAAACAGACGGAAGCGTGATGCAGATCATGCGGCTTTGGCCGCCAACTCTTGAAGGACAGCCCCCAGGACCCGGTTGAACGCGGGGAACGGGTGGATGACGTCGGCGAGCGTGCGCAGCGGCGTCCCTGCCCTCAAGGCGAGCACGAGCTCCCCGAGGATCTCTCCCGCTCGCGGTGTCACCATGGTCGCCCCGACGAGCACGCCGCGGTCCCGGTCGCCGATGAGCTTCAGCGTCCCACCATGGAAATCGTGGATGTAGCCACGCGCTGTCTCGGCCGGGTCGGTCACCGCCGTCACGACTTTGAGCCCACGCTCGCGCGCCGCCGCTTCTGATAGACCGACCGAGGCCACCTCCGGGTCGGTGAAGGTGACCCTCGGCACCGCGGTGTGGTCTGCCCGGGCATCCTCTCCGCGCAGGCGCCGTGCCACGACCTGGCCGTGGTAGTAGGCGAGGTGCGTGAAACCGCCGAGGCCGGTCACATCGCCTGCGCCATACACGCCCGGCATCGCTTCCAGGGTGGACGGGTCCACCTTCAGCCATCCACGCTCTGTCCGGGGCAGCCCCGCATCCGCCCAGGCCTCGAAGTTGGGCCTGCGCCCGGTCGCGACCAGCAATCGATCCGCCTGCACCGTGGCGCCGGACTTGAGCTTGAGCAGCACGCCGCCGCCCTGCTTCTCGATCCCGACGCAGGCGTCGCCGATCAAGATCACGATGCCGTCGGCCTCGAGGTGGGGTCGCATCGCCGCGCCCGCCTCCGGCTCCTCGGCCCCGAGGAAGCGAGGGCCGGCCTCGATCACAGTCACCTTCGACCCGAACCGCGCGAACGCCTGCCCCAGCTCCACGCCGATGGCGCCGCCGCCGAGGACCGCCAGCGAGCCGGGGAGCTCGCGCGGCAGCACCGCCTGGCGATTGGTCCAGAAGTCAACCGTGTCGAGCCCTGGAATCGCAGGAATCAACGCGGTGCCCCCATTGGCGACCACGACCGCTCGGCGGGCGATGAGCCGCTCGCCGCCAACCTCGACGGTTCGTGAATCGAAGAGCTTTCCCTCTCCGCGCACCAGCCTGGCCCCGGTCGCTTCCAGGGCCGCCGCGGGCCGGGTGTCGTCGAGGTCGCGGGCCATCCAGTAGACCCGCTTGGAGACCTTGGGGAAATCCAGCTCCCAGTCCACGCGCGAGGCGGCCAGCGTGCGTGCTCGCGCCGCCTCCTCCAGCGTCTCGCCGGACCGCAGCAGGGTCTTCGACGGGATGCACCCCCAGTACGGGCACTCGCCTCCCACGAGCTCGCGCTCGACGACGGCGAGGGTGAGTCCGCTGCCCTGCAGTCCTCCCGCGATCGCCTCGCCCGCGACGCCGCCGCCCAGACACACAACGTCAAACTCCTGCGGCAACCTCATCACCTCCCGCCGCGCCCGCGCGGCGCAGCGATTCCAACAACGATGTGGCCGTGAACGCACCGATGTAGCGCTCGCCTTCGAAGACCGCGGCGCGTTCGCTAGGGCTCGTGAGCGCCGCTGCGAACGCCTCGCTAAGGGTGCTGCTCAGCGGGATCCGCGGCTCGTCGGGCCGCGGCCCGCTCGGCGGATGGTCGAGGGTCAGCGGGTCGATCGCGACGACCGACATCCGGCGTACGAGCCGCTCGCGACCAAGAAACTCGGCGACGTATGGGCTCGCGGGCCGCGTGAGGATGGCGTCTGGCGTGTCGTACTGCGCGACCTTCGCCTGCATCTCGAACAGGCAGATGCGGTCTCCGACCATCACCGCCTCATCGATGTCGTGAGTCACGAAGACGACCGTCTTGCGCACCGAGCGCTGGATGTTGATGAACTCGTGCTGCAGGCGCTCGCGCGTGATGCGATCCACGGCCCCGAACGGCTCGTCCATGAGCAGGATGGGCGGATCGGCGCCAAGCGCGCGCGCGAAACCGACGCGCTGGCGCTGTCCCCCGGACAGCTGGTGCGGGTAGCGGCGGAGATACTCGCGCGGGTCGAGTCCGACCAGGGTGAGCAATTCGTCCACCCTCGCCTTGATGCGAGCCTTGTCCCAGTTCCAGAGCCGAGGCACCGTGCCGACGTTCTCCCCCACCGTCATGTGCGGGAAGAGGCCCGTGTTCTGGATGACGTAACCCATCTTCAAGCGCAGCTCCGCGGGGTCGATGCCATGCGTGTCCTGACCGTCGATGAGGATGCGGCCGGCGTCCGGCTCGATGAGCCGGTTGATCATGCGCAGCGTCGTGGTCTTGCCACACCCGGACGGACCGATCAGCACGCACGTCTGGCCGTCGGGAATGTCCAGTGACAGGTCGCTCACCGCGTTGGCGCCGCCGGGGAACCTCTTGCTGACGTTCTCCAACCGGATCACGGCGTCGTTTACCGTAATCGAATGCCGGCCGGCGCATTCCTCGCCTATGTCGACCCCTGGGTCAACTGGACGTGGCTTCGGGGCCACATACCGCTGTTCGTGGATGCACTTCAGCAGCACCTCACCCTGACCGCGATCGCGGTCGCCGGAGGGCTGGCGCTCTCAATCCCGCTCGGGATCGCGGCCCATCGATGGCGCGCGCTGCGCAACCCGCTGCTGGGATTCTTCGGCGTCGTCTACACGATCCCCTCGTTGGCCCTCTTCGCGCTGCTGGTGCCGTACACAGGGCTCGGCGTCGTCACGGCCGAGATCGGCCTTATCGGCTACACCGTTCTCATCCTCATGCGCAACCTGCTCGTCGGGCTCGAGTCGGTGCCGCCCGACGTCCTCGACGCGGCCGACGGCATGGGGTACCGGCCGTTGGCGAGGCTCCTTTATGTGGAGCTGCCCCTGGCGCTGCCGGCCATGTTCGCGGGCATCCGCATCGCGACTGTCACCACCATCGGGCTCGTGACCATCACGGCCCTGATCGGCCTGGGCGGCCTGGGTCAGCTGATCAACAGGGGCTTGATCGAAAACTTCCACACGCCGCTCGTGGTCGCGACAGGGCTGTCGATCGCGCTCGCTCTGGTTGCCGACCTGACGCTGGTTGGAATTCAGCGCGTCGCAGTCCCATGGTCGCGGGACACGGCGGGATGACACATCTCGCGAACGTCGTCCAATGGTTTGCAGATCCCGCGCACTGGCGTGGGTCCGATGGAATCCCGAATCGGCTGGTCGAGCACATCCAGATCTCCGCCGAGGCGGTCGCCATCGGCGCCTTGATCGCGCTTCCCATCGGAATCGCTCTCGGCCACTACGGACGGTTCGGCAATCTCGCGATCAACATCTCCAACGTCGGGCGCGCGCTTCCGTCATTCGGCCTTCTCGTCATCGCGTTCCAGGTGTTCGGCCTCGGCAATCTGCCCGTCCTGGTCGCGCTCGTCGCGCTTGCCATCCCGCCGATGGTCACGAACAGCTACGTCGGCCTGCGGGAGGTCGACCCCGACGTCAAGGAAGCGGCCCGCGGGATGGGCTATCGCGAGCTGGCCCAGCTCGTACGCGTGGAGCTACCGCTCGCGGTACCCCTGGTGATGGCAGGCATCAGGACCTCGGCAGTGCAGGTGGTGGCCACGGCGACGCTGGCTGCGCTGATCGCCGGCGGAGGCTTCGGCCGCTACGTCATCGACGGGTTCGCCCAGCAGGACTACACGAAATTGTTCGCGGGCGCAGTCCTGGTGGCGGCCCTGGCGATGGCCACGGAGCTGTCGCTTTCGGGTGTGGAATGGCTCCTGGTGCCGCGCGGCATCCGCCTCCTCCAGGCTCGCGCGGCCAACCGGGCCGCCACCTTCAAGACCGCATAAATGGAAGAATCAAGCCAGGGCTGAGGTTGGATCGGCAAACCCAGGGGTGGCAAGGAGAAGAGTGCAATGAATTCAAGGTTCGATTCCAGTAGGTTCCTGGCGGCCTTAGCCGCCCTGGTCTTCGTCGCGACCGCATGTGGCAGCACGGGCTCCGGGACGCCGACAGCTTCCAAGGGCACGCTCACTGTCGCAGGCTTCAACTTCCCAGAGAGCAGCATCCTGGCCGAGATCTACGGCCAGGCGCTCGCCCATGACGGCTACACGATCAACTACAAGCTTTTGCTCGGCACCCGAGAGGTCGTCGCTCCCGCGCTCGAGTCGGGCCAGATCGACCTTTACCCCGGTTACGCGGCGACAGACCTCGAGTTCTACAACAAGGGCGCGGGCGAAGCCAATGGAGACGCGGTGGCCACCACAGCGAAGCTGAACAGCCACCTGCAGCCCCTGGGCCTGACCGCGCTGACGCCGTCACCGGCCGTGGACCAGAACGCCTTTGCTGTGACCACGGATACGCAGAAGAAGTACAACCTCTCGAAGCTTTCCGATCTCGCGGCCATCGGAGGCCAGCTGACCCTCGGCGCGGGCCCGGAGTGCCCGACCCGGCCATTCTGCCAGCCGGGTCTTCAGAAGACGTACGGCATCAACTTCAAGGCGTTCAAGCCGCTCGACACCGACGGGCCGCTGACGCGGGCCGCGTTCAAGAATGGGAGCATCGACGTCGGCCTGGTTTTCAGCAGCGACGGCGACCTCAACTCGCTCGGGCTGGTCGTGCTGCAGGACGACAAGCACCTCGAGAACGCGGACAACGTGATCCCGATCATGCGCCAGGCCGCAGCCAGCGCCGAGGTCACCAGCGTCCTCAACGCGATCAACGCCAAGCTGACCACCGCGGACCTGGTGACCATGAATTCACAGGTCTCGATCCAGCACCAGGACGCCGACGCAGTCGCGGCAGCGTGGCTGCAGCAGCACAACTACAACAACTAGGCGGCTCTTACTAGGCGGCTTTCAGCGTTTCCTCGGGCTGCTTCCGAGCGACCCCGACTGCGTTGGCGGCCGCCCCCGCAATCAGCAGGGCGACCGAGATGAGCATGGCGGTGTGAAAAGCATCCGCTGACGCATAGCGAGCCTGCGCGGCCACGTCGGCCGGCGCGCTCGTGGTCGGGCGGTTGAGCGGGCTCACCTCGGCCCGCAGCGTGGTCGAGTTGGGATCGAGGCCGGGGACCCTCGAAGCCAACGACGTGTAGAAGACCGCCGTCACGGCGACGAATATCAAAGCGCCGGCGAGCTGCGGACCGATGCGCGAGATGGCGTTGTTGATGGACGACGCGAGGCCCGCATGGGAAACGGGAACCGATGCCATGAGCGCCGCGGTGAGGGGCGCCACCATGATCCCGAGCCCGAGGCCGAAGATGAGCGTGGCCGGAAAGAAGTCGATGAGGTAAGAGGTCGGGGGCAGGAGGCTCGACGGCACGTCCGCTCGCAGGTTCCAGGCAGCGCTCGTGGCCGGGACGCGCGCATACAGAAGACACGCCGCGGCCATCAGCAGCGGTCCGATGATCAGGAAGGGGCGGGCCCCATACCGTCCGGCGAGAGTTCCAAAGCGAGGCGACAGCAGCGTGAGCAGCAGCCCACCCGGGATGAACATCAGCCCTGCTGCGGCCGCGCTGTAGCCCAGCGTGCCCTGCACGAACAGCGCCTGGTTGTAGCCCGACGCGAACAGCGCGCCGTAGATCAACAGGGTCGAGACGTTGATGGTGCTGAAGGCGCGCGACTTGAACAGGCTCAAGGGAATGAGCGGATTGCGCGCGCGGGCCATGTAGAAGGGCATTCCGACCGCGGCCAGCGCGCCCACCGCCAGCATCACGTAGGCGACCGGGTCCCGCCACTCGCGCTGCTGGCCGTAGACGGTGCCGAAAGCCAGGCCGCCGACCGCGACCCCGACGATGATCGCTCCCAGCCAGTCGAAGCCGGCGGGGCGGTCGTCCGAGCGACTCTCGGGCACGTGCCGCCACGTCGCGTACAGCGCGATGGCGGTGATAGGGATGTTGATCAGGAAGGCGGCGCGCCACGACAGGGTGTCCACGAGCAGGCCGCCCACCGCCGGACCGAGCAGGGTGGTGCCCGACGCCGCCCCCGACCAGATCCCGAAAGCGCGACCCTGGAGCGGGCCGCTGAAGTTGGCGGTGATGAGCGCCAGCGAACCGGGGACCAGGAAGGCGCCCGCGACTCCCTGCAGGACACGCAGCACGACCAGCGTCTCGAGGTTGGGCGCAAGGCCGCACAGCGCCGAGGTGAGGCCGAATCCAACCAGCCCCAGCATGAACACGCGCCGCCGCCCATAGACGTCGGTGAGGGCGCCGGCCAGGATCAGCAACGTGCTCAGCGACAGCAGGTAGCCCGTGTAGACATAGGTCTGGCCCTCGAGGACGCCGACCAGCGAGTGCGGCAGGTCGCGGCCGATCCTCGGCAGGGCGACGTTGACGACCGTGCCGTCGAGGAAGACTGTGGCGGACGCGGCCACGGTCGCGACCAGGATCCATTTTTGCGTGCGACTCATTCCGCTGTACCTTAGCCCTGGTGGATCGCGAAGAAGCGCTCGCGGACCTCGACGCCGCGCGCGCGGAATGGGAGGCGGCTTTCGCCCAGGTGCCCGATGCCGCGCTGGCCTACCTCAAGCCCGGCGACGACTACGCGCTCGGCGGTCTCCAGGTGCATGTCAACTGGGTCCTGGTCCACTACGGACGCGTGCTCGATGCCCTCAGGGCCGATCCGCATCAAACATTGGAACCGCTCGACAAGCCAGATGAGTCCGAGGACGCCAACAGGAGGGCGAAGGCGGGCCTCACGGCTGCCGAGCGTAAGCCGTCCCTCGAGGAGATGTCCGGGCTGCACCGGTTCGTCAGGGAGGCTGCCGCGGGCCTGTCGCCGGCCGACTGGTCCCAAAAGACTCCCGTCATCTACGGAGAAGGACAGGATCCGTATCCCACCAGCCCCGACGACGTGGTCGGCTGGCTTCGCGACCACTATCGCGAGCACGTGCAGCAGTGCCCCGAGCTGATCGCCTCGTGGCGCGAGATGAGCTAAACGCCCCAGTCTTCTAGGGCAGCCGGTTGATCCAACCGGGGGTCGCATACTTGGTCTTCGCGAGCTCGATCGCGGCGTCGACTTCTGCTTGCGACAGCTCTCTGACCTGCGCGTGGAACTCGGCCGTGAAGGATCGCTCCATATGGCGAGCGACTTCCGCGCAACGCATAGACGTGAACTCCGACAGCGGTGACACGGATTTGTCTGCGCTGCGCACGCCGCGATCGGACAGACGCTCGCGCCCGATGCGGATCAGCCTTGATAGAAGGGCCGGGTCCATCGAGTGCGCGATCGTCGTGTGGTGGAGGACGAAGCCGCGCCGCCGCGCCTGCGCCGCCCCCGCGATCTTTCCGCGCGGCGAGATGATGTCGTTGATCTCGCGATAGGCGGCCGGTACGCCAAGCGCAACGAACGCGCGCACCGCCCAAGCGTCGAGCGCGGCGTAGGACTGGCGGAACGATAGGCCCTCCACCACGGTGGCCGGAACATATAGCGAATAGGTGATGGTCCGATCCGGCTCGCAAAGCATGGTGCCCCCGCCGCTCATGCGTCGCGTCACCGTGAAACCGAGCTCTTCGGCCGCAACGACGTCGACCTCGTTCACCACCGACTGATGCGAGCCGATCACAAGCGCGGGCTCGATCCAATCCCAAAAGCGCACGGTCGGGCGCCGCAGGCCGGCGATGACCCGCTGCAGGAGTACCTCGTCCACCGCCATGTGCATGTGAGCGGAATGGGGTGTGTATGCGATGAGATCCCAGTCGAGCTGGGCCAGACGATCGGTGGTCATGGCTCTGCCAGGATTATCAAAATATGCGCCCTTTCACCCCACGAACTCAGAGGCTAAGGCCGTGAGTTCGCGGGGACCCCAGTAACAGGAGCGCGCGCCCGGCGCTTACCGTGATGCAGCGAAGAACTCTGTGGACGCTCTACGCGTGCAACCTGCTCGCCTCGGTCGGGTTCTGGTTCTTCCTGCCTCTCCTGCCGATATTTCTGTCGCGCCGAGGCAGCTCTGCGGCGCTCGTGGGTGCCGTATTCGCGGCCGGCCTCCTCGCGAGCGCCGCGATTCGCTACCCGGCGGGCTGGGCCGCGGACCGATTCGGCACCCGGCCGGTGATGATCGCGGCGTTGGGCCTCGAAGCCGTGCTCTTTCTCGCCTATCTACCCCACCTGCCGCTCTTCGCCTTCATTGCCATTCGGTTCCTGCATGGCGCGGCGACTGGGGCTTTCTTTCCCGCGGCCAACGGCCTGATTGCGGAGGTGGCGCCGCCGAAGGAGCTGGGCAAAGCCTTCGGGCTCATGCAGTCGACCAATATGGCCGGCATCATCATCGGTCCGGCCGTCGGCGGGTTGATCGCGCTGTTCAACCTGAGCGTGGTGTTCGTCGTCGCGGCGTTGGTCTCAGGCCTCGCCGCCGTCGCGATCCTCACGATTCCCAACGTCCGGGTAGAGCCGACGACCGAACCTCCTGTCGGCGCCTTATCGATGGCCCGAGCGCTGCTCCCCCTCATCGTCCTCGGCGCCGGGACGGCGTACATGATCGGCACGTTCGACACCATCTGGTCGCTCTACATGACGTATCGGGGCGCGACGACGCTCGCGGTAGGAATCTCGTTCGCCACGTTCGGAATTCCCGCCCTGCTGGTCAGCGCTCGTGCCGGTGCCCTCGGTGATCGGTTCGGCGGCCAAAAGCTGATCGTTGGCTCGCTTCTCGTCACAGCATTTTTCTCGTCGATCTACCCCTTTATCGCATCGGTGCCGTGGCTGATCGGCCTGGGGCTCATCGAGGGCGCGTTCACCATCTCAGGCTCACCCAGCCTCATCGCCGAGGTGAGCCGCCAGGCTGAACCCGGCCACCAGGGCCGCACGCAAGGCGTGTTCCAGACCATCCAGACGGCGATCGAGATCCTGGGCGCCCTCGCGGGGGGCTATCTGTTCACCCTCGGCCCGGCTTACGCCTTCCTGGCCATCACGGCCGTGTGCCTGCTCGGGGCGGCGAGCCCGCTGCTGCCATGGCGACCGCGGCCTCGGCGAGGGGCCTCAGTAGCGAACATCATCGAGCCGCCGCCATCCATATGACACCTCATCCAGGGTGGCGGACCCGATCGTGATGGGCTGTGTGCGCACGTATATGCCGCCCAGGCGCTCGTAGAACTCGCGCGCCGGGCGATTGTCCCGCAGGACCCAGATGATCATGTTGCTGTGGCCGAGCTCGCGCAGGCCCTCGACCATCGCCCGCACCAGCTCGCGCCCAAAGCCGCGTCGCTGGGCGGCGTCGAGCACATAGATCGCGTAGATCTCGCCATCAAAGCCCCGCTCGCCGGCGCGCTCGCGGCCGCCGGACGCGAAGCCGACCACGTCGGCGCCGTCCTCGGCGACGACAACCTTCGACGTGCCCTCCGCGATGACGCGCTTCCATCGTTCGGTGTAGTTCGTCTCGCTCAGCGATTCGAGGAAGTCGTCCGGCAGCAGGCCGCGATAGGTCGACAGCCAGCTCGCTACGTGCACGCGGGCAATCGCAGGCGCGTCGCTCACGGTCGCCGTCCGGATCATGACGAAACAACAGGTACGCTGCGCCTCACGCCCGAACGTATGCGATCAAGGCGCGAGCTTCGGCGATGACCTCGCCGCTCTCTACCTGCTCGACGGTGGCCTCGCAGAACGCCAACCGGCGGGTGCGGTGGCGAACCCGCGCGCGGCAGATGAGCCGGCCCGGTTTGCCCGGCCGGAAGTAGTCGACCTTAAGGTCCGCGGTGGTGGTCATCTCGCCCTCGTCGGCGAGGGTGAAAGCGACGGTGGCGAGTGTTTCGTCGGCCAGGGTCGCGATCGCTCCGCCATGCACGATCGGTCCCTTGCTGGTCGGAAACCCGTGGGCATCCGCGGTGAAGTTGCCTTCGAGCACGAGGGTGCCAGGACCGACCTCGACCAGCCTCCCGCCGATGTTGGCGATCATGCCGTTGGTGGCCCACTCCTTGTACAGCTCGGGCAGCGTGCGTACGCCGTAGGTCGTGTCGCTCACGGATTGAGCTCGCGGTGCAGCTCGAGCACGGGGTCGATCGGCACGTAGCCCATCTGCTCGTTGAGGTGCAGGATGGGCGCGTTCTCGCCGTCGTTTTGTGTGCGGATTCGCTCCACGCCGAGTGCGATCGCTTGCGCGATGGTCTCGTACTTCAGCGCCCGCGCGATTCCACGGCCGCGGACGCTTCGAGCTGTGGTGGTGAAAGCCGTCCAGGGCACGCCGCGAGTCGGCGGGTACTCGATCGCCGACAGGCCGACGATCGCGTCCCCCTCGCGCGCGATCCAGAAGCGATCCGCGCGAGTGCCGGGATTGTCGAACCATAGATGGCGCCACTCCTCGTACGACATCGCGTGCATGGGCACGGTGGTCGGGATGTCCCGCTCCCCCTTGGTCGACATCTCGTAGAGCTTGGTCAGCCGGTCCGGATCGGTGTCGCGGTCCAGCGTCAGAACGCGTACGCCCTGATTGCGCATGCGCTCACGGCCCTCCTCGGCGCCGGCCAGCAGGCGTCCTCGGTGCGCGGTGAGGTCGAGCTCCCACTGCCGGCCGCGCCGCACCTCGCGGTAACCCCTGCGCTCCAGGATTTGGATCTCGTTCTTGATGTTCTCTCGCACTCGCGCCACGCCGATCTCGCCTCCCTCTGCGCGCACCCAGGCCTCGCCCACGTCGACGAGCTGCTCGTAATGCGCGTCGGTCCAGATCTTTGGATGCAAGATGAACCGAAGCGAGACGAAGCGCTTGGGCATCTGTTTCCACGCCATGTGCGCCGCATAAAGCAATGCGATCACAGAGCCATCGCGTTCGGCCAGCGTCCTCGTGAACACCTCGCCCGCCGGAGGAGAGGCCCACCGGAACCGGAGCATCTCTGGATCGCGAGGTTCATCGGGGGTCCGCGCCGTCTCCAGGTCTGCGACTCTCACAGCGTCGGCGATGGTCGCGGGGCGCAGCTCGAGAGCGGTTTGGGCTTTGGCCATCAGCGCCAGACCAGCCTAGCATTGAGCATCCGGTTAATCTCTGCGCCGTGTTTGGGCGCGCGCTCCAGAGGGTCCCGGGGCGAGGACGGCCGTCGCGATCGGGTTTGCGCATCGCGCTCTCGCCGTCATCGTGGGGTGTCAGCGACATCCCGGATTGGGGGGAACAGCTCGAAGCCGAACGCGTCCTCTCCGAAGTCTGGTCGCTGGGCATCTCCGCGATCGAGGCCGGACCGCCCGGCTTCCTTCCGGATCGCAGCGACATGGCCAAGCTTCTCCTGCGCCGGCACTGGCTGCGCGTCATCTCGGGCCAGGCGCATGCGGTCCTACACCACCACGACATTCGCGGACCAGAGCTGGCCCACATCGACGGCCATGCCAGCTGGCTCGCTGCGGTCGGCGCCGAGACGCTCGTGCTGTCTGCGATCGCACCGCGAGGCGCGAGCACGGCCCACGGCATCGTGCTCGACAGCGCAGGCTGGGCGCACCTGCTGCATTTGATCGGTTCGGTCGAGCACGTGTGCGCGAAACATCGGCTCAAGCTTGCTGTGCTGCCGCGATTCGGCAGCATGATCCAGGGCCCGTCCGATATCGAGAGGCTTCTTGTCGGCACCGAAGCCGGCCTCTGCTTCGACCCCTGCCATCTGATGATGGTGGGAGCTGACCCTCTAGAGGTGCTCGAGCTCGCGGCGGGCCGGATCCGTCACGTGCGCCTCAACGATGTGGACGCCGACCTGGTGCGCGAGGTTCGAGAACATCGCATCGACTATGGGCAGGCTGTGAACCGCGGGTTGTTCAAGTCGTTGGGCCAAGGAGATGCGCGCCTGGAGAACGTGATCGAAAGCCTGCAGCGGTCGAAGTACAGGGGCTGGTATGCGATCGACCAGGACGTCCGGCTCAAATCCACGGACGACAAACCGCTGCCCGACATCAAGCGAGCGCTCGACTACGTACGCCGACTCGTCGCTGCTTGATAAGTAGTCAGACGCGGGCCTCCCCACCACGTGGGGAGGTGGGCCGCGCTATGGCGCGGCCCGGAGGGGACGTGCTGCTTTAGACACGACGACTCATCCCCGCCCAGAAAGGTTCGCGGATCTTCCGCTTCAGGAGCTTCCCCGCGGCGTCGCGCGGAAGCTCGTCGACGAAATCGACGGTGCGCGGCTTCTTGTAGCCGGCCAGGCGCTGATCGCAAAACGCGATCAGCTCGCCGGCGGACGCGCTCATTCCCGGCCGCAGCTGAACCACCGCCTTGACGGACTCGCCCCATTGGTCGTCGGGCACGCCGATGACGGCAGCGTCCATCACCGCCGGGTGCGCGTGGAGCACCGCCTCGACCTCCGCTGGGTAGATGTTCACCCCGGCCGAGATGATCATGTCGACCATCCGGTCGCAGATGAAGTAGTAGCCCTCATCGTCTCGATAGGCCACGTCGCCCACCGAGAAGAAGCCGTCGTGAAGGCTCTTGCCGGTGGCGTCGGGACGGTTGTAGTACTCGGCCAGCCACGAGTTGCGGACCATGAACTCGCCGGGCTCGCCGTTTCGGACCTCGCGGCCATCAGGTCCCGCGAGCCTGATCTCCTGGCCCGGGACGGCGGTGCCGCAGGACGATGGCTTGCGCAGCTGGTCTTCGGGCCGCAGCACCGTGTTGATGCCGGTCTCGGTTGCGCCATAGAACTCCCAGAGCACCTGACCCAGCACCGCCTCGGCGCGCACCTTGAGCGCGTGCGGACACGGCGCGGCGCCCAGGATGAGCGCTCGCAGGGATGAAAGATTGCGCGGCCGCCGCTCCTGCGCATCCAGCAGCCGCTGAAGCAGCGTCGGCGCCATGAAAGTCGTCGTCACGCCATGACGCTCGATGAGGTCCAGGGCGCCTTCGGCCTCGAACCTTCGGCTGAATGACGTCGGTGGCGCCGAGCACCTGGTGCAGGGTGGCGAAGAAGGCGACGGCGCTGTGATATCCCGGCCCGCACACGAGGTGGACGTCGGACTGGTTGAGGCCGAAGATCGATATGACCTGCAGGACGTTCTCGATGTTGACGCCGTTCGGGCGCCACGCGCCCTTCGGGTGGCCGGTGGTGCCCGACGTGTAGATCATCGACGCGCCCAGCCCGCCCCAAACCGCGGCATCGAGGGCGGTGTCCGGAGCCGCGGTCATCAGGTCGCGGTACGACAACCAGCCTTCAGGCTTCTTGCTCCCGGTGGCGATGTATCGCCGCCCACCTTTCACGTCGGGCCGCGCCGCCTCGACGATCTCGACGTGGTCGTCATCGGCGCACACGACCTTCGCGCCCGAATCGTTCAGCACGTAAGCGACCTCCGGCCCCCGCAAGCGGTAGTTGACCGGGACGGTGATCAGGCTGACACGGCGAAGGCCGCCGGTGATCTCAAAGCCCACGGTCGAGTTGAAGGACATGATCGCGACGCGGTCGCGCGGTTCGCAGCCAAGATCGCTGAACAAGTGGGCGGCCCTGTTGGCGCGCCGGTTCAAAGTCGAGAAGTCGACGATGTTGTCGCCAAGGATCAGTGCGGGTTTGTTCGGATTGCTCTCTGCGTGGACCTTGAGAAAATCGATGTCGGCCACGAAAACAATCGTAGGCGGCTACTTACTTGGAGATACTTTGGCGGTGGGCGTGGAAGTCGGAGTCACGGCCGCCGCGCGGCAAGGCGCGTTCGAGCCCAACCCGAAAGTCGAGGCGGTGGGCGTCACGCTGCCCGTGATCACGACGCGATATCGCGTGCACCCGCCCAGTAGCGCCCAGGTCTCCGACGCCGTCCAGTGATGGAAGGCGACCCCGGCCGGCAGGGGCGGGTACTGCTGGAGCACCGCAGCGGTGGGATCTGTGATCGACTCGATCGGCGACGCCGTCAGTGAATCGAACTGCCATAGATAGACCTTGGTCAGCGGCCGCGCCTCCGGGGTGTCCGCCCCGGCCGGCAGCTTGGTGGCGTCGAGGAGCGCGTCGACGAAAGCCTGTGGCCCATGGTTGGGCTTGACCAGAGCCAGGCTCTCACCGGCGATCGGTGCTGACCAGTCGACGCCGATGATGTTTTGGCTCGACAGCAGCCGGCTCCTCGGCACTGTGCCATCGGCTGCGGTTGCGTTGTAGATCTGAATCTCGCCGCTTATGGTCGCCACAAGCTCCTTGGCGTCCGGACTCCACGCCAGTCCGTCGGCATGCGCCACCTTGGAGTTCACATGGTGAGGCGCTGCTGATGGGCGGGGGCTCGCCGAGGTGGGCGACGCTGCTGGAGGCGCCGCCGACCCACTCGCGGCGGGCGAAGATGAAGCGATCGGGGCCGCTACGTTGATGGGCTCGATCACCGGTCCCTGGTCGGGCACCGAGATCGCGGCCAGAGTGCCGTCGGCGCTGATGGCGATCGGTCCGTCCTCGGGTCCAAGCGCAAGCGGGAACGGGTTGAGGATGGCGGCCGTCGGGTTGAGCCAGTACCACACGCCCGTGCCGACCGCTCTCACGGCGATCAGCCCGTCCGTCCCGGGAGCAGCCCCCTCAGTGAAGAGCGCCGCCTGCGCAGGCGGCTTCGCCAGCACCTTCACCGGTGAGGGCGAGCGGGTCAGGTCGAACGCGTCTGTCTCGTAGTTGGCGCAGCAGCCGACCGTCAGGGCCAGGTAGTGGGCGTTGGCGGCGAGGCCGAACGGTCCCTCGCTCTGGAGGTCGGCCGACGCCGCCACCGGCTCGATGGTGCCGGCGAACGGATCGGCCCGGAACAGCCAGTCGTACGGAACCACACCGGCCGTCGTCCGGCGCTCCGCGGGTCTATCGTCGTGGATCGTGAAATACAAGACCGGGTACGGCACTCCGGGCGCCGGGGCCCACACGGGGCCGGAGGCCCTGAATGCGCCGCCCGCGGGCAGCGGGGCCACGAGCGTCGATTTACCCGTGGTTGGATCGAGCACGCCGACGCCCTGGTCGCCGAGGTAGGCGATGAGCCCGCGCACGAGCGCGCCCTGGACCGGAGATGGGGAGTGCACGCCGCCGGTGGTGGGCGTGCCTCCTCCACATGCGGTCGCGAGGATCAGCGCCACCGCCGGGACCACAGCGCGAAGGCGCCGGGAAATGGGAAGTCGCACGTGAATCGCCGATGTTAACGGGCGCAACCGCTGTGGTGTTACCCGGCCCGAGCCCGGCGCGTTGCGTATTCGTGGTGAAAACAGCACTGATCGCGGCTCTGACGGCCCTGGTTCTGTCCGCTTGCGGCAGCGCCGGTCTCGGCAGCGCGTCCAGTCCGACTCCGAACCCGTCGGAGGGCCCCGGTCTCGGCTTCGACGCCCAGGTCACCGAGCTCGACACGGCGATCACGATCCACACCGGCCAGAAGCTGGAGGTCGTGCTTCACGCCCGCTCGGGAATGAGCGACTGGGGCAACGTCAGGTCCAGCGATCCGTCGGTGCTGTCTCCGATCGTGAATCCAGCGGCGACCGCGGTCCGCGGCGTCACCCTGGCGGCGTTTCAGGCCCTTGCGCCGGGCCAGGCGGACATAACAGCCAGTGCAGGCGCGGCGTGCTCGCCAGGGATGATGTGCCCGATGTACGCGATGCTCTACTCGGTGAGGGTAACTGTTACTTAGGCGCTACGAGCCGGCGGCGCGAATGGCGTTGGCCACCGCTTCCAGCTCCGCCCGGCTCGGGGGGTGCTCGTAGGTCTTCGGGAACTCGAGGCTGAAGCCGTCTCCGGGGTAGCGAGGGATCACGTGCACATGGAAATGGGGCACGTCCTGAAAGGCGACCTCGCCGTCCATGACCAGGAGGTTCACGCCGCTTGCCCCGAGCGTCTGCCGCGCCAGCGCGGCCATTCGCCGCGCGACCTTGAACGCCCGCATGGCCACGGTCTCGTTGACGTCCTGCATCAGCACTGCGTGCTCGCGCGGCACCACCAGCATGTGCCCGTGAGTGATGGGCTGGATGTCCATGAACGCAATCACGGTGTCGTCCTCATGGGTGATGCTCGCGGGCGATTCGCGGCGAACGATCGCGCAGAAGATGCAGTCACTCATGGCTGCCAAACTCTAGCGCGTCGATCACTCGCCCTGGACCGCGGGCTCGGCTGCGTCGGCCGCGGGCGGGGCGACATCTTCGCGCCGGCCGCCGAAGCCGTTCACGTCGTTGATGCCGGTCTCGAACGGGAGGGCGTTTTCGCCGTCGAGCGTTATGACCGTCACCAGCTCAGACGCTTCGCCTTGAGTTGGCGAGGACCCCGAAGAGTCCCCGTTGCTGTCCGCCTCGAGCGGTACGCGCTGGCCGCGCCGCCGCCTGCGTGCCCTGCGGTCGCCTCGATGGGGCCGTGACAACCGCTGCACCTGGGAGCGGATGCCCACGCGCTGGCAGGCGGTCACCACGGCGCCCACGCCCGCGACCAGGCCCTCCTCCCTGGCGTGCTCGAAAAGAGGTCCGAACAGGTCGGGCGCGCCGGGGATGACCGTCTTCGAGTCCCCGACGATCACGAGCAGCTTCTTGGCGCGCGAGATGGCGACGTTGACGCGGTTGGGGTCGTTGAGGAAGCCGATGGCCGCCCGATCGTTGGAGCGCACCAGGGAAAGGATGACCGCGTCCGATTCGCGGCCCTCGAACGCGTCGACCGACTCGATGTCGTCCGGCGGGACGATGCCCTTCAGGGCGCCCTGTAGCCGGTTGACCTGCGAGTTGTACATTGCGATCACGGCGAGGTGGGCCTTGCGGACGCGCCTACGGATGATCGAAGTGATGTCCTTGCAGAGTGCGACCTCGAACTCGTTGGCGACCGAGCGCTGGGCGTCGCGGTACTCGTCCTGCGCTCCGGTGTCCACCCACACGAGCTCGCGGTCGAAAGGCCATGGCAGTGGCATTCTGGGATGCGGCGCCTCGTGGATGAGCTTGCCATCGTAGAAGAGGTCCGAGACGACGCGGCCGATCGGCTCGCGCATCCGGTACTGGCGGGGCAGCATGATCTTGGAGCTGGCCGGCACCTTGTCCCACATCCAGCCGTAGAAGCTGTCGTCGCGAACCACCTCGTCGAGCGGCTGCTCGATCTTGAACGTGGACGCGGCCTCCTCCATCACAGGCGGCAGCTGCTTGAGGTCTCCGATCATCACCCAACGCTTGGCCAGGGGAAAGAGCGCCAGCGCCTCGTTGGCTCTCACCTTGTTGGCCTCGTCGAGGATCAACCAGTCGAACACCTTGAACCGCAGCCTGGAATCGATCGCCAGCCGGTTGCAGGTGCCGGCGACGAGGTTGTAAGGCTCGAGGTCGTCGCCCTCGACCAGCGTGGGTCGGAGCCGGCGCGGCACCTTTCCGGGCTCAGCGATTCGCGCCTGGCGCACGTGCGAGAAGCCCAGGAGGCGTTCCTGGCCGGTGTCGACCGCGTCGTTGGAGTGCGAAGAGAGGAGGATCGAAGCGGCTGGCGTGCGGCCGAGGATGCGGCGGATCGATTCCACGATGGCCGTCGTCTTGCCCGTCCCGGGTGGCCCCTGGATCATGTAGAGCTGGCCGGGACGCATCCCCATCACGCGGGCGACGGCCTCGGCCTGCTCTTCGTTGGGGTCGGGTAGATGGTGCGCGCGCTTGCCGTCGAGCGGGACCCGCGGCGGGCTCCCCAACCAGCCGGTATCGGCCAGCTCCGCAGCGAGCGCCCCCGTGCGCGGGCTGCCGATCTGCAGCTGCCGGATCACCGAGCGCTGGGCCTCGAACATCTCCACGCTGGCGGTCGGCAGCACGATGCCCTCGTCAGGCAGAGGGTCGTAGCGGCGGAAGCTCACCCACAGGTTGGAGCCCTGAATGCGGTCCAGCGACATGCCGCGGTACTCGGGAAACCCGGCCGAGCGGACGGTCAGCGAGTCGATGCCGCGGTAGATGCGGCCGTCGGCGTCGTCGACCAGGTGGAGGATCGCGCGGACGTACTCGCCCCCGCGCATGTCCTCACCGCATTCGGGGCAGTGGATTCCGGTCGAGGTCGGCACCTCGGTCTCGCACTTCGGGCATTCGATCCACTGCTCGGTCGCCTCGTAGCGCCGTACCGCCGCCTCGGCGAGCTTCTCGCGGTAGTCGCGAAGGTGCTCGATGAAGCGGAGAGTCGAATCGAGGATCGGCAGCGTCTTGGCCTTCTCGCGCAGGACGATGGCCGTGAAGCCTTCCAGGTCCCCGTCCCACTCCTTGACCAGCTGCAGCTCCTGGTAGCCGATCCGGAGGCGGTTTTTCTCCATCTCGAACTCGCCGTCGAGCTCCTGCCAGTCGGTGATCTCGAGCGCCAGGCCGATAGGCGTCCGGCCCAGCCGTCCCGTCAGGAGCGTCTGCCGGACCTGGCCGACGAATTCCAGCGGCTTATCGGGCTTGACGATGGTGTAGGTGCCGTCGATGCTCCGCTGCTCCTCGAGGACCTGCCGGAGCAGCTCGGCGCCGCCGGCGGCTTCCAGCGCGGTGACCTTCGCCGCCGCGGGCGTGCCCGGGCGGACGCGGATTCCGAGCCGGCCGGCCTGCACCTCCTCGCCCGGAATATCCGGGTTCCAGAGCATGAGGACGTCGCCGGGGTTGGGCGTGCTCACGTCAAGCAGACCTAGGGGTCGATACGCGGTTTGGACATGAAATAGGGTTCAACTGAGTTCAAAAAAGGGGTCCCCAGGCGGGACCTAGCACCCCAATGGGCAGGCCTTACGTTAGCACACAAATACCCTATCCCCGCACGGCAGAGGGGTGCGCCGGGAGCTGGCTTCGCCAGGCCCGGCGCCTCAAGGGGGGAGTTCCCCCCTTTCAACTAGAAGTCTGGAGAGGGGCGTGAGGCGGTATTCGGGGAGAGGTCTGGAGAGGAGCGTGAGGCGGTATTGCCGTCTTGCGTATTGCACTATTGACTGGCCGTGTGGAAGAACCGCCTCAAGCCCTACGAGATCCTCAGCGAGGACGACGTCGAGGCGATCCACGGGCAGGCGATGACCATCCTCGAGGAGATCGGGGTCGACTTCCTCGACGGGCACGCCCGGGACATCTTCGGCAAGGCCGGGATGAAGATCGAAGACATGCGGGTGAGGTTCGACCGCGACTTCATCCTGGAAACGGTGGCCAAGACGCCGGCCACGTTCGAGCTCCAGGCCCGCAACGCCTCCCGCTCGGTCGTCCTGGGCGGCGACAACGTGGTGACGGCGCCGGTCTACGGGCCGCCCTTCATCACCGACCTGGAGCGCGGGCGCCGTGGAGCCACGATCGAGGACTTCAACAACTTCGACAAGATGGCGCAGGCGATCGACCAGATCCACTGCGCCGGGGGCACGACCGTCGAGCCCGAGGACCTGCCGCTCGGCTCGCGGCACCTCGACATGGTGTATTCCCACCTCCGCTGGACCGATAAACCCTTCATGGGCAGCGTCATTTCGCGTGAGAACGCCCGCGACACCATCGAGATGGCCTCGATCGTCTTCGGCGGGCGCGATCGGATCGAGAAGACCCCGGCCGTGATCAGCCTCGTCAACGTCAACAGCCCGCTGCGTTACGACGACCGCATGCTGGGCGCGCTGATCGAGTACTCGGAAGTCGGCCAGCCCGTGATCGTGACGCCCTTCCTGATGGCGGGCGCCATGTCGCCGATGGGCCTCGCCGGCACTGTGGCGCAGCAGACGGCCGAGGCTCTGGCGGGCATCGCGCTGGTGCAGCTCATCCGCCCAGGGACGCCGAGCGTATACGGGTCTTTCCTCACCAACACCGACATGCAGTCCGGTAGCCCCGCGTTCGGGACCCCTGAGTCGGCGATGGGGATCCTCGCGAGCGCGCAGATGGCCAGGCACTACAACCTCCCCTTCCGCGGCGGAGGCGCGCTGACCTCGTCCAAGGCACCCGACGCCCAGGCCGCGTACGAATCGATGATGTGCATGTGGCCGACCATCCTCGGCCGCGTCAATTTCGTCCTCCATGCCGCGGGCTGGCTGGAAAGCGCGCTGCTCGCCTCGTACGAGAAATTCATCATCGACGTCGAGGCCCTGCGGATGTTCGAGTGGATCCTCAGTCATGGGATGCCCGTGGACGCCGAGGGCATGGCCATGGACGCGATGCGCGAGGTCGGCCCCGGCGGGCATTTCCTGGGCGCCGAGCACACGTTGCGCAACTACCGCACCGGCTTCTATCGTCCGTGGATCTCGTCGACCGAGAACTTCGACCGCTGGAACCGTTTCGGCGCGAGGACCGCTGACGTGGTCGCGGCCGAAAAGTGGAAGCAGGTACTGGCGGAGTACCCGGATCCGGGCATAGATCCGGGCGTTGACGAGCAGCTGAAGGAGTTCATCACGAGGCGCAAGCAGGAGCTCGGCGATTCCTAGGCTCCGCGAGACCGATCGTCCCCCACTTGATCTCCCCCGCGATCGGGGGAGTCAATAGCGACGAAAGAAAAGCTCCTCGTCCGCATCGCGTCGCCGGCGCCTGCGCCGGCCAGCGGATCCGCAACCGCGGCCGTCGTCGCAGCCGCGGCCGCCCTCGTACAGAAGGTGACAAGACTTTCGGGCAAGCAATGGCCGGAGGCCGCCGAGATGCACGGGCGCGCCGAGCGGTTGCGCCTGCAAAGCGAAGAGCTCATCGAGCAGGACTCGTTGGCCTACCTCGACTTTGTCGAAGCGGTCCGATCGGGCCAGGGGGTCGCCGGCGCCCAGGCGAGGACGATCCAGATCCCACTCGAAATCGTCAGGGCCGCCGCCGAAGTCGCCGCGCTGGCCGAGCAATCAGCCGTTTTGGGGAATCCGAAACTTCGTGCCGACGCGGTGGTGGCGGCGATGCTCGCGTCAGCGGCTGCAGAGGCGGCTGCGTACCTGGTCGGTGTCAACGTGGGCGATACCGCGGACGTGCGTGTCGACGAGGCGCGGAGACTCGCCGCCGAGGCTAGTGCGACGCTTCGGCCGCCAGGCGTTCGAGGCTCCGCAAGTGGTCGCGGTCGTGGTCGAGCGCGACCTGCAGATAGCCATCGACGGTGAGCTCTCCATATTTGGCGTGCACGCCCACGCGGTTGCGCTCCTCTTAGCTCAACGCGCGAACATAGTCGATGAGCCGGTTGCGCGTGCCTGCCCACTCCGTCAGGGCGCTCTCCAACGAGATGCCTTCGAAGTCCCTGTCGTCGTTGCTGTAGAACTCGAACTTCGGACGCTCGCCCGCGGCCATCGCCCGGATGCGCGGCTCGAAGCACTCTTTCTCGGTGGTCGCGAGGTGGGCGGCGATGTCGCGCAGCGTCCAGGCGCCGACACGGGCCGGGTGGTCGTCCGCGACGAGCTGGGTCATGGCGACCATCAATTGCTGGCTGGCCTTGAGCTCCTCCAGCAGGGTGTCGGTCACGCGGATGGCTCGGGCTTCATGAGCCGATCCCGCGGGTTGGCGTGGTCGAGCTCGGCCACCACGGCGGCCAGCACGTCCTCAGGCGTGCCCGCCATCGCCTCGACCGGACCCCAGCGCCAGCCGTCGAGGTAGGCGTCCATGTCGGTCGAGCCGTCCTTCATCGCGTAGGCGTCGATGGCGACCTGGAAGCGGTCGGGCATCATTTTCTTGACCTGAGCATCCCCCTCCCACGCCTTGACCTGCGACGGAATGTGCTTCCAGAACATGACCTGATAGGAAGCCAACGCTCTCAGACCATTGCCAGGTCGGTATGAACGTCGACCAGTTCAGCAAGTCGGTCTTCCAGCTCTCCGAGGCCGACGTCGTTGATCTCGAGCGGCAGCCCAAGGTAGGCAGCGATCTCTTCCGCCTTGTCCGCGAGGCGTGCGTTCGGCACCTGGCGCAGGTAGAGCAGCGCCTCGTAATTGCCGAACAGCATCTTCTTCAGGTCCGGGTGCCGGTCAAGGCCCAGGCCCCGCACGACAGCCCGCTCGAAGTTGCGGACCAGCCAGTCCGTGAGGAAAAACGTCGCCGGGCGCTCCTCGCTCACGCGCTCGAAGAGATCCGCCCCGGCCAGCATCTCGTAGCAATGCGGGCCGCGCACGCGCGAGGCTCCCACCTCGTCGAGGATCGGTTCCAGCTTTCCATTCATGCCGCAGTCGCCGTACACGACGACGAGGTGCTCATAGCGCGGGCGCAGCTCGTGCAGCTTCTCGCGGAGCTCTTCGACGATGCGATTCGGGTACAGGTGCAGCAGCGCCGAGACGCCGTAGATGTCGACGTCCCAGCCGCGCCGGTCGACGATGTCCTTGACCTCTTTGCCAAGGGCGCCGCAGATGACGAATGCCGTGCTGGCCTCCCCACCACGTGGGGAGGTCGGCCCGGCCGCAAGGCCCGACCGGGAGGGGAGATTCAAGCTGGCAATGCTCACGACACTAGCTCCATATCCGGAAAACGGAGGACCGCGACGAATGCGTCGTTGAAATCGGAGCGGCCCGAGAGCTCGATGTATTCGATACGCGAGGGGAGCTCGAAGGCCACCTGTCGCTCGCGATACGACAGCAGCGCGATCTTCGCGCCCTCACCGGCGGAGTTGCCGACGGCGATGATCTTGTCGACGTCGACCTCGGGCACGAGTCCGATGATCTTGGCGCTCTCTGGATTGAGGTATGACCCGAATGATCCGCCCAGGTAGATCTCATCGAGGTCCGAGGCGGTGACGCCGAGGATGTCCATCAGGATCTTGATCCCAGTCGCGATCGAGCCCTTGGCGAACTGCAGCTCGCGCACGTCGCGCTGGCTCAGATAAACGCCCTCGGCGAGCAGGAACGCACGGACGCCCTCGACCTCGATGAGGCGATCGGCCAGCGGATGGTTCGGGACGTCGGCGGCGGACCGCATTCGGCCCGAGTGGTCGAGCAGGCCAACGTTGAGCAGCTGCGCGACCGCATCGACCAGCCCTGAGCCGCACAAGCCGATCGGGGCCACGTCGCCTCCGATCACCTGGAGCTCGACGCGGTCGCTGAGCTGAACGCCTTCGATGGCGCCGTCGGTTGCGCGCATGCCGCACTTGATCTGGCTGCCCTCGAAGGCAGGGCCCGCCGGGGCCGCGGTCGCAAGCGTGCGCTGGCTGCTCCCGATCACGATCTCACCGTTCGTGCCGACGTCGACGAACACGCGCATCTTGTCCTCGCGCGCGATGTTGGTCGCAAGCACGCCGGACACGATATCGGCGCCGACGTAAGCGCCAAGCGCGGGCAGCGTCTGGATGAAGCCGGCCGGATGAATCCGAAGGCCCACCTCGCTCGCGGGGACGCTCAGCGCATCCATGAACGTGGGCGTGAACGGCATCATCGATATCGGGGTCGGGTCGATGCCGAGCAGGAGGTGGAGCATCGTCACATTTCCAACCACCACCGCCTCATACGTGCGGTCGGGCGAGACGCCCGCCTCGCGATAGAGGTCGTCGAGGATCCCGTTCATCGTCGCCACCACCGCGGCCTTCAGCTCTTCGATGCTCTCGGCGCCGTTCATTGCGTGGCTGATCCGCGAGATGACGTCGGCCCCGAAGGGCGCCTGGCCGTTGAGGGTGGAGCTGACGGCCGCGGCCATGCCGGTCCGCAGGTTCATCAAAGTCCCGACGAGCGTGGTCGTGCCGACGTCGAATGCGACCCCGAAGCATTCCTCCGTGGTGTCGCCCGCCTCGACGGCGACCAGGTGCTCACCCGCGAGCACGGCCGTGACCTTGAAGCCGGCCTCCCGCAGCGTCTTCGGCAGCGTGCGAAGGACAGGAACGCTGACGGACATGTCGTGCCCTTCCGCGGTGAGCGCGTCGCCCAGCCGGTTCACGTCGCTCCGCTGGTCGTGGAGGTCCGGCTCTGTCAGCTCCAGGTAGACCTTGCGGACGTTGGGGTCGATGATGACCAGGCGGCTGAGGCCCATCGTTGCGGCCTTCGGCACGCGAAGCAGCTGCGGGACCTCGCAGACCATGTCTTCGTAGATGCGCGCCTGGCACGAGAGCCGCCAGCCGCTATCGACCTCGTCCTTGCGCAGCAGTCGATGGTCCGCGGTGGTCACCTCGCTGGCGCCCTCGAGCACTCGCACCTTGCACTTGCCGCACGTACCGCGCCCGCCGCACGTGGAGTCGATGGGCAGGCCGATCCAGTGCGCGGCGCTGAACAGCGTGGTGCCGGGCGGCACGCGGGTCGTCCGGTCGAACGGCTGGTAGGTCACCTCCAGCTTGCGCTGGATCATTTGGATGAGGCCTGGGCCAGGTCCGCGCGATAGCTCGCGATCCAGCGCATCGCGTACTCGTCATGGCCGAGCAACAGATCGCCGGCGAGCACGGCCCGGCGCACCTCGGGCACAAGCGGGTTGGTGATCGCGCAGGTCAAACCCGCGTGCATCGCCAGGGGCAGGAACGCGGCGTTGACGGTGGCGCGATCGGGCAAGCCGAACGAAACGTTGGAGGCCCCGCAGATCATGTTGTTGCCGAGCCGGTCGCGGATCAGCCGCATCGTCTCCAGCGTGATGAGGCCGCATGTCGGGTCGGCTGCGACCGTCATCGCGATGGGGTCGATGATCACATCCTCTTTGGGGATGCCGTACTCGGCGGCGCGCTCGACGATCCGGCGCGCGATCGCGAGCCGCTCCTCGGGCACCATCGAGATGCCGGTCTCATCGTTGGCCATTCCGATCACGGCTGCGCCGTGTTTCTTGACCAGCGGCAGGATGCGATCCATCCGCTCGTCCTCCGCCGTCACCGAGTTGACGAGCGCCTTGCCTTCGTATGCAGCGAGCGCGGCCTCGAGCGCCTCCATGACCGACGAGTCGATGCAGATCGGGAGTTCGCTGACCTCTGCCACCGCTTTGATCGTGGCCACCAGCAGCGCAGGCTCGTCGATCGCGGGGATGCCGGCGTTGACGTCCAGCATGTGCGCGCCGGCGGCAGCCTGGGCAATCGCGTCCGCCTGGACCCGGTCCATCCGGCCTTCCTTCATCTCGGCGGCGAGCACCTTGCGACCGGTCGGGTTGATGCGCTCGCCGATCACGACGAAGGGCCGGTCGATCGAGATGACGACCTCGCGGGTGCGCGAGCGGAGGACCGTATCCACGGATGTCTAACCCTTCTTCAGGGTCTCGTCGATCAGCTTGACGGCCTGCTCCAGCGCCTGCGCGCCCTGCGAGCTCTCGCTCCTGTCGCCGACGATCTCCTTGGCCATCCGGGTGGCCATCGACGCATCGGGCGCATAGCTGTCGGCGCCGACGTGCTTGGCGTACTCCAGGGTCACGGGCGCTCCGCCGACCGCGATGTGCACCTTATCTCGAAGGCCCGCCTTCGTGATGGCGTCGATGTTGACCTTGAACATCGGCATGGTCGTGGTCAGAAATGCGGAGAAGCCGATGACGTCCGGCTTGTGCTGCTCGATCGCGGCGACAAACTTCTCGGGCGGGGTGTTGACGCCCAGGTCGTACACCTCGAAGCCCGCGCCCTCGAGCATGATCACGCACAGGTTCTTGCCGATATCGTGGATGTCGCCCTTCACGGTGCCGATGACGTAACGGCCCACCGGTTGGGCGCCGGTCTCCGCGATCAGCGGCCGCAGTATCACCAGGGCGCCCTGCATGGCGCGGGCGGCGATGAGCATCTCGGGGACGAAGAAGTCGCCCTTCTCGAAGCGCCTGCCGACCTCTTCCAGCGATGGGATGAGGGCCTTGAAAAGGATGTCCATCGGGTCCATGCCCAGCTTCAGCCCCTCTTCAGTCAAGGCCTTCACCTCAGGCGCGTGTCCGTTCAGCGTGTGGTCGAACAGTCCGGCTCGGATCTCTTCTTCTCGGCTCATCGGGCCTCCTTCTTGTTGCGCATCGCCCAACTGATGCTCAGAGTCCAACAAGAATACCTCTATCGTATTATGTTGCGCAGTGAGCAACGACCCCCGCGAAGCGGCCGTGATCCGCTCCGTGGATCGAGCGGTGGCGATCCTGGACCTGCTCGCCCACGGCGCCCGGCCGGAGAACGGTGGATCCCGCGAGGCGGTCGTCTTCGCGGGGTTGTCTGGCGCCGAGGTGGCGCGCGAGCTCGGCGTCCACCGCTCCACTGCGCTCCGCCTGCTGGGCACGCTCGAGCGGCACGCCCTCGTCGAGCGAGACCCCAGGACCGCCAAGTACCGGCTCGGCCGCCGGCTGCCGCAGCTGGCCAGGGTCGTCACGGGCGAGCTCGACCTCCGGTCCGTCGCGCGCCCGGTGTGCGAGAGCCTGGCCGCCTCGGCCGGCGAGACCGTGACGCTGGACGTGCTCGACGGCGACGAGATCGTCCCCATCGAGCAGTGCACGGCTTCGACGGCCTTCGTCAGTGTCAACTGGCTGGGGCGCCGGACGCCGGTTCACTGCACGGCGAGCGGCAAGGTCGTCCTCGCATTTGCCGCCGAGCCGATCCGGCAGCGGCTGCTGGCTCGCCCGCTCGAGGCGCGAACGCCGAGGACGATCGTCGACGTGGCCGAGCTCGAAAGGCAGCTGGCCGCGACGCGCGAGAGCGGCTACGCCCGAACGTTCGAGGAGCTCGAGGTGGGCCTGGACGCGATCGCCGCGCCCGTCTACTCGGCGGAAGGGGAGGTCCTCGCCGCGATCGACGTCTCGGGGCCTGCCCACAGGCTGCAGGCCGGCGGCGGCCCCGACTTCGTGACCCTCACGCGCGACGCGGCCGCGGACCTTTCGCGGCGCCTCGGCTACCGCGGCCGCGCCTCCCGTTAGGGCCCAGGCGTTTAACCAACGCTTAACGCAAAGACACCCAGCGGGCGGCGATTCACTCCTTGCAATGTCTCCGTGGCAGGTGCATCCTTGACGGCGATATATCGGTTGTCGCCGCACCTGGCACAGGTGCATGTCATCCGTCATTTGGGGAGAGAGGAATGAACTGGCGATTTCAAATCCGTGGTCTTGGCGTGGCCGTCGCGACGCTGCTGGTAGTGGCAGCTTGCGGTTCTTCGGGCGGCGGCGGCGCGGGGGCCTGCACGACCGCGAAGACGGCGACCTCGGCGACCGCTTGTGGCGGCATGGACAGCCTTCTCGCCGCCGCGAACGCTGAAGGCAAGCTCAATGTCATCGCGCTGCCGCGGGACTGGGCCAACTACGGCGCCGTCCTCGACGCATTTGCCGCGAAGTACCCGAGCATCAAGATCACGTCGGACAACCCGACCGGCAGCAGCCAGGACGAGGTGAACGCGGTTCAGCAGCTCGGCACGAGCAGCCGCGCCCCGGACGTGCTCGACATCGGAATGTCGGTGGCGCTGGCCAACACGAGCCTGTTCGCCCCGTACAAAGTCGCCACCTGGGGCGACATCCTCGATGCCCAGAAGGAGCCGACCGGCCTGTGGTTCCAGGACTACGGCGGCTACATGTCGATCGGATACGACTCGGCCAAGGTGCCTGCAGTCACTGCGGTGTCGGACCTGCTTGGTTCCGCCTTCAAAGGCAAGGTGGCGCTGAACGGTGACCCGACGAAGGCCAATGCCGCGCTGAACGGCGTGATGATGGCGTCGCTCGCCAACGGTGGCACGGTCGACGACATCAGCAAGGGCGTCGACTTCTTCCACCAGCTCAAGCTCAAGGGCAACTTCGTCCCCGTCCAGGCGACCACGGCCACGGTCAAGAACGGGACCACGCCGGTGGTATTCGACTGGGACTACCTGTCCGCGACGCACGGCACCGACGTTCCGACGTGGAAGGTGTTCGTCCCGTCGAGCGCCATCCTCCTCGACTTCTACGCGCAGGCGATCAGCAAGACGGCGCCCCACCCGGCTGCGGCGCGCTTGTGGGAGGAGTTCCTGTACTCCGACGCGGGCCAGAACCTGTGGCTCAAGGGTCTCGCGCGACCCGTCCGCCAGGCGGCCATGACGAAGTCTGGAACGGTCGACGCGGCCGCAGCGGCGGCCCTGCCGTCCGCGAACGGCACGCCGCTCCGCCTCACCCCCGACCAGGCCACCGCGGCGAAGGCATACCTGGCCAGTCACTGGGCAGCGGCGATTTCTTGACAGCTGCCGGCAATCCGGCTGTTACCGGCGTCGGCCGCCCGATAGTGGGCGGCCGGCGCTTCTCGCTGACCTGGGTCGGCGCGGTTCCGTTCCTCGGCTATGTCGCGATCTTCCTGTTTCTGCCTGCCGCGATCATCGTCGCGGGTGCCTTTGCGAGCGAAGGCGGCGTGACTCTATCCAACTTCGCGAACCTGTCCCGGCCCTACATCGTCAGCGCCATCATCAGCAGCATCATCCTGTCCGCGGTCACAGCGGTTGGCGGCGCGGTGCTGGGAGCCCTTCTCACGTACGCGATCGCCACCGGCAATCCGCGAAGCACCTTCCGCCGCGTGGTGACGTCCGCATGCGGCGTGCTTGCCCAGTTCGGTGGCGTGACTCTTGCATTCGCTTTCATCGCAGCCATTGGTCCGGCCAGCGCCGTCTACGTTTACTTGTCGCAGCATCACGTCGATTACTACGCGAGCGGCGTCTGGCTCTTCGACTTGCGCGGCCTCGAGGTGGTGTACCTCTACTTCCAGATTCCGCTGATGGTTCTCATCTTCCTGCCCGCCGTCGACGGCATCAAGCCGCAATGGCGCGAGGCGACCGACAGTCTCGGGGGCAGTACGTGGACCTACTGGCGCTACGTCGCCGGCCCGTTGCTGGCGCCCGCCTTTCTCGGCTCGACGCTGCTGCTTTTCGCCAACTCCCTGTCCGCCTACGCAACTGCAGCCGCATTGATCAATCAGGGCGGGCCGATCCTGCCGCTGCAGATCAGCAACGCCATCACAAGCGAGGTCGGCCTGCACGAGCCCGGATTCGCGAAGGCTCAAGCCGTTGTGCTGATACTGATCGTCGCCATCATCAGCGTGCTGTACGCGGTGCTCCAGCGGCGCACCGCGAGGTGGCTGCAGTGAGCCGGTCGCGCAGAGCCAAGCTCCAGGTTTTTCGGGTCGTGACCTTCGTCCTTTTTGGCGCCTTTTTCGCCGGGCCGATCTGGTTCATGTTCGAGTTCTCCACACGCGGCATCGGCGAGAACTCTCCGCGGACGCTCGATGCCTGGAAGGCGATAAGCACGTACCCGGACCTCGTCGCGGGAATCGTCGCCTCCCTCGAGCTCGCGGTGATCACGTCGATCGGCGTTCTGGTCGTGCTCGTTCCAACCATGGTCTGGGTTCGGTTGCGGCTTCCGAGGCTTCGCCGCGTCATCGAGAGCATCTCTCTACTGCCACTGACGATTCCGGCCATCGTCCTCGTGGTGGGCTTCGCGCCGATGTATCAGTGGCTGGGCACCAATTTCAGCGACTCGATCCTCACCCTATCGCTTGCTTATGCAATCCTGGTGCTTCCGTACGCTTACCGTGCGCTCGACGCGGGCCTCGCGGCCATCGACGTCAAGACGCTCTCGGAGGCGGCGCGGAGCTTGGGAGCTAGCTGGCCTGTCGTGATGTGGCGCGTCATCGTGCCAAATATTTCCTCCGCCTTGCTGAATGCCGGCCTGCTGTCAGTGGCTCTGGTGCTCGGCGAGTACACGATCGCCAACAACCTCCTGTATCCGAACCTCCAGGTGGAGATCGTCTCGCTCGGTCGAACCAGCGCAGGCACCTCGATCGCCGTGGCGGTCGCGTCTCTGCTGTTCGCATTCGTTCTGCTCGTGGCGCTGTCATTCGTGGGGGGGCAACGGGGTGGACGCCGGCGAACCCGAGAGCGGCTCGTGCAGACATTCGGCCGCGATTTCTCGGGAGGCACGAGATGACCGCTAGCGTCCAGACCACACCGCGCGCGGGGGTCGAGGTTCGACTCGAGGACCTCACCCGTCGTTACGCGGGTGTGACCGCGCTCGATGGACTCAGCCTAACGATGGCGCCCGGCGAGCTCGTCGCCCTCCTCGGACCTTCTGGCTGCGGCAAGACCACAGCGCTCCGTTTGCTGGCCGGACTCGAGGAGGCCGACGGAGGTCGCGTTGTCATCGCGGGTAAGGACGTCACCGACGTCCCGGCCAACAAGCGCGAGATCGGCATGGTGTTCCAGGCGTACTCGCTCTTCCCGCACATGACAGCGATGCAGAACGTGGAGTTCGGGATGCAGTTGCATGACGTCGACGCCCCCGAACGCCGGAAGAGGGCGGGAGACATGCTCGACCTGGTTGGCCTTTCAGGTCACACCCACAAATACGCAATCCAACTTTCGGGCGGGCAGCAGCAGCGAGTGGCCCTGGCGCGCGCGCTCGCGATCGAGCCCAAGGTGCTTCTTCTCGACGAGCCGCTGTCAGCCCTCGACGCCAAGGTCCGCTCTCGATTGCGAGACGAGATCCGCCGGGTGCAGCTCGAGGTCGGGATCACCACTCTCTTCGTCACCCACGACCAGGAGGAGGCGCTGGCGATCGCGGATCGTGTGGGCGTGATGAACGCCGGGCACATCGAGCAGCTGGGTCCACCGACCGCCATCTACTCGCGGCCGGCCACGGCGTTCGTCGCCGAGTTCGTCGGCCTGACCAACCGCCTCGCCGGCATCGTCAAGGGCGGGGAGGTCGAGGTGCGCGGCACCCGCCTGCCCCTTGTGAAACCGGACTCGACCGAAGGCCCGGCCATCGCGCTGGTCCGGCCCGAGGCCGTGTCCGTAGTCTCCGACGGCGACATGAGCCCAGGCCCATTGACCGGCAGCGTCATATCGACTGTATTTCTCGGCGCTACCAGCCGCGTCAGCGTCGACCTCGGCGACGTCACGGTGCTGGCGCAGATGCCGACATCCGCCGTCGGCGCGATTACGGCCGGCACGAAGGTGCGGCTGTCGCTGCGCACGGACCCGGTTCTGATCGCGAGAGACGAAAAAGCCGCGACCGAGGCTTGACGGAGCGTTCGGTTCTGAGCCACCAGCGGCGGCTGGTGGCGGGTCATGTTCTCCGAGCCGGTTCGCGGGCTCCTTACCGGGCGGTCGAGGCAGCGGAAGGCGAGACACACCAGGTCCGCCATGATCTGGAGGGCTCATCGGTCGAGCAGCGTGTGCACGTCGGCGAGGTTCTGGCCTGCATTGCGCACCTGACCGACCTGCACGTGACCGATGTGCAGTCGCCGGCGCGATTTGAGTTCATCAACCGCGAATACGCCGACCCGCGCTTCCGCGAGCTGCTACCGATGCACCGGCCCCAGGAGGCGCTCAACGCGCACGCAATCGCGGCGATGGTCCGAAGTCTGAACGCGATTGGTACAGCGCCGATCACCGGCGCTCCGCTCCAGCTCGCCATCATGTCGGGCGACGCGGTCGACAACGCGCAGTCGAACGAGCTCGCGACATTCATGACGCTGCTCGATGGAGGCCATGTGCGCGCGGATTCGGGTGGCGAGCGCTACGAGGGTGTGCAGTCGCCGGGCTGGCCGGACGATTTCTTCTGGAAACCCGACGGTGCGGTCAAGGGTGACGACTTGATGCGCGCGGCGTACGGATTCCCGCATCTCCCGGGCTTGCTGGAGCGCGCCCTGGGTCCATTTCCATCGGCCGGGCTCCGAATGCCCTGGCTGGGCTGCCACGGCAACCACGAAGAGGTGAGCCAGGGCGTCGGGCTCGTCACGCCGGCGCTGGCGTCGGCGATGGTCGGGTTCCACAAGCCGATCGGCCTTCCGGATGGTCTGGATCGCGACACCGTGATCGAGACCTTCGTGCGCAGGCCGGAGGCGTTCATGGCGGGTCCCGACCTGCCGGTCACGCCAGATGCGGACCGTCTCCCGTTCACGCGACCCCAGTTCGTCGAAGCCCATTTCCGCGATGGCGCGAAGCCCGATGATCACGGCTTCACCGCCGGCAATCGCGATGCCGGGACTGCGTACTACGTTCACGACACGCCGGCCGTGCGATTCGTCGTGCTGGACACGGTCTGCACCGCGGGCGGCGCGGATGGATGCATCGACGAAGACCAGGTTGGGTGGCTCGAGCGGCGGTTGACAGAGGCGCGCGACCGGCCGGTGGTGATCACCTCGCACCACACGCTCGAAACCATGGGCAACAAGCGCAGAGCCGGCGGGTCGCGATCCATCGATGCGCGCGAAGTGATCGAGCTCGTGCACGCGGCGGGCAACGTCGTGCTGTGGCTCAGCGGCCACATCCACGGCAATGCGATCAGGGCCCGTCCAGACCCGCGCGGGAACGGCTGCGGGTTCTGGGAGGTGACGACCTCGTCATTGGTCGACTGGCCATGCCAGGCTCGCGTGGTCGAGCTCTTCAACGCCGGAGATGGCCTCCTGGCCATCGCCTGCACGATGGTCGACCATGACGGCCCCACCGACCCCGAGGGCGCCGTCAACTCGGAGCAGATGGCGGCCCTACACCGCGAGCTGGCAGGCAATGTGCCCATCGCCGGCTTCGACTCCGGCCGAGACGGCACCCCACTCGACCGCAACGTGATCCTTCCGGTCCGCTGGTCGCCGAGCAGCTGATGTGCTTCAGGCCTATCTCGCTGCCCTCTTGCCGGGATCGAGAATTGGACCTCCCCTCCGGGCCGCGCCTGCGGCGGGGCCCACCTCCCCACGTGGTGGGGAGGCCAGCGTTGCGCGTGACGCGACAGTACCGTATAGTGCGACATCGAGGGCAAATGTGGTGAGCGGGCGCGTGCGTTCAGGTCCGGGGGCTCCAACGAGACTGCTGGGACGTATCGGTCTAACCGACGCAACCAGCCGCCAGGGCCTGATCGCCTTTCTGCAGTCACCCCGCTACGAGGTGCTACCGACCGAAACCGTCGAGGAGCTGGTCGTGGCCCACGTACCCAAGGAGGTGACCCTCACGATCACCGCCTCGCCGCGCCGGGGCATCGACGCCACCGTCTCGCTGGCGGAGAGGCTCGCGAAGCACGGCTACCAGGTCGTCCCTCACATCTCCGCCCGCTTGATCCGAGACCAGGCACACCTGCAAGAGGTGCTGGCCAGGGTCGCCGCCATCGGCCGCGGTGAGGTTTTCGTCGTTGCGGGCGACGCCAAGGAACCGACCGGGGATTTCCCAGACTCGGTTTCGCTGCTGGAGGCGATCACCGCCGAGCCGCACGGGCTGCGCGACATCGGCATCACCGGCTATCCGGAACGGCACAGCTTCATCGAGGACGACCTCACCATCCAGGCGATGTGGGACAAGCGGCGCCTCGCCACCTACATCGTCAGCAATCTCTGCTTCGACCCCAGGACGGTCAAGAAATGGGTCGCGCGCGTCCGCCGCCGCGGCGTCCAGCTGCCGATATATGTGGGTCTTGCCGGCGTGGCCGACCCCGCCAAGCTGCTGCGCGTGTCCACACGCATCGGCCTCGCCGATTCGGCCCGGTTCCTGCGCGGCCATTCCAACTGGTTCATGCGCATGGTCCAGCCCGGCGGCTACGACCCCGAGCGTTTCGCGAGTGGGTTGCTGCCGGACATGGCCGCGCCCGAGCGCAAGGTCGCCGGTCTGCATTTCTTCACCTTCAACGAGATCGAGGCCACCGAGCGCTGGCGCCAGGAAACGTTGGCCCGGCTGCTGGCCGCCTGAAAAGGAGGGAGCCTTGGCTGTCACATTCCCAACCGACCTCGACATCGCGCGCCGGGCGCGTCTCTTGCCGATGCCCGAGATCGCGGCCAAGATGGGCATCGGTCCGCATCTCCTCGAGCCGTACGGCTATGACGTGGCCAAGATCCGGCTCGATGCGATCGACGAGCTTGCGGACCGGCCGAAGGCGAAGTACGTCGTGGTCTCGGCGATCACGCCGACGCCGCTGGGCGAAGGCAAGACGACGACCACGGTCGGCTTGGGCCAGGCGCTGTCGTATATCGGCAAGCGGGCGACGGTGGCGATCCGTCAGCCGTCAATGGGCCCGACCTTCGGCATCAAGGGCGGTGCAGCGGGCGGCGGCTACAGCCAGGTCGTGCCGATGGAGCGGCTGAATCTGCACCTCACCGGCGATACGCACGCCATCACCGCGGCCCACAACCTGCTCGCGGCGATGATCGACAACCAGATCCATCATCACGAGGCGCTCGTCGACCGAGACAGCGTCACGTGGCGGCGCGTGCTTGACGTGAGCGATCGGGTTCTGCGCAACGTCATCGTCGGCCTGGGCACGCGTGAGGACGGGGTGATCCGCGCCACGGGCTTCGACATTACCGCTGCATCCGAGGTCATGACCGTGCTCGCCCTGACGACCTCGCTGCAAGACATGCGAATGCGTCTCGGCCGAATCGTGATCGGCAACACCACCCATGGCAAGCCGATCACCGCCGAGGACATCTTCGCGGCCGGAGCCATGACGGTGATCCTGCGGGACGCTATCAAGCCCAACCTCCTGCAGACGCTCGAGAACACGCCGGTGCTCGTGCATGCGGGCCCGTTCGGCAATATCGCCACCGGCAATTCGTCCGTGATCGCGGATCTGATCGGCATCCACTGTGGAGACTTCCTGGTCACCGAGGCCGGCTTTGCGGCAGACATGGGCGCCGAGCGCTTCTTCAACATCAAGTGCCGTGCGTCGGGGCTGGCTCCCGACGCGGCGGTGGTGGTGGCCACCGTGCGGGCCTTGAAGGTGCACTCGGGTCGTTTCAAGGTCGTGGCAGGCCGGCCGCTGCCGCCGGAGATGGTGAAGGAAAACCCAGACGACGTGTGGGCGGGCGCCGACAACCTGCGCAAGCAGGTCGAGAACATGCGCATGCACGGCGTGACGCCAGTGGTGGCCATCAATGCGTTCCCGACCGACCACCCGTCCGAGCAGGCAGCGGTCGGTGAGATCGCAGAGGAAATCGGGGTCCGATCGGCCGTGTGCACCAACTTCGCGGATGGGGGCCGGGGCGCCACCGACCTGGCCGAGGCGGTCGCGGAAGCCGCCGCCGAACCCAGCACTTTCCGCTTCCTGTACCCACTGGAGGCGACTCTCCGCGAGAAGATCGAGACGATCGCAACCAAGGTCTACGGCGCCGACGGAGTCGAGTACTACCCGCCGGCGGCCGAGCAGCTCGACTCGTTCGAGCGGAACGGCTTCGGCAAGCTCTGCGTGTGCATCGCCAAGACGCACCTCTCGATCTCGTCTGACCCCAAGCTCAAGGGCGCCCCCAAAGGCTGGAAGCTGCCAGTGCGCGAAGTCCGGGCGTCGGTCGGCGCCGGCTTCGTCTACCCGATTTGCGGCGACATGCGCACCATGCCGGGCCTGCCCTCGCAGCCCAACGCCATCCGGATCGATATCGACGAGAAGGGCGACATCGTCGGCCTCTCGTAGTGTTCAGCGTGGCAGCCGTGGCCCCACTGGCGGCAGCGGGCTTGTTCGGACTCGTCTCCGGCTTCAACGACGGCGGCAACCTCATGGCGTCCTTCACGTCCGGGCGCCTCATCAGCCCCCGCGTCGCGGCAGCGCTGCTTCTGTTCAGCGTCGCCGGCCCACTGGTGATTGGCACGGCGGTGGCGCAAACGATGGGCACAAACGTGATCGATCTCCGCAGCCAGGGAGAGCTCGTATATGTCCTCATCACCCTGTCTTCAGTGACCGTGGTCCTGCTTTCGTGGCGTATCGGTGTGCCGACGAGCATGACGCTGGCCCTCGTCGGCGCGATGCTGGGTTGGGTGGCCGCGAGCGGTGAGCTGGGCCTCATCCACTGGCGCGGCGTGGTCCGGATCCTGCTCGGGATTCCCATCTCGGTCCTGGGCGGCGGGCTGCTCGCGCTCGCGCTTTATGTGGGGGTCCGCCGCTTCCTTGGTGGCCGCTCGCACGCATCAATCCTCGACCTCGCGCGATTCCAGTTCGCCACCGCCGGCATCCAGGCGTTTGCCTACGGCGCCAACGACATGGAGAAGACAGTCGGTCTCATTGCTGTCGGCATGTCCTTTCCGAATCACGGCCAACCGGTCGTGTTCACAGGACCGACGCCTATCATTGGCGCATTCATCCTGTTCTTCGTCGGTGCAATTTTTGGAGGATCGCGGGTCGCTCGGCGCATCGGGTCCGGAGTGCTGAAGGTGCGTCCGATGCAGGCGCTCGCCCAACAGCTCGCGTCTGGTGCTGTTGTATCGGCGCTGGCGATCGCAGGAGCTCCGGTGAGCATGACTCAGACGATTGACGGCGGATTGGTCGGAGTCGGCGCAGCGCAGCGCGCCTCCTCGATTCGCTGGGGAATAGTCAGGGAGTTGGTGGGCAGCTGGCTGCTGACCTTACCGCTCGCGGTGGTGGTCGCCGCGGTGTTGCACCTGGTGATGCGTCTGTTCTCGGTCGCGCCATGAGCTTCGGCCGTTCGATTCGCGCGCTGACCAGGTCGAACGACCGCCGGTTCATCGAGCTGCTTATAGATCAGGCTGACCTGACAGTCCGGGCTCTTCAGGTCGTGGAGAAGTTCGGCCGGGAACCCAGCGGCAATGACGAGCTTGTCGACGAGGTGAAGGGAATCGAGCGCGAGGGCGATGCGAAGAGGCGGATCCTGATCGACGAGCTGGCGCACACGTACGCGACGCCGTTTGACCGCGAGGACCTCTTCGCCCTGTCGCGTGCGATCGACGACATTCTTGACGCCGCCAACGAGACCGCTGTAGAGCTCGCGATCTACAAGATCGACCCACCGGAAGGACTCAATGAGATGGCCAAGGTGCTGGTAGAGGGAGCTACGCACATCCGATCGGCGGTGGGAGAGCTCCTTGCCCACCCTGGCGTCGCTTCGGAGCATGCAGTTCGTGCCAAGCGATCCGAAAATCGGATCGACGGCCTTTACCACCAGGCGGTCGGTCGGCTTTTCGACAGCGGGCTCGAGGTGAGCCTGATTCTCAAGTCACGCGAGCTGTACCGTCACCTGAAGAACTCAGCCGACCGCATCGACCGCGCCGCCGACGACATCTCGGTGATCGTCATCAAGCGAAGTTAGGTTTGGCGGGCAGCGTCCAACCAGCGGCGCAGACGATCTGAATCCAGCACCGCAAGCGCACGTTCCCATCGGGCGGTGTAGTAGCCCTTGAAGTCGTAGTCGATCGCGGAGATCTTCGCTTGGATCGCGCCCCACAGCGTCCAGCCCACATCCGACATCAACGCGAACAGGTTCATGCGCGCGAGCTGCTGGCCATCGGACTTTCCGAAATACGCTTCGCAAAGGACGGCCCTGAGGTCGTCATCGAACTCGGCCTCCTGCGCGGTGTTGCCGAGGTCGAAGCAGGGGTCGTTGTTGCCGCTCAGCTCGTAGTCGACGATGCGGAGCCCGCCGCCGTCGTCGATGAAGTTCTCGCAGAGCAGGTCGTTGTGGCATGGCACCGAAGGCAGGGATCCGGCGACCACGGCCCGCTCGATCTCCGCGACTGTCGGCAGGCGGCCGCGGTAGTCGCGCGGAATAGTGACCTCGTGGGCTTCGACGATCTCGAGGTAGCTCTCGATAAGCCGGAACATGTTGAAGTCCTGGAGGAAGCGCGGCGCGGCGTGGAGGCGGCGGAACGAAGCGGCCATGCGCTTTGCCATCTCGACCGACTGCAGCGTTTTGGCCGACATCGTCGGCCCGTCGATGAACTCCAGCACCATGACATCGAGGTCGGGGATGACCTCAATCACCTTTGGCCCGATCCCCGTCGTCGCCGCCGCCCTCGTGTTGTGCACCTCGTTGGCGCGATCGATCGCCAGCAGCTCGGTGGACTGCCCGGGCACGCGGATCACGTATCGCTTGCCGGCGGCCGAGACCAGGTAGTTCTCGTTGGTGAGGCCACCTGAGAGTGGCGATACCTGAACGTTCTCGCCCTTCCAGAGCGAGACGCGCTCGACCGCTTCGTCAGCCCTTGACATGCTCACGCTGGACCACAGCATCGGTGGTGACCGCGGCCGGGACCATGCCCCCGAACACCTCGACCTCGACGCTGCCGCCAGGCTTGAGATCGATGGGCAGGTACGCATAAGCGAGGTTGCGCCGGGCCGTAAATCCATACCCGCAGCTGCGCAGCCTGCCGATCACCTTGCCGTCCCGATGCACGGCCTCGCCACCGTAGATGGGCACGTAGTCCTCACCGCCCACCGCCAGGGTGCGCAGCCGCCGCTTGATCCCGGCGTCGCGCGCCGCCAGCAGGTGCTCGCGGCCGTTGAACTCCGGCTTCTCGAACCGAACGCAGAATCCCAGGCCCGCCTCGAGCGGGTTGTCGAGCAGGGTCAGGTCGGTGCCGTAGTAGCGATAGCCCTTCTCCATCCGGAGCGAGTCGAGGACCTTGTAGCCTCCCGGCCGGATGCCCGACGCGCGCCCGGCGCGCATCAGGCGATCCCACACCTGCCCGGCCCATGCGGGATCGAGGTAAAGCTCCCATCCGAGCTCGCCCACGTATGTGACTCGCTGCGCCAGTGCGGTCCCGCCGCCGATGCGCAGCGCTCGTGCCTGCATGAAGGGAAAGCCCTCATCCGACACGTCGTCGCCGGTCACGCGCGCGAGGATGTCGCGCGCCAGCGGGCCCCACATTCCGATCACCGAGAAATCCTCGGTCGACTCGCGGATGTCGACCGGCGGATCACCGTCTCGAACCTGCAGCCGCAGCCACCCCAGGTCGGTGTTCACGTAGCCGGCGCCGGTCACGACGCGGAAGTGGTTCTCGCCCAGCCTCGTGATGGTGACGTCGGCGGCGATGCCGCCATCCTTCTCCAACAGCTGCGTGTAGACGACGCTGCCGACCGGCCGGTCGATGAGGTTGCCGGCCACGCGCTCCAGGAGCGGCAGCGCGCCGGCGCCGGACACCTCGATCTTTCCAAAAGACGTCATGTCGATGATGCCGGCGCGTTCGCGGAAAGCGGCATGCTCCTGCGCCAACACATCGAAGTACCGCGGGCGCGTCCAGCCAAAGCGGCGCTGGTCGGCGCCTGCCCGCCGCCATGGCCGGTCGGGCTCGTAGTAATCGACCCGCTCCCACCCGTGCTTGGCACCGAACACCGCGCCCAAGTCCTGCATGCGGGTGTGCAGCGCGCTGGTGCGGCGCGGCCTTCCCCATTCATCTGAATCGAATGGATAGCGGAGGTAGTAGTAGTAGCGGTAGGCCTCGCGCGAGAGCTCCGCCGCATAGCGATGGTCACGATGCACGGGTCCGAAGCGCCAGCAGCGATACGGATGAAGGTCGAGCTCTGTGTCGCCACCGGTCACCCACTCCGCCAGCGCCCGCCCGATGCCTCCAGCGCCCCCGAATCCGTTGAGCGAGAGCCCGGCCGCCAGGTACAGGCCGCGGACGCCCGGCACCGGGCCCAGGAGCGGACTGGCGTCCGGGGTCATCGCGTCGGGATGGCAGACGAGCTTGACGATCCCGGCGTCACCCAGGAACGGGAACCGGCGCGCCGCGCCGCGAAGGAGTGGTTCGAAACGCGCCTGGTCGGGAGGCAGCGACGTCCCGGAGTGATCCCAGGGCACGCCGTCGATCCAGCGTGCGACCGGGTCGGACTCGTACCCGCCGAGGATCACTCCCTCGGCTTCCGACTTGCCGTATACGAGGTTGTCGGGATCGCGGAAGCAGGGCATGTCGTTCGGCAGCTCGTGGCCTGGGACCGCGCGCAGGGCGGCGTGCTGGTGATCGACCGGAGTCGACACCACCTGCGCGCCGGCCATCGCTGCGATCTGGGGCGCCCAGATCCCGGCCGCCACCACCACGACCTCGGTCTCGATGCGCCCGGTCTCGGTGACGACCGCCGAGATCGAGCCCCGGTTCGATAGCTCGATGCCCGTGACGCGAACGCCGGTCGTGACCTGCGCGCCCAGCTCCCTTGCCGCTCGCGCCAACGCGTGCGTGGCGGTGTGCGGATCGAGGCTCCCGTCGCCGGGCACCCACACCGCGCCGTACAACGATCGGGTGGTGATCGCCGGCATCAGCTTCGCCGCCTCGTCCGCAGAGACCAGCTCGACGTCGAGCCCGATTCCGCGCGCGCGGCTCGCCGTGCGCTGCAGCTCCATCAGCTGCTCTTGGCTTGACGCAAAGCGCAGGCTGCCGACCGTCTCGAACACGCCCAGCTCGCGGTACAGCTCGATGCTGTAGCGGCGGAACCTCATCATCGTCGGCGAGGGGTTGAACTGCGTGACCAGCCCGGCCGCGTGGCACGTCGACCCGCTCGTCAGCTCGCCCTTCTCGACCAGGTGCACGTCGCGCACGCCGGCCTTGGCGAGATGGTAGGCGACGCTGCAGCCGGTGATGCCGCCCCCGATGACGACGGCGCCGGCCTGCTTCTCGTTACTCATCCGGGCCCGATGCCCTGGCGTCCCATGCCTTGCGGCGCTCCACCGCCTCTGAGAGCAGCGTTGCCAGGTCAACCACTTTCAGGTTCGCCCCCGTCTCGCGCACTCCGTCGTCGAGCATCACGGTGCAAAAAGGGCAGGCGACGGCCAGGGTCTGCGCGCCGGTCGCGGCGGCTTCGCGCACGCGCTCCTGGTTGATCGCACGGCCACGACTCTCCTCCATCCACATCCTGGCGCCGCCCGCGCCGCAGCAAAAGGTCCGCTTGCCGCTGCGAGCCATCTCCACCGGCCGCCCCGCCGCCGCCACCAGCTCGCGCGGCTCGGCGATGACGTCGTTGTGGCGGGCGAGGTAGCAGGAGTCGTGGTACGTAATGGCCTTGTCGGCGGCCAGGGGTTTGAGCTTCCCTTCGCGCATCAGCTCCGCCAGGAATGCGGTGTGGTGCACGACCTCGTAGCGGCCGCCGAAGTCCGGGTACTCGTTGGAGAGCGTATTGAAGCAATGCGGGCACGTGGTCACGATCCGCTTCACGCCCGACGAGTTCAGGGTCCCGACGTTCTGCCTCGCCTGCTGCTGGAACGTGTACTCGTCACCCATTCGCCGCGCCGGGTCGCCGGTGCACGACTCGCGCGGCCCGAGGATCGCGAAGTCCACGCCCGCCTCCTTGAGCAGCTTCGCGGTCGAGATGGCGCCCTTGCGGGCACGCTCGTCGTAAGCCGGCGCGCAGCCGACCCAGAACAGGACGTCGGGAGGCTCCTCCCCGGGCTGAAGCACGTGGACGCCAAGCCCGTCCGCCCAGTGCGCGCGGTCCGCTTGCGGCTTGCCCCATGGATTCGAGGCGCGGTCGATGTCGCGCAACATCGGCGCCGCCTCGACCGGAAAGCGCGACTCGACCATGACCAGGTTTCGCCGCAGGTCGATGATGTGGTCGATGTGCTCGATGCCGACCGGGCACTCCTGCTGGCACGCGCCGCAGGTTACGCAGTCCCAAACCACGTTGTCGGTGACCGCGGTGGGAACCAGCGGCGGCAGCCCTGCTGCGCCGCCGCGGGCGGCCAGCGCCTTCGGCCCATCGGCCAGAAGCTGGTCTCGCAGCGCCATGATCAGGAGCTTCGGCGAGAGCTCCTTGCCGGTGTTGAACGCCGGACAGACGTCCTGGCAGCGGCCGCACTCGGTGCAAGACATCGTGTCGACCATCTGCTTCCACGTCATGTCGGCGGATGTGGCGGCCCCGTAGCGAACCTCATCGTCGGGGGCTTCGAGGTTGATCGGCTCCAGTCGCCCCCGGGCTCTGGTGCGGCCGAAGAAGACGTTGACGGCGGCCAGAAAAATGTGGAGGTGCTTCGAGTATGGGAGGTAGACCAGAAAACTCAGGATGATCAGCACGTGCGTCCACACCGCGGCGCGCTCGAGGTAAGGCGCCCACGATTGAGGCAGGGCCTGCGCCACGAGATTCGATATCGGCGCCCAGGCGGCGGGATATTCGTTGAGCCCGAGCGCGATCCGGCTCGCATGCCAGACGAACAGCGAGACGACGATGCCCGCGATCAAGAGCAGGATCACGTCCGCTTCGAGCACGTGGCTGCCGGCGAATCGCCGTGGCCGCTGCAGCTTGCGGATGGCGAAGGCTGCGACCACGCCGGCAAGCACGAAGAACGCGAAGATGTCGACCAGCAGCGCGTACCAGCCCTGGCGGCCCAACCACGGCAACGTGGCGTGCTCGTCGACCACGCCGATCATCGCGATGAAGATCGTCGGGAACAGCACGATGAAGCCCCAGAAGATGGCCGCATGCATGAGGCCTGGCCCCAGGCGCTGCAGCAGCTTGCTCTGCCCGACCACCACCACGGCCTCGGCCTGGGCGCGCGCGGGCAGGTCGTCGAATCGCGCCACCGGCTTGCCCATGCGGATGAGTCGATAGAGGAGCGCCGCGCGCCGGCCGAAGAGGACGCCGGCGACGATGAGCGCAACTGCCAGGGCGATGGCGGTCATCCCCTCTCCCCTCCGGGGAGAGGGTTAGGGAGTGGGGCGTGAGCAGCCCTGGCCGCCCGAATCTCGGCTGAGATGGCGGGCACGATCTCCTTCAGGTCACCGACCACGGCGTAGTCGGCGTTCAGCATGATCGGCGCCTCGGCATCCGAGTTGATGGCCAGGATGCGCTTGGCGCCTTTGCATCCGGCCATGTGCTGCGTGGCCCCCGAGATTCCGCACACGATGTACAGCTCGGGCGCGATCTTCGTGCCCGTCTGGCCGACCTGGTCGGAGTGAGGCCTCCAGCCGGCGCTGGTCACCACACGGGAGCAGCCGACGGCCCCGCCGAGGAGGCCGGCAAGCTCTTCGATGATGGCGAAGCCTTCTTTCGAGCCCACGCCACGTCCGCCGCTGACGACGACCTTGGCCTCCGCCAGCGAGACGCCGCCTCCCTTGGTGCTGACGCGCTCAGCCACGCGGACGGCGAGCTCCTGTTCCTTCAGCTGAGGTGTGAATTTCTCCACCTTCGTCTCGGCCGATGCTGTCTCGATGACCACGGTGTGCGGCGCCACGGTGATCAGCGGGCGCGGGCTGCGCATCCGCGCCTCTTCGAGCAGGCTGCCGCCCCAGCGCTGCCGGGTCAGGTGGATCTGATCGCCCGATGCGACTGAGATGCAGTTCGTCGCCAGCGGAAGTCCCATACGAGCGGCGACGCGGGCCATCACATCGTTGCCGCGGTCGGTACCCGCTGCGAATATCGCATTTGCGCTCAGGCGATCAGAGAGCTGTCCGAGGATCGCCGCCCACGCGTCGGGCGCAAACGAATCGAGCCCGTCGTGCACTGCGACATGCGTTGCGGCAACTCCGTGCTGACTGAGGTCGACTGCTTGACCGATCACCAGCGCGTGAACCGGCCCACCGAATGATCGGGCAAGGGTCAGGGTTTGGAGCGATGGATCGGACGGCGTGCCGCCGGTTTGCTCGACCAGGACCAGCGGCATCAAGCCACTCCGATCTTGCGCATCATCTCCACGACCGCCGGCGCCGCTGACGGTCCGCTGCCCAGGACCTCGGCGCGCCGCCCCTGGCCCGGCGGCACGACCAGGCGGAGCATCTCCAAACGCGCCGGCGGCCTCGTGGGTGTTGACGTCGCGACCGGTTTCCGCCCCGCACGCATTCGGCCTGGCACCGACGGATAGCGCGGCAGGTTCAGGCCTTCCTTGACGGTGAGCACCGCCGGCATCGGCACGATGTACACGTCGCGGCCGCCGTCGACCTCCTGCTCGCAGTGCGCGGACCCGCCTGCGACCTTCACTCCCTTGAGCCCGGTCACCGCCGGGCGGCCCAGCGCCTGCGCCACGCGCAGCCCGACCTGGAAGCCGCCCGAGTCGGCCGACTCGTTGCCGAAAAAGACCAGGTCGAAAGGACCGTACGTTTCCTCTTCGGCGCGGATGGCATCCAGGATCGCCGAAGCACTCGCCTCCGGGTCCCACTCGGCGCCGTCGGTTTGCAGGTGGATCGCGCGGTCGATGCCAAGCGCCATTGCGTCGCGCAGCTGCTCGATCGCCTCAGGCGGGCCGAGCGTGAGCACGACCGACTCGCCGCCGTTCGCCTCGATCAGCCGGACCGCCTCCTCGACACCGCACTCCTCGTGAGGGCTGATCGTGAAACCGAGATGCCGGGTTTCGAGGGCCATCGAGTCGGCTGCGAGCACCATCTTGCCGCCGGTGAACGGCACCCGCTTGACGCAAACCAGAACCCTCACGAGCGGATGCGCGTGTTCTCTGGATCGAACAACGGCGTCGAGCCGACCACCGCCACGGTCACCGGATAGCGTTCGCCCATGTACTGCACGGCGAGCCTGGTGCCGAGCACGGCCTGCCCGGGCGGCAGGTAAGACATGAGGATGTGCTTGCCGACGGACGGGCCGGCTCCAGCGCTGGTGACGTACGAGCGGCGGCCGCGGCGGTCGGTGATCGCGGCTCCGTCTCGGGTCAGCACGGGCTCGCGCCCGAGCATGTACCGCTTCTCGCCGCTTCTGGATTTGTGATCATCAACCGTCAGCGTGCACAGGACCGCGGCCGGCTCCTCCTCGCGGTGCCGGAGGTGCGCCTCCTTGCCCACGAAGTCCTCGGCCTTCACCCGCGGCGCCTGCATGCCCGCCTCGACCACGTTGTACTCGGTCTCGAGCTCGTTGCCGTGGGCGCGGTAGCACTTCTCGAGCCGGCCGGTGGTGCCGTAAACCCCGATGCCGCACGCGGCGAGGCCGAATGGGCGCCCGGCCTCCCACAACATGTCCCAGAGCTTCAGTCCCTGGTCGATTGAGACGTAGAGCTCCCAGCCCAGGTCGCCCACGTACGAGATGCGGGACGCGAGCACGCGCACCGTGCCGATGTCGATCGTCCGGCAGGCGCCGAACTTGAAGCCGTCGTCGGAGACATCGTCGCTGGTCGCAGCCATGAGGATGTCGCGCGCGCGCGGGCCCCACAGGCCCACCGTTGTCATCCCTGTGGTCAGGTCGAAGAGCTGCGCCGAGCCGTCGGCGGGCAGGTGATCGGCAAACCATTTCTTGTCGGACATCCCTGCCGCGCCGCCAGTGACGACGCGAAAGTGCTCGTCGCCCAGACGCATCACCGTGAGGTCGGACTTGAAGCCGCCGTTATGGCTGAGGACCGGCGTGTAGACATTGCGGCCGGCGGGCACGTCCATCTGCCGCAGGGTGACCTGCTGCACCGCCCCCAATGCGCCTGGGCCCTGGATGTCGAAGATGGTGAAAGCGGAGAGGTCGAAGAGGCCCGCTCGCTCGCGCATGGCGATGTGCTCGGCGTTGATGATGGGCGACCACCATCGCGACTCCCACTCTGCGGTTCGTCTTGTGACGCGATCGCCGAACTCATCGAGCAGCGACGCATTGGACTCGTACCACATGGGGCGTTCCCAACCGGCGGCCTCGAAGAACATCGCGCCCAGCTCCCGCTCGCGCTCGTGGAACGGAGCCAGGCGAACGTTGCGGTTGGAAGCCCACTGCTCGCTGGGGTGGACGATCCCGTAGGTCTTGTTGAAACCTTCGGCAGCCCTCGCGCGCACATGGGCGCGCGTCTTTTGATGTTCGTGGAAGCGTGCGATGTCTGAAGAGTGCAGGTCGATCTCTGATTCGCCGTGCACCATCCATTCGGCGAGCGCCTTCCCCGTGCCGGGCCCTTCTTTGACCCACACGGCAGCCGCCGACCACAGGCCGCGGACGTCTGGCGACTCGCCCAGGACGGGCATCCCGTCTGGCGTGAGCGAGAGGATTCCATTGATGGCGTACTTCACGCCCACCTTCTCGTCGCCAACGATCTCGGGCATCAGCTCGAGGGCGTGCTGCATCTGGAGCTCGAAGTCGGGCTGCGTGAACGGGAACTCCGTCGGCGACAGCGCGGCGCGTTCGATGGGCGGGATGTTTTCCGGGTCGTAGAGGATCGGCCGGTGCGCGTACGAACCGATCTCGAGGTCGCCTCCAGCCTGGCGTTCGTACATGTTGGTGTCCATGTCGCGGACGATCGGCACCTCGATGTCGCCCTTGGCGCCGGCGAAGCGCGGCACTGGACCGACGTCGATCATCTGATGCACGGCCGGCGTGAGGGGGATGCGCGCTCCGGCCATGCGGGCGACGCGAGGGCTCCATACGCCGCATGTGATCACCACCGTCTCGGCCTCGATCTCGCCGGCGGTCGTGCGTACGCAGCGAACGCGGCCGCGCTCGACGTCGATCGCCAACACCTCCGTCTTCGCCACCACCTGCAGGGCGCCCGAGGCTTGCGCGCGCTCCCGCATGATCGTGCCCGCGCGCAGGGAGTCGACCACGCCGACCCCCGGCGTGTAGAAGCCACCGATGATGATCGACTCGTCGATGAAAGGGACGAGCTCCCTGACCTCGGCCGGCGTGATGAGCGAGACCGGTTCGATGCCCCACGCCGCGGCGGAGGACATGCGGCGGGTGAGCTCCTGCATGCGCTCCGTCGTGCGCGCGACCTCGATCCCCCCCGACTGGGTGAAGACGCCCATCTCCTTGTATTGGTTCACGCTGTCCACGGTCAGGGCGGTCATCTCCTTGGAGTGGTCGACCAGGAAGATGAAGTTCGAAGCGTGGCCCGTGGATCCTCCCGGGTTGGGGAGCGGACCTTTGTCGAGGAGGACGACATCTCGCCAGCCCAGCCGGCACAGGTGATAGGCCACGCTGTTGCCGACGATGCCGCACCCGATCACGACGGCCCGGGCGTGGGCAGGCAGGTTGCTCATCGCTCTCCTCAGTCCTTTGTCCGCTAGTCCGGCTGGTAGGGTGAGCGGACCTCCTCGGGCAGCTCGTACCAAGTTTTTCTGTCGCCGACACGGGCCCGAAGCTTCCACTTCAACGGCTTCGGCTTCGCTTCGATGGCCGACCACATCTCGTCGAGCCTCGACCGCACCAGCCCGCGGTCGACGTCGAGCTCGTCGAGCGTCTCTCGCAACTTCCCGATGTTCACCTGGAGCGTCCGGTACATGCCCCAGTCGTCGGCCGCGACGCGAGCGAGATATTGCGGATCGATCGCGTCCTCGTCGTGTTCCGCCACCCGATGGTCCAGCAGCAGGGCGGTGAGGTCGACGAGGTCCTTGCGGTTGACCTCGTAGATCTGCAGCTTGCTGAGCAGAAGGTCGGACGGGCTTGCGCATGGCCCTTCGCAATCGAGGCGGTCGCGGAGGTCGATGACGTGAGACATCTTGAACCAGTCGATGAAGATGTCGACCTGGCGGTTGTGCCCTGTGTCGAAGAAGTAGAGCCGCCGGTCGCCCTGCATCAAGTTGAAGCGCTCGTTCGCTTCGTACCCGAGGGCAGGGAACAGCTTGAGCACACCCTCCCGGTCACGTTTCGCGATCGCGTAGTCGAGGTCTCCGTACTTGCGCTTGAGTGGCGCCTTGCGCGCGCTGGGAGAGTGAAGGTGGATCCCGGCCCCGCCCAGGAGTCGGATGCTCACCCCCGCCGCGTTGGCTGCAGCAGCAACGCGTTCAGCTTCCGCTATCGGATCCTCGAGCGGGCCGTTTTCCGTCACAGAGCGCTCTCGACCTCGATGACGATCGTCTTGAGGTCGGTCATCTGCTCGAGCGCAAAGCGTCCGCCAACCCGGCCGATGCCGCTGTGCTTGCCCGCCCGCCCGCCAAAGGGAAGGTGGGCCTCCCAATAGTTGGACGACTCGTTGATGTTCACCCAGCCCATCTCCAGGCCGTCGGCGAATCGCAGCGCCCGCGACAGATCCCTCGTGTAGACGGCGCCGAGGAGTCCGTAGGGTGAGTCGTTGGCGAGGGCGAGCGCCTGTTCCTCATCGCGGAACTTGATCACCGGCGCCACGGGACCGAACGTCTCCTCCAGGCTCACTCGCATCCTGGGCTCGACGCCGTCGAGGATCGTCGCAGGGTAGTAGAGGCGGGTTGGAAAGCCTTCGGCCCGCTTGCCGCCCATGACCACGCGTGCGCCGTGCGCCACCGCATCGGCCACGTGCTCGTCCATCTTGGTCGCCACGCCCTCGTTGTTCAGGGGGCCGAGGGTCGTGTCGGGGGCGAAGGGATCGCCGAGGCGCAGCTCGCGCGCGGCGGCCTCGAGGCGCTCCAGGAACTCGTGGTGGACCGACTCCTGAACGAGGATGCGCTCACCCGCGGTACAGCTCTGGCCCGCGCACAGGTAGCAGCCGACGATGGTGCCCTCGACCGCCTTGCTGAGGTCGGCATCGTTGAACACGACCATTGGGCCGTTGCCGCCCAACTCCAGCATCACGTGCTTGCCGGCCGCCCGTCGAGCCACCGATGTCCCCGTTTCGGTCGAGCCCACGAACCCGACGCCGTCTACGAGCTCGTGGCCGGCGACCTCGTCACCCACCTCGGCTCCTGGTCCCGTCACCAGGTTCATGGCGCCGTTCGGAAAGTCGGCCTCGGCGATGCACTCCATCAGAGCGACCGAGATCACGCTGGTCGAGGATGCGGGCGTCCACACCACCGTGTTGCCGGCCGCCAGGGCGGGGGCGATGAGCTCCGCGGCCATCGTCAGCGGCCAGTTCCAGGGCGTGATGATCCCGTACACGCCGCGCGGGTAGTGGCGGGCGAAAACGAGCTTGCTCGGGCTGGCGGATGGAAGGACGCGACCCTCGAGCCGCTTCAGGTCCTCTGCCGCAATGCGGAAATACTCGGCAGCTTCGTCGACCTCACCCAGCGCCTCCGCCACCAGCGGCTTGCCCTGGTCGAGCGTGAGTATGCGGCCGAGCTCTTCGCGCCGGCGTTCGATCGCCTCGGCGATCTTGTGCAACCGCTTCGAACGCTCGAAGCCTTTTAGCCCAGCCATCGGCTTTTTGGCGCGGTGCGCGGCCTCGATCGCCTTGCGCGCGTCGGCGCGGGTGCCCTTCGGGACCTGCGCGATCACCTCGCCGGTCGCGGGACTTGTGGCGTCAAAGTGCTTACCGCTCTCGGAATCGATCCACTTGCCATCGACGAACATCTTCTTGACCGAGCGGGCGACGTCCACCGTCATTTCTTGTCTCCAGTCATGTGGGCTGCGCGCTTGCTCCCAAGGTCGAATGCGCGTGTGTAGATGCGACGGTACGCGGCGCCGTCGACGTCACGCGGGTTGCCGATGCTCTGCGGGTCCGCAGCGGCTTTGTCGGCCAGCATCGGGATCTCGTCCCGGCCGAAGCCGAGCTCTTCGAGGCTCGGGATCTCCACGTCGACTGTCAGCTGGTGCACGTACTCCACCGCCATCTCGGCCGCGCGCCACATCGACACGTCGCGCACGTCGATTCCGAATGCGGTGGCCATGCGAGCAAAGCGCTCCGGCTCACCGGCCTGGTTGTACTCCATGACCGGGCCGAGCAGGCGCGCCGTCAGCGCGCCATGGGGCGCGTCATGCACGCCGCCGGCGGTCTGGCTCATGGCGTGCGCCGCGCCGGCCGAATCAGTGCCATAAGCGAGACCGGCCAGCATCGCCGCCGCGCTCATGTGGTAGCGGGCCTCGACGTTGGCGCCCTGCGAAAAGGCGACCCGTAGATAGCGCGCGACGTACTCCATCGCCAGCAGCGCCACCGCATCGGTGAAAGGCTGGTGATAGGTCATCGTGTAGCACTCGACTGCGTGTGCGAGCGCGTCCATACCGGTGCCCGCGGTGACGGCGGCGGGGAGCTTCACCGTGAGCTCAGGGTCGATGACGGCGACCCACGATGCGATGTTCGGCGTCCCGCCGACGTTGAACTTGATCTTTCGCTTCGGGTCGGTGATCACCGCCCAGAGCGTCACCTCGCTGCCGGTCCCGGATGTGGTCGGCACTGCGATCAGGGGCGGGATGCGTTTCGCGATCGGGCTGTGCCCCCACTCGTACTCGAGGATGCTGCCTTCGTGGGCGGCGACAACCCCGATGCCCTTGGCGGTGTCGATGGAGCTGCCGCCGCCGATCGCGACGAGGCCGTCGCAGCCCTGCGCGCGGTACTCGGCGGCGCCGGCGTCGACAAGCTCGACGCCCGGGTTCGCGCGCACGCGATCGAACACGACCGGCTCGCAGTCCGCGCCGCGCAGGACCTCCAGGGCGGTGTCCAGCAGGCCCGCCGCTTTCACGCCAGGATCAGTGACGAGCAGCGGTCGCCGGATGCCCAGCAGCCCGGCCTCGGTCCCCAGCTCGCGAATCGCGCCGAGGCGCTGAACGAGACGGGTTGGGCTCTGGTAGGTGCGAAGTGTGTATTCCAGCATGGGTTAGAAGACGGCGCCGCCGGGCCGAAGCCCGGCGGCTGTTGATCTGCTATTCAACCGGAATTTCGTGGTGGATGCGCGACAGGTCGATACCCTGGCGGCCCCGGATGATTCGGGCGGCCACGTAGATGATGATCGCAACTACGTAAGTTGCGAGGAAGTAGTAAACGGAGTTCGGGGTCGACTGGAACGCTGTTCCGTAGAGGTTGGTGCTGTTGAACGACCACTCGTAGAGCATGAAAAGCAAGAACAGCGCGGTGATCACCGCGACGACGGTGATCGTAGGCACGCCCGCGACCTTGTAACGGGCAACCGGTGACGCGTCGTAGAGGTCTTTGCGCCGCCAGGGCAGGATGATCGCGGCGACCACCGTGCCAAGGAACGTCAGCGCGAGGACCGCCGTGGCGTCAATGAACACGCTCGCGAACTTACTGTTGTACGAATAGAAACCGCTGATGATCACAGAGGGCACGATCATCAGGATCAACGAGCCGTAAGGGACGCGCCGCTTGGCCGAGATGTTGGCCGCCCATGAGGGCAGCACTCGATCGAACGCGGCGGCGAAGATGACGCGCGTCGAGGACAGGAACAGGGTGCCGGCCCAGCCGAAGAACCACAGGCCCATAACGAGGATCAACAGAGCCTGGAAAAGCTGGTTGTCGACGAGCCAGCCCGCAAACATGACCGGGTAAGGCCAGGTGCCGACGGGGGCGGTGCCCGCATACCAGGCAGCGTTGGCGGCGTTATAGAACTGCCAACCCATGGTCTTGACCACCAGGATCAAGACGAGGGCGACCATACCGATCGTCACCCACAGTCCCCAGAACATGCTCCAGAAGGGCTTGCGGATGTCTTTGGCTCCACGGACCTCGCCGTAGAGAGTCGCGCCCCAGTTGGGCCACAGCAGATAGAAGGCCAGCCAGGGCATCAGCAGGAAGATGGGACCAAACGAGAAGAAACTGAAGTCGTGAGGCGCGTAGCCGGCCGCGGTCCCTGCGTCGATCGTCGCCTGGTAAGCGCCGGCTTTAGCGCCGAACAGAGACGTGGCCTCGCGGTTGAAAGCGTTCTGGAAGTCGCTCTGGCTGGCGAACAGCAACAGTCCGCACACGACGACCAGGCCGACAAGGCCGATCCAGAAGCAGATCTTCTGGACCCTGGCGTACGTCTCCATACCGAGAGTTACGATCACGCTGACGAATGCCAGGACGATGAGACAGCTGACAAAAGTCCCGGTTTGACTGGTGAAGAACGTGGAGACGTTCGACCATCCGAGCGTATAAGCCAGCGGAAGAAAGAATTGGACGTTCAGGATGTTGGCGTAGATCGGCGCCCAGAGAAACAGCGTGAACCACCACCCGGTGATGGACAGGACGAAGCCCAGCCCGCCGCCTAGAACACGGCTCTGCCAGGCGTAGTCACCGCCAGTGCGCGGCATCACGCTCACCAACATTGCGTAGGTAATGACCAGGAAAGTTGTGAGCACCCCGAAGAGCAAGATCGCCGCGAGCAGCTGCCCATCGGGGACGGTATAGACATAAGACATGCCGTAAAGGCCGAGAGTGATCAGGTTCACCGACCAGAACGAGTAAACGAACGCGTCGAACGTCGACCAGGCTTTGACCAGTCCGGTCGCGTTGCGTAGGAACAGCGTCGGCCGCCCCCCGGCCGAGCCCATCGTCGATTCAGCCATGTCTTTTCTCCCTCTCCTTTGCGCTTATCCGTTGACGAGTTGGTAGCTCTTGATTCCCTTCTTCGCGTCGAGGTTGATGATCGCTGCCATCAACATGCCTTCCTCGTAGGCGCTGCCGGGGTTGATCGCGAGGGTCTTGCCCAGCTTCACCGCGCCCTTGCTCTCGTGGATGTGGCCGTGCAGGGCCAGCAGAGGCTGGTGCTTATCGATCGCCTGGCGCACCGCGGTGGAGCCGACCGGCCGCAGCGCCTTCCCACCGTGCAGCAGCTTTAGGTCCGCGTCGATGGCCGGCGCCTCGTCGAGGCCTGAGCGGTAGGGTGGGCAATGAAGGTTGAAGATGGCATGCGAGAAATCGCTGACGTTGCGCGCCATCGCCTCGATCCGCTCGCCGAGCTTGTCCTCGGCCTCCTCTCGGTGGGTGTTCCACGGCGTGTGGTTGGACCAACCGGTCGAGATCATCGTGAACCCGTCGATCTCCACCATCCGGCCTTCGCCGAGCTCGACCATGTCGGATTCCCGGACGACGTCGTCCACCTCCATCTCGTCGTCGTTTCCCGGGCACACGAAGATACGCACGCCGGAGCCGCGCAGCTTCTCTTCAGCCATGTGCATCCAGCGCCGGACGCCGTCCAGCATGATTTGCTGGAAGGTCTCCTTTCTCTTCTCCGCGTCCTCGTCCAGCTCCTGCAAGCGCGTGGGCGTGACGTGCAGAGGGTAGTAGCCCTTCCGGCGGATCTGGTTCTCGATGTCGCCGACCTGGTCGGCCGAGACCACCTGGCGTTCGGCCGCGATGGTGACCGTGTAGTGGCCGTTCTCCTCGACGATGGGGATCATCGCCTTGCCCGTCATGTCCCCGCCGCAGATGAGGATCTCGGCCTCATAGAACTTGGCCGCGTTGAGGAACTTGCGCCAGCACATCTCAGAGCCGTGCAAGTCGGTGGCGAAAAAGACTCTTGGCATTAACTCACCACTCCTATCGCTCCACTAGCACCTTGCGAATTTCCCGCTCGAACCCGATCACGTGCCGCTGCATGACCTCCTCGGCGCGCCGGCCGTCGCCGGCGACGACGGCCCGCAGCAGCTCGACGTGTTCCTCGACCGCTTCGCGCAGACGCACGCCCCGATCGAGGACCAGGTACCACAGCCGCAGGCTGAGGTTGAAGTACCTGTCGAGCGTGTTCTCGAGAAACGGGTTGCGCGCTGAGCGATAGATCTGGCGGTGGATCGCCTGGTCGAGCCGCATCAGCTCGCGCTGGTTGGTGAGCTCGACCTGGTCCAGGCGCTCGATGAGGTCGCCGATCGCCTCCCGGTCGATGGCGGTGCCGCGCTCCGCGGCGAGCCTGGCGGCGTGGCCCTCGAGGACGACGCGGACCTCGGTGATGCGCGCCAGATCGGTGATGTGGACGTCGGTGACAAAAGTTCCGCGGTGGGGCACGCTGCGTACGAGGTTCTCCCACGCGAGGCGCTGCAGGGCTTCGCGAATCGGCGTGCGCCCGATCTCGAGCTCGTCGCGCAACCGCCCTTCTTCCACCACCGAACCCGGCGGCATGTCGAGGCACACGATGCGGTCTCGAATCCGAAGGTAGGCTTCCTCGCTCTGGGAGCGCGTGATGTCGGGGACCGACCTGGGCGCGCGACGAGTCCCCAGCGCGTGAGCCTGCGAGACCAACCCCCGTCGTCCCTCCCCAATTCGCGCCCTCGGCCGATATGCGACCGATATACCGGCGCGAAACGTAGCACCGCCCAGAAAGTCCGTCAAATGCTGCGTCTAGTCCGGCAGGGGCGAGCCGCGGGTCTCGGGCAGGAGGAGCAGGAGCGCCGACCCGGCGAAGGCGACTATGCCGGTCAATCCCAGCGCGATCCCCAGCCCGACGGATTGCGAAAGGAGGCCGACCGCCTGCAGCCCGGCCACGCTCCCAACCGCCGCGGCGACCGATCCCATGGCCTCCGCCGTCGCCCTCGCCCGAGTTGGAAAGAGCTCTGCCGTCCAGGCTCCGAAGACTGGCGTCGCCGCGCTCGCGAATGAGCTCCAGAGCACGTTCCCGAGCACGAACACCGGCGTCCCGCCGATGAAGCTGAGGCCGGCGGACATCGCGGTGGCGGCCGTGAGCGCGGTGCCGGGGCGGCGGCGGCCGAAGCGGTCGGTCAGGAAACCCCCGGCCACGTACGACGCCCCGCCGGCCACTCCGGAAACGACGATCAGCTCGCTGATCCCAACCGGGCTCATGTGCAGGACCTGGCTGGCGAACAGCGTGAACAGAAGGCCCGCGGGTTCGAGCAGCACGGCCAGCAGCGCCGTGGTGCCGGCGATCACGAACAGGCGGCGGCGCCACGCGGGCTGGATGAGGAGTCGCAGCGCCGAGCCTGAAAACCGTGCGCGCTTCCAGGCGCGTCCCTCCGGCAATCTCATCCAGATCAGCGGGGCTGCCGCCAATCCGATTCCCCCCGCCAGAAAGAGCCACCGCCAGTGGGGCGCGACTACCGGATAGGCGATGACGGTGAGCCCGGTGCCGACGCCGCTGAGCACGGCGAGCACGCTCACCGCCTGGCCCCGGCGCCCGGGTGGCGCCTCCTCGACGACCAGGGCGGTGGCAACCCCGCCGACCAGGACCTCGAAGCACACTGCGATCAGGCGGAGCACCGCAAGCGCCTCCAGGGATGGCGCGAACGCGCTCGCGAAATTGGCAATGGAAAAACCGGCGACTCCGATGGCGATCAACCTTCGCCGTCCGAAGCGGTCGGCCAGCGTGGCCAGCGGCAGGGCGCCGAGCCCTCCGAGCGCGAGCACCGAGCCGAGGTTCGAGAGCGCCGGGACGCGAGCGTGAAACTCGCTCGCGATCGCCGGCAGCGCGAGCACCAGCACAGAGCCATCGAAGGCGGTGAGGACCACCGCCAGGCCCGCCCAGACGAGCGTTCGCCGCTGCTGCGGGTCTAGCTCCACCACCTATACAAAACCGAGCTTCTTCAGGAGGTAAGGACCGGGGCCGAGGAAGCCGCACGTGGCCGCGATGTGCACGATCGAGACCCCCAACAGCGATGGCGGGCCGGGGAGGAGCCAGAACGCGAGGCCGAGAGGGATGCCCGCGAGCGCGGTCGCAAGGGTCTCGGCCCAGGGCCAGCCGAGCCGGTGATAAAGGACGTAAGAGGCGGTGCCGACCACAAAACCCACCGGCGCCCCCAACACGACGCCGAGTCCGCCCTGGACCAACCCGCGGAAGAAAGCCTCCTCGATCGGGCCGTTGAGTAGGTAAAAGCCGGCCTGGAACGCCGCGTCGTCGCTTCCAGCCGGAACGCTCAGAGCGCCCCGCCGCCGAGCCAGCCAGAGCTGCACGAACGTCGCTGCCATAAACAGCACCGGCGCGGCCACGGCAGCGAACAGGAGCTGCGCACCGAGGCGACCGGCCGAGAAGCCGAGCCATGAAGGGCGCCACACGATCTCGACCACAGCCACGACCGCGGCGAATGGAAGCAGGCGGCGGAGGAGGTCCGGAGCCATCCACGCCCAGCTCTCGGGAATACGAGTGAGCACCGCTCGCGTTGCACTTGCAGGCCTCATGGAGTTCGAGCTCTACTACGACTACCTCTGCCCGTTCGTGTATCGAGCGTCATTGCTGCTGACGAACGTTGCGGCCGAGCGACCCATCGACGTCCGGTGGCGCTATTTCTCTCTGGCCCAGGTGAACTCGAAAGAACAGGGCTGGACAGCCTGGGATGCGCCTGCCGCCGAGACGGTGCGCGGCCGGCTCGCGTTCAAAGCCGCGGAGGCCGCCCGCCGGCAGGATCGCTTCGACGCCTTCCATGTCAACCTGCTGGCCGCTCGGCATCAAGACCGGCTCGACATCGACGACGCCAAGGTGGTCGAGCGGGTCGCCGAGGAATCCGGTCTGGAGCTCGAGCGTTTTCGCCGCGATCTCGCCGACCCGGCCATCCTCGATGCGCTCGCTCGCGACCACAACCACGCGGTTGCCACTCATGGTGTGTTCGGAACTCCCACCTTCGTGTTTTCCAATGGAGCCTCAGCGTACATTCGACTCGCCGAGGCGCCGAGCGGCGCCGGCGCGCTGCAGCTGTTCGACAGCTTGCTGGCGATCGCGGCGGATGAGCCGCGCGTGCTCGAGATCAAGCGCCCGAACCGACCTTCACCGGACTAGCGCTTAACAGCTTTTTACCGCGCCGGGTAGAAACGCCCCGCTGGAAGTTGTCTGTTATGGATAAGTGGGCTCACCGGGGGATAGTTTCTTGAGTCGGTGGTTGGCCGCCCCTCGCGGTTCGGGGGAGACCAACGGCGAGGGGCATCAAGACACGCCTGCCAAAGAGGCCGATTTCATCGTGCTGCCGGCGGCGGCAAGCGACGCCTGGCGCACCTGGCTGATGACCGGCGCACGCCGGCCGCCCTTCGACCGGCACCGCATCAACGGCGCCCACAGGGGCCTGAAGAAGCTGATGATCGAGGGGACGACGACTCCCCCAGACCGGTCGCTCCCGTGGAACGACTTCTCGGCCGCCATGATCCGGCAGGCCGTCGACGAGGCACTCAATACGCTGCCGTCCGGCCACAAGCAGGCGGTCAAGCTGGCGTACTTCGGCGGGTTCACGAACCAGGAGATCGCAGCCCACCTCGGCGTTGGTGAGGCCGCTGTCAGGCGAATGCTGCAAGTCGCCCTCGCCAAGGTGAGCACGCATGTTGAGCGCGGCAAGACCACCACCCGCAGGGTCATCTACTTCCTGGCGATAGGGGCGGCGGTTCGGCAACTCCTGGACTTCCTCCGGCGACTGCCGGCGCCGGATCAGGTGGCGCAAGCGGGTGTGGTTGTAGTGGCGGGCGTGGTGACGGCCTCGGTCCTCGTCGGCCACTCGCCGGGTCCGGCCCAGCTCGCCCAGGCCGACCGCGGCCGCCTCTCCGTGACGCCGCCGGCCGCCGCACCGTCCGTTCCTGACTCGAGTTCGCCGATTGGGTCGATCACCGGCGCTGCACCTGTCTCAGTGCCCTCGGTGCCACCTCTCCCCAGCCCGACTCCGCTCCCGATCAAGGTGTCGGTGTCGCCGGTAAACCTCCCGGTTCCCGTCCCGACGCCTCCGAGCCTGCCCACACCTCCGAGCCTCCCCACACCCCCGAGCCTCCCTTAGGAGTTGCGGGCGTAGATCGCGACTCCATCCACCACCGCCACCAGGTGGTACTTGGTGGTGACGAGGTCCTGAAGGACCGGATAGTTGCTCATTGGATACATCGCGAAGTCGCTCCAGCCTGCGGCCGCGGTGTCGACGATCAAGGCCGGAGGGTTGCGCGCGAGGTCGGCGTGCAGCTCCGGCCACACATCGGGTGCGGTGTCCCAGTTGTTCGGGGGCAGCCCTGAACCGCGCGCGAATCCACGCAGGAAACCTGGAAAACGGCTCGCCATCAGCCGGTCGGACTCCACGTAAAGAGCGGGCCAGTTGCCCCAAACGAACACGCGGTCGCCAGGTTTGGTGTGGTCGCGGATGTAGGCGGCGACCAGCTCGTGCTGGGCTATCGGCGGGCTCCAGTCGTAAGTCAGCGGGTCGGCCGAAACGTTATAAGCAGCCCACGCGATCGCCGGCACCGCGACACCGATCGCGACAATCGCGGCCACCTGCTTGCGCAGCGGCGTGCGAACCGCGCTGTCGATCGCGAACGCCGACAGCAGCGCGAGCGGCCCCATCACCTGGATGAAGTAGTGCCAGGACAGATGGCCGCCCGCGAGCGACCCGAGCGCCGACAGCACGAGCCAGACGACCACGATCCGGTGGCCCGAGTCCAGCCTTCGCCAACGAACCGCCCACGCAATCGCGGCTACCCAGAGCACGGCCATGTCCAGCACGAACGGGACCAGGCTGTCCCGCGCGCGCGTCCATATACCGGTTGGAGTCCAGTTGCTGCTTGCGTACTGGGTCAGGATCCCCACCGTCCAGCGCCAGAAGCCGGACAGCGAGCCGGTCAATGCGAGCAACCCCGCGCCGGCCAGCAGTCCGGCGGCGAGACCACCGACAAAAAGGGCCGCCGCCCGCACGCGCGTTGGAGCGGGCTCGAAGTAGACGACCGCGATCGGCAGCAGGAGTATGTCGACCGCGGCTGATTGCCTGAACGCCCCGGCCGCCGCGAGCAGGACTCCCGACCACAGCCACTGGCGCCGAAGCATGAGCAGCAATGAGGCGGTGAGCGGCAGCATCATGAGCACTTCCGTGTTGGCGGCCAGCAAACGGGGGTTGCCGGCGCCGGTCATGACCCCGTAGAAGACCGCGGCGAGCACACCTGCTCGCGCGCCTGCCAGCTGCCGCCCGGCGGCGAAGATGAGCAAGCAGGTGGCGGCGACCACCAGCAGGGCGACCACGTGAACGGCGGTCATCTGGTACGTGCCGAATACGCGGAAGGTCGCGGCGTACACCCACAAGATCCCGGGCGGCTTGTTGTCGACCCCGCCTTCCGCGTACAGCGGTGCGCCTCCATTCATCAGTGCCGCGATCGATCCGTAGATAGCCTCGTCCCCATCGAGGAGCCGGTGGAAGAACGAGGGCGCATGCGCAAGGAGAATTGGCGCCGCGGCCAACGCTCCCAGCACCAGCGGATTTGGAGTGCGGCGGGTCACCGCGAACGTCGGCATGGCGTCCACCTATATTGCTGTACGGTCGGACGGTGACCGCCGTCCGGCGTTTCCTGCTGCCGTCAGCGCTCGTCGTGGTCGCGGTGGCGCTGGCCCTGGATCTGTGGAATCCGACCGAGCCGATCGGCATCGACTTCCACACCTACGAAGCGGCTGCGCGGGTGGGCCTGCACGATGGGTGGTCCCACATCTACGACCAGGATCTGGTCGCGGCTGAGCAGAAGAACCTCGTTCCGGACCAGGCGACGCAACCATTCCTCAGCCCACCGCCGGTGGCCTGGCTTGCGGCTGCGCTGTCATCCCTTCCTTACTGGCCCGCTTACGACGTCTGGGCCGCTTTCGCGTTCATTGCGCTGGCGCTCGCGCTGCTCTGGTCTTCACGAGAACGCGGGTTGTTGCGCTGGGTCACAGTTGCGGCGGTGCTTGCGCCGTGGTGGCTTCTGCACGCCGTTCACCTCGGCCAGGTCGTACCGCTCGTGGCGGCCGGGGTCGTCCTGGCATGGCGCTTGCTCCGCGACCGTCACAACCTGTTTGGGGACAGCGCGCTGGCACTGTTGCTGTTGAAGCCAAACACCGCGATCCTCGTGCCCTGGGCTCTGTTGGTGGCGGGTCGCTATCGAATGTTCTTGATGCTCTCAGCAATAGGCGCCCTCGTTGTGGTCATCGCGTTCGTGACCATGGGGTCCGGAGCCGGGGCCTATTACGGCCAGGTCACCGGACCCCTGCCGGCAGGCGCGAATTTCCTCACTCTCGAGGGTGCGTTTGGCGTGAGCGGCGTGGTTGCGACCGCGTTGCGCGTTTTGATCATCGGCATCACGACGTGGGCCGCCTTCCGACTGCGCGAGTCGCCTGGCCTGCTGATCGCAGTGGGAGTGCTGGGGTCGCTGCTGGTGGCGCCGTACCTCCACGGTTCCGATCTCTGCCTGCTGGGCGTTGCGGCCTGGTTGGTCTGGGAGGAGCGGCCCGCCGTCGCGTGGCGGGCGCCTCTGGCCGTTGGTTGGATGGTTGCCAGCCCGTTCGTGGCGTCGAGCGCAATTGCCCTCAGCCTCAACCGCTGGCCCCTGGTCGAGCTCGCCCTGCTGGCGGCGCTGGTGCTCGAAGCCTGGCGAACGGGGCGTGAACGCCGGCCGGCGTTAACAGGCGGGGCTGAACTCGGGACACGGGCACCCGCATAATCGAAGCGCCCGACCAACCAGAGGTACACGCTTTGCCACTCGACATCAACGACATCAAGGGGCCGCTCCGAGTTCTTGCGGGGCCGGGCACCGGGAAGACACGTGCGCTGGTCGACCTTTACGAGCAGGCCGTGCTCGAACGTGTCGCCGGCCGCGACCAGATTCTGGCGCTCACGTTTTCGACCGGGGCCGCCGACGAGATCGCCAGGCGCATCGATGAGCGGTTGAAGGACGACTACGGGGAGGCCTGGATCTCCACCTTCCACAGCTTCTGCTGGCGTGTCCTGCGTGACCACGCGCCGGATCCGCGGCGGATGCTGGTCAACAGCTTCCAGGAATCGATCGTGATGCGCGACGTTCTGGCACACATCGATCCAGGCGTCCTGGGCGAGCTGATCGGGGTCCGCGGGTCGGATGCGTTCGCTCGCGACCTGCTCGGGTTCGTGGCGTTGATGAAGCAGAACCTCGTGCACCCCGACGCGCTCGTGCTGGCGACCGAGGCCAGAGGCAGCGATCGCCTGCGCGCGCTCGCGGCGGCCTACAAGTCCTATCAGGGGCGGCTGAGCGCGGCCGGCATGGTCGACTTCCGTGACCTCATCACCGCTGCCATCGAGCTGCTGCAGTCCAATGACGAGCTCCGCGAATTGCTGCGATCGAAGTTCCGTCTCATCCTCGTGGACGAGTTCCAGGACGTCGATCCGGCACAGTTCCAGCTCCTTCAGCTGCTGGCGCCGCCCGCATCGCGTCCGCGCCTGGTGGTCGTCGGCGATCCAGATCAGTCCATATATGGGTTCCGCGGCACGGTGCCGCGTTTGCTCGGAATCGATTTCCCAGCCGTGTACGGGGCCGCCACCGCCACGCTTGACGAGTGCTGGAGGTGCTCGCAAGAGGCGCTCGACGCCGGCGAGCGCCTGCTCGGGGCCACCCAACCGGGCCGCGTGCCCCGCGATCTCCGCTCGGTCGCCGGGGTCACGGCCCCGTCGGTCGTCGTCGCGCACGAGGGCGACGCGCTCGACGAAGCGTTCTTCTGCGCCCGCGAGATCAAGCGGATCCATACGGCGTTTCCCGATCTTCGCTACGACGACTTCGCGATTCTTCTCCGCAGCACGACCGCGATGGGGGCACCGTTCGAAGAGGCGCTCCGCGCCCTCGACCTTCCTTATGAGGTGCGCGGCTCAGGGGCGACCGCGCGCAATGAGGTGGTCCGCTTCCTGGTCGGTTATCTCGAGTCGCTGCGCAAGGCGGACGACGCGGCGGCTTTCGAGAGCGCGCTCGCATCGAGCCTTGGCGGTGTCGGCTCACGAACGCTGAGCCGTCTCCGCGCGCACGCCTTCGAGCAGGCGAGGCCGCTCACGCGCGTGATGCGGCGCCTGATGTACGTGCTCGCCGCCAAGGATCCGCAGCGGTATCCGCTCCCGTGGGGCGGTGAGGCGCCGACCGAACCACCCTCCCTACCGGACTACTACGAGTACCTCACCGAGGCGGAGCTCGATGATCTCCACACGGCGATGTCCGCCCGATACCGCCTGCTCGAACGGGCGAAGCGGCTGCCGCTGGCCGGCCTCGCCTATTCGGTGCTTATCGAGGACGGCGCCATCGGCAAGCTGCTCGAGCTCGAGCTCCGTGCCGACCAGCGCACCGAGGCGATGGCCGACCTGCGTTCGACCATCGATGGGCTGGAGGCGGTGGAGGAGGTGCACGAAAGGCTCCACGGGTCGAAGCCCCTGCTGTCCGACCTCAGCGGGTCGCTGGATGCCCTGCTCTCGGGCGCCGCGGACGACACCGAGCCGGCGTCCGCTCGCCGAGACGCCGTGCAGGTGATGACCGTGCACCAGGCCAAGGGCCTCGAGTTCCAGGTGGTCTTCGCCTCCGGATTCGCGCACGGCTTGTTTCCGTCGGAGGCCAGGCCGCATCCATTGCTGGACGTGGAAGACCGATCGTGGCTCGAAGCGTTCAAGGTCGGATTCATGCCTTCGTGGCCGTCCGACCCCGATGGGCATCTGGCCGAGGAGGCGCGACTGGCCTTCGTCGCCATGACCCGCGCCAAGCGCGTCTATCTGACCTATGCGGATGCATACCTGCGCCAGGCGGGCCCATCCGTCTTTCTCGGCATGGCGGCGCCGGACGCCGAGATCAAAGAGCTCACGCGCGCGTCGGCACGTCTCGAGCCTGCGGACGTGCTTCTCGCACGCGAAGCCGAGGTGCTCATCGCAGCCCATCGCGAAACCGTCACCGACGTGATGGCCGCGCGGGCGGCGGCGCTAGGTCTCGACGTCAGCTTCATCGCGGATCGCGACTCCGGCGAGCCTTTCGAACCGTATGGCGGTGATCGCAATCCGGAGCACGTCGAGATCGATCACTTCAGCCCGACCACCCTGAATGACTACCTCAAGTGCCCGCGCCTCTACTGGTACAACCACCACCCTGGCCTGGCGGAAGAGCCGAGGTCCGTGGCGATGGAGCGCGGTGGCTTCCTGCACGAGGTCCTGGAGGACTTCCACGCCAACGAGACCGAATGGCGGCCGCTCGAGGCGGAAGGCCAGAGGGGCTGGCTCGAGACGGTGCTGCAGAAACACCTCGACGGCTACCTCTCCCGCATGGAGGCAACGCTCGACCGCAAGCGCGAGGAAAAGCAGGTCCGTTCGTTGCTCGAGAACTACATCCGTTTCGTCACCGGCATGCAGCACATCCGCCGCCTGGGGACGCTCGCGCTCGAGCAGCGGTTCCACCTGCAGCTGGACGGCGCGGAGATCATCGGCAAGATCGACCGAGTCAACGACGTCGGCGATGGCGAGGTCGAGGTCATCGACTACAAGACGGGCGCGGGGAAAGCGATGCGGTGGGCCTACGAGATGTACTTCGGCCCCGACATGTACGACGTGCAGCTCGCCCTCTATTACCTCGCATGCAAGTACGGATTCGACGACGAGGGCAAGCCGCTCGGATTTCAGCCGCGATTCCTGTCGCTCTGGTACCCGAAGGATTGGGTGTGGGGCTCGATGCGCCAGGACATCTTCACCGTCGGCCGTCCTGCGGGTCTCAAGGAGTATCGCGAGAAGGTGCTCGAACCGGCCGACCTCGAGCGCAGCCGTGACATCGTCCTGCAGGCCATCTCGCGCATCAAGGGCGGCCACTTCGAGCCCGCTCCGCGCGACCTCGCGGGCACCTGCATATCGCGCTTCTCGTCGTGCCCGCACGCGGCGATCTGTCCGTACGGCGGGGCGCCGCCCGAATGATCGCCGGACCCGCCCGGACCCTCAGCCCTGAGCAGAATGCTGCCGCGCACGCCGGTCCAGAGGGAGCCTTTCTCATTGCCGCGGGACCGGGCACAGGCAAGACCGCCACCACAACCGAACGCTTCTGCTGGCTCGTCGAGCATCGGGTGCCGGCCGGCCAGATCCTGGCGGTCACCTTCAGCGAGCGCGCCGCCGACGAGCTGAGGACGCGGATCACCGATGAGCTGATGGCGCGGCGGCCGGATCTCGGGCCAGAGGTCCTCGACGGCGCCTGGATCGGGACCTTCCATGGCATCTGCTCTCGCCTTCTCGACGAGTTCGCTTACTTGATCGGTTCGCCGCGCGAGCTCAAGGTGCTCGACGAGACCGGGCAGCGGCTGTTCGAGCAGCGGCTTGTGGCGCGCCTCCGCAGTGGTGAAGCGGCGCCCCTCGACCCCGACTCTTTCACGGCCTTGAGCGTCGACGACCTCGACGAGCTCCTGCGCTCCGGGCTGCGGTTTCTGCTGAAGCTGAAGGGCCGAGGCATCACGCCGGTTCGTTTCCACAAACGCGCGCTCGAGCTGCACGCCATGCACTGGGATTCTCCCGTCGACACCACCGCGCGCCAGGCGGCGCACGCGGAGCTGGAGGCGATCGAGGTCCTTCATCTCGTCTACCAGACCTATGAGGAAGCACTCGCGGCCGGCGGGCTCCGCGATTTCGATGACCTCATCCTCGAGGTCATCGATGCCCTGGAGCGGGTGCCGGAGTTCCGCCGCCGCTGCCGCGAGCGATTCCGCTATCTGCTCGTCGACGAGTTCCAGGACACCAACCGGATTCAGCTCGACCTCATCAGGCTCCTCGCCGCGGATGACTTCGGGAACGTGGCCGTGGTCGGCGATGCGAAGCAGTCGATCTATGGCTGGCGTGACGCCGAGATCGAGAACATCCGCAGCCGTTTCGGGGGCAAGCGACTCCCCCTCACGCACAATCGGCGGTCGTTCCAGGAGATCCTCGATTGCGCCACTGCGTTCATCCGGCGCGACCCCGATTTCGCGGACGAGCCCGACCTTGTCGCGACGCGCGGCGCGGGCAGCTGGCCGGTGACCGTGGTCATGGCTCCTGACTCACGGACGGAGGCGCGTTCCGTGGCCGAAACCATCAGGCGGTTGTATCGAGGCGGCCGCCCGTTCTCGGAGATCGCCATCCTCGCCCACTCCATTCGCATGCTCCCTCGCGATTTCGAGGACGAGCTCAGGCGCCAGGGCATCCCGTATCTGACGAGCGGTGGCTCGGGCTTCTTCGACCGCCAGGAGATCAAGGACGTACTGGCGATGCTCCGCCTCACCGAGAACCCGATGGACGACGGAGCGCTCGTGCGGGTGCTGCAGGGACCGATCGTGAGACTGCCCGATCGCGGCCTGTATCGAATGGCTGCCAGGCGATTCGGCCGCCACGGCATGCGCTTGCGCGATTGCTTCGAGGCGGCGCGAGCCGAAGGGTTCCCGGAGATGGAGCCTAAGGTCGCGGAGCGGGCGGTTGCCCTGGTCGACCTCACCGATCGCATCGGCCGCCTTCGCGATGCGCTCACCGTCGCGGACATCCTGAACCGGTTGCTCGAGGAGACGGGATATCTCCGCTGGGCGGAGCTGCGCGCGCAGCGAGACGGCAGCCCTCGCGCGCTGCTCAACCTGCGCAAGGTCTTCCAGCTGGCGTCGCGTTTCGAGCGCGAGCTCGCGCTCGCGGGCATCGGCGACTTCGTTCGCCACCTGGACCAGGTCATCGACGCCGAGCTGCCGGTGGGAGAGGCGGCTGAGGAGTCGGCCGCCGCCGACGCCGTGTCGCTGCTCACGGTCCACGCCGCCAAGGGCCTCGAGTTTCCGGTCGTGTTCCTGGTCAACCTGCGGCCGGCGCGAGCCCGCGACACCGAGAGGCTCTTTTTCGACCCCGACGGCCTGGGCTTCGTCATGAAGAACTGGCGCGGCGAGAAGCACCCGCGCTATCAGGCGACGTCGCCTGGTGAACCCGCGGTCAAGCTCGCCATCGGCGAGCGCAGGCGGATCGTTTACGTCGGCCTCACCCGCACCCGGGATCTCCTGTACGTCACGGCCACGCGGGAGGAACAGTCGGCGCGCGAGGTGGAGATGGGCGACCAGGACCATTTCGCCGAGATCCTCAGCTGGGCGCTGGCGCACCCGGAGTCGGCGAACGTCGTCGAAGCCGAGCAGCTGGAGTTGCCGGTGCCGCGACCCGCCAACGGCGCTCATGCGGATGGTTCCGAGGTAGTGACGGCGGTGCTCGATCGCATCGAGGCCATCCAACCCATACGGCCGACCGCGCCTGCGCCGGCGGCGCCTGAGATCAAGCTCAGCTTCTCGCAGCTGCACGACTTCGAGATCTGCCCGGTGCGCTATCGGTTCAGCCAGGTATGGCGCGTGCCCGCGCCGCCAGACGAGCTGCTGCCGCGGTTCGCGCGCGCGACCAACTCGACCGAGCTCGGCGCGGCCGTGCACGCGGCCCTCGCCACCTGGCATTCGGCGGGCGGCGACCTGCTCGCTCGTTATCAGGGACCAGAGGCGGGCAGGGAGATGCTCCGCGGCTACCTCGCCCATCCGCTGGCCTCGGCCCGGACGCTCGGGGTGGAGGTCGAGTTCAACCTGCGCGTCGGGGGCACCAGGGTGCGCGGCATCGTGGACCGGATCTGCGCGCTTGACGGGCGCACAGTTCTCGTGGATTACAAGACCAACGCCACCATGGACGTGGCGCTCATCGAGGCATACACGACCCAGCTCCGCCTGTATGCGCTCGCGGCCGGGCGCGGGCTCCTGCCGGGAGGGGCCGACCCGCGGCTGGTCCTCTTCGATCTTCGACGCGGGCGCGAGATCGAGGTCACCGCCGACGACGCGGCGGTCGAGGCGCGCGTGTCGTCAGTCTCGCAGCGGATCGCATCAGGTGACTTTGCGCTCGGGCCCGAGAACGCCCAAAGGCCGTGCGCGATGTGCGCCTACAGGCCGATCTGCCCTGACGCCAGGCCCTGACTTGGAGAAGCCGCTGGAGGAGCGCTACTTCGAGCGCCGGCAGATCAAGGAGGCGATTGCGTTCGCGGAGGCAGGCGGCATCGCCGTCCATCGCAACTTCGATCATTACCACGGGTCGTCGATCCGCGGCATGATGCGCGAGCGCCCGTTCCTTCACGTGATCGGCATGCGTCCTCGCCTTGAGGCCTGGGGCCGGCTGCACGGTCTCCGGCCGGAGTGGATCCAGCCCGAAAAGCGTCGCAAAGTCGCCCATTACGACGTGTTCGGCAAGTTCGCCGAGGAGCTCATCGCGCGCCTGGAGCCAGCCCCTTGACACAATTGACGCAATGCGTTATGATGCGTTGCGTCAATCAAATTCAGGCAAGGAGGCTCTAATGAGCACAGACGTCACATCCACAGTCGAAGAGGTAGCGTTCGGCGCCGCGAGGGCGGCGAGGGAAGTCGCATCGGACCCGATGGGTACGGCGCGCAAGCAGGTGAAGGGACTCGAGCGCAAGGGCACCCCGGCCGCTCGCAAGCTCAACCGCCAGCTGACGAACCAGTTCAACGCCGCGACCGCGCCCGCCAAGGACGCAGTCAAGGTCATCGCCAAGAAGCTGGACCAGGCGAGCAAGTCGGCGTCGACCGTTGCCGGCGATCTGCTCCCGGAGCGCATCGTGCTCAAAGGCCTGCAGCTGGTCAAAGTCCAGGCCAAGCGCCAGGACCAGATGGGCGAAGTCGCCACTCAGGCGCTGAAGATTTTCAACGGATCCTTCAAGACGATCGCTCGGGTCGCGAACCGGCTGGAGCGCGCCAGCGAGCTGCCGGTACGGCATGCCGCAGCGCCGCGTAAGGCCCAAACGATTCGACGATCGACCCGCCGCACGACCTCGCGCCGCAGCGCCGCAGCGTAAGCACAACACCAACGTGAAGGGGCGCCGATCGCGGCGCCCCTTTTTTCGTTTATCCCCTTCGGTTACGGTTGCTCGGCTGTGAGCGTCGTCTGCACCGGCTCGATCGCTTTCGACTACATCCTGAGCTTCAAGGGCCGGTTCAAAGACCACATCCTCCCCGACAAGACACACATGATCAACTTGAGCTTCCTCGTCGACAACCTCAAGAAGCGGCGAGGCGGCGTCGCGGGCAACTACGCATACAACCTCGCGCTGCTCGGCTATCCGAGCGCCGTGTTGGCCACGGCGGGATCCGACGCGGTCGAATACCGCGCCTGGCTGGAGAAGCTGGGGGTCGACTGTCGCGGTCTTCGGCTCATGGAGGACGAGATCTCCGCCACCGGCTTCACGACCACCGACCTCGACGACAACCAGATCACCGGCTACTACGGGGGCGCCATGAACCTGGCCGGCAGCCTCGGCCTCGACGACACGGTGCCGAATCCCGACGCGGTGATCGTGGGTCCGAATGCGCCCGACGCGATGCAGCGCCTGGTCCGCGAATGCCGGCAGCGGGGCGTGCCCTGGGTGTTCGACCCCGCGCATCAGCTGCCGCACATGTCCGGCGATGACCTCGTCGACGGTGCCCGAGGGGCTTGGGTCTTGATCGGCAACGACTATGAGCTGGAACTGATCCAGCAGCGAACCGGGCGTGACCTCGATGGACTCAAGGAGCTGTCGGAGCTGGTTGTGTGCACGCTGGGGAGGCAGGGCTCGCGCATCGACAAGGGCGCCGAGTCACACACGATCGCGGCGGCGCCGGCGCGGGTCGAGTCCGATCCCACCGGAGCGGGCGACGCCTATCGGGCGGGCCTTGTGGCGGGGCTTCTGCGCGGTCTTGACATCCCCACCGCAGGCGCGGTGGCGTCGCTCGCCGCCACCTACGCGGTCGAGCAGGTGGGGACCATCGAGCACAGGTACTCCGGCGCGGATTTCTCCGGGCGATTCCTCGAGGCGTTCGGCAGCCCGTTGCCGGCAAAGTTCTGGCCGGCCGGCTGAGCCTGGTTCGGATACGATCGGCCCGTGGCCGTCGCCGTCGAGATCACCGACCTTCGCAAGTCGTATGGCTCAGTCGAAGCGGTTCGAGGCATCAGCCTCAGCGTGAACGAGGGCGAGGTCTTCGCACTGCTGGGCCCAAACGGTGCGGGCAAGACGACAACCGTCGAGATCCTGGAGGGGTTCCGGCACCGCGATGGCGGGCGCGTATCCGTGCTCGGCTTCGATCCCGCGACCGGCGATCGCAGGCTGAAAGAGCAGATGGGGATCGTCCTCCAGACCGTTGGCGTCGATCCTTATCTGACTGTCGCGGAGACCGTCGACATGTTTCGTGGGTACTACCCAAAGCCTCGCCCTCGCGATGAGGTGATCGAGCTCGTCGGTCTCACCGACAAGCGCGACTCGAGGGTCACGAAGTTGTCGGGCGGCCTGCAGCGCCGCCTCGATATGGCCGTCGCGCTGGCTGGAGATCCCAGGGTCCTTTTCCTTGACGAGCCCACGACCGGATTCGACCCTGGCGCGCGTCGCAGCGCGTGGGAGACGATCAAAGGTCTAGCCGGTCTCGGCAAGACCATCTTCTTGACCTCGCATTCGATGGACGAGGTCCAGTACCTCGCTGACAGGGTGGCGATCATCGCGGCCGGCAAGGTCGTGGCCGAGGGCACGCCCGACACATTGGCCGGACGCGAGCAGGCGGCGGCGACAATTCGGTTCCGGCTTCCATCCGGCGCTTCCGAACTGCCGCCCCAGCTGCGGGCTTCTGCGAAGGCCGGCGCTGACGGTGTCGAGCTGGAGACGAAAGACCCGACCAGGACCCTGTACGAATTGACTTCCTGGGCCGTCCAGGCGGGCATCTCGCTGGAGGGACTCGAAGTCACGAGGCCAACCCTCGAAGACGTCTACCTGCAGATCACCCAGGACGTCGGGGCTCAGAGCAAGCCATGAACGATCTCCGGCGGGCGCTGATGCAGATCGTGTACATCAACAAGGCGTTCATCCGCAGCCCCATCGCGGCCTTCTTCACCCTCGTCTTCCCAATCATGTTCTTGGTCATCTTCTCGGTGCTTTTCGGCAACGGAAAAATGGAGGTTGCTCAAGGACACACAGTGAGCGTGGCCACGTTCTACGTTCCGGCCATCGCGGCTTTCTCGGTGATCACCGCGTGCTACACCAACATCGCGATCTCGCTCAGCATCGCGCGTGACTCCGGCGCGCTGAAGCGGATCCGTGGCTCACCTTTGCCGGTGTGGGCCTACATGTTCGCCAAGATCACGCACTCGGTGTTGATCGCGGTCCTGCTGGTCGCCATCTGCGCTGCTTTCGGCGCCGTCTTCTATGGCGCGACCCTGCCGACGACGACACTTCCCGCCTTCCTCCTGGCTCTGGTCGTAGGAGCCGCCGCGTTCTGCGCGTTGGGCGTGGCGGTCACGAGCGTGATTCCAAACTCAGATGCGGCGCCGGCCATCGTCAATGCTTCGGTGTTGCCCCTTCTGTTCGTCTCGAACGTCTTCGTTCCGCTCAACAACCCGCCGGCCTGGTTGGACCTGGTCTCCAAGATCTTCCCGATTCGGCATTTCGCGGACGCGCTGGTCAAATCGTTCTTTCAGTTGACCGGGTCGGGGCTGCAGACCAACGACCTTTTGGTGATCGGCGCGTGGGGGTTGGCCGGCCTGGTGGTTGCGATTCGGTTTTTCGACTGGGAACCTCATCGTTAGTGGCCTCGGTTTTCTCTCGCATCATTGCGGGTGAGCTGCCCGCCCGATTCGTGTGGAAGGACGACGAATGCGTGGTGTTTCTCTCCAACCGGCCCCTGCGCCCAGGGCATGCGCTGGTGGTCCCGCGCCAGGAGGTCGATCACTGGATCGACCTCGATACCAGTTTGCTCGCTCACCTCACGACCGTCGCCCAATCGATCGGCACCGCGCAGATGGCCGGTTTCGAGCCGGCGCGGATCGGCTTGATGCTGGCGGGGCTGGAGGTGCCGCACGTGCACTTTCACGTCGTGCCGATTCGCGGCGTTCACGACCTGGATTTCGGGAACCAGGATCCAAACCCGGACCCGGCCGCGATGGATGACGCCGCCGAAACGATCCGGGGCGAGCTGCGCAAGCTGGGCTATGACCAGGTAAGCGACTAGGAGGAATCGACCATGTGCTATTCAGACGACGCCCGACCACCCCTGCCCCCGATCGGAGGCGCCGCCGCCGACCAGGGCGACATGACCTTGACCGCCAAGGATGGGAACCAGTTCATGGCGTATTTCGCGCGCGCCTCCAAGCCGACCGGAGCCGGCATGGTCGTCCTGCCCGACGTGCGCGGGCTGCACCACTTCTACAAAGAGCTCGCGCAGCGTTTCGCTGAAGCCGGCATCGACGCGGTCGCAATCGATTACTTCGGCCGGACCGCGGGCATGGGGACCCGCGACGAAAGCTTCGATTTCGCCACTCATGTTCCGCGGACGACGGCCGACGGCATAGCGGCGGACACGACCGCCGCGATTGCTTACCTGAAGTCCAGGGATGGAGGCGCGGTGAAGTCGGTGTTCACGGTCGGCTTCTGCTTCGGCGGGTCCAGCTCGTGGAACCAATCGGCCTTGCAGGCCGACCTCGATGGCGCCATCGGTTTCTACGGTCGCCCGGAGCGTTCGCAGCCGTTCATCTCGAAGATGAAGGCGCCGCTGCTTCTGCTCGTCGCCGGTGTGGACGCGGCCACTCCGAGGGAGACGTCCCTCGACTTCGATCGCAGGCTGACCGAGGCCAAAGTCCCACATGAGCAGCACATATACGAAGGCGCCCCGCACAGCTTCTTCGACCGCACCTCCGAGCAGTGGAAGGACGCGTCCGACGACGCCTGGCGCCGGATCCTGGCCTTCGTCAAGAAGCACAGCTGACCTCCAGGAATTCGCCAGTGCGCAAACAGCTGACCGACAGGTGGTCGATCGACCTGGACGGCGAATACATAAGCCGAGTGGTCGGTCACAACCTGCAGCTGGCCGCTCCGGGACGCACGATGTGGATCGCGGTCTGGAACCTGCCGGAGGATCGAGCGCCGGAGGTCACGCTCGGGGGGGTCAAACGCGAGCTGCCTAATCCGAGTCCCGGCGGAAGTGTGGAGGAATGGAGCGATGACAGGCTCGAGGTTCGTTATGCGTCGTGGTATCCCGAACCCAGCGATCGAGGCACGCAGTATTCGCTCTACGGCTACACGATTCGTCGAGGCTCATGGGTGCAGGCGGCGTTGATCTCGGATTCGCCCAGCGACACCGAATGGGCCCTGTCGGTGTGGCGTTCGCTTATGTACCAGTCGCCCAGCGCCTGGATGAGAACCGCCCGCGCAGATTCGACTTGAGGGCCTAACTCAAACCAGAGTCGTATAGTCGCGCCATGGCCAGCGCCGTCCCCAAGGTGGCCGCGAAGTCCAAGCCGGCAGCCCAGCTACCAGCCTCGCTGATAGCCGAGCTGGAGCACCGCCGGGCGGGCATGGCCCGCCACATGGCGCGCGCTGTCGTGGCGGTCGTGAAATGGGACGACTCCACAGGCGTCCCGCCCCGGCCCGACGCCATCGCCAAGGCGTGCGAGGCCGGGCTCGACCTGTTCCTCGCCACCGCGCGCGAGGCCCGGCCCGCGACGCAAGAAGAGCTGCGACGGGTCGCCCAGCTCGGAATCCTCCAGGCGCGCAGCAGCCAATCGGTCGAGCCCATCCTCGCGGCTTATCGCATCGCCGCTCGCGTCGCGTGGGACGCCATCCTGCGCGCGTGGCGCGGGCACCCTGCCGCGACGCCGGAGGCCATCATGCTCACCGCCAACTACGTGTTCGTGGCGCTCGACCAGGTCGCGGCCGAGGTCACCAAGACTTACCTGCACGCGCGCGAGCAGCACATGCAGCGCGGCACCCGCGCTCGGGCGCGCCTCTTCCACGCGTTGATCAGCGACAACTTCGATTCCGAACTGGAGCTGCAGAAGCAGGCGTTGGCGCTCAACATGCCCATCGCGGCCACTGGCTACGTCGCGGTCGTTTCGAAGCTGGTGGTCGGCAAAAGCGACGGCGCCCGAGGCGGGGAGGCTTTGGGGGAAGTGGCCGCATCGCTCGACGTCCCGCGCGGCGCCATCCACCACGTCACCGATCCTTCGACGCTCGTCACTCTCTGGCCCGCCGAGTCGGCGGCGCACGTGGATGGTGCGCGCCAGTTCGTGACGCAGCTGCACAAAGAGGCCGTGAATCGATCCGGCCCGGCCAAGGCGCGGGTCCGCGCCGGCATCGGCGGCTACCACCCAGGGCTGCGCGGGATCTCGCGCTCGTACCTGGAAGCTCAGCAGGCGATCGAGGCGGGGCGAAAGCTGCGGCCCGATGACGTCTCGCACAAGCACGACGAGGTGATCCCGCACCTGGTGCTGGCTCAAAACCCGCGCCTGGCGGAGCGCTTCGTGACTCACTCCCTGGGGCCGCTGCTCGATCCCAAGACCCGCAACCGTGAGCAGCTCCTGGACACCCTCGAGGCCTACCTCGCCCACGGGTCGGTGAAAGATGCGGCGGCCGCGCTCAACCTGCACCGCCACACGGTCCTCTACCGCCTGGACAAGCTGCGCGAGATGCTGGGCGGCGAGCTCGACACCCCCGCGAGCCGGCTTCGCCTGCAGCTCGCGCTGGACCTGCGCAAGTTGATCTAAAACCTCAGGTTTGGACGCGATGTCCTAACCTGATGCTTCGTTTTCCCACCTTGTGAACATGTGAGTAGGCCGCCGGGTCCGTATCCTCAATACGTGAACTTCAAATCCAACGGTCGACGCGTGGCTGTGACCGGCATGGGCTTCATCACGCCGATCGGTAATGACGTCGAGACCGTGTGGTCGAACATGGTCGAGGGCGTATCGGGCATCGGCCCGATCACTCACTTCGACACCACCGGCTTCGACACGAAGATCGCGGGGGAGGTCAAGGGCTTCAACCCCGAGGAGTACATGGACCGGAAGACGGCCCGGCACATCGGACGCTACTGCCAGTTCGCGCTGGCCGCCTCAAAGCAGGCGCTCGCCCAGTCGGGCCTGGTTCCGTCCGAGATGGACCCTGACGACGTGGGCGTGATCGTCAGCTCGGGCATCGGCGGCATGGAAGAGATCGAGAAGAGCCATACGCAGCTGATGGAGCGGGGACCGAAGCGGATCAGCCCCTTCACGGTGCCGATGATGATCGCGGACATGGCGGCCGGGATCGTCGCGATCCACACGCATGCCGGTGGCCCGAACTACGCCATCGTCAGCGCCTGCGCCTCGGGCTCGCACGGTATCGGCGAAGCCTCGGAGATCATCAAGCGCGGCGATGCCGTCGCCATGCTCGCCGGTGGCTCGGAGGCGACGATCACGCCGCTCACGATGGGCGCGTTCTGCCAGATCAAGGCGACCAGCGAGCGCAACGACGAGCCGGAGAAGGCCTGCCGGCCTTTCGACCTCGGGCGCGACGGCTTCGTCATGAGCGAAGGCTCCGTGATGCTCGTACTCGAGGAGATGGAGCACGCGAAGAAGCGCGGTGCGAGGATCCTGGCCGAGATCGCCGGTTACGGCGCCACCGCCGACATGTATCACTTCACAGCGCCGCAGCCCGAAGGCAAAGGCGCGATGCGCGCGATGCGCAGGGCGCTGGACAAGAGCGGGGTCGAGCTGACGGATGTCGGCTACATAAACGCGCACGGCACGTCGACGAAGCTCGGCGACGTCGCGGAGACCAAAGCCATCAAGGCGGTGTTCGGTGAACACGCGCACAAACTCGCGGTCAGCTCCACCAAGTCGGTGCACGGGCACCTGCTCGGCGCCGCCGGCGCGATCGAGGCGGCCGCATGCATCCTCGCGCTGGACCGCGGCATGCTACCGCCGACCATCAACCTGGACAACCCAGACCCCGAGTGTGACCTGGATTACGTCCCCAACAAGGCCCGCAAGGCCGACATCAAGGTCGCCGTATCGAACTCGTTCGGGTTCGGCGGCCACAACGCGACCCTCGTCATCAAAGGCCCCGAGGGCCACTAGGAGAGAAGGCAGATGGCAACCCAGCTCGACTTCAAGGAGTTTCAGGAGCTCGCCGCAGAGATCCTCGGCATCGAGCCCAGCGACGTGCAGATGGACAAGAGCTTCCAGCGCGACCTCGCCGCCGACTCGCTCGACCTGGTCGAGCTCATCGCGGCGATCGAGGACAAATACGACGTCGAGCTGTCAGAGGAAGAGCTCGAAAAAATGAAGGTCATCAGCGATCTGTGGAAGTTCCTGGAGCAGAAAACCGCGGAGCGACTGGAGGCGTAAGGCAGATGGCGATCACCAACGAGTACCGGACGCGTTCCGACGCCGTCCCTTTGCGTTCGTTCAAGGCCAAGGGCCGGCCCAGCGCCATCGCCGGGATGGGGGTCTACGCGCCGGAGAAGATCATCACGAACTTCGACCTCGAAAAGATGATGGAGACGTCCGACAAGTGGATCACCGAGCGCACAGGCATCCACAAGCGTCACATCGCGGAGCCGGGTACGACCACGTTTGAGATCGCGACCAAGGCCGCGCGCGCCGCGCTTGACGCCGCGGGCATCACGGCGGCGGACCTCGACATGATCCTGGTCGGCACCTCGTCGCCCGACGGGCCGTTTCCGTCCGTGGCCTGCCGGGTCCAGAACGAGCTCGGCGCTCCGGGTGCTGTGGCCTGGGACACGCTGGCTGCGTGCACCAGTTTCGTCTACGGTCTCTCGATCGCCGACGCGTACATCGCCACCGAGCGCGCCGACAACGTGCTTGTGATCGGCGCCGAGGTCCTGTCGCGGATGCTCAACTATTCCAATCGCGGGACTGCGGTCATCTTCGGCGATGGTGCCGGGGCGGCGGTCCTTCGTCCTGCTCCAACCGGTGGCGGCTTCAAGAGCTGGTGCCTGGGGTCGGATGGTCGCGGCTACGCGCAGGTCACAGCCGGCAACATCGAGAAGGGCGCGTACGCGGCGAAGGACGCGACCCCTTTCATCGACATGGTCGGCCCAGACGTCTTCAAGTTCGCGGTCGACATCTTCATCCGCCAGGCGAACGAGGTCTGCAACACCGCGGGCGTTGCGCTCGAAGACATCGACCTGTGGGTGCCGCACCAGGCCAACTTCCGCATCATCGACGCCGCGGCGAGGCGCATCGGCCTGCCGCTCGACCGGGTGGCCATCAACATCGACGAGTACGGCAATACGTCCAGCGCTTCCATTCCGCTGGCGTTAGAGGAAGCGATCCGGAAGGGACGAGTCAAGGGCGGCGACAACGTCCTGCTGGCCGGCTTCGGGTCGGGGCTGACCTGGGGGGCGTGCTTGATGACCTGGGTATGACATGGGAGTAAAGCTCACCGGCCCGATCGCGTTGTTGTTCCCAGGCCAGGGCGTGCAAAAGCCCGGCATGGGCCGCAACTTGCACGACCGCTACCCCGCCGCTCGCCGAGTGTTCGAACGCGCGGAAGAGGTCCTGCAGATGCCCGTGCGCAGGCTCTGTTTCGAAGGCCCGCTCGAGGAGTTGAACCGAACCGAGGTCATTCAGCCATGCGTGATGACCGTGTGCTGGGCGGCCTACGAGGTGTGGCGCGAGAGCTACGGCTTCGAGAATGTGAGCGTCACGGCCGGCCACAGCCTCGGCGAGATCGCTTCGCTGGCGGCTGCCGGCGCGATCCCCTGGGAGACGGCGTTGCTCCTCGTCAAGGAGCGCGGCCGCATCATGGCTCAGGCCGCCGACGAGCAGCCCGGAGGCATGATCGCGATCGTCGGCCTGGACGAGGCGCAGGTGGAAACCATCCGCGAGCAGGCGTCGACCCACGGGAGGCTCTGGATCGCCAACCGCAACGCGGACGTCCAGTTCGTCCTCTCCGGCGAGACGGTCGCCGTCGAAGAGGCCGAGCGCCTCGCTCTTGCGGCGGGCGCGCGCCGTGCGCTCATCCTGACCATCCCTTTGCCGGCCCACACACCGCTGATGGCCGGCGCCGCGGCCGCATTCCGCAAGGTGGTCGACCGGCTCCAGTTCACAGCACCGTCGATCCCGGTCCTGGCGAACGCGTCGGGGGAAGCGATGCGCACGGTGGCGGCGTTGCGTGACGAGCTCCGCCAGCAGATGCTGCGCCAGGTCGACTGGGCGCGGACCATGGTCTCGATGCGGGCGATGAAGGTGAAGACCGTCGTCGAGCTTGGGCCCGGTCGAGTGCTGGCGAGCCTCGCCGCCAAGCACATTCCCGGCGTGGACACCTGGAACGCGGAAGAGCTGTTCATCGAGTTCGCAGACAGCCCCGCGACGGCATGAGCCTCGACCTCGAAGGCAAAACCGCTCTGGTCACGGGCGGTGGCAAGGGAATCGGCCGCGCCATCAGCCAGGCGCTGGCGGGGATGGGCGCGAAGGTGGTGGTCAACTACCGCTCGGACAAGGCGGCTGCCGAAGAGACCGCGGCAGCGCTGCCCGGCGCGACCGTGCACCAGGCCGACGTCGGCGATCCGGCTCAAGTCGAGGCGATGGTGAAGGCGATCGGGCGCGTGGATGTGCTGGTCAACAACGCTGGCGCGGTGCGCGACAAGCTGCTGATCCAGATGTCCCCGCCGGACTGGGAGGAGCTCATTCGCACCGACCTGCTTTCGGCGTTCGCCACCACGAAAGCGGCCATCATGAGCGGCATGATGCGCGCGCGCTGGGGCCGCATCGTGAACATCTCCTCCATCGTCGGCCTGACCGGCAACGCCGGCCAGTCCAACTACGCTGCCGCGAAAGCCGGGTTGATCGGGTTCACGAAATCGATCGCTCGCGAGTACGGGTCGCGGAACATCACGTGCAACGCCGTGGCGCCCGGCTACGTGCGCACCGAGTTGACCTCCGGCTCCCTCACCGATGAGATGGTCGGCGAGCTGGTCAAGATGACGCCCATCAAGCGCGAGGGAACGGCTGAGGACGTCGCCGCCGCGGTCGCGTTTCTCTGCTCGGAGCGGGCCGGCTTTGTCACCGGCCAGGTCCTGGCCGTGGACGGAGGCTTGTCCCTCTGATGGAGCTCGCGAAGACGCACGCCGAGGTCCGGATCGCGGGCGGCAAGCTGCCCCCGATCCCATTGCCCACGAACTGTCCGGGGTGCGGCGTGGGCCTGGACCCGGAGGTGCTGCGCAAGCACACCTACGTATGTGACTGCGGCCATCACTTCCGGCTCGGCGCCGACGCCTGGATTGCGCTGGTCGCCGATCGCGGCTCCTGGAAGGAGCGCTGGGGCGACGTCCGCTCACACGACCTTCTGAACTGGAAGGTCCCGAAGCCATACCAGGCCACCATCGACCAGCTGGCGGACGAGGGCTTGAACGAGGCCGTGCGCACCGGTACGTGCGCGCTCAGCGGCCGCGCGATCTGGCTGGCCGCGTTCGACTTCCGGTTCGTCGGGGGCACGCTCTCGATCGTCGCCGGCGAGCGCCTGGCGCGAGGGATGGAGCAGGCCGCCGCGTCGGGATTGCCTTACGTCCTGGTCTCGGCGTCCGGTGGAGCTCGGATGCAAGAAGGGGTGCTGGCGCTCATGCAGATGGCGAAGGTCAACGCCGCCGTCGGCCGCCTCGATGCGGCGGGCGTGCCGTTCTTCTCAGTGCTCACCGATCCCACCTTCGGCGGCACGGCAGCGTCGCTAGCCCTGCTCGCTGACGTCAACATCGCGGAACCTGGCGCGGCCATTGGTTTCACCGGGCCTCGCGTCATCAAGCAGGCCACCTATGCGGACCTGCCACCGGGATTTCAGAGCGCCGAGTTCCAGCTGGCCCGCGGCCAGGTCGACATGGTGGTGTCCCGCACAGAGCTGCGGCGCCTGCTCGCCCACCTCCTGGAGATGTATCCATGACCAAGCACGGGCGGCAGCCTGAGGAGACGACGCTGACGGTCTGGCAGGTCGTCGAGCTGGCGCGCCACGCCAGCCGGCCATACTCGCTCGACTACGTCCGCCGGCTCGCTCCCGACTTCATCGAGCTGCACGGCGACCGCCTCTCCGCGGACGACCCCGCGCTGGTCGGCGGTGTGGGCACCTGGCACGGCCGTACGACCATGTTCCTCGGCCATCAAAAAGGCCGGAGCCTGAAGGAGCGGGTGGCCAGAAACTGGGGGATGATGCATCCCGAGGGCTACCGGAAAGCGCTGCGCCTTGCGCACCACGCCGCCAAGTTCGGTTTCCCGATCATCTCCTTGATCGATACCCCGGGGGCCTACCCGGGCGCCGCCGCGGAGGAACGCGGCATCGCGGCCGCGATCGCGAAGGCGATCATGGAGTGGTTCCGCGTGGGGGTGCCGATCGTGGCTGCAGTGATCGGCGAAGGCGGCAGTGGCGGCGCGCTCGGCATGGGCGTCGCCGACCGCGTGATCATGCTCGAGAACTCGATCTACTCGGTGGCGTCACCAGAAGCCGCGGCCTCCATCGTCTGGCGCGACAACTCTCGCAAGGTCGAGGCCGCGGAGCAGCTGCAGCTCACCTCGCGCGACCTGCTGGCCATGGGCGTGGTCGAGGAGGTCGTGCCCGAGCCCGAGGGCGGGGCTCATCTCGACTATGACGCCGCGGCGCAGGCGCTCGACCGCGCCCTGCATCGCCACATGCAACCGCTGCTGGCGCAGCCGGCCGCGGAGCTGCTGCAGCACCGCTACGAGCGGTTCCGCTACATCGACTCGCTCGTCCACGCAGAACCGCACTTCGGCCCGAAAATAGACTGAGCGCGTGAGGCTCGTCGTCCAGCGCGTCGCCTCTGGGTCTGTGACCTGGGACGAACCGGGTGCGCAACAGGCTGCAACCATCGGGCACGGCTTCGTGTTGTTGGTGGGTGCGGGGTCAGATGACGATGAAGCTACAGTGCGCCGGCTCGCGGACAAGGTCGTGGACATGCGTGTGTTCGCGGACGAAGCCGGCAGGATGAACCTGAGCCTCGAGGACGTGAAGGGATCGGCGCTGATCGTGTCTCAGTTCACGCTGTTCGCGGACCTGAGCCGCGGCCGGAGGCCGAGCCTTCTGAAGGCGGGGGATCCAAAGCGTGCCGAGGAGCTGTATCTCACGTTCGTGCAGCGATTCCGTGAACGCGGAATAGACACCAAAACCGGGAGCTTTGGAGCAGTCATGCGTGTGAGCATCGAAAACGACGGCCCCGTCACGCTCGTGCTCTCGACGGACGATTGGCCGACCCGTGTCTGAGGGCCGCAGCCGGCTGCTGCCGTACCTGGCTTTCGCCGCGCTCGGCCTGATCTGGGGAGCTTCCTTCCTGTTCATCAAGCTCGGCGTGCAGGACATGAGTCCGACCGTGCTGGTGCTGATCCGGTCGGGGTCCGGTGCGCTCACGCTGGCCGTGATCATGCGGGCCATGGGCAGGCCGCTCATCGGCCCGAACTGGAAGAGCCGGCTCGCTCCCTTTACGTTCATGGCGGTCGCCAACGCTCTTCTGCCCTGGGTGGCGATCGCGTGGGGGGAGCAGCACATCTCGAGCGGCCTGGCCAGCGTCCTCAACGCCACCACGACCCTGTGGGCGGCGATCTTCATCTACTGGGTCATTCCGACCGAGCGTCCAAGCCTCCTCAACTACGCCGGCGTCCTGGTTGGTATCTCGGGCGTGGCCATCCTCGTATTTCCGGACATTGCAGCCCACGGACTGTCAGGAAACGTCCTGGGCGTGCTCGCGGTGTTGGTGGCGTCGATCTCTTATGCGGTCAGCGCGCTGTTTCAGCGGACCAAGATGCGGGGCATGAACGTGTTCGAGCAGAGCTTTGGGCAGCTCGCTGTGACCTCCATCCTCGCCCTTCCGCTCGCTGCGCCGGCCCTTCCCCACGTCCACCTCGCGGTGCTCTCGATGGCGGCCGTGATCGCACTGGGCGTCGCCGGTTCGGGGGTCGCCTATTTGCTGTACTACTACACGATGAACACGCTCGGCCCCGTGCGGGCGACCGGCGTCACTTTTGTCGTGCCGATCACGGCCGTGTTCTGGGGCGTAGTGCTGCTGCGCGAGGTGCTGAGCCTGCCGGTCATCATCGGCATGCTGGTCATCCTGGTCGGCATCGTGCTCACGAACCTGCGCCGGAGCAAGCGCGGTCAAGCGTCAGCGAAAGCCCCCGCCGCCGCGTGAGCGGATTCCTGGACGAGCACGCCGAGGGCGTGCGCGGGGCCGCCGCGCGCATCCTTCCTCATGTGCGCCGCACGCCGGCACTTCGGACCGACCTGCACCCGGAGCTGCGATTGAAGGCGGAATGCTTTCAGGTCACGGGCTCGTTCAAGTCCCGAGGGGCGTTCAACGCGGTGCTGTCGCTGATGGAGCGTGGTCCTCGACCAAAAGGCTTCATCGCCGTGAGCTCCGGCAATCACGCACAGGCGGTGGCCCTGGCCGCCAGAACCGTCGGCCTCCCCGCGCTGATCCTGATCCCCGAGGATGCCAACCCGGCCAAGGTCGCGGCGACGCGGGCACTGGGCGCGGAGGTCATGCAGGACGGCATCACATTCGCGAATCGGGAGCAGCGCCTCCGCGAGGTCATGGCCGAGAGGCAGCTGACGCTCGTGCACCCGTTCGACGACTGGGACGTCATCCACGGGCAGGGCACCGCGGCGCTCGAGCTGCTGGAGGACGAGCCGGCGCTCGAGGTGATCGCAGCCCCCGTCGGTGGCGGTGGCATGCTCTCGGGCACCGCGATCGCCGCCAAGAGCCACAGGCATTCCGTGTGGGTGGTCGGCGTCGAGCCTGAAGCTGCCGACGACGCCTTCCGCAGCTGGAAGGCGGGCAGCATCCAGAAGCTCGATCACTCCCCCGCGACGCTGGCCGACGGCGTGCGAACCACGGCCATCGGGGTGCGCAACTTCGATGTGATGTTTGGACATGGGCTCGTCGACGAGATCGTCACAGTCACCGAAAAGGAAATCGCCTCGGCGGTAGCGCTAGCGTGGATCCGGCTGCACCTTGCCCTCGAGCCGACTGGCGCCCTGCCCCTGGCTGCCTACGCCTCGAGAAAGCTGCGCGCGGGCCGCACTGGACTCATATTCACAGGCGGCAACGCCAACCTCGAAACGGTGGCTACACTGCTCACCCAGCCATGATTCCGGTCAAGGACGTGATGACGCGAAACGTGATCACCTTCCGCGAGGACACGCCTCTGGAGGAGATCGCGACAACGCTTGCTTCCAAGCGCATCACCGGCGCGCCAGTGATCGGGACTGACGGGCACGTGACCGGCATCGTCTCCGAGATCGATGTCTTTTCAAAGAAGGGAAAGGTCGCGCGGGACATCATGAGCTCGCACGTCATCACGGTCAGCGAGGACACCGGCATCGACGAGGCGGCGCGACTTCTCATCGGCGAGCGAATCCGGAGGGTGCCGGTGATAAAAAACGGAAAGATGGTCGGCCTGCTGAGCCGTTCCGACGTGCTCGACTTCTTCGCGAGCACGCGCTGGACCTGCAATGTCTGCGGGCGCTGGGAGCGCGGGCTGGAGATGCCGGAGCGCTGTCACTCGTGCTCGAGCACTGATATCCACCTGGAGCGCGCAGATCCTGGGCACTAGCCGAACCAGCCGTCTGTCGTTGAAGGCCCAGAGCTTCACGGAGTCTGTCATCCGCGAGATGACGCGCTTGAATCTAGCGCTCAACGGTCCAGAGCGCGCCATCAACTTCGCGCAGGGCTTTCCCGACTTCGCGACGGATTCCCTGATCCTAGAGGCGGCCGCCGCCGCGCTTCGCGACGGCTACAACCAGTACGCGACCACGTGGGGCGCGCCCCAGCTGCGGTCGGCGGTGGCGAGAAAGCAGTCGGCCGCGTGGGGCCGCGACGTCGACCCCGACACCGACATCACAGTGTCGTGTGGGGCGACCGAGGCGATGATCGCGGCGATGCTCACGGCTGTCGACCCGGGCGACGAGGTCATCATCTTCGAACCCTTCTACGAGAACTACGGCCCGGACTGCATTCTGAGCGGCGCGACGCCGCGCTATGTGACGCTGCGCCCGCCCGACTGGTCGTTCGACCCCGACGAGCTCCGGGCTGCCTTCACGAGCAAGACGCGGGCCATCGTCGTCAACACTCCGCACAATCCGACGGGCAAGGTGTACTCGCAGTCAGAGCTCGAGCTGATCGCGCAACTCTGCATCGAGCACGACGCGATTGCGATCACCGACGAGATCTACGAGCACCTCGTGTATCGGGGGCGTCACGTAAGCATGGCCACACTCGAAGGTATGGCGGACCGGACGATCACGATCAGCGGCGCGAGCAAGACGTACTCGGTGACCGGCTGGCGGGTGGGTTGGATCATCGCGCCACCCGACCTCACGGGCGGCATCCGCAAGGTTCACGATTTCCTCACCGTCGGCGCCGCCCACCCCCTGCAGATTGCGGTCGCCTTTGCCCTTCAGCTTCCCGCTTCCTTTTATGTGGAGCTCCTCGGCGACTATCGCGAGCGCCGCGACGCCATCGTCGCCGGCCTGCAGGAATGTGGTTTCGACGCGACCATGCCCGACGGGGCCTACTACGTGATGGCCGGGATCGGCGGATTCGGTTTCGACGACGACACCGCGATGGCGCGCCACCTCATCGAGCAGGTGGCCGTGGCGACCGTCCCGGCTTCGAGCTTCTATCACGATCCTGAGCGCGGCCGTGGGTACCTGCGCTTCAGCTTTCCCAAGCGGCTGGAGACGATCGAGCGTGGCCTTGAGGCGCTGCGCAATGTGAAGCTGCCGAGGCGTTAACAGGCAGGGTTCTCACTTTTCGCCGGAAGATCTAAGTTGGATCGCATGCGCAGGTTGTTGCGGGCGCCGCTGCTGTGGATGGTTCTGGCCGAGATCGCCGTCGTCGGCGCGCTGATCCTGGTGGCGTGGCATGCGATCGCCGGCGCGTCGGCGTCGGGAGGGCCCTCCCCATTCACATTCCCGTTCGCGCCGGCATCGGCGTCGCCCGCCGACACCGCCCTGCCTGGCGCCGGCGTGCCGGTTGTCGATACCAACACGCGTGGTCCGGCCCCCGGGCTCAACCTGGGGATCGGCTTCTGGCGAGGGCGGCTCGCAAGCCTCAATCGCGACCAGGCCGAATTCGAGGCGCTGGAATGGAAGCTCACCCATTCCGTCATGGACGCGGCTCGCGACTACCTGGAGACGGTCGTGCTCCCGGCGGTCGGGCGTGCCGAAAAGGGGGGAGCCTAGACGCCGCCTGGGACTACTTCTGCTCCGGGGCCATGGTGACGTTGCCGTTGAGCGTCGCCCCGTCCTCGACCGTGAGCCGGGCGACCTTGACGTCGCCGTTGAGGCGCCCGGATCCGCCGAGCGTCAGGCGGCGGCGCGCCGTCACGTTGCCGTTGACCTGGCCTCGGACGCTCACGTTCGAGCCTTCGATCGTGGCCTGGATGTTGGCGGTGCTGTCAACCGTGACGTCGCCGCTGGCTTTGAGCTCACCCTCGACGTTGCCCTGGACCTTGAGGTCTCCCTGGATGTCAAGGCGTCCGTGCAGGCTGTCGCGGGGGCCGAGGTTGACGAGGTTGGTGCCACCGTTTGGGGTGGTCGCGGGTGCGGATTTTTCAGCTTGGGCCATTTGGGCGTCCTCCACTACGTGTTCGAGCATTTCCCTAGTTCTGCTCAACTCCGACGGTCAACTGGACTTGCGTATAGACGCGTATCTCGGAAGAGTTGGGAATTAGAGGAGCTAGCATCGTAGCAAAGTGGTCGGCGGTCAACAGGTAGAGGAGGCGACCGGGGTCCCGGCGTTCGTGGATGCCCAGGGCGTAAAGCGATGGCGCTGATGGATCCAGACGCGTCCGATGAGATGACCGACCACCTGGTCGATTTCTTCGACCAGGTCGCCCCCGTTTACGACACCTGGGCGGGTGGCCAGCACGCCCGGATCGCCACCCGGCTGGTCGAGCTGATCAAGCCCAAGAAGGGGCAGCACGCCCTCGATGTCGGTACCGGTACGGGCCTGGTCGCGCACCTGGTGGCGGCCAAGGTGAGCCCGGGGACCGTGATCGGCATCGACCTGTCGGATCGCATGCTCTCGATCGCGCGTTCGAAGCAGACCAAGAACATGCAGTTCCTGGGCATGGCCGCGGAACGCCTGGTGTTCAGGCCCGAGACGTTCGACCTTGTGACCATGGGCGACACACTCGCGTACCTGTCCGATCCGGGAGACGGGCTGAGCGAGGCGCATCGCGTGCTCAAGTCCGGCGGCCGGCTGGCCGTTTCGTGCCAGCGGCGGAGTCTTTCCACTCGCGCCCAGGACCTGTTCTTCCAGGGGCTGGCCCCCCTCGCGCGGAGGCACTATCTGAGCCTTCCGCGCTACAGCTCAGAACGCGGCCGCTTCGGCGAACCCGACGTTTTGCCGCAGCTCCTGGACTCGGCAGGTTTCAAGGTCGACACGATGACGGAGATGGTCATGGGCGGTCGCGCCCAGAACGCGCGCGAGTGGACGGACATGATGGCCGGCGCGGGACCCCTGCCGTACACCCTCATCAAAGCCCTGGGTCCGCGTTACCGGATGGAGCTCGAGGCCGAGGTCGAAGCGGCCATGGACAGCCTCGGCGACCCCGACGATGCGTTTCGCTACCACCACTCCTATCTGATGGCGGTGGCAACCAAGTACTGAGCCGCTGGGGTCAGCCGGCCGCCTGCGCCGGCGCCTGTGTGCGGCCGATGGTCAATCCGGCCACCAGGGCCGCCAGGAGGCAAAGACCGGCCGCCACCGCGAATATCTCGCGGTACTCCTGAAGAAATGCGTTCCCCACCAACCGTTCGAGCTCATCGACCTGAGCGCGGACGTCCCCTGTGAGGTGCGGAGTGCCGAGTATCTGTCGAAAGCGGTACAGGCCGTAGGCGGTGAGGGCGGCGAGTCCGATGAGCATCCCGACCGTCCTCGAAAGGACTACGAGGCTCGAGGCCAGGCCATGGTGCTCGGCACGGGTCAGCTCCAGGACCCTGGCCGTAAGCGGCGCGATGACGACCCCAAAACCGAGCCCGCATGCGCCGAGGGCGACCGCCGCCACCGGCAGCGGGCCGAATCGCAGGGTCAGCTCGTCGGCCCGCCAGCCCGCCATCTGCGTAAACGCGGCCGCCGCCAACACCATCCCCGCGACGGTGGTGGCGCGCGCGCCAATCCGCTGAGCGAGCAGACCTCCGATCAATGCGCCGGCGGGAACTCCGACCAGGAAGCGCGAAAGCAGTACGCCGGAGCCCAGCTGGTCGAGCTTGAAGACGAGCCGGCCCAGTAGCGGGACGTCGACCAGCATGACCATCAGCGCCACGCCGATCAGCAGGTTGGCCAGAGTCGCACCTATGAACGCGCGGCTGTGCAGAAGCCGGTTCGGAATGAGCGGCTCGAGGCGTGTGGCCTGGCGCCTCGCGTACAGGCCGAGGACGACCAGGCTCAGCGCGCCGACCGGGATGAGCAATCCGCTGGTGGCGCGGGTGTTGGGATCGTCCGGATACAGCGCGAGCACGAGGAGCCCGAGGCCCGACCCCAGCAAGGCTGCGCCGAACCAGTCGAGCGAAGTCGCAGCCGACGCATCGAGCTTGCTCTGCTTGCGGCTTCCCAACAGCAGTCCCCCCGCACACAGCGCGGCCAGCGGAAGGTTCAGCCAGAAAACAAAGCGCCAGCCGCCGATGGTGGCCGCGGCGGCGGCGAGCGTGGCGCCGTACAGCGGTCCGAACACGCTGCCTGCCTCCTGCATCGCGGCCACGGTGCCCAGCGCCATCGTTCGGCGCCGGTCCCGATAGAGGTCGGCGGCGAGGGCGAGGGAGAGTGGCACCAGGCCACCCCCACCCAGCCCCTGGAGGAAACGGCCGGCGACCATCCAGGGGAGCCCCGCGAAGGTCCACAGTCCTGCGGTGGCGGTGATGGCGGAGCCGGCGGCGAAGATCAGCATGCAGACGGCATAAACAGGCGCTCGTCCGCGCACGTCCGAATAGGCGCCGAGCAGAGGCATCGCCACGACGTAGCCACCGAGAAAGCCGGTGACGATCGGGGTGGCCTGCTCGAAGCGGTCGATGGTCAGGCCGACGTCCGCGACCATTGCGGGCAGGATCGTGACCACGACGTAGGCGTCGAGGGCGGTCACAAAGAGGCCGGCCCCGGCGATCAGAAGGAGGAGTGCGGGCTTGGTGGGCGGCGCGGGGTCGGAAATCGCGGGCGCCGTCGCTATGCCACCGGTATCGGCGGTGGGGAGATCGTGACTTCGGCGTTGAAACCGCTCAGGTCGACTTCGACCGAGCTCGCGGTGCCGTTGTCACCGAAAAGACCCGACAGCACCGCTTTGCGGATCAGATGGTCGGAGCCCCCGATCCACAGCACGGCGTCAACGTCGCCCGTCGAGTTGAGCTGCGGCAGCATGCTGTGGATCTGGCTCGCCGTGTACGTCGCCTCCACCTTGTGCGAGTCCACATCGCCGACCTTCTCGGCTCCGAGGTACTTCGGCTTGACTCCAGCGGGGATGACCGCGGGCAAGCCACCTTGAGCACCGAAGAGCTTGGCCAGGTCGGGGATCACGCCCGCATCGGCAGCGGTGAGCTCGGTATAGCTCGAGAACGGTGGGCGAAGGTAGACGTGGCCGCCTGTGATGATCACCTCCAGCGCGAACTGGACATCCTGTTTGCGGACTGTAAAGATCGTGTCGCTGTCGGCCGGAAGCCGCAAGGTGGCCGCGGCTTTAACCAGGGCGAAGGTCTGGAACGTGATCGTGCCTTTGGTGAAGGTGAGGGTTGCGCTGACCGTTTTCAGCTTCGCCATCGCGGCGCCGCCGTCGCGCAAGGCCTGCGCCGGGTCCTCGGGCTGAAGTCCGCCGCACGCGGCCAGCACGACCGCAACCAGCCCAGCGGCGCAGAGGGATGCGAGCCTGATCCTCATTTCACAAGTATCAGCCCCGCATCCCGACTGTTTGTGACGCTCAATCGGGGCGGTCGTCGGCGGCGCGCACGATGAGGCGGATGGGCCGGTCGAAGAACAGGTAGTCCCACGCCCAGTTGACGAGCACGACGACGCGGCTGCGGAAGCTGATCACGTTGACGAGATGGACGGTCAGCCACATCAACCAGCCCATGAATCCGGTGAGGCGAACCGGCCCCAGCTGCGCGACCGCCGAGTTGCGACCGATCGTGGCCATGATGCCGGGGTCCTTGTATCGGAAGTTGGTTGCTCCATACCCGCGCAGGAGATCGCGGATCGTGGCGGCCACGTGCCGGCCCTCCTGCATCGCGACCGGGATGAGCATGGGCAGGGGCGAGCCGTCATCAACTGCGCCGGCGAGGTCTCCGATCACGAACACCTCGGGATGCCCGGTCACCTGCAGCGTCGGCAGGACCTGGACGCGTGCCTGGCGGGCAAGCGGGAGGCCCAGGACGCTCCCCACCTCAGAAGCGCGAACCCCTGCCGTCCAGATGACAGTCGAAGCCGGTATCTCGTGTCCGTCCGCGAGGCTGATCGAGTTTGCCGTCACGTCCGCGACCCTGGCCTTCAGCAGGACCTCGACGCCTTTCTTCTCCAACGATCGGCGTGCAGCGTCCCGTAGAGGCTCGGCGAACGTGCCCAGCAGTGCGCCCGCCGCCTCGAGCAGCACCACTCGGACGAGGCCGAGGTCGAGGTCGCGATAGTCCCTGGCCAGGACCAGGTGGATCAGCTCGGAAAGGGCGCCGGCCATCTCGACACCGGTGGGCCCGCCCCCAACCACCGCGAACGTGAGCAGCGTTCGCCGCCGCTCGCGATCGTCGGTCCATCTGGCTTCTTCAAAGCGCATCAAGATTCTGTTTCTCACGGCCAGGCCCTCATCGAGATCCTTCAAGCCGAACGCGTGTCGCACCAGCGATGCGTTGCCGAAGTAATCGCTCTGGCTGCCTGAGGCCAGGACGAGGTAGTCATAAGCCACGGGTCCGTGCTCCGTCAGCAGCTGACGCTGCTCGAGGTCGGCGCCGGTGATCTTGGCCATCAGGAAGTCCGCGTTGCGCAGGGGTCGGATCAGCTGGCGCACCGGGCGGGCGATCTCCCCGGGGTCTAGAAGCGCCGACGCGACCTGGTACAGCAGCGGCGTGAAGAGGTGGTAGTTGTTGCGGTCGACGAGCAGCACGTCGACTGGCGCCTTCTTCAACGCTCGCGCGCAGGTGAGACCGCCGAAGCCGGCGCCCGCGATCACGACCCGCGGCTTGGTCACTTTGCCGGGGGCTTGCGGAACCGTCCTGGGCCGCCCCGCCTGCGGTTGGCCATCTTGTCTAGGGCGACTCCCCCACCGGTGGCCTCGAGCAGCGACTTGGGCAGCTTCTGCTTCTTCTTGACCACCGGCTCGAAAAGGTCCCCCAGCTTGGCGACCCGCTTGAGGACCTGCTCCGAGTCGAACACGAGCAGGTTCGGGTCCTTCGCCTTCAAGCATTTCTCGACCTCATCCCAGGTCACGGGCGTTGACACCGTCGGCCGGGCGCGCGCCCGCAGCGAGTACACGTTCACCGTCGTCTTGTACTCATCGTTCTGGCTCCAGTCGATGAGGACCCGACCGGTGCGGAGCTCCTTCAGCTGCTTGTGCACCACGAGCTCGGGGTGCTGCTCCTCGAAGAGCTGCGCAAGCCCTTTCGACACGACCTTCGTCTCCACGTACGTGACCTTGGTGTTGAGCGGGACGTAGAGCTGCAGGCCTTTTGACCCGGACGTCTTGGCGCAGCACTCGAGCCCGTGCTCCGCGAACACGTCGCGCAGCATCAACCCGATCCGGCAGCACTCGACGATGGTCGCCGGCGGCCCGGGGTCGAGGTCGAACACGAGCGTCCGCGGCTCCGGCAGGTTCGAGGCGAGCGAAAGCGAGGTGTGGAACTCGAGCGTCGCGATCTGGGCCAGCCACACCAATGTCGGCACGTCCTGGCACAGGCAGTAATACATGTCGCGGTTGTTCCCGCCGCTCCATACGGTCGCGGTCTGCACCCATGGCGGGCGGTGCTTCGGACAGTTCTTCTCGTAGAAGAACTCGGCGTCGACCCCATTCGGGTAGCGCTTGAGCGTGAGCGGGTGGTCGCGGGTGTGCGGCAGGATCGCCGGGGCGATGCGCGTGTAGTAGTCGATCACCTGGCCCTTGGTGAAACCAACTTCCGGATACAGGACTTTGTCGAGGTTGGTCAGCTTGAGCTTGCGGTCTTCGATCTGAACTTCGACCTCTGTGCTCTTAGCCACCTTCGCGCACCACCTCGCTCGCAGGTTTGTCTGTGCGCAGGCCCTTGAAAGCTGGCGCTCGCAGCTGGCCCGACCTGGTCCACTCCACGAACTCGAACTCGCCCACCAGCTCTGGTTTGACGAAATGCGCGTCGTTGGGCGGCTTGCCCCGGTCGAACGGACTCGTCTTCCGCTCCCGAGGTTTCAGCAGAGCCGCGAGCTTCTCGAGCATCTGGTCTGTGAAGCCTGTCCCGACTTTGCCTGCGTACACGAACTCCCCCTTGTCGTAATAGCCCACCAGCAGTGCGCCGGGATATCCGCGCCGCTTGCCCTCGCCCTCGAGCCAACCCGCGATCACCAGCTCCTGGCCCATCCGGTTCTTGAGCTTGACCCAGGCGCCGCTGCGCTTGCCCGGCTCGTAAGGCGAGTCGAGCTTCTTGCCCATGATGCCTTCGAGGCCGGCCTTGCGGCTCGCTTCGAGCATGGTCGGCCCGCCTCCCTTCTCATACGGCGGGGTCTGCCAGGACGCGCCTTTCAGCTTCAATGCCTCGAGCTTCTTCCGGCGGCCCGTGTACGGCTCCTTCAGCAGCGAGTGCCCGTCCTGCCACATGAGGTCGAACAGCATGTAGGTGACGGGGACCTCCTTCATCTTCCGGCGGATCTCCGACTCGGACGTCAGGCCCATGCGCTGCTGGATCTCCTCGAAGCTGGGGCGGCCCTTTTCGTCGAGCGCGACGATCTCGCCGTCGAGGATGACCTCACTGGATCCCAGCGCCCTGCCCACGCCGTGAATCTCCGGGTAGCGCGCGGTGACGTTCTCGCCACTGCGGCTCAAGAGCTTCACGACGCCGCCTTCCACATACGCTTCGGCCCGGATGCCGTCCCACTTGAACTCGAAGCCCCAGGCACCGTCTGGCGTGGGTGGCTTCTTGACGAGCTTGGCGAGCATTGGCTCGATCCGCTCGGGCATCGGCTTGCGGTCGGGATCCTGCGGCGGATCCATACGGTGGATCATCCAGTTCTCGCCGTTGGTCCGGAACAGGACGTAGCGACCCTGCAGCTTCTTTCCGTGCAGGACGACCATGACCTCGCGGTCAGAGAATTTCTCGGTGTCGTACGTCCCGTTGTCCCAGATCAGGACCTGGCCCGCGCCGTAGTTGCCGGCAGGAATGTCGCCGTGGAAGTCGATGTAGTCGAGCGGGTGGTCCTCGACGTGGACCGCGAGATGATTCTTCTTGGGATCGGCCGGGACGCCTTTGGGCACCGCCCAGGAAACCAGGACGCCGTCCTTCTCGAGCCGGAAATCCCAGTGCAGGCGGCGCGCGTGGTGTTCCTGGACGACAAACCGCGGCGCCTTGGTCTCCTTGCGCGGGACCTTGGCGCCTGGTTCGGGTGTCTTCTTGAAATCACGTTTGGCCTCATACTCGGCGAGCTTTTTGGCCACAGGGAAAGGTTAGGCCACGGCGGCTTCCGTCTTCTTCAGTCGCACCTCAAGGCCGATCCCTGCCGTGGTGACTTTGCAATTCTGGAATCGGCTCTCAGCGGCCAAGCGCTCGAACCTCGCCGGCGAGTAGGCGCGGCGCTTGAGCATCTCCAGCGTTGCCCTGGTTGAGAAAGTGCTCCACCAGCCAAGGTGCATCTTCTGCACCTCCAGGTTGATGTCGGCGTGGGATGCCTCACTGCTCATGTCCTGGATCACCGCCGTCCCGCCGCTGCACAGGACCCGAAACATCTCGTCCAGCGCGGTGGCCGGATGCACAAAGTTCTTGAATGCGGCCTGGCAGACGATGAGGTCGAATGAATCCGCCTCGAACGGCATGACCGCAGCGTCGCCCTGGCGAAAGTCGATGCCCACTCCTGCCTGGCTTGCGTTGTCGCTTGCGATCTGAACGAAGGTGCGGCTGATATCCAGCCCGGTGACGCGGAATCCGAGCCGCGCCATCTCGACGGCGAGGTACCCCGGTCCGGGCGCCACCTCGAGCACTCTCGCGCCCGCCGGCAGGCCTTCTGTGACCTGAGCTGCCTGCTTCCGGTACTCCTCGATCTGGTTTCCTGAGCGGCGGAGCTTCGCGTACCACCGCGCCACCACCCCTTCCATCTCCGGGCCCTTGATCCGCCACCGCGCTGTTGCTCTCGCTTGCATGTCGCTTCTCCTGAATGCCCGCTAACAGTGTTAGGGGCTGAAGGTGGGCATGTTACCCCTAACAGTGTTAGGATTGCAAGTGTGAAGGAAAAAGGGGCGGGCCTGAGCCGAACGCGGCTGGTGAATGCGGCGCTGGGGCTGGTCCAGGAAGAGGGGCTGGATGCGCTATCGATGCGCGGGCTGGCGGACCGCCTCAACGTCAAGGCGGCCTCGCTGTACTGGCACGTTCGGGATCGCCGCGAGCTGCTCGAGCTGCTGGCCGAGTCGATCCTGGAGGGTGTCCGGCCGGCGCGGAGCCGTTCGGATTGGCGGCCGGCCGTCCGCGAGACCGCGACGGCCCTCGCCGAGCGGGTCGCCGCCCATAAAGACGCGGATCGGATCCTGCTCGAGGTTCCGGACTCGCTCAAAGGCAGTTCCACGTTCGCGACGCTGAAACGACACTTCGAAGCCGCAGGTCTGGGGCCGGCCGAGGCCTTGGAGGTCGCGCAGATGGCTATGGTCCACGTCGTCGCGTCCGCGGCCTCGGCGCAAGAGCCTCCGGCCGAAACCGGCTCGATCGCCACGATCGCGATCGATTCAGGTTCGCGAGGCGTGCTCGTACGAGCGGGCGTCGGCATGCAAGGGCTCATCAGAACCGTCCCCGACCGGGCCTCGGCCGCCCCGGCCATCGTTCACGGCGAGCGGGTTGTGGTCCGGAGGCTGCGTGGGGTCGGCTACGGTGAGATCGAGCTGAACCCGCATCATCCCTGGCGCTTCCAGATCCAGGGCGCGACGTGGAACACAGTGCTCGAAGTCGGGGGTCTCGACATCCGCGCGATCAAGCTCGACAGCGGAGCGGCGAAAGTCGAGTGCTACCTTCCGCGACCTCGCGGCGTCGTCCCGATCGAGGTCTCGGGAGGCGTGGTCGGTCTGAGCCTCCACCGGCCGCACGGGGTGGCGGTGGCCGCCGACATCAGCCCCGGCGCTTTGCGCGTGAAACTGGACGACTACGCGGTCAACGCCACGGTGGCCGACTCCCACTGGGAGAGCGTTCAAGGAGCGTCCGAGGCGCCCGATCGATACCAGCTGCGCATCAACAGTGGCGCCGTCCAGGTCACGCTCGACTCAAAGGCGAAAGCGGTCGATCCGGTCATCGCCGAGGTTCCGGTGGCGGCGATCGGTGAGCCGGCGTCCGCACTCGAGATCCTGCTCGACGGCGTCGAGAGCCGCGTAAGCTCGCGCCGTTAACGGAGATTCAGAGACAGCCGTTGGCCGGATATCCGGGTTGGGTCGAGACCCTTTCGAGGAGTCCGATGGCATCGGAGTAGAAGTAGATGCCCTTGGGGCTGCCGAACCAGATGCCATGGCTGTCCGAGATCGCACCGCTGATCGTATCCAGCACGTCCCACGACGGCAGGATTGGGCGATTGATCCCTGGAGCCGGCACGAGCAGGACCTCGGTCGAGCCGTCCGCGTTGAGGACGTAGACGATGGGGTGGCCGCCAAGATCCTCGCCGACAAAGTGCACCGCGCTTCCGGGCCGGTAGAACCAGGTAAACCGGCTGCCGTCGGCCAGGCTGAGCCGATCCAGCTGGTCGGGCGCGACGCCGGCAATGGGGTGTGGGTCGCTCGGGTTGATGGCGCCGACCCAAAAGACGTTGCTGCCGGCGCTGCCCTGGACGTTCGACAGGTTGGCAACCCGTGTGATCGCGCCTGTTGCGGGGTCCATCAGCCATAGACCGAAGTACGCCCCAAAGGTCGTAATCAGGTAGATGCCCTCGGCCGCGTAATCAAGCACGACATACGGATTGGACCAGGCCCCGTCGTCGAAAGCCACTTCAACTCCAGTCTCGACGGAGACCACGTGCAGCGTGGCTCTTGCCGGCGGGTTCTGTTGGCCGGCCACCGCCCGATCCGCAAATGCGTAATGGGACCCATCCGGCGCAACGGCGTATCGGCTCGCCGGCAGCCAGCGCGAGTAGGCGCGATCGTAGTAACGACTGGAAAAGTAGTCGACGAGCTCTCGGCCGGGGCGATTGATGGACGCCACTGCTGCCGCGGCTGGGTCAGGCGTGACCGTCCCTGAGGGAAAGTCGATGAAGGCGCCTGGTCGTCCCGGCCCGATATCGACAGAAATCGGGAGCCGGCAGGAGAAGCCAAGCGTGTGGATGAGGATCGGCGCCGAGCGCATCGACGGGATCGGCTCAGGCGAGTTGACTGCGGCCGGCGATGCACCATGCGCTTGGGGGCCGCCCGGCCCGCTGCAAGCAGCCACCATCGCTATCAGGGCGAGGCCGGCCATCCTCATGCTGGTGCAACGCATCGCGTCCGTGCGGCGTTACTGCCGGCTTCGCCTTGGTCGTGGCGTTAGCGTGTTCCGCATGAAGAGTGCGGTCGAATTCCGGCCGGGGCTGTCGATGGCTCTGCGGATATTGGCCCTCTCTCCAGCTGCGCTCGCCTTGCTCATGTACTTTGTGACGCCCACCTACTTCCGACCGATGTTCGAAAGCATTGTTGGTTGGCTGCTGGTGAGCATCCTCGCCACCGCCATTTGCGTCGGTTACGGGCTGGTTGAGGTCGGGATCTGGTTATTGCGAAAAGGCCGCGTCGAGCCCGGGGTCGTGGCGCTGGTCGGTTACTTGATAACTTGGCTTGTGTCTATCTGGATCGTCGTACTCGGACCCGCAGCGCTGATCCTGATGAAGCCCAGGTCCTGACCAGCGCCCAAGCCTTAACAACCGCAGTTCCGGTCAGCTCGCTCGGCTCCTAATCTCCAGCGCAAAACGCCTGGAGTTTCGCATGCTGTTTCTCGCCGCGGGACCGGACATCACCCCGATCACGGACCTGATCACTACCTGGATCCACATCGGCCAGGCCCTGGTGGCATCAATCGGCGCGCTCGCATTCATCTTCGCCTTCCTCTGGAAGATCACCGCGGCCGAGTCTAAATCGGCGCTGGCGGCCAAGCAGTGGATCCAGCGCATCGTCGTCGGGACCATCGGGGTTGAGGTCGCCGGCTCGCTGGTCGACATCCTGACCAAGTCGGTGCCGGCCGGCCGCTGATGGACTTCGGGCAGCTCGGCCAGCTGCAGAACCTGGTCATCAAGCTCACGGAGATCGCCAATGTTCTGTTTCCGTTCGCGCATCCGACCCTCATCGTCAAGGCGCTGCTCGACGACAGCGTGGGACTGCTGCTCAAGGTGTGGTTCGGGTTCATCCTGCACACAACCGATTTCGAGACGGGTGCCGATTTCACGTCCAACGCGACAATCCAGGCCTTCGAACCCAAGGTCCAGCTGGTCGCCAACGGCGCCCTCGCGATCGTCGCGATCTGGGCTTCGTACAGGATCATGTGGGGCCACGGCCTCCGCAGCCAGTTCACGGCCCGCATCCTGCTGCCGCGACTCCTGATGTCCGTGGTGCTCATCAACTTTGCGCTGCCGATGCTGCAGGCGGTGGTGCAGGCGAGCAACGCGGCGTGTGATGCCATCGAGAGCTTCGGCACGCTTCCGGACTGGTCGAACTGGCTCCACAATCTCACGCTCGATCCGTCCGCCGGAGTCCTGCAGATCGTGGCGACCGCCGCTCTCGTCCTCGGCTACGACGTGCTCGGGATCGCCTATCTCATCCGCTACACCATCCTCATCGTCCTTGCCATCACGGCGCCGCTGGCCGGTCTCCTGTTCACGCTCCCCGAGACCCACCACGTGGCCAAACAGTGGAGCTCGATGTTCCTGACCAACCTCCTCATGCAGCCGATGCAGCTGTTCGTGCTCGCGATCGGATTCGCGCTCGAGAGGGACGGATACACCCCGGTCCACCACCTTTTCGCTCTCGCGGCTTTGCTGGTGGTGTTCAAGGTGCCAGGGGCGATGGGCGGCGCCGAGAAAGCCGCGCACAAGCTGGAGTCGGCGTTCAAGTCAGGCTTCAAGGCTGTCGAGCACGCGGTGGCCCACGCGTGATTGGGTTGCTGCGAGTGGCGGCGATCGGAGTCGCCGCCGCTCTGGTGTGGACGGTGGCCGCGACAAAGGTCGCGAGCGAGCAGCGGCTGCCGCTGACGTCAATCATTCCCGGCGCGGTCGAGACGCTTCCGTTCGGCTGCACGGCCCTCGAGCTGGAACCGTTCGATCCGCTTTGCCCTGGGTTCCACATCCACACCGGCGTGGACCTCGCGGCGCCAACAGGCACCGCAGTGCACGCGGCCGCGGCTGGAATCGCCCACGCGGGATTTGATCCTGGTGGGGCAGGCATCTACGTCGCCGTGGAGGTTGGCGAGCACGTTCGGCTCCTCTACGGCCATCTCTCGCGAGTGGAGGTGGTCGCCGGCGAACCTGTCACGCCCGGCGAGGTCATCGGTGAGGTCGGCGCCACCGGGCTCGCGACCGGCGCGCACCTCCATTTCGAGGTCCAGGTAGACGGCCGGGCGGTCGATCCGGTCAGCTGGCTGGCTTCTTAACAGGCACGGTTGGCGGCGTCGCGCTGCGCGCTTACGCTCGGTGTGAAATTCAACGGAGGTTTCGACATGATCAACAAAGTGATACTCATCGGCCACTTGACGGCGGACCCGGAGGTCCGCGCCACCCCGAAGGGCGTGTACGTCGCCAACATGCGCCTCGCGACCAACACATATGCGGGCAAGGACGAAGCGGGCAACGCCAAGGAGCAAACCGAGTTCCACCGCCTGGTCGTCTTCGGCAAGCAGGCAGAGATTGCCGGGGAGTACCTGCGCAAGGGCCGCCTCCTCTACGTGGAGGGCCGGATGCAGACGAACTCCTGGGACGACGCCACGGCGGGCGTGAAGAAGTACCGCACCGAGGTGATCGTCGACCTGTTCCGCATGGTCGGACCCAAGCCTCAGGCGGAGGCGGCTGCCTAGCCGCCCACCGCCAGCCCGAGCACCAGCAGGGCCTGGCCCGCCTGGTACATGACGATGTTCACAGGCTGGCCCCAACGCACCGGCTTGACGAAGCGGTACCAGGCGAAGATCACGTCCGAGAAAAAGAAGAGCAGGCCGCCCGCGGCAGCGACGAGATTGCCGCTGGCGGTGGCGCTCACGGTCATGAGCGAGATGACGATGGCGTAGGCGAGGACGGGGTTTTGCAGCCTGGCCCGGCCGGACGCACGGAGTGCGTTGAGCACGCGGCGCAGGAGAAGTCCGGCTGTCGCCGCGGCGATGATGCCGCCGGCGACCAGGCCGGCGGCGCTGAAACCGGCGAATCGAAAGCCCACGGCATACGCGAGGTGGCCGGCAAGAAAGGCGCCGATGCCCGCCAGGAGCAAGGCGTCGGGCAGCATCAGGAACACGTCGCCCGCCAGGCCCAGCACGAGGGCGACCACGAACAGCGCTCGCTCGCCCGGGCTGGCCGGATGGATGAGGAGCGCCGCTGCGATCAAGAAAACCATGACGGCGGGCTTGGTCGCGTACTCGAGCCGCTTGTCGTGACGCAGGATCGCGGTCAGGTCGCCCGCGGATGCCACGGCGGCCAGTGCGAAGGCGGCCAGTGCCGGCGCGTTCATGACTCGACCATCATCGCCGCCTTGCGTGCCGAGGGGCCGGGGCGTAATGATGTAATCCATGGCTGAGGGCATCGGCGCCTGGTTCGCGAGCCGGGTGCCAACCGCGTGGTTCGCCGGACCCCCTGAGGTCACCTCCGACGGCGAGGAGATCCTGGTGCTCGGCGTCCTGCCCGATGTCGAGCTCGCGGCGGGCACCGCTCCCGAGGCGCGCGAGGCGGCGCGCGTGGCCAGGATCGATCGATTCCGCGAGGAGACTCGCGAGGAACGGGTCAAGATCGCCCGGGACGCGGAACGCCGCTTCCGGCGCAAGGTCGCGTGGGGCGCCAGCTGCGGCGACGAGACGCGGATCTTCACCACCTTGAGCCTCCCGGTGATGACGCGCCTGAGGATGCCGGAGCGGGCGGTGCTGGACACCCTGGTGGCGGCGGGAGTCGCTCGGAGCCGGAGCGACGCACTGGCCTGGTGCGTCCGGCTGGTCGGCATGCATCAGTCGGATTGGATCAAAGGGCTGCGGGAGGCCCTGGTCAAGGTCGACGAGGCCCGCGGAAAGGGCCCCCTGAACTGAGCGCCGCACAGTAAAACAGCGCAATTTCCGCACCGGACCCCCGTCGGGACGGTTGATACTGTGCGCGACTTGGGAGCCAAGAACGGCCACCAGCACGTTGTGATCATCGGCGCGGGCCCGGCCGGACTTACGGCCGCCTACGAGCTGCTCAAACACGACATCACCACCACAGTGCTCGAGAAGGACCCGACCTACGTGGGTGGGCTCGCCCGCACGGTCGAGCACAAGGGATATCGATTCGACATCGGCGGCCATCGGTTCTTTTCCAAAAACCAGGAGGTCGAGGACCTGTGGACCGAGATCCTGGGCTCAGAGATGCTGACCCGCGGCCGGCTGTCGCGGATCTATTACAGGGGCCGCTACTTCGCCTATCCCATCAAGGCGGCCAACGCCCTGTGGAATCTGGGCCCGATCGAGGCGGTCCGCTGCATCGCCAGCTACGCGTATGCAAGGGTGAGGCCGGTCCGCAATCCACGGAGCCTCGAGGACTGGGTGCGAAACCAGTTCGGGTGGCGCCTCTACAGCATCTTTTTCAAGACGTACACGGAGAAGGTGTGGGGCATCAGCACCAAGGAGCTGTCAGCCGACTGGGCGGCTCAGCGCATCAAGAGCCTCGACATGTGGCTGGTCTTGAAGAGCGCGCTCTTGCCCCGGCGCCGCCCGAAGAATCGCGGAGACCTCGTGACCACCCTGATCGACAGGTTCAGATATCCGCGATTCGGCCCGGGGCAGATGTGGGAGCGCGTGGCTGAGATCCACCGTGAGAAAGGCCGGCCGGTGTTGATGGGCCGCGCAGTCGACCGAATCAAACACGATTCGGGGCGCGTGACCTCTGTGGTTGCGAAGACAGCCGATGGCGACACTGAAGAGCACAAGGGCTCCGAGTTCATCTCGAGCATGCCGATCCGCGAGCTGGTCTCACGACTCGACCCCGCCCCGCCCGAACACGTGCGCAAGGCCGCCGATAGCCTCTCGTATCGTGACTTCATCAGCGTCGCTGTGATGATCGATCGTGCGGATGTTTTCCCCGACAACTGGATCTATATCCACGATCCGACCGTCAAGGTCGGCCGCATCCAGAATTTCAAGAACTGGAGTCCCGACATGGTTCCCGACCAGAGCAAGACCTGCCTGGGCCTCGAGTATTTCTGCTTCGAAGGCGATGGCCTGTGGACCGCCACCGACGACGAACTAGTCGACCGCGCGCGCAAAGAGCTCGCGCAGCTCGGCATCTGCAGGCCCGAGGAGATTTTCGATGGCGTGGTCGTGAGGCAGCGCAAGGCCTACCCGGTTTACGACGACGTATACCAGGCCAAGGTCGATGTCGTCCGTGACTACATGCGCGAGCACCTGACGAACCTGCACCTGGCCGGGCGCAACGGCATGCACAAGTACAACAACCAGGACCACTCGATGATGACTGCGCTCCTGGTGGCGAGGAATATCGCCAAGGTCGGCGATTTCGACCAGTGGAACGTCAATGCCGACGCGGTCTACCACGAGGAAGTGCGCGTGGGCGAGAAGGACCTGTCAGGACGCCAGGTGCCGGAACGCCTGGCGGGGTCGGCGCGCTAGACCGTTTTCTCGCGAGCGAAGTTGGCCGCGATCAGGCTGGCCACGGCGAGGACCGCGAACAGGATCGCGTGGGTGGTGTGGTGGGCGGCATGCGAGTCAGAGACCGCGATCTGCAGCACGCCCTCGTAGTACAGCCCCCCGATGACCGCGAATGCCACGGCCAGAATCACCAGACCGACGGCGAGTCTTCCCCTCACAGCCGAAACGTTAGCAAAACCAGGCTGACCACCCCGGCGGCGATGCAGTACCAACCGTAAGGGTCCAGCCGGCCAGACCGGAAGTAACGCAGAAGAAATCGCGCGCTCGCGTAAGCCGCGACGCCTGACAGGATCGCAGCCGCGACGTACTCGCCCACCGGCACTCTGGTCGCGAAGAGTTGAGGGACTTCGACCAGGCCCGCCGCCAGGATCACCGGGGTTGCAAGAAGAAAGGAAAACCGCGCAGCCTCCTGGTGTCGCAGTCCCGCCAGCAGTCCCCCGCCGATTGTCACTCCGGACCGCGAGATGCCTGGCAGAAACGCAAGCGCCTGGCAGGCGCCGATCACCGCGGCAGCGCGAAAGCTGATGCGCTCGGCCGTCGCGAAGCTCTCCTCCTGCTCGGCGCGACTTTTCGAGTCAAGCGCGGCGCCGCGTTCCGCGCGCCGCCTGAGCAGCTCAAATCCGAGTAAGAGGAAACCGTTCACGACCAGGAAACCAGCAGCGACGTACGGGCTGGCGAAAAGCGATTTGATGCGGTTCTCCAAGAAGACACCAAGGATGCCGGCCGGGATCGTGCCGGTGAGAAGGAGCATCGACAGGCGCTCCGGCTCGGTGGTGATTCGACCGCGCACGGCGGCGGTGAAGAAGCCGCGGATGATGGCGATCCATTCCTGCCGATAGAGCACCAGGAGCGCGCCCGCCGTGCCCAGGTGAAGCAGCACGAGGAAAGGCACGAACGTGGGGTTCGATTGCTTGAACTGCCAGTGCAGCAGGCTCGGGATGATGACCGAGTGGCCAAGCGATGAAACCGGGAACAGCTCGGTGGCGCCCTGGAGCAGGCCCATGAACAGCGCCTGCGCGAGGGTCACTTAGAGGGCAGTTTCTCTATTGCTTCGGCAAGCAGCCGGCGAGATTGCTCGAACTCGCGATGCACGGCCAGGTCTTCAGCCCGCTCCAGGATCGCGACGACGTCCTCCCATCGTTCGTGATCCCGCTCCTCGAGAGCCGCGCGCACCTGACCGATGGTCTGAGTCGCGAAAAGGAGGCCGCCGCCCGGGTTGTCGAGGATCTCGCGAGCCAGCTCCACCTGGCGCCGCGCCCACGGGATCACCTGCTCTCCGGGATGAGTCTCCAGCTTCTTGGGGTGAAGCACGTCCATCTGCGACCTATTGTCGGGCAAGGCCGGTGAGCGCCTCGCCGGCGAGTCGGTACACGGTCCAGTCGGAGTTCGGCCGCGCTCCGAGGCGCTCGTAGAACTGGATCGCGTCGCGGTTCCAGTCGAGCACCGCCCATTCGAGGCGGCCGCACCCGCGCTCGACGGCAAGGCGGGCCAGGTGCGCCAGCAGCATCCGGCCGATCCCGTGGCCCCGGTGCTCGGGGATCACGAACAGGTCCTCCAGGTAGATCCCCGGCCGGCCGAGGAACGTCGAGAAGTTGTGGAAGAACAGCGCGAAGCCCACCGGCCGGCCGTCATCTTCCGCGAGCACGACCTCGGCGTAAGGCCGATCGCCGAACAGCCCGGCGGCGAGCAGCTCCTCTGTCATCACCACCTCCTGCTCCAGCTTCTCGAAGCGGGCAAGTCCACGGATCAGCTCGGCGATCACCGGCACGTGCTCCCTGGTGGCCGAGCGAAGGCGCGTCGTCATTTCGGCCGGTCGCGGAGGCGGTAGACGAAGCGCATGGCGCCGTGCGTCTCCGAGAAGCTCGCGATCTTGTTGTCGACGAGACCCGCGGCGAGCCCGGCGGCGATGAGGTCGATATCACGCAGCGGGCCCCGGCCACCCTTGAGGCGCACAACCCAGACGGCGCCGTTCGGCTCGATCCAGCGTTTCACCTCGTCGAGCTTGCGCAGGTCGGCCGCATTGTCGGCGCCCATGAAGACGAGGTCGGACTTCGATCGCGGCTTCCCGACCACGATGTCGGCGGTCCGCTCGCGCAGCAGCTTGATGAATCCCGGATCCTCGAGGTTGAAGATCGCAATCTTCGAGCCGGGCTTCACGCCCAGCTTGTCGAGCAGCGGCCGTGTCGAGTAGACGTCAGGGTTCGGACGCTTGGTGACCATCGCTCGTCCCCCTGATCGCTCCGAAGACGATCACCCCCACCAGCCACGCGGCGTACGCGCCCGCGATCGCGAGCACGACCACCGGGACGGCGCTGGCAACCCGGCTCGTCAGCACCAACCCCAGGCCGATGAAGCCTGCGAGCACGATCGCGCCCGCGACGATGCCGACCGCAGCACCGGCTATGTTCGCGGGCTTCAGACCTCGACCACCTGCAGATCGGTCACTGCATCCTCGACGGTCCCGGAGTACAGGTGGTTGAACATGAATCGGGTCTTGGGATGGCGTCGCTTGAGCTCGGACGCAGATTCCCAGCTCATGTGGCTGAACACGTCCCCGGGCCCGGTCGCCTCCACGATTGCGACATCGGCGCCTTCGACGAGCTTATCGAGCGGGGCAGTCGCCTCGGTGTCGCCGGAATAGGCAAGGAGCCGGCCGTTGACGTGGATTCGATAACCGTTGGAGCCGCTGGTGCCATGGTCGAGCTTGATGGTCTGGTACTTGTACCCGGCTGCGGTCCCCGTGGGCTGCGCCGTGTGGTAGTGCACCTTGAACTTGGGTCGCATGACGGCCTTCCAGTCAGGGCCCCAGCTCACATCCCACAGCGCCTCGAGCCTCTCCTCGACGCCTTCGGGGCCGATGAAGGTCAGCGGGCGCGGGTCGACGAAGACTCGATGAAGCACAAAAGGCGGCAGGCCCAGCGTGTGATCGCCATGAAAGTGCGTGAGGAAGACGGCGTCGATGGCGCCCGGGTCCACACCCACGCGCCTCATGTGGGGCAGGAGTGGCGCGCCGCCGTCGAGCAGCAGGCGGCCGTTGACCACCACCGCCCCGTTGTAACGGTCGGTGGAGAATGCCGCCCCCGTGCCGAGGAAAGCGAGCTTTAGGCGATGCTCACCGTCGGATTCAGGTAAACGTCCTGAATTGCGTGTAGTAACTCGACTCCCTCCTTCATCGGTCGCTGGAATGATTTGCGACCACTGATCAGCCCGGTGCCACCGGCTCGCTTGTTGATCACAGCGGTGCGGACGGCCTCTTTGAGGTCGCTCGCGCCGTGGGACTCGCCGCCAGAGTTGATGAGGCCTGCGCGGCCCATGTAGCAGTTGATCACCTGATAACGACAGAGGTCGATAGGGTGGTCGGTCGCGAGCTTGTCGTACATCCCCGGCGCGGTCTTGCCGAAGCCGATGACCTCGAAGCCCCGGTTGGTGTCGGGCAGCTTCTGTTTGATGATGTCGGCCTCGATCGACACACCGAGGTGGTTGGCCTGGCCGGTGAGGTCCGCGGCGGTCTCGTAGTTCACGCCGTCCTTCTTGAAGCCCGAGTTACGCAGGTAGCACCAAAGGACGGTGGCCATGCCCAGCTCGTGCGCGGCGTGGAAGGCGACTGCGACCTCCTGAAGCTGGCGGTCGGACTCTGGAGAACCGAAGTAGACTGTCGCGCCCACCGCGACGGCGCCCATTTCCCATGCCTCTTTTACGGTTCCGAAGAGGATTTGGTCGTACTTTGTCGGGTATGTCAGGAGCTCGTTGTGGTTGAGCTTGCAGATGAACGGGATGCGGTGCGCATAGCGACGCGCCACCGACCCGAGCACCCCGAAGGTGGAGGCCACCGCGTTGCAGTCGCCCTCGATCGCCAGCTCGATGATCTTTTCCCCGTCGAAATAGATCGGGTTGGGGGCGAACGAGGAGCCGGCGGTGTGCTCGATCCCCTGGTCGACGGGCAGGATGGACAGGTAGCCCGTGCCCGCAAGGCGGCCGTGCTCGAACATCGACTGCAGGCTGCGAAGCACCCGGGTCGGGCGGTCGCTGTCCTTCCAGACCCTGTCGATGAAATCGGGGCCGGGCAGGTGCAACTGCGACGCGGGCACGGTCTGGCACTTGTGCCCGAGGAGGTCCGCCGCGTCGGCGCCCAGAATTTCCTCCAGCTTTCCCAACGACCCCTTGGTGACTGTAGCCATCAATCCCTCTTACACATTTGGTGAGTACCCCGGTGACATCTCGCAGGTTCGCCGATGCGACTGCGTCACTCTATAGTGCACCGAGATGACCGAGCGAGCTAGCGATCTTCTCAGCGAGCTCGCGGACCGGCTATCCGCTGACTCCCGCGACAGCGGCCAGGTGGTCGCCGAATCGGTGCGGACGCTCGAGCCCGAGCTGCTCCGGATGCAGCAGGACGGCACGTCGATCGACGAGCTCGTGCGCAGGTCGGTCGGCTTCCTCGAGATCCTTTTCCGGTCCCTTCGCGCCGATTCCCACGTGCCCTGGCCGCAGTACTACACGCTCGCCCGCGAGACTTCGAGAAGGTTGGCCGAGAAAAGCATCCCACTCGAGTCTGTTCTGGAGGGCGTGGCCGTGTTCCGCCGTTCGGTGATGGCGCGGGTCACCGAGGAGATGGCCGGCAACGAGCACGCCGACGAGGTCCTCGTGCTGGCGCAGAGCCGGCTTGGAGATATCGTCGAGCACCTCAACTCGAGCTTCATCCGAGGCTACCTCGACTTCACAGAGACTCGATATCACGCCCGCCAGAACGAGCTTTACGCGCTCTACCACATCGCCAGCGCCCTCGGGCGCTCGCTCGAAGTGGCCGAGATCGCGGAGGTCGGCCTTCGGGAGACATTGAAGGTTCTCGGCCTTCAGGCCGGCGCGTTGTGGACGCGAGAAGGCGCGCGGCTGATGCTGGCCAAAACCCTGGGCCTGCAGGCGGGCGAGGAGGAGGAGTTCGAATCCGGGCGATTGGGCGCGAGGGTGCGCGTGGTGGAGATCGCCTCCGGCCCCGCCGAGTCGCGCGTCGACCGCATCACCGGGGAATGGAGCGCCATCCGCGCCGAGCTGCGGACGAAGGGCGTCCTGCTCGGAGCGATGACTGTGGCCACACGCCTGCCGCGGACCTTCGAGCCGAGCGACCTCGAGTTCGTCGCCGCGGTCGCCGACCAGATCGCGGTCGCGCTGGATCGCGCCCGCCAGCACACGCGAGAGGCCCGGACCGACTACCTAACCGGGCTCGCCAACCGGCCGGAGTTCGAGCGCGCGATCGACCGCGCAGTCGCCGCCGCGCAGCGCCACAAGCGGCGCATCGCACTGATGATGATCGACCTTGACAACCTGAAAGAGATCAACGACTCGCACGGCCACCACGTCGGCGATGAATCCATCCGCGTGCTGGCCCATGAGCTGCAGCGCGCGGTCCGCGCCACCGACACGTGCGGGCGGCTCGGCGGTGATGAATTCGGGGTCGCGATGCCTGACGCGGACGAGCGCCACGCCAACGAGGTGGGCGCGCGCGTGCGCGCGTCGCTCGCGGAGCTCAACCGGGTCTCCAAGGCGCCCGTGCCGGTGGAGTTCAGCATCGGGGTCGCCGCCTGGCGGCCGGGGATGGACTGGCAGGCGATGTACCAGCTCGCGGACAAGGCTCTTTACGTGGACAAGCGGCGCCGCCACGTCCACCGCAAGAAGATCGGTGCCGACCGGGCGCAGGGCGCATCTGGCTAAGCGGGCCGCCGTACCCGGCGAGGTCGCCGGCTCCGTCATCGGCCAGGAGTTCTTCGATCGCGACACCGTGACGGTCGCGCGCGAGCTGCTTGGCAAGGTGCTGGTGCGCGAGATCGGGGGCGTGCGGCTGTGGGGCCGGCTGGTCGAGGTCGAGGCTTATCTCGGACCTGACGACCTGGCCGCCCACTCACGTGGCGGGCGGCGGACGCCTCGCACCGAGGTGATGTTCGGCGCGCCGGGGCATGCCTACGTCTACTTCACCTATGGCATGCACTGGTGCCTCAATTTTGTGACGCGGGAGGAAGGCGTGCCCCAAGCGGTGCTGGTCCGCGCCCTGGAGCCGGGCCCTGGCGTCGGAAGATGCGGCGGGCCAGGATTGGTCACGCGCGCGCTGGGCATCGACCGGGCCCTGAATGGCGCCAGGCTGCAGCCGCCCGATCTCTATGTGGTCGATGACGGCGCGCCCAGACGCCGGGTCTTTGTCACGCCGAGGATTGGCGTCCAGGGCACGGGTCGCTGGGAGAAGCGACTCTTGCGCTTCTGTGTCGACTCTCCTTACCTGTCGCGAACGCTGAAGAGGCCTAAGGCCAGTGGCCTGGCGAAGGCTCGGCGCGTTTGAGGTCGGCCCAGTCAGCGCGCACCGGAGCGAAGATGTCCAGCACCGTGGCGCCTTCGGCGCCGGCGACGGCTTGGTGCGGGACGTGGCTCGGGATCACATAGCTGTCGCCGGCGTGCAGAACGCGCTTGTCGGACCCGACCCGGAATTCGATCGAGCCCCTGACCACAAAACCAAGCTGTTCGTTCTCATGGTGGTGATCGGCGGACTTGGAGTGGGGCTCGAGGTCGACGAGCGCCATCGTGATGCGTTCACCGTTCACAGCTCGCGCAGTGAGGCCTTCGGCGAGGAGGATTCGTTGCATTTCGCGGAACGACCCGAACGTTTTCACTCGACCACCCGATCGATGATCGTCGCGGTGCCCAGCCCGCCACCGCAGCACATGGTCTCCAGACCGTACCGGAGGTCGCGCCGCTCGAGCTCGTAGAGGAGCCGGTTCATGAGGATCGCACCGGAGGCTCCCAGCGGATGACCGACGGCGATGGCGCCGCCGTTGACGTTCGTCTTGTCCATGTCCGCGCCCGTCTCCTTCTGCCACGCGAGGACCACCGACGCGAATGCCTCGTTGACCTCGAAGAGGTCAATGCTCTTCAGCTCGAGGCCCGCCCGCTTCAGCACCGCGGCGGTGCCCGGGATGGGGCCTTCCAGCATCAGCACAGGGTCTGTGCCCACAACCGCCTGCGCGCGTATGCGAGCGCGTGGCTTCAGGCCCAGCTGCTTGGCCTTCTCCAGCGACATTAGAAGGACGGCCGCGGCGCCGTCGGAGATCTGGCTCGAGTTGCCGGCAGTGATCGAGTGCTCCGGGTTGAACGCCGGCTGAAGCGCGGCGGTGGCCTCATACGAAGCGTTCGCGCGGATGCCCTCGTCCTTCGAGAAGAGCTGGGTGTGGCCGTTGCCCTCGACGGGCACGTCGACGGGCATGATCTGCGAGGAGAAGTAGCCCTTCTCCGTGGCCTCCTGGGCCAGCCGGTGGCTCCGGACCCCGAACTCGTCCATCTGCCGCCGAGTGATTCCGTACTTGCGGGCCATCAGTTCGGCGGAGATCCCCTGCGGCACGAGGTCGTAGAGCTCCATCAGCTCGGGTGGGAACGGCGTCCCCGGCGATACGGCGCTCGAACCCATCGGGACCCGGCTCATCGATTCCACGCCGCCGGCGATCGTGATGTCGCAAACGCCTGACTGGATGAGGTTGGCTGCGAAGTGGAGCGCCTGCTGGCTCGAGCCGCACTGGCGGTCGACGGTGGTCGCAGGGGTCGTGAACGGGAAGCCTGCGGTCAGCCACGCGTTGCGCCCGATGTTCAACGACTGCTCGCCAACCTGGCTCACGCATCCGAAGACCACGTCCTCTACTTGTTCGGGTTTGATGCCGGAGCGGGAGATGATCTCTTTCAACACGAGCGAGCCGAGGACGACCGGATGAATGTCCTTGAGCTTGCCGTTGCGACGCCCAATTGGTGTTCGCACAGCCTCGACGATCACTACTTCGCGCATGTTCAACGTCTCCTCACGGCCTTGATACATCGATTCTACGACCGCTCCCTAAGGCCTCACGCGATGTGGTGTCAAGCCCCTAAACATTTGCCTGGCATGCGGATTTTCTTTTCTGTTGACGCGCCGTTAGTGCGCTGATAACTTTCGCGTTGCCCCAAGCGGCTGAGTACGGTAAACCTGAGGATACCGAACGTCGAGTAGGTGGAAGGTGCGGCGCAAGCCGTGGCTGGAAACCGAAAAACGCATAGGGTACTTCAGGGTAAACAGGAAGGTCTCTTGGGGCATCTCTTTTCCACAGGGCATGCACAGCCCTTCCCTCAATACGAAAATCCCCTCCTGCGTGCTTCCGCACACGCTTTGTCCACAGCGTCGGCGTCCACTTTGATGCGCTGGCGCAACAGCCGTCGCAAGCCATCGGCCAGGCGCGCCACGGGTTGCGCGTCCTCGTAGCGGAGCCAGTGGTAGGCGATCGGCTCCGACCACGTTCTGCCCTTCGCCAGGTAAAGGCGGCGGTGGCCGTCAATGACGATCAGCTCGACCCGGCGGAGGAGGCTGGGGTCGCCGGCCGTCATCTCCGAGAAGTCCTGCAGCGCCATCCAGGCGAGGAGGCTCTGGAGCCGAGGTCCGGCGTCTACTTCACGACCTCGGAGGCCTGCGCTCCGGAGTCCAGCTCGATCACGCTCGACTTCAGCGCACATATGAAAGGAAGGTTGCGGTAGAGCTCGCGGTAGTCGAGGCCGTAGCCGACGACGTAATCGTTGGGGATCTGGAAGCCGGCATAGCGCACCGGCACCTCGACCAGGCGCCGGCCGGGGCGATCCAGCAGGGTGACTATCTCGATCGAGGCCGCGCCGCGCTCGCGCAGCTCGCCCAGCAGATAGTCCAGGGTCAAGCCGGTGTTGACGATGTCCTCGACCAGCAGCACGTGCCGCCCGTCGATCGGATAGTCGATGTCGCGCGCGATACGAACGCGTTCATGCGGCTGGGCGCCCGCGAAGCGTTTGAGGTCGAGGTAGTCGAGCACGAAAGGGACCTTGATCTGGCGCGCGAGATCCGCGAGAAAGAACGTGACTCCTTTGAGGATGCCGACCAGGACGATGGAGCGCCCTCGGTAGTCGCGGGAGATCTTCCGGGCGAGCGCCCTGACGCGGGTCTCGAGCTCCACCGGCGAGATGAGGATCGCTCCGATGTCCTGCTTGCGCAGGTTCTGGACCTCGGCCGCCCCGTATCCCGCCTTGGCGAGGAGCTGTTGGTAGTCCTTGCGGTACAGCAGGCGGACGTTGACGTCGGGATGGATCTCGCGGAGCATCCGCAGCTTGCGGTTCTTCGGCGTCACCAGCGACTGCTTCATGGTCGTCAGCTCGATGTAGAGGTCGTGTTCGGGCAGGTAGAAGTCAGGCGTGAACATCTCCGACACCCGGGTCCCGTCCCAAGCGATCGGGAACGACACCGGCTCGTAGACCCAGCGGATGCGGTAGTAGTCCAGGAAGCGCGCGAACTCCTGCTCGGAAGGGTGCGCGAATTCGATGCGCGAATGCGCCGGGCCCGATCGCCTGACGAGGCGCGACCGCTGCCTGACGGGGCGGCGCCATTTTTCTGGGACGTGAAGCTGGGCGGACGACGCCAAGGAAACGCCGAGATTGTACGCTCACAGGCACCAGGGCCATGAGCACACCGGCGCAGAGGATGGTCGCCGAGCAGCTGCTGCCCAACGGCGTCACCGATCCGCGTGTCATCGAAGCGATGTCAGAGGTTCCGCGCGAGGAGTTCCTCTCCAGCCGCGTGCGTCGCCACGCCTACGAGAACCGAGCCCTCGCGATCGACTGCGGCCAGACCATCTCGCAGCCCCTGGTCGTCGCGCTCATGACCCAGGCGCTCGCGCCCAAGCCGGAGGACCGCGCGCTCGAGGTCGGCACCGGGTCCGGCTACCAGGCCGCGGTCTTGAGCCGGCTCGTGCGACACCTCATCACCCTCGAGCTCGAGCCCTCGCTGGCGGAGCACGCATCGGAGACGCTCACGCGGCTCGGTTACTCCAATGTCGAGGTGGCGGTCGCCGACGGCACGTTCGGCTGGCCCGCCTACGCGCCTTACGACATCATCCTCGTCGCGGCCGCCTCACCCGATGTGCCACCGGCGCTGTTCGAGCAGCTCGCTCCTGAAGGGCGGCTCGTGATCCCGCTGGGCAGATCTTCCGATGAGCACCAGGACCTGCGCATCTATCAACGTCGCGGCGATGACTTCATCTCGCGGTCGCTGTTTCCGGTGCGCTTCGTCCCCTTACGGTGAGTGGGAGGGCGTCGGAGAGGCGCGGCTGGGCGGGGGCGAGGCTCCGCCTGGGGGCGCGGGCGCCGTGCCCGTGATCTGCTGCAGCTGCAGGAGAAGGTCACCCACGATCTTCATCTCGCTCGCGAAGCCGGCGAAGTCGCCGTTCTTCAGGTCGGTGTACGCAGCCGCGTAATGGGCGTTGGCCTGCGTGACGAGGTCCGCGATCTTGGCGACCTGAGCCGGCGTGAGGGTGGTGGTTGGCGTTGTCGGCGGCGGCGCGGTCGAGGTTCCCACCAACTGGTCGATGGCTTGTTGGAGCGTGTCCGTATAAACGACCTGGGTCTGGTCGGCCAGGATCACTTTCTTGAGCTCGGGAATGCTCGAACCTGAGGTCGCCTTGAGGTAGATCGGCTCGAAGTAAAGGAATGAGTCGCCGATCGGCACCACCAGCAGGTTGCCCTGCTGAACGTTCGATCCGTTGCTGTGGAAGAGGGTGAAGTCTCGGGATATCACCGGGTCTTGATTGATGAGGTTGGCCACCTGCTGCGGGCCGAAAATCACCTTGTCCTTGGGCAGGACGTACGACACGTACTGCCCGTATTGAGCGCCGTCGCTGCGGGCCGCCATCCACGACACGAGGTTGTTCTTGCCGTGGGGAGTGAAGGGCATGATGAGCAGGAACTCGGGGTTGGTCTCACCCGGCAACCGGAAAAGGACGTAGTACGGAGACACCGGCGTGGGCAGCGCGCCGGGCGACGCCTGCGCGGTCGGGATGTCCCACACGTCCTCGCGAGCAAAGAACACCTTGGGGTCGGTGATGTGGTACGTGGCGTAGATGCCGACCTGTGTGTTGAACAGGTCCACGGGCACGCGGATGTGAGCCCTCAGCCCCGCCGGCATCGCGTCCATAGAGGTGAACAAGGTCGGGAACGTGGCCCGATAGGCGCTGATGATCGGATCCTTGGGATCGACGATGTAGAAAACCGCGGTGCCTTCGTACGCATCGATCACGACCTTGACCGAGTTGCGGATGTAGTTGATCTTCCCGTTCTGGAACGGGACTGTCTGCGAGTACGGGTACGTCGCCCCGGTCGTGTAGGCGTCGACGATCCAGTAGATGCGCCCATCGACGATGACGACGTATGGCTGGGAGTCGAAGCTGAGGAAAGGCGCCAGCTCGCCCACGCGGTCGATGATCTGCCGCCTATAGAGCATGAGCGTCTTGTCGGTGACCTGACCCGAGACGAGCAGGTTGAAGTCACCCAGCTTGAGCGACCAGAGGGCGCGGTTCACGGCCGTCATCGGCACCCCGTGGGTGCCGGTATATGACGTGTAGACATCGGGGGACGATGGATAGTCGAACTCCTTGTTGGTGTTGGGCGCGAGCGCGTATCCGGTGGTCACCTCACCGAAGTAGATGGCCGGCTGGGTGATCGCCAGCTTGCCCTGAGGTGGTATGTCGCGGACTATGTAGACGGGCAGGCCCTGGCTGTCGACCGCGTTCACGGGGCTGGCCGAGACCCCGTATCCGTGCGTGTACTGCAGGTGCTGGTTGACCCAGTTCTTGGCGGCATCGGGCAGCTTGGCGAAATCGAACTCCCGAGCGCTGATCTCCATCGACGTGTACTGATTGTCGATCGTGTAGCGATCGATGCCGATGTCGTAGAAGGTGTAGTAGGTGCGGATGGTCTGCTGCTGCTCGTAGGTGTCCTTGAGCGGTGCGAAATCCCAAAGCCGAAGGTTGTTGATCGTCACCTGGTCGTTCTGGACGTTGGCCAGCGTCAGCGGCTGGTCGCCCGTGAAGTTGCTCGAGGTCACGTTCGACAGCCCGTATGCCGCCCGGGTGCCCGCGATCTCGCGATTGATGTACGGCAGCTCGTAGGTCTGCGCGTTCGGGGTCGTGAAGGCCGTCTGGACGACCGCGGGGTAGATCTGTCCGATGAGCAGGAGCGCCACCCAGACCAGCCCCGCCGTCACCGGGAGCCAGAGCCGTCGCAGCCAGACGTTGACCAGGAGCGCGCCGGCAAGCACGACCGCGGCGCCCGACAGGAAGGTCACGATCGGCAGCCTGGCGTTGACGTCCGTATAGGCCGCGCCCCAGACCACATCGCTGTTGTGCGCATACAGAAGGTCGTAACGACCGAGCCACATCCACCCCGCGAGCACGAGCGCGAAAACAGCCAGCAGCGCCGACAGGTGCGCGATCGCCGGGGGGGCCAGCTTGAGGTCGAAGGTATCGCCCCGCCATGCATAGACGAAGCCGACCAGGAGCGTGGTCAGGAATCCGAGCCCGAGCGCCCAGTTGACGACCGAGTGCAGGAACGGAAGCGTGAGCAGATAGAAGGAGACATCCTGCCCGAGCACCGGGTCGGTGATGCCGGTCGGCGTGGCGTGCTGGAACATCGCCAGGTTCTGCCATTGGGTGCCCGCTCCACCTGACAGGACCAGCGCCACCAGGGCCGCCCCACCCAGGGCGGTGCCCGCGGCGGCGCCGCGAATGCTCGAGCGCCGGATCCCAACTGCGCGCAGGCTTGGTCCCGAGCGCACACGCAGCGCGATGATCACGTTGACGACCAGGTAGAGAAAGGCGAGCGCGAACCCGCCGATGACCAGCCCGACCTGCAGTGAAACGCGAGTCGTGAAGACGTCTCTGAAGCCAAGCGCGTCGTACCACTGCGACTCGGTGAGGAACCACACGATCGGGCTCGCGATGAAGAAGATCAGCAGCGCCAGGCCGAAGAGCCCTAGGCCGACCCAGAAGCGCCGGGGCGGGCGCGGGATCCGGATCTCGCGCGCCTCGAACGGGCCGCCGCGCTCGAACGGATCAAACGGCCGGTACCGGCGGGTCATCTGCCTCCGAAGCTTAGACGGAAGCCAGAGCGCGGTCGTCCGAGCTGAAATCCGGGTCCGGGTTGGAGGGCGGGTGGTCGAGGTGCCAGCGCACGGTGGCGCCCAGCGTCTCGGCCGGGTCGGACGTGGTCCAGCCGAGCATCGCGCGAGCTCGGCGCGCGCTGGCGGCGATGTGCTGAGTCATCGTGCCCGTCGCTTTGAGGTCTTCGGGCAGCATCTCATCAGCCACCCTCACCAGCTCGGCGGTGGAGCCGGCCGCCTCCAGGATCATGCGAGACCACACCGTCATCGAGTAGGTGCGGTCTTCGCAGAGGTTGAGAGCAATGCCTTTCGTCGAGGCCGATTCCAATGCCAGCCGGGCGCCGCGCGCGATGTCGCCGACGTAGCCGCGGCACGCGAGCCATCTGCCGGCACCGAAGGGGATGCGCGTGCGACCAGCGCGTATGCGCCGGAGGATGAACTCCTCGCGGAGCTGATAGTCCCTCGGTCCGTAGACCATCGGCAGGCGAAGCGAGGTCGCGCCGCGCGGCAGATATACGTCTTCGACATCGAGCTTGTCGTAGTCGTGGCGGTCGGGAGTCTTGTCGCGGTAGGGGTATCGCTCCGTCCGCACTGGTGAGTCTTCGTCCAATGGGACCGGATCCGTCTCGCGTTCCTCTAATACCGCGCCGAACGCTCGATACACATCCATGCTGGAGATGACGACCAGACGGATCCCACCCGGCAGCACCTCCAGCGCCGTCTCGGCGTCGGCGCGAGTGAGCGCCCGGCAGTCGATCGCCGCATCCGGCCGAAAAGCTGCCAGCTCGGCGCGATGGGCGGGCAGCTCCATGCGGTCCACGTGCAGGTGTTGAGCCGGTGGCAGGCCTTCGGGTTCGAGCACGCCTCGATGCGCGATCAGGAGATCGTGGCCGGCGGCGGCGAGCTCTTCGACGATCGCCCGCCCGATGAATCTAGTGCCGCCTAAAACGACAACCCTCAAGCGACGGGTTTGGCCGCGGCCGGGTTCTTCTCCACGATCAGGTCGATGAGTCCCCATTCCTTGGCCTGCTCCGGCGTCATGAAGAAGTCGCGCTCCATCGCGCGCTCGACATCCTCCAGCTCCCGGTGGCAGTGCTTGGCATAGATGCGCGCCACCTGCTCACGCTGGCGGAGGAGCTCCTGGGCATGGATCTGGATGTCCGTCGCCTGACCTTGAATGCCCTGGACGAAGGGTTGGTGGACGAGGATTTGCGCGTGCGGCAGCGACATCCGCATGCCAGGGTCGCCGCCGGCCAGCAGGATCGATCCGCCGCTCGCGGCCATCCCGGTGCAGAGCGTGGCCACCTTGGGTCCGACGTACTGCATCGCGTCGTAGATCGAAAGCGCTGCGGTCAATGAGCCGCCCGGACTGTTGATGTACAGCTGGATGTCGCGGTCCGGTGTTTCGTTTTCGAGAAACAGCAGCTGCGCAGTGACCGTCGTCGCCATGTCGTCGTCGATTACGCCGCGCACGAAAACCACGCCGTCTTTGAGCAGCCGTGAGTAGATGTCATACGCACGTTCGCCGCGTCCGTCGTTGGTGATCACGGTGGGGATCAGGTGCATTCGATTACCTCCTGGGTTCAAAGCCAATTCGTGGTCGCGCCTTCGGTGGCGGGTTGGCCATCGCGAGATAGGCGCTGAAGTCGGCCACGCTGCGCAGCGCCTCGAGCGGCATGCCCGCGGTCGCGAGCCGGAGCTTGGCCGGCGGGTCCTCGGGCCAGGCCGGGCGCCCGGAGTCGGCGCCGAGCAGCCGGGCGAGCTCGGCGTAAAGATCGGCCGGCCGCACCCCGAGCGCGTGGGCGACCGCCAGCAGCCGTTCGGTGGAGACCTCCTTGCGGCCCCTTTCCACCTCGGAGAGGTGGGCGGGAGACAGGCCGGCTTCGCCGGCGACCTCGGTCAGCGTCCGGTGGGCGGCTTCGCGGCGCTGCCGCAGCACAGAGCCGAGGGCGGCTCTGACGATGTCGGCGGATTCGCTGTAGGCGAACGGCATTCTTCTGTGGCGAATTATACAGCGGCCAGTTCTCCTTCACTCGACCATCTGAGCCCTAGTGGCTGCATCAGGTCTGGGATTTGACCATTTGTGCCCAACTGCGGAATTCGCGAGGGCTGCTCAGCGTGCGAGCGCCATCCGGGCGGACACTAAGCATCCTTGAGGTTGTTCGGGTCGAGCAGCTCCTGCTTCGGGCGCTCGATGCGCTGGCGCGACCGCATGATCTCGATGAGCTTCTTGCGGCCCTTGGGCGGCCCGATCATGATCGCGCCCACCAGCCGGTCGTCCTTGAAGAAGAGCTTGCGGTAGAACTTCTCATCGAAGCTGTACGTACGCACTGATTCGAGGCCGGGCTGCACGTCCGGTGTCACGCCCATGACCGCCAGCGTCGATCCGAACATCGTGGTCGTGTACGTGGGCACGTCGAAGAAGTCCTCGTCGCCGCCCGCCATGTTGCCGGCAGCAACTTTGCCGTGCGCCTCTGCGTTGTCCCACGTCCCCATCTGGTTGTGGCGCTCGACCATGAGGTCGTAAAAGACGGCGATGTCGCCGGCCGCATAGACGTCCGGCGCCGAGGTGCGCAGCTTGGCGTCGGTGACGATGCCCTTGTCGAGCTTGACCACCGAGTCGCGCACCGGCTCGGTGTAGTAGTCGAGCCCGACGCCGTACGTGAGCACGTCGAACTCAACGTGCCTGCCGTTGACGGTCTCCGCGAGGAAGCGCCCGTTGGTGCGGCTGAACTTCTGCACCTCATCCGAACAGATGAACTCGACGCCCTGCGCCTCGCCCATCTGGCGGCACAGCTGCCCGCCTTCCTCATCGAGGACGTAGCGGAGGAACCAAGGCCCGCGCATGATCCAGGTCAGCTTCGCTTTTTTGCGGTAGCTCACGCCTTCGGCGAGCTCGTAGCCGATGAAGCTGCCGCCCATCACGAGCACCCGCTCGGCCGCATCCGCCTTCTCGATGATGGCGTCGGTGTCGTCCAGCGTTTGAAAACCAATCACCTGCGATACCTGGTCGGAGCCCGGCCAGGGCGGCGGCTTGGGACGGCCGCCCGTGGCGATCAAGAGCGCGTCGTACGCAAACTCCTGGTCTCGGTTCGTGCGCACGACCTTGCTCGCAATGTCGACCTCTGTGGCCCACGTCTCGAAATGGATGTCGAGGTTCTGCTTTGCATAGTCCTCGGCGGTGCGCATGAAAACCTTCTCCCTACGCACCTGGCCGCGCAGGTATCGCGGCAGTGCGACGCGGTTGTAGAGAGGGTGGCGCTCGGCGGCGATCATCACGATCGATGCGTCGGCGTCGAGCTTGCGCAGCTCTTCGGCGGCCGTCTGCCCGGCGATGCCGTTGCCGAGAATGACATAACGACGAGGCACTAAAGCTTCAGGGCGTAGATGTAGCTGTGGTCGTCGTCATTCGCAAGATCGTATCCGGAAGCCCGCATGTCATCGGCGGCGGGGTGCTCGCGGGGCAAGCTGACGACCACGTCTTCGAGGCCGTCCGCGTCAGCCTCGAACCGGAGAGCCAGCAGCAGCTCGCGCAGCGCGCCGCCGGCGCCCGCGAGGAGGCCGACCGCGAGGTTGTCTCCCCACGGCCTGCGCAATCCCGCGACCGCGCGGCCGCCCGGACCGACCCGCAGCATCCCCGCTTCGGCCAGCCTCGCCAGCTCCGCCCCACCGAGGTCGCGCGCGCCGTTGAAATCGGCCATCACCCCGTGGTAGAGCTCGATGCCCGGGGTCTTGGCGATCACCGGCCAGAGTTTCTCGGCCTCGGCCGGGGCAGGGATCCGCGCCGATTCGCCGCCTTCGACGCGAGGCCCCCTCCACCAGCGGATGTCGAGCAGCCTCTGGAAACCGACTGATTCGAAAAGGCGGACCGCATCGGGGTTGCCGGTCGCGAGCCGTATCTCGCCATGGCCCTGCTCCCGCGCCTCGGCAATCGCGGAGTTCAGCATCGCGCGCGCCAGGCCCTGGCGCCGGTGGCTCGTCGCCACCCGAAGCCCCTCGTACCACACGAGCCCAGGCGCATAGGGCCGCAGCCTCTGGAGCCCGACGACCTGGCCGTCGACCTCGACTGCCTGGAAGGCCGAGGCCGCGTCGGCGACCCAGTCGTCGAAGACCGAGTTGATGTAGTCGTGGCCGCCCCATACATCCTTCGTCAGCTCGGCGACTCGGTCGCGGTCGGATGGCCTGACGGGCCGAATTACTAAGTCGCGGGTTGCCAATGCGCGATCCCCGACAGCGCGACGCCGCTGTCGAACACGAGCTCGTCCCCATCCTTGGTGAGCATCTCTTCGAGCAAGGTACGAGCTCTGGTCTCGTCCCATTCCGCGATGAGCATGCGGCAGTCGTTCAGCGCCTCTTCCATGTCCGCGTAGCGAGTGACGACCGGGTAGCGCACGAAGATCACGTCGGGTGCAATGCCCATCTGCATGAGCACCATGAACAGGTCGCTGAACTGAGGCATCGGCAGCCCAGGCCCGCCTGCAAGCCGCTCACGGAGCATGGTGGCGGGATGAGGCATAGGGCCCTCGCGCAGCATGATGAAGACGCGCTCGCGTGCAGATGCCTGGAGCTTGGCGATGAACGGAACCGGGTCATCGATTCCATAGAGGACGTGGCAGCAGATCGCGAGATCGGCCTTCGCCACCTGGGCGTCCTGCCAGGTGCTTGCGATCACGGTCATGTTGTCGCGGGCAGGGATCTGTGCGCGCATGCCTTCGGACGGCTCGACAGCCGTGACCCACTCGAGCCTTTCCGCGAGCGCTACAGCGTGGCGGCCGGCCCCCGCGCCGGCGTCGACGAGCGTCTTCCGGGGCGACAGGTAGGGCTCCACCACACGAAGAAAGTCGTCCTTGCGATCGCGGGTGATCCGGGCGTAGGAGGGCGCGCGCCGGTCCCAGTAGGTCGGGTCGGGTTGGGCCGATCCGCTACGTTGCGTGACGATGGCGCGCCACCGTTCCGCCCAGTCCACGTTGCCGCTCTTGCCCGTTATCCCCACCTCCAACTTCATATCGAGGCTAGCTTGTTAACACCACTGGGGACAACTCGGGGACAAGTCCAAGGTCTCTCACCCAGATGCTGGGGTCGTCCCTCCCGCACCCCCAAGATGTAGCGTCGGGCCTAGGATAGGCGGGCACAATGGCAGTCGAACCGTCGTCGGAATTCAACCCCGCCGAAGCCGCTGTCCTCGGCCGCTACTTCACCAACCTCGACCGCCCGGTCTTCGCGCTCCGGAACCTCCCGGAGGTCGTCAAGGGAGCTCTGTTCTCGCGCTATTCGCGCACCGAGAAGAGCCTCCGCCGGGTGCTGCTGGACGAGTTCATCAACGAGCCCGACTCCGGCTTTGACGCGCTGGCGACCACCACCGCGGATGCGGACGACATGGTGGCGGTCCGCCGTGCCGAAGAGTTCTATGAGCGGGTCTTGGTCGGATACGGAGACGACTCGGTCGCCGAGCTCGCGGGCGCGCATGTCGCCGTCGAGCGCACGTCCACGCTCGCCGCCAAGGCGCTCGAGGACAGCCGCATCGGCATTTCGCCGCTCGAGAAGTCGACCCGATACGTGAGGTTCGACCGGCCCGGCCGCGACGGCAGGTTCCTTTATCGCCGCGGGCCCGAGCTCAAGCACCCGGAGTACGAGCCCGCCGCCGAACTCCTCTTCGAGACGTACAGCGCCCTCATCGAGCCGCTGACGCAGGCGATTCGCGAACGCTTTCCGATCGAAGCGAACGAGACCGATCGCGCGTGGAAAGCCGCGACCAGGGCCAAAGCCCTTGACATGCTCAGGGGACTGCTGCCCGCCGGGACGCTGACCAATCTCGGCCTGTTCGGAAATGGACGGGCCTTCGAGTACCTCATCACCAAGCTCGCCGCCCATGAGCTCCCCGAATGCCAGGCGCTTGCGATCGACCTTCACCGGGAGCTCTCGCTCGTCATCCCGGCGTTCGTCAAACGAGCGCTGGACGAGCGTTATGGCGCACCTAGCGCCGAAAGGCTGGTGCGGATGCGTCAGGCCGCGGGCAGGTTGGCGCCGAGAACCGGGGCCAGAGAATCCGCGCCCTCGGTCCGGCTCATCGAGCACGACCCAGAGGCCGAGCGGAAGGTGGTCGCCGCGGCGCTGTTCCCATCTTCAAATGCTCGCTGGCAGGATCTGCAGGGCGACCCTGGCCAGGTGTTGGAGGCTTTGCTGGCCGATCGCGCCAACCGGCGCCAGCGACCTCCTCGAGCGCTCGAGCACGCCCAGTACACATTTGAGATCGTCGCCAACTTCGCCGCCTACCGCGACCTGCACCGCCACCGAATGCTCACGCAGGACCGCCAGCTCCTTGGCACCGCGCTTGGGTTCGACGTGCCTCTCGGGCTGGCGGAGCTCGGAATGGAGGAAAGATTCTTGGCCGCAATCGAGGGCGCGGCCAGAGCCCACGGCCATATGGAGCGCGACCTCGGGCCGGCGGTGGCCCAGTACGTCGTCCCGCTCGCCTACCGCGTGCGCTGGTACTTCCGCGTGAACCTGCGCGAGATCTATCACCTCTGCGAGCTGCGGACCACGCCGCAGGGCCACCCGGATTACCGCCGGGTTGCGCAGGAGATGTTCCGGCTGGTCAACGAGGTCCATCCCCGACTCGCGAAGTACGCGAAGTTCGTCGACATGGGGCCGGGCGACGAGCTGGAGCGCCGGGGGTCGGAGCGCCGCCTGGATGAAAAGCTTTCTGCACTCGACCATCGGGTGCCGTAGCATCGTCCACCTAGTCAAGAGAGGGAGGGCGGCATGGAATCCAGCGAGGCCCGGGTGGAACGTAGCGGTGACAGACGCGTGTCGGTCAGGCGGTTGATCCCGGAACGGCGGTTCGGCGAAAGGCGGTCGGGGGATCGCTCGACCGCCGGTCGCCGCATCGATTTCGTCCCCGACCGGCGGGAACAGGAACGCCGCATCTTCGACCGCCGGGCCTTTTCGCCCGCCTGACCAGAAGCTGCTGGCCCCTCCCGCCCTCATAGTCCACGGCGGCGCGGGACCGGTCCCGGCCGCCGAACGCCCCAAGCGCCAGGCCGCCGTCGAGCGGGCGCTCGAGCTGGGTTGGGCCAGCATCGGTGATGGTGCTCTGGCGGCTGCAGTTGCCGCGGTCCGCCATATGGAGGACGAGCCGCTTCTCAACGCCGGCATCGGCGCCTGCCTCAACGCCGACGGCGAGGTCGAGCTGGATGCGGGCGTCATGGAAGGCGCCGCGCTGCGAGCCGGCGGCGTCGCCTGCCTGAAGGACGTGCGCCATCCGATCGACCTTGCGGTCGCGGTGATGCAGGACGGCCGCCATGTGCTTCTGTCAGGATCGGGCGCCTCGCGCTTCGCTCGCGAACACGGGATCGAGATGACGGATCCCTCGGTCTTCATCAACAACCGCAAGCGGCAGCAGAGGCAGCCGGGCGCCGACACTGTCGGCGCCGTCGCGCGCGACTCGGAGGGAAGGCTGGTGGTGGCGGTCTCGACCGGTGGCATCAGCGGCAAGCTGCCGGGACGGATCGGCGACTCTCCGATCCCGGGCGCCGGCATATACGCTGACGATCTCTTCGGCGCCGTGTGCGGGACCGGCCAGGGCGAGGCATTCATCCGGTTGGGCCTGGCGCGGCTCATGGTCGTCGAGCTGCAGCACGGGATGGATCCAGGCGCGGTGGCGCAGGGCGCCGTCGATTTCCTGGCCAAGTCGCTGCAGGCGCCGGGGGGCGTGATCCTCATCGGCCGCGAAGGGCCGCCGCACGCGGCTTTCAACACGCCGGCGATGCCCTTCGCCATCGCCCAGTGAGCGACTCTGCCAATGCCGGCGAGCTGATCGCGCTCGCGTTGAAGCGATCCGGGGTCAGCCATCTGTTCGCACTCAACGGCGGCCATATCTGGCCGATCCTTACCGGCGCCGCCGAGCACGGGATTCGTCTCGTCGACGTGCGCCACGAGCAGTCGGCAGCCTTCGCCGCCGAAGGGTGGGCCAAGGTCACCCGAGAGTGTGGGGTCGCCGCGGTCACGGCCGGCCCAGGGGTCACCAACTCGATCTCCGCGCTGGCGCAGGCGCAGGCGGGCGACAGCCCGATGTTCCTGATCGGCGGCCGAGCACCCGAGGCGCGATGGGGCATGGGCTCCCTGCAGGAGATGGACCACGTCGCGGTCGTGCGCAGCCTGACCAAGAGAGCGGTGACTCTGGGGTCAGCGGAGCAGGCCTACCCGATCGCGGCCGACTGCATTCGGACGTCGTTGAGCCGCCGCACGGGTCCCGTGTTCATGGACATTCCGCTCGATGTGTTCTTCGGCTCGGACGACATACCCGAGGCGACCGAGCACCTCATGCCTGACCACGGGCCGCTGCCCGATCCCGATGCCATCGAGCAGGCGGCGCGGCTCATCCGCCAAGCGGAGCGGCCGGCCGTGATGGCGGGCGGCGGAGTGTGGTGGGCGCACGCCGAGGAAGACCTGAAGCGCCTGGTCGAAGTCGCTCACCTGCCGCTGAACGTCAACGGCATGGCCCGTGGAGTCCTGCCTCCGGGACACCCGCTGTTCTTCCCGCGAGCTCGCGGCCCGGCCCTCGGCGAGGCCGATCTCATCCTGGTCATCGGCGTGCCTCTCGACTTCCGGCTCAACTGGGGCCAGTCTCCAGTCTTCGCAGACGGCGCCCGACTGGTCTTCCTCGACGTGGATGACCTGCGCAAGCACAAAGCCTCTGAAGTGGCGATCTACGGTGACCTGAAGGCATCGCTGGCAGCCCTGGCAGCCGCCGCCAAGACGCCGGAGAGAGCCGAGTGGCTGGCCCACCTTCGCCAAGCCGAGACTTCGGCACGTGCGCGCGACACCGCCATGACCGGCTCGGAATCCTCCCCGGTGCACCCGGCCCGGCTGATCGCCGAGGTCAATCGATACGGGGATCCTGACGCGATCTACGTCGGCGATGGGGGCGATTTCGTCTCGTTCGCCGGCCGCCTCATCGAGCGGCCCAAACCCGGCCTGTGGATCGACCCGGGACCGTTCGGCTGCCTCGGATCCGGCCCGGCTTACGCCATGGCCGCCAAGCTGGCGCACCCCGATCGGCAGGTGATCCTGCTGTCAGGGGACGGCGCGTTCGGCTTCTCGGCGATGGAGTTCGACACCATGGTGCGGCACCGGATCCCGGTGGTCTGCGTGGTCGGCAACAACGGCATCTGGGCGCTGGAGAAGCACCCCATGGAGAGCATGCTGGGAATGAGCGTGGCCGCTGACCTGGCGCCGCGGACCCGGTACGACAAGGTGGTGGAAGCGCTGGGAGGCTACGGCGAGATGGTCGAGCGCCCGGACGAGATCCGGCCCGCTCTGGACCGAGCCTTTGCGTCCGGTCTGCCCGCCTGCGTAAACGTTATTTGTGATCCGAAGGCGGAATATCCGCGATCATCGGTGCTGATGTGAGCGCCACAGAACTGCACCCGGTCGTTGAGGCGGACGAATGGCGCACTGCGCAGTCCCAATTCGACACGGCGGCCGAGATCATCAAGCTCGAGCCGTGGCTGCGCGAGGTTCTGCGCGAGGTGCAGCGCGAGTTCACCTGCAACTTCCCGGTCCAGATGGACGACCACCACCTGCGCGTGTTCACCGGCTATCGCGTGCAGCACAACATCAATCGCGGGCCGGCCAAAGGCGGCATCCGGTACCACCCCGACGTCTCCTTGAACGAGGTCAAGGCCCTGGCGATGTGGATGACGTGGAAATGCGCGGTCGTCAACATCCCCTTCGGCGGCGCCAAGGGCGGCATCATCGTCAACCCGAAAGAGCTCTCGCTCAACGAGCTCGAGCACATGACCCGCCGGTTCGCGACCGAGATCTCGATTCTCATCGGCGCCGACCGCGACATCCCTGCGCCCGACGTAAACACCGACGGGCAGACGATGGCGTGGATCATGGACACGCTCTCGATGCATCTCGGCTACTCCGTGCCGGCTTCGGTGACCGGCAAGCCGATCGAGGTGGGTGGGTCGCTGGGCCGCATCGAGGCCACGGGCCGCGGAGTGACGATCTGCTCGATGGCGGCGCTCGAGCACCTCGGCCGCCTCCCGCACCAGACTCGCGTCTCGGTGCAGGGGTTCGGCAACGTCGGCAGCATCAGCGCGCGCCTGCTCGAAGAGGCGGGCTGCACCATCGTTGCGGTCAGCGAGGACTATGGCGGAATCTACAACCCGCTCGGCCTTTCCATCAAGCGAGTGCAGGAATATCGGGCGCGCGAGAAGACGCTGCGCGGGTTTCCGGGCGCCACGGAGATCGGCAACCAGGATGTACTGACGGTGGATTGCGACCTACTCGTGCCGGCGGCGATCGGGAACCAGCTGACGTCGCGCAACGCGCGTGATGTCAAAGCGAAGCTGATCGTCGAAGGGGCCAACGGTCCCACGACTCCCGAGGCGGACGCCATCTTCCGCGAGCGCGGCATCTTCCTGGTGCCCGACATCCTTGCCAACGCCGGCGGCGTTACCGTCTCGTACTTCGAGTGGGTGCAGGACCTCCAGTCGTTCTTCTGGTCCGAGCACGAGGTCAACCAGAAGCTGAAGGCGATCCTGTCGCGCGCGTTCTCCGAGGTGCTGAAGACAAAGCTCGAGCTCAAGCTGGACATGCGGATGGCCGCCTACGTGCGCGCTGTGTCGCGAGTCGCCGGCGCCACCCGAGAACGGGGCCTGTACCCCTGATCGGCGCTAGATCTCGCGCGTTCGGAAGCTCCAGACGCTCAGGGTCAGCATCAGCGCGAACCACACCACCACCCACGCGAGAAAGGCCGTGGGCGGCGGATCGACGGCGCTGAACGGGTTGGCGCGTCCGGCTGTCCCGGCAGCACGAAGGGCCGTCAGGATCACATCCGGTTCCATCGCGTAGACCGCGCCGCGCCATAGCCCGTCGGTGGGCAGGAGCAGGTGGCTGATCGTGCCCACGTTCTGCAGGGCGGAGTTCTGCAGACCCGTCCCGATATCGCCCACGACGCCCGCGATCCAGGCCATGAGCCACGCGACCAGCGCGATCACGCCTCCCGTGATGCCCGACAGGCGCGTGGACAGCACGAGCCCGAGCGATAGGAGCGCGAGGCCTTCAGCGGCCACGTAGAGCACGAGCTCGATCGGGTGTGGAGGCTCATAGCCGGTGGCCCAGTTCACGGCTGTCAGCTCGAGCGCGGCAGAGCCCGCTGCATAGATGAAGACGAGGACCGCCAGCCCCAGCCATTTGCCGATCACGACCTCGCTGCGCCGCACCGGACGCGCGAGCATCGAAAGCAGCAGGCCGCTCTCCACCTCGGCCGAGACGAGTGGGCCCGCGACCACGGCCGCGCTGAGCGCCAGCACGCCGCTGTACATAAAGGTGATGACGATCAGCAGCTGCGACGTGATCAGGCTGACCTGGTCGTGCGGCAGGAGGGTCCCGTCGCTGCGAGTGACTGTAGTGATCTTCTGAAAGCCCCACGCGGAGAACCCCACCACCAGCAGCGTGAGGATCACCAGCGCCAGCAGCAGCCGGCGGCGCGAAGACTCCTGAACCGTTAGCCGCGCGAACACAAGGACAGGAGGCATCTCTATCTCTCTTCCTCGTGCAGCAGCTGGAGGAAGCGGTCCTCCAGCGTCTGATGCCGCGGCGCCACCTCGTAGACGCGGCCGCCCAGCGCGACTATCGTCGACACCAGCTCGGGCACGCGCTCGATGTCCAGCTTTGTGAACGTCAGGTGCTCGCCTTCGTCGTCCAGCGGACCGAAGGCCGCGAGCTTGGTCAGAGCCGAATCGTCCAGGCCGCTCACGCGCACCTTCACCGCTGTACCGCTGAGCAGCTCGTCCATCGTCCCGGACGCAATGACGCGGCCGTGGTCGACCACGGCCACGCGGTCGCAGACCTGCTCGACCTCGCTCAGGAGATGCGAGTTGAGGAAGACGGCGGTACCTCGGGCGGCGAGGCCGCGAATGATCTCGCGAACGTCATGACGGCCGACCGGGTCCAGCGCAGAGGTGGGTTCATCGAGAAAAACGAGCTCGGGCTTTCCGACCAGCGCGGCCGCGAGGCCGAGGCGCTGCTGCATGCCTTTGGAGAACGTGCTCACCCGATCGTCGGCGCGCTCGGACAGGCCGACCGTGTCAAGCGCAGCGGCAATCTCCTCTTTCCAGATCGAGCGCGGCAGTGGCGCCAGCTCGCAGTGGAGCGCGAGGACCTCGCGCGCGTCCAGCCATCCCTGATACCGGAAGAGCTCCGGCAGGTAGCCGATGCGACGGCGCGTGCCGAGGTCGCCGATCGGCTCGCCGAGCAGCCACGCCTCGCCCGACGTTGGCTTGAGGAGGCCGAGCAGCAGCTTGACCGAGGTCGTCTTGCCCGCGCCGTTGGGACCGAGAAATCCGAAGATCTCGCCGCGCGGCACCGTCATCGACAAACCCGAAAGCGCGACCGTACCCCCGAATCGTTTGGTCAGGTCGACCGTGTGGATGGCCGGCGCGGCGGCGGCCACTCCGATGGGAGCGGCCGCCGTGGAAACAGGTGCTGGTTCAGCCACGCGAGCAGGCTATACCGTCAGGTCGTTTCGGCTCACTTGAGATGCGTCGCGATGTCCAGCACGACCGACTGCTTGACGGAGCCGGCGACCACGTAGACGTTGGCCTTGTGGATCCAGATCACTCCGGAGCCGAGGCCGGTGTTGTCGCCGAGCGCGACGCCGGGATCGCCGTTGATCTTCACCTTGCTTGACGATGCGTATTCGACGGGCACCGGGATCGGAAGAGTGGTCGTCGGATCACCGATTGAGCGGATCGCGGCAGCCAGCTCCGGTGACACGCCCGGCATGGACAGGATGTAGTCCTCGAGCTGCTTGGCGGTCACTTGCGTCGAAGTGACCACTGGCACGGCCGACTTGGCGACGATCAGCTGCGGCAGGTTGATGTTCTGCGAGTTCGAATTCCCGTTCGAGTTGGCATTCATGTCGCCGAATATTTCGACCACTGCGGGTCCAACGGTCACGGTGAGCTTGGCGCCGTCGATGCCGCTGGGCAGCTTGGGCAGAGATTTACCTGTCGCGGCCGCGGCAGCCGCGGCCTTCTTGGCGTCGAATGTGAACACGGCGACAGCGCCTGGCATCGCCGCGTAAGTGACAGTGGAGGAAACGCCGGCGGGCAGCTTGGCGACGACCGGGACGTCGAGCCCAGAAACCGACTTCGCCTCGGCTGCGGTCAGGACGATCTGCGGCTGTGGCTGCTTGGACCAGGTCAGCGTTCCGTAGTCGCTCAGCTTCGACAGCGACTGCAGGTCGGCGACCGTCACCGGGACGGGTTGCACCGTCTTCGGCTGGAAGAGCGGCAGGATGTTGGCGAATGCGGTGACGGCGAGCGCCGCGACAATGGCCGCCGCAGCGAGGCCGGCGAACATCGGTCGCGTTGACGGTCGCAGGATGGGAAGGCTGAAGCCGAACTGTGGCTTCGCGGCCGGCGCGGCCTGCACGCGCTTGAAAGCGTTCGCCACGTCGAGCTGGAGCTCCGGCGCGGAAAGCATGGTCGCGGCCGCGTGCGCGTCGTCGGCCATTCCCTTATGGCGGGCCTGGCAGCCGGGGCAGTCCATGTAATGCCGGCGATCCGACCCGGTGAGCGCCTCTGGATCGTCGACCAGACGGCGCAACGTTCCTTCAGATAGATGTGCCACGAGTGACCTCCTTGCGCAGTGCGGCTTCTGCGCGCCTCAACAAAGTTCCGATCTGTCCGGTTCCAACTCCGATCGCCTGCGCGACCTCTGCATAGCTCAGGCCGCTGGCGCGTAGAACGAGCACGGCTGCGGGCTTGGGCGCCAACCGGGCGAGCGCGGCTCGCACGATCCGCCGGTCTTCGCTGACTTCGAGCATTCGCTGCGGATCGAACGTCCGCGAGCTTTCTTCGGGCGCTTGCGCCAGCTCCTGGCGCTCGCGTCGCTCGCGGCGCTTGCGGCCCCGCACGCGGTTCAGCGCGGTGTGCGCCGCTGCGCGATGCAGCCACGCGGGGGCGAAGTGCGCGCTGGCCGAATGGAGCCGGTGGAAGCTGATGAAGACCTCCTGGGCCACGTCCTCGGCCTCCTGGGGATCGGCCAGGACTCGGTTGGCGATGCCCGCCACCCGCGCGTATTCGCTTTTGAACAGGGTTTCGAATGCCTCGTCACGAGTCTTCACGAGTCGCCTTGGGCCCTCAGCGGCCACCTCGACATTCACGCCCACTACTGACCAAGCACCACGCCCCTCGGCTATGTGACACCTGTGACTAGGCCGCCTTGCGTCTAAAGACCTTGAGGAGCTCCTTGGCCACTTCCCGCAGAAACGGGCCGCCCCAGATGCCGACCGACAGGAGCGAGATGAAGATGAAGACGGCGTCAATGCTCTCGCGTCCTGTGCCGGTCCAGTACACGTCCTGGAGGTTCAGCCAGAGGGCGAACTCATCGAGGGTCAGGGCGGCGCCGACTCCAAAGAGGATGGCGGTGACGCTGGCCATCCAGTTCGACCCGACCCCCTGTTCGATGAGCCACACATAGCCGACCAAGATCAGGATGAGGATGCCCCATACCAGGTGGTGGATGTGGAGGCCGCCGCTGGTGACGTTATGGAACGGGCCGACGCCCGCGCGGATCAAGTGCGTGATGCCGCGGACGATGCCGAACGTGACCAGGAACCCGATTGACGCGAGGAACAATCGCTCACGCCGCTCGTTCTGGAAATGAAAGGTATAGAGCTCCTTCAGCCGGCTCAACCCGCGAGGGATCGCCTCTGGCGGGCGCTGCGCACGATCTCGTCCTCGATGATTCCGAAGTCCGTGCGCGGCAGGGCGTGGATGTGGCCCTGGAACGCAAGCGTCCAGTGCTCGGGTGGCCACTTCCGAACGTAGTCGAGGCGGTAGGCGAGCTCTTTCGCGGGGATCCAGTCCGGATCTTCGAGCACCATGTCAGGCCTGATGTGCACTCGCCACGGATAGTCCTCGTCGCGCCGCGCGGTGCGCCACGTGGGGGTGTGGTCCTCGTACATAGGTGAGGCCACGGTCACGGTCGCCGCGAATGCCATCCGCCCGGTGACGTAGTAGAGGAGCCGATCGCCGACTCGCATCGTCTCCACCCGGCGGCGGTGGCGGCTCTTCAGGCCCTGGATGGTGAAGCCGAGCTCGCGCGTCTTCCGGAAGTTGTCCGGCGACGTAACCACCATCCAGTACTGGAGAGAACGACCCTCCGAGCGCCCGGACTTACGCTTCCGCCGCGATCGGCCGGTCTTCGGCGGCCGGTCCGCGGTGGGCGCCGGGGCTGGAGAGGCGGGCTCTTCAGCCAACGATGGGATCCCCGTTCGGGACTTGATTCGGCGGTCGGATCGGACCCAGGTCTTGGGTCTCGGGCAGAAGCACCGTCAGGTTGCGGATCTGCGAGATGTGCGCCATCTCGTGGCGCGTGACCAGTTGGCACACCTCGAGGAGCGTTACGACCCCGCCTCGAGGATCGACCACGGTCCGGTCCCACTCGTTCTTGCCCCAGCCGTGGAGCAGGTCGACCGTCCGGCGGCGGATTCGTGCGAAGTCCTCGAGCGCCTCCTGCAGCGGGCGGTCGAGCTCCTGGTCGTGGGTAGGGTCGATCGTGGCGCGCACGTCGGCCGTGGCGAGACCGTCGAGGTGGGCGTGCCGGATGAGTCCATCCACCTTCGACCCTGAGTCGACGAGATGGCCGATCAGACCGCCGAGCGTCGGGAACGCCGGCCCGTGGCGGTAGCGCAGGCGCGCCTCGTCCAGCCCGTACACGAGATCGGCGATCCGCTCCGGCACCGAGCTCATGAGCAGCACGGCGTCGGCCGGCGAGAGCTCCTCCTCCAGGTCCACAGACCAACGATAACGAGTGGCCAACCAGGGTACCGATGGCTCAACATGAGCCGGCTATGTCAGCCGAGGTCGGACCAGACGGGCAGCCACCCCGATTCGACGGCGCCGCCTGGGTCTCCCAGGACGGGCGCTACTGGTGGAACGGGGCCGCCTGGCAGCCGGTCGCCCGACCGAAAGGCTTCAGGCCATCCATCCTCCTCATCGTGCTCGCGGTCTTCATCTTCGGGGCCGTGGGGTACATCGCCTTCAATCTGTTGCACCAACCCTATGCGGGCGAAGGCGTGTCCAACGCGAAGATCGATTCCAAAACCGAGATCGAGTTCGACTATCGGCGCGGCTCGACCTGCAACAACCTGACGTTCCAGTACAACTTCTTCGACAGCGGCGGCAAGCAGGTCGACGTCTTCCACGACACCACGGGCGGCAAGGTCGATGGCGGGGTCACCACCCACTTCGACATCAAGGGCGATGCGTCGCAGCCGATCGACTCTCGTGCGGTGCGTTTCGAAGCCAACGCCACCTGCAACGACTGAGCGCACCGCCGGGGCCGTCTAAGCTGGAGAAATGCAGCAGGTCCAGGCCGCGTGCGACTCCTGCGGCGCCGAGCTGGTCCCGAACGCCGCCTACTGCGAGCGCTGTGGCTCGCGAACGCGAAGGGCGCGGCGCCTTGTGCGTGTGGCGATCAGGGTCGAGCTGCTTTTCTTTCTGCTGGTCGTCGGGCTGGTGATCGCCTTCACCTGGATCTACTCCGCCCAAAAATAGGCGGAAACTGATTCCGCACGTTTGACGCCAACGGTGCGTGTGACTAGCGCAGATTTCGACCGTTTGGCGCCAACGGTGCGTAATTAGCTTGGGACGGCGGTTGAAAAGCGTTCGGCCAATTTGGTGAGTCGCTCCAGCAGCTCGGGCGGCTCGGTCACGTTGAAGTCGGCGTCCAGCATGCCGAGGTAGAGCGCGAGCATCTCGATCGTGTTCGCCGTCGCATGCACCGCGCACGTGTCGTCGTCGATCGGCTCGACCACGATTCCGCGCGGCACGCGCTCGGTGATGACTGCCGCCGGAGCCTGGACCACCGCTCTTGCGTGATGCGTCATCGGCGCCGACCGCACGTTTCGCATCACGTACTCCCCGATGTCCTCAGCCGGCGGCTCGCGAGGTGTGAAACGGGGGCCGTTCGGGCTGCGGAGCTGCAGGCGGTCGACCCGGAAGGTGCGCCAGGCCCGCCGGTCTCTATCCCACGCCACCAGGTACCACCGGCGGCCCATGTGGACCAATCTGTAGGGCTCAACCGACCGGGTGCTTTCGGTGCCGTCGTGCTTGCGATAGTCCATCCGAAGGACCTCGGCATCGCGACACGCAGCCGCGATGGTGGACAGAAGCTGCGGCTCGACAGTGGGCCCAGGAAAGGCAACCGGGACCGTGTACGCAGACAGCGCGTTGACCCTGCGGCGCAAGCGCGCAGGTAGGACCTGCTCGAGCTTGACCAGCGCGCGCACTGACGTCTCCTCGATCCCGGCGACGCCGCCGGTGGACGACCGCAGCGCCACGGCCACCGCCACCGCTTCGTCGTCGTCGAGCAGAAGCGGCGGCAGCGCCGAACCGGCGCCGAGCCGGTAGCCGCCCGCCACCCCAGAAGCCGCACCCACCGGATAGCCGAGCGTGCGCAGGCGAACCATGTCGTTGCGGATCGTCCGCGTGCTGACCTCCAGCCGCTCCGCCAGGTCGGCTCCGGACCAATCCCGGCGGGACTCGAGAAGGGTCAGAACCCGGAGGAGGCGCTCGGAGGTGCTCAGCATCCTGGTTTCGATATTCAATCCTATTTAGGAAGCAAACGTTCCGCAATGGCCGATAGCCTGACCCATGCAGAACAAGCCCGATGAAAGGAGAAAAGTCATGACCCAAGGCGCGTCTCGTACCCAGGTGATTCTGGCCACGCTCGGCGTGGCGATGGCGCTGTTGCTGGCGGCGCTCGACCAGACCGTGGTGGGCGTCGCAATGCCCCGGATCGTCTCCGACCTGCACGGCATCCAGTTCTATGCCTGGGTGACGACGGCTTACCTGATCACCTCTACCGCGCTGGTGCCCGTGGCGGGCAAGCTCGGCGACATGTTCGGCCGGAAGCCTTTCATGCTCGCCGGCATGGTCGGTTTCATCGCCGCTTCGGCGCTTTGCGGCGTGTCGCAGAACATGCCTGAGCTCGTTGGATTCCGCGGCTTGCAGGGAATCTTTGGCGGTGTCCTGTTCGCCTCGACATTCGCGGTCATGACCGATCTGTTTCCGCCCGAGCAGCGGGCGCGCATGAGCGGAGTGTTCGGCGCGATCTTCGGCCTCTCCTCCGTCATCGGACCATCGCTCGGTGGATTGCTAACCGACGGGCCGGGCTGGCGCTGGGTCTTCTACGTCAACATTCCGCTCGGTGTCGTGGCCACGATCCTGGTCGCGACGCAGCTCCCGCGCGTACGCTCACAGGCCAGGCTTCGGGACATCGACTTTGCCGGCACGGCTCTGCTCTTGGCCGGACTCACACCGCTGCTGATCTCGCTTTCAATGCTGCGCGACCACTCCTGGCTTTCCGTTCAAGTGCTGGGGCTGCTCGGTTTGGCGGCCGTCCTCCTGGTTGCCTTCTTCATCACAGAGCGCCGCGTCGAGCACCCGATAGTGCCGTTTCAGATGTTCCGACTCAACGTCTTCGCCGTCCCGGCGCTGATCGCTTTCTTCAGCGCGATCGGAATGTTCGGTGCGATCGTCTTCGTTCCACTCGTCTATCAAGGCGTGCTCGGAGTGAGCGCGTCCAACGCCGGCCAGCTGCTGACGCCGATGCAGCTGGCGGTCGTGGTCACTGCGACCGCCACGGGTGTTCTCCTCGCCCGCGTCCCGCGTTACCGGTTCGTCGGCACCGCCGCGCTGGGGACGATGATCCTCGGCCTGGTCTTGCTGGCTCAGGTCGGCCCGCATTCGAGTCCGTGGGAGGTCACGCGCGACATCATCCTTATCGGTGCCGGGTTGGGCGTGACGTTCCCGCTCACGCTCGTCGTGGTCCAGGCCGGCCTGCCTCACCAGCTGGTCGGCGTCGCCACGAGCCAGATCACGTTCTGGCGAAGCCTCGGGGGGACGATCGGCACCGCAGTGCTCGGCGCGATCCTCACCAACCACCTGTCGAACCGACCGACCCGCGTCGCGCTGGCCGGCACCTTGCACGACCTGTTCCTGCTGGCCGCGCTGGTCGCGGTGGTTGCCTTGGTCGTGAGCGTCTTCCTGCGCGAGGTGCCGCTGACGAAGGAGTCGCAGGCCACACCGGAAGCAATCGAAGTTGCAGCCTGAGGGAATCGACACGGACAAGGGGCGGCCCGATGGCCGCCCCACCTACTACCTCGTTGAGAGCACGTCCGGGCCCGAGTGGGATCGCACAAAACGCCGGCGGGAACAGGCCGGATGGGATGCACACGCGGCGTTCATGGATGCGCTTGCCGAAGAGGGCTTCGTCCTTCTCGGCGGCCCGGTAGGCGAGGGCGACGGCGACTACGCCCTGCTCGTCGTAAGCGGGAATAGTGAAGCGCAGGTCCGTGCCCGCCTCGCGGCCGACCCTTGGGCCGGCAGCATTCTGACGATCGCGAGCGTGAAGCCGTGGTCGGTGTGGCTGCGCGCCCCCGTCAGGCCTTAGGACCAGCCCTCATGCGGCGACTTCCAGCCAGAGGTCCGCGTCAACGGCGGGCTTGGCGACGTGGATCTGCCAGCAACCCGAATGCGGGAACTTGAACCCAGTCCCCACCTCGGTGCCCGGATGATTCCAGCTGGACGAGCCATGGCCTTCAGGTCCCCACACCAGTGGAACCGTCTTGCCGTCCTTGTCCGAAACCTGGAATGTGAAATCCCCCGCGCCGGTCATTCTCCAGACAACCTTGATTTCCTGATTGGCCGGTGGCGGAACGGAATCGAAGAAAAGCGCCCAGATGCTGCCTCGGCTCGTATCCATGCCGGCTTCCGGAAACCCGCTGGTGCCACCACCCAAACTGTGAAAAGAAGCCGCCGGCTGGCAACCCGCGGTGCCGATGCTGCCTAGGTAGCCTCCGCCACTCGGCGTGGGCGAAGCGACGCTCTTGCCAGCAGGCGAAGACGACGTGCACGCGAATGTGAAGACGACAGCGATCACCAACGCTGCCGCACGACCGATCATGGTTCTCATACACCGCACGCGCTATACACGTTCCGGGTTGTCTCGGGGCGGCCAGGGCAACTCCCGCCCCTCTCCCTAACCCTCTCCCGGAGGGGAGAGGGGACGCTAGCGGCGGTAGACCGCTCTCCCGTCTACCTCGTCTTTGTTCAGGCGCTTGTTCAGGTGCAGGCCTTCGAGCAGGAACTCGATCACCGACGCGCGCACCTCGGGGCGATCCGGCAGCGAGAGCTTTTTGAGCGCCGTCGCCAACTCAGGCAGCTCGCCGATCGCACGCGTGTAAGTGCGCGCGTTGATCCCCTCACCGACCTCGAGCATCGCTCCGTCCTCGAATCGCGCGACGATGCCATCGAACTGCACCGCCGAGAAGTGCCGGCTGAACACCGCGCTGATGGCGCCGCGCTCCAGCCGCGAAAGCACCTGCTCCTCCTTGCCCTCGTCGAGCGCCTCGATCTCCACACGACCAGCCGTGGACGAGGTGAGGTAGGCGAGGTCCGTGATGCGTGGCACGGCCAGGTTCTCTCCGACCCGCGCGGCTCGACGAACTGCATTGCTCGCCAGGTTCTCGAAGTTGGCGATGGACATACGCACGGACACCCCAGACGACTGAGAGATGTGCGGGCTGCGGCGGGCGAGGTGTGTCAGCTCGGCGACGATCTCCTTCATGAAGGTCGGGAAGATGAGCTCGAAGTCCTCGGGCACGGGATGCCGCTCGGCCTCCATGATCTGCATCTCTTCGCCGATGGTCAGCGGATAGTGCGTGCGGACCTGCGATCCGAAACGGTCCTTCAGCGGAGTGATGATGCGACCACGCGACGTGTAGTCCTCAGGGTTGGCGCTTGCGATGACGAAAAGGTCCAGCGGAAGGCGCACGCGGTACCCGCGGATCTGCACGTCCTTCTCTTCCATGATGTTGAGGAGGCCAACCTGTATGCGCTCCGCGAGGTCGGGGAGCTCGTTGATTCCGAAGATCCCGCGGTTGGTGCGTGGCAGCAACCCGTAGTGGATGGTCATCTCGTCGGCGAGGTAGCGGCCTTCGGCGACCTTGATCGGGTCGACCTCTCCGATGAGGTCCGCGATTGAGATGTCCGGGGTCGCGAGCTTCTCGCCGTAGCGCTGGTCGCGATCGATCCACGCAACCTCTACCTTGTCGCCGTTCTTGGCGATGAGGTCAAGGCATCGGCGGCAGATGGGCCCGAACGGGTGGTCGTTGACCTCGCAGCCCGCGATCGCCGGGACCTGCGGGTCGAGGAAGTTGATGAGCGAGCGCATGATGCGGCTCTTCGCCTGGCCTCGCTCACCAAGCATGATGACGTCATGACCGGAGATGACCGCGTTCGCCAGCTGAGGCAGCACCGTCTCGTCGTAACCGACGATGCCGGGGAGAAGCGGCTCGCCAGTGCGCAGCCGGGCCAGCAGGTTGCGGCGCATTTCCTGCTTGACGGTCTCGCGTACATGGCCGGACGAGCGAAGCTCGGCGATGGTCCGAGCGGCGGCGGTCATCATCAGCACTATAGACAAGCGGGGCACCAGAAAGGAGTGCCCGCACAGTTAGACTTTCCGGCGCCTTGACCGAATCAATCCGGGACCGCTACGAGGCCGCTCACGACGAAGGTCGCCCGCTCCTGGGCGGGCACCGTGGCAACCCCGCCCACCATCCCGAAAACACGATGCGGTCGTTCCGGTCCGCGATCAACGCCGGCTGCGACCTGATCGAATGCGATGTGCACCTCTCCCTGGACGGCAGGTTGATGGTCATCCACGACCACACCCTCGAGCGGACCACCAACGGCACCGGCCTGGTGCGCGATCAGAGCGCCGCCGCGCTGCGCCGGCTCGACGCCGGTGAGGGCGAGCACATCCCGCTGCTGCAAGAGGTGATCGAGCTCGCGATCGGCAAGGTCGGTCTGGTGATCGAGATCAAGCAGGTCCCGATCCAGTACCCAGGGCTCGAAGAAAAGCTCGTCGCGATGCTGCGCCAGCTCGGCGCGGTTTCCGAATGCGCGGTGGTCTCGTTCCATCACCCGTCGATTCGCCAGCTGAGGGAGATGGAGCCCAAGCTGCAGCTCGGCATCCTCGAGGGCGCTCGGCCGATCGATCCCGCGCGGATGATGCGCGAGGCCGGCGCCGACCTGTACTCGCCGCATTGGGGCGCGACCGACCCCCAGCTCGTCAAGGAGATCCACTCCGCCGGCGGCGCCGTCGGCGTCTGGGTCGTGGACGACGATACCGCTGTCGCCTGGTGCAAGCTCTGCCGCCCGGATTCGATCTTCTCGAACCGCCCGGTGGAGATCGGCGCCGCCATTCGTTCGTAGCGTTACTAGGCCAACGCGCCTGGCGTTGGCTCAATGAGGGATACGAGTGCCTACGATTCGGCCGTGGTCGCCGACCGCCCGCCGTTTGAGGACCTTTACCGGGAGTTCATGCGCCGGATCTACGCCTACGTCCGCGCGCAGGTCACGAGCTCTGCCGATGCCGAGGACATCACCGCGCAGGTGTTCATGAACGCGTACCACGCTTACGGTCGGTTCGAGCCCCGGAACACGACCCCGGCGGCGTGGCTGTTTCGCATCGCCCGCAACGCGACCCTCGACCACTTTCGCGCGCATGGGCGGCGCGAGCGGTTGCGGCGCACCATCGAACATCAGCCGGTGGCCGAGGTCGACCCCGCCGGCGTCGCGGAGGAACGGATCCAGTACCGCGCCCTGCTCACGTATGTGGCCAAGCTGCCGGAGCGGCAGCGCGACGCCATCTCGCTGCGCCATTCCGGCCTGAGCTTCGAAGAGGTCGGTGGCCTCATGAGCTGCAGCGAAGATGCGGCCAAGATGCTGTACCACCGGGCGCTGAAGGCGCTGCGGGAGTCGGTCCAGGAAGGGATGGCATGAGCGACAACGAGAACCGCGAGCTGCAGGCGCTGCAGCGGCAGCTCGATGACGCGTTTGAGACCACGCGACCCCGCGCAGGCTTCGAGGACGACCTCTGGTCGAGGATGCAGGCGCGCCGGCCTCTGTGGGCCCAGGTCCGGGACTTCTTTGCCGGTCTGCTCGCGTCGGTGCGTCGTGTACCCGCAGCGCGGGCGGCGACGGTGGCGGTCGTGCTCGTGCTGGCGATCGGGATCGGAATCCTCTCTCTGAGAGGGCCCGGCGGCGGCGGCGGCGCCTCGACCGCAACCAGCCGGGACGCAAGGACCGCGCCGTTTGGCGGCGCCGCCTCGGGCGCATTCGGCCGGCTCCCAGCGCCGGCCCTGCAACCCGTCTCGGCCGCAGACACGGGACCTAAGACCGTCATCCCGAGTGGGCTCGCGGCAGGGCAATCGGCGGTGACGCTCTACTTCGGCCCGGCCCACCTGGAGTGGGCCGGCCAGTTCAACGTCCAGGTGACGAGCGCGCCTGTCTACCGGTACACGGAGCCGGCTAGCTCGGCTGCTGACCAGTTCGCGGCCTCCGTGGGAGCTTCGCGGCGGCAAGCATCCTCAGGACCAGGCGGTCTCGGGTCGTTTTCGGGCACAGGCTTCGTCTTGAACGTGACCAGCACCACCAAGTCGCCGCCGCGGGAAGCGTACTTCGTCCTGACCCCGGACCGATCCAGCCTGCCCGCTCCCGGGCCGACCGCAACCGACACCGCCAACTCCTTCCTGGCCGCGCACAACCTGGTTCCGGCCTGGCCCAATGTGGTCGGCACCTCGCAAACCTCCGACGTGCTGCAGGTGCTGTACTTGCGGCAGTTTGCCGTGCAGGGCGTCGGCCAGGCGTACATGGTCGACTGGGTCGGTGAACGTCACGGGCTCGAGGTGGATCTGCGCGGCGGCCAGCCGCTGCAAGTCGTCGGTCCGCTGCCTGTGACCCTCGACACTGCGGACTATCCGATCATCTCGAGCGGACAGGCAGTGAAGGCGGCCCTGGCGTCTTCACCGGCCGCGCCGGCTTCTATCGAGCCGACCCCGACAGTCCGGCTCACCACAGTGGAGCTCGTGTACGCCCTCGCGGCCGGGCCCGACCACAGCTTCTATGAGCCCGCCTTCCTGTTCTCGGGCACCTTCACCCACAACGGCATCACCTACGTGAAACGCGTGCTCGTGCCGGCGGTGGCTCCGTAAGGACAGTAGGGCTGATGTCGCAGAGAGGAATGGACCCCCACGATCCGTTCGGTGGCCGGCACCCAACCAGTCACGAACGGCTGACGGGACGGCCCTGGGATGCGTCGTACTACGACGGCCCTGCGCCTTGGGATATCGGCCGGCCACAGCCGGCAATAGTGCGTTTGGCATCGGAAGGCGGATTCGCAGGATTGGTGCTCGATGCGGGCTGCGGAACCGGCGAGAACGCACTTCACGTCGCCTCGCTGGGATTGTCGGTTCTAGGCGTTGACGTGGCTGAGACGGCACTGGCGATCGCTCGACAGAAGGCTAAAGACCGTGGGATCGAGGTTGAGTTTGGTGCCGCAGACGCGTTCCAGTTGGAGCGTCTGGGGCGCCGGTTTGGGACAGTGCTGGACTGCGGACTGTTCCACACCTTCGTCGGCGACGAGCGACCAGGATACGTGGCGAGCCTTGCGTCGGTGACCGAGCCCGATGGAACCCTGTATGTGTTGTGCTTCAGTGACGATGGTCCCGACACTGGCCCATACCCCATCAGTCAGGAAGAGCTGGAAGCGGCGTTCAACCCCAGTAATGGATGGAGTGTCGCAGCCATTGAACCGGACCGGATTCAGACGAGATACCACGACGACGGCGCACCGGCCTGGTTCGCGACCATCAAACGGATCTAGACTGCCGCACTAGTCGAGTCTGATCCTTCCTCGTTCGCGGATACACTCCCCTTGTAGTGGGAAAGAAGCGCGCGCAGACGCGACAGGTGCGCCAGCAGATGCGCAAGATCCAGCCCAAGGCCGGGCCGGCGCCAAGCTCAGGACAGACCAGGCGCCAGCGCGAAAGATTCGTGCAGGCCGGCGGGATGCTGCAGGGCTATGCGCCCGACCTGGTCATCCGGATCGGCTACATCGCGACCGGCATCGCTGTCGCGTGCGTGCTGATCATCGCCGCCATCCTGATCTTCATTCCGCCTATCTACGGCCTTCCGGTGGCCATCGCGGCTTCGATCGCCTGGGTGCTTCCGATCGCTTTGCTCGCGAGCTTCATAGCGCCGGGCTTCCGGCTGGCCCTCAAGGACCGCAAGGCAGAAGGCCGGCTCGTTCAGGGCCAGCTCGTCGGCGCCAGCTCGGTCAGCACCTCGATGGGCCTGGGGATGTTGATGGTGCAGACGCGCGCCGGCACCGAGCAGTACCTGGTCCCACCGGCGCGCTTGAAGCAGGTGCCCGGCAACCAGGTGAACGTGGTGCTTACGGTCACTCCCAATCTCCGCCACGTCAGGTCGGTGGGCGTGATGGGGCAGCGGATGGTCCCGCGGGTCGAGCCGCCCGTCCCGGCGGTGATGAATCGGCTCCAGCAGCTTCCTGTCATCACTCCGATCGCGCTGGCGGCGGCCGCCATCATCGGCGACGACGGGGTGGCGTTCTCGCCTATCGGAGTCGGCACGGCCATCCATGCGGCGCTCGCCTTCGTCGCCGGGCTCGCGCTGGCGGCGGCCGTCTACGGGGTATCCACCTTCCTCCAGCGCCGGTTGATGAAGGAAGTCCAGGCGCAGCTTCCCAAGAACTAGCTGGCCCGACGTTTAGACTCGGAATCATGACCAACGACGTTCACATCACTCCCGAAGGGCTCGAGGCGGTAAGGCACGAGCTCCACGAGCTGACCACCGTCAAGCGCCCGGCGATCGTGGCCAAGATCAAAGCCGCCCGGGAGTTCGGCGACCTCTCGGAGAACTTCGAGTACCACGCGGCCAAGAACGAGCAGGGAATGATGGAGGCGCGAGTCAAGGAGCTCGAGGCGATCGTCAAGAACCATGTCTTGATCAACACGACCAAGAGCACCGGCGTGGTCGCGATGGGGAGCACCGTGCGCTTCGAGGAAGACGGCGAGGGTGAGGAGAGGTATCGCATCGTCGGCCCCGCCGAGGCAGACCCGAAGGCCGGCCGTGTGAGCTATGAGTCGGCGCTTGGCAAGGCGCTGATCGGGCATCGCGTGGGTGAAGAGGTCGAGATCAAGACGCCCAATGGTTCGTACCGGGTTCGAATCGTCGGCGTTGACTGACGCACTCACGGCCACGCGTCTCGACGACGTCCGAGCGTGGATGGCGAGCCACGGCCTGGACGCCGCGTATGTCACGCGGCCGGTGTCGATCGCGTACCTGACCGGCGTGCGGGTCGAACCCTACGAACGGCTCCTGGCGCTCGCCGTCAGGCCGGACCGGGCGACCCTCATCCTGCCGGCGATCGAGCGCGAGAACGCGGAGCGGGCGAAGACCGACGCCGAAATCGTTTCGTGGCGCGACGGTGAAGACGCATATGACCTGGTCGGCCAGGCGCTGGAGGGTGCGGCCCGGCTCGGGGTCGAGAAAGAGCACATGACGCTCGCGGTCGCCGACGCGCTGCGCGAACGCTTGCACATGCGGGAGATGCTCGACGTTGCGCCCGAGATTCGGCGCTTGCGCCGAACGAAGTCGCCCGTGGAGCTCGAGAAGCTTGCGCACGCCGCCGCGATCACCGACGCGGCCACCGACGAGATCCTCAGCCGCCTTCATGGCGGGCAGACCGAGCTCGAGGTTGCGCTGGCCATCGGCGCGTCCATCGGCGCCGCGAGCGGAACGTTGGCCTTCGAAACGATCGTGCTGTCAGGATCCAACTCGGCGCTGCCCCACGGCCACCCGACCGGACAGCAGTTACGCGAGGGTGACCTCGTCCTGCTCGATTTTGGCGCCGCTCATCAGGGCTACTGCGCAGACACCACGCGGGTCGCCGTCGTCGGCGCCCCGACTGCGCGCCAGCGCGAGATCCACGGGCTTGTGCTTGCCGCACACGATGCAGCGATTGGCGCGGTGCGGGCCGGCGCGACCACCGGCGAGGTGGACTCTGCGGCGCGCAAGGTCATCGAGGCGGCCGGGCTGGGCGATCGATTCTTTCATCGCACCGGCCACGGGCTCGGCCTCGAGCCGCACGAGGACCCGTCGCTCGACCCCGGCTCGAAGACGGTGCTCGAGGTCGGGATGGTGTTCACCGTCGAGCCCGGCATCTACATCCCCGGTTGGGGTGGGGTGCGGATCGAGGACGATGTCGTCGTCGAGGCGGATGGGTGCCGGCTGCTGACGACTTCAGATAGATCGCTTCGCGTGGTTCGCAATTCATGACTGAACATCCCCACCCGGCGGGGCCGCTGCGCGGCCCGGCCGACCTCCCCGCGAAGCGGGGAGGCGAGATGCTTGCGCCCGGGATGCGCAGGTCATGACTGAACATCCCCACCCGGCGCTGCGCGCCGACCTCCCCGCGAAGCGGGGAGGCGACATGCTGGCGCCTGGGATGAGGCGCACGGCGCAGCGGACGATGGTCTACAACGCGATCGTGCGGCTCGGCGGGCACTGCACCGCCGACGAGATCACGGTCGAGCTGCAGAAGACCTCAGCGCGCTTCCCGCGCAGCACCGTGTACCGCTCGCTGGAAGCGCTCACCGCATCGGGTTCGGTGTACGCGGCGCACCTCGGCGACGGCCCGACCCACTACGAGCTTGCCAGCGGCGACCACCACCACGCCGTCTGCCAGCTTTGCGGCGGCGTCCTGCACATCGAGGAGGCTTTGGTGAGCGAGCTGGAACAACACCTCGAGGACCGCCATAGGTTCAAGCCCGTGCACACCGAGGTGCTGGTGGTCGGAGTCTGCGAGACGTGCTCGCGGACGCCGGGCCGCAAGTCTGCGCGGCGTCACACCCTCGAGCACGTCCATCACGCGGGAGGCGGCTCGGGCTCCTGATACAGTCGGCATAGCCAATTCACGCCCCGCTCCCTAACCCTCTCCCCGGAGGGGAGAGGGGACATACATAGGAGGCAATATGGAGCCAAAGATCGTCGGCACCGTCATGCCGGTGCTCGAGCTGAACATGCAACCCAACGACAAGGTTTTCGCCGAGTCGGGGCAGCTGTCCTGGATGTCGATGGCGATCCAGATGCAGACGTCGACGTCCGCCGGCGGGCAGCAGGGCGGCTTCATGGGGGCGCTCGGGCGCGCGGTCGCCGGCGGGACCCTGTTCATGACGGAGTACACCGCGGTCGGAGGTCCCGGGCTGCTTGCCTTCGCGGCCAAGCTGCCGGGCCAGATCCTGCCCATGGAGATCACTCCGGGCCAGGGCTACATGGTTCACCGCCACGGCTTCATGTGCGCGACGATCGGCGTCCAGTTCTCGATCGGCTTCCAGCAGAGGCTGGGGGCCGGCGTGTTTGGTGGCACCGGTTTCAGGATGCAGCGGCTGCAGGGGCAGGGCACCGCGTGGGTTGAGCTCAACGGCGAAGTCGTGACATACGACCTGCAGGCCGGCAACACGCTGCGCGTGCATCCCGGACACGTCGGCATGTACCAGGAATCGGTGCAGTTCAACATCACGACGGTCCCTGGCATCCAGAACGCGTTTTTCGGCGGCGGCGGCCTGTTCCTGGCCGCGCTCACCGGTCCCGGCCGAGTGTGGCTGCAGTCGATGACCATGCAGCATTTGGCGCACGCTATTCAGGAGTACCTGCCGAAGGCGGGGTAGTCTCAAGATGGCGTCCATCCGTTAGTCCAGGGGGAACACGAGCGATGGCCAAGTACTTGATCGAGGGTTCGTACACCGCGGATGGCATCAAGGGTGTTCTCAAGGAAGGCGGCACGGGCCGGCGCGCTGCCGTCACGGAAGCCCTCAAGGGTCTGGGCGGAAAGATCGATTCGATGTATTACGCGTTTGGCGACACGGACGTCTACCTGATCGTTGACGCTCCGGACAACCTCACGATGGCCGCGGTGGCGATGGGCGTCGCGGCCACGGGGGCCGTGCGGATCAAGACAACGGTCTTGATGACGCCTGAGGAGATCGACCAGGCCGCAAAGAAGACCGTGTCGTATCGCGCGCCCGGGCGCTAAACCATCGATGGCCACCAGGTGGCTGACGTTCGACTGCTTCGGGACGCTGGTCGACTGGCGCCACGGCATCGGCACGACCGGGGAACTGCTGTTCCCCGGTCGAGGCGCCGACCTGCTCAGCGCTTACATCGAGATCGAGGCTGAGGTCGAGAACGAGAAGCCGTTTCGCCGCTACCGCGTGGTGCTCGCCGAGACGCTGCGTCGCGCCGCGGCGAAGCTCAAGCTCGACCTCAAGCACGACGACGCCACCGCGCTCACTTCAACGATCCCGCACTGGCCCGTCTTTCCCGACGTCGGTCCGGCCCTCCGCACCGTTCACGCAGAGGGCTGGAAGCTTGCGCTCCTGACCAACTGCGACCGCGACCTCATCGCGCTCACCGAACGCCGGCTGCCGGAACCGTTTGATGCGGTCATCACGGCCGAGGACGTGTCCGCGTACAAGCCGGACCTGGCGCACTTCCGGCGCTTCGAGTCGGTGTTCGGCGGTTCCGCCGACACCTGGATCCACGTCGCCCAGAGCTACTTCCACGACATCAAACCGGCGGCCCAGCTCGGCATCCGCAGGATCTGGGTCAACCGGCAAGGCGAGAAGGACGACCCGTCACTCGCTGACGCGGTGCTGCCGGGCCTGGCGAACCTCCCCGACGCGGTCACGAAGCTGGCTGCCGCTCCTCGTTAGCGGAAATCAGTTAGGTCGATGCTGGCTCGGTAGACGCGGCGGGCGGGGCCCGACTGCACCAGGTTTCCGGACTTCTCTTTTCGGACCTGGAGGTCGCCGCCGGGCATCTGGATCGTGACCTGGTCATCGACGAGCCCCGCGCGCATGCACGCGGCCGCGACGGCGCTGGCGCTCGTGCCCGAAGCCAGCGTGTAGCCGGCTCCGCGCTCCCAGATCTCGATGCGGACGCGGCCCCTGTCGACGACCTCGAAGAGCTGCACGTTGGTGCGTTCGGGAAACGCGGCGTGGTTCTCCAGGTACGGGCCGAGCTCCAGGCAGCGTTCCCTGGTCGCGGGCTCTCCGAACACCACGCAATGCGGGTTGCCGACCGAGACGAGCATCGCCTCCACGCGGCCGACTGGCGTATCGAGGTGGACGCGGTCGGGCTCCCCGTCGAATCGCGCCGGCAGGTCGGCGGCTCGGAACGAGGCGCGGCCGATGTCGAGGTCGATCGTGACCTCGGCCCCGTTGCGGGCGAGCACGCGGACCGGGTTGGCGCGGCCGACAGTGCGCAGCTCGAACTCCTCGCCGGCGCGGTGTTCTAGGAAGGCATGGGCGGCTGTGATGCGCAATCCGTTGCCGCTCTTCTGGGCCTCCGAGCCGTCCGGGTTGAAGATGCGAACCGTCATGGCCGCCGGGTCAAACGCCAGCAGCCCGTCAGAGCCGAGACCCAGATGGCGGTCGCAAAGAACAGGTAGCAACGGCACCAGATCGTCGAGCGGGCCGGGCAGCTCGAGGACCAGGTAGTCATTGCCCAGCGCCTGGTACTTAATGAGATCGATTCGCATTACGGCGACTATCATCGGGAATCCCGACCGCCACGGGCTGGTTGTCATAAAATGTCGTGTCTATGCGGGACCTCGTCTGGCCTGCCCAGCGTCTGGTTCACAACCCGGCCTGCTTCTGTAGCTAGCCCGGACGTTAGCTCGCGCCTCTCAAGGCGCGCCCTTCGTTCCGGTTCTTTCGTCAAATCGAATCAAATTCGGTATTTGCATTTTTTGGAGGTTGGGAAATTGAGCTCATCGACATCGACGAAGCCACTCGTATCGACGGAGTGGATCGCTGAACACAGCAAGGACAAGGGACTTCGCGTCGTCGAAGTCGACGTCGACCCTTCCGCTTATGAGAAGGGTCACATCGATGGCGCAGTCGGCTGGAACTGGAGGAAAGACCTACAGAACCAGATCAACCGCGACATCGCCAGCAAGGAGGCGCTCGCGAACCTGCTCGGCCAGAGCGGGATCACGCCCGACACGACGATCGTTCTCTACGGCGACAACAACAACTGGTTCGCCGCGTATGCGTACTGGGCGCTCAAGTACTACGGGCACGACAAGGTTCAGCTGATCGACGGCGGACGCGTCAAGTGGGAGAAGGAAGGACGCGAGTACAGCACCGACGTCCCGACCTACGCCGCGACGTCTTATCACTTCCACGGCTCTCCCAAAGAGGACATCCGCGCTTATCGCGACCACGTCCAGTCGAAGCTCGGCAAGGCCGGCTTGGTCGACGTCCGCTCCCCGAAGGAATACTCGGGCGAGCTGCTTGCTCCTGAGAACCTGCCCCAGGAAGGCGCGCAGCGCGGCGGGCACATCCCGACCGCGGTCAGCATCCCGTGGGCCACGGCGGTCAACGCTGAGGACGGCACCTTCAAGAGCACCGAAGAGTTGAAGGAGATCTACGGCGGCAAGCAGATCACGCCGGACCGCGAGATCATCGCCTACTGCCGCATCGGCGAGCGCTCCGCCCACACGTGGTTCGTGCTCAAGGAGCTGCTCGGCTACGACGACGTGCGCAACTACGACGGATCGTGGACGGAGTGGGGGAGCTCGATCCGGGTTCCCATCGAAAAGTAATGGCCCTCACCACCGTCGACCACGCGGCGCTCAAGGTCAACCAGACCGGGATCGTCGCGACCGTGCTGATCGCATTCGTCGGCAGCTACTTCGTCCGTCCGCTGCTCCTTCTGATCCCGCTCCTTGCGGTGGTGCTGTTGCTCGGCACCTTCGCGCCACAGCTGGCCCTGTTCAAGCAGTTCTACTTCCAGGTTCTCAAGCCCCGCGGCATCGTCAAGGCGCGGCCGGTGCAGGATCGGCCCGAGCCTCACAACTTCGCGCAGGGCCTTGGTGGAGTGTTCCTCGCGGTGGCTTCTGTGCTGCTGATCCTGGGCTTCAGCTTCTCGACGGTTTTCACAGCGGCCGGCCTGGCCATCGCGCTGCTGGTCGCCGTGCTTGCGTTCGTCAACCTGGCGTTCGGCTACTGCCTGGGATGCCAGATCTACTACCAGCTTGGCAAGCGGGGATTGATTCGAGCGTGAACGTGCAGCTCTGGGCGTTGGCGGTGGCGGGCACAGTCGTGCTTGCTGGCGCCGGCCTGGAGGCCTACCGGTCGTCGCTGGCGCGGCGCCTCGCGGTCGGGGCCACGTCGGCGCCGGCCGCGGATCCTTACATCCTTTACTTCACCGGCGAGAACTGCACCGTGTGCCGCACTCACCAGGAGCCGGCCCTGGCAAAGCTCGGCCCGGTCAGGGTGGACAAAGTCGACGCGGTCGCCGAGCGAGAGCTGGCGGACCGCTTTCAGGTCTACACGTTGCCGACCACGGTCGTGATGTCCGCAGAAGGCCGGGCCCTTCACGTCAACTATGGCTACGCACCGGCCAACAAGCTGGACCGTCAGCTGGCCGAGGCGCGCAGCGGATCCACGCTGGAGCGAACCGCCACCGCCTAAGCTGGACTCGTGCGCCGCGTCGTCGTCGCTGCTCTCGCGCTCCTTGTTGTCGCCGCCGCGTGCGGCGAATCGCAGGCCAACCCGTCACACGAGCTGGTGCTGGGCGCGATCTACCCGCTGAGCGGCCCACAGGCGGCCGGCGGCAAAGAGGAGCTCGCCGGTGTCAAAGCGGCGCTGGAGCTGGCTCGCAGCACTGGCGCGCTGAAAGTGCCGGTGCGCCTCGACGTGGTCGACGCCAACACCCCGCAGGCGGCCGCGACCGCCGTCGACCATCTGGTGCGCGACGACCACGTGCCCGCCATCCTGGGCACATACGGCAGCACGCTATCGGCGCCGGCGGCAGCCCGCGCCGAGGAACTGAAGACCGTGTATTGGGAGACAGGCGCGGTCGCGGATCCCATCACCTCCCAGCGCCACTACGTCTTTCGCACCGTGGCCACCGGCGGCGCGTTGGGGCGGATGGCGGTCACGTTCACCCATGACGTGCTCATCCCCGGCTATAAGCTGCAAGCGCCGCGAGTCGCGATCATCCGCGTCAACGACGTCTATGGACGCTCTGTTGGTGGGGGTGAGCAAGCCCTGGCCGCGAGCCTCGGGATCGATGTTGTCGATGTCATCGAGTACGACCCGCACGCGTTCGATGCGCCCGCGATCGCGACACGGGTTGCTGCCGATCACCCTGACTTCTTGTGGGACGTGAGCTATCTCGACGATGGCGTCGCCATCTGGCAGGCGCTGCTCAGCCAGCACGTTGCCGTGCGGGCGGCGGTCGGTACCAGCTCGGCGTTCTGCATGCCCGAGTTCGGACGGCGGCTGGGCGGAGGCGCGGTTGGGGTGTATGCGGCCGACAAGCCCGACGCGGACATCAGCGCCGCGGCGCTGTCACCGGCCGGGCTGGCTCTGCTCAATCAAGCGCGCTCCATCTACGCGCGAGACAACGGGGGCGCATCGATGTCGATCCCGGCGGTGGCAGGTTTCGTCGGGGGCTGGACGCTGTTCCACGATGTTCTGGGCCGGATGTCTGGCGCTGTGACTTCAGAATCCATCCGCGCTGCGGCGCTGAACATCGATGTGCCGGTGGGCGACAGCATCAACGGGGGCGGCGTGCGTTTCGGCGCGGCGGGATCGCTCGATGAGGGTCAGAACACCCGCGCGGCGGCGGTGGTCGGCCAGTGGCAGGCGGTCGGCGTCATGAACATCGTCTATCCACCGGCGTACGCGACGGGCAGTCCGATGGAGCCGGCCTCTCCCGGCTAGGTCCTGCTTTTCGGCGTGGCCGGGGCCGCGACCTCGCCCAAGAACGCGAGCAAGGCGCGGTTGACCGGCTCCGGATCCGAGAGGTTGGCGGAAGGCCGGCGCCCTCGATTTTCACGACACCTCGACAGTTTGCGAGCCCGGCGCACAGGCGCTCGGCGAGCTCCATGTCGATGGCATTGTCGGCGGTGCCGTGAATCACCAGGGCGGGTGCCAATATCTCGCCCAACCGGTCGTGGAGGTCCTCGCGCTCGACCAGCGGGTGGAACATCTGCCGCAGCTGCTCCAGAGGCCGCATTCGCCACTTCGCAATCCATGGTTCGCGGCCGGGCCAGTCGCTGCCGAACATGATCGCGGCGATGGTCTCGGCCATCGGGTCGTGGAGCCCCTCGGATTCCCAGACCTCGAGCATCAGACCATACGTATGCACCTTGTCGGGGTCCTCCTTGCCGGCCTGGGTGTCCAGAAGGAGGAGCGCGATCACGCGGCCTGGGTGGCGCAACGCGAAGCGAAGTGACAGCAAACCCCCCTGGCTCATGCCGCCGACGACAGCACGCTCGATACCGAGGTGGTCGAGAAGGCCGGCGAGGTCGTCAGCCGAGTCCCAGTAGGTGAAAGGGTCGGTGGTGGTTTCGGTCAGACCGTGGCAGCGCTCGTCCCAGGTGATGACCCGATATTGCGAACGCAGCGCATCCACCTGCGGCGCGAACATCTCGTGGTCCATGAGAAGACCGTGCGAAAAGACGATCGGAAGGCCCCCGCCGCCGCTGTCCTCGTAGTAGATCTGCTGGCCGTTGATCTCGTGTTTAGGCATCGGGCCCTCAGTCGTCGAGCGAGCGCTGGACGAGCGTGATGTCCATCCAGCGGTCGAACTTGTGCGCCGCGTTGCGGATCGTGCCGACCGCCTCGAATCCGAGCCTGGTGTGGAGGTGCAGGCCGGACCGGTTGTCGGTGGCGATCGTGGCGACGATGGTGCGGTAGCCGAGGCCACGAGCCTCCGTGATCAGCTCGCTGAGGAGGGCCTTGCCGATGCCGCGTCCGTGATGCACCGGATCGACGTAAACGAGGTCCTCGACAACGTCGAAGCCGCGCTGATTCCACGGAAACAGGCGCGCCCAACCGAGCACGCCCGTGTCGTCGGTCGCCACCAGCAGCTTGGAGCGCTTGCCGTGAGCCTCCCACCATTGCGCCGCCTCCTCGGTGTCGAGCGGCTCGGAGTCGATGGTGGCGAATGTCTGGTTCACGGCCCAGTTGTAGATCCCGACGATGGCGGCGAGGTCGTCATGCGTGGCCGCCCTGACAGTGGCGGCTTTGGCTGCCTTCGCCATCACTCAGGAATCATTGCATGTGAATCCGTTCCGGGGTCACCTTGACGATCACCCGCTGCTGATCCGAGCGGAAGCCCTTGAACTTTCGGCCGGTGTACAGGCGCGCGAGCTTGTCGATGTGCTCCTCGGCGCCTTCGGTGATCAGCTCCGCGCGGCCCCGGATCGCCATCGCGTCGCGGTAGGGACGCGCGGGATCGAACACCGTGATTGCCACCCGGTTGTCGCGCTTCAAATTCCGCGCCTTCAGGCGTGGAAATGCAGTGTTGAAGTACACGTATTTGCCGTCGGTCTCGATCCAGATGACGGTCGCCTCGGGGCTGCCGTCGGGCAGAATTGTTGCCATGGTTGCGAAGTGGCGGCCGTTGAGGATCCGAACCTGGCGCTCCGTGAGCTTGACCACGCTGATATTGTCCGCGGGCATGGCTGCTGAGCGCCGACCCCAAATCCACACGCCGCTTCCCGGGCCCAAGGCCGCCGAGTGGATCGCCCGAGATTCCCGGGCGATGTCACCCAGCTTCACGCGGGCGTACCCGTTCGTGATGGACCGGGGTCAGGGCTGCTGGGTGACGGACGTCGACGGCAACCGTTTCCTTGACTTCACGGCCGGGATCGCCGTCGTCACCACTGGGCACTCGCACCCCCGCGTAGTGGCCGCCATCGAAGAGCAGGCCAGGCGGTTCCTGCACATGTCCGGCACCGATTTCTACTACCGCTCGGAGATCGAGCTGGCCGAACGCCTCGAGGCCAAGATCCTCCCGGGGACGCCGGCGAAGGTGTTCTTCACCAACTCGGGCGCCGAGGCGATCGAGGGCGCGATGAAGCTGGCGCGGTACGCCACGGGGCGGCCGAGCTACATCGCCTTCATCGGCGGGTTCCACGGCCGCACGTTCGGCGCCCTCTCGCTCACGGCCTCGAAGGCGAGCCAGCGGCGCCGGTTCGCTCCGCTGCTGTCGTCCGTGTTTCACGCGCCCTTCCCGTCCGCCTCACGCGGGGTGACGACGGACGAGACGATGGCCCGCCTGGAGGAGCTGTTCAGCACGGTCGCGCCGCCGGAGAGCGTGGCCGCCGTTTTCGTCGAGCCGATCCAGGGCGAGGGCGGCTATCTCGTCCCCCCGGACGATTTCCTGCCCCGCCTCCGCGAGCTGACCGGCAAGCACGGCATCCTGCTCGTGGCCGACGAGGTGCAGTCAGGCATGGGACGCACCGGGCACCTCCTGGCGGTCGAGCACTGGGACGTCGAGCCCGACATCGTGTGCCTCGCCAAGGGCATCGCGTCTGGGCTGCCACTGGGCGCGTTCGTCGCCCGTGCCGAGCAGATGAGCTGGCCGCCCGGCTCGCACGGGAGCACGTTCGGGGGCAACCCGCTCGCCTGCGCGGCGGGGCTGGTCACGCTGGACCTGCTCGAGGAAGGCCTCATGGCGAACGCGGCCAGGGTCGGCGCGCAGCTCCAGGACGGGCTCCGCGAGATCGCGGCCACCCACAGCCAGATCACCGACGTCCGCGGCCTTGGCCTCATGGTCGCTTTCGAGCTGAGGACCCCGGACCAGGCAGCTCAGGTGGTCCAGTCCGCCTTCGAGCGCGGGCTGCTGCTGCTCACCGCCGGCTCGCGCGCGGTGCGCATCTGTCCGCCGCTGGTCATCGATTCGGATGAGGCCGCCACCGGCCTGGAGATCATCGAGGCCGCCCTGGGCTAACCCCTAACCCCAGCCATTTGGGCCCAAGTGGCTATACTCCCGCCCCCCGTGCGACCATCTGGGCCCGAATGGCGGGCGGCAAGTGCGTGGCGCACCTGCATCGCAACTAGATCCGGATTGCCATACACGTCTGCAGCGGTGAAGCGGAGCAGGCGAAGGCCGGCGTTGATGAGGCCATTTTGGCGCCGGTTGTCTTCAACCAGCCGATCACGGTGGGTGCCGCCGTCATATTCGATTGCCAAGCCATGAAGGCGATAAAGCAGGTCTGGCCGGCCCAAGAAACGGCCCTCGTCGTCATGGATCGAAGGTTGAGCCTCAGGCCGCGGGAGTCCAGCGAGCACGAGGAGCATTCGTAGCCGGGTCTCCATCGCGGACTCGGTCTTCGGCTCCGCCAGCTCAACGACTCGCCGAAGCCGGGCGATGCCCTTTACTCCGGGATGCTCGGCGATATATGTATGCAGCTCGGCGACGGTAACCAACTTGGCATGAAGGAACAGATCCGCAGCGACGACTCCCTCTGTCAATGAATCTCTGCCTCCGAGGTCGACAACCGTACGGAGTGCCGACGTGGTCGGTAGACCACGCCGCCGCACGATCTCCCCGCTGGCAAGGGCGGCGCGGCGCACGGATGCGCCGGCACGGCGCCCGCTGCCCACGGGTTCTGGAACGGTGACTTCGATCGGGTCGCAGGGCGCCAAGTCCAGTCCGTGCAGCCAGGCTGCAGTGCGGCCGGAAAAGGCAGCGCCGGCCGGCAACCGGCGGGCGAGCGCGGTCAGCATCACTTGAGGGTTTTCCTTCAAACCCGCCCAGCGATAGATACCTGAGCCTAGTCGGCGATACCTGGCTCCCCGTAGTTGTCCCCGGGTCACACCCGCGCCACGAGCTTCTGCTGATGTAAACGGCCCTTTCCTGAGCGCGGCAGGCACGCGTGGCTTTGCTGGCACCGAACCAGGATCGGTGCCCGCGCAAATTAGGACAATGTCGGTCGTTAACTCCGACCATCTGGGCCCGAATGGCTGCGCACATGGCCCATGGGGGGACCATTTGTGCCCGAATGGCTGGAAGGGGTGGTGGCGGGTCGGGCGGGGTCAGAACTTCGACGGCAGCTTCGCCACCGTTGCCGTGGCGATGAGGTCGCCGATGGGGTTGGTCGCCGCCGCCGCGGTGTGATCGTCCCCGGCCACGACCTTGGCGGACTTCGATCGCTGGTCGTCGATGACCTTGACCGTGTCCGCCACCTGGCTCTGGACCGCATTAGAGATCTCGGCTCCAGTCAGATCAGTCGAGTCCCGGACCAGGCTCAAGAACTGCGCGACAAACGAGCTCGTCAGGCTGTCGAGGGCGGCCTGCCGGGTCGTGGCGTCGGCGTTCCCTGCATAGACGACCAGCTCCGCATCGTGCGCGCCCCACACCTGGTCGGACCTGGTGCCGGCGGCGGCGCCGAACACGGAGCTGAACAGCGTGCCGAGCGAGTTGGCGTTCGCTGCCATCGCTGTAAGAGCGGCCGCCTGCTCCGTGCTGCGCCCCGCGGCCGCGGCGCTGGTCGTCATGGTCGCGATGTACGCGTGCTCCTGCAGCAGGCTGTCGAGAGAAACGCGGAAGTCAACCGCCGTGCCGGCCGGGTCGCCGGGGAACTTGTCCGGGAACTTCTTGGCGATGGCGGTCGCGAGGGCGTCGCCCAGCCTCGCCGCTTGCGCATAGGCCCGGTGAAGGTCCACGAACATCTTGGCGTTGTTCAGCGCCGCCTGGTCATCGATGATCGCCTTGACCTCGAGGACCTGCTCTGTCGACAGCTGCGTGATCGGATCGAGTGGAATCGAGCTCATCGAGTTCATGAACTGCGCGAATGCGGGCACGAACCCGTTGACGAGCCCTGAGGCCGCGCCACTGGATTTGTCGGCGTTGTGGCTCGCGATGCCGACTGTGTAGTCAACGAAGTAGGTGGTCTGCGTGGCCCATATCTGGTCGAACCTGGCAGCCGCGCTCGCACCGAACGCGGAGTTCATCACGGCGCTGAGGTCGTTGCCATTGATCGTGAGGAGGGTTGCGTAGCCCGCGTACTCATCGGCGCGGTTCGCGGTCGCGGCCAGCGAGTCCTTCGCGATGACGATCGCGTGCTCGCCCAGGAGAAGGTCCAGGCGGACTCGGAGGTCGGCGGCTTTAGAGTCCACCCCCGCGCCGGCGGCCTGGCTCGGCGACGTTAGGCGCGCCCCCGACGCGGGCGGGCCTGAGCTCGGATTCGAGCAAGCGATGGCAGCCAGCGCCACGACCGCGACCAACGCCCGAAACCTGGAAAGCCTCAAATCAGTAGGGGTCTTACCATGATTCGGCCTTGCCGGAGTGGCTGCTGGTAGACGGGTCGAGCATGATCTTCCGCGCGTTCTATGGGGTTCCCCAGACCAACCGCGCGCCAGACGGGACGCTGATCAACGCCGTGCGCGGCTTCCTCGACCGCCTCGCCAGCCTTATCAACGAGCGCAAGCCGCGGCATGTCGCCGTCACCACAGATGAGGACTGGCGACCCGATTGGCGGGTCGAGCTGATCCCCAGCTACAAGGAGCACCGGACGGGCGAACCGGTGCCGCACGCCCTCGAGCCCCAGATGCCGGTGATCATGGAGTGCCTGGCCGCCGTGGGCGTGGATGCGGTGGGATTGGAGGACTACGAGGCGGAGGACATCATCGCCACGCTGGTGGCGAAGGTACAGGGCCCGGTCGAGATCGCGAGCGGCGACCGCGACCTGTTCAGCCTGATCCGAGACCGCGAAGTGGTCGTCCTCTATCCGGAGAAGGCCGGGCTTGCGGTCGTGGACGAGGACGAGGTGGCGCGGCGGTACTCGATTCCCGGCAGGGCGTACTCGGACTTCGCGATCCTGCGCGGCGACCCGTCAGACGGGCTTCCCGGCCTGGCGGGCGTGGGCGCCAAGAAGGCGGCGGACCTGGTGCGCCGGTACGGTTCGGTGCAGGCGATGCTCGACGCCCACGTGTTCCGCGCGGCCGACGCGGAGTACCTGGAGAAGGCGGCCCGGGTGGTGCCACCGGTGAGCGACCTCAAGATCGAGGTGCCGCCGGGCCGGCGGGACAAGTACCCGGTGGATCCGAAGAAGGTCGAGGAGCTGGGGACTCGCTATGGCGTCGGGGGCTCGCTCAAGCGCCTGATCGATGCGCTGAGCAAGATGCCCATCTGAGCGCTTACAAAGGCTTTACGTCGCGTTGGGGATGATCTGACGGGGAGTCTCGATCGTATGTCCTGTTGTGACCCTCAACTGGATCCTGCTTCGCCGGGGCCGCCGCGCGGGTCGGAAGCGTGGAAGTAGGGCTCTGCGCGTCCTGCAAGCACTCGCGAACGATCTCCGCGAAGCGGAGCACGTACTGGATGTGCGAGCTGTCGAAGACCGACGCATCGTTTCCCCGCTATCCGCGCCTGCCCGTGCTTCGCTGTCGCGGCTACGAACCAAAAGCTAAGCCCGATTCTCCCAAGCTGAACTAGGCCACCCTCATCAACGCCAGCGGCTGGCCCCCCGCGCCGCCAAACGTGGTCGCGGAGTGCGCCCCGGCCATCGCCAGCTCGGCGATCAGACCGGTGTCGCTGATTGCGTAGAGGGTGGCGCCGTCGGGGCTCATAGCGAGGCCCGAGATCCTCCATCCCGACAACTGGATGTCGCGCGTCTTCAGGGACGCGGTGTCGACCCAGACCAGACCAGTCCTGCCGGCGATGACGAGCGTCTGCCCGTCGGGACTCACCGCTGCGGCGTTTCCGCCGAGCTCTTTGGCTTCGACGTTCAGAACACCGAAGACTTGACCCACCTGGCTGTTGTTGAGATGGGCCGCATGCATCTGGCCCGGTGTTCCGCCGTCAATCGGCAGGTCCGCGACAATCCCCGTCGCCCCATTGGCCGCGTAGAGATGCGTACCGGCGGCGTTCATCGCTATCGACCAATGGAACTCATCAGGGTTGGTCGAGTAGCCGGACCCGGGAAGGTCGATGCAGAGCGCGAAGGGAACCTGCAGGTTGAGCGCGTGAATGAAGGCGCTCTTGTCAGCTCGCACGTACACGCTGTACAACCACTGCCCGTCGTGTGAGGCGACTCCGGCGAGCCGGACTCCGGCCATGGCAGAAGAGCCATCGCTCTTGTCGAATATGACGTTCGGATCGAGGTGTCCGGCGCCCAGGTCGTAGAACCGGACGTGGTACTGGTTGCTGGCGAGGTACTCGATCAGGAAGATCCGCTGGCCGTCATTGCTGACCGCATCGAACTCGAAGAAGCCGTTCAAGTTGACCTGCCGCGCGGCTGTTGCATAAGAGGTGTCGACTACGAGCAGGTGAGTCGCGCTGCGAACGCCGTTGGAGTCTGCATCGAACGATTCAACGACCAGCCAGCGGCCGTCTTGGGACAGCCCGCCGGGCACGCCGCTCGCGGTCGCCGGCGGCAGCTGGTAGGCGCCGGGCAAGCGGATCTGCTTGAAGACCGTACCTGTCCGAGGGTCGAGGTCGATGAGGTTGTTGCCCTGCACCGAGTAGAGGTGCGCCCAGTCGGGTGATGGGGTCCCGAGCGCCATGGTGCGCTCGACGGCGTGGGAGCGGGAGTCGATGATTGAGAGCTCCTGCGTGGGGCCGGCGGAGGCTGCCTCGTACAGCTTGTAGTCGCCGGGCGAAATCTGAGTACCGGGTACACGGCCGCAGCCGGCCACGATCACCAATGCGCCGATCGCCAACACCAAAGCTCGCATGCTCTTCACCTCGCCTCCCATACACCGGTGGCCGGCGATGGGTTCCACCTCAGGAGAGCGAGGCGGCGATCTCCAGCGCTTGGGTCTTGGTGAGGTCGCCCTCAATCCGGATCACGGTGCCGTTGTCGTCGATGATCAGGGTGTTCGTGGCCAGGCGCATCGTCTCCATGCGGAACTGGCCGCTGGCGTCGATAAAGAAGAAGATGTGCGGTTGGCCCGAGATCCAGTAGCCCTTGTGCCCGTTGACGGCCACCTCTTCGAGGGTGGTGCCTTCGCCGAGCATCTTGCCGAACATCTGCGTGTCCACCGTGCCGTTGGCCTCGGTGATAAGCACGGCCACGCCGGTCTCCCCTGCTGTCTTCAGCCCCGGTCGCGACTTGTACACGAGCGTCACCTCGCCCTGGGGCGGCCCCTCTGGAGGCAGCTGAACGTAGACCTCGTCCGGGCGGCCCAGTGACGCCGGAACGACGATGTGCCAGCTGACCTTGCTTTGGGCTTGATCGAGGGTGGTGGGGTCGCCGAGCCCGAGTCGCTTGCCGAGCGGTCCCGACGGCAGCGGGGATGGCGTAGGAAGCTGGTTGACCCGGGTGAAGATCGTGTGCAGGTTGATCCAGCTCGCGATCGCCTCCCGGGACGGTGTGTAGGCGATGAGGGCCGCCAGCACCACCAGCACCGCCACCGCAGCCAGGGCCCAGCGGTGCTGGAACCACGGGCGGCGAGCCGGCGCGGGGGCTGACGCGGCGATCCGGGCGCGGACTCGACCTGCCAGCTCGGGCGTCGCCGGCCAGTCGATCTCGGCACGCAGGAGAACAAGGCGCTGCTCCAGGTCGGCGGCTTCAGGCACCTGCGCCCTCCTCGACCCGCCGGCGCAGGCGGGCGAGCGCCCGCGACAGGCGCGACTTGACCGTGCCTTCGGGGATGCCGAGGGCGGCGGCAGTCTCCTCGCCGCTGAGCTCGAGGAGGTACCGGCTCGAGATCACCAGGCGGTCCTCGTCACTCAGCTGATTCACGAGGCCCAGCAACCACGTGTGATCCTCGGCCGCCACGGCCGCCGCCTCGGGGGATGGGGCCGCATCCCCCGGGCGGAAGCGCTCCGCCACGCGCAGCTCGAGCTGGTGGCGGCGGCCTGCGGAACGAACGCGATTGCGTGCCTCGTTGGCGACGATTCGCAGCAGCCAGGGCCGAGGCTCCGCTCCAGGGCGGAACGTCGCCAGGGCCCGATATGCCTTGACGAATCCCTCCTGCGCGGCGTCCTCGGCTTCAGCCGCGGAGCCGGTGATCACGTATGCCGTCCGGAACGCCACCTGCTGGTATCTCTGCACGATCTCCTCATATGCGGCCTCGTTCCCGCGCTGAGCGCGCGCGAACAGGTCACCGTCCGTTGGTCGGCCCTCCATCGGATGCAGCTATTACAACTGAGGGGACATGATGGTTCCAGTTGCAACCCTCCCCACCTGTGGGGAGGTCGCCGCCGCCCTTGGGCGCCGGCGGGTGGGGAAGTGCAACTGCAACTGACCGGCCGAAAGCAGTGTTGTAGGAGAGTGATGCAGGGCGTAGACGGCCACTTCGAGCGGATGGTGCACGAGCACAAGGACCGAGTTTTCGCCGCCAGCCTGGCGATGACCGGCAATCGCCACGATGCGGAGGACGTCGCCCAGGACACATTCATCCGCGCCTATCGCGCGCTCGCGACCTATTCGCCCGAGCGCATCCGAGACTTGAAGGAGCGAGCCTGGCTCCACCGGATCACGGTGAACGTGGTCCGGAATCGAGTGAGAGGCGTCAAGCCACATCTGGTGGAGCTCAACGGCAGCGAGTCCGACCATTCGCCCGGCCCCGAGGCCAAGGCGCTGGAGAACATGCAGATCGATGAGCTGGCGACGCGCGTCGCCGACCTGCCGATCCGGTATCGAGAGGCGGTCGTGCTCCGCCACGTCAGGGACCTTTCGTATGCGGAGGTGGCCGAAGCGCTAGGACAGCCGGTCGGAACCGTGAAGGCGAACGTCCACCGCGGGCTCAAATTACTCAGAGGAGACGACCATGATCGCGTTGACGACTGACCTGAAGAGACTGGGCGCGGTGAAGGCGCCTCCCGGTTTTGCCGATCGCGTGCTCGCGCAGGTGGGGATGGCGGATTCCTATGCCCCGTTCGAAACCGTCCTCGGCACCGTCTACGTGGCCTGGAACCGGCTCGGCGTGTCGGCGGCGGCCCGGTCGAATTCCGCTGAGGAGTTCGAGGCTTGGTTCCGCAAGGACGTCGGCAGGCAGGTGTTGCCGGCCGAGGCGCCGGCCGACCTGGCCGGCAAGATCCAGGACGAGCTCAGCGGCAAGCGACGGATGCGGTTCGACCTGCGGGGTCTCACCCCCTTCGAGCAGGCCGTGCTGCGCAAGACGCGCCAGATCCCGCGGGGCGAGGTGCGGCCCTATGGTTGGGTCGCGCGCGAGATCGGCCATCCGGCCGCAGTGCGCGCCGTTGGCACTGCGCTCGCGAACAACCCGATCCCGTACTTCATCCCCTGCCATCGCGTGGTGCGCACCGACGGCCAGATCGGCAACTACGGCGGCGGCGGGCCGGAGGCGAAAAAGGCCATCCTCACGCTCGAGGGCGTGCGCTTGAAGCGGCTCCAGGACATGGCTCGTGCAGGCTTCCGGTATCAGGGTGTGGTGACGACGAAGATCTTCTGCTATCCGACGTGCTACACGGGCCGGCACGCGCTGGAGAAGAACATCGTCTGGCTGCACGACGAGGCCAGCGCGCGCGCGGCGGGGTTCCGGCCGTGCAAGGTCTGCCGGCCGGCAGCTGTTGCCTAACTGCGATTCCCCACCCGCGCTGCGCGCGACCTCCCCACGTGGTGGGGAGGTGAAACGCTAGCCCAGGGAGTGGATGTCGGGCAGCTCGCGGTACAGGCCCGCGTAGTCGAGGCCGTAACCGATCACGAAACGATCGGGAATCACGAAGCCGCGGAAGTCGATGTTCACATCCACCGCGCGGCGGGCGGGCCGATCGAGCAGAGCCGCCAGCCGCAGCGAGGCCGGCTTCATCTGCCGCACGCGCTTCGTGACCGCTTGCGCAGTTCGTCCGGAGTCGACGATGTCTTCGACGAGAAGCACATGGCGATTCGCGATAGTGCCGTCCACCATGTGCGCGAGCCGGACCCGTCCGCTGCTCGCGGTGCCGGCGCCGTAGCTCGCGGCGCGCACGAACTCGAGCTCGGCTGGAATGTTGAGGGTTCGCAGCAAGTCGGCTGCGAAGACCGTCGCGCCTTTGAGAACCACGAGCAACACGAGCGGCGTCTCGATATCGGCGTATGCGTCGGAGATGTGACGGCCGAGGCGGCGCACGCGGCGCGCGATGCGGGCGGCGCTGATCATGGCCTTTCCGGAGCTGCTCGTGGCAGTCGGTTTGGTCTGCGTCAGCACCTCAAGCATGCGCCTCTAGCTTAGGGCGTCCAGGGTTACGACGGACGCCGCAATCGGCGAGACCCGCCGATATTTCTTGTGCGATCTGCTGAAGACGCCGTCGACATTGATCGCTTTGCCGCCGTGATACACGGCGGGCGCGCTGCCGTTGTGGGGCGTGTGCCCGAAGACGACGCGGCGACTATTCGTTGCTTCCAGCCATCTTTGTAGCCGGTCGGGCTGCTGATCGAAGACGTTGCGCGCGCTGAGGACTTCCCAGAGCTCGGGCTCGCCCTCATGCATCAATAGATCGCGCGCGCGCGCGACGATGGTATCGACCGCATCGCCGGCGTTCGGCGCCATCCATCGCAAATAGCCGTCGTGACCGCAATGCTGGACCAGCGTTCCGTCATGCAGCCGCACCAGCGCGGGTCTCCCACGAACCCATGACTGCAATGCAGGATCGCGCTTGAGCTCCGCGAGGTCGTGCTCCTGCCCGCCAATCGACATCCAGAAACCAATGCGCGCCGAGTCTCGCAGCGCCCACAGCATCGCGACCTCGTGGTTGCCGATGAGAACCGTGGTGTTGGCCCGGTCGCGCGCATATCGGAGCACGCCGACGCCGAACATCCCGTAGTCGACGAGGTCGCCGACGAAAACCGTGTGCCACTGATCGGCTGGATACAGGCGCAGCGCATCGAAGAGGCGCTCGAGATCGCCGTGGACGTCACCGACGATCAGGACAGGCAGCTGTTCCGAAGCCATTCTTCAGTGCAGCCTTCGAGCCATCGGACGATGCTAACCTTGCCTTCGGCCTTAGGGGCGTAGCTCAGCCTGGTCAGAGCATCGGTCTCCAAAACCGAGGGCCTGAGGTTCGAATCCTCACGCCCCTGCCATTCCCTCCCCGCGTTTTTCGCATTCGTGACCATGCACAACGGCGATCGCGGGGCCTGAAGACTCGATGACCGTGGTCATGCGACCCCCGACGGCCACGTGGAAATCGTCATCGGCTCTCTTTATGGGTGCGATCAAAACAATCAATTTGCCTTATGGGAGCGTTGAGACTAGCGTGACCCAGATGAACGGCAGAGCTCGCGGCGCGGCGGATGCCGTCCTCTATGGCGCCGACGGTTCCCTGGAGTCGGCCGCGATGGCCGATGTCCTGAACGAAATGGGCGTCGAGTTCGAGTACCGATCGGTGAGCCGGGACCCTGCCGCGAGGCGGGAATGGGAAGACCTCGATGGCGAGCGCCTTCCAATGCTCCGCCTGGGCAGCATGGGGATCGTGAGGGGCCTGGACCGCATCAAAGTCCAGCAACTCTTCGGCTGGGTGGGCTGCTAGCCGGAGTCCGATTTCTTCTCGGAATGACCGAGCAGGCGGTTTCGTTCTCACGGTGGGCGTTCGGGAGAATGCGCCGCTGCAAGAACGCCTCCTCGGACTCACCGGTCGCGACCCGAACGCCTCTTAAAAGGGCGATTCGTGCCCATGGTAGAGTTCCGGTTCGGCCGATTTCGTTGGGGGCTTACCCTTACTGAAACACTGGGCCGCTAGCTCAACTGGCAGAGCGCCGTGCTGATAACGCGGAGGTACGTGGTTCGAGTCCACGGCGGCCCACCAGTCCTGGGCTCACCGATCCTGAACTCAGACACCCTCGGGTCCGCTAAATCCTGCTGGCGCCCAAACCCCATCGCTGTCTCGAATTGTCACAAAACGAGCCCCAAGTGCTTGTCCGGGGACGAGCCCATAGAAGCGGTCGTATCTAAACGGGCGGTCCGGGGCGCGGTACCACACCGAGCTGCAGCATCACGGTCAGGTCATCGCGTGTCGCCCAGTGCTCCGCCAGCTTGCCCTCTTCAACCCTGAACCAGTGACTTTGGCGGGCTGAGAAGCGCTTGCCGGTGGGCGGCACTACGCCGTTCAGCTTGCCGAGATTAGTTCCCTCAGTCAAAACGCGTGCCGCGACCACGTCGTCTTCGGACGCGATGGCTTCAATGGTCATGCGTCCGTCTGGGAACTGAGCTTCCAACCACTCCACGACAGCGCGTATGTGCCGCGGCCCAACGACGTGCCCTGGTTCGCTGTCACCAAAGGGCGCGAGTGCGTGCTCCACGTAATCGTCGGCCACGAGCTCATGACACACGTCGAAATTCTTTCGGTTGAAGACTTGCTCGAATAGCCGACTGACAAGTTCCTTGCTGGCCTCAGACATGTCCCCTCCCCCTATGGACCTCTTTGAAGACCCCTGCGGCGATGACTCGCCGGCTGGAGAGGAGCATAGCCGTCGGCTTGGAACCATGTCGTTGACATACGCGACCAACGCGGCAGCTTCCGAGAGGCGATCCAGCGGGCCGCGCTGACTTGACGGCGTCCACCGTCGTAAGCGCAGCGCTCAAGGCTCGCTAAGGCTTGTGGTGTCGGATGCCACATAAAACCGGCTGCAGCGCTCCCAGTTCCTGAGATCAGGCGAGGGTTAGGCGCAGCGTTCAGGCCCGCTTACCGCGGAGGTACGTGGTTCGAGTCCACGGCGGCCCACCACGGTTCTGATCTGGACGAAGCCCGATAACGTCCGGTTTTGACAGGCGCAGCGCTCGGATCGTTGCTTGGGCACTCGTCACGACAAGTCGAGCGCGTCTGCTACCGACGTTAGGTAGTCGATGTGGCCACCGACGGATTCGAATCCGCGATCCATGGTGACCACCGAGACGTGCGTACCACCTGCCTCGCGCCAAGCATCGATCTCAGCCGTCAGGTCGCCTAAGCTGCCCCGCTTGAGCACAACCCAGTCCGCGCCGAAGTCTTCGACAGACCGGCCGAGAGCGCCCAATTGATCCGTCAGACGCTTCCAATCGCCGATGACTTGGCCGGAGTTGCCACCGAAGAAGACGAAGCCGTCCGCGAACCGGGCGGCCCGGTCGAAGGCGACTGCGCCATGCCCGCCGAGCCAGATCGGAATGGACCGTGACGGCTTTGGCACGAGAGCGGCTCTATCAACCCGATCGAAGCGGCCCGAGAAGTCGACAACAGGTTCCGTAAATAGCCGCCGCAGAAGGTGGATCTGCTCCTCTTGCCTGGCGCCGCGGTTACGGAAGTCCTGCCCGAGGGCTTCGTACTCGACCTGGTTCCATCCGACGCCTATGCCCAGGCGCAGTCGACCACCGGACAGAAGATCAACATCGGCCGCCTGCCGCGCGACGAGCGCCGTCTGACGCTGCGGAAGGACAAGGACACCCGTGGCGAAACCGATTCGCTGCGTAATGGCAGCCAAATACGCGAACATCACGAACGGGTCATGGAATGGGTCGTGTTCGGTGTAGGGGCCCGTGAGCTGAGGCGTTCGACCGGCGTGGACGGCGCCGAGCACATGGTCGTAAGCGAGGAGGTGGTCAAAGCCCAGGTCCTCAACCGCTCTGCCAATTAGTCGGACAGCGCCAGGGTCTCCTCGAAGCTCGGTTTGCGGGTAGACCACGCCAATCTGCATGCGCCTCAGTCTGCCACGGGTCAGACCTCTCCTTGCCTAGCGCTTACCACATAAAACCGGCTGCAGCGCTCCCTGTTCGTAAGATCAGACGAGGGTTAGGCGCAGCGTTCAGGCCCCCTTACCGCGGAGGTAGGTGGTTCGAGTCCACCGCGGCCCACCACCGAAGCGGAGTGAGCCATCTGTGCCCAGATGGTCGTCTCGCGGCCCTTGGGTTCAAGGAGTCGTCGCAACACCTCTGAATTGAAGAGGTCAGGCGATGACAGCGTTTGCAGGTCGGCAAGTCCTCACGCAGTTCTGGTTGTT